>Ga0209580_10000006_pt1 | contig 637102 bp, 576 predicted proteins | sample Coa_R1_5_FD_187153 | JGI IMG/M metagenome (GOLD analysis project Ga0209580, IMG submission 187153) | Surface soil microbial communities from Centralia Pennsylvania, which are recovering from an underground coalmine fire - Coalmine... | ecosystem: Environmental > Terrestrial > Soil >...
AGCGCGCACTCCAGAGTCTCTTGATGGAGCCTCTGGAGTGCGCGAAAACCGCGTCAACAGCGAGAGAAAGGACGTACACTGCCCTAAACCTCTAATGCCGCTTGTGACAGAAAATGGGAGCGGTTCAAAACCGGAGGAAGTCTCATTATCCCTGGACTAAAGATGGGGGGCAGGTCACGTCAAGGTGGTATTCTGGCGCACTCGATGGCAGTTCGGGAAAGAACACCAATACATGTCTGTGGCAGAAGCTGAAGAGTTCAAGAGGCTTCCCTCAAAACTTCGCACAGAAGAGCCGGACTTGGCCGATATCGTACAGCGGGTTCTGGACCGCGACATTGATCAAATTTTTCAGCAGATGATCGATGCTTGGGATGCCCAAAGCTCCAAAAGTCGCATTAACTAAAAATCAGCCGCGCCCCACCATTAAAGGAATTCGGTGAGAAGCTCGCGGCATTCTGGCTATCATACGAGCCGCGTTGCTACAATTTTGTCACATGCCATATCCGCGCTACGATACGGACGTTGAATCATTGCCACGACGTACGGAGAACATTGGCAGTAGCGCGTGATGTCCTCTAGCAGAACCGTTCATCGCCTACGATGAGCGGAATCGACAAGGATTCTATGAATGAGTGGAGCATAGGTTTCCTTGAGCTTGTCGATGTGCCGCGAGTAGGCTTCCAACTCATCTATGCCTGGGGGAATATCGAGCGTTTTCGTCTCGCGCTTAACTCGCGCGATTTCACGGGAGGCCTGCTCCGTAACTAGTTCGGCGACAAGTAGTTGGTTGGCAGGAAGTTCTTGCCCTTCACCTCCCGGGCCAAAGTAGAGGTCAACGGAAGGCCCCAATGTATTTATCCAAATTAGCCCAGCCGCTTTTTCGAAGCGAGAACGTACCGGCATATCCCTGCGCTCTTCATAACGAATGTCCTTGAATAAGCCACCTCTAGGCTGGTGTTCTTGTTGCTTTTTGGTCGACACAACTTCAACGGCGGCAATTGCCGTTTTGGAACCGTACCTTGCCGTGACGAATCCCTGAGCATTAGCTTGAAGACCTTCTACCGGAACTCTGACGACCGATATTGGCGGGTCTTCGTTGAGCAGACCCGGAACCGAAGGTCTAGGGTTCAACATCTTTATGCATGGGTTGTCGCAGGATATCTCAATTGTGTCGCCTACTGCGATTCCCGTTGAACCGTCAACCCGGACTCGCAGCTTTAGGCTGTCCCGTTCCGCCACCACAATTCGATAGGTATCAGGTATGAATTCGAAGCCGTCTACAGGATCTCGCATTTCATGTTCCCCTCCAGGGCCCTCGCCCGATCCGGCACCACCGACCTGAAGCTCTTTGACCGCGATCTGGTTCAAGTTCCGAACGGCTTCTTTGAACCTGCGGAGGGTTTCTTCTTTTTCAAGAGAACGTTGTTTCTGCTTTTCCCTGTCCTTTTCTGCGCTAACAATTTTGGCGATTTGCTCGCGAGCAGTGTCAAACAGTTCCCTTGTCAGCGGGTGGTCCTTCTTTAGGCCGTTTCGATTCTTGTCGACGATAGGTTCCCCTGTAGCCTGCAAGTCGTAAATTGCGTCGCAGCGCAGCTCTCCAAAGAGGCGAGCTGCATATGGATCATCATCAAATCCAAATAAAGTTGCCTCGTGATAGGTTCGCTTGCTGGTGATCAAGATTCCGCCAGTTCTGCCCGATCCAATCTGGGACAGCCCCTCGGGTCCGGTCGCACGCGAAACGGTGAGCGTGGTGATGACCTCCGGAAAGCTCGGCAGCTCCAATTGTTGCCTGTCGAGCAATAACTCGCCCTCAGGCGGCTTATACGAAAGTTCCGCTGCACTTCCTCCTCGGAGATCGCGCAACAGAACTTTGCGCGATGAGTCGCCAATAATTCCCCTCAGGCAAACATGAGTCTGCAACTGTTGCCGAAGGGAATCCACCAGCGGAATCCGGACTTTGGGGTTCTGAACCAAAATCTCGACAATGGTTCCTCCGGAAGTATTTCGGAACTCTTTCTTATCTGAGCTACTTACCATGCGAGGAGACTTTATTTCGAGATCCTCAACGTTCGTCAGCACGCACGTGTGCTTCATGCCATTCTTGAATGAGACAATTGTCCCTTCACCAAAGGCATTTATCGTGTCTTTCAGGCCCATACCGAAAATTCCGCGTCCGACCTGCCCGCTCGTGTCCTCGCCGTAGCTACCGACGCATCTCTCTAACTGGACCTCGTCCATTCCTTCCGCCCAGTCGATCACTCGAATAATGGTTTCGTTCTTGCGAGGACGCCGGTTCACCTCTATTTCGATTCTGCCATCCGTCGGAACACCTTTAGCTTCGAGTCGCGCATAGCTTTCGTCAGAATTTGTAACCAACTCCAGAAATCCCTTCATCAGGTCATTGCCTATAGCTTGGTCCGCCAACATCTTCAGAGCACGACGGCTTGCCTTGACCTTGATGCGACGTGGAGCGGCGACCGGCACCATAAATTAGTCCTCCTTTTTTTGCGGCATTAGGCCGCCGCGGACGCGTTTCCCGGTGAACTTTCCAGCAAACTTCTGTTTCAATTTGGTTAGGAATTCGACCAAGTCATCTCGTCCATATGCTTCTACTTCCTGCTTTACAACGACAAAATTCTTCTCGAATGTCTCGGGCGTACTTTCCAGAGTGCAATACAGAAGATCGCAGAATTCATATTCCGAAACCTTCTCAACGCCTTCGCTCTTAAAAGTTTTAAGCGCAGGACTGCTTTCGACCCGGAGGACAACGCGCGACGAGATTGATTGACGACTTCCTTTCCTGTCCTGCTTGCCCGTGGTGCTCGTGGCTTTCGCTAGCTTTGCTAAAGCCTGGATCGCGATTTGTTCTCCTAATGGTGTTAACTTGAAGCCTTGGGAGGCTGACCCCGTCATCCATTTCTTGTCGGTTCTGCATCGTACCCACGCCTTCCCGATAACGTGCGAGTTTGGCCAGTGTGGGTATCCTTCCAGATGAAATCTCTCCGGGAACGAGGTGAACGCTTCCGCCACCAAATTTTCAAAGGAAGGTTGCCGTTTTTCGTGCAGGAGAAACCAAAGGGCGACGACAACAAGGTGATCCTGACTCAAGGTCAGGTATCTGGCTGGATCGAATTGCCGTTTTGACACCATATTTCCTATGCCTCGCCCATTCCTTGCCGCAGTCCAGATTTCTTCTTCCTTCTTCGGTGTCGCATTTTTCTTTTTGCCCTAGGAAGTACTTGGTCCTGGGGTACGCTACCCGCAACTGCATAGGTTCCTCTTGCCACACGCACGAACGATTTGTCGTTCACCAAATGCGCGAGAATATTGAACGCAGTTCCGCTTCCAGGTATCGGATACCCTCTGTGCAGGAATTCTTTGTGTATCTCGCTTATGTGAAGTGGCCGTTTCGCATCTGACAGGATCCTCTGGGCCATCTCGCGAACCGCAGTCGGAGTCGCCCGACCTTCCTTCACAGGCGTGACCGCCATGCCTATGTCCGAAGTAGGAGTATCGTCCAGCAACCTCATTTGGCGCACCAGTTCGAGCTTTTTCAGGGTTCGCTGTAGTTCGGAATCAATCCGACTGCGTTCGTTCTGCCAACGCTCAACTTCGCGTTGAAGCATCGCTTCCCATTCTTCCAGCGTCTTTCCGTTGTCGAGCATAAACCATATATAGGCTATATAATACACTATGTCAAGCACAAGAAACGCTATATAGGAAACACGGTTCCACAATCCGGCAAGCAGGGTTGGTAAGAGGTGTGTTCGGGATCTAAAGCCTAAGTGTGCGTTCAACTCAGCAATTGGTGCAAGCCTTGAAGCGGCGAAAGTGGCGAAGATAAAGGGCAGGGGTTACGAAGCGGCACGGTGGTTTCATCTTCTACCGAATCCCCTTGCTTGGCCCAATTAGGACCTTCGCTGATCTCGCGCCCTGGCAAATTTCCGACCGGTCCAGAGCCACCAACCCGAAACGAGCAAGAAAACTATCGAGGCCTGCTTGGGGTACCACATTTTCACCACCTGTGCGACGAAGAAAGCAATTCCGATCCCGACCCCCAACGTCAGGAGCATGATGATGGAACCGCGCATCACTTCCCTAAGGTGAGGCGTTCCCACCATGCCCGTGTACGGTGAACAGAGTGGCGCAAATACGCCGATGACGAGTAGAGCCAATCCGGTGTACACACTGTGACGATGTGGTCCGATTACCCCTGCGAGAACGGCTAAAGCTCCGATCAACAAATACGGCACTCGAATTGCTCTCGCTGAAATTGCGACTAGGCGACTGAGAAGATGCAGACCTAAACCGATTACTGCCCAAGTGAATACCGGCATTTCCAATGGTGAGAAGGAATAAACGTGTGCGATAGCGCCAAAGAACAGATCAAGAGCAAAACTCGCGGAGTATGCAGCGCCAAAAGCAACGCAAAACGCTAACGGATTTCGGAGCTTCGGATGTTCCCTGGCAATCGCCAAAGATAGCCATCCCAGCACGACGAACCCAAAGAACATTGCGAGCGAGAACTTCAGTGAAACGATCATTTCTCGCCTCCAACAATCGTGCTTAGAAAATATATAGCGCGTACCAGGCAAATTCTGTGACGCCGATCACTCAAATGTTGCGTAAACACGATTTGTAGTTGATTTCCGACACCCGATGATGGCGGTCATGGCCGCCGACCTACTCATTCGCTTGGGAGATCGCATTCGCAAGCTGCGGAAGAAGCGCGGCTGGACTCAGGTGGAATTTGCAGAGCGGGTGGGTTTGGATCGAAGTTTCCTGGCGGATGTGGAGCGCGGGAAACGGAACATTTCCATTCTCAATGTGGAGCTGATCGCGAAGGGGTTGAGGATGACCCTTTCTCAGCTTTTCTCACGGTTGTAACGGCCCGCACCATCAGGGCCGATACGAAACTAGCCCAGGGTTCGCATTCGGGCCGGGCGACGACGTCCACATCCGAGGCACTGGAAGGCGCTGGCGCGGTTAGTGGACATTTCTTTCAACGGTTGACAACTTAGGCGCTCGGGCACAGCTCCGTCACGATCACAGAGCGGTATTACGCGAAGTGGAACAAGGCCCAACAGGATATTTTGGATGGGGACCTTGCGCGAGCGTGGAAGAAATAGCGTGAATTTATCTCGCCTTGTCTCGCTGTGACCGCCTACCGTCTAGCAGCTTGTCTGATGTGGCTTCCAGCTTTTTACTTTCTGCAAGGCGTTGCTTCGCCTGCTTTATGGTGCGTTCCGAGCGTTGCAGCACTTCCCTTAACCCTGACAGACTCGTCAATGGGGGGGCCGCTCACTACGCCATCTACGCCGGTGGGCGGCCAGGACCTCATGCTAATAAAATTCAGTACATGCCCATGCTGAAATCAGAGTTTGACAAACAGAAAGCAGCGGCACCAAACGCCGATGCCTCCAACTTCTTTCCTAAAATCCCCGCGCGGGCAGGGTGACGCTTGACGAAATCGGTGCGAAATTAGATGCCATTCACCGTCCGGGCATTCTTCCTGATGAGTCCATTGATATAGATATCGGCGTCACCGGGCTTGTGGTCCTTCGCACGGAGAAGTCGTAGAGCGCCGGATACCCTTTTAGACACTAAACTGCCCGCTGTGTGTTTGCTAGCCTGTGAGCATGACTATGACTAAGGAACACGCGGCAAAGCGTTTGAGCGTGATATTGCAGAAGATCAGGGAGATTGGGCGGCGTGATCTAACCGACGCGCAGTCCTATGCGCTTCTGTCCGGCGTGGAAGCTCGGGCACAAACGTTGCTGGAAGCACTCGAAAAGCAGGCTGCTTGTTAGCTGCTACCCGCTCGGGCCGAAAGTCTGAGGCAAGGGTCAATCACAGCAGGCTATTTCTTTCGGCGCTTGCGTTGGCGGCATGCATCACTACACGTCTTAGCATCGGCACGTTTCTTCCCGCCCGGCCCAAACTGAAAATATTTGCCGCACCCTTCGCATACTCGCAATTGAAATTCTTGCGTGATTGCTTGAGCGAACTGAAGCCACATCGCGGCGAGCAAACATTTTGGCGTGAAAATAATGCGTTGATTTCTTTCGTGCGTCCATATGAGCTGCGGAAAAATCGGCAACGATTCATCTGAGATTCGTCTGTTGATTTCGGCTTGGAGCGCGTGCTTGGCAGGCCAAACAACATCCCCAGGTGTCAGGCGTGCGAGTAACGTTTCCTTGCTCGGGCTCGAAACTTTGGGATGAGCAAGCCACGAATGAGAACTTCCCCGTTTGAAGTTGATCGCATATCGGACTCCGCCCTCTACCCACGTGATTATTTTCTGTAACTCGGCGCGTTTTGACTTGTTCTTATGGTCTTTGATTGCTTCCCACAGCCGCACTAAGACGCGCATCTGGTCAATGGCGTCCTTCCACGCCTCCAAAGACTCACCAATCGCAATGGCTTTTCTTTTTCGGCTATGGTCCGGCAGCAGCTCCCCTCGAAAAAAGATGTCGCCCCAATTGTTCGCAAATTGCAGAATGGGGTCTTTAGACGGCTTCACGTTCGCAAATTCAACGAATAGTCCTGGATTCATCGCGGTTGGTTCTTTGACCCAAGCGAAACCGCTATCTTCCCCCTTGCTCACAAGGTAAAGCTCTGAGCCGTGGCCTTTCACCCACTCGTAACCGGCCTCGGGAACAATCGTCCGAAATATGAAGGGGTCACTTCTGAATTGTCTAATCACCGGCTTTATCCCCGTGTCACGGATAATCACAATTAACCGTGTTGCTATAGGGTAGCGTTACGCGGTAAGGTTTGTCAAAAGAAAGATGCTCAGTCCCGGAGGTCGCAAGTTCAAGTCTTGCCTCTTGGCAGCCGTCAAACCGGAACTGCTGTGTAGCTCAGAAGGATAGAGCGCCGGGCTGAGCGCGGTCATTCCTGGATGAAAAAAATCAGTCACTTGGAATGCGGCTCGCGTGGCAAAATAGACGCCTCAAATGTATTGCTCTGAGTTGTGGGGAACTGTCGCAGATTGGGTTGTCGGCGTGGGCACTCTTGCTCTGGCCGCCCTTGCCATTTGGGGAGAAACAATCCGGGGTTTGATTTACAGACCCGAGTTCACCGTTTCGTGCACTGGCGAGCCTCCCGATTGCATATCAATTCCCATTGCTGATGGCGCGGGCAATGTTATTTCGGATTCGATCTATCTCCGCATATTGGTCGCGAACGTGGGAAGGGCGGCGGCGAACACGGTTGAGGTTTATGCGAGGCGATTGCGCGTACAGCGTGCCAACGGTACATGGATGCCTGTCAGCAATTTCCCGCACATGAATTTGAAATGGGCCAATACCGGCGCGGTGTACAACAGGCTTGTCCCCGGAATGGCGAAGCACTGCGATGTGGCCCACATTACGGACCCGCCAAACAGACCGCAATTACGTGAAAACGCGCCACAGCTCAACCCTCAGCAAACCGCGCTCGTATTCGAGCTAATGGTAAGACCCAATAACCGGACGCACATCGTTGGACCCGGCCAGTACCAGTTAGACATCCAGGTTGCCGCCAAGAATGCGAGGCCCGTAGAGCGGACGCTCGAAATATCACTCACAGGAACTTGGTATCCGAACGAAGCGCAAATGCTGAGCAGCGGTATCGGCATCAGCGTCCAACAGCCTCCCTAATTGCACGGGTTGGCGCAAGAGAAAAGCCTCAACCTGCAAGAGTCGAGGCTTTAAAGGTGGGACGCGCTAAGTGGACCGCGCTAAATGGACCGAGAAGGAAATAGATGATCTTTTTTTACCGCACAAGACCACGGCTCAAGATTCGTCCCAAAATGGCACTCGTATTTAGTTTGCTGGTGGTGACGTTGAGGAAACTGCCTTGAGCTTGATTGTTGATGTCGTGCCAGCCAAACTTCACAGTGATGTGTCCATCGCAGCGAGTGGTCACGCAGTTTCGGGTGTCGGATGTGCCCGCCGAATCGTACACTGTCCAGCCGCTTGCTTGCCTTGAATATCTATCCGTGGCGCTCTTATCGCCAAACCTGCCGTCCGATACGAGAACAAGCCGAGGTCTGCCCATTGCTTCAAACAATTCGGAGCACCAACCGGCCTCTCTACCGTGATGTGGTGCAAGCAACACGTCCGCGCCTCTGACCGCCGCGATAAAGTTGAGATCGCCCAAGAGTTCATTCCAAGACGGCGATTCGTTGTCACCGGGTATAACCATTTTCAATCCGGCGTAAGAGACGATCATCACGAGGCTGTGATTATTGAGATTGCTGTCCTCGCAGAAGCGCGGCTGGAAAACTTGAAAAGTGACTCCGCCGAAATTGGCAGGAACGGTGAGGTTGTTCACAGCGGGCACGGGGAATGTGCAGCCGTTCCGAATTTCCAGATAGCGGTTAACCACGCTCACATCAACTGCGCGGTTGCCCGCCCTAATCGCACGCTCCGTGAGATGCCACGGGGTCCAAAAGCTCTGAGTATTGAAGAGCGCAAGATTATAGATATCGTCCATGTGGTCACGGTGCGGATGTGTGACCGCGACTACATCCAATTGGCGTATACCACGGCGGTAAAGCTCGCCTAGCGGGCTGAAATCATTTCCGTTATCGCCCAAGTCCACAACGATGTTTCGGTTGTTAGGTGTCTTGATATACGTAGCACTGCCGTGCTGCACGTCCCAAACAGTAATCTCGATCATTTTGCCCCTGCTACTCTGATTTTATCGCGCTCGTGCAAGACCTGGACTAAAATTCAGAGTAGATACGATGCTCCAAAACTTCGCGTTCACACTATATGAACTGTTTGGCTATCTCCTTCCGGGAAGCGTGGCTTTGCTTGCCTTGACCATGCTCTATTGGGCGCTATTCGTTCCGTCTGTCCCGCTCGGCATTGCCGCCTTCCAATTGAGTCTCGGCGCTTGGACTGTGATCGTTGTGATTTCCTACGCACTCGGCCACGCGGCGCAAGCGTTGGGCAACAAACTTTTGGGGCACATCGAAAAGACCGCAGAAAAAACCGGCGTTACGGATGTCGTGAACCAACGGGCACACGAAGCAACTGCCGAATTGTTGGGTATTCCCGTGGAAAGAGTAACTGCTAAATGGGCGTATCGAACACTGGACGAGTACGCATTCCAAACTGGCAAGCCGAGTGACCGGGAGATATTCATTTACCGGGAGGGCTTTTACAGGGGAACGTGCATCGCATTGTTTTTTCTTTCGCTGACCTTGCTCATCAGACTTGTGATTCCCGGAGCTTCGATTCAATTCACGAAGTGGCTTTACCCGGTATCGGTTTGGCAGTTTCTATTAACCGCTGCGATCACAGCGGCCCTTGCGTGGCTTTTTCTTCAGCGTTTCAAACGATTCGTGTCTCATCGGGTCACCCGCGCGATCTTGTCCGGGCTTGTGCTTCTCCACAATTCCAGAGCGCCGGGTGCTGGCAAATGAGGGAAGGCGCAGATGAGAATCTCGGTTGCACGATTGGTCTGATTGTGTTCGTGGCGGTAATGTGGTTTGCGTGGTCCTCCGTATCCGGCTGCTTCTTAGCAGATCAATTCGACCACGTGACTAAAAGCTGTGCATTGGCCCACCTGCAAAAACCGTCCTGCAATAGTGACCGAGACATCTTGAGCGTAGACGAGATCACTGATAGTAGCTACACCGAAGCGAACGGCAAGCGCGATGAGGTGAGGACCATCATCTATTCATTCCGCAAGCGCCCTACTGACGGCCCGGTGAGTGCAGCCGTGATGCGGGACAGCGCGAGCATGTTCAAGACTGAAAAGGGTCAATGGTTGGCATCCTGCGAAAACCTGCCCGTTCAGTAATGGGAGGTGCGGGGCTGGGGGCACCGGGTGGAGCCGTTTTTCGCGTAGCCACACCTACCCAAGTCTAGTTTGACCCTCATTTTTGGAAGCCCTAGCCTTCCTGAATTTATCGCCAGCTTGCCTGTGTTGCTCGAAGCACCGAACACCATGTTTGATAAAGGGGTTTGGGTAGAAGAGCTAGAATTTCCGAATTTTCAACTCCGTCGTCCGGCTGGGTCCCTCTTTTTCAGAAAACCCCACCCCCCTGGTCTTAGCCTAAACTTCTTGGGTTGGAAAATTTGTGACGTTCTTTGTGACGTAACCCTGGCATCCATGGCGGCACAAGTGCTTACTATTCGGTGCTACTCGAAGCAACACGATTCGCCAGAAATCGTCAGCGGAGACTTGCGCTTCTGAACTTACGCTCACTGCTTCTCACTCGTTCTCATTGGGATTGCTGAATTCGGGACCAGGGGGTCGGAGGTTCAAATCCTCTCTCCCCGACCATTTCTAATCAACCACTTACAATTGCGAATCCCCAGCATTGAACCCTCGTGCGGCGTTTGGGGGTGCCCCAACTTAAGTATCGTTGTCAATGAAGGTTGGGGCTGACGTCCCCACCAATGTCGGGGCCACGATTGGGACCATAAGAATTTCGTTCTTCCAGAATTTCAGATTCAAGTACCGGTCCAATAGTCGTTCCAGCGCTTACCTGCCGTGGTTCGCTTGCTCAGAAGAAGCAGTAGCCTGATCCGGCTGTGCCGGCAAGATTTTTACTCGTAGCGCAGCGCTTCAATCGGGTTCAATTGAGACGCTTTCCGTGACGGATAGTATCCGAAGAAGATCCCGATCCCAGCGGCAAATAGTCCCGAAGAAATCAGAAGTTGCGGCGTAAGTTGAATTTGCCATTGCAGAGTGGTCTGGAAAAGTGACGAAGCGCCAACACCGGCAATTACGCCTAGCAAGCCGCCCAAAAAACTGATCGCGACCGCTTCAGCCAGAAACTGAAACTGGATATCCGATTCAGTCGCGCCGATTGCTAAGCGGACGCCGATTTCCCGTGTACGTTCCGTAACCGAAACCAGCATGATGTTCATAATGCCAATCCCGCCTACGAGCAGAGCCAATGAAGCGACAGTGCCGAGAAGAAACGTAAAAATCTCGCTTGATTGTAGTTGTGCTCGAATCACGTCCTCCGGGCTACGAATATTGAAGTCATCGGGTTCCTCGGGATGCAGGTGATGGCGTTCACGCAGTAGGGCCACGGCCTGCCGCGTGGCGATTGGGATGGCGGCCCGCGAAGTGGCGGAGAAGAAAATATCGTCTAGCCAGCTGGTGCCCCCAATGCGCTTCATGGCGGTGGTGTAAGGCATGGCCACGAAATCGTCTTGATCCCAGCCATTGGCGGATGCCCCCTTGGGCTGGAATACACCGATAACGCGACAAGGCATTGCCTGCACACGTATACTTTTGCCCACGGGATCTTCGTTCGGAAAGAGATTCTCGACCACTGTCTGACCAAGAAGGCAAACGGGAACGTCTCGGTCTACGTCGTCGCGCGTAAAAATCGTTCCCGTCTGGATCTCCCACCTTCGAATATCGAAGTACTCGGGAGCCACTCCACGGTAGGTGGTATTCCAGTTCTGAGTTCCATAGACGACCTGGACACGCCCGTCGACATTGGGACTCATCCGTTTGAGGCCAGGGATTTCCGCGAAGATGGCCCGAGCGTCTTCGACGGTCAAACTCTTGGTCTCTCGTGTCCCAAACCTTACCCCGTTGGTTGCGCGGCTACCGGCCTCAATCCAGATCATGTTGTCTCCCAGTTTCTGGAGCTCCTGTTCCACCTTTGCCGACCCAGCCTTGCCCACTCCTACGACACAGATAAAGGCGGCGATCCCCACCACCAGGCCGAGGACGGTTAGAACAGTTCTGATCAGGTTGCGCCGCAATGATTTCATTGCTTCGCTCCAGATGGAATGAACGTAGATCAACATGGCGAAATCCGTTGCTTATTCATACCGCAGCGCCTCAATCGGGTTCAGCTGTGAGGCCCGTCTCGCGGGATAAAAGCCGAAAAACAGCGCAATCGTAATCGCGAAAAGAGTGGAGACGCCTATCGAATACGCGGGAATCCGGACAGGCCAACCTAGACCTTGAGAAACGGCAAGCGAGATGGCAACTCCGAAGATGACGCCGATTGTCCCTCCGATCAGCCCAAGGACCAGCGCCTCGGTCAGGAACTGGAGCCGTACATCTTCGTCGGTGGCGCCCACCGCCATCCGGACACCGATTTCGCGCGTTCGTTCCGTAACCGACACCAACATGATGTTCATGATTCCGATCCCACCAACCAGGAGAGCGATGCTCGCCACAATGGTGAGCAGCACGGTCATGATGGTGCCCTGCGCCGCCGCAGCATCAGCCATGTCGGCGAGATTGCGCACAACAAAATCATCAGGATCGCCTGGTCTGATCTTGTGACGGTCACGTAAAAGACTCTCGATCTGCTGCTGGGCAACATAACTTGCTTGCCGCGATACCGCGGAAACCATGATCCATCGCAGCCATTCTTGACCAAGCAACTTCTTTTGCACAGTGGTTAAGGGCGCTACGATGACATCGTCCTGGTCCTGATTACTGCCGGCGCTCGTCCCCTTTGGCGTGAGGACTCCAACAACCTTAAACGGCAATGTGCCGATGCGAACGGTTTCTCCCACGGCGTTGCGGGAACCAAAAAGATATTTCCGAACCGTATCCCCCAACACTGCAACATTGGCAGCTTGAGTGACATCGTCTTCACTGAATGACGTGCCGCTGGCAAGCGGCCAGTTCCTGACCTCAAAATATTGAGGCTCGGTTCCAGTGATCTGTGTTGCCCAATTTTCGGTCCCATACACAACCTGTTGACCGGTTCCTGTACCCGGAGCAGCAGCAGAAACCAACGGGCATTCTCGAACGATTGCGCGCGCGTCGGCCAGCACCAGGCTTTTAGTCTGAAAACTTCCTACGTGCAAGCCGTACCGATTCACCGATCCGGAACCGACGAACAACATGTTAGAACCCATCGCTGCCAGTTGTTCCTGGGCTTTCGTTGCAGCGCCCTGCCCGATACCGATGACTGCAATGACCGCACCTACTCCAATGATCAAGCCCAGCATGGTCAGGCTGGAGCGCATCTTGTTGCGTCCAAGTGCGCGTAATGCGAGCACGAATGCTGACCGAATATCCATGACGACCTTAATCCTCGATAGCGGGCATGGTTTTTAAAGCCTCGCTCGCCAGCTGCGGAACTTCAACGGCATTGTCTCGCCTGATCTGGCCATCGCGAAAAACGATCTCACGTTTCGCAAACTGAGCTATATCTGGCTCGTGCGTAACCAGAATGATGGTCAACCCGGCTGCGTTCAACCTCTGGAAAATTTCCATCACTTCCACGGCAGTGCGACTGTCGAGATTTCCGGTCGGCTCATCCGCGAGTAACATCCGGGGTTGATTCACGAGGGCTCGGGCAATGGCCACTCTTTGTTGCTGGCCTCCCGAGAGTTGAGATGGAAAATGATCTGCCCGGTCTGCCAGTCCAACCCGGGCTAATGCTTCCCGGGCACGGCGCTCGCGGTCGTTCTTCCGCGTTTTGGAATAGAGCATCGGCAACTCAGTGTTTTCAAGGGCAGTAGTGCGGCCAAGCAAGTTGAACCCTTGAAACACAAAGCCGATCTTTTGGTTTCTGATTTGTGCGAGCTCCTTCTTGCTCAGCGCAGATACATCAGTCCCCTCCAGCAGGTATCGCCCTGATGTTGGCTTATCCAAGCAGCCCAGAATGTTCATAAACGTGGATTTTCCGCTGCCGCTCGCACCCATAATCGCAACGAAGTCACCTGGGTTAATCCTCACGGTCACACCTCGAAGCGCGTGGACTTCCATTTCCCCCAGTTGGTAGTCTTTTTTGAGATCGTGCACTTCGACGAGCGGAACACCACTAAAAGCAGCAACCATCTTTGTAGTCGTGGCTGAGTTCATGGCCGCCATTTGGGAGCCTAGCGTCGTTGAGGAGTGAGACCTGGGCCAGCAGTCTCCTGCTTGACGGTAGTTGCACCGGTCACCAACTCGTCTCCGGGTTGAAGATCTCCATAGGCCAACGCGGTATACGTGTGATCCGTCAACCCTACCCGAATCTGGAGCGGCCGCAGCGACTTATCCGGCTGTAGCTTCCAGACAATTGCGGTGTCAGCGCCAGTCGTGCCATTCGGCTTTGGAACGGAACGTTCTCTTCCCGTGGTGCCCGGCTGCTCAGGCCGTGTTGGCAGCGGCATAGTTGGCGTGGCCGTTACTCCGAATTCTTTGTAAAGCTCCTGCACTTTTTCCGCTGGAAGATCAGGCTTGTACCGTAGCGCGGCATTTGGAATCTTCACTACGTCTGTGACCGAAGCGACCGGGATCGAAACATATGCAGTCATGCCGGGAAAGAGCTTCAACTGCGGATTATCAAAATTAACAATCGTGTCGTAGGTGACAACATTCTGAATGCTGGTCGCATTCATGCGCACTTGGAAGACGACTCCGTGAAACATCTCTTTGGGAAACGCGTCCACCTGAAAGTCTGCCTTCTGTCCGGGCCGGATCTGCCCCACGTCTCCCTCATCGGTCTTAGCATAAACCTGCATTTTGGTCAGATCGAGCGCGATCATGAAGAGCGTTGGAGCTTGCAACGAAGCAGCAACTGTTTGTCCAATATCGATATTCCGGGCTACAACTGTTCCGTTGATCGGAGCCCGAATGATGGTGTAATCGAGGTTTGTTTGAGCAACCTTCAGAGTTGCTGCCTTTTGATTCACTTGCGCTTCTGCCTGTTGAATGGCGGCACGATCCGAGCCCACCTGCGCTGTTATCGCATCGTAGGTTGCCTTTGCCTGATCCAGTTGTTGTTGGCTGTCCACCCCTTGTCGCTGCAGTCCTACCGCCCGGTCATAATCGAGCTTGTTCTGTTGCAGAGTAGCCTGGTCCTTAGCGAGATTTGCTCTCGCAGCCGCGAGGAGTGCCTGCGCGTTCTGAAGATCAGCTTGCGCTTGGAGAACCGCGCCTTCGAAGAGTTTAGGATCGATCTCCGCGATGACTTGGCCCTTCTTGACTTTTGAATTGAAGTCCACGTACAGCTTGGAAATCATCCCGGAAACCTGTGAACCTACTTGAACGGAGGTGACGGGATTGATTGTTCCGGTTGCCTCGATGACCTGGCGGATGTCTCCCTTCTCGACTTTGGCTGTGAAGTAGTCCAGATCTGTTTTTCTGGTGAGCCTGAACGCAGCAAAGACAGCTACGACCACGCAAATTATGAGCGCCCAAATCCAATTGCGCCTGAGCAGAGCCAAATTTCCCCTTCACTTCCGCTGGTAAAACCGTTCACTAGCCAGCGAAGTTTCGTTTCGGTAATCATACTAGTCATCAAACCTGAAAGTATCCTGAAGGATCGCCTCAGCACGAATCCGCGCGCGAGAATCGCTAAACAGCCGTGTTATTGCTTTGTCGCGGCGCAAAGTGTCTCGATCGGCTCTCCGGGTTTGTATTCGAATTTCTTCGGTGCTTCGCAGCCTTCTTCGCGTGTGATGAGTAGGCTGGGCTTCTTCGCCTCGTCCTTCTGGGCCTGAGCAGTTATGATTTGCGATACGGCCGTCCGAAAGATCAGCCGCTCGACCTCAGCAACCCGCGCGGGCTTCAGCGCGGCTACACCCGGCCCTCTCTCCTCCACAGCTTAGTTCGCTTGGCTCATGCCGCTGTTCCGCCGCCTGTCGGATGCGCACAGCGTTTGTCCCTGCCTTATGGACGCTCGCTGATTGTGAAATGGTGGGCAGCGCTTCCCCACTGGACCGGCGGGAGGGTAATGACGTCCGATTTGAGTTTCCAGCCGCTCAGGGGACGTGAGTCGGCACTGACGCTGGCCACGTTTCCGGTCACACCATAGATGGTTAGCTGAACGTCGCGAAACCAGGGTCTGTAGGGACCTGATGGAGCGGATATGTCTACGTCAACATGATCGGCGCTAGCTTGGCAGCTGAAGGTAACACGCATGAGATTGCCTTTTTGATACGCCAGGCTATTGCCATCATCGGCATACAAACTCCCCTGGCATGGCGAGCCCGGGAATACGTTCACAACCAGCGGCCCTTGAGGCGTCTGGTCAGTGTCCTGCACCACAGGCTGCTCTGGAATGATGCTTCCGGCACGCACGTAAACTGGCAACGTCTCTAAGCTGGGATTGACCTTGAGTTCGTGGGCGGAGATCTTCGTGCCCGTCCAAAAGTCGTACCATTCACCCGCAGGAAAAGTGACCGTGTATTCGTCAGTAAACGGCCACGCTTTTGGAGCAACCAGAAGATCATCACCGAACATAAATTCCTGGTCATTCAAGGCGATGTTCGCCTGGTCGGGAAATTCCAGAAAGAGCGGCCTCATTAGCGGAATCCCGGTGCGCGATGCATCCTCAATGCTCGTATAAATGTACGGCAGAAGGCGATATCGCGTTTCGATGTAACGCTTGCGGATAGATTCGTGCTCAGGGCCATCGACCCATGGTTCCCGGAACCTTGTTCCCTTCCCGCCATGGTTGCGGTAAATCGGGTTGAATGCGCCGAGCTCCATCCAGCGCGTAAGCAGTTCCGGCGTAGGACTTCCGTTAAAACCACCGATATCGGCACCGACAAATGCATATCCTGATAACCCGAGGTTGATCAGCTGCGGAATTGAGATCCGCATGTGGTTCCAGGTCGCGCTGTTGTCGCCGGTCCAGGTGGCCGCATAACGTTCAGTTCCGGCATAGGCGGCACGCGTGAGCACAAAAGGGCGCTCGTCGGACTTCAGCCGAAGCAGGCCTTCGTAAGTGGCACGCGCGTTTTCCATGCCGAAGACGTTGTGGACCTCGCGGTGATCAGTCTTCCTGCCTTCGACATCGTGGACGGTGTCAAGCGGCATGGTCTTTGAAGGCACGAAGAAAATCGAAGGCTCGTTCATGTCATTCCAAAAACCGCCAATCCCATCTTTAACGAATTCTGAATAAAGCGTTCCCCACCATCGCCGCACTTCTTGGCGAGTGAAGTCAGGAAAAACGCTGTCCCCGGGCCAAACCTGACCTACATAAACTGAACCGTCAGGATTCTTGACGAAGTAACCGGCTTTCATTCCCTCGTCATACGGCTTGTATCCGGGCAATTTCCCAATGTGAAGATCGGTGATCGCAACGATCTTGAATCCTTCGTCGCGCAAATCTTTCACCATGCCCTGGAAATTGGGGAAGCGCTGCGTATCAACCGTGAACGGCCGGTTGTGGTCCTGGTAATCGATGTCGAGATAAATTACATCGGCGGGAATCTTGCGCTTGCGGAATTGCGCCGCAATCTCCCGTACCTGCGATTCGGGGTAATAGCTATAGCGGCATTGCTGATAACCAAGCGCGAACAGCGGCGGCAGAGGCATGCGTCCGACTAGTTGAGTAAATTGCCCGATCACCCGCTTGGGCTCGGGGCCGTAAATAAAGTAATAATCGAGGTCACCGCCTTCGGCCCCAAATGAATACAATCGCAAGTATTGGATGTACTTACTTGGCACCAGCGCTGAGAAGAGGGATCAGACTGGATTGGCGTACTCGCCGGACCTTGTCCACTGGTCGGAAGCGACAGACAAACCAGTTCTCCCGATCCGTGCCGGCAGATTCGGTTCTCGGGTAGCAGAGCCCGGGCCTCCCCGACACTCACAAAAGATAGCATTCTTCTTAATGCATAACGGCGCGGACGATAAACTGGTTACCGCACGGGATGGCCCTGTTTTCGCGCGATGAGCCCGCGAAACTGCTCTGGCGCAGTGACAAGCCGGTATTCGCGCCGGAGAAAGGCCTAGAGAAGCTAGGACAAGGCCTAATGTGGTTTTTGTCGAGGGTATGGCCAAGAAGGACGGCACTACCTCCTCTATTGGCACTACCTCCTTTATTATGGAGGCGCGGACAAATACGTAGGAGTTGCTGAAGCGACGCTCAGATGACGCAGTTCAGAAGAATCAAGCTCATTATTTTGTATTCAATTTCTTGCGCTTTCTGCCTTTCCGCATCATTGCAGGCACAAAGCTCCTTATCACAACCAACCGTCCCAGCCCAGCCCAACTCCGATTTAAGCAAGGAGCGCCAGCTTCTCCAACAAGGCAAGTACGACCAGGCCATCGCAGAACTGCAGCAACTTGCCTCAAGCCATCCCGACATGAAGGGCCTGCCTCGGGAGTTAGGGATTGCGTATTACAAAAAGAGCGATTATTTCCACGCTGCTCAACTGTTACAGCAAGCGCTGCAGCAGGATCCTCGGGACAACAAGTCCACCCAGTTACTTGGGCTCTCCTATTATTTAAGCGGAAAACCGTCGGAGGCGATTCCCTACCTCGAAAAAGTTCAGACCTGGTATCCACGCGCCAACGTTGATGCTTCCTACATTCTTGGCCAGTGCTACATTCAGACGAAAGATTATCCGCACGCGCGTCAGGCATTCGCCAAGATGTTCGATCTGGCCCCGGATTCCGCTGGAAGCTACCTCCTGACTGCACGCATGTTATTTCGCCAGGAGTTTGAGCCTGTGGCTCTCGACTACGTGCAAAAAGCTATTGCACTCGATCCGCGTCTCCCGCTTGCACATTCATTGCTGGGCGAAATTCATCTGTTTCAGTCGCAGGTACAGGACGCGATTTCCGATTTCCAGCAGGAGTTGGCCATTGATCCGGGCAACGCGGGAACATACTATAAGCTTGCCGACGCCTACTCGCGAATTCAGAAATTCGACGACGCCGAGCGGTTGCTGCAGCGCTCGATTTGGCTTGATCCCAGCTCCACTGGACCGTACATCTTGATGGGTAAAGTCCTCGAGAAAAAAGGCGAGCCGGAACTGGCAGTTCGTGCTTTACAACGTGCGGCGGCCATGGACCCGAATAACTCGATCACACATCACCTGTTGGGGCAAGCTTATCGAGATCTCGGAAACAACGAAGCCGCTGAACGCGAGCTCAAGATTTCAACCCAGCTGCAAAGCGCGGGGGACTCAAGGCAATAGTAGGAGGAATGGGGACCGCAACGCTCGTCAAACTAGGTCGACGGAGGTACGCAAATGGATCAATCTGCGATTCTGAAGCCTGAGACATTGCCGAACGCACCAGTTGCTCCAGATTCCATCGAGGATGTAGGCACGCGAAGAAGTTTCCTGGAAGAACTGCTGCTGAAAATTCTTTATCTGTATGGCCCGCTCACGCTTTTTGAATGGGGGGATTTCGCCCGGCTTCGCCCCCAAATCGTCGAGGAGCTATTCCGGCGGCTGCGGACCGAGCAGTTGTGTGAGGTCACCGGCATGGTCGGCAATGTCCGCCGCGTAGCCATCACCTCACAGGGACGAGCACGCGCAGGCGTCCTGATGAGCATGAATCAATATTCAGGCCCGGCGCCCGTATCCCTGGAAAGTTACGTTCGCCAGGTTCACCTGCAAAGCGTGCGTAATGTCGAAGTACACCCGCCTGAAATGCAGCACGCATTCTCGCATCTGGTGCTGGATGATCAGACCCTCACTCAGCTTGGCACCGCGCTCAACTCTGGTGGCTCCATTTTTCTTTACGGGCCGACGGGAGCAGGAAAAACCAGCATTGCCGAGGCATTACCACGGGTGCTGGCCCAGGACCGGGTTTGGATTCCGTACGCGGTGGAAATTGATGGCCAGGTCATTACGGTATATGACCCGGTGATCCACAAGACCATCGATACCTCGAGTACTGCCACTAGCGATACCCGATGGCTCCTTTGCCATCGCCCGACAGTGGTGGTCGGCGGCGAACTGACCATCGAGATGCTCGACCTGCAGTTTGATCCGGTTACCAAGATTTATGCTGCCCCGGGGCAGATGAAGGCAAACAATGGCGTGCTGATCATCGACGACTTCGGACGCCAGCGGGTGCGGCCCGAAGAACTGCTCAACCGCTGGGTTGTTCCCCTGGATCGCCGGATTGATTTTCTAACCCTTGCCGGAGGAAAGAAGATCGAAATTCCTTTTGAGCTATTCGTGGTGTTCGCGACCAATATGGATCCCGCGCAACTCGTGGATACTGCTTTCCTCAGACGAATCCAGACGAAGGTGAGAGTTGATATGGCCACCCAGCAGCACTTCACTGAGATTTTTCGGCGGGTTTGTCACGACAACGAACTGACCTACGACGCAGCTCTCGTCGACGAATTGATGGACATTCTGAAGAACCAGCTCAAGGAACCGCTGCGGCCATGTTACCCACGCGACCTGGTAAATCAAATCAGCTGGACGGCGCGCTATGAAGGTCGCAAGCCACGGCTTGACCGCGACTCCTTGATACGAGCAGTCAACGCCTACTTCCTTTCGGGAAACGGAGGGGAGAAGAAGGCCCCTTGAATAAACCCGCTAACCACTAGAAGCTGTCTCATAAACCCAGCGGACCGATGGTTGCCTGTTCGGTTCCGGACATCGAAGGTCGGCGGCAGACACCTTTAAACAGTCCGTTCAATAGCGGTATTCTCTTGTCCTCTGCCATCAAGGGGTTACACTTGCACTGGATTGGTAAGAGTCTTGCTCTAAGTGACAGCGGGGCCTTCGCACTGGCCTGCACACTGTGACACCGCTGAACGAGCAAGAGGGCTGAGATGAGCGGACTGGCACAAGATCTTCGTTATGCACTGCGGCAGTTGCACAAGAGTCCGGGATTCACCTTCGTAGTGGTGCTTACCCTGGCTTTGGGGATTGGAGCTAACGTCGCAGTGTTCAGTGTCGTAGATGCCGCTATGCTCCGTTCATGGCCAGCGAAGGAGCCGCAACGGCTTACCCAGATTTTCGCGAAAACGCCGCAGGGCACCGAGAACAACTTCTCATATGCCGACTATCGCGATCTGGCAGAACAAAGTAAATCGCTGGAAGGAATTCTTGCCTACTCGCGCCATGATGAATTCCTGCGCGTTGGAACGGAAGCGCTTATCACGCTAGACGATGTCGTTTCGCCCAACTATTTCTCTGTCCTAGGACTCGAGCCGCAGCTTGGCCACACATTCGAGGCCGAATCTGCTGTCAGCGGCCCGACCGTGATTATTAGCGATGTGCTTTGGCATCGTTTCTTTAACGCCGATCGCGCACTTGTCGGGAAGCAGATTTGGCTTACGAATAGGAGCTACACCGTCATTGGCATCGCTCCTTCGGGTTTCCGCGGCCTCGCTAGGGGCGTCTTCACAGACTTATGGATCACAGTCGCGGACAAAAGTTCTCTGGAGCAGCTGGCCGACAGAACTTTCCGCGATTTCGAACTGCTAGGACGATTGCGGCCGGGCGCAACTCCAGAACAGGCGCAAGTTGAGCTTTCCGTGATCGGCCACCGCTTGGCGGAAGCGCACCCAGCGGTAGACAAGGCAAGGGATATCACTTTGGTCTCGGAAAATGAGCGCCTGAGACAAGTGATGTTGCCCACGCTTGTGATCATGGCACCGTCTGGGCTGGCCTTGCTGATTTGCTGCGCGAACGTCGCTGGGTTGATTCTGGCACGATCCGAAACACGGCGCCGAGAAATTGCTGTACGTTTGGCGATTGGCGCGGGGCGACTTCGTCTGGTGCGCCAGTTGTTCACCGAAAGTACCGTTCTCGCGCTGGGTGGAGCAGCGATCGGACTAATTCTGGCTCTTTGGTTGCTCCGTCTCCAGCCCGCGATCATGCCGCCCGTGGGAGTTGAAGTTGGCCTCGACTTGCGCCCGAATGCTCCGGTGCTCGCGTTTATGGCAGCCATCTCCCTAGTGGCGGCCATAGTATTCGGTCTGTTGCCAGCGCTTCAGTCGACAAAGTATGACGTTGTCTCTGGCCTGAAGGGCAATGAGGGGACCAGCGGCCGTTCAGTGCATCGCTTTCTCCCTCGAAACGCCCTAGTACTGGGTGAGGTTACCGTATCCCTTGTGCTGCTTACAGCGTCGGGACTGTTCATACGAAGCCTGCTCTTCAGCCGTAACATTAATCTCGGATTTGACAAGCAAAAGAACTTGATTCTTTTTGAGCTGACTGCCGGCAATGACGGGAAGCAGCAGCTTTCTTATCTCAACAGCATTCAACAGCGGCTGACGGGGCTGCCAGGTATTACGCGGGTCAGCTATGCGCACCGCGCGCTGCTCTCCGGTTCTGGGGGCGGCATGGCGGTGCGCGTTTCCATACCGGGAGTAGAGCTGAGCGAAGGGCAGCCGAATGTTCCTATCAAGATGAATGCGGTAAGCTCCGAGTATTTCCGCACCATGGGCACGACGCTTCTTCAGGGAAGAAGTTTTTCAGGCCAGGACAATAGTTCGGGGCCGCGTGTCGTGATCGTCAACGAGACTATGGCTCGTCGCTTCTGGCCCGCTCAGGATGCCATTGGCCAACACGTCTTAATCGAAGGGGAGAATTGCCAGATTGTGGGCGTGGCCGAGAACGCCAACGTTAACCACATACACGAGGACCATGAGTCTTACATGTATTTTCCCTTTGCCCAGCGGCCTGGGGGCGATGCAACGGTCATTGTCGAAACAGTCCGCGATCCAAAGGAGATCACACCAACCCTACGCAAGGAGATCCTCAGCTTAGGTCCCGCAATGATCATCAGCGGGGTTCGGACCATGCACTCTCTTGTGCAGGAGGCGCTCTGGCTTGATCAGATTGAGGCGGGCTTTGCGGTCGCACTGAGCGGACTTGGGGTGTTTCTGACTGCGCTTGGACTGTACGGGGTCATCGCCTATATCGTAAGCAGACGGCAGCAGGAAATTGGCATTCGCATGGCGATGGGAGCCGAACGAGGAACGGTGATGCGAATGGTGCTTGCCCAGGGTCTGCGGACTGCCGCGATCGGCGCAGGACTGGGGCTGATTGTGTCGCTAGGAACGATGCGGCTGCTGTCGAGCATGCTTTATGGAGTCAGACCAACTGATCCCATCAGCTTGTTGGGCAGCTCGGTCGTCGTGATCGCTGTAGCGATTGCCGCCAGTTATTTCCCGGCACGCCGCGCGGCCAAGGCCGATCCCATGGTGGCGTTGCGCTCCGAGTAATCGCTCATAAATACCTGAGCAAGATCTGCATACACCCTAGCCGGACCATCCCGAAGAAGTTCTCGACATGGTACTCCCAGCGGATTACCAGCCGACGAAAGTGATGGAGCCAGGCGAAAAGTCGTTCCACTCGCCAACGTCGGCGGTAGCGGCGAAGAGGACGAGCGTCTTGTGTCGGTATCCGGCGCACTCCGCGATGCGGTGCGATCAGTTCGATGCCATAGCGTTCGGCCAGTTCTCGATCCAAGTGATCACTGTCATAGGCTCTGTCGCCGATCAATCGCGCCGGGACGTAATCGAGGAAGCCGTGTCCGAGGACGCCTTCGACGAGTGGCTTTCATGCGGCGAGGCGCTTTCGATACTAACGGCGACAGGAAGGCTGTGATCATCGGCGAGAGCGATGATTTTCGTCCCTTTTGCCCGTTTAGTGGGTCCGACTGCGAGGCCCCCGAATCTTGCGTGCCCTAGCCAAGGAGTTGCAGGCCCGAGGAAAACTGCAACTGGCGGAGGCTTTCATCGACGCCTCCTTTACGGGGGCAAAAAAGCGTTCCACTCTGCCCTCCCGCACCCACAGCGGCGATGGCAGGTCTGGTATCTTGTTGGGCACTTCGCGCCACTGTGCTCCTGTACCCAAGACCCACGGGATTCCGTTGAGCACCGCTCGCGTGTCCTGCCACGGACGACCAAGACCGTCAATCCGTCGCTTGGGTCGTAAGATCGGTTCGATCAGTTCCCACTGGGCATCGCTGAGTTCCCATCGTCCTCGCATGCCCTCCTTCTGCCTGTTTTCTTGTACGCAAAAAATAGCTAGGTTGGTTCAACCACCATTTATGAGACCGATTAGTCGCTGGCAGCTATCTTGCCCAGGCTAATCCATCGGCGCCCGGCCCGGCTTCAATTAACTTGACCTGCCAGTCACTGATTTGAATTGCCGCTACACGTGCGCTCTGCGAGCAGGAGACGTACGCCACCTTTCCGTCGGGAGTGATCAGTACTTCTTGCGGAGACGACGGAACCTTGATGTTCTTAGAAACAGCCAGCATGCCGAGATCGATCACCGCAACCTCATTGGCTCCGGGCAGAGCGACAAAAAGCCATTTGCCATCCGGCGTTGCGGCTGTGCCATATCCGGCACTGGCGAGCGGAATCCAACGGTCAACTTTGTTCGCTTTCGTGCTGATTACTGCCAGTCGCGGCTTCTGCGTATCGGACGTAAAAACCCAACGACCATCAGGTGAAACCGAAATCCGCTGCACGTGTTCTGCAACTGGAATAACCGCGAGCTTCTTACGGGCGATAATGTCGAGCACGGAAACGGTTCCTGGCCCTACGTTGGCTGTATAACCGTAGCGACCGTCCGGAGTGATCGCAAACATGTGCGACTCCGGCTGGCCAGTGGGGATTGCCCCCGCAATCTTAAAGGTGTGCGGATCAATCACGGCCACCGACTGATCCAGTTCGGTTGTGACATAAAGCAGTCCGTCCTTTGGCCCAAATACAGGGCAATGCGGGCGCATGCCGCGGCCAAAATCGATCTTATGTACGATACGGCGATCTGCAAGGTTGATCACGTCAATGGTGCTGCCGTCGGTCCCGGGCAGCCCTACACCTGAGTTCCCGTAAATTGGCACGAAGGCTAGCTTTCCGTCTGGGGACGCGACCACCTCATGTCCGGTAATGCCGCTTTCGGCAACGGATGCGATCTGGCGTCCCTCGGCTGGGTCGACCAGTCCAAGCGTATGCTCGCCCTTATTGGCAACTAGCAGCATGCCGCTGCCCGAAGGAGCGCTGTCGGCGGAAACGACGAAAGCAACAAGAATAATCACTAGAGCAAATATGCGTGCAATGAACATCGTGTACCCATCCAGATTACCTGTCGTGCAACGTTGGCGATCTCGAATCCCGCTTGCGCCCATAGTTAGCGCCCGTACTTTCCCATCAATTCTGCTTCCGACAGCACATGCCCTTTCATCGCGCGTTCCAATTCGTTTCTGAGCGAGCCCGATGTTATGTCGAGTTTAGTATCGAGTGCGTAAAGCCTGAAGAAATAACGATGGGGTTTACCCGGGGGAGGACATGGACCGCCATATCCGATGCGCTTGAAGTCATTCCTGCCCTGACGGGCACCATCGCTAAGGGTTTCGGCTTTGGCTGCACCTTCCGGCAGTGTGGTTCCGGGTGGAATGTTCCATATGATCCAGTGTGTCCACGTTCCTACGGGAGCATCTGGGTCATCCGCGACAAGCGCAAGCGACTGGGTTCCGGCAGGAACCCCTGCCCATGTCAGTGCCGGGGAGACATCAGGCCCGTCGCATGTGAATTTCTTGGGGATAGTTCCACCCTCGGGAAATGCGGTGGTCGTGATTCTGAATGACGTTTCTCCGTCTCCCTTTGAACTGGAATTATTTGACGGCGACGAAGCTGCCGCGGTAACTACCAGCGCGAGCAGGCAAACAGTCAGAGCGCTTTCTTCCTTCATGGGCATTACTTCTTGCCTAGGGGAAAAAGTTTAGCACTTGCGATAGAAGTTGGGGCGAAACTAAACCCCCTTTTTACGATTAAGCCTCGCGGGCAGATCTGAACGACGTTCGGAGCAACTCAGGCAAAACCACTCCCGCCTTGCCCAGGTGGCATTCCGAGAATGCTTTCCTGTTCGCAGGCTCTTCTGGACCTACGTAGATCGTTCCCGCCCGGCCCCGCACATGCGCAACGAAACTGGCCGCCGGCTCGACTACGCCCGAGGTCCCAACTGCCACGAACAAGGTGCATTCATCCAGGGCTCGAAAAATCCTATCCAACTCGAAGGGCACTTCGCCGAACCAGCAAATATGCGGACGAATTCCGCCCCCGCACTCACATCGCGGCAGGTCCGTTGGCGGTTCATAAATCTGATTGTCTTGAAATGGCGGGCGGCCGCACGAATCACAACGACTTTTGAATAGTTCGCCATGCATGTGCACGGCAGTCTTCGATCCCGCCTGTTCGTGCAGATTGTCCACATTCTGGGTACAAAGAAACAGGCGGTCCTGCAAGTTCTGTTCAAGCTTAGCCAATGCCACGTGCGCTGGATTGGGCTTCGCAGCCGATGCTACTTTGCGGCGCATCGAATAGAATTCCCAAACCAGCTGCGGGTGGCGAGCCCACGCCTCTGGCGATGCCACTTCTTCGATCCGGTAGTTGCGCCAGAGTCCATTCACGCCGCGAAAGGTGGGAATCCCACTTTCCGCGCTTACGCCTGCTCCAGTGAGAACGAACACGCGGTCTGATCTGGAAAGCCCTGCCATGAATAGAGCTTACGCCATTGGAAGCGCGGGGAGCGCATCCTGAGCACAGAGCTGCCGAGCGCCCAGCAGCGCTCTCTGATTACATGGCCGTGTGCGTGTAATCACAGAAACAGGTGTGCGTCGTGGTGTAAAAAGCAATCGCAGCCTGGAGGGCTTTCCTGCGAGGAGGATATCTAAGGACGCCCAAGTGCGTCTCGAGGAGTCGACATGAACTCACGTGAAGTTGTGATTTTGAGCGCCGTTCGCACGCCAGTTGGAAAGTACGGCGGCGCCCTGAAAGATATTCCACCCACGGTCCTTGGGGCGAAGGTTGTTTCCGAGGCTGTGAAACGCGCGCAGATCGACCCAGAATCGGTCAATCAACTCGTCTTCGGCAATGTGATCCACACCGAAGCGAAAGATATGTATTTTTCGCGGATGGTCAGCATTAACGCCGGGCTTCCGATTGAGACGCCGGCGCTCACCGTCAACCGGCTTTGCGGAAGTGGACTGCAGGCGATCGTTTCCGCAGCGCAAACCATTTGGCTAGGCGACGCGCAAGCAGCAGTTGGCGGGGGGGCGGAAAGTATGAGCCGCGGCGGATACTGGCTCCCGGGTTTGCGCTGGGGGCAGCGAATGAATAATGCCACTGTGATTGACGCAATGGTCGGTGCGCTGACCGATCCGTTTGACGAAGTGCACATGGGCATTACGGCGGAAAATGTCGCCCAGAAATGGAATATCTCCCGCGAAGACCAGGACAAACTCGCTTTTGAAGGACATCGGCGGGCAACATTTGCAGTTAAGAACTGCATGTTCAAAGAGCAGATCGTCCCGATCGAAATCAAGTCGAAAAAGGAAACGATTGTCGTTGAAAAAGACGAGCAACCACGCAGTGATGTAACCATAGAAAGCCTGGGCGCGCTTAAGCCGGCTTTCGATAAGAACGGGACCGTCACGGCAGGCAATGCTTCCGGCATTAATGACGGAGCGGCGGCCGTGGTGCTGATGGAAGCGGCGGCAGCTGAGCAGCAAGGTTTGAAGCCGCTCGCACGTTTGCTGGGATATCAGGTAGTGGGCGTGGATCCGAAGTACATGGGAATTGGCCCAGTGCCTGCGATCCGGCAACTCCTGCCGAAGTTGGGGCTAAGAAAAGAAGACATCAGCGTGTGGGAAATCAACGAGGCGTTCGCCGCCCAGGCGCTGGCCGTGGTTCGCGATCTCGGACTTTCCGCGGATCAAGTGAATCCCAACGGCAGCGGCATTGCCCTGGGACACCCGATTGGAGCAACCGGAGCAATCCTGACCGTGAAAGCTCTCTATGAATTGAAGCGTATCCACGGCCGTTATGCCGTCGTCAGTATGTGCATCGGCGGCGGGCAAGGCATAGCAGCCGTGCTCGAAGGCTTTAACAACTAGCCGGAATGCTGCGACTATGGGGCGCCGGGAACTGGCCCGACGCCTCACCCTCATTTAGCGGTGGCATTTACTTGCCACTACGGCCTGATGATCACATTCGGGTCAAGCCGGTCTCCATCTATGTACACGGTGTACTTATAAGGATGGTTGTGCTTGACGTCCTTCTTCGGTGCGCCGGAATTTGTATTTCCAGGATAGAAGTTCCAGGACGCGAACGGGGTTTCTTTTTCGAAGACAACGACGAAGTCTCCGGAGTACTCCCAGGTTATGCTGTCATCGACGCTCAGCACGGCATCGATCGGATTAGCGCCTGTCTGGTGGTGGTTGTGACTCAGGGCTACTTTCTTTGGGATCGTTGCATGTTTAGGCACGGGCATATTCTCCTCCTTCAATGTGAGACGTTACGATTCTCAATGAGCTTCTGAAATCTTTGATCCGAACTGAGATTGCGAAAAATGGGGTGATTTCGAACGAAGTAAGGCGAGAAACCGTGGGCGATGGCACTGGCCAGCGAGTTCAATGCAGTTTCCTGCGAGCCGAACAGGTTGTTGATCTCGGCCGCTTTGAACAGGAAATCGGGGTCGCTAGGTGAGACTTGCAATGCGCGCTTCAAGTAGCTTAGCGCCAGCGGTTTTTCCTGCAACATGGCATGATAGATCGCGAGATTGCACATGATCACCGCATCCCGGTTATTCACGCGGAGTACCGGTTCGGCCAAAGAAATGGCCTTCCGGTAGGTCGGCGCAGCCTTGGTTTGCTCGCCTGGACTCCAATAATAAGCGTCCCCAAGGTTTCCCCACATTTCATAATCAATCGGGTTTAATTTGACCGCCTGCTCATAGGTGCGAGCGGCCTCCGAAAATCGCTGCGCATAAAATTGAGCCGTAGCGAGGTTAGAATACGCATCTGCAGTCGGCCGGATCGAAACCGAGTGCTCAAAAGCCGAGACCGCGTCCGGGTAGCGTCCCATGGTGAGGTAAACACCACCAAGATTGCTATACCCGCGCTCGTTATCGGGCGCCAACGCAACCACCCGGGCAAACATTCGCGCGGCATCGTCGTATCGAGCCTGCGTGTAGTAAAAGCGGCCCAGCCAGTTATAGTCTGCCCAATAATTCGGATGGAGATTAATCGCCCTTTGATACGCGTTCTCCGCATCTGCTGCTTTTCCGAGGTGCTCGTCAGCCGATCCAAGCCCGCGCAGAGCATCATCACTTTTTGGGTCTAATTCCGCAGAGCGCTGAAACTCCTTCTCAGCGCGCTCGTATTGGCCGGTGCCGTTGTCTAAAACTCCCAAACATGTATATCCCGTGGCCAGAGCGGGTTGCAGGCTCACGGCGCGCGTGCAAACCTCCGATGCTTTCGTCACCCAATTGCGGTCATGCGTTTGTTCGTACTTGTGCCAGTATGCCTCGCCCAAACCGGCGTACGCCAAGGCATATTTCGGATCGCGCTCAAGGGCATGATTGAAGACTGTAATCGCGCTGTCTACGCTTTCAGGCTTTTGATAATCTTGGAGGTAACCGCGGCCGCGCAGATAAAAATCATAAGCCGCAGGCTCAGTTGTCCCATGATTGACGACCAATGTATGGTCGTTCTTTGGGAATTCCTTCCCGAGCATGTTCAGAACACCGTTCACAACCCCATCTTCCAGGGCAAACGGATCGTTGGACTGCGTCGTAATTGTGTCCGCTTGCAGTTGCTGACGCGTCTCCGCATCCACAAGGCTGTAACTCACGCGCACCAGGCGACCTGACTCAAGTAAGCTACCCTCCAGCACCAGGCTTGCGCCGAAACTCTTCCGCGCCTGGTCTGCCGTCTTGATCTCTTCCGCGAGAACTTCACTTGGTGGTACCACTTTTACAGAGTCATGAGTCGCGAACTGCCCGAGCCTAGCGGCCAGATTCTCTGTAAGTCCGGCGGAAAAGGCTTGGCTGCTGCGGTCTTGAGTGGCGGAGTTAAAAGGCAAGACAGCCAAATACTTTGGTCCTTTCGCCGTGCTGTTGACTGGCCGCTTGATCGTTTGCTTTACCAAATATCCGCCGAGCAAAACAACAGCTACCGTTACCGCAATACCCGGAAACAGCCGGAAGCTGTGCCGCCGGGCATTGAATCGTATCTTGACGCGTGATGCGGATTGCTGCTGCAAGTGACGCAGTTCGCCCATGAGTTGCGCCGCGCTGGCGATTCGCTGTGCAGGATCCTTGGCCAGCATTCGGGAAATTGTGTCGTCTAACTCCGCCGGGATTTGCGGATTGAAGTTGCGCAATGGCGGCGGAGACTCGTGCAAAATACGGTCACTGGTGCCGACGAAGCTGCTCGTCTGAAAAGGATGGCGGCCAGAAAGAGCTTCGTAGAAAATCACTCCCAGGGAGAAGATATCTGCTCTCCCATCGGGAGGCTTTTCCAACAGCACTTCCGGGGACATGTAACCCGAGGTGCCAGCTACCAGATCGGAGTTGCCAATCGTGGAACTGTCGCCGGAGTGCGGCAACCGCTTGGCTACGCCAAAGTCGAGAATCTTTATCTGGCCGTCGGTGGTAAGCATGATATTTTCCGGCTTCAAGTCACAATGCACGATCCCGCGATTATGTGCCGCTACCAGGGCGTCGCCGCATTGCACTGCGATATCGAGGAATTCTGCCAGCGTGAATGGAAGGCGCAGTCGGGCACGCAAAGTTTCGCCCTCTACATACTCCATGACCAGCAGAAGTTCGCCTTTTTCTTCCACCACGTCGTAAATTGCCGCGACGTGTGATCCGGTGAGCCCGGAAGCGCGCTGTGCTTCTTCCAGGAAGCGTTGCCGATAGTGCGCGTCGGCGCGCAACTGGGTGGCCATTCGCTTGAGAGCAACGGGCCGCTTCAGGCGAGTATCGTCGGCACGATACACTTCGCCCATTCCGCCGGCCCCCACCAGCCCCCGAATCTGAAACCTGCCGGCAACTGTCCCTGAAAGGGGTGAATGTCTAGCGGCGGCCGTCACATTTGGAGCAGAAGACGACATTTGAACCTCGCGGAGGGCGCGCGCAATCAGCGCGGGCGTGACCGGGCGAAAAACACAATTCCCCGAAAGCCGCTATTTGCGCCGAATCTTACTCCTATGCGCCTGGCGGAGCAACAGGGTTGAGTTGAAGCTTATCGCGCCAGCGTGAGGCCGCCAGCAATGCAGAGGGGCCAAAAAAATAGGCGACCGCATGCAACTGACGCCGTATCCGCATTGAGTGGAATTGCAGACAGAACGCAAGATGTTTATCGTTTTTCCGTCTTATGCCGAGACTGGCTCAGCGGAAGCTTCCTTGGCTGATTTTGGGATAAAGCCTTCGAGCAGCGCTTTAAACCGAGGACTCAATTGCAATTCTTCGCTTGCACCATGAAGCAGTTTCTGCGGGTCATCTGCAGTTTTGAGCGCGTACCGCAGGTAGGAAAGCCGAAGAAGCCAGATCGCATGGCTGAGTTCTTCCGGATGTCGAATACGGAATGTGATCCAACCCGAGTTGGGAACCCAGTGGTGTTGCTCGGCCATTACTTCACTCAGAAGGGCGTCGTGAATTGATCGCGTAAACGGAATGTCAACGATTCCCCCACGATGAACGTGCCCGATTTCCGCCGCCCCGAACCGAAACTCTCGTCCTCCGAAACGGTGCGGATGAACCGAAACTTGCGGCCAGGACGACACCTCCCGCTCAATGATTTCGAGATCGCTCATTTGCACTCCGGCTCCGTTTTTCGATGCGCGCCCTCGGCCTCTCGATTCATGCATCCCGACGCATGCGCGGTGGCACTGTTGTGCCATTCACAGGGGGACCTGTCAGGTCTAGCTTTTAAGCAAACCATGACCCAGCTGCATCTTCAGAATGCGATCGGGACAAGCAAAGGCACCGCCGGCACTCGTGTTTTTGAAAAGCCCCGTGTGCCGGTGATCGCAATTCTGATCGTCACAATTCTGGGTCTCAACAGTGCATTTGGGGACCGGCTTGGCAATCAGGCGCAACAGATTCTTGCAAAAATTGCCGAGCAACATAATGGCAATATCACTGCTCTCCCCGCATCGGAGAAGGCCCGAAACCACAAGCAGCTGATGGACCTGGTTAGAGAATTACGCAAGCAGAAAAGGGCTCAGGCGAACGTGAGCTCAAAAGCTGCGGACACCAGTGCGGTTTGGCTCAAAAGTGTCAAAGATCAAGGTGAAAGCATCGCAATCGAAGGAATTGCAGCCACTCCCGCTGCTGTGGCCAAGATGATCTCCGATCTGCGGAACACCGGATATTTCACCAACATCGAGATCAAGGAAACCTACCAGGACGACAGCAAAAACGCTGCCCATACGTTCAAATTCCGGCTCACCTGCGAAGTCGATGCAGACAAGACCTAAACGCCTCTCATTCAGCATCCCGAATCGTACAAAACCCTACAAGGCCAGCGAAATCCGGAATTACAATCCTGCACGTTTCGAGAAAACAGGACGGGCTTTGCGCCCGTCCCGTTCGCCAGAAAAACGCAAACAGATTCACACTGAAAGCAGCCGGTCAAAGAACGCGCGATAGCGTTGGAACGCAACCCGCAGGTCTTCTGTGGAGACGTCATCGCCCCTGTCCCACTGTTTTTCCAGCTTTGACCGTTCATCTGAGAAGACCTCAGCAAGTCGTTTCATTGCGGACGCCACTAGGCCATCTGCCTGCTCGACGGCCTTGCGGGGCTCATCCACGAATGCAGTCTGAATTTCCTTCCAGCGAGTGCGTAGATTTTCGAGTTCATTGTTGGGGAAGAGCGGCGTTGTACCAGCATCTGTCGACCTTGGCTGGGATGCCGCTGCGCGATCCGAAGCTACAGGCTTTGGTCCAGCTGGCTCTGCATCTTTGCCGCCTTTGGCCAGATCGGCGGTTGTGAGATTCTGTTCCTGGTCAATATCTTTATCTTTTCGCAATGGGACTGCCATGTCTACGCCTCCCTTCTGAATCGTTCTGGTTGCTTTTCATCTAACAATTCGGAGAACAACGCGCGATAGTGAACCATGGCCTGACGCAAATCCTCGGTGCTGGCCTGGCCCTGTGCGCGACGCTGCGCGATATCATGCGCGGCACGATAGTTTTCAACCACCACAGGATGATCAACCGAAATATCGGCTGCACGCTGTGTGAAGTCCGTGGTCGGGTACCCGCGTGCCTGCATCACTTGGATGATGAGTTCGTCGGCAATGGCGACGGCGCCCGATGGATCGTCCACAAACTGGCTTTGCACTTCATTCCAACGGTCACGGTAACGGGCATGTTCTTCCTCGGAAAGCGGACGGATTTTTAATGTCTTTCTGTGCTTCTCGCGGAATTCAAGCAGCCTTTCGCCCTTGTGCACGTCTCCTTCTTTGTGAACAACGCGATCGTATTCCGGCCCGAAGTGTTCTCGCAGGTTTTGGCTCCGCCGTTTACGCGCGAGCATGTAGACGAGGGCAGCGACGATCACGGCTGCGATCACGACCAGCAGTATCACAATCTGAGCTGAATTCATTCGCCTCCTCCTGCTGAAGATGTCGCGCTATGGGATTCCACCCCGAACGACGGTGTTGCAAGGTGGAAAAAGGGTAGAAGCGGGCTCAGGTCAGGTGAGGTGAGCAGGTCCGAGCTCAGCTATGGCTGGGCCGAGTCTTCCTGAAGAACCGCATCGAGAACGCTCGTGAACAGATCCGCGTCTGTTTCGGAGAAAACCAGCGGCGGACGAAGCTTCAACACATTATGATAGGGCCCGTCGGTTCCGGTTAGAACGCCGCCCTCCCGCAGCCGATTCGCAATGTAGTCCGCCTGGTGCGTTGCCGGTTGGCGGGTTTCGCGATTCGTGACAAGATCAATGCCGAGGAACAACCCCATGCCGCGTACATCACCGATGACCGCGTACTTTTCTTGAAGCTCCTGAAGTTGTTCACTTAGGTATTTTCCCACTTTGCGCGCATTTTCTTGCAGATGCTCGTCCTCTAAAACATCAAGAACGGCGATACCGGCAGCACAAGCGACCGGATTGCCTCCAAACGTACTGAAAAACTCCATTCCGTTGTCGAAGGACCTCGCGATTTCTTCGGTTGTAATCACCGCGGCCAGCGGGAACCCGTTGCCGATCGGCTTTCCTAAAACGATGATATCGGGCACGACGCCTTGCGCTTCAAAACCCCAGAAGTGAGTTCCCAGCCGGGCGAAGCCAGTTTGAACTTCGTCGGCGATGCACAACCCACCGGCGGCACGGACGTGTTTGAACGCCTCGTCGAGATAACCAGGCGGAAAGACAACCTGACCCGCGACACTGGGAAGGCTTTCGGCGAGAAATGCCGCCACACTGTCGTGCTGACGGAGCACTTCGCGCGCCAGCTGGGCGTATTTCTTGCCGGCATCAGGATCGTCCCGCCGGTAAGCTCCGCGATAATCGTCGGCCAGCGGCGCTACACGTACCCACGGTGGTTTGCCACTGCCACCCGGACCGTTGAATTTGTACGGGCTGCACCCGGTGAGTGTAGTAGTGTGGCCATGATATGCATGCTCGAGAACAATAATGTCCTGGCGCCCTGTGTGCGTGCGTGCCAGGCGCAGCGCAAGCTCATTTGCTTCGCTCCCGGAATTCAGGAAATAACACACGCGAAGAGGTTCGGGTAGAAGTCTTGTAAGCCGCCCCGCGTATCGAAGAATGTTGTCGTGAAGATAACGCGTATTCGTGTTCAGCAGCCCGATTTGCTCTTGAACCGCACGGACCACGCGTGGATGGCTGTGCCCGACCAGCGGGACATTATTGTAGACGTCGAGATACGCACGGCCGCTCTCGTCATACAGGCACTGCTTCCATCCACGCACAATTTTCAGCGGATTGCGATAAGAAAGCCGCTCGCTTGTCCCAATCAGTGCCTTGCGCGCAGTCAGCGAATCTTCACGTGAGAAGTCCTTCGAAGGAAATCCATTTGCAGGGATTCCCAGCAGCAGATTGGGATCGGGAGAAAGGCTCTTGAATACCTCGCGCTGCGAAGGAAAGGCCACGCCGGGAAAATCGGCGCCGAGATCCAGCAAATCAGCGATGATTTGAAAATGAACGTGCGGAGGCCAGCTGCCGTTTTCATCCGCATCACCCACTTTCGCGAAAGCGGCACCTTGCCGAATCTGTTGACCGGGCCGAAGCTGCTGAACCGTGTCAGCACTCAGATGACCATACAACGTAAAGAATTCGTCGCCGGTATCCGTGCGGTGCCGCATGATAACCAAGGGCCCGTAATCCAGCGGTGCACGGTTGTTCGCGACCAGATGCACCTCTCCATCGAGCGGTGCGTAAAGTGCAGTCCCTGGATTTACGAACAGGTCGATCCCGAGGTGAATGGTTCGGCGCTCGCTAAGCGGACTTGAGCCCTTCGCGAATTGCGGTGCGTTGTAGATAGCGCGGGCTTCATCGTATCGGCCAATGGCGAAGGCAGCGCCGGCACATTTCATCTCCACGATAATCTTTTCGGGTAACGCTGAAGTTTCGGCAGCTTTCGGATCAGCCCCAAGAAAGGTGCTTCCGACACTCAGATCGAGGGCAATGCTCGGAACCTTGCGTATACCGGCTTCCAGCAACGAAGCCGCTCTTAGGGATCTGCTCTGCAACCACCCTCGTACACGTTTGCTCTTTGCGACGGGCTCAAGGCCGCACGCTTCTCGAAAACAGTATTCCGCAAATCTCGGATGGACCGCCGATAACCGTTCGAGAGCATCCCATGCGGGCGCTTCGCTCACCGTGACGTAGGGATCATCGCTCTGCGACCGCTTCCGATATGCGGAGTTCACCACGCTGACCGCTAAACGTGTCGCGATCAAGGGAAACAACAGCGCGATTTCGTCTTCCAGCAAGGGATTTGCGCGATGATAACCGCGTACAACATCGATGGCCGCTGCCAGCACATCCTGCTTGCCTAATATTGCATAAGCCGCGGCAATGGCGGGCTCGGCCACGGTCAGGCCCTCGTGCATGTCGCCGAAATCGACGACGCTGACCTCTGGAGTGGGCCACGTTTTCCGAACGATCACGTTGTAATCGTTTGCGTCGCCGTAGATGACGGCCGCACGGAGCCTGGGAAGCGCAACAAGGACTTGGCTCGCGTATGTGTCAAGAAAATTTTCGACCAGGTTGCGTTTTCGTCCCTCGGGCACGCACTCGAGATACTCACAAATCCAGTTCGCACGAGCTAGATCCCATTTCAGTTCTCGCTTCCCGGCCGGGTGCTTGAAGTCCACGAGCGCGCGATCTAATTCTCCGACAAAACTCCCAATGGTTTCCAAAAGCGCCGAGGAATGAGGTCGTACCTCGGCGAGCACCTTGCCGGGAATGAATGTGAGCAGCCAAACAAAACGTTGCGATCCGTCGAACGTAGCTGCATGAAATGGCTCGCCGGCTTTTGTCGTGATCACGCGCGGCAGCGCCAAGTGCGGGCTCTTACTTTCGACCCACTGCAACGCGGCACACTGCAGCTTCAGAAAATCTTCGCTTCGCGAGGGATGCATGATTTTCAGGACAAACTCATCACCGTCAGCCGTCCTTAACTGAAAATTGTCGTCGTACTCGCCTGGAAGCTTCGCTGCCACCGCATGCAAGCCGTACAGTTTCGAGGCCATTGCCTCTGCATCTTTGGCAAAGACGGTGGAGTGAAATGTGTCCTCAATGATCTTCATCAGCCGCATGTTAACTTAAAACGGGTTGGGGAGGGCTTCCGCTCCGCGCCGTGCTAACAAACGATCTCCAGTGGTTTTGTAACCGCGACCATTCCCTACTCGAATTCCTGCCGCATTAGCATCGTGTCACTCTCAGACAAGTTTTCGGCTGGAATTCGGCGTATACTTTCGCCGACGCGTACAGGGGGCGTAGTGTCCGTACGGTAAGGCAGCCCGGGGCTAGCCAAATCTCCACGATCGCTTGGCTCTAAGCTGCACAAAATCAACGGCTGGGAGGGTCTATGAAGCGGGTCGAATGTCTTCTCTTCTGGTGTTTGGTACTTGCGAGCCTCGCGGGAGTCACGTTTTCTCAGACATCGTCGACCTCGCTCCAGGGAACGGTCACCGATCCCAGCGGGAGCTCCGTGACGGGGGCCACGGTGGTGCTGTCCAACGAAGCGAAGCTGGAACGTACCACAACCACAGATGCCCAGGGTGGTTACCGCCTTCTGGCATTGCCTCCAGGAACCTACACTCTTACCGTTTCGGCCAAAGGGTTCGCGCGCTACCAGCACACCGACCTTGAGTTGCTGGTCAACACCCCCGCTACCGCCAACGTGCAGCTCAAGGTTGGAGGAATCAACGAAGTCGTCAACGTTACTGGCGAAGCTCCCGCATTGAACCAGGTGGACGCTTCGATCGGCAATCCATTCAACGAGACACAGGTTAAGCAGCTCCCCATGGATGGACGCAACGTTCCCGAACTCCTGAGCTTGCAGGCCGGGGTGGCCTACACCGGCAATCGGGAAGATTTGTTGGATCCCAAGGTGAAGGATCAAGATAGCCGAAATGGCGCGGTCAACGGCGCCCGCAGCGACCAGAGCAACATCACGCTAGATGGCGTGGATGTTAATGACCAGAACAATGGTTATGCCTTTACGTCGGTTTTGCCAACCACGCTTGACTCGGTTCAGGAATTCCGCGTTACCACCTCGAACTACAACGCCGATCAAGGCGAAGGTTCCGGTGCACAGGTTGCATTGGTCACGAAGAGCGGAACAAATAACTTCCATGGGTCCTTGTACGAATATCACCGCAATACCATCACCAGCGCGAATGACTATTTCGTGAAGAACGCGGAGGCGGTGAGCGGTGCTTCGAATACTCCGGACAAGCTGCTAAGAAACGTGTTTGGCGCATCGGTGGGAGGACCGCTCAAGAAAAATCGCCTGTTTTTCTTTATTAATTATGAGGGCACGCGACGGCGAGAGCAGAACAGCACGGTGCGAACGATCCCCAGCCCCGCCATGCGTGATGGAGTATTGCAATACGCTTGCGCGTGTGCGGGCGGCAACACCGTTCAGGGAGAAAGCGGCAACTCGTATACCGCCCCATCCGGTGTGTTTGCCATGGGGCCGAAGGATATTCAATCGATCGATCCGCTTGGCATTGGGCCCAACCTTTATATGTTGAGCTACTTTCAACAGACCTATAAAGGACTGGCGGGTAACGATACTTCGGTCGGCGATGGGTTTAACTATGTCGGGTATCGTTTTCGTGCGCCGGTCAGCTTTGATAACAACGTCTTCATCGCCAGGCTGGATTACCACATCACGGCTGATGGCAAGCACACGGTATTTTGGCGCGGCGCCCTGCAAAATATCTTCAATCCGCAAGAGCCCTTTCTGCCTGGAAACTCGCCCATGCAGACAATGGCGGATCACAGCAAGGGTTCTGTCGTCGGCTACACAGCCGTGCTAACGCCAGCCGTCGTCAATTCCTTGCATTGGGGATTTACTCGCCAAAGCACAGGATTCGTCGGGAACTCGCAGCAGGAATGGAATGTATTTTACGGGCTCGATCAAAGCTTTGCTTATAGCCATGCCTTGCAGACACCGACCCATAACATTCTTGACGACCTTTCGTGGACCAAGGGCCAGCACAGCATTCAGGTGGGAGTTAATCTCGGCTGGGTGCGTGACCCGCGATCCAGCCTGGAGCACTCGTTCCCAGTAGGCAAGGGCGCGACCAACTGGATGTCGCCCACCGGGTTTGCAAATACCGGAGGCGGCGAATTAGATCCCATCAACGGCGGGTTTCCTGAACCGTCTTCGACGCCGGCTTATGACCTGCCCATGCTCTCTATGCTCGGCATGGTATCGGATGTAGTGGCGAATTATAACTATGACAAACAGGGAGGTCTGATAGGCAAGGGCTCGCCTATCAAACGAGACTATGGGCTCAACTGGTACGAATTCTACGGGCAGGATGCCTGGCGCATAAAGCCGAATTTAACCGTAACAGCCGGCGTACGCTGGTCGCTGTTCCCTCCGCCGTGGGAAGTCAATGGGCTTCAGGCCTCGCCTACGTGCATTAACAGCGTTCAAAGCGCTGGTGTCACGTGCGCCCCTTGGGCGTTCAACTTGGGCACCGAATTTAATCAGATGGTCACGGACATGAAGCAGGGTATTGGATACAGCGCCGGGATCCCGCTTGTGTCTTACATTCTCGGAGGCTCCGCGAACAACGGCCCAGGCTGGTACCACTACGAAAAATCCGATTTCTCGCCGCGCATCTCGATCGCTTATTCTCCGCACCCGCAGGGCGGCTGGCTGAAGAGTCTGTTTGGGGACGGCGACAAAACTGTTTTCCGGGGTGGATTCAGCAAAGTCTATGATCGCGCGGGGATGCAGATGCTGAGCACGTTCGATGCGAACCCTCCCGGCGGCTTGGGTGCAACGTTACAGAATCCCTGCTGCGCGTTTTTTGTGCCCTCTGGCCTGGGCCCTGCCGGCACTGAATACGACAGTCCCGGCGGCGTCCCGCGCGTGACAAATATCAATCAGGTGCCGCAGACAAGTCAGTTTACAGGCGATCAATTCCTCACACCGGCACCCCCCGGAGCATTTCCGCAAACTCCAAACCCGTTCAGCCAGGCAATTACCTGGGGTGTCGATCAGTCGATGAAAACGCCCTATGCATACGCGTTCGACTTTTCGATTGGACGCGAATTGCCAAAGAAAATGTCGTTACAGCTGGCCTATGTTGGCCGGTTGGGCCGCAATCTGCTGACACAGCGCGATCTGAGGCAGCCGCTTGACCTATTCGATCCAAAGACCAAGATTGACTACTACGCAGCAGCCTCGGCATTGGCCAAGGTGGCATTTGCGCAACAAGCCGCAGGAGGGGTTGACGCAACCAAAGTCACCAACCAGATGGTCGGTCCGAGCGCTGCATACTGGCAGGATATGCTTCCAGCTGCCCAGGGAGGCGGATATACCGACCTTTTCAGTGGGCTTCAGTTTCCGTGCACAGGAAATCCAAGTTGCCTTGTCCAGGCAGTTTACGATGCCTACTACAACCCGCTGGCAGTTTCCTATCCAGGAAACGAAGTTGTCGGGCTGGGCAATGTCGACCTCTTTGGAGCGCTCGCTGACTTTGCCGGGAATGGTATTACATTCCCCGGCGGTCCCGGCGAGATGCTGAACAACCAGGCCACCAGCATGTTTGGCTGGAGTTCCGTCGGCAGTTCAAACTACAACGCACTGCAGGCCACGCTGAGAAAGCAGATCGGCGGCTCGGTACAGTTTGACTTGAACTACACGTATTCGAAGTCGATCGACATCACCTCGTCCGCGACTCGTCTAGGGTGGGCTTCCTGTTGCAACGTTGGCGCTCCTGGCACTCGTCTGGTGAATGCGTTTGATCCGAATGGGCGCCGCGGAGTTTCGGATTTTGATCTTACGCATCAGATCAACGCGAACTGGATCGTGGAGCTTCCATTCGGCGCTGGGCGGCATTTCGCCGGTGGCGCCTCGCATTTGGCTGACGCTTTTATCGGCGGTTGGCAGCTGTCTGGTCTGACGCGTTGGACCAGCGGCTTTCCTTTCACCGTGGACAATGGAAACTTCTGGCCGACGAATTGGGACGAGCAGGGTATCGCAAATATGGTGACCCGTCCGCAAATCGGCCATCATCGCGACGCGAAGGGCGCGATTAGCGTCTTCGCCAATCCCACCGCTGCGTTCAATGATTTTGTCCATCCATTCCCCGGCCAAAGCGGATCGCGAAACCAGGTCCGGGGCGATGGCTTTGCCGGTCTGGACATGGCGCTGGCGAAGCGCTGGAAGCTGCCCAACGAAAACCAGAGCCTGCAATTCCGCTGGGAAGTCTTCAACGTTCCCAACCTGCATCGGTTCAACGTTGAGTCGGGTTTGGGGACCTCGGCTTGCACCTGCATCGCTTCTCTCCAGCAGTTGCCAGGTTCGTTCGGCGATTACACCGGCCTGCTCACGCAACCTCGTGAGATGCAGTTTGCCTTGCGGTTCGAATTCTAGCGTCAGGGGTCGACTCCGGGCGGTCTGATCTTTGGCCGCCCGGAAGTATTAAGTTTGCTTGCCGGCGAGATCGAACGCGAATATCCCAGTTCCGCGATCCCATGCTAATCTTCCACCTCATACCAATGCAGGCCGCAATCGTATGACAACTCTTGCCCGTCGCCTTCGCCTGGCCGATTACTTCGCGCTTGCCTTTGGAGTAATGGTCGGAACAGCATGGCTCGTTGTAATGGACGACATTCTGCGACGCGGTGGACCGTTGGGAGCGCTGCTTGGGTTTACCGCAGGTGCGTTGATGCTCCTGCCAATCGGATACGTTTACGGCCGCTTGGTGCCGGCCATCCCAGACGAGGCGGGTGAAGCCGCTTACGTCGCGCAGTTCTTTCCGCGGGGAGTCAGCTTCGCGACCGGTTGGATGGTATTCCTCAGCTATTTTCTGACTTGTCCATTTGAAGGACTCGCCGCGGGAAGAATTGCCGGTTATCTGTTTCCCGCGATGAACAGGCACGAACTGTATCGGCTGGGAGGTTACCCGGTTTATCTGCCGCATCTGCTGCTTGGGATCGCAATCACGATTGTACTGACGTGCGTCAATTATCGAGGTATTCGCGCCGGAGCACGCCTGGGAAAAACCACTACATTCACATTCCTTACGCTTGTTATTGTCTTCGCCCTGGCTGGCGCTGGACATGGGACACGTAACAATTTGCATCCGTTGTTCAGCCACGCTCCTTTGATCTCAATTTTCTTGGTGTGGCAAATTGTTCCGTGGTTGCTATCGGGATTCGAAGCCGTCGGGAAGTACTCTGAGGAAGCAAGTTCGGATTTCAAAAGCAGCGGATTCTTCATCGCCATTGCGTTGACCATCTTTACCGGCCTGGCCTTCTTCTGGGTTGTGATCTCGGCGGTGGCATACGTCGCGCCCTGGCAGGCACTGGAGAGCAACCAACAGTTTCCCACCGCGGTTGCGTTCGAACGCGCGTTGCATGCGCACTGGATCGTGGTCCTGATTATGGCGTCGGCTCTGGTCGCGCTGATACAAGCTTTCAATGCCAACCTGATCGCATCATCGCGACTGCTGTTTGCGATGGCACGACGCAGGCTGATCGTCCCCTCGCTGGAATACATTCATCCGACAAACCAAACCCCAACGATTGCAATCGTGGTGGTCGGTGTCGCGACAGGGCTGACGATGTTTCTTGGCGAGGCTGGCCTGGTGCCGATTCTCGAAGTAGGCGCGGTTTCCTCGGCCCTGGGTTGGATGGCCGGTTGTGTCTCTTTCTACTGCATGAAGCCAGACTGGCGCGGTCGTGCGGCAGCCGTCTTCGGGATTTTGGTTACACTTGCAATGTGTTTGGCTAAAGTGTTACCGATGGTGCCTGGACATTTTACTCGCTATGAATGGGCAGCTCTGGCCATATGGACTGGTATTGGGGCCGTGGTATCAGTGCCGTGGCAGCTACAGGGGAGCGCCTTGCGGGAAAGAGCTCGGGCTCAGCAGTTCTAATAGTCGCGAAGTTTAGGGAGGTTCAGGAAAGTAAGCGGGGCGGCGCAGCGCGAAGCGCGTCCAAAAACTCCGCGCCGGGCTGACCACATGAAATGCCTGCCAGTGCGAGGGCGTCAGTTCGGAAGTGCCTGGGAGAAACTCCAAATTCTTTTCGAAAGCAATGACTGAAATGAGCCGAGTCGCTGAAGCCCCAGCGCAATGCGATTTCTGTAATGCTTGAGCCCGCCAGCCGGGCATTTGCGAGATCGCTTCGGCAGCGCTCGAGCCTTCTTGCCCGGATCCATTCACTGACTGTCCATCCCTTAGCCGCGAAGATACGGTGCAAGTGACGCACAGAGATTCCGGCGTTTCCTGCAATGGTTGCGGGATTCAAATTTCGGTCTTCTAAATGGATTTCAATGTAGTGTTCCAGGCGAGGACCGAGTTGCGCACAGCGGTCCAGTTGAGTGAAAGACAGTTCGGGATGCACAAGGCAGCCGGCCAGAATCTTCAAGTAGGCTTCAACTGCAACATTACCTTCATCCACGCCCATGCTCTCCGCCTGCTCATAAAGCGAGGCGGCAAGACGAGACAACGTCGCACCGAGGCCCCGTTTGCCGAGAATTCGAGGCAATACCGGAAGCGAGGCGCTTTGCAAATGATCCTGAATTACATGACGCGGCAGCCTTAAATAGAGTCGTGCGCAGTTGCCGGCACAGTCCGAGCTCCACGGTTGGCCGGCATCAATGAGCGTTGTATCTCCCGGAGAAAGCAATGCGATCGCTCCGCTTTGGCAATACTGTCGAGTGCCGTGAAGTTGCGTAATTATGATGCAATCACGATCAGAATTTGCGAGCACAACCGGAAATTTCACAAAAGAGACCGGTGTCGAGGAGAAACAGGTTAAGGTGGCGTTGCCTACGGAACGGCGTTCGATGGATCCAAAGAAAGGAAAACGTTTGGGAATGTGGAAACGGCAATCGCCGCAAATCGGCTTCGCGTGGCAAAGCCAGGCATCCAGCCGATCCGCAACTGGAACCAGAGCGGTGGAAAACATAGCTGACATAGGTGGCAACTTCCCGATCCGGCAACAAAGCTGCCCGCGCATTGCCGCCGGCCCAATGAGTAGCGCAACGCTAGCACAGGTGCAAAATCCAGTTCAAGTTCAAAATCGTCGAGTTTGACGGCTTCCGAACCCGGCAACTCGTGTCCTGTGCAGAAATTCTTGGCGCATCACCACTACGCAGGCTGAAAAGTGGAAGAATGACTGCAGGTTAAAGAAACTATTTTTGTCGTGCCTTCAGCTGATCTAGCTTCTGCTTTAGCTGTTCGAGCTTTTGTCCAGCCTCGCCTAACTTACCTTCAGCCGTCAGCCGTTGATAGTCCGCCAGATCACTAGCAGCTCCGCTGATCAGTGTGTTCAAATCGGCCGCTGGCTTTACGGAAGAAACAGAAGCCTGCACCGCCGCATTCGAACCAGCCGGGCCGCTCAGAGAGGAAGCCGCCCCGCCAAATAACGCGTTCAGGGCTGACTCGAATGTCGGCCCATATGCCAGGCGGTCTTGCAGCGCGAGCACAACCAGCCGCAGCTCCGGCATGGGGCTTCGCTCTGCCTGCAAATAGATCGCTTCGGCGTACAGCAGAGCGCGCCCGCACGGAATGACCAGCAACGTACCGCGTCGCACGTGCGAGCCTTGCTGGTTCCACAACGTCAGTTGTCCCGAGAGCTGGGCATTCTGATCGATTCGAGCTTCAATCTGCAACGGCCCATCCACCAGCCTGGTTTTCGGAAAATCGTAGACCACCGAGGTGCCGTATTGGCTGCCATCGCTGCGTCCGGCAATCCAGCCGATCAGATTGTTGCGATTGGCCGGCGTAAACGGCAGAATCTCTACGAATTCGATCGCACTTTCACCGGGCAGCTTCATCAGCACAAAGTTCGGTTCCATTGCCTGCGTCCGCTGCTCTCCCGACTCGCTCAATCCGACTTCGGAGGCCACCGTCCACAGGTCCTCTCGGTTGTAGAAGACCTCCGGATCCGTCATGTGATAAAGGCCGTACACATCCGCCTGCATCTTCAACAGCAATTCCGGATAGCGGACATGCCTGTGGAGGTCCGCCGGCATGGTTGCGGCATCCTTGAAAAGCGTTGGAAACATCCCGCGATAGGTCGCGAGGACCGGGTCCTGCGGGTCGAATACATAAAAGGTGGTGGTTCCGTCGTAAGCATCAATTACGACTTTCACGCTGTTACGAATGTAGTTGATGGTGTTCCCATTCAATGGATAGTGGGTGGAGTACGGATAACTATCAGAGGTGGTAAACGCGTCCAGAATCCACGACAAACGGCCGTCGTCGCCGATCACGATGTATGGATCGGACTCGTAGGTTAGGAATGGAGCCAGCGTGGTGACCCGGTCCATCACGTTCCTGCGCATCAGCAGCCGGCTTTGCGAGTTGATATCGTCGCTGAAAGGCAGCTTGGCCAGATCCCCTTCCGCGAACGCAATCAGAATGCGCCGCAGAAATCCGCCCAGGACAATGCCGCCGCTGCCCGTATACGACGTAAGATTGTTGGTCTGGCCTTGCGGATAGTTGAACTCCTGCTGCCGCGTCTTCACGTACACGTCACTGTTGGTTAATTCGCCAAAGTAAATCTCCGGGCGAGCCACCGAGATGCTTCGCACAGTGCTCTGGACTGGCATGTTACTCAGCATCAGCGTAGGCAGACCTTCCGTGGTAAACCCGTTCACCGGGTTCATGGTAACCCCGTAGCCGTGAGTGTAGATGAGCTTTTCGTTGATCCAATTGCGGCTGCTTTCGGGAAGCTTTTCGATGCTCAGTTCACGCGAGGCGAGCATGACTTCTCGCATCGAACCGTCAATCTCGTAGCGGTCAATGTCGATATCAGGAAAATCGTAATAGGTGCGAATCTCCTGAATTTGACGCAACGTATCCTGAAGCGCGCGCCAGTCCCACAGCCGGATGTTCTCGAGCGTGGCTTGATTATTGCCCGGCTCGGCGGCCTCGGTAGTCGTCTCCGCCGGAAATTCATGCTGTGAAACTCGGTCCAGCGCGTATGCTTGCCGGGTCAGATTGATGTTATTCGTAATGTAAGGCCGTTCCCGAACCAACTCGTTCGGTTTCACTACGAAACTGCCGACATACCAGCCGACAATCTGAACTCCCATGTAGCAGACCACAGCCGGAGCAACTGCCAGCACTAGCCAGCGTACCCGCGGCACTGACACGACGTTCAGCAGGGAAATAACCGCACCGGCAACCAGCGCTATGCAGACCAGCAGAAGCCCGGCCAACGTAACGTGGGCGTCGGTGTACGTTACACCGCTGAAGATCGTGTGCGGCTCGAACAATGCCTCGAACCGGCTGAGATAGACGTGGGCCGCGAGGATGAGCAGTAAAAACGCAAATGCAATCGAGAATCCACGCCAGGGTAGCGGGATAGCGCGGCCGCGACGCCCAGCGAAGATTTGCGCGCTGCCGGTAATCAGGATGAACAAAAATGCCACGATGCAGGCAAGCACAGCCAGCGTCAGCAACCAGCCCGTTATCAGCTGCCATGCCGGAAGGGTGAACAAGTAAAAATGCAATGCTCGACCGAAAATAGGATCGACGAACCCGCCGGAACTGGGTGGCGCATACCAATACAACGCAAACGTCTGCCAGGCCGACATCATGCTGGCCGCCGCTACTCCCGCGATGACCAGTGACGCGATGAGTGCGATCAGGCGCAGGATACGCTCCACCGGCAGCCTCACCGGCTGCCTTCCGATAAAAATTAATCCCCCGCTCAGCACGTCAGTCTGGTAGAAATGCCGTAATGCCAGAAACCATCCGTACAAGATGAGAAATGTAGCCGCGAAGAAGGCCGCAAAAGTCAGCCATTGCAGAGCAAGCGTTTTACGAAATATATCTCCGTAGCCGAGCGATTCGAACCAGAGGAGATCGACGTAATAGGAGAGGCTGGTTCGCAAAGCAAAAATGAAAACGACAATCAAAAGCAGAACGAGAAAGAACCTGCGAAACCGCGGTGGACGCCTTTCCCACTCAATCGTCTGCGGCATTGCACCTCCACTTTCTGCAAGTCTCTGACCGTAACTAAACCACGCGGCATTGTACCGCTTCTCTTTTCAAACGGTGCGAAAGCGCTTGTGATCGCTACCGAGCCGAAGGAACATGGAAAATGTTCAACCGCGGCACGGTCCTTACGAGCGCTCAAGAGGAAAGGCCAAGATGGGGGCGTTTTCATTGCAGTGGTGTCCCGACCCTTCTACGTGAGAGCCGGGTCGGAATGCTTTTTCTACTTCATCTCGATTCTGTTTGCGCAGACATCGAAACGCTGCCGCCTGCGGTACTCCCGTCTGTGATGCACATGCAGAGGATTGCGAGTTGTGCATACAGACGTTCTGCGCTACATGCCTAGCTTTTCACAACCGGGAGTAGCACCAGAAGAAGAACGCGCTCTGGGCTGAGATTGCCGAACTTTTTTATTTGCTGCGATCACATCGGGGGTGTGGTTTTACGGGCAGCATTAGGCGTTGAGTATGTTTTCACGGATATTCCCGTCTCTAAGCTGCGCCGTAACCCTGAAAAGGGGTATCCAGGGGCAACATCGAGTTCCCACCGCCCGCGATCAATTTCGCCGAACCATGTTTTTGGTGACGGCTACCTTGACAAGAATTCTCCGCAGAAGTACGCTCCGCAACAATCTTCCGTGACGCGAATCGTAAAAAACCCGGAGCCTCCTCATGCTAAAGCGAATTGATCGCAGAGACTTTCTGCGAACTGCAGGGCCTGCGGCTATCGCCGGGCCCGGACTTGCCCGCGCAGCTCGGATCTTTGATCCGAGGTTGACCTTAGCGCCTGAAAATGTTGCGCGACCACGGCTCCTCACGGGTTGCTGCGCGTATTCTTACAGCAAACTTCTGGCGGCCGGCAAAATGACGATGGAGGATGTTATTCAAAAGGCCGTCGAGCTTGGAATTGATGGCGTGGACATGACCGCATACTGGTTCAAATCCACCGATGCAGAATACCTGGCTTCACTTCGGCATCTGGCATTCAAAAATGGCGTATGTTTTTCCGGAACAGCCACCGGAGCCAGCACTGTACAAGCCGATCCGGACAAGCGCGCTCAAGTTTTGGAGCAAATCAAGCAATGGATTGATATCACCGAAACCTTGGGTGCGCCTCACCTGCGTGTCTTCGCGGGCAAGCTCCCGGCTGAAACCGCCATCCAACAGGGAATTCAATGGACGGTCGATATGCTGAAGGTGGCCTGTGAATACGCAGGCAAGAAGGGCATCACGCTCGGCATGGAAGATCATCAGGGCATTACCCAGAACTCGGATGTATGTCTGGAGATAGTCCACCGCGTCGACTCGCCCTTCTTCGGAATAAATCTGGATATAACTAATTTCGTTCCCACTTCGCAAGCCGATGCTTGCTCGCAAATCCAAGCCACAGTCCCTTATGCCACGCATACTCACATCCGCGATCACTTTGGAAATGGGGAAGCCGTGGACCTCGAACGAGTTTGGCAGCTGTTTGCAGGCGCCAATTACCGAGGTTTCATGTCTGCGGAATATGAAGGTGAAGAAGACCCTACCACCGGCGTCCCCAAACTAATCGAGAAAATCAAAACTCTTTGCCGGAAATATTCTTCGGTGTCATCAAGGAGTTAAAGCGATGCTAAATCGACGCAGTTTCATCCATCAAATTAGCGGGACTTTGGCCGCGTTCGCCGGTTCGTCGATGTTGTCCTCGGCTCGAGTCCTCGGTGCCAACGACCGCGTCCGTTTTGGGCTTATTGGCGCCGGGGGACGCGGAAGCGAAATTTTAAAGGCTGCCCTGCATGCGCCGAATACCCAAGCCGTTGCTGTTGCTGATCTCTATACGCGCCGACTGGACGAAATCAAGCTCATCGTGCCGGGTATTCAGACCTACCGCGATTTCCGCCGCTTGCTTGACGACAAATCCGTCGACGCCGTGCTTATCGCAACTCCCCAGCACCAGCATGCCCTCAATTTCGTTCCCGCCATTCAGGCAGGCAAAGACGTTTATCAGGAAAAGACCATGGCGTTCAATCCGGACCATGCGCGTCGCATGCGCCGTGCATTGGAAGGATCGAATCGCGTGGTTCAGGTGGGCGTGCAGTCCGTGAGCGGGAAGGCCTTCGCACGAGCGCGCGAACTCTGCACGCCAGATCGCTTAGGGACCACCACTGCCGTTCACACTCATCATTATCGCAACGCACCCTACGCAGGATGGAAAAGGACAATTCCATCGGACTGTAATCTCGAGCACGTTGGTTGGAAAGAGTTCGAAGGCGAAGCCGCGCCGCACCCATTCGATCCCCAGCGGTTCATGAATTGGCGATTCTTTTGGGATTATTCCGGCGGAAACGTGTTTGAGAACATGGTCCACCAGGTCGCGTTTTGGTACAAGGTGCTTGGCCTCACAATTCGACGAAGCGTCACCATGGCCGGCTACAATTATCTTTCTCCCGAAATGGAAGTCCCCGACACCATGAACGTTTCCATGGATCAACGGGAAAACCTGTTGTTCACTTGGAATTCGGCGTTTGGCAACAACTACTATGGTGAGGACGGAAACGACCTTACGTTGGGAAACAAAGGAACTGTGATACGCATCGTTGATAACGTGAAGTATATTCCGCAGGGCCATCACGGCGAACAACCGCCTCAAACTTCCTCAGCGGTCGGCGGCGAGCCCAATATCATTGGCTCCGATGAGGCGGATACGGAAACTCACATGCGTAATTTCTTTGATTGCGTCCGCAGCCGTAAGGAACCCAATTGCCCATTCGAATTGGGCTTTAGTTCAGCCATCGCTTGCCAGATGGCCATTGCTTCGCTGCGTCAGGGCCGTACGGTCAAATGGGATACAGAAAAAGAAGACATCGTCTGATCCGTGTTGCCTTGGGAGGGTTCAGAGTAAACACAAGCGGCGGGCGCAGTCCTCCATAATCTGAGCCTCCCACGCTGGACGGTGTAGATTGCTGGGATGTGTGCGATCACTGGGAATTCGGCCGATCAGGTTCAAGAACACTGCGGCTGAATGTTTATAAGCAGGAACCGGCGCGCGAAACGCCACATTCCCCAAATACTGCAGAGCGTCAGAAAGGGTGTAGTACTCGGAATCTCCAGCCTCCCATAGCCGGTCTCGCTCGGCGAATTTCTCAGGCGCAAAAGTTGCAAGTCCCAACAGGTAGTCCGAACCGTACTCAATCATGTTGATCCCGAGGTCGTTCCCGGTATAGATACGGAAATCCGGCCGCCGTGCATCACGAAGAGCAAGTCGTTCGAGTTCTAGAAGACGGCTAAGAGACGAGTGTTTCAGGCCTTTGATCTCGGGGATGTCCATCAATCGCCCGATCGTCTCCACGTCATAGATTTCCCCGCTCGCGGCAAACATCGAACCCAATTCGAAAGCCAGTACGTGTGGGAAGCCTCGACATATCTCCCGATACGTCGCAGCTAATGTTGCCGGGGATTTGCCATGCAAACGAGCCGTCTGGAACAAGATGGGTATGCCCTCGAAACGTACGATGGTGTCCATCTCCCGGCGAAATGAAGCGACAATGTCCTCGCCGCTGTCATGTTCGATGTAAGCACCGGCCACGAAAGGAATGCCGGGTCCAAGCGCTTGCCGCGTCCATGCCAGCACATCACATTTTTCGGCATCGCTCAGGTAATTGACGTAGCCGGTGTCCATGTTAACGGCATTCATCAGCCCGGCTCGATGAGTGAAAACCAGTCGCGTCGCAAACGCGTCGACAGCGATTCGCCCATCTCGCTCGTACGGAAGCAATGCCGCTGCGATGCCGTGAACCTTGCGTCGTGGTTGCTGGCGTTTGAGTAACTCCTCAATGGTCATCAGCAAATCCCCATCATGAGCTTGCGCGCTACCCGTCGAAAATTGACTTAGTGCTGTTTGAGATCTCTCAATTTTTTGCCCCAAGCCGATGTCTTGTAGTAATCATCCAGCGGATAGCAACCTGAGGGTAGTCCGTTTCGCGGTGCCGTTGTGCAATCACTGAAGGTCCTGCAAATACGCTTGCGTTGAATGTGGGCGCCCTCCGAAGCCTCCCAGAGAAATTCGGGATAGGTCAACACCATTCGACCCAGTCCCACAAAGTCGCACCACTCTTCGTGCACCGCAGCGTGTGCGACATGAGGCAAGAAATCCTGCAGGTAGGAATATCCCGACCCAACAATGATGAGGTTTGGGTACCGCTGCTTGAGTTCGTGCGTCGCCTGCATCTGTCGAGCAACTCCAACTAAAGGGTCTTCGGGCGGCAAATATCCGTCAGACGGCGGATACAGCGCGGGGCGCTGGATATGCGGGTTGTAGTAAGGACTGCCAGCGGTAATATTCACCAGCTGAATGCCAAGCTCCTCTAGTAACGACAAAAGACGCACCGCGTCACTCACGTCAGTATCTATTGGATTAAGCGGGTTTACGCCAAAACCCCAGCGGTAAGGCAACAAGTCGGGGCGGGTTTCCGCAACTCCGGGTGAAGATTTTCCATTGGCGACCTGCGCACAGCGAAATGGCACAGTATCGATTGCCGATAGCCGAACGCCAATGTGTAATCCCGGAGCAATCGAACGAATACCCTGCACGACTTCGCGCAGAAAGCGCGTGCGGCCTTCGAAGGTTCCGCCGTAACGTCCTTCTCTCGTGTGGGCGCTCAAGAACTCATGGCCGAGATAGCCGTGGCAATGCTTGATGTCGACAAAGTCAAATCCTGATTGCCAAGCAATGCGTGCTGCGCGATGAAAGTCTTCTATGATTGATTCGATTTTTCCATCGGTGAGCAGGGGATAATCTGCCGGCAGATTCAGGCGCTGGTCCAATAACGGATGACGATAAAGAATGCGCGGTTCTGGACGTGAAGGGTCTTTCGGCCGGCAGTATCGGCCCGAGTGCGTCAACTGCAAACCAACGACCAGCCCTTCGTCACTGCCGCTGGCCATAATATGTTCGCGCCTCAACACGGTTCGTAGCTGTGCAAGGTTTTGTTCCAGTGGCGCAGCGGCGAGAAGCTGGTTTGGATTCGCGCGGCCTTCATGGCAAACGGCAACCGCTTCCCCACCCCAGATCAGCTTCGCGCCCGCACGTCCGAACCGTCGCCATCTCCGGGTCGTTGATTCCGAGGGGGCGCCGTCAAACGTTGCGTCCCAACCTTCCATCGGCTGAACGGCGATGCGATTGCCGATTTTGAATGGGCCGCGGATCAGCGGCGAGCGCAACGGCGATCCGGCCCCAGTTGCGATCTGGTCATCGCAAGGGATCTTCAGACCTAGTGACTGCAAACGGTTCCGAAAGGCTTCAACACCCTTGAGGCTGCCCAGGCGAACGATTGCCACAGTACTCACGCTATTCTCCCCGCTGATTGTAAAAGGTTAATCCAGTAGCCATATCCTCGGAAGGCTGTTAAATTTTGAACTTTCACAAAAGCCCAATGCGCATCTTCTATGGCTCGTGGATAGTCCTCGCTGCGTTCCTCAATCTTTTCTTCGCTGTTGGCCTCATCTATTACGGCTTTCCGGTCTTCTATCCTTCGCTGGTCGATTCGCTCGGCTTTACACGAGCACAATTAACTCAGGGGTTTCTACTGGGATTTATCGTTGCAGGTATCCTGTTCGGGCTTTTGGCAGGCGCCTTAATCGATCGTCTGGGACCGCGGCAGGTCATGCGAATCGGCATTTGGTGCGTAAGTCTGCCTCTAATTCTGATGGGCAGCATGACCCGCTTGTGGCAGTACTACTTGCTTTGCATCATGGAAGTTTTTGGGTACGTGCTGACCGGGCCTATTCCGAATCAAGTTTTGATCTCCAACTGGTTCCGCCTGAAGCGCGGTCGCGCCATGGGCAGCGCTTATCTCGGACTCGGCGCTGGCGGAGCTGTTGCCCCCATTTTGATCAACGCGCTGATTCACGCTTTCGGGTGGCGACACACCTTTCAAATCATCGGAACCCTAATTCTTATCGTGCTTTTTCCGATTTCCCAGTCGATCACCCGTTCCAGCCCACGCGACATGGGCTTTTTTCCTGATGGAATCCCCAGCACCGCGTACCCGAATGAGTCTGCCACTAGCGATGAAGAACCAGGGGTGGAGGTAATGCGAGTTGTGCGCAGCAGGAATTTTTCGCTCATCGTAGTGGGCTGCACCTTGACCATCGGGGCTATCGGCGGGGTTACACAACATTTGATTCTGTTTCTGACAGGCAAAGGATATTCCCTAAGCGCCGCTTCACGCGTCTCGAGCACATTGCTGCTAGCAAGTCTTACGGGTCGCGTGGTCGTCGGATACTTTGCCGACCGCTACCGCACAAAAAATGTCATGGCGCTGTTCTACCTAATCCTGGCGCTGGCGATTCCACTGCTGTTTGCGGCCGAGCAGTCTGCCGCGGTATGGGCATTCGCCCTCCTCTACGGATTTGCCATGGGTGCCGATTACATGCTGATTCCGCTCGTTACTGCAGATTGCTTTGGATTGTCTGCCCTCGGAAAAATCTTGTCTCTCATCATCATGGGATATTCCCTGGGCCAATGGTTTGCGCCGTGGCTGACGGGAAGAATCTTCGATGCACTCCACACGTACGATCTCGCCTGGATCATTATGTGTGCTTCTGCAGCATTGGGTGCTGTGCTTATTTATGCAGTTAAACCCGCTCGCCAGTCAGTCGACCGTACGCAGGGAAGAGTCGACGGACAGAAACGAGACGGCGCTGGCAGAGCTGTTCCAGTTTGATCAAATCAGCTTGCTGATGACTTCTTTTCCCAATTTGCGCAAATAGAATTAGCGCAGCCACTCATCCAGGTGTTCCTTCACGAAAATGTCGTCCTGCAAATGCGGGTACGCTTGGCACACTCTTTCGATTTCCTCGAGCTGTCCGGGAGACAAAATCTCTCTTTCATCGAGACACAAGCGTCCTGCGAGCAGCCTTTGCCGTCGTAGAACTTCATGAATGCCGGGGATGCATCCGCGAAAATCGTTGGCGGCGTCGAAAATTGCCGCATTTGCGTCGGTAATCTGAGCGGCAAGGGATAAAATCTCCGAGGCCTTGTTCGAAGCCGCTTTTACCATTTGCAGCTGAGTAACTGCGGCTCTCGTCCATACCGCCCAGTGACCCAGCAACCCGCCGACAATTCGCATTCGCTTCCCCCCGAAATCGAACGGCGTCATGAGATCGTTCAGGATGTTATCGTCATTGCCTGTATATAACGCGATCTCATGTGCGCGGCCCGACTCGGCTACAGCTCGAACCACCTCAATCGTCTGGTATCGGTTAAAGGGAGCAATCTTGATGGCAACCACGTTTTCGATTTCCGCGAACTGGCGCCAGAAATCATAGGGCAGCAATCGCCCTCCGACCGACTCCTGTAGGTAGAACCCCATGATCGGAATTATGGAAGCGACGCACTTTGAATGCTCCAGGAGTTCGGTAATCGAGCGATCTTTCAGCTCTCCGAGGCTGAGCAGCGCAACCTCGTATCCCAGGCCTGCCGCTAATTGCGCTTCGGAAACTGCCTGTTTGCGTTGTCCGCAAACTCCGGCAACCTTCACAACATCAACCTTGCGGGCTTCCTCTGCCGCGAGTTCCAATACGGGCTTTAGCAAACCATGCTTCGCATCGCGAATCGCAAACTGTGTGGTATGAACTCCAACAGCAATCCCGCCTGCGCCGGCAGCAAGATAGTAGCGTGTCAGCGCACGTTGACGCCGCTCATCCAGCCGGCGCCTCGAGTTGAGGGCAAGCGGATGCGCGGGAATGACGAGACCGGAGCAGAGCTGATCACGCACAGGCATCAGAACCTCCCGTCGCGTATTTGAAAGTGTGTTGGCTTATTTAATGTCACTCCACCCTGCTTTATCCAATCGGCAATCCACTCAATCATTTCCGCTGGAGTTACACTCGGCTTGCCAAAAAGTACGTTGGCTTTACGAGTGTCGCTCAACAGCGCGGTCGAGTTATTCCCATCCGTCGCCAAGATCGGCTCAATTCCGAAATGGCAGCCAAAGTCGCAGGCGACCTCGCGCACAGAGAGAATTTCTGGTCCCGTAACGTTTACGATGAATGGCGGCAACTGGCAATACGCAAACGAGCGAAGACACCAGGAATTTGCGTCGCCCTGCCAAATTACATTCACGTAAGGCATGTTGAGGGAAATGGGGCGTCGCTGAAATACCGCCGACCCGATATCAACGAGAACTCCATAGCGCAGCTCTACCGCATAGTTCAGGCGCAGGATTGCTACTTTTGTCCCCCACCGTGCCGAAGCATACTGAAACATTCGCTCCCGGCCCAGCGCCGACTGGGCGTATTCTCCAATTGGATCAACTGCGGTGCTTTCCGAAGCTCCGCCTTGAGAGATCGAACGTAGCGGATAAACATTGCCAGTTGAAAAGGCAACGATGCGGCAGTGTCGAAATCGTTCGGCCACCAGAGCTGGAAGGTATGTATTCATCGCCCATGTCAGATGCTCATCCCCAGAAGTGCCGAATTTCCGGGCAGCCATAAAAATGACATTAGGGATTTCAGGAAGCCGGCTGAGCGCGCCCGGTTCCAGCAGATCGCAGGCGATTGTCTCGATGCCTTGGCGTGATAATTCGGCCCGCAAATACTCATCGCTGAAGCGAGACACAGCGATGATACGCCGTGGGGTCCCGGCAAGATCGGCAGCACGTCGCGCCAGCTTGGCCAGGCTGGGCCCCATTTTGCCGCCCGCACCAAGGATCAATAGATCACCATCCATGACCTTGATGGCCGATACGACCGGCTCGTTGGCCGGGACAGTCGTTCTTCCAGCTCTGCGACGGTGTTGATGCTCATGCTCATCCCAGTTCAAAACCCGCGATGGCGTAGATCGTTTGTTCACTCGTGCGCTGTTCCTTGCCGCGAGCCATTCGGGTCAAATATCGCTTCGGAGTGAAGTTCAGAGCTCGCGCCAAGGCGACCGCATCCGCATTTTCGGGTAGCAAATCCCAGTACCACCCACCTGCGCTGTGTGTATGCAACGCTCGTTTTATCAGAGTGCGGGCGCTTTCGGGTGTTTCACACTCGCATGGCCCCAGGTATGAAGCCACGCGGCCGGGCCGTGTGAACAAGTATGAATTGGCGAGCAGGAGCGGCGGGTTTCTTTGAGCCAGTTTTGATAACAACTCCCCACGGTCCACGCTAAAGGCGCGCAAATCCGCATCTTGCCACCGATGAGAAAATGTCTGTGGAACCACTGCGCTCGCGCCAGCGCCCCCGATGTCCCCTGGGCGCCACCATCGCTCCACTGGTTGTTCGCAGCGGAAGCCCAATCTTTCGTAGAGCGGCCGCCCTTGGGCTGTGGCATCTAACTTGACGGTTTCGATCCGCATTCGATCCGCCAGGCTCAGCGCTTGTGTCATTAGCCGTCGTGCGAAGCCATGCCCTCGATGCCGAATCCGCGTCAGCACCATGCCGATCCATGCTAGACGCTGTCCATAACACACGAGAGTTGTCGTCGCCGCTAGTTCACCATCAACTTCAATCGCCAGACAACCTTCGGACGAGAGCTCCAGCAAAGTGCACCAGTCTTCAGTTGTCTGGTTCCAGCCAGCTTCGGTCGAAAGTTGCACAGCGGAGGGGATGTCGCTTGGGGTAAGCTTGCGAATCATCACATCGCTGAAATCGGCCATTGCTGCCAATGCTCCCGCAATCGACAAATAAAATACAAAGCATTGTCGCACCTCGACGGCCTACGAGCTCTAGCGAACCGCCGATCTCAAGATCGTTGCTCAATGGAAGACACTGAAACGGAGCACGCCGCCAGCAGTGATAGCTTTGACTGATATTGTCCCCTAGTTCGCTCGCAACTCTACTGTTTTCCTCCGCGTGCGCCTGAATTAAAAGGTCGCGGATTGTTTGAGCAGTCTTCGGTTTGGGCAATTGACTGTCCCGTTTGGCTATCCGTCGTCTACTTTCGTTAGCATTTTCCACCGTACCGCGAAATTGACGGATGTGCCCGCCGTCGTCGCGTACCGCTTCTCCTCTACCAATCACCCACCTTTGCGTACCATCGGCGTGAAGCATTTGTAATCTGAGTTCGTAGGGTGTGCCCGTCTGCAACAGCCCTAACGCAGCATTGCTGAGTTGATCCCAACTGCTCGAAGTATAGAAGCAGGAATGCTCTCGCAAAGGTGGAATTCCTGCACTACTATTACGGCCGATCATCCAGTAAAGTTGTTCGGACATCCGTTCTGATGTCCCACTGCCATGTGCCCTTCGCGCGGTCGAATAGCGCCTCTTCCGCGTCCGCGAAAGCGTCGTGGCGGAACGAAATGGTGGGTTCTCGCACTTGGATTTCTGTCTGTCGAATGTTTCCGTCAGCCGCCTGCTGGCTCCGCGCTTCTCGTTGGCGTTGAGAAAACTCGTGTAACGGTGAATGGCTTCTCGGCGGATTGGGATTCGTGGCCATTGCTTGACTCCGAAGCAGGTTAGATTCGAGGTGGCGCGGAGGTTTGGTTTCCCGTTTTGGTTCGCCATGGGGAAAGAACTCTTGCGTGCATCTTTGTTCGGCATTCGGCTGCCGAACGACCCTCGAGTGATTTCACACGTGCGCCGCGGGTCAGAGGACGGCTTGCAGAAAAGTATACTGGTTCGGGTAGGCCTGAGGCCTATTGTCCGGTCAAGGTTCAGAATCAGTTCAGCCTCTCAGCCGCTATCGCGCCTGAGCCACATCTCGCCAAGCAAACTACTCGTACCAAAGCCAATGCAAAAAGCAATGCCGAAAAACTGCTGTAGCCAGAGATGTGTTAACGGGCTGGTCGCAAAAAAGATTCCCATTACTGGACGGGTCACCGCGATGCCGAGCAGGATTGCTATCGCCCGAATCAGCCATCGCCTCTTCCGCAGCAACTCGCCGCGATTCATGTAGAGGTAAGCGCGGAAAAGCGCGGTGTTTCAACCACATCTGCGCTTGAGGAAGAAAATGCGTTGTCACAACTTTGCGCTCTCCATTCGCCTTTTCTGGCCAATTTGAGCGATATCGGCGATCTGAGCGGCAATGTTGATAAATCTCGCTGGCTTGACAAAGGGGATTTTGTACGGGTATCAACATTGCGATGACTCCAGAACTACAGTGCGCCCTGAAATGCCACATGCAGTGGTCGGCTCCTACAAAAAGTCCGGCGAACTTGTAAAGGTCCAAGTGTAGTCACTGATCCATCATCGGAAGCTTGGCGCCGGCGGAGGGCCTAGCCTACGAGACTGAGGACATGCGGCTGCGCTTCATTGCCTTGAAGAGAGAATACATTCATGCGCTGGTTTGGGAATTCACACGGGCTTGCTACGGCGATTCTGCTACCTGCAGCGCTGTTCGCATCTGACGCAAAATTCCACAATGCTCCGGCCTCTGCGCAGGCAGCGAAGAATCCATACGCAGAGCAGGAGGGGGCTGAGCAGGCCGGAACGAAACTGTATGCGCGCCATTGCCTGTCGTGCCACGGGCCGATGGGAAAAGGCGCGGGCCTCGTACCGTCGCTGGTGGACGGAAGGCTCGATTCGGTTACGCCCGGTGAAGTTTTCTGGTTCATTACGCGGGGCGACAAAGACAACGGCATGCCTGCCTGGGTATCTTTGCCGGCTAAGCAGCGCTGGCAGATCGTTACTTATGTAAAGTCGATGAAAACTTCGCCGGCCGCGCAGCAGGCAAGCACGCCGCCGCCCGATATAAACACGTTCCAGCTGAAGGCACCGGCGCCGCCCCCACCCTTCACCGATTTTCGTTACGAGAGGCCGGGAACATTCCATAAGATCACGGTGAACGATCTACCCCAACCTTACGCGACCAAATCAGCGAACAAGTTTCCACTACCGGTTTCCCGGCCGGAAAACGTGTGGCCAGTGGCCCCTGCCGGATTCAAGGTGGAGTTGTATGGAAATGGGTTGGACAATCCCCGCACCTTGAGCACGGCTCCAAACGGAGACATTTTTCTTGCGGAAACTGATCCCGGACGTATCCGTGTGTTTCGCGGGCTAACCGCCGACGGCAAACCCGAACGGTCCGCGGTCTTTGTCAGCGGCCTTAAAAAGCCGTATGGTCTGGCTTTCTATCCTCCGGGTCCCAATCCGCAATGGCTTTATGTGGGCAGCGCCGCCGAAGTAGTTCGCTTCCCTTATCATCACGCACGTGCAGGAAGGGGGATTCTACGGCTGGCCGTGGTGGTACATGGGCGGGCATCAGGATCCGCGCCACCAGGGCAAGCATCCGGAGTTGAAAGACAAGGTCATCGTGCCCGATGTGCTGCTGCAGCCGCACAACGCGTCGCTGGAGCTTACCTTTTACCAGGGCCAGCAGTTCCCGGCCGAGTACAAGGGGGATATTTTCGCGTCTGAGCACGGCTCCTGGAACAAAGCGGTGCGCGTCGGCTATGAGGTGATCCGAGTGCCGTTGCACCAGACCGGCCGTGCCAGCGGGGAGTATGAAGACTTCCTCACCGGTTTCGTTCTGCCAGACGGCAAAGTATGGGGACGTCCGGTAGGCATAACAGTAGCTTCAGATGGATCGCTTCTTGTAAGCGACGACGGATCAAACTCGGTGTGGAGAGTTAGCTATACAGGGAAGTGACGAGGAACTTCCCCGAAAGTTATGGTTCGGATAAATGAGTGCATGAATCAAGATTATCCACCATGACTGGTGAAACCAGATGGGATGAGAAGAGCCGGTCTCCGAACGGGATGCCGTACGCTCCCAAGTTATCGACGTGCTTTGAGCACAAGAGATAAAGGAGACCGGCAATGAAAAAGGCTTAGCACCACGGCGACGAAGCAGAGCAGGAATTTTTCGGAAGGCCAGCAGTGTGCTTTTTCTTGGGAGGACCGACCGTGAAATTTTTTCCCCTCGTTATGTTATTTGTGTGCGTCTCCGGGGCCTTTGGCCAGCCCAACTCCTTCTTTTACGTGTCGACGACCGGGGATGATTCGAATCCCGGCACCCGAACGGCACCTTGGCGCACTGTTCAACATGCCGCGGACATCGTGCGGGCGGGCAGTACCGTCAATGTGCGGGGTGGAGTCTACGAAGAGCTCGTAAACATCAAGGCATCCGGCAACGCGACTGATGGCTTCATTACTTTTAGAAGCCATCCAGGCGAGACGGCGGTCCTGGATGCATCGCACATCACTCCCGCAGGAAGAAGCGGCGTACTGACGATCCAGAACAAAAGCTTTATAAGGATTGAGGGTTTTGAAATTCGCAATTTCCGCACCGCCGAACACCGGCTCACTCCGTTGGGCATCAGCGTTATGGGGTCCGGCTCCCATATAGAACTGCTGAAAAACAACGTCCATCACATTGAGCAGACTTTTGCTGGGCGTGATGCTCCGGGACATGGTGCCAACGGGTTTGGTATTGCCGTGTACGGTACCGACGCTAAGACTCCTATCAGTGAACTAGTTATTGACGGCAATGAGGTACATCATCTCAAAACCGGCTCGAGCGAATCGTTGGTAGTGAACGGGAACGTTACGAACTTCCGCATTACCCACAATGTTGTCCACGACAATAACAACATCGGAATCGACGTCATCGGTTTTGAGCGCACGGCACCTGACCCTGCGGTCGACCAGGCTCGCGACGGAGTAGTAAGCGGCAATTTGGTTTACAACATTACATCGCGCGGCAATCCGGCATACCGTAATGATGAATCTTCTGATGGTATTTATGTGGACGGCGGAACCAGAATCCTGATTGAACAGAATGTTATTCATAATGTGGACTTCGGAATCGAGCTCGCCAGTGAGCACCAGAACCGCGCCACAAGTTACGTGATCGCGCGGAATAATCTTGTCTATGACTGCCATACCGCAGGTGTTTCCGTCGGGGGTTATGCGCCTGAACGAGGAAGCACCGAGCACTGCACGGTAGTCAACAATACGCTCTACGACAACGATACGTCGGGAACAGGGTCCGGTGAGTTCCAGATGCAGTTCAACATGACGGACAATGTTTTTGAGAACAACGTCGTAAATGCAGGGCCCCGATGCCTTATGACGGTGAACAAATCTCAGTCCGAAGGAAACCAGCCGCCGGTCACTATCGATCACAACCTTTATTACTGTGCTTCCGGATCGAAGGCGAGCACGTGGGAAGAGTCTTCTGCCCGGGTGACAGGCTTCGACAAATATGTTCAGTCAACGGGGAATGACCGTCATTCCCGTTTTCTGGATCCGCGTTTTGTTGATGCCGGAACGAACGACTTTCATCTGCGATCAGATTCTCCCGCGATCGCTGCTGGCAGCACTGACGGAGTGTCGGTGGGAGAACTGGATCTTGAAGGCTTACCGCGAGTCAAATCCGGAAACATAGACATCGGCTGCTACCAAAGAAAATAGGAGTAGTCCATGTTGAAATTGGACGTGAATCGCCGCGAATTCCTGCAGATCGCCGCTGCAGCGGGCGCCACCTTGGCCATGCCAACCTCAGGACATACTGACGTCTCCTCCAAGATGATCGGTATCCAAGTCGGAGCAGTTTCGTTCGTAGATGAAGGTACCGAGAAAGTCCTTGACGTGCTTCAGGAACGTGCCAGCGTGAATACCCTGTTTCTTGCGGTATTCACCTACGGTCGAGGTATCGCCGGGAGACAGATTCCGGGCCAGCCGCTTCCCGATCACGGCAAGCAGGAGTACGATCTCAATTTTCACGGCGGGAACTTCGCTACCCCTCATCCCCAGTACTACAAGAATACGGTCCTCAAGGACACTCGCGCGCCTGACCACGGCGATCTGGATATCCTGGCCGAAGTACTCCCTGCCGCTAAAAAGCGCGGCATAAAGGTCATCTGCTGGCTTGAGGACGTCTTTCGCACCGACTTGCCGAACATTGAGAAACTGCAGGAGCGGGATCTGTACGGACGCAATGCCGAGACGCTGTGTGTCAATAATCCGGACTACAGAAATTTCCTGACCGGTCTGGTCGAGGACTATGCCCATTCCTATGACATCGACGGACTCATGTGGGGATCCGAACGGCAGGGAGCACTTTCGGACAGCTTGGGAGCTACACACGACGTACCGCCGATCGACCCTGGCAACGTGACCTGCTTCTGCCAGTTTTGTCAGAGCAAAGCAAAAGAGCGCGGCATCAATGTGGACCGCGCCAGGCAGGGGTTTCTAGAGTTGGAGCAATTCGTTCGCTCGGCGCGGAGCGGCAAGCGCCCCGTGGACGGCTACTACGTTCAGTTCTGGCGGCTCCTATTGCGGTATCCGGAACTGGCCGCCTGGGAAATGCTCTGGACTGACAGCCTTCGCGAGACCTACGCCGCGATATACCAAACGGTAAAAACAGCCAAGCCGACGGTGCCGGTAGGTTGGCACATTTGGCACAACAATTCCTTCAATCCGATATACCGTGCGGAACAGGACCTTCACGAGCTCTCGGCTTATTCGGATTTTATAAAGATTGTTATGTACAACAACTGCGGCGGCGAGCGGATGGCGCTGTACACGGACAATGTCGGCTCGACACTTTTTGCAGATCTCTCAAAACAGAGCCTGATCGATTTTAACTATGCAGTGATGGGGTTTAAGGAGGGCAAATACAATCAAATTCCTCACACAGGGCTTTCGCCTGATTACGTCTACCGTGAGACGAAACGCGCGCTGGAGGGTGTGGCCGGCACGAGGACTCTGATCTGGCCGGGCATTGATATCGATATCCCAACCGAGCCGAATAACAGCAAATGCACGACCCGAAGCGTTAAGGAAGCAGTTCTGGCGGCTTTTCGCGCTGGCGCGCCAGGTGTGATTCTATCTCGCAAGTATTCCGAGATGCGGCTCGCCGACCTAAGCGGCTCTGGAGAAGCGATGCGCGAGTTGAGACTATCTGGCTGAGAACCGCTCGCAAGAGCGCCGCACACGCAGCCACCAGCGACGGACATTTCGGCAATACTCTTCGTATTCCGCTCCGAACTTCCTGAGCGTCGGGTCCTCATAGAAAAACAACGAACAGGCGCACGCCGAGGACAACCGCTGCCACGGCAGCAATCGCTACTACATTGGCGTGCCCGAACACGATCCAGAGCCCGATCCACCCGTTTTCAAGGTTTACAAAAGCCAGATTCCGGCGGTTGAGACGGCGGCTATGATGCTCGGCAGCGACAAATCTCGCGGGTACTGTCTTGAAATGATTTGTGCGGATTTCCTCGCGGGGGCGAATCTCGACAGCGGACAATCAGATGTGTTGTTACATTCGATTAAACGATTTTTCCGATTCTTGCCAGGGGAGCAACCTCGAAGTCCATCATCAACAATTTCGTAGTCACTCGGGCGAGGATGTGGAACAAAAACTGATTACGCTCTGCGCAAATTGCCACTCTTCGACGCACAGAAGATGAAGTGCAAGTCTTTTCAGGTACTATCGCGCGACGACGCAGCGAGTTTAAGATTGATATTGAAGAAGGAGGCGAGTAGAGTGCATATCCTACATGTGGTCGGGGCGCGTCCAAATTTCATGAAGGCGGCACCGGTTCTGCACGCTTTCGCTAAAGAAACGAACGTTTTGCAGACCCTCGTACATACCGGACAGCACTACGATGTCAGCATGTCGGATGTTTTCTTCCGTGAGCTGGAGATCCCAGAACCGGATGTCAATCTACGAGTCGGATCGAGCTCGCATGCGCAACAAACCGGCGAGATCATGATTCGCCTCGAGCCCGTGATCCTGGAACGGAAGCCGGATTGGGTGCTCGTCTACGGCGACGTTAATTCGACAGCGGCTGCGGCTCTTGTCTGTGCCAAGCTGCGAGTCAAGGTTGCCCATGTCGAGGCTGGTCTGCGGTCCTTCGATCGCTCCATGCCTGAGGAAATCAATCGGTTAGTTACCGATCAGCTAGCTGACCTGCTGTTCACTCCGTCCCAGGATGGAACCGAGAATCTCGCACGCGAAGGGATTGCATCGGGGAAAATTCGCCTCGTCGGCAATGTGATGATTGACTCGCTAGTGCGGCTATTACCCAAAGCACATTGCGCATTACCCAATTTGCCTGAGCGCTATGCCTTAGTCACGATGCATCGGCCTGCCAATGTGGACGATCCAGATTTCTTGGGTGATTTGCTGGACACCTTGAATCGTGTCGGAAAAGTGCTCCCCGTGATTTTTCCAGTACATCCCCGCACGCGCCAGCGAATTGGAGAACACAAATTAAGTGACAGGTTCAGTGAAAGCGTTCGTCTCACAGAACCGCTCTCTTATTTAGAGTTCCTGAGCCTGCAATCTAAAGCGACAGTTGTCATTACTGACTCGGGAGGAATACAGGAAGAAACTACCTTTCTACGAATCCCGTGTCTGACCGTGCGTGAAAACACGGAACGGCCAATCACCGCCACACTGGGTAGCAATGTGCTGATAGGAAGAAATATGCAGCGCCTGAGTGAAGAAGTAGAAAGGATCCTGGCAGGTGGGTTTTCGCCTGGACAGATTCCGCCGCTATGGGATGGTCGAACCGGCGAGAGGATCGCTCGGGAAATTATTAGCGAACCGCGGCGTACAGAAGCTGTTACCATGCACCACATCTAAACCATTCTTAGCTCATTCGTTTGAACCGGACTCCGCTTCGAAATAGGTCAACTTGACTTCGTTGTGCGTTCAGAACGAGATCGGCACAGATGAAATCACCTTACGTGGGGTACAGGGATTTCAGAAGACATATGAGGGATATTGCAAGCACATTTCTGCGATCCACATCCAACAGACATTCTCAACTGATAGAGAACACGAACTATTGCAGTCACATCAATCGTGGGCATCACAGATTTGAGACAGCACGGACAACCGCACCCCCGGTCGAAACCTAGCATTGCGCGGCTTCCAGAATGAGGTAATGCCACCTCATTTGTTCGGCGACTCTGAGCAACCTCTCACAACAATTGCCACTCTAAGTTGTCGCCCAGAGCGATCTCATCGGGACAGCTCGCGATGGCAAGCATCTAAAACGGCTGGGCAGAATGCATTGTAAGACCTTTGATCATTCTTTTACACTCGTATACCGAGCAGTCACTTCCAAGCACTCCGCGTTCTCAACCGCCGTATTGGCGTGGATCGAGAGTCAGACATCACCATCAGATACCACGGCCTCGATCACTCAGCCCCACTCGAAATTAAATAGTCACTGTGTTATTTCTTGCTGGGGCTGGGCGTTCACTCTATATGTTGCCGCCGTCCTTCACTTCCACTCATACCGCGTAAGTAACAGCCACATCACTGGTTACGCCTTTAGTCGGCAGTCAGGCACGACGAAAACCTCGGGTTTGGAAACAACACCCCGGCACGCGCTGATCAATCATCATACATTCCTCAGTTCTGGTACCCAGAGTACAAACAGCATAACTGAAATCGGCAACATGTTCTCAGAATATAACCACAAGTCTTGTGATATCCAGCCTTCGCTTCTCGGATTTCGCGCAAATGCGCCCATTTTCTTGGTTCTCCTCCAGAGCTTTTTGATTCACGAGGGCAACCTGCTTAGTCGACCATCTACCTACGCTAGAAAGGAACTTAGAACGTGGCAATACTAGGCCGGACCTTGATTCTCGTACGCGTTATCTCTCTATTCCTAACAATGCTCGATTTGTTCGTCGTCACGGGGTGCGGCTCCAGCCACTCCGCTTTAACTCACGATCTATCTACAACGAGCTCTTCACAAAGCATTGATGCGGGCAACTTCTGTACAACCGCCGGGACTCTCGATGACTCTTGTGTAACCAATGCCATCCACGCCTGCCCGCAAAGCGGCACCTGCTCAGTCTCGCTTTCTGCCGGCGAATACACATTTAGTAATCCAGTCGTTCTGTCACGAGCGGGAGTTGTTATATCGTGCGCGGGGGTGAATAGTGCGACTATCACGGTACCAGGGAACTACAGCGCATTTATTGCTAATACGAATACTATAATAAGAAATTGTCATTTCGTGGGCGATAATTCACTAATCACGCCACATAATCATGCCATTGATTCTGGGGGAACTGGCGGAATTCCAATTACAGGCGTGCAAATCCTTAGCAATGATATCGAGCGATTTGACGTTGGAATCAATACGGGGCTCAATACCGCGCATTGGACTATTTCCGGAAACACGATCCACGACAATGTTTATGAAGGAATGCTCCTTGGGGCAAATACCTACGGACTGGCTGGCGATACTCAATGTGCTGCGGAGGATAACTGTGGTAAGCATTCGATTATTAACAACATCATTTTTGGAAATGGGAGAAATGGGATTGATGTAAACTCGTCATTCAATGATATTGAGGACAATACTGTCTATCAGAATGGCGGCACGGGCCCAGTTGGATCTGACAGAAATGGAATACTGTTGTACTCCGTAAGCGGAGTGGGATCAGTTGATCATAACGTCGTACATTCCAATACTATATACAGCAACAATACGGATGGACTACAGTTAGGTGGCGGGGTTGGCGGCTCTGTCTCATTCAACGAGATCACAAATAACAACATCTATTCCAACGGCAATGACGGCCTGCATGTTGTCAGTGGTGGTGGGCAAGTCAGCGGGAATACGGTGAATTCTAACCAAGTAACTTTAAATACGAAATTCGGAATTTTGCTCGACGCATACAATTCCGGAGAACTTAACAATACCATGATCACCAATAACCTAATCAAAAACAATACAGCAGGAAATATCTTAGTGTTAGGTGCAACGGGCACTGTAGTCAAGGGCAACAACTAAGATGCTATTGTGCCGGAAACGATTTGGTCGAGTACGGGAAGGCTCAGCCATAGACAGCAGCCAGCTTGCTATTCCTAGCTCAGTGGAATGAACGATGTCGCTCGAGCAGTATCCAGTCGTTGGTCGAACTATTGCTCAAGCCCCATCGAGCAAAATGGCGACACCAATGGATGTTGTCTATAGGTAAAACATTAACAACCTACGGTTTCGAAACCGGGCTTTTCCCTAATACTACGATATCAGACGATCCTAGTGTTGTGTCCAACGTAAAACAATTCGCGAAGCAATTGACGCCGAATGACGTGTTCGTACCTGAGTCGACAACAGCACCCGAGCTATTACCCAGGGCCACATTACCAGCGATGGTTGTGTCGGTGACTTCCGAGTCGTAAACTCGGATCCCCCATCCGGTGTTGTTCAGAAACTTGTTGCCCGTGATTTTCACGCCAGTTATTGTCCCGGTTGTCCGTTCGTGGTTGTCAAGCAAAAGCCCATCGACCCCATTTCCGACGATAATGTTGTTCGCAATCGACACGAATTGGATATTACCACTGCCGCCCTGCTCTAGTTTGATGCCGGGCAGACCATTATTCTCTATCATGTTGTTTCGTACCGAAACGTTGTAGATGGACGTCACATTGCTAGAAGCGATCATTATTCCGAAGTTAGTGTTGGAGTAAACATGGTTATTCGCGATCACCACGTTATATATATCGGTCGTGTCCGGCGAGGTAAACAGAATCAAGCCGTTACAATCAGACAAGCACACCGGATCAGCATGGCCGTTTTCGTGCAAGGAGTTGTTGACGACGGTGTGGCGTGGCCCATTAAAGTCAAGTGCATTGCTCCAATTACCGTAGATCTCATTGCCATCCACCAGGCAATCGCTGGTTCCTGGCCCAAACAGGATGCCCTCGTCGTGGTTGTCGCGGATGACATTGTTTTTAACTATCCACCACGATGAGTTTTCGCCCGTCTTCATGCCCTGCTTTTGCCACTGCTCGATGATGTTGCCCTCGATGGTCACACCGGTAGTTCCACCAGCGTCGATACCGGAAGCGTGTCCTGTTCCAGGCGTGTTTGTACCCCTAATTCGGCAGTTACGCACGCTTGAGTAGTCGGACACAACGATGCCAGACTGGTCAGCAGTTGTCTGGTGGATAACAGTAGTGGCGGGGTTAGCGCACTCCAGATGTACCCTACGTCCTTCAAAGTTAATTGGCGCTGTGATTTTGTAAATGCCAACTGGAATAAGCACCGTGCCTGTCTGACCTGGGGAGATTGTGTTGATAGCCGCTTGAATCGCAGCAGTGTCGTCCGTGACGCCGTCGCCCTTTGCCCCTCCAAACCTCGGATCACGAACGTCTATCACGGGTATCACCGGAGTTCCGGCACCAACATCTGTCACAGGCGCCACCGTAGTCCCGCAACAGACCAACAATAACATCGTGGGGACTGCCAGTACTAAACTTGGTGTATAGGCCATGTGTCGGACCTTGGGAGGCAGCGAGGCAGCGATCTGGCTTTCTTCTCCTGTGTTTAATTTCATTGTTCGTATGCCCTCGTATTCGGCTTTGCCAACTAGGCAAATCGAGCAGAGTCGGCATTGTAGCTGAATATTGGACACAATTTGTCAGAGAAGTTTAAGCGCCTTCAATGAACCTCGCACGGAGAAGTGCCCCAAACTGAAGCAGCATGTCTCTTCACGGCACGCTCCGGGCTGAAACCCGAACACACGCAAGTGGGCTGCTCGAAGGGGCAGGAACTCACAAAATTATCCAGGAGGAGGGACACACACAAAGTCGATTGTGCAGCTTGGCTACACAAAGCGAAGGTCCAGTCGAAGGAACTTTTCAGAGAGGTGGAACGGGGCTAACCGGAAACCGTCCGCGGAGCGCCGATTTATTCAAGGTGTACAAGAGGACATCCTTGTGATCAACGGGGTGATCAAGCCAGCCGCAAATGATGCTAAAGAACCAAATCCGTGTCTCGAGATGACCTGCGTGCATTCACTGGCTAGAACTAATCGTTACAGTGGGCAACCGAACGTGATTTCGCATTTGTCTTCTCGGGTTGTTCCATGCTTTGCCCGAGCAGAAGCAAACGTTCGTGCAGCAGGTAAACGCGTGCACAATGAGCCGAGCCATTTAGGCTGTTTCGGGAGCTCACATCTGGCGGAGTAACTCTTGAAGACGAGAGAGGGATTCTTCGCAGAAATTAGGAATAACGTAATCGGCTCCCGCCCCACGAAGCTTCTCCTCCGATTGGTGGGTACACACAGCCACACAGCGGAGTCCTGCCTGCTTTGCTGATTGGACTCCCGACACCGCATCTTCTACAGCAAAGGATGAGCCTGGTTTCACCCCGAGTTTGGCACAAGCCAATTGGTATATCGCAGGATCAGGCTTGCCTTTTGTTACGTCGTCTCCAGTAATCACAACTCCAAACCACTGCATAAGTTGTAAACGAATCAATGTCGAGCGAGTCCGAGCTCCAGCTGCAGATGTCGCTACCGCAGTTCTAACTCGTTTATCCTGCAGCTTCTCTAATAGCTTCAACACGCCGGGTACGGGTTGAATTCGACAGGCGATCCGTTGGAACATTTCGTCTTTTCGCCTCCCGTGCTCCTCCAGTTCAGAATCAGAAATATTTCCTAGGAACTGACGTAAGATATCAACACGTTTCCGGCCATCAAGAATAAAGTCCAACTCTTGTTCGGATACCTCTCGTCCCATCGTTCGCAAGAATCTCTTCCACGCTTCCCGATGAATAGGATGGCTGTCAATCAGAACACCATCCATGTCGAATATGGCGGCTTGTAACGTAGTGGGCTTTTTAATGTAAGGAAATGACATGCGGCTTTTTACAGGCCTGGCCAGGTGTTCTGGGCCGTGTTGTAGTTTTCGATCGTTCCAATATCCAGGAGGTACTCTCTTATCGGATAAGCTTTCATTTCTCCGGCCAATCTTGGCAAAAGATCAAACCCGAGATCGCTTGGAGTTTTGGGCGGAATCATATCTAGCACGCTGCGGTCCGCGATCATGATTCCAGAGAAAGCCCAATTGCTCTTGGGATGAGTAGGTTTTTCTACGAACTCGTGGATTGTCAACTCCTCATCGAAATATATGATTCCACATCGTTGCGGATCCTGTACTGTATAAACACCTAGGGTCGCCTTCGGTTTAGTCAGATAATGGCTTCGTTCCATTTTTTCTAAGTCAGCATTCGTTAAAACATCTCCATAAATAACCCAGAAGAGGGAATCGTTTCCGACCCATTCCCGATTCGCTGCAATAGTGCCCGCAGAGCCCAGAAGCTCAGGCTCGTCGACCAAATCCATTCTGACACCGCCATTATGAGTCAGTATTGCTGCACGTACGAGATCGGAATGGCTATGAAGATTGACTAACACCTCATCAATACCACTTCGGCTAAAGATCTTGAGCCAGATCTCCAACATAGGAATCCCACGAATTGGTAGGAGACATTTAGGGACAGTGTCAGTCAGTGGCCGTAAACGGGTACCTTTGCCGGCCGCAAGCAAAAAGGCTTTCAATGAGGTCTCAACAAAATATAACTGCGCTCAATTCCTACAGGCGCTGCATGACTAGTGTGAAGCACCTAATGGCACAAACGCCCACTGCATGCCCGCTCGTTCATCACCATCCAAAAATGGATCGTTCACCAATACTTGGGCACCTTGATTGTCAAATGAAAAAGCCATTTCCTGCACGCCTTGCGCTTCTAGGGCTTCACGAACCGCTATTTGATGATGTGGCTCGCAATACAACAGCAGGAACCCGCCGCCACCCGCGCCTGTAATTTTCCCACCCAGCGCTCCATGGCTAAGAGCGAGTTCGTATAAATGGTCAATTCGCTCGGTCGTAATTCGCCCCGATACGCATTTTTTTGCCTCCCAGTTCTTATGCATCAGAGTCCCCACCGCATCCAAATTCCCTTGTTCCAGCACGTTACGCATTTCATCCGCCAAAGCTCTGATTGTATGAAGTGCCTCGATTGCCATTCCGGACTGCTTGCGCGTAGAACTTTCTTGCTCTTCAAGAATCGTCCACGAGTGATGTGCTGAACCCGTAAAAAAAAGCATTAAACGCCTTTCGAACTCAACCTTAATGTCCTCGCCAATATGTAAGGCTTCGACACTTACCGTGCCATCGGGATTAAACTGGATGTAGTTCAAGCCGCCGAAGGCAGCTGCATATTCGTCTTGTTTGCCAACATGGCGTTTTAATAGATGTCTAGCAGTGTGAAAGGCTCTTTCTGCCAGGGCATATTTGGACAGCGGTTGATGCAAGTACGTCGTAAGCGTCTTAAGGATGTTTACACATACGCTTGCGGACGACCCCAGTCCAGTGCCGGGTGGAATTTCGGATGCAAGGAACAGGTCGACAGAGACTTCCTTTTGCAAATCCTTGAGCACTGCCAATGGGATCTCGAGGCCGCTTCCCCGAGTGTCCATTGTTGCGATATCGGACCAAGTTTCGAATATGCGTAAATCAGAAGAAATCACTTGAACACGGCCGTCTTTGCGTTTTCCGAGCACCGTGTAAAAATATTTGTTAAGAGCTGCACTGACGACTGCACCGCCGTATCGTTCATAGTAGGCGGGTAGGTCAGTTCCACCACCGCCAAAGCTAATCCGCACTGGGCTGCGTACTATGAGCACTGTACATCGCCTCCATAACAAAGGGTTGTTCTTGTAATCCCTCGACGTCGGCAAGTTCTCGCTTTTTGCGTTTCAATTTGTTGTATCGAGCCAACCGCATAGCAAGAGTCCAAGTCGTTTGAAGAAGTAATGACAAATCGCCGAAGGGAGTTGGATTAAGCAGATACTGTAGATCAAACCGAGCCTTTTCTTCGGAAGAACTGTGTTCGCGCAGACCGTGAACTTGCGCTAGCCCTGTAATGCCAGGCATACTGGTCAGCCGTTGTTGATGCCACTCTGTATAGTGCTTGACGCGTTGCGGAGTCTCGGGCCTTGGTCCCACGAGGCTCATGTCACCCCTAAGTACATTCCACAATTGCGGCAACTCCGTAATACTCAATGTTTCAAGAACGTGCTCAAACAAAGATGATTGATAAATGCCTCGTGTCACATTGAGACGTACCATATGGAAGGGTTTTCCGTATTGTCCACACCGATACTCCCATGTAAAAGCTCGACCCTTTACAATCTTTAAGCTGCTAGCTGCTATTAGCACGATTGGAAGAGCAACCAACGATAGTGCTCCGCCTATTACCAAATCGAGACAGCGTTTCCAAAATAGCCGAGAATTGGACATTGAATATTCTTGTAACCGCAGAACTGGTAATCCATCAAGATCGATGAACTCCGGCCTCGACAGGTATAACTCGTAAGGATGGGGGATTAAGCTTACACTGATTTTGTGTTCTCTGCACTGATCCATAACCTTCAGTACTTCGGGCCATACAGGGCGTGAAAGCGCAATTACGATTTGATCGATTTTTTGATCCCGCAAAAATTCAACGATGCCTAGAGGAGACAAGTTTAGCGGCGTATACACTGCCGGAATTGTTGCAGAGTCTTCTTGCAATGAGTCGCACGGGGAAAGAAAACCAACTACCTCACACAACATTTCCGGATGTCGAGCAATTTTGCGAGCCAGTTCCTGTGCCACTCTCCCGGACCCAAGAACAATCACACGTGATATGTATGCCCTGCCATAACGAGAATGTAGCCATACGCGAGTGCAGTATCGAATAAGAATGAATCCGGTCAAGAGCAATGCTCCAAAATAACTGAAAACGAGTCGAGACAGGAGTTCGTGAAGCAGATAGCCCAGTGCGAGTAGAACGGTCATAAAAGCACTGACAGCGAGTAGCACGCGGGACACTACCGCTGGAAAATGCCAGCCGCCCCCAAAACCGTCAAGCTTCAACTGCACTGAAAAGACCACCCAGGCAATACCGCTCCATAACACCAAGGGCGTGAGATGAAGAATCGCTGTCCAGGCATTTTCGTTGTCTAAGGTAAGTCCATAGCGCAGCATCACACTTATCGTGAATGCAAATGCAATCCACAGTAGATCTGCTACTAAAATCCACCTTACCCAAGGTTTGCGTCTCATCTGGGCCTCCCCACTACGCCATTCTAAGCGGTTGCACTAAATACTTTGCAAGTCCTTGCCCTGGCCACGGTAAAGATAGCGTGCGCGATAGACAAATGCAGGTCTTCAATTATTTGCATGTTTTCCGATGGAACGATGGTGCATTTGTCGCACAACTCCCTCATGAGCCCTCCCTTAAATCCTGTGATTCCAAGCGTCGTTGCGCCAGCTTGGCGCGCGACTTGCAGGGCATTAATGACATTGCGCGAGTTTCCACTAGCACTGATTGCAAAAGCCACGTCTTGTGGACGTACAAAATTCGTTAACTGCTCAGCAAAGATATGGTCGTAACTGCTATCATTCGCCCAAGCAGTAATAAGCGGAAGATTGTCAGTAAGTGCCATCACACGAAACCGCTTGCCAGTGCCGTTGGCCGTTCCTTTACCCAAATCGCACGCGAAGTGCGATGCCAAAGAGGCACTCCCGCCATTACCAAATACGTATACTGTCTTATCGTTTTCAAACGCCCACAGCAGGCTTTCCACGATTGCATTAAGGGAATGAACTTGTAGTCTCTCGATCGTTGCAGACAACAAGGCAAAGTACGAATCGATGTTCGTGATGGGTGTCATCAAGACTCCTGGTCACAGTCGAATAATGTAACTCGTGAATATGGGACTGTCGGTAGTTCTAGCCGACAGATGTCGCTGCCGCCAGCAGAACGCCAGCGTCCCTCATGGCACTTGAGGCGTCTGGGATGCGCACAGGGATGCCTCCAATATCGTTAATCCACGCATGAAAGTCCTCCATAATGGTGGACAAATCGCGTCGCGGATGCCATCCCAGCTTCATCAATTTGTTGGCGGAGGAGACACTGTGACGATTGTCGCCCCTGCGGTACTCTCTTAAAACTTGCGAATGCGTTTGAGAACCCACCAACTCAAGTACCCTGTGCGCATATTCGTTGATGGTTACTGCCTTTCCGCTTGCAACGTTGAATGCCTGAAAGTCCGCCTCACTTTTTTCCAGAACCAGCATATTTGCGTCCACGACATCTTGAACGTGAACGAAGTCACGTGTTTGATCCCCATCTTCGTAGATGCATAATGGTTGATTCTGCAGAGCATTACTGAAGAAAATACGGCATACCCCAGAATAATGGTTGTACAGAGATTGTCGGGGTCCTTGCGTAATGGAGTAACGCAATGCGACCGTTGGAATTCCATGCAACCAGCCCAGACCAAGCGCTATTTTCTCTTCCGCAAGTTTCGACACCGCATACTGGTTGAAAGGATTAGTGTGATCTTCCGTAAGGAGCAAAGGCGTGCTATCTTTCGCGCATTGAGAGCACTTGACTTCCCATTCACCGGCAGTAAGCTGCCGCTGTGACCTAGGCTGAGGAAGGAACAAGCCATGTTGCGGGCACTGGAACTGACCTTCGCCGTAGACAGCTTGCGAGGATGCGACAATTATCTTCTTTATAGGCAAGCCATGTTGAACGATCAGCTCGTAAATTAAAGCGGTTCCCGTGGTATTCACATGTATGAATCTTGAGAAGTCCGGCATGTAATCTTGATAGGCCGCCTGATGCGAGACGAAGTCGACATCGCGGAGCGCATGTACCAACGTCGCACGATCAGTTACGTCCCCTTCAATAAAGTCAATCTCACGCGCTAAGTAACTAGGACGACCATTTGGATGTATTTTTGGATCGAGGTTGTCTAGTACTCGGACACGTAATCCTTCGCGGAGACAACGGTCTACTATATGAGAACCGATAAATCCCGCGCCACCGGTTACTAGCACTTTCATAAGCCCTCCTTTTTCCCTTTATTTATTGCGGTGAGTTAAACGAACATTTTATCCCGCGACTTCTGACAAAACGAGCCTACAATTGCCTGGTTCTTGACGCATATAACGTAAGCCACAGATGCAGTGTGCCTGACTGTGCCGTGAAAACTGCAATTTCTCTCCGCAGCGGCATATATACCCTCGCACTCGGGCGGGATTGCCCACCACAATTGTAAAATCCGGGACACTTCGTGTTACGACGGAACCAGCCCCAACTAGTGAGTAACTCCCGATTTCGATTCCGCTGAGAATTGTTGCGTTAGCGCCAATACTTGCACCTTCGCGTACTAGAGTCTTGTGCCGATCCCTAATAACTTTACTTCTAGGAAAAAGATCATTGGTAAAAACACAGTTGGGCCCCAAGAAGACTCTGTCTTCAATTGTGACTCCATCCCAGAGTGCTACACCGTTCTTGACAACGACATCATTACCAACAACTACGCCGGATTCTAGATAGCAGTGCTCCCCTATATTGCAATTCGCGCCCAGGCGAACGCCTTTCATAACGTGGGCAAAAGCCCACACTCGCGTACCTGAACCAATATCCCCGGTTTCAACAATTGCCTGCGGATGACTAAAAAATGTCCGGTCGGTCACGGTATGACCTCCGATAGTTCAGCTGAGGCCATTGCTTGCCACACTGAGCGGCCGCCACTCGCGAGTGAACGTGAAGCCTTTTCCAATACGCGCACAACTGCTAGTCCTGAATACCCGTTGCTCACGGGCGTCTCACCTGTTCGGATTGAGTTGATGAAGTCCAGGCACTCCATACGCAGCGGTTCCGTGTTCTCCAACGGTGGAGACCAAATTCCCCCTGAGCTATAACCGAGAGCAGCACTTGTGCAACCTTGCGTCACGCGATTGTCCGCACCCGGTGCATACAGCTGCAACTTCTGAACCGGTTCCATGTCGTTATATACCAGTTCGCCGCCGCTACATACCATTCGCAGCAGTCGGGTCTTGTTGGGCGTGAGCCAACCCACGTGAATATGCGCAATTCGACCATCCCCGAAACGCAGTACAAGAAATACTGTTTCTGCAAGATGCTTATGTGTAAATGAACAACCGAACGCCACAACATCCTCTGGCTCCGATTGCATAACGTTATGAATGATCGAAATGTCATGAGGAGCAAGGTCCCACAGCGCATCTACGATTGCGCCAGGTGGACCGACGTTGGTGCGAACTGCAGAAACGTAATACAAGGTTCCTAATGCGCCTTCATTGAGGAGATTGCGAGCACGCACAACTGCTGCTGCATAGAGAAAAAGGTGGCCCACCACCACCGAGCGATTTAGTCGTTCGGCCAACTCGACTATCTCTTCAGCTTGTTCAACGGATGTGGCTAGCGGCTTTTCAATCAAGACATGTTTGCCAGCCCGTAATGCGGCCAGTGCAAGTTCATGATGCGTTTGGGGAGGAGTCGCAATCACGACAGCATCAATCGCCTCATTTGAAACAATATCCCTGAAGTTTGTAGTTGTATTTATTCGCGGGTACCGTTTCGAAATAAAATCAAGTCGTCCGGGTCTAAGGTCGCTTACCGCGGCCAACTGAACATCTTGTATATCGGACAGAGTGCGAACAAGGTTTGGCCCCCAGTAACCGACGCCAACAATACCGACTTGAACAGCGCTTAGCCTTCTATCCAACATTTCTCCTTTACAACCCCTTAAACATCGCCAATGGTGTCTTGCAGATGATCTGAAAATCTAGCCACAGAGACTGATTGCGAATGTACTCCAAGTCAATACGAACCATTTCGTCGACCGTCACATGGTTGCGAGCGGTAACCTGGTACAAGCCAGTGAGTCCGGGCTTAACCAAAAATCGCCGCATCTGCCATTTTCTATATAGCGCAACTTCCCTGGGCAAAGCTGGCCTTGGTCCTACCAAGCTCATATCTCCCCGAACGACGTTCCAAAGTTGTGGTAATTCATCCAAACTGCTCTTTCTTAACCAGCGGCCTATTCGAGTGATTCTGCTCCGATCCGTCAAAGCCGTTTTATATACGGGATTGCCGTTCTGAGAGAATGTCGGGAGCCCATGCCGGACATTGTTATAGACATCCTGGGCTTCTGCGTGCCCAGGCTTCACAGGATGCATACTCCTGAACTTCAGTAGCGGAAACTCGTTGCCGCCAAAGCCGATTGCTTGATTCACAAATAAGGCTGGCCCTGGTGAATCAAGCTTGATAAGAATGAAAATGATAAGCCATATTGGACCGAGCAGAATAATCAGCAGACAGCTTGCTGAAAAATCAAACACTCTTTTCAGCAGGTAAAAGTCTTTACCTTGAGCTAGTTGCTCAGTATCAAAAGGCAGCAGCTCAATATTATGTGTTTCTGTTGAAGTAATCAGAGATGGCTTCGATGACGTGTTCAAATTGTTCCTCAGTCATTTCGGGAAACACAGGTAATGAAATAGTGGTACGCGAGATGGATTCGGCATTGGGGAAGTCTCCAGCCGAGTAGCCTAAATAACCAAAAGCGGGCTGCAGGTGCAATGGAATCGGATAATGAACACCCGTCTGAATTCCCCGTTCGGCTAAGAACTTCGCAAGTGCATCCCTAGAATTACAACAAGTAGTAAAAAGGTGATAGACAGGTTCCGTGAGGTCAATTGGCTTCGCAAGCTGTACCGGAAATCCTGCCAGTCGTTGACGGTACTGTGCCGCCCAAAACCTTCTTCGCCGGTTCCATTCATCAAGATGACCTAACTTGCAGCTCAATACAGCACCCTGGATTTCGTCCATTCGAAAATTGAATCCGACCTCTTGATGTTCATACTTATTCATTCGGCCGTGGTCACGCAGACGCCTCAGGCGTACGGCGAGTTCAGGGTCATTAGTCGTGATCATTCCACCATCCCCGAAGGCTCCGAGATTCTTGCCCGGATAGAAACTGAAGCAGGCAGCTCGGCCAAATGAACCCACTTTTCGGGTGTCAAAGCGTGCGCCGTGCGCTTGCGCGGCGTCTTCGATAAATGGAACTCGCTTCTGCGCACAAATCCTCTCCAGTTCGGTCATAAACAACGGTTGTCCATAAAGATGGACCGCAATAACTGCCCGGCAGCGTGAGCTTATGGCAGCAGAAAGCTTCTCAAGATCCATTTGCCAGTTATCTGGGTCGGCATCGATGAACACTGGTCTAGCGCCAGTCACATGAACAGCAGCCGCCGTCGCGATGAACGTGTTGGTGGGAAGCACAATCTCATCACCTGGCTTTACATTCAGAGCAACGAGCGCCAAATGAAGAGCGGCAGTTCCAGAATCCACAGCAATTGCTTCGTTTACGCCGCAGTATTGCGCGAAAGAGTGTTCGAACTGCTCGACATTAGAGCTCTGAATGTAAGTCGCCGAGTCCAGGACGGCCTGAATTGCTTCACCTAAGGGCTGTTTTAAGGCCTGATACTGCTGCTTTAAATCAAGGAACGGGACCGCAATTTGCGGAACAGCATTGAGCGTGGACGCCATAAACTCCTTTACTGCATGTAGCAGTCAAGCAATAGCCGGAAAACCTACCCCTTCACCGTGGTGAATGGTGAAATCGATAATCTGTTTGCAGATGAAGTCGCGAGTTTCGTTTTCGCCACTGGGGGTTGTGCGCGCTGGTAGAGGTCGTTTTGAGAAGCAAAGATGTTCGAGTTCTCGGAGGTCGCGAATCAGCACGAGTCGTCCGTCAGAAGCAAGCTGTTTATCTGCCGCACCTAATTTTCCGGCGAACGTACTGTACACTCTTGCTCCGAGCAGAGCGGCTTCTCGCACCATCGTACCTCCTCCGCTGAAAACGACGTCGGAATACCATAGAAGACTTAGTCCGTCCACTGGTTTATCTAGTACTCGGAATGGAGGCCGATCGAGATGATGGGTCGCAATAAGTTCACAGCGCTGGTCATCAGTACGTGGCACGATGATAATTTGTGCGTTCTTCTCGCGGCGCAATCTCTCGATTAGTGCGCGGAACAGAACTTCAGATTGATCATTGTGGTAATGCGCCCAATTAGCTTGGGGCCGGACGGTTACTATCAGGCGGTTCTCATCAAGTCCCAGCTCTTCCAAAATCCCTGGCTCAGGCTCAAAATCATGAATATATACATCCTCTTTTAACCCGGGGTAAGCTGTAAACTTCCGCAAGTCAAGGCCCTGCCTCACTAACTGGTCATTAGAAAGGATTGCGGGGGCCAAGATTCGTGCAGAAAGAGTGTTATAGATACGGGCGGACACAAACTCATAATCGTAAAGAGTAATGCTGGGGATTCCGAGCATCCTGGCGGCCAGAACTAATCCTCTTGAGCCGTGACTTAACGCCACGGTAGGTCTGTGTTTATGTATGAAGCTTGCGAGCTGCACCGCTCGATAAAGAGTCGCTCCGGCACGTGCTGCGAAAAGATGGTGCGTACGATGTTTGCCGATGACGGTATACTCCAAGCTATGCTTCTTGGCCAGACCTTCAGTCTGGGAAAAAGAGCGCACAGTAACCACCGTTTTCAGCCCGTTCGCCTCAAGCTGAGCAATGATTGGCTTGAAAAACAAAACGTGCGGAGAATTATCGAGATCTATCCAGATCTTCATGGGCGATTCTTTCTCGAGCAAAGGGCTACTTGCAGCCGAGATAACGCGTGCAACATCCATGCTTGGCCCCATCGTATGTATGGTGTGCGATTAGTCCATAGTCGGTGCTTCTGAAAGTAAAATGATCCATCGGGATTGCGCATGTGGCGTAATGTCCATCGCGCCACTTCATGTGCCCGGTTTAATGCGGTATCGTCCAGCGGCGCAAATGTTGCAAAGCAGAGAATAGCGTGCGCACAGGCATGGATATCGATCGGATATATGTGATTGAAAGCATATTTGGGCGTGTGATCGGACAAGAAAAAGTTTCGCTTATAGAATGTGTAACCACTCTCAATAGCTGAATCGACAGAGTTGTCACTAGAAATTTCGCGGTATTGCAACAACGCGCAAAGGTTGTAGCCCGTGTGGAAGGAATCAATCCATCTTTGCCGCCGGCTGTCGCCATAGAACCAGGAACCGTCAGGACGCTGCATCGAGACTAAATAGTTCATCGCTCGCTTCGCTAATTCTCTGTAAGCGGGGTTACACTCCGCTTTGCCCACTCGAGCCAACAACGCCGCAGTCAGTGCGCTGCTATTAAGAATGCGACTGTGATCTGTAGGTGTATAACTGAAGCAAAGCTTTGCTTCTTGTTCGTACCTATTCAGGCGGTTTACCATTGATGCAGCTGCGGACCTTGCCATCGAAAACGCTTCCTGGTCACCGGTGGTTTCGCCGAGATCGACTAGAGACTGTGCACAAAATGCGGTCGAGACCGCATTCATAGCGAAGGCTGGCAAACGCGTTCCACGGAGCGAGATATAGTCCCAATCGTACCCCCAGCAGAAATCATCCTCGCCCGGGCTGCGAAGCTTTTTTAATATCCCTTTGACTTCGTATGCGATTGCTGTGCAATCTTCGCCCAATGATATTAAGTCGCAGTATGCAGAAAGAATAAGGGCCAATGCTTTCGGATTTCGGCTCGGAGGAACTTGAAGCATGCGCCGCAACCCAGAACTACCGTAACGCTTCCCCGTCTGGATGAGTAAATAACTAATGGGCGGGGTGCGTAACCACCGCCATTGCAGAAGACGAGAATTTAGCAGATCAAATGGTTCGAAACCGGTGAAAGCACGACTCTCAATCCAGTTTCGCAACTCAGCGATAGCCGAAGAGAACTCAGTTATACAATTTGGATCGAGCGAAGGCAGAACCGAACACCGTCCAGGTGAATCCTGAGAAGTCGCTCGTCTGGCTACCTGACCCAAGTCGCTTTGAATCATAAAATTCACAGGATAATTACGATCGCAAAGAGATGGTTATTTTGGATCCGGACGCAATCGCCCTTGGTACAACCAAAGTCGCCAGGGTGCCCAGAAACAGCTCATCAGGATTAATCGGCACTTCAGATGAGGCCTCGGAGATCCAGCGGCAAAATGCAGAGACACACTGTTCATGCCCCTTCCCCTTCAACTTCCTAAAAAAACTTTTGCGGCCGCTGCAGAGATACACACTATTGAAATCATCGATTACCGCAGTGCGGGAAGATGAATAGATTTCAATTCGTTCCTTGCCTAGCTTTAAATCGCCATTCACGCTGTGAGTAATGGTCCCGACAGAACCGTCCGAAAAGCTGACTGTCACAGAAAACAACTCGTGTCCTCCTGGAACAGCCTCGGCTGTTAACGCAGCGGGCGTCGCAGACGCGAAGAAACAGAACAAATCGACGAAATGACAGAGTTCTCCAAGTATGCGCCCTCCGCCTTGGGACGGATCCGCCAGCCAATGCGATGCAGGCAATACTGTATTGTTAATGCGGTAGTTCATAAGCAAAGGACCCTTACCCAAAAACTCCTTGGCCGCTACAGCAGCGGGCGCAAATCGACGGTTATAGCCCACCATCAGACGCCCATTGAACCTCTGGTGCTTAGCCCATAATTCTCGTAATTCGCTTTCACAGAGAGCGAGCGGTTTCTCAACAAACACATACTTGCCGGCTTCCAGTGCCTGCGCCGAAAGCGAAGCATGAGTATCATGTCGAGTAGCAATTAATACAGCCGTCGCCATAGGATTGAAAAGTGCCTGTTTTGGGTCAGTATCTGCTTCTCTGAACCCCCACTTACGTTTTAGATGGGCTGCACGATGGCCCTGTTTGGTGACGATAGTTGTCAAAGAGTTCGCGTAGCGCTTCAAATACGGTAGTCGATAGGCCTGAGCAAAATTGCCCGCACCAACGACAGATATATGTGCACCCCTAGCCGTAGGAGGTCGGAGTTTAGGTTCTAGAGAAGTCTTAGTTTCGACGCGATGAGAGTATTCGAAGACTACGGAAAGAACACTCGAGTCATTTTTTACTAACTCATAAGCCTCGGCAGCTCGACCCACCTCCATTCGACGGGAAATCAGTGGACCTACCTGTACTTGATCTCGTGCGATCGCGTCGAGAAATGCCGCGAGATTCCGACGCTCTGTCCACCTTACATAAGCATAGGGATAATCAATACCGTATCGCTCGTAAAGCTCATCGTATCGGCCAGGACCGTATGAACGTGATAAGCGTAAGTCCAGTTCCTTTTCATAGAAAGGTTGCCTTGGCAAATTCATCGGAACCGCACCGATTACGACCACCTTGCCTTTGTCGCGGGCCAAATCGGCAGCAAGTACGACAGGATCGTTGCTGCTTGAATGTGCCGCCACGATAACCGAATCGACTCCTCGGCCGTCATTTAATCGCGATATTTCACGCGCGACATCCGAATCGCCTGAAAGAAATGTATGCTGAAAACCGAGAGACTTTGCTAACGCAACCCTCTGAAAGTCCAAATCTACAGCGAACACACAACATCCGGACGCACGCGATAACTGAGCAGCTAGAATCCCAACAAGTCCGAGGCCGACAATGCAAACCGATTCTCCAAATCTCAGTTCAGCCTGGCGGACGCCTTGCAGTGCGATAGCGCCTAGAGTGGCAAAAGCAGCATGTTCCAGCGATACAGCGGCCGGGACCCGCACACATAAATTGGTTGGAACCAAGATAAGTTCCGCGTGACTGGCAGAGGCTCCTCCACAAGCTACCAGATCCCCCACCTTAAACTCGCTGGTGTGCTCGTCAACGTCGTCTATGACTCCAGCAGAGCAGTAACCCAAAGCCTCAGGCATGTCGAGGCGAGAGAATACTTTGGTATAAGTTGCCGCTATGCCCTCACGGCGCATAGTCTGGAGCACCTGTCGTACTAAATCGGGCCGGCTTCTTGCCTTGGCAAGTAAGTTCTTTTCGCCAAAACTTACTTTATTCCGCTCCGTTCCGGGGCTGATGACAGAAAACGAATTGCGAACGAGAACGGTTCCAGGTTCGATTTGTGGCACCGGGACCTGATCGAGACGCACTGAACCGGTACGCGGCTCGTATAGCACTTGGCGCATTAAGCGCGATGGATTAGCTCCAACTTCAGCAATAGTAGCCATAATTAATCTAGCTTTGAGTTAAAGGACGTGACGAATACCTTCCTGCGCTTATGGTTCACGAAAGGCCGACTTGAATGACCCTTGTGCCGGGAGTCGACGACTCAACGAACGATATCAGCTCTTTCGTGCTATCTAAGAAACTACGCTGCCAAACTTCTAAGGTCAGCAGCGCCCAGATTTTGTATGAGTTATCCCGAATACCCTTGCGGTCTTCCTCAACCAGCTGTCGAACTGCCAAGGGATCGAATAAACCTCTGTTCCTGACCGTTGTCGTTGAAAGGAGATCGTCGATCATCGTACGCAGGTTGTGCCGCTGCCACCTGCGAATAGGCGCACCGAAACCGGCTTTGCGGCGTCGCAATACCTCCCGCGGAACAACTTCGGACATTGCCATGCGCATTAAGTACTTGCCGGTGAGCCTTTTTAATTTAAAACCTGGAGGAATACGTGATGCGAAATCAACTATCTCATTATCTAGAAAGGGTACCCTAACTTCTACGGACGCGGCGGAACTGAGCTTGTCGCAATAGGCAAGATTGAGATCCGGAAGAAATGTCTTAGCGTCGACGTAAAGCATGCGATTGACGAAATCTTGTTCACTCACATCTTCGAAGTAAGCGTGGTATTCGGTTGCAACATTGCTGGAATCCAGAGATCTGCGCAGCTCTGGAGTGTAGAGCTCGTACAGGTCTGTCTGTGTAGAATACGACCGGCTCAGGATGTAGCGTTCCTCGGCTGGCAAAGCAGCGTTGTCACGAAGCTTTCGGAGGAACCGATGAGCTGCCAGCACCAACCCAGGGTGCATTCCGGGGACATGATTCTTGAGGAGCTGCAATGACCGTAGTATTGAGTCAACCGGCCAGCGTCGCAGAGGAGTAGGAATGTGCTGGAAGTACTGCGCAACACGATGCGCCATATGCACTCGGTAACCAGCAAACACTTCATCTGCTCCCTGTCCACTGAGTAGCACTTTGAGTTCAGGTTGCGCTGCCTGGCAAATCAAATAAGTTGCGATCGCCGCTGGATCTGCGACTGGAGTATCAAGATGCCAAACCACCTTAGGCAGTAGTTCAACAATGTCAGGAACAAGCTCTATTTCGTGATACTCCGCGTCGAAGTACCGTGCTACACGCCGAGCGTATTTCGCATCGTCTGCCGACTGCTCAAGTTGTGCGTCCTCCGGCCGGTAAGCTATTGTGAAAGCCTTCCTCTTGCCGCCATTGTTCTTTGAACTGAGCGCCAGTATTGAGCTGGAGTCGAGTCCACCACTTAGAAAGACGCCCACCGGTACATCACTTATGAGGTGGCGATCAACAGCCCGTTGCAAAATCGCCCGCAGTTCTTCAGCAGCAGTCTTCTCGTGCATTTCTTCATCTATACAAAAGCTTAACTGCCAATAAGGTGCAATTTCGAAAGTACCTTCATCCCAGCAGAGGTAGTGCCCCGGAGGGACCTGCTCAATTCCAGCAAACATTGTGCGCGGGCCAGGTACCCACAAATATGTCAGATAACGATGTAGGGCTTCGAAATCCAGTACGGGCTGAACTTCGTCGGCCAACAGAATCGCCTTAATTTCCGAGGCAAAGATCATTCGGGATCCGTGCGAGAAGTAGTAAAGGGGCTTTACGCCAAAGCGATCGCGCGCCAGCAGTAACCGGGGACCGGAACGATGTGAGCTATCGCGCAAATCGAGCAGCGCAAATGCAAACATTCCATTCAATCGAGATAGAAGATCCGTGCCCCATTCTTCATACCCGTGAATCAAAACTTCGGTATCCGACTTGGAGCGAAATTTGTGACCTCGCTGTTCCAGTTCGTGCCGTAGTTCGGGAAAATTGTAGATCTCTCCGTTTTGCGTGATCCAGATGGAACCATCCTCGTTTGACATCGGCATGTGCCCGGCCGGTGAAAGATCAATGATGCTCAGCCGGCAATTTCCGAGTCCAATGTGATGCTTCGTTGAGACGTGTACTCCACTGTCATCTGGACCGCGATGGCGGATGATGTTCACCATTCGCTTCAAAAGAGCGATATCAACGAATCCGGCTGTTCCGCAAATTCCGCACATACCTATAATGACTTATCGGACGTTGTGTCGTTCGATCTCGGTTTTTCGATTGTCTCAGTGTGGAGCAATTCGAGACTATTGCCAGTCTGCTTTTGCTTGCCGCGTCAAGATGGGAGCAGCGTGTTTTACCCCTAAGACCTCGTAGAACACACGTCCCAGATTTTGTGCAAAGCATTCCATCGTGTATCGCGTCAGAAATCGTTGCCGATTCCGAAGTCCAATTTCTGCCCGCAGAGCTTGGTCCCTTAACAGGGTGATAAGCTGAGCAGCGAGATCTTCAGGATCATTGGCTTTCGCATAGAGCGCACCTTTCTCCCCGAGCGTACTCTCGTCTGCTGCGTAGCGTGTCGTCACTAGGGGAAGACCTGCCGCCATAGCTTCTAGAATCACTAAAGGTTGCCCTTCTGAGGGAGCTCTCCTCGGGAAGCAGAAGATGTCGCTGCTCAACAACAGCTGCTTTTTATCCTCTCCCCACTTTGGACCGACAAACTCGACATGCTCCTTCAGGCCGTGCTCCGTCACCCAAGCTTGCGCACTAACAAACTCAGGAAAGCCGCTTCCATCGCCAACCAGCACGAATTTGACATTGGGAAACTGCTGGAGAACTGTGGGAGCGCTGTGCACGAGATCGACAAATCCCTTCGATTGCATCATCGTGCCGAGATAAACAACGCGCAGCTTATCGTTTGCGAACAGAAATGATGAGGGCTCACGATCGCCAAACTCGTCCGGGAGGCCGTTTTCAATGATAACGACTCGCTCCGGCGGCAATAAATCACCAAAGATTCCCCTGAATTTTTCGCAAAGTACAATGCCCACGTCTACCCTGCGCATGCAAAACCGCAACATTATTTTCGTGAGAGGACTTGCGTTGTCATAGAACAAATCAAAAGCACCACCATGAAGATGCACGACCAATTTCGCGCCAAACCATCGTGCAGGCACCATAAACAGGCTATCTCGAAGAAATCCCAGCGCTCCCTGCGAGATGGGTACGTAAACAACATCCGGTCGGTGCCAAAACAGCGTCCACAAACACTTAAAGCCGTGAAGAAGGGCCAAGTAAACATTACCTAGGTTGAGGCGTTCGGCCTTTGACATCGGCCTACGATCGCTAGTGTCAAGATGGAAAAGACTGAAATTGTCACTTAGGCTAGACTGCAATAGAGAGTGGGTGAGTACTGCCACTCCCTGGAAAGGGGGCGGCGTAGGGCCGATCAATAGAATTTTCCCACGAGGCGTGTTCTGACGCATATTTCTGATGCTATGGATAAAAGCAAATTTGGAGCGTTATAGGAAGCACGACTACGCTGGATTGCGAATTCCGCTTAAACTTAGTGTCCGGATTGTCTTGCTACACGAGAACACTACTGCCGAGCGAAGGTTACATTCTAAAAGACATGAATTTTTCGCAGGAGATCAATAGCATCAATTCACAAGATCCGATCCAATTTCCGGATTCTTACGTACAAGTCCCGCCAATACCTGCATCATAGCTGTCGAGTCTTTCCTGGCAGCGATCAAATTGTAGCCTTTCGTAAGGCAGGTCTTTAAACCAGCAAGTTGCTCCAGGTCACGAATCCGTATCGGCTGCATACCAGGCCGCAAGAAATATGTTTCAAGATGACATTCCAGAACGAACTCCGTGTTCTTGCATTTTGGATCGCTGCCATGATCCTCATAGATGAAAATGGCTCCCCTTGCGATCAAATCCTGCGCTCCCTGGAAAGCTTCGCGCTCCGCCCCCTCCACATCCAGCTTTACGACAATATTTGAAATCCGATCGTCAGGAATTAGGACGTTCTCGAAGACGTCATCGATAGTGATCGAAGAGACAGATTCGCTTCGGGATCCATGCTCATCCGCCAGGCACTCTGAAACAATGCGATTGGAGTCGTGACGCGCTGGATCCACTAAAAACTGAAGAGTCTCACCCGATCGTGAGTAAACCGCATTTCGCATAGTCAAAAATGAATTACCGTTCAATTCGGAGTTATCAACTAAACGCGCGAAAGTGCTCTCAGTCGGCTCGACAGCTATTACGCGATCTCGCGATCCTATCTTCTTGCCCGCGTAAACGCTCCAGTATCCGATGTTTGCCCCACAATCGAGGAAGACGGCTCGGCAGTCCAACAATTCGTGCAAAACACTCGCGATCTCCATCTCATAATTGAAGCCGAACAGCGCGTACTTAACCCAGTAGTCATCGTTGAGATAAACCCTGAGGCGCCGTCCTTCAACTTCTATGATTGCGCTATTCTCGCGAGGGAAAAGCGGGGTTATGAATCGGCACACCCTGCGTAGTCCGCGGTAACCGACGCCACGGAGCACGGCAGAAGAACCCTTTAAGATTGAGTACTGAATCCTAGCCGACATCGGAACTCCACGGAGTGCGACACCAGGTATCGTCGATTGCAAGATCGCTTCAACGCGGGGCATTGGTCACCATCAGTTACCAGTCTCGTTGTAAAACCTGAGCGTCCGCGTTGTCCCCAGCCTTGCTGGTTACGAACTCTATCGCCCTTAACAGCCGGTCGGCTCCGGAGGATGGTGCCAAGTGGTCGACAGCTTGCCGGCATCTTACGCGTAACTCGGCCAACGCAGACACGGGAGTTGATAACGCACGGTCCAATGCACGCTGTACCTCGTCGTGACAATCAGGCCGAAAAGTCCAACCAGTTACGCCCTCCCGGACCAACTCCTCCACGGCTTGACTATATACGCTACCTAAGATGGGTAGACCAGCAGCCAAAGCTTCATTCACGACCATGCCCCATTCATCAGCGAGTGTCGGAAAGACGAAGAGGCCCCCTTGCGCGTAAAGCTTCGGTAAATTGTCGTATGCGACACCGCCAAGAAACGTCAGTCGAAGCTGAGGGGGAACGGGAAATCCTTCGAGCATGCCGCGCAACGGCCCCTCTCCCGCAATCCACAACTCTCGTTCCTCGAGCGGATGTTGACGTAGCCAATCTGAAAGCGTTCTCAGAAATGGCACAAGTCCCTTCCGCTCATTCAGTCTTCCAACATAGAGCAATCGCCGGGCTTCGTCCGCCTTCCGTGCGAGTGGCATTTTGAGAATAGGAGAGATATCCGGACAGTATGGGAGGCGAAAGATCTTGTGCCGAGCAACACCAAGTTTGACTAGATAACTAACCGCGCTCTCGCCATTGGCTGACGCTGCATCTGCGGCGCGATAAAGGAGTCGTCGTTGGAGGGTCCTCCAAGCAGGCACGCCTTTCTCGGTGTGCTCGGAAAATCCATTCCAGACGATCAGCCGACTCTTTGGAAAAAGCTTTCGATACGCCGCGGCCTGCATAGTGCGAAACCCGAGTTCAGTTGACACTATCACGTCCGGTCTGTAGCGAATGAGTGCAGGTAACGTATCGTACGGAATGTGTCTCCACATCTGCTCCTTAAAGCCGGCTTCGTATGTTCTGAATGTGGAGTAAGTCCAACATTTCTGTATTCGCACCGATAAGTCTTCCCATTCGACAGGCCAGCCTCTGTCCTTCTCCATTGGAATACTCAAAAGGATCTGCAGGTCACCCAAGGATTCCCGAAGGCGTTTAAAAAATGGCAGAAAATGGGGGACAAGTGTATTGGTGAGAATACATACCCTAAGATTCCCGGCAATCCGGACGACGCCCTCAGTCATACACTTTACTGCGGCAAGCGAATATCATTGGTACCCCAGAAAGCTGCCAATGCAACTGCGGCAATAAAAAACACATACTGCGAAAAGATAAGATAGTAGTCGAGCGGATTATCGCTTATGGCTACAATACCGTAACCAGCAAGTAACGCAAGAGCTACTTTCACGCAAATTCGCTGCTGTTCAGTGATGTTCTTGTTCAATAATGGCCGCAAAAGGCGAAACAAACCGATGATACCTGCAAGAAACAGCGCGAGCCCGACTATGCCCGTATCATGAAGAATCCGTAGATACTCGTTATGTGGTACCGAGGCCTCGTCGAACGTGGCGGCTAGAAGGCGGCCGCTGGATCCTGCGCCCTGGCCGATCCAGCGGTTATGCGACCAATAGTCCGCCGATGTGAGAGCCCACACTACACTGCGCCCACTTAGGTTGATATCTTGGGCCATGTCCACAACGGAACTGCCTGGATCAAGCTCACCCCCGAACAACCTCCGCTGCAGTCCAATCGAGTTCTGCATAACGTAGAAAGAAGCAATACCGATCAGTACGACTGCACCAGCAACCCTCAGTAACTTACGAGTTCCTTGTCCCATTAAACCTTCTATGACTAAGACACCTACTAGCAGCGCCGCCCAAGTAATGCGCGTCTCCGCTATTAGTGCCTGCACACCGAAGATCGCCCCAAGTACTCCATAGCGCCCCCCCCTGCCCCCACGCCACAACCCATAGCAGAGTCCGAAGAGAGCAAACATGTACATCGAGAACGGGCTCGCATAGAGAAGCCCCGAGGAATAACGGAAGTCCCCGCCAAACATGAAGCTTGTGGCACCTCGAACTAGGAACACCGCGGCACCGCTGATCGTGGCAACGAGGCCCCCGGCAATCCAATAGTGAAATGCTGAGTCAATTTCCCGCTGGGTTGTGATTGCCTTTGCAGTAACCAGAAAGACCAGCACCGGGTAGGCGACCTTCAGAACCAAACGCAGCCCGTCTAGCCGGCTGTCGCTGTAAAGAAGACTCACAGCAATAAACCCGACAAAATACAAATACGGTCGGAAACCTCTAGGCACGGACAACCTGCCGGAACTTAACAAAAGCATGGCGAAACAGATTGACAACACCACTAAACAGATACCATCTACTGTCGTTCCACCAAGCCCTGCCAGCAACGGCTTCTGCGTAGGATTGACGTCGCTGGCTCCCAAACTCTCCAGAGGAATACCCCCCAAAAGCAGCGCAAACTTCAAGCATAGCGAGGTCCGGCTGAAGACAAGGAATGCCAGCATGCCAGCGAGAATCAAAGCCAATAGGAGTATGGGTTGGTACACCGTTATTAAACACAAGGACAGTCCAAAGCCGCCAACCAGCAAAGCCAATGCGCTTTCGCCAGGAGTCCAGCCCGCCCAATTCCAAGTCGTCGCCTTCACGGTGGGCATAAAACTCGCTACACTGCTCCCTGCTCAAATGGCTTCTGGCGCCCACTCCTGAGGAGGAATGACCAGAAAAACACAGCCGCATAGACAGCAAACCCGGCCACCATGCTCATGCTGGCTCCGCCGAGCCCCCAGAGTCTGATAAATAAGACCGCCGTCACAAGCCCCACTGGCGCCGATAGTGTATTGGCCAGAAGATCGAAATGGGGTTTCTGCGATGCCCGCAGGGCCATAGAGAATCCCGCAGCCACACCTGTAAACACTGGCACCAAAGCCAGAACAGGGATCAACCAGGCGCTTGATGAAAATTTGCCTCCATACATGAGGTTTTCAATGGGCTTTGCAAATACGCTCATTGCGCCAGCATAGATCAAAGTTATCGCTGCAAGGCCAACAGAGGCGTACACAGCTTTGGTTCGCAATTGGTTGATGTGTCCACGTCCGTATTCACGCGCCATCGTCGGCAGCAGAAGGAGGCTTATGGCGCTAACCACTTGAGTCATGACCAATGAGGGCATCTGCATTGCGCGTAGCACTCCAGCAGACCCAAGCCCCAGCAGTGCGGCAGTCAGATAAGTTTGGGTCTGGCTCGCCACCGAGAAAAGTGTCGTGCTTGCGACCAGCCATCGGCCATAGGTCCAGTTCTCGCGCAACACTTCCTTAAGGGAATAAGAAATTCCACATTGGGCAGACAAGATTCCGAGCTTAAGCAAGGGGACAAGGATCGCTACTGCGCTTGCTACCGCCATCAAGAGCATCGCCACGGCAGGGTTCGTCCTGCCCAGCGCGTGCATCAAGAAAAGAGCTGCCAGCAGCAAGACAAGGTACCCAGCGCTCCCCCACACAGCAACCGCAGGACGGTGCACGACGTAGCACATTCTCCGGACAAGCCACAGGGCAAGAATAAGAGGAAACGCGATTGCACTGGCGACAGTGGCTAAAACGAGCTCACGGTGAATACCAAAGGCCGGCATTGCCACAGCTACCAGCAACAGCACCATTGACAACGCCGCAGTTAACAAGAAGTGCACTCTCAATTGTGTCTGAAAGTAGGCGAGCGGACTGTGTTCGTAGTTTGCTGGTCCAAAAACGCTTAGGGGTTCGAGCACTAGTACGTTGTGAAAGCCGGAGATAAAAAGCAAACTAGCAAAAGCCAGCGCAAAGATGCCGTATCCTTCGCTGGTGAGCCAGCGAGCCAAGAACAAATTCAATACAAAGCCGGCTCCCGAAGTGAGACCCTGGTCGAGAAGGGAGACCGTGGACTGGATTCCCCAAAACCTGAGACGCTCCCGAGTAGCTCCGGAGGCTAGGGGGGCAACTGTAGATTGCACGACAGAGCTCATCGATTGTCTCGATTGAATGAGTGCAACTTGGATACAGTGAAAAGGGCCGGGGGTACAGTAACTGTATGCCTGGAAAAGCCTCTTTTTGGTACAAGGCAGGAATTCCTGTGTCGTGTCGAGTTGCGTGCTGTCAATTGCTTCGTTCGCTCGTCGCCTGATCAGATGATCCTCGGAAATTTCGCACCTGCCGCACGGCCCAGCCGAGCCGGCTGCCGTTTTGAGCGGCATGCTCCAAGTGCGAGCGAGCCCCGCTGTACACTCCCATCGCAATAATCTTGGCGGGATGCTGAGGGTCCATGTCTTGCCAGTGGGCGGTTCCCACAACCCAGACCACACCGAATACAAAAGAGAACATTGTGCTCAGGGCCAGAATCAGCGTTCGGGGCGGAAACGATTTTCTTTCTGGAATATCTGCGGGATCCAATACTTTGACACTCGGCATTTCCCTTGCTTCTTGCACCTTCGCCAGCTCATATTGCTGGGTTAAAGCTTCAAAAATTGCTTCCTGCACTTTCGTTCGGCGGTACATATCAGCGTATGTCACACCCAACAAGGGCAGTTTCTTGATGGACGGATACAGTGAATCCTTGGAAGGTGAGTCTGAAGTTATGTCCTCTCCTTTGCCGCCTACCATGTCGAGTTGTTGCTTTAATTCGGAAATCCGCGCCTGCACTGAACGCACGCGCACATTGTTATTGGCATAAATCTGGCGCAATCCTTCCAGTTCCGATTCTGCCGCAATCAATTGTCCTTGTAGTGTGGCAGCGGCGGTCACCATGGCCTTGCCCTGCTCTGGGATGTCAATGGCCATGTTTTTGCTGGCAAACTGACTGAAGTCTTTTTCGGCGGATTCCAAATCATGCTGGACGGACTTAAGGCGCTCTTCTAAGAAAACTCGCTCACGGTGGGCGCCTGAGGTAGATAAGTCGGCCACCAACTGGTTTAGCTCATCCACATAGGCTTGGCCCAAGGCAGCGGCCCGGCGTGGGTCTCTATCCGTGACTGTTACAGTTATGATTCCGCTCTTTCGATCTTCGTAAATACTGGTATTTGCCGATAACTTCTTTCGTGCGCCTTGCCATAGGCGTTCGTGATAAACCGCCTTAAGGTCAAATCGCTGGATTAGTTCGTCCTGAACGGTTCTGCTTTGCAGAATTCCCACGGATAAATCTCCAGAACTCTTGAGCCCGAGCAAATCGCCTGCGACGGCACCCAGTCCTGAACCCGCCTTAGCAGAGAGACTCGCCAGCATCGCCATGTTCGTGGCGGACTGGCTGTCCGGTGGCATCAGGCGAGTGGTCGACTCGAACTGTTTTGGTATAAGGAAGGTCACAAGCGCAGCGAGCAAGAGACCGATTGCGGTGACTCGTCTAAGGAATTGGCGTTTGCGCCAGAGCAACCGCACAGTTTCCAGCGTTTGGTTTGCGCCGGAGATTCCAGACATTTTCGCTGATCGTGGATCCGCAATGGGTTCTGCGATTTCGAGATCAGACATTCTTGAAATCTGCGTCATAGAAATCTTCTTGCCTAGCAGCTTGACAGTCCCTGAATTCTCATTATTTTTGAACCTTCCAGTGCGGATGGAACTGAACCTCAAACTGCGCCGTCGTGTTGGAGCGAGCAGTGGGCAAGAGTACCGGAAAATTCCACTGCTCCTGTTGTAACAATCCCGCGAGACTGACATCGCGCGTGATTTCAACCTCAGCGCCCGCTGAGTAATCGACCAGGCGCCCGCCTCCGATGAAAGCACGGTCTGTTTCCTGATGGCGATAACCTATCTGAAACTTTGTTCGTGGTGTGAGTGAGTAAGTACTCCAAGCCTGTCCACCATAACCAGCACGGCCGATCCAGGCCCCCATAAGATTTCCGTCACTTGTGTAGCCGGAGTTGTATCGCAGATCCCAATAGACTGAGCCGGGGAAACAACAACTAGCGACAGGATGATCTGTCTTAAAACCTTCGACTCTCAAGTCAAGTTTTGGAATTCGTGGGAAGTGCGACAGATATATACCGGGGTTAACAGATGGGCGCGTAGAACCAATTGGCGAATATTCGTCTACCACCAATGAGTCCACATAAACGGATAACCAATTACGCAGCCCAGGAACCCGGTAATTGAAATCGAAGGATGAAAATCGCTTTCCGGGATTGTCGGCTAAGTTCGCCTTGTGCGAGTAAAAAGTGCGCAAGAAATTATGCCAGGTAAATGGAAGACCAGGGCCTCCAAACATTGCGGTCAGTCCGAAGCCAAACTCAAGATTCGGGGTTGGGTGAAAGTTAATTTTAGTTCCATGAATAAACGGCTGATCGCTGATGTGTGGGCCATAAAGGGTTGGAGGCTGAAAAATCCACTGCAATCCTGAAAGTCTTCCAATGAAAAACTCTGCGCGTGCCGGGCCAAGCAAATGCGAGAGCGGTCCGAGCGAGAAGGGTGTCGTGTTATCGATTTTCAGCATCGTGGCAGGTTCAGCGTTATCGCTCATCAACAATGCCCCGGAGTCACCAGGGCCCAGCCAATTGCTTTGTTTGCCAAAAGAGAACTGTAGATTGTGGAGCGTAAGGCTGACGTTTGCATCAAGTAACCGAAACTGACTGATTGAACCCGTATTCGTCGAGAATCCAGGTGGTACGAAATTCAAGCCTGAAGAACGAATATCGGTGCTGGCAATATCTTGCAATGCTAGCGGAGTTAGCGGAAAGACTGAACCTGCCTGCTGATATTCGCCGCGTATAGAGATCGCAAACGGGCCCACGACTGCAGATGTAGCCGCGCCTATTATCAGGTTTAAGCCCTCGCCGATAGGGCGACCAAAATCATTTGTAAGAGTCTCTCCAAAGTGATAGCCATCGCGCAGGGGGGCGCCGGAGATGTTGGTCACGCGGGCGTAAACCGAATCTAAACTCGCGCCCACGTTGGCGGCGCCGTTTAGGCGGCCGGTTTCAGGCAAAAACTCTTTTGCCAACTCGCTATAAATTCGCGCTGCTTCGCCGGATTGATCGTCTTCGTCTGCAATGTTCTGCTGTGCCTCGTCGAGCATGCGCGCGCATTCGAGGCGAGTCCAAGGCCGGATGCCGAGATAGGCAGTCTTTATGTAGCCCATGGCCGCCAATCGTTCGAGAGCGGGATATATCCAACTGTCCAGTTGAACATATGGCGATCCCATGTTCTCCGGATTACGAGTTTTCTCGCCGGAACTTTCGGGCAAAACGTCGCCCCAGGCCTCGCCGCCCAAGTTGGTGTCATGGTGCGAGCGATAAACTTGCCGACCGAAATACCAGCCAAGAGCGCTGCCAATGATGACGTCTGACGCAAAATGTTGCTGGCCTGTAACTCGCGTCGCGCTCACGGTTGTGGCAAGTCCATAAGCAAGGATTTTCGTCAGCGTCCCGGGATACTCATGGGCCATGACGCTGGCCACTGACCACGCGATGGCAGCATGCTCAGACGGAAACGAACTTCCTCCCTGGAAGAAAGTGCCCTTTCCATTGTCCTGATAGGGCCGCGGACGTTGCGCCACACTCTTAAAGAGATATGCGACCGCGGTGCTATTGATCGTTGCTTCTCCGCTCAAAAACCCTGCTTCCGACATCCGATCGTTGCCTGTCAAGTGACCAAGAACAAACGCGCCGGCGCCAGCTCCAATAAAGGAGTATGCGCCGTAATCCGAAATGGTCTTGCTGCGGGAGATTTCGCCCAACGGAATCTGTTTTGAGAGCCAGCTATCGCCCGCCATAAAGCCCGCAGTCACCCCGACAAATGGCACCCCCCATTCCAGGTCTTTCACGTGGAAGTGGGCCGGTGCCGCCCAGAACGCATATTGGTCACTTGCGAGATGCTTTGCAAACGGAACTACTAGATGATTATTCGGATCCTCGCCCGGCGCGAGTTCATACTTGGCATCGTCATCGACATCGTCGGCGGAGCGGATTTTTTTTGCTGACAGCGAATCTTTCTGATTCGCTAGCTCTTTCTCAGCCGCCGGTACCACCTCAGGAACCGCAGCCCCGTCGGACGCTTTATTTTGCGCCCACACCGCGAGATGAAGAATTCCGCTCAAAGCTAAGCCCAAAATTACTTTACGAGTACTAAACATCGGACGGCCTGATCAAAAACTTCTCGCAACCTGAATTGCGATGCCCACCGCATAAGCCAGCTGCGCGGACTCGAGTGTTGTCTTCCATTTGGTAGTACCGCTGTAGGCTTTTTCCGGAACCATAACTAGGTCCCCTGGATGCAATGCCGCGCGATCAACTCCGCCACTGAAGAGACCTCCTGAGCCACCAGCCACCGAACCATCCGCGCGGATCACGAAAACGGCCTTCTTGTTTGCCGTATTTGTTGGTCCACCTGCCTGTTTGAGGTACCAGCCAGCATCTTTGCCAGGCTTGAACGTGACTGCGGTCGGGTTATAGACCGAGCCTTCCACCATCACGAAATTGGGCCGCTTTGGTATGTAAACTATGTCGCCGGCACGCAACTGAATATCGGCGGGAGTATTTGCCCAGTGCTTAATGTCCTTAGTTATATGAATGACCAATCGACCAGATGGTGGCTGCTCCTGTAGTTTCTGCAGCGCCGACTGCCACTGGTTCACCGCAGCTTCTTTCGCGAGCTTTTGATCTGTGTCTTGTTCTGGGATTAAGGTCAGATTCGCTCCGTCCATGCGCACCTGCTTAATCAGTTGATCGCGATCTTCCTCTTCTAACTGGCGGACCTGCTTGCGCTCGAAGATCACTCCGTAGGGATACGCATCGCTGCGGAAACCACCGGCGCGTTGCAGAATCGAACTCAGGCGCTCGCCTTCCTGGATTCCGTAAGTGCCTGGATGAATGACTTCGCCTTTGACGCCAATGCTGGCGCCCACATCATTCCAACCAGCAACTTCCTTGATCGTGAGTACGTCGCCGTCATGCAGACGCACGTCTGTATCGGGCTCACCTGCCATCGCTTTGCCAATCGGAATCGTCACGCTCTCGCCGGCAACGTTGGTTCCATTGATCAGCTCATAGTGGGTCAGATCAGCGGTCTCGGTGTATGCACCGCGCTTAAAACCGCCAGCCACGCGCACCAGATCGGCAGCGCTCATGTCCTCACCCATCGGATATTTGCCTGGTCGTGCAACTTCTCCTTGAATCACAACCGTTGGCGGATCGGACATGTTTAAGTCCCGATGAATGAAGATCCGGTCTTTAGGCTCGAGTAGAACATTGTCCTTGGGGTCGTTTTCCAGGGCCTTCTTCAGATCAACGTTAATCACCTTCAGCTTGCCATCTTCAGTGTGACGGAAGACCTGGGCATCATCGAGTTCCGCATCAGGCGTGGTTCCTCCAGCGAGGTAAACGGCATCACGAAGCCGCGTAACTCCGTTCGTCACGTGATCGCCAGGATCGCGCACTTCCCCGCTGACCGAAATCACAGGCTGATCTTCGAAGTCGTACTTGCCAAATATTCGAACCGTGTCGAACGGCTTTAAGGTCAGATCTTGTTCCTTGCCCGCCAGTGCGTCGCCCAGGTTGAATGCCAGTACGACCGGTGTGTAATCCGGCTGCTCTAGACGAATAACTTCCGCATGCTGCCGATACGGCTCCGGAAGCAAGTCACCCGATGAGTGAATCAAGTCGGTGAGCTTCATCCCTTCGCGATAGGCATATTTTCCGGGATGAAACACATGGCCGTCGAGATAGACGGTCTGGTTCGAGTACGGCAGGATCGGCGAAATTCTGATCTTGTCGCCATCCTGCACCTTGAAATCGTCCAAGGCCTTATTGACTGCCTGCGCGTCATTGGTCTCAGGCATATCGAGCTGAAGCATGGTGTGTTTTTCGTGCGCGACCACGCGCTCCACTTCAATGTGGCGATAGGTTCCAGAAGGCAGGACGCCACCCGCGAGTTCCAGGGTATCGGCCAGCGAAGTTTCTTTGCCCAGCTCATAGATAGCAGGGTGCATGACCATGCCTTCAACCGTGACCTGCGCTCCCATCGGCGGAACCTGGATCGTGTCGCCGGATTGAATTCTGGCCAAATCGTTATGAACGCCGTGCAGGAGAAGATCGTAGGCGTCGACTTCCTGAACCATATCTTTGCCGCGATAAAGCCGGAGATGCCGCAGCGAACCACGTGACGTCGGACCACCCGCGGCGTAGAGGGCATTCAGCGGCGTGGAGAGAGAACTAATGTCGTAGGGCCCTGGATTCTCCACTTCACCGACTACGTATACTCTCACGCTGCGAATTCGCGACAGCGAAACGTCGGCTTCGACTTCATGAAATTGTGTCCGCAACGCGGCTTGCACGATGCGCTGAACGTCACCTAACGTGCGGCCGGATACTTCCACGGTTCCAACTTCGGGAAGGGCAAGGCGGCCCGATGGATCGACCACGCGCTGCAAACGTTGAGCAACGCCGCCCCAGATATCAATGCTCACTCCGTCGCCGGGGCCAAGAACATAATCGGGACCAGCGGGGAGATCCATCGGCAACTTGTCCAGATTTCCAACTCCGTTGCGGAAGATACTCGAGCCGAAATGCTCAAGCACCGCGGGCCGTTGGGACACCTGAGTGTACAAGTCATAAAGCGAGGGGATATTTGCGTAAGGGTTGGTCTGCCGGCGAATCAGCGGGCGATCCAGATTCATATCCTCGGGGGAGGGTATTCGCCGCCTTTGCGTCTCAAGGCTAGTTTGCATCGTCATATCAGCGCTGTTACCCGGCAGAGCGGTTGCTTGTCGCGGCGCAGGCATCTGACTGATACCTGGCATCTGACTGATACTAGGATTTGGGGTCGAAAAAGAACCATCAAAACCAGGTAGTCCTGAACCAGCGGCTTGGCCTCGCAGCGACGCGGCTCCATCTAACATTGGGAGATTTGAACTGGATGACGCGCTCGCGTTGAGAAGGCCAGGGAGTTGGTCAGGAGTGATGCGGCTCATCGTTCCAGCATTTATGGCACTCTCGCTGTAATCGACGCCCATGCCGTCATAAACATCCTGCGTCGGGGCTAGGCTCGTCATTTCCAATTGGCGAGCCGGATTTTCCGTCGGTTGCATCTGCGGATTAACTGGTGCCGGCAAATTGCGGTTCGGCTGAGCTTCCTGCGCCGGAGCTGATGGAACTGAATAAGGCTCAATATTCCCGTCGTGCTTCTCCCAGTACGCATCTTCCTGATTGGCTGCCTTAGTTGCTGTAATTTCTGAGGGACGCTGGCCTTGTGTTGCTGATGAGGTTCGGGTCACGCCATGCTGTATGTCCCATTCTTGCTGGCGCTCGATTTCCTCTTTTGTCGGTTTCGCCCTTACATACTGCCGGTCTTCAATTTCCCGCGTCGCCAGAACGCAAATGTTCCGATCTTCCCGCAGCAACTCGAACAAGGCATCATCGGTCAGGTCTTCGGGATCGAGAATCCGGCCTTGCTCGTACGCTTTGCGCACGAGCATCTTCTTCACCGCCAACAAAAGACCAGGTTCCTTGCGAACCAGCTCAATGATCTGGTCTGGCTCCAGCGCGACGCTCTCTTCAGCGGCCCGCTCCGCGCGAGATTTCAAAAGCATTGTGTTGCTGTTAGTCGCATTGGTTTGGCTTTGTGCATTGGCAGAGGCCGACACCAGGGAGACCGCAAGCACGAGCGCCAGAGCCGTCACCACCGTTCTGGAAAGAAAATTTAGTTCGCGCATGCTCCACCTCCTGCCCAACCTGAGAATGAAATCACTTTTATCGTTGACCATTGCGATCACGAGCCAATCGCCTGCACATCGCCACCATCAACCTCCACCGCTACTGATCGCATCAGCACGTCGATCGAGATCACAACCCGATACTTATCTTTTTTTCGGACCAGGATGCCTTCCGTTCCCGCCATCGGGCCTCGAACCACGCGAACTCGCCTGCCGACTTTCAGATATGGGTGCGGCTCCGCGTAAACATCGTGCTCCAGGCCGTTCCGAAGAGCGCTGATTTCCTGTTCCGGCAGCTCGGCGAGCTGCCCGTTGAAGCTGACCAGATGGACCACGCCGGAAACTTTCAGCACGCGAAGTTTTTCCAGCGGATTGATATTCACGAACACATAGCTGGGAAAAAGCGCCAACTCGACGAGCTTCCGGCGGTCTTTCCAACGGTGCCAGCTACGGTACAACGGCAAAAACGTCTCAATGCGACGCTCGGTCAGTTGTTGTGCCACAACCTTCTCGTGTCGAGCAGCGGTGTAAGCCGCGTACCAATGAGCAACCTGTTTGGCTGCCTCGGGAGCTTCCGGGATGATTTGTGCAGTTGCCATTTGCGACTGAGCGTCCGGGTGCCTTACCTACAGCTCCGCCACCTCACTTACATCTGGCCTTTGTGAGATGGCCAACATTAAGAACTTTGCTTACAGTTGCTTACGTCGAACTTCGAACTAAAAAACCAGCAAGATCTACATGACCCTGAGCAAAGGCGGCATGGTGCCGCGAATCACATTCAGGATCCCTTCCATTGAGCTTTCAACCGCCGCCGAGCGAATGTCTGACCAGAAGAAGACACTCTGTGCATCCTCTGGTGCAACCGCCAGTACCTTCACGCGCGGATAGTGGATCAACAGGTAATCGCAGATCGCGGGCCGCTCATCTGCCCGGTCCAACGCGATAATGACGATGTCAGGTTTCATGTCGGCGACCGCCTGCGCGATCTTCGAGTCATCTTCCAATTCGCCCAGTACTTCAATGTCGGGCTGATCGGCTATGGTTGCGAGAATCAAGTCCCGCATCAATCGTGGTCTATTTGCCACTAGCACACGGATTTTAGGCATGGGTGCTCCAAGCACGGGCGAGTAGCAGGATTATTTTCTTTTTTCGCTTCGGCGAGAAGAAACAAATGTGTCACCCTACCCGGGCGACAGATTTAGGCTGGTTTGGTACTAAGGGGTTAGTAAGTACCAATCAAATTGGTACCATTAGTACCAATTTTGTACTAACGAAAACTAGAATTGCATCAAAGTGAGGCAAAATCTTTAAAAGTCAGTGCAGAATTGGTAGGGGACCGATGATCGATTCCTATACTTTGCAAGATGGCATCGGAGTCAGTATTTGCGCTTTTGTTCGACCTGAAGCGCCTCAATAAGCAATATTTCGGGAAAGTTCATCAATTTCCCGTTCCCTCCCGCTCGCCGCACTCTCAGACAGTTCACAGGAGCCTGCCCATAGCTTGAGGCGCTAATTCGTGATTTCTTGCCGTCGAATCCTAAGGACGACTGCCGCGGCTGAGGCCCAGGATGTGGCCTCATCCTTAATATGTATTCATCGCATCCTGCATGCACTCTACAGCGACATCGAATGCTGCTGCTCCGCATAGCTGACGACCTGCTGTCGTGATTCGCCAAGTCCTTCAATGCCGAGCTCGACCACGTCTCCAGGCTTTAAATATTGCGGTGGTTTCATGCCCAGACCCACGCCAGGGGGCGTGCCGGTGCTGATAATGTCTCCAGGCAGAAGCGTCATAAACTGGCTTACGTACGAAACCAGATCGGCGATACCGAAAATAAAATTCACCGTCGAGCTGTTCTGCCGAATTTGCCCATTCACCTTTAGCCACATTTTGAGGTTGCACGGATCGATAATTTCGTCACGGGTCGCCAGGAACGGGCCAAGAGGCGCGAAGGTGTCGCAGCTCTTTCCTTTTACCCATTGCCCGCCGCGCTCTAGTTGAAATGCACGCTCGGAGTAGTCGTTGTGCAGCACATATCCAGCAACGTGGTCGATTGCCTTCTCTTTGGCTATGTACTGGGCCTGCTTTCCAATCACGAATGCCAGTTCGACCTCCCAATCAACTTTGCTCGCATTTTTGGGGATCACCAATGGGTCATTTGGGCCAACCAACGCTGTTGTCGCCTTGAAAAAGATCACCGGCTCCTTGGGAATTTCGGCGCCGGTTTCGCGCGCGTGATCGCGAAAGTTCAACCCGATACACACGATTTTGCTTGGGCGGCAGATCGGAGGACCTAGTCGGATGCCTGGCGAAAGCCGCGGAGCAGAAGCAGCGCTTTTTTCCAGCCAACTTCGAAGTCTTTTCAGGCCGTCGCCGGCAAAGAAATTTTCGTCGTAATCGGAACTGAACCCCGAAACATCCAAGCGGCCCCCGTCGTCGAGAAGCACGCCGGGCCGCTCGCTCCCAGGTTCACCAAAGCGGATGAGTTTCATTCGCTCGCTTTCGTCGTGAGAATGGTTGCCGGATGACTGAACAGGATAGCTGAACGCAATAGTAGTGGGAAGCCTGCAAAAATGCTGTTCGGCAATTAATCACTGCGCCATTCGGGTCTCGAAAATTCCAGCAGTGACGGGCACAACTCTGCGATCGAGCTGCAGCCTAGAAGGCGCATTGTGCGTTCCATATCGTTGCGCAGAATGTTGAGAGCGCGAGCAACGCCGGTTTCTCCTGCAGCCGCCAATCCATAGCCGTACGCGCGACCAATCAGAACGGCTTTTGCGCCCAAACAGATTGCCTTCACGATATCGCTACCACGGCGGATCCCGCCGTCCAGCAGCACTTCAGCCTGCCCGCTCACGGCAGCCACGATTTCCGGCAAAATTTCAATTGTTGCCGGAACCCCATCCAATTGCCGTCCGCCATGATTGGAAACAATCACTGCTGACGCGCCTTCATCAATCGCCCGGCGTGCATCGTCTCCCGTGACAACACCCTTCGCCACGATTGGGCCTCGCCATAATTCGCGGATCCAACGGAAGTCTTCCCAGGTGATGGCTGCCGCCGCGAGCCCGGCGCCTACATCCACCAGGGGCATGGGACCTTTTCCTGCTAAGACGACGTTTTCGAGTTTCGGAAGACCGCCATCAAGAAGAAACAATGTGAGCCATCGTGGGCGGCTGAAGAATTGCGGCAAGAACGGCAACTTGGCAAGGGCGCTGCCGGACAGAAGTTGTGTCATGCCGTTGCGGAGATCGCGTTCGCGCAAGCCCGCGACAGCCGTGTCAACGGTTATGACGAGCGCCGAATATCCTGCCTTGCGGGCACGATCGATTCCTGCTTCTGCCGCTTCTCTTCCGCCAATCAAGTAAAGCTGGTACCACAGCGGGCCGGAGCTAGCGCGCTTCACATCCTCCAGCTTGTGACCGGCGAAAGTTGCGACTACGTAGCCGACTCCTGCAGCGCCTGCTGCTCGCGCCACCAAGAGCTCGCCTTTCGAGTGCAGGAGCCGCGTGTAGCCGATGGGCGCGAGTAAAAGTGGAAATGAAAGCTCCGCTCCAAGGACCCGTGCGCGCACATCGAGGTCTGGGAGCCTGACTGCCTGGCGCGGACGAAAATATAGATCTTCGAAGGCACGGCAATTCTCCCGTAGCGTGGTTTCAGCGTCAGCACCGCCATCAAGATAGTCGAACACCACTCGCGGCAGCCGTCGCTTCGCCACCCGTCGCAGATCTTCAATGTTCACGACTGTCTGGCCCATATCAGAACTGGATCAATTCAGTTACTAACGTTTGTTTGCGAGCGCAGAATTCCCGGCTAATCTATCCGCTCAGGAGCCGAAGCATGAATATTAAGCTACTTGGCGCGGCACTCGCCGCGTGTTTCCTGGTGGGCGCTGCGGAAGCACAGAATCCTACACTGGTCGAGCCGACGCACTATAAGCTGGCATTCGAAAACGACGAGGTGCAAGTGGTGGACGTTCACTACGGTCCCCATGAAAAGTCGAAGATGCACTCCCATCCCGGTGGAGTCGTGGTCTATATCACCGAAGGTCATCTGCGGTTCACCGACGAGAAAGGCAATGTAAAGGAAGTGAATGCCAAGCCCGGGGAGTCGCGCTTCTTCCCGCCGTTCCATCACACGGTGGAGAATCTCACCGACAAGCCGTTTGACGCCGTGTACGTCGGGCTGAAAACGAAAACGGAGAAAAAGTAAAATCCAGCCGTTTCGCGCCTGCTTTTATCCCCGGTCGCTAATCTCCGACCTCGACTTTTTCTCCCTTTGCGCTCGCCTCGATCATCTCCAACACCCTGCGGCTGGGCGCATTTTCCGTTTCGCGGGTTGTCGGGAGTGGACCATCTACGGTGAAGTAATGCGCGCCTGCGACGAGCAATTGCTCAGCAGGAAAGCGTGTGATTACTTCGTGGCCTGTTGGCGTGACCACAATTTCTTCTTCAATACGGGCCGCACTCCAGCCATCAGTTGATGGCCAGAAAGTTTCGAGAGCGAAGACCATGCCCGGCTTGATCTCGCAGGGATGGTCGAACGAAACCAGGCGGCTGATTACCGGCTTTTCCCAGATCGCAAGGCCGACGCCGTGCCCATACTGCAGCGCGAAGCAGGCTTCCTCGTTGGGGAAGCCGAATTCCTCCGCTCGGGGCCAGACAGCGGCGATTTCGGCGGTGGTTCGGCCGGGACGCACGAGTTCGATTGCGGCATCGAGATATTCGCGGCAGCGCTTGTAGGCATCGACCATGGCATGCGATGCGTATCCCACGGTGAAACAACGGTAATAGCACGTGCGATAGCCCATGTACGAATGCAGAATGTCGTAATAGACGGGGTCGCCGGGACGCAACACGCGGTCCGAGAAAACGTGTGGATGCGGATTGCAGCGTTCACCCGAAATCGCATTCACCGCTTCGACGTATTCCGAGCCAAGGTCGTATAGAACCTTGCTGACCAGGCCAACTGCTTCGTTTTCGCGCATCCCGGGCTTCATGGCGCGATAGAGTTCGTCGTAGGCCGCATCGACCATCATGGCGGACGTGTTCAGCAGTGAGATTTCGTCCTGGGTTTTGATGACTCGCGCTTCGGACATGAGCGCTTGCCCGTCTATCACCTTGATCCCTTCTTTTTGCAGAGCGAACAGAACCGGCGGCTCGATGATGTCGATTCCCAGCGGCTCCTTATGCAAGCCGCGCATTTCAAGCTCGATTCGAATTTTCTTCGCAACATCTTCGGCGCGCCCCATTTCCGGAGTCATGGCACCACGAAGCATGGAAATGCCGGGACGCGAGCGCTCGCCCAACCACGGGCAATTCAGCTGATGATGTTTGGCTGCGGAGCCGAAGTCCCACAGAATCGGTTCATCGTTTTGTGGAAGGAGCGTGAATCGATTGGCCTTGTCCTGCGCCCACGTGCCAATGTGCGTGGCGGTCAGATAACGGACATTGTTCATATCGAAGCAGAGAAGCGCGCCCATCTCGGATTTCGCGAGCAGTGCCTTAGCTTTTGCCAGGCGTTCTCGGCGCAGGCGGTCGAAGTCGATGCGCTGTTCCCAATCGACGGCCATGGTTCCATGAGTCTTCAGTGCCATATGCGCCTCCCTTATTTCTGCAGCCCCGACATCTTTGCCAGCACATCGAACACACAGGCAAAATCCTTCTTCTCCATGCCCATGCCCCGCGCAGCGGTCAGGAACTCATTGCTAGCCGCTGTCGTAGGCAGGGGAACATCTAATTGTCGACCCAGCTCCATCGCCAGCAGCATATCCTTTTGCATCATGTTTACATCGAACCAGGCCTCTGGCGGCTGTTCAAGAACGAATGGCCCGCGATACTGCACCATAGGTGACGCGATCGCGCTGTGCACCATGACATCGACCGCCGTCTCACGGCTGATTCCGCTCTTCTCTGCCAGCAATACGCCTTCAGAAAACGCTAGCATTTGCACCGCAAGCTGCAGGTTCAAGGCGATCTTTATGGCCAATGCCAGGCCGTTTCCGCCGACGTGCGTGACCTTCGGCCCGATGTCTTCAAGCACTGGCTTCACGCGAGAAAACGTTTCGGCGCGGCCCCCGACCATCACAGAAAGTTTTCCCTGCTGCAAAGTAATGACGCTTCCGGAGACCGGGGCGTCGAGCATGTCGGCGCCTTTACTTCGGATCTTCTCGGCGATGTCACGACTCACCGCAGGAGCAACGGTACTGATATCAACGAAAATCTTGCCAGTGCTCAACCCACTCAGTACGCCGTTCGGGCCTTCGACAATTGCCGTCAACGCCGCCGAATTCGTGACCATGGCAAAGGTAATCTCCGCTGCCGCGGCGACTGCGCGCGGTGAATCTGCCCAGTGCATTCCCTTCGCAATCAGCCAGTCTGCCTTGGACCGCGTGCGGTTATACCCCGCAACCTTGTGACCCTTGTCGAGCAGACGAGCGACCATCTGCCCACCCATAGTGCCTAAGCCGATGAATCCAAGATTTGCCATCCTTGCTTTCTTACGCGCGAGTATGCGCCAAAATGCGCCATGATCCTGGTCACGGGGCGAACCCATGATATTACTTTTCCTGCTCTGCACAAGGCCGCAAGCTTATTTCAATCTTGACAGTTGTCGGCATCAGGCGTTAGGACTTCTCCGACCGCGCAAAAGGGAGGATTAAAATGCGCGCTTCTCAACCAAAACCGTTTCCTGTTTACGCTCTTGGGCTTGTGATCTTCATGGCCGCCTTGCCGATCGCTGCTCAGTCGACCGCCGGGCGCATTTTGGGCGGTGTCACCGACAAAAGCGGCGCAGCCATAACTGGTGCCAGCGTCGTGATCACAGACTTGCAAAGAGGGACCACACGCACCCTCACCAGCGATGAAGCCGGCCAGTATGTTGCCGCGGATCTGGTTCCAAGCACTTACAAGGTCCGCGTAGAGGCGCACGGGTTCAGGGCCGTGATCCGAGAAGCCGTGCAAGTTGAGGTAGCCAAGGACGTGCGGCTCGACTTCTCGCTCTCCCCTGGAGAGGTTGCAGAGACCGTGGTCGTGAACGAGGAGGTCCCGCTGGTGGATACGACCTCGTCGACTCTTGGCGGAACTCTTAGCAATAAAGAAATCAATGACCTGCCACTGAACGGCCGCAACTACGAGAATTTGCTGCAACTCCGTCCCGGCGTGATGCGCTACCCGGGAGGCGGATTCTCGACCACCAGTGCAAATGGTTTGCGCGCCGAAGATAATGCCTACCTCGTTGAGGGCTTGTTCAACAGCGAGCCATACTCGGGGCAAGCCATTGTCAACGGTGCGGGAATTGCGGGCGACTCGGCAACTATTCTTCCTATCGATTCCATTCAGGAGTTCAACGTCCAGCAAAACCCGCCAGCTGAATATGGTTGGAAGCCAGGGGCCATCGTCAATGTCGGTTTAAAGTCCGGTACCAACGGACTGCATGGCAGCGCATTTGCTTTCGGCCGCGACGGCGCCCTGGATGCGCGCAATTACTTCAACGCCGTTCCCAATCCGAAATTGCCCAGAACCCTCGAGCAATTTGGCGCAAGTCTGGGCGGACCCATTATCAAAGATAAAGCCTTCTTTTTCGGCGCTTACGAAGGCCAACTGTACGATGTGGGCAATTCCTTTGGGGGCGTGACCAGCCCGTCGATGATTTCGATTCCGACTCCTGCCGGGCAGCAGACGAACTGCTTGTTTATTGCTTCAGGTGATTGTGCGAACAGCATTCCGGACGCGATCGCAGATTTGCAGGCGGGAGGAATAGCTCCGAGTCCCGCGAGCTTGCAAGTTTCCGGCTGCTCACTTTCGGGCGCCACGGTGACCTGCAACGGCAAAGGGTTTCCCACGAATAATACTTCCAGCATTAACATCCCGAATGGTTTCAATAATGACGTGCGGGTGCACAACTTCGTTGCCAAGATCGACTACAGGCTCAATCAGGCCCATACCGTCAGCGGCATGTATTTCTTCGGAAATAACCGTGGGACGGTGGAAGACTTTCCCGAACTTCAATCATTCTGGCGCTCGCAGATTCACACACGCGCGCAAGTCGCAGGCGGCAGCTGGATATGGGTCCCGAACGCGCGCTGGGCGAATGAAGCGCGCTTCGGTTACAACCGCCTTTATCAACCAACGCTTCCGGGTGATCTAAATACACCTGCTTCTGCTTATGGTCTCGACACCGGTGTTACCGGACAATTCAGCGGCGGCTTGCCGCGAATCGGATTTGGAGGCTACTTCTTCCCGGGTCTAGGAGGCTTCAAATGGCCGAAATTCCAGGGCCCTGACACCATTACCCAATTTGTCGATCACCTCTCTTACACCGCTGGCAAGCACGCCTTGCGCTTCGGCGGCGAAATCCATCGTGATCAGGTCACGAATGCGGCATACGGGAATGCACGTGGCAGCATCACGTTTCTGGGAGGAAATACGCCGGATCCAGCCAATCCCGGAAACTTCCTCAATACCTCGCAGCTCGAAGATTTTTTTGCCGGCGCACCATTCAAAGCGACGGTGGAAGTCGGAAATCCTACCCTGCAATTGCACAATTGGGCCTATGCATTGTTTGTCCAGGATGACTGGCGGGTGGCTCGCAATTTGACCCTGAATTTGGGACTTCGGTACGAGTACAGCACGGTGGTGCAGGAAGATCACAATCTTCTCGGTAATTTCGATCCGAACGTCGGGATGGTGCAGGTCGGTAAGCAGATCAGCAGCGCCTACAAGCCTGACCACACGAACTTTGGTCCTCGCATAGGCTTTGCCTGGGACGTGACTGGACATGCCAACACTGTGCTTCGCGGCGGCGCTGGGCTGGTTTACGAGACCGTCAACTGGCAATCGTTCATCGCCTTCAACAATGCCTTCGGCTTGGGCAGCGTTCCAACCGGTGCTCCCATTGACGCCGCTAATGACACCTCCGGCGGGACAATCACAACTGGAAATACCACGGTGTTTCCAAACTTTCCTTGGGACAACGGTCCGATCTACGGCGCGCCTTCGATTAATTGCTTCAACAGTCCTTGCCCAATCATGACTGTTGACCGCAACCTGACTACGCCGTACGTGTGGGCCTGGAACCTGAACCTGCAACGCGCGTTGACCCAAAAGCTCACGATGGAACTGGCATACGTCGGGAATCGTGGAACCAATCTAACCGGGATTCGCGACATTAATCAGCCTCCGGTGGGATCAGGATGGGGCACAGGTCCTAATGGGGAACTTACGCTATGCCTGGCCAGCGCGCCCGCCTATAACAACTGTGCGGCTGACACGAATGGGGGCGAAGAAGCAAACCGCCCATTTGCCAATAAGTTTCCCTACCTGAGCAACATCTTTCAGATGGGAAATGTTTATCGCTCCAATTACAGCGGGCTGCAGGCCACACTGAACGCTCGCGACTTTCATGGCCTGAGCATGGTTGCGGGCTACACATATTCGCACTCGTTGGACGATGTCGGTGCGAACTGGGATTTCGGCTACGGCTCAGGTTTGCCGCAGGATTCTTCCCACGTCAGCCGGGAATACGCCAACAGCGACTTCGATATCCGGCACAGGTTTACTCTCTCCTTTACCTATGCCATCCCTGGGCCTAAGGGTCATGCGCAAATGCTCGAAGGATGGGAGATCAACACGATTACCACGTTAGAAAGCCCGCAGTACTGGGGACCAATCGATCTGGGTACAGATGCTGCCGGAACCGGCTCACTGCCGGTGAGTCCGCCCGCCACCGCGCCCATTCGTTGGAGCTTTTATGGCAACTCGTCCAACTTTAAGCCGACTACGACTGGCATTCCTTTTTTTGCAGGCGCAAGCAATGCTGCCTGTGCCGCGAAGGCCCTTGCCGTCGATGGTGGCAGCGCAGGCGCCTCAACAGCTTCTTTGAATCTTTTTGGCTGCTATGCCGAGGGCAGTTCCGTAATGATTCCACCACCGCTGGGACAATTTGGAAACATGCGTCGCAATATGTTTCCGGATAATGGCTTCCGGAACCTGGATTTTTCGATCGCGAAGAACTGGCACATTGGCGAGAGATTGCGCGCACAATTCCGCGCGGAGTTCTTCAACATCTTCAATCATCCAAACTTCGCGAACCCGTACGGAGGGCAGAACGGATTTGGCCTAAACGACCCCTCGGTGCAGCCGTTTGGCTGCGCCTGTGCAACACCGGATGTAGCCGCCGCCAATCCAGTCATTGGATCCGGTGGCAGCCGGGCCGTGCAGCTGGCAATGAAGTTTACCTTCTAGTTCGATCAGGCATCGCAGAGCAACAAGGCCGGATACAGTAATCCGGCCTTTTGTTGATCACACGCAAAGGGGAACTCTCAACATGCGCAACGACACTTTGTTGTTCCCATGTGTCTTAGGAGTTTTGCTAACGTCATCACTTACGGCCCAGCAGATGCCGGAGCGCACAATAGAAGAAATAAAAACCGAAGCCGTTTTGCGCGCCGAGCAAGGCCGCTACCCGCTGATCGGCCTCGATCCTTCCGACGTTCGCGAAGCTTTTCAAAACGTCCGCACTCGTGACAAGGACGAATGGGCGGCCGCGTTCATGGGGGTTGCCGATCGCTACATGAGCGAAGGCAAGCGTCTCGAAGCAAGCGATCCCCAAAAGGCGAACGCCAACTACATTCGCGCATGGCGTCTTTATTCCTTCGGACGCTGGCCGGTTCCAACCTCTCCGGGGAAGCAGCGCTCGTACGAGAAGGCACTCGAAGCCTTTCGTGCACACGCCCGCTTTCTTGATCCGCCGCTTGAGATCGTCCGCATTCCATTTGAGGGTAAGGAGATCATCGGCTACCTGCGGCTTCCCAAAAATGTCAGCGGGCCGGTTCCGCTGGTGATTGCAGTGAACGGCCTCGACAGCCGAAAAGAAGACCTATCCGAAAGCTTCGCCGCGATTCTGCCATTTGGAATCGGTTTCCTTTCTGTGGATGGCCCCGGCACCGGGGAGTCTCCAATCAAGGTGAGCGAAAATGCCGAGCGCATGCTGTCTCGCGTGATTGATTATGCGCAAAGCCGGCGCGAAGTCGACAAAGATCGCCTGGCAGTTCACGGCGTTAGTTGGGGCGCATATTGGGCCACGAAACTAGCCGTAGTTGAGCGATCGCGTCTAAAGGGCACGAGCGCGCAATCCCCGCCCGTGGACGAGTTTTTTCAAAAGGACTTTTTGACGCATTCTCTGCTCGGCAATCGCGAATATCTGTTCGATCAGGTACCGGCATTGATGAATATTTTCGACGGAGTTCACGATGTCGATGGTCTTTCCGCTCAGCTGGAAAAAATGTCGCTGGTGAAGCAAGGCTTGCTCGACAAGCCCATGGCGCCAATGCTGGTTCTCGCGGGTGTTAAAGACACTCAGGTTCCGGTCGCAGACATTTATCTGTTGCTTAGCAAAGGAGACACGCCCAAAACAGCGTGGATCAACCCGCAAGGCGGACATCTTGGGCGCCAGGTCAAAGTCTGGCCCGACCCTCTGATTTTCAGAGAAGTGATAATTCCGTGGCTGGTACAAACGTTGCAGCGTCACCAGGATTTGCAGTAGCGAGCCGAGCGTACCTCGAGAAGCCGCTGCATCTCGGGCTATGGGGAGGTCCGCAGCCTAAGAGAATTCAGCCGAATGCCGGGATCGTTCTTTCGAAGACGCCGTGATTAAACCTACACCGACCTGTGATTTCGAAATATGCCAGGTGCCCATTGCGCGTACTCTGGAAAAAATAACCTGCAGATTTGACATGCCGCCGATGTCCGAACTGGTATAGCATCTCTGGACGAGGTTCCCAGATGGCCACGCACGCGACTTCCGTACGCAGTGAATACACCCCCGAAGTCCACTCGCCGGCAGCCAATGGTCTCGCAATCGTGCGGGTCACGGTCGGAGCCATGCTGGTCTCGGTGTTTTTCGAGAATTTAGGCAAGGGACTCTACAAGCCTGCTGAATACGCGGGACTCATCCACTACTACATCGACAAAGGTCATTCGCCGGCTTTGTGGAAGGCGATCGAGGGCATCGTGGCGAGTCATGCCGCGATGGCGGCGCCGGGTCAGGCGGTAACCGAAATCGGCCTCGGGGTCCTGCTGGTGATCGGCCTGTTTACACGTCCGGTCGCTTTCATCGCGTTCCTGTACCTGGGGAGCCTTTGGATGTCGGAGTGGGGCACCGGCTGGATCTGGGAACTTCTGGTTCCGGTGCTCGCATCTCTGGGACTTTCTATTGGAAGTGCTGGGCGGAAATTGGGCCTAGACGCGTGGGTCGCACAGCGATGGCCTTCTGCTCCGTCGTGGTTAATTTGAACGAATGAAACTCTCCGCTTTAGTTCTCCGCGACCCTTGCGAACTCCGCGGTTAAAATCTTTTCTTGACTCAGAGTGTCTAAAGAACAGTGCGAGTGTCTGTCATCATCCCCACGCATAATGAAGCACAGGCGATCGAGCGCGTTTTAGCGGATATCCCCTGCGACCTCCCGACCGAAGTCATCGTTGTCGACAGCAACTCGAACGACGGGACGCCCGGGATCGCCGCAAGAATGGGAGCCTGCGTCGTTCCGGAACCGCAGCGCGGATATGGGCGAGCGTGCCTTACCGGACTGGCAGCGGCAAATTCCCCTGATGTCGTTGTCTTCCTTGATGGCGACTATAGCGACCGGCCCTCAGAACTGCCGATTCTTTTGGCACCTATCATTGAGGGACGCGCGGACATCACCATCGGTTCGCGCCTCCACGAACGAAATTCTGGCGGGGCGCTGCCGTGGCATCAGGCGTTTGGGAATCGCCTCGCCGCCGGTTTGATAAGGCTGATGTATGGCGTAAAGCTCACCGATCTCGGCCCGTTTCGCGCTGGCCGCGCCGAAGTGCTGCGCTCGCTCAAGCTCGAAGAAACCACTTATGGCTGGCCACCCGAGATGATCATCAAAGGCGCCCTGGCTGGATTCCGCGTGGTTGAAGTCCCGGTGAGCTATCATCCACGCATTGGAAAATCAAAGATTGGCGGTACGCTGAAGGGCACAGTCGGCGCCGCCTGGTGCATTCTCAGTTTGATAGTGCGCTATTATTTCCGGCGCCGAAACCCGGTGACATCAGCATAGGTCGGCGAAACATTTCATGAAATCTTCAAGCAGAGCTCCGGTGCTTTCGTCAGGCGGCGAGCGCGTGCTGGTCATTATGGCGAAAGCACCGCGGCCCGGCGCGGTCAAGACACGCCTGGCTCAGAGTCTTTCTCCCGAAGCTGTAATTGATTTTTATTGCTGTCTTCTCGAAGATACATTGGCGCTGGCGCGGTCATTAAGCGATGTGGAAGTTGCCGTCATGTGCCCGGAGTCGGACGCGAGCGCGATGGCACAGCTGGCGGGAAACCAAGCCAAAGTGGTTGCGCAGACAGGCGAAGGCCTTGCCGCCGGCCTCACCTCGGTGTTCGCGCACTTTGCAGAGGGTCATCAACGACGTACTATTGCCTTCAACGCCGATAGCCCGCATCTACCACCTCCGGTTCTCGAAGCGGCGTTCGAAACGCTGGCCTCACATGACGTGGTCGTCGGGCCAACGCACGACGGCGGCTACTATCTCGTCGGGTCAAAGGCTCCTCATCCAACGCTTTTCGCCAACGACGGAATGGGCACTGGTAGCGCGCTGGATAGACTCCTGGCGCGCACACGAGCTCTTGAGCTTTCCGTAGGTTTCGCAGATCCTTTTTACGACATTGACGTCGCCGACGACCTGACTCGGCTGGCGGAGGAGTTGCGTCTGGCTCCGGAACGAGCGCCACGCACCGCGCTATGGCTCAGAGAGTGGCAGCTTGGCGCAATACGAATGCGCACGGGAACCGCAGGGTTGTGAAGGCCACCCCCGAGTGGCGCGTCTACATACTCGGCGCCCTGTTATGCATGGCGCTAACCATCTGCTCACGCAATTTCGGCGACCGGGGCGGCCCTGCCTTCATGGCCTGGTTGGCGCTTGCGGGCATTGTGTACCTGCTCGCGATCTGTGACTTTTTTCGACTTCGCTCAGAGCAGGTCGGCCCCACACAAGGATTTCCCCGGCGCGTCGTTGTCATCGGGCTCATTCTCGCTGCTGTATGGCACGTTGAATTTCTTCGACTGCCACCAGCCGCCGATGATGACATCCATCGCTACGTTTGGGATGGCCGCTTGCAGCGCCTCGGCTACAACCCATATCTTGTAATTCCCAGCGACCCTAAGTTCAGTGCGCTGCATACGGCTGAAACGCGAACGCTGAACAACTCAAATCTGCCGAGCCCATATCCCCCGGGAGCGCAGCTTTTCTTCCGCGCCGTAACCGCCATCCACGAATCCGTCTTTGCGTTCAAAGTCGCATTTTTACTTTGTGACCTGGCGATTGTCTTCGTGTTGCTCGATATTTTGCGTCGTACCGGTAACGGAGCGCACCTGGTGCTGGCGTACGCCTGGAATCCTTTGTTGGCCATTGAGGTGGCGGGAAGCGGGCACATCGATATCGTCGGCGCCCTGCTGTTGGTGATATCGGCTGCCGCGCTCGCTCGCCGATGGCGTACCATCGCAGCCCTGGCATTCGCCCTAGCTGTGGCAGTGAAATTTCTGCCGATCGTGCTTTTGCCGCTCTACTGGAAACGTATTCGCATTCGCGGCGCTGCACTGGCCGCCATCGTGGTCGCACTCCTCTACGCGCCATTTCTCAATCACGGCCGCATTCCGCTCGGCTCGCTGGGCACGTATGTGACGGGTTTCCGCTTCAATGGTCCCGTGTTTGCCGTGTTCCACAGAGTCGCGCCTCCTCAACTACTCGCGGGGCTGGCAGTGCTCGTTGGATTGGCTACTGCAACCTGGCTTCGACACACATCGCCCGGGTGGTCTCCCAACTCGTTTGCCTGGCCAATGGCTGCATCTCTTTTGTTCGCACCTGTCGTGTTCCCCTGGTATCTTCTCTGGCTGTTGCCATTTCTTACCTCGCCCTCGACACTGTTGATCATGATTTGGACTGTGAGCATTGTCCCCGTCTACATCCAGTGGCACCTGAGCGCGCTCCGGGGCGCGTGGGGCGCGCTTCCTGTTTGGATCATGGTGATGGAGTATGGATGCCTGGGAATAGCTGCCGGAACAATCGCGAGTCGGTCTAAGCAGAGTCGCCCGCAAGAACACAGTCAGCGAATTCGGGTGATCGGAGGCGTCGACTAAGGCACTATAGCCGCTTTATCCAATACTCCGGTCGCCGGCTGCCATGAGCAACAGCCCAGATTATGATTCCAGTTTCTTGTTCCGAATAGATAATCGAGAATGGAAATCGCCACAGCAGGAATCGTCGAGTATTGTTCTTGCCCAGCGGCCAGCGTTCCGGTGCCTCACGGATCGTATCAGTAGCTCGGCGTAATTCTTCCACAAAGTCGGTGGCCGCTCTTGGACTTCTGTTCCTGTACCAAGCAGCTGCGCTCTTGATGTCTGACACTGCGCCCTGGTGGTATTCAATAGACCTAGCGCTCATTCACCATGGCCAGGAGCTCGCGATGCAGTTGTTCCCACGGCACTGTAACGGCTTTACCGGTCTTCAGGTCTTTCATTCGACGCGCCACTTCTTCATCCCAAGCTTCGTCAACAGATTGATCTGTCGAGTCCAGGCTATCGAGCAAGGTGTTTGCTAGCGCAGCTCGTTCCTCGGATGGAAGGGCCAGCGCTCGTTTCAGGAGATCGGAAACTTCCGGGCTCATGGCTTTTATTCTACATTGTGAACACTTTGTTCCGTAAGATCTTCAAGCTCATGCTCCCATGTCGCCTGGGAAAGTGCGAGGCAGAGCGCCTGTTCTCATCGTGCCCCGCTAAAGGTCGGCTTCAGCGGCCACCAGCAGGTCGCGTGATGTGCAAGGCGTTTGATAATTCATGCATCCTTAACCTTCCCGCGTCATCTCTGACGGTATCCTTATCAACTCACCGAGGAGGGGACGTTCATGAAAAGTTTGAGCCGACTCCATGGGACCCTCGTTTTAGTTTTCAGTTTCCTCTTGATTCTCCCTGCAACCTCTTGGGCACAACAACGCGACCCGATCATCGACAATATTGCCAAGGTCTACGGTATCGATTCGTGGGACAAGATCGAGGCGGTCCGCTACACCTGGAATGGGGAAATTCCCGGGCTTTTCAAGTTAAGTCACAAGTGGGAGTGGGAGCCAAAGACCGGCAAAATCTCGTTTGAAACAACCGATAAATCCGGCAAGCCGGTTAAGGTCAGCTACGACAGTTCTCAACTGAGCACTCAGTCCGATCAGGTCAAGAATGAAGTCGAACCGGCCTTCGTCAATGATAACTATTGGCTTCTGTTCCCGTTCCATGCTTATTGGGACAAGAGCGCCACGATCACCAATGAAGGCATGAAGAAACTGCCGATCGGCGCAGGCTCGGCCACGCTGGTTTCCGTAAAGTATCCCGCGGAAGCCGGCGGCTACACGCCCGGCGATACCTGGGACCTCTATGTCGGCAAAGATTACCGCGTCCAGGCGATGGTCTACCACCGCGGTGGCGACAAGGCGCCCAAGCTTGTTACTGTGAAGTGGGCGGGCTACAAAAAGGCAGGTCCGCTCTTGTTCTCGACCCAACACCCCGGCACCGCCGACGGCAAGCCTCTTACCATCACCATTGCGAATGTCGCGGTCAAGGTGACTGGCTCCGACAAATGGATGCCCGCACAATGAAGGATTCTTCGCCTGTCGCGGGTTTTCTTGGCGACCTCTGCGGGTGAGAGCTTTTCTCCGCAATTTACCTGGCGATCACCACGGTAGTGCACGAACTGCTCACCTTGGGCAGATCGCGGTTTGCGGCCATGCGGATCGGCAACGTCGGGCGCTGCCCGCGAACTACTGGACAATAAAAGTCGGGCTGAAGCAGCGCGCCTTGCAGCCGCCTTCGTCCGGCACATCCGCCGTGGCACGAGTCGCGAAACTCGCAGGGCTTGCACGCATCAGGGAGCGTACGGGCTTGTTCGAATGGCGTTGAACTCAGAATACCGGTGCCCGAGCAGATCAAGTCTGAAAGCGGTTCGCCCGATCCCGGCCAATAAACGCACGGCTGCGTCGTAGATCTTGGTGTCACTCGAACCGTGTTGACTCCGCAACCGCTCCGTAGCGGCGGAAGCCCCGCGATTGCGCGCACCAGCGGCTCGCCAATCGCGATTACATCTGTCTCCTCAAACAGGCGCCGGAATCCCTCCCAGTACTCTTCGTAGCTCAGCGCATAGACATCCGATCGCACAGCCTGATACACGTTCACCCGCAAGGGAGCTTCAAATTGTTTGGCGACTCGTGCCACATCCGCCAGTCGCAAATAATTTGCCTTCATCATGACGGCGATAATGGTCAGGGGAACATTCAGCCTTACACATCTCTCTGCTTGCTGACGGATGAGTGCCCAATTGCCAGGACCGCGTTGCGCGTCCTGTTCCGCTTGCGTTGGGTAATCGAGAGAGAACTCGATGTCGTGGAAGGCACCCAACTCACCATCTTCCAGAACAGCAACACTGTGACCGTTCGAAGTGATGGTGAGCTTGATCGGCTTTGTTCGCAAGTAGGCCAGTATTGCCTTAAAGTCCGGGTGCATGCCGTTCTCGCCGGTGCCGAGATTCACCGAACGCACGGGCAAGCGTTCCATCACGGCTTTCACTTGATCCAGGGAGAGCCGATCCGCGCGAGTGGGATCGCGATAGCAGAAGGCGCAGGCAAGATTACACTCGTTAGTGAGCCCGAGCCCGAGCGAAATGCCCGCATCAGGTGTCGTGATACGTGATCCAGAAAACTGGGCGGTGACGCTGTTCATACTGATGATCCCGCGCGGCGTGCCAGGCACTGGGTGTAGCGGGCAATAGCGGCAAACTCCGGTCGCCGGCCCAGCTTTCGCTCCAGCTCGAAAATTTTCTGGTACTCATCATTTTGTGAAACAGTTGCCGGCAGATAATCCGACAGGACCCGTACACCACGCTCGGCGATCACCTCGAGTGATGCTGCTGCAAGCATCGACCTCAGGCTCTCTGCCGTAAATACTCGTACCTTCCCACCATATAGGGACTCATGAGCCCACTCAGCAGTGAGGTTACGCTCGCTCGCCGCCAAATCGCCGTCTTTTATCGCAGTCTTTAACACCTCACCCGCCTGGTTCCGCACCACTACTGAAAGTACGCTGGAGGAATTTCGCAAAGTACGAGCGGCGCCGCGCAACACGGCAAACGGGTGGTCAACGTATTCCAGGATATTGTGGCAGACAATCACGTCAAAAGATGCGCCAAAGAAGTCTGCTATTTCGACAGCATTGCCATGCTTCAGCGTAATCTTCTCGGTCACTCCTGCCTCCTGTGCGGCGCACATGGCTAAATCGAGCATCGGCAGCGATTCATCGAGCAACGTGACGTGAAGGCCGAGCTGCGCCAGGCGCACGGTGGCAACGCCTGTACCGCACCCTACATCCAGAGCGCTTATTGATGCCTGCGGGAGAAACTCCTGTAAGCTAGCAAACGCCAGGTCGATGCGCAGCCGGCCTTCGATGGTATTGAGGTACGCGGCATACTTGGCCGCGCCGGCGCGGAAGCGTTCGCTGTCCTCATTAGTATGAATTCCCGGCATGTGCTGGTGAGACATACCATCACCGAGTATCAGAGCGTATATCGAGAGGACAGGTAACAACAAGTCGCAGCCGGCCGCGTTTGCGCTCACTCGTCTGAAGTTTCCGCGGGGGCGAAGACGACGAGCAGTACCAGATCCTCTTCGATATTGAAGAATCGGTGCTCAAGATTAGATTCAACGAAAATCACACTTCCCTCTTGTACCGGGCGCTCTTCGGCGCCGAGGCGCATTTTCGCTTTGCCGCGAACGACGTAGTAGATCTCGTCCTCTTTGTGCGGGTGTTGGCGGTCAGCGGCACCGGCTTGAAGGACGTAGATGCCTGCGCTCATGGCGGGAACACGAAGGAATTCGTGGTATGGGCGACCGGCTGCCTTGTCGAGTATGCGCTCGAGCTCAAGAACCTCGCTCACCCCAGCGCGCCCTGGAAAAATATTTCCGTGTACTGCTGAGCCAGGTTTTCTTCCTGCAAGCTGCCTTCCGGGCGATACCACTGGTAAATCCAGTTGATCATTCCCAGCAAAGCAAATGCGGCGGCGCGCGGTGTGACCATACCCTTCGATCCGCGGGCGCGTTGCACATCAGCGATCAGGTTCTCGACGAAATGAATATAGTCCTTCTTGCGGCCGTTAATGCGCTTGCGCAGCTGCGGCGAAAGCGGATGGTTCTCGTGCAGCATCACGGTGATTTCGCGGTCGCGCTCGCTGAGCACCACCGCAATGTGGCGGCGGATGAGGGTGCGCAGCCGCTCTTCGGCATCAGGAATCGCGCGCACCGGATTGAGCACGCGCTCTTCGGTGATGTCCATGGCGTGGCTCATCAGGTCGAACAGGATTTCGTCCTTGCTCTGGAAGTGGTGATAGAGTCCGCCCTTGCTCAGCTTGAGCGCCGCGGCGACGTCGTTCATAGAGGTTCCGTCGTATCCCTGTTCCTGAAAAAGGCGGGCCGCGGTGCGGAGAATTTCCTGGCGGGGATCGGCTATGGCATCACGAGGCACGGCGGATAATATACATCAGGCGTCGGCGTTGGGCGCAACGCTTGTGTTTCTGGCAGTAGGAGGATTCGTCACCGGCCGGAGAATGTCGCGATTACGGCGTGGGCTCGGCGAGCAAGAGCCGTTCGAGTCTCTCAGACAGATGGCGACCAGCGACGCACTGGTGGTCTCGTATGGATTCCGCGCGGGATTGCTCGTCGGGATTTTTTTCTGATGACGGCGGCACCTGCGCTGCTTGCTTCGTTGTTGGCACTGAGTGTCACTTCGGCAGCGGGGATCATTTTCGCAATTTGCTTGCGGCGGCTATCGCCGCGCGAGTGCGCCAATCCTTGGCAACGGCAGCCCGCCTAAAACGCGTCCAGGAGTTGACTATGAAGGCAGTCCTCGCTTGTTTAATGCTCGCCAACGCGGCGCTGTTCATCTTCGGCGCGGTGCAACACTCTGGGGTTGCGCTGGGGCCGTTTCGTGAACCGCGAATCATTCCGGCCGCGATTGTCGAAAGCATTTGTGCAATTTCGCTGTTGATAGGCGCGATCTCCCTGGCACGCCATGCAGTGATTCCTTTGGCGGCGCCACTTACCGGCAATCTCGTCGCGATCGCAGGTGTATTGCTGGGCATGGCCGCGCTGGCAGTAGGCCGAGGACCACGCACCGCAAGCAACGATCTCTATCATCACATCATGCTTGTGCTCGCGGGACTTAGCCTGATTGCTTTGTTCCTGGCGCGACGCGGCTGAATGCATTTGCGCTGCCGTTCGCCGGCAACTCAGTCCACATCCACCAATCTTGGCAGCAGTGTCCATGCTGTACGCACTATCTCGCAGACGCCTTACCGTATAGGTAGACTGCAGGAGCCCTCAATCTCAACCAGGCAGTTATTACAATATTGCCCTTCTGGCAGATTTTAAGTGCAATCGCGGCTTAACAAGGAGGAGGACGTGGAGTTTGTCATGTTTGAAGATGTCCAGGGCCAGGAAGTGTTCGTGAATCCGAAGCGCGTAATTTGGGTCAGAGAGACTGGCGATCAGAGAACTGTGATCAGTTGTGGCCGCGACGACACTTTTACCGTCCGCCTCACGCCAGCACAGGCCGTGGCGGCCTTAGGCGCTACCGCGCGCTAGAAGAAGCGAACCTGTATTACAGCCTTACCGACGTGGAACGGTGCGAATCCCAATCCCCCTTTGGTCAGGCAATTCCAGGGTTGACAATTCCGCTTGACTTTTAGGATGCGCCGCAAGTAGCATCTTCCCAAGTACCGACCGACCGGTCGGGTTTGCTGCAGTCCAGCAATTAACCCGCGTTTACTTAGCGATCCAGGAGAAATAAAGTGGCAACCATCTTTTACGAGCACGACGCCAATCCCTCAGCCCTGAAGGGCAAGACCATCGCGATTTTCGGCTATGGCAGCCAAGGACATGCCCAGGCCCAGAACCTCCGCGACAGCGGATACAACGTGATTGTGGGGCTTGATCCGACCCGTCCCAGCGCCAAGCAGGCGAAGGCCGACGGCTTCACGGTTCTGGCTCCAGCCGACGCGGCGAAAAAGGCGGATTGGATTCAGGTCCTCACCCCGGACGAAACGCAGGCCGCGTTTTATGAGTCGGCAATCAAGCCGGGACTAACTAAGGGTAAGGTGCTCGGCTTCTCGCACGGATTCAGCATTCATTTCAAGGCCATTGTTCCTCCTGCTGATGTAGATGTCGTCATGATTGCGCCGAAGAGCCCTGGCCACCTGCTTCGCAGGGTTTATGCCGAGGGCCGGGGTGTGCCGTCGCTGATTGCCATCCAGCAGGATGCCAGCGGACGCGCGCATGAATTGGCTTTGTGCTACGCGTATGGGATTGGTTCAACCCGCGCCGGCGTTCTGCAGACTACGTTCAAGGAAGAAACCGAGAGCGACTTGTTCGGCGAACAGGCGGTGCTTTGTGGCGGTCTGACGTCGCTGATGAAAAAGGGTTTCGAGACCCTGGTCGCGGCGGGGTATCAGCCGGAGATCGCGTATTTCGAGTGCATCCACGAAATGAAGCTGATCGTAGACCTCATTTACGAAGGGGGCCTCGGTCGCATGCGTTATTCGATCTCTAACACCGCCGAGTATGGCGACCTGACTCGCGGACCAAAAGTTGTCGGCGATGAGACCCGCGCCGCGATGCAAAAGATTCTCGCCGATATTCAGAGCGGGACGTTCGCGCGTGAGTGGATCGACGAGAACAAGAGCGGTGGCAAGAAATTTGCCGCGTTGCGCGAAGCGGAAAAGCAGCACCAGGTCGAGGCGGTGGGCGCGAACCTGCGGAGCATGATGAGTTGGTTGCAAAAAGATTCCGGCAAGCAGGCGAAGAACGCCGAATCGGCCCCCAAGAAAAAGGTTGTGAATGCTTAGAGGCGCGGAAATCTTTTTGCAGTGCCTGCGGGCGGAGGGCGTGGAGCTTGTCTTCGGCTATCCCGGCGGGGCCATCATGCCGTTGTACGATGCGCTCGAAGGCAGCGGCATTCGGCACGTTCTGACGCGTCATGAGCAGGGCGCGGTTTTCGCTGCGGAAGGCCATGCGCGCGCGACGGGGCAGGTGGGCGTGGCCATTGCCACCAGCGGCCCGGGCGCCACAAACCTGGTCACCGGAATCGCCGACGCGAAGATGGATTCGGTTCCGCTGGTGTGCATCACCGGGCAGGTTCGTAGCGCGCTGATCGGCACAGATGCCTTTCAGGAGACCGACGTTTTCGGCTTGACGCTCTCGCTGACAAAATGGAGCCGCCTGGTCCGGTCGATCGAGGAAATTCCCGCGGTCATCGCCGAAGGATTTTACTGGGCGCGCGAAAGCAGGCCGGGACCGGTTGTGATCGACATCCCGACCGACTTTCTCAAAGCCAAGATGGAGTTTTCCGGCCCGGCGAAGTTCACGCCCAAGCCGCGGCCATCAGATGCAGTCGCAGAAGCAAAGTTCGCTGATGACGTCATCGGCCTGCTCCAGAAAGCTCAGCGGCCGGTAGCGCTGATCGGCGCCGGCGCGAAGCTCTCGGGAGCGATTCCCGAACTGCGGCAGCTCCTCGATTCGTTAAATATTCCAGCGTTTGCCACAGTGCACGGTCTTGGTGCTGTGATCCCCAGCGCGCCCTATTATCTCGGCATGGTTGGCATGCATGGCACGCGTGCGGCCAATATGGCGTTGCACGAAAACGATCTGCTGCTGATTTTCGGCGCCCGGCTGGACGACCGGGTAACTGGCGATCCCACGCGATTCGCTCCGAATTCCAAGATTGTTCATTTCGAAATCGATCCTGCGCAGCTCGATCGCGTGCGGCAATGCGAGTTGTCGGTGCTCGGCGATCTGGCGCAAACCATTCCTGCATTCCACAAAAAAATCAAGAGCGCCAAGTTGCCCGACTGGAGCGACTGGCGCGCGGTGGCTTGTGGCGAAGATCGCGCTGAGCTCGATCCGCGCGGGCTGGCGCAGCCCACCATTCGTTTTCTCGACGAGCTTTTCAGCCGCTTGCCAGAGAACAGCGTGGTTCTGGCCGACGTAGGCCAGCATCAGATGTGGGCTGCACAGCGCTATCGATCAGCTTCGCCGCGAGGATTCATCACATCTGGCGGCCTTGGCGCCATGGGCTTCGCGCTTCCTGCTGCAGTCGGAGTGCAGCTTTCAAAACCAGACACGACGGTTGTCTGCGTTTCCGGTGACGGCGGCTTCCAGATGAATATTCAGGAACTCGCAACCGTCCGCCGGCTGAACCTGCCGATCAAGATGGTGATCGTAGACAACAAATATTTGGGCATGGTGCGGCAGTGGCAGCAGCTGTTTTACCAGCGCAACTATGCCGAGACCGATCTCAGCGACAACCCCGATTTCGTCGAGATTGCAAAAGCATATCGTATCAACGCCGAGCGGCTCAGCGAAGATGCGATGGAAGAATTTCCGGTCGGGCAAGAGACGGCAGATGCTCTGGAACAGTTCTTGAAATCGCCCGATCCCGAGCTGCTGGTGTTCGATTGCGCGCCAGAAGCGAATGTTTATCCGATGGTTCCGGCGGGCGCGGCGCTGTCGGAGATGTTGTTTGAAGAGGACTGATAAACCATGAACGCGTTTCATATCGAATATCGCAACACGCAAGGCACACTGATGCGGATTCTCACAGCGGTTTCGCGCCGCGGGATCGAGGTCCCTTACATGCACGCGGCAGCCGCAAACCATGGGCATCGTGCTGATCTTTTGCTGAATGTGAACGCGAAGCAGATTGGCCAGCTCTGCCGCGACTGGTACGCGATTGTGGACGTGACCGACGTTCGCGTAGGCACGCCAACGCCGGAGATGATGGAAGCTGCAGCCGGATTTGCTGGCCCTCATCCTCCCGCTTCAGCCAGCGCCGGTGGCCGCTCGGCCAACGCCGCCATGGCGTAGATGATGATTGATTAAGTCTTCGTCGACGCTACCTCTCTTCCAGTTTCTTGATCACCATTCAGCGGAGTAGAAAGGCAAATCTGTCCGCGTCCAAGGCTTTTCGCCCGATACATTGCCTCAACTTGAAGTTTTGGAATTGCCGCAAACAAAAACAGCAATAGGGATGCATTGCGCACACCTCCGCACCATGCCCCCCGCGAGAGCATTCCAAATCATCCCACGCGAAGGACACGCCTCTTGTAAACGTGTCCCATCCGGGAAGGTTACGGAAGTCGGTAGGACCGCCTCCGTTCAGTTTCGGGAACAAGGGCATGCAAACGCACGTCGATAACAGTCCGGAGTTGATTCAAGCTCAGTCTGCGCTGACGGTCTGCGTGGCGCCTGAAACTTCTTTCCCCGACAATGTCTCCCACCCGCGGCGGGACAAATCCCAAAAGATGAGATAGCCGGCAACGGCCGCGATCACAAGCAGCAGCACTCCTGAGCCCCATTCGCCAAAAACCAGTTTCCCGATTCCGAAGAGACAGCCGTATACCAGAATGATGCCCATGATCCAGTCGAAGGCGTTGCTGGCTATGTCGCGGACTTCAGGAAGCTCGGGAACCATTTTGGCGATTCGCCGCCAGCCGTACACGGTTGGGTGGACTTTCCGATAGAAGGTCGTGAGCGTGTCGTCCGATTCGGGCTTCGTTAAGAAAGTCGAGAGTATCCATACGATCGTGGTTACGCCGCCAGTGAGCAGGCTGCTTTTTGCATAGACGAGCGCGTCGCTGCCTGTAAGCGGAATTAGCAATTGGCCGTCATGGTGCCAGTGGAGCAACACCGTCATTCCGGCGGCCGCGATCATCGAGGAGATTTCGCTCCACGCGTTGATGCGCGACCAGTACCAGCGCAGGATGTAAACCGCTCCGGTGCCGAAACCAACATCGAGAACCACGGTCCAACCCGCGCCGATGGAAGTCAGCTGCGAGGCGGTGTATCCGCTGACCAGAACCAGCACGACGGTGAGCAAACGGCTGATGAAGACGTAATGCTTTTCCGTCGAATTGCGGACCATGAATCGCTTGTAAAGATCGTTGACCAGGTACGAGCAGCCCCAATTGAGTTGTGTTCCCACCGTCGACATGAAAGCGGCGAGAAATGCAGCGACCATCAGCCCGCGCAGCGCCGGAGGCAAATAGTCGCGCATCACCATGACATAGCCTTGCTCCGGGCTTGCCGCATAGGCTGCGCTCGGGTGCAAGCCGCCATTCGGCGAATAAACCGCAAGCGCCACCAATCCGGTCAGGATCCACGGCCATGGCCTCAGCGCATAGTGCGCAATGTTGAACCAGAGCGTCGCGCCTAACGAATTCTTCTCGTCCTTCGCGCTGAACATCCGCTGGGCTACGAATCCGCCGCCGCCCGGTTCGGCTCCGGGATACCATGCCAGCCACCATTGCATGCCGAGGTAAACCATAAAGGTGAGTACCGGCAATGTCCACAGCGCCTCGCCCATGAGGCCTTGATGGAAATCAGGCAGAAACGCGAGTGGGTTGGAGGTAACAACTCCAGCGGCGTGCTGGTTTTGTTCAATCACATGCAATTGCGCCTCCATCGCATGCATGCCGCCAATTTTCGCCACTGCAACCCAGGCCAGCACGATAATCATGGCCATTTTCAAAATGAACTGAAATAGATCAGTAACCAGCACGCCCCACAGCCCCCCGATAAACGTGTACAGCCCGGTGAAAGGGATGAGGATGAAAACACAAATTGCCAGCGCGGTGTGGGTTGGTTCGCCCAGTCTGTAGTGACCGAGAAAGCCCAGATCCACTACCGTTCCCGCAGCGATCGAAGGGCCGAGCAGCACGGTGATGATGCTCACCATCGCCTTCGTTACCCACCCCAGAATGAAGCAGTTCATGAACAGGCCCAGATACAGCGCCTTAAATCCGCGCAGGAAGGCCGCAGGCTTGCCGCCATAACGCATTTCTACGAATTGCACATCGGTCAGAATCTCCGCGCGGCGCCAGTAGCGCGCGAAAAAGAACACAGTCAGCGTCGCGCCCACGCAGAGTGCCCACCAGATCCAGTTTCCCGCAATACCCTGTTTCGCGATCACGCCGCACACAAACAAGGGCGTGTCGGCGGCAAATGTAGTGGCTACCATCGATGTGCCTGCGAGCCACCAGGAGACGTCACGGCCGGAAATAAAGAATTCTTCGGTATTGCCTCCCGCGCGGCGGCGATAGTAGATGCCGATGGCGAGGTTGACCAGCAAATATCCGATAATGACCACCCAATCGAGTGCGGTAAGAGGCATCTGCCCTCCGAGCTGCAGTTAGGCCGGGGTCCAGGCGTTCTAATTTTCCGGTTCCGGAAATGCTATCGTGTTCCGGATTTTTCGTCACGCACGATTGCTGGGCGAAGAAACAAGCTGATGACTCAATTGTTTGCGCTCCGCCAGGTAGTCGCTGAGGGTCTGCTGCCAAGGCCGCATATCGATTCGATATGCGCCGAGGCTGGCGGGAGAAAGTACGGAATTTTTCGGCCTTTCGGCAGGACGGACGTATTTGTCGCTGGTGGTAGATCGAACCTTGGTGGTCAATCCAGCCTGGCGAATGATTTCCTGGGCGAAATCGAACCAGGTGCAATCGCCAGTATTCGTGCAGTGGACAATCCCACGCGCGTTTGCGCGGCACAGTTTGACGATCGCTGATGCCAGGTCGAGCGTGAATGTAGGACATCCGCGCTGGTCAGTCACGACTTCAAGCTCATTGCGCGTGCCGGCCAATCTTAGGATTGTGTCGGGGAAACACTTCCCGCCCGGGCCGAACAGCCAAGAAGTTCGAACAATGCAGCAGTCAGGAAGAATCTGAACTAGTTTTTCTTCCGCATCGGCTTTGCTCCTGCCGTAAGCGTTGATTGGACGACGCGAGTCGGTAGTTTCGTATGGCGACGACTTCTTCCCGTCAAAGACGTAATCCGTGCTCAGGAACAGCAGCTTCGCTCGGGCCTCGGCCGCGGCCTTTGCGACGTTCAGCGCGCCAAAAGTGTTCACGGAGGAGGCAAGCGTGGGATTGATCTCGCAGCCGTCGACATCGGTATACGCAGCAGCTAACACGATCCAATCAGGACGGGAGTGCGCGACCGCCCTCTGGACTTGGTCGGGATTCCGGATATCCGCCTGATTGCTGCCCAGGGCAGTAATTTCGTCGCCCGTCCACTGGCGCAGCAACGCCTTGCCGAGCATGCCAGTAGCCCCAAAGATCGTGACCCGCATTCCGATACTTTACGCCACTTTCAGCGTCGGCTCGCCCTTATGCCAATTGCTGGGGCATAGTTCGTTCGACTGCAAGGCGTCGAGCACGCGTAAAACCTCTTCCGGGTTGCGTCCGACCCTGCTGGGAGTCACATATACGAATTGAATCACGCCGTCAGGATTGACAATGAACGTTGCCCGCTGCGCCACGCCGTCGCTGGGATCGAGAATGCCAAGCTGCGCGCACAGCTCCCGCTTGATATCCGAGAGCATGGGGAAGGGAACGTCCTTCAGCTCGGCATTGCTATTACGCCAGGCGTGGTGTACCCATTCGGAATCAATGCTTCCGCCCAGTATCTGTGTTTCTCTCTTTTCGAATTCTTTTTCGAGCTGACCAAATGCGGCGATTTCTGTTGGGCAGATGAACATAAAATCTTTCGGCCAGAAAAAGTAAACTTTCCATTTGCCGGCGTAATCAAGGTCGGTGATCGTTCGGAACGCTTCTTTAGCATCGCGCTCGGTCCCGACGGTTGCAGTCAACGAATAAGAAGGAAATTTTTCCCCCACACCTAGCATAGGTTCTCTCCCCGGCGTGCCTGAATCACATACCTTCGACGCTGGTTTTGGAACGTACGCTGTATGAAGCTTCACAAACTGGGGCCTCAGGATCCGGAGAGGCTCCTTTCCCTCCCTATGTCTCTGCTGAAGAACCCTTTTAGATCGAGATCGGGTCAGGCAAGATACACGTGCCAGGCACGCCGCCGAGAAACGTGCGGTACTCATTCAGCCTCATGTCGTAAGTACCTTCCGCTTGCTGGCACTCCTGCCCGTTTGGGTTCTGTGTACAGGCTTGATCCCTGTTCAGCCGCGCCATTCTCAGGAGCTCGATGTAAGTCTGTGCCCCAGCGGTGGCGATGGTGCAATCCGGCTGGCAAGTAGTGCCCACCGGCGTCTCGCCCGCGCGACATTGCTGCGCGCCAACAGGTGCACACTGAATCCCATTCCAGGTTTGGCCGGCGGCGCAAGCCTGCGGAACGGCACTGGGTTTCGGCAGCCTGGCTGTTTCTTTTATCGCCGTCGCCGGGACACAAGAATTACTTTTCCCAGGCGACTGGCCTGGACCACACACAGGGCACGGGCCGTTCTTGCAGAGTTTCGCGTTTAGATCCGGCCGGGCCTGCGTCGGGCCAAGCTCGGCGCACGGCTCCTTGTCGCAGGGTCTGCGCACCAGCTCGACTGGCTGGCCTACCGCCGCGTGTGAGTCGCTGCCCGGCTTTGCCTTCGAATTTACTGCGACGGAGCCGTTGCGAACTCCGCTGGTCGCGGAAATTGGGCCACTCACTGATGGCTTCTCAGCCGGAGTTGAGCTGTTTGCCGGGCTAGCTGGTGTCTGTAGGTTGCGTTGTTGCTCCTCCCGCTGTTGCCCTTCCCGTTGTTGCTGTTCCCGCTCCTGCTGTTCACGTTGCTGTTCTTCGCGAGCCTGCTGTTCGCGTTGCTGCTCCTCCCGCTGTTGTTCTTCTCGTTGTTGCTGTTCACGTTGTTGCTGTTCACGTTGTTGCTGTTCACGTTGTTGCTGTTCACGTTGTTGCTGTTCACGTTGTTGCTGTTCACGTTGCTGTTGTTCGCGAGCCTGCTCTTCGCGTTGTTGCTCCTCCCGCTGCTGTTCTTGCCGTTGTTGATCTTGCTGTTGTTGAGCGCTCTGTCCAAGAACGGAACCCGCAGGAGCAATCGCCAGCGTAAGGCCAAGCAGGATCACAACCCCGCTTCTGAAATTTCCAAGCAACATTTCGGAGACGAAAAGCCCTTGATGAGACGCGTCCTTTGCCATAGCTACCACGCTTTCTGCGGCCTGGATTAAAACGGTTTGCAGGAGCGAAATCCAGGTCGCGGAATTCAATAACTTTGGACCACATCGTCCATGGGTTAAGGCTACTCTGCCGCGATGTCAAAGTACGTAGATGTTGGTAAAGAAATGCGATGGTCTCCAGATTTTACTCACGAAGCACTGCGGCTAAGCGCGCGTGGCCGGACGTTTGCTTTCAAATGTCTTACAAACGCGACCTGCCCGCGGCTGCGGAAATGGTGTTTGAACTGGACGACTCCCACCCGGCGATATGCCGCCTCGTCGATCAACGGAACAAATGAACAGCCCGCCCGTGGTTCGATCGCCATTTCAGGCACCACGGAAACACCCATGCCGGCAGCCACCATCGCCAACAACGTTGAGAACTGGCCGCTTTCGAAAATCACGTTTGGTTCGAGTCTGGCACGCCCGCAGGCCGCCAAAGTGTTTTCGCGGAAGCAGTGACCTTCCTTGAGCAGCAGAAAAGGGTCCTGTTCTACCTGTTTCAGGCGAGCGCCCGGGCGGGAGGCCAGCCGGTGGTTTTCTGGAACGACCAGGTGCAGGCGCTCGCGGAAAAGCTCGTAGCAATCGTATGGACCCTCCGCAACCGGCAGGGCCAGCAAAGCCAGATCAATCGTCCCCTTGTGCAGGCGGTCCAGCAGTTCAGAAGTTATCTCTTCGACCACGCTCACCTGAATCTGCGGAAATTGCGATGTGAAACTGGTCAGGCATAGTGGCAGCAAATAGGGCGCAATGGTGGGGATTGATCCGATCACCAATCGTCCGCGCTCCTGGCCTGACATTTCTTCGATTTCCTGTTTGGCGTTTTCCATATCGCGCAGAATGGCTTTGACCCGGGGCAGGAATGTCTCGCCGAACGGGGTCAGTTTCACAGTGCGACCCAGGCGATCGAACAAGCGGGCGCCGAGTTCGTCTTCCAGCTTGCGGATTTGCTGCGACAATGATGGCTGCGCGATGTGTTGCTGCCGGGCGGCGCGAGTGAAACTGCCCTCCTGCGCGACTGCACAAAAATATCGAAGTTGATGGACTTCCATGGTGATCTCGTGTTCAACCCACGATGCCGCCACACATTCAAAGGCAGCAACTATGAGTCGAATAGAAACTATATATTAGACCTATAGCTGCGGGCGAGTTTACGCTGTCATTAGCATCCCGAAATAGGCAGACAAGAACGCTGCACACTTGCGCCACAGTTGTCTTACTACGTCGAAGGAATAAAATCATGGAAAATACACTGACCACCGCTACTGCCCCCAATGCCCAGGAACAAGTCCACCCAACTGAGCCCAAGTGCCCGGTAGCGCACGGCCCTAGCAAATTCAACAGGAACACCGACTGGTGGCCGAACCAGCTGAACCTGAGCGCGCTGCACCAAAACTCCGCGCTGTCCGACCCGATGGGCAAAGAGTTCAATTACGCGGAAGAATTCAAGAGCCTCGACCTGAACGGGGTGATCAAGGACCTGCATGGCTTGATGACGGATTCACAGGAGTGGTGGCCGGCCGACTTCGGCCACTATGGCCCGCTGTTTATTCGCATGGCGTGGCACAGCGCGGGCACCTACCGCATCGGCGATGGGCGTGGCGGGGCCGGGGCTGGCCAGCAGCGCTTTGCTCCGCTCAATAGCTGGCCCGACAACGTGAACCTCGACAAGGCGCGCCGGCTGCTCTGGCCGATCAAGCAGAAGTATGGCCGCAAAATCTCGTGGGCGGACCTGATGATCCTCGCCGGCAATGTTGCACTGGAGTCCATGGGGTTCAAAACCTTCGGTTTCGGCGGCGGTCGCGAGGACGTTTGGGAGCCCGAAGAGCTTTTTTGGGGACCGGAAGGAAAGTGGCTGGAGGACAAGCGTTACAGCGGCGACCGTGAGCTGGCGAATCCGCTCGGCGCGGTCCAGATGGGCCTGATCTATGTGAATCCGGAAGGGCCTAATGGAAAGCCCGATCCCGTCGCCGCCGCGCGCGACATCCGCGAGACCTTCGCGCGCATGGCGATGAACGATGAGGAGACGGTAGCGCTGATTGCTGGAGGCCACACTTTTGGCAAAACTCACGGCGCGGCCGCGGCAGCTCAGTATGTCGGTCCCGAACCAGAGGGCTGCGATGTCGAGGCTCAGGGCCTCGGCTGGAAGAATAGCTTCGGCAAAGGCTTCGGCGGGGACACCATCGGCAGCGGACTGGAAGTCACATGGACCACGACGCCGACGAAGTGGAGTAACAACTTTTTCGAGAACCTATTCAAGTACGACTGGGAATTGACCAAGAGCCCGGCCGGCGCGTATCAATCGACTGCCAAGAACGGCGCCGGGGCGGGGACCGTTCCTGACGCTCACGATCCTTCAAAGCGTCACGCGCCGACCATGCTGACCACAGATCTCTCTTTGCGGTTTGATCCTGCTTACGAAAAAATTTCACGGCGCTTTTACGAGCATCCGCAGGAGTTCGCCAATGCCTTCGCCAAGGCTTGGTTCAAGCTAACGCATCGCGACATGGGACCGATCTCCCGGTATCTCGGCCCGCTTGTGCCCAAGGAGCCGCAGCTCTGGCAAGATCCGGTTCCTCCGGTCGACCACGAATTGATCGATGAGAAAGATGCTGCCGCGCTCAAGGCTAAGGTGCTAGCCTCTGGTCTATCAATTTCCGAGCTGGCCACGACCGCCTGGGCATCGGCATCAAGCTTTCGCGGTTCCGACAAACGCGGTGGAGCGAATGGGGCACGCATTCGCCTTGCTCCGCAAAAGGATTGGGAAGTGAACCAGCCGGCCGTGGTCGGAAAAGTCCTGCAGAAGCTGCAGGCCCTCCAGAAGGAGTTCAATAGCTCGCAAACCAACGGCAGCAAGGGAAAGAAAATTTCTTTGGCTGATTTGATTGTTCTCGCCGGCAACGCAGCCATCGAGGAAGCTGCGAAGAAAGCCGGGCATGACGTGAAGGTTCCATTCTCGCCGGGACGCACCGATGCTTCGCAAGAACAGACTGACGCGCACTCTTTCGCGGTCTTAGAACCGGCGGCAGATCCGTTCCGCAACTATGTCCGCAAGGGAGAGAAGAGGCCTTTGGAGGAGTTGCTGTTGGATCGGGTGCAACTGCTGACCCTGACCGCTCCCGAGATGACGGTCCTCATCGGCGGTATGCGCGTCCTGAATACAAGTTTTGGGCAGTCGAAGCACGGCGTCTTCACCCGGAGACCCGAGACGCTGACGAATGATTTCTTCGTCAACCTGCTCGACATGAACACACAATGGCAGCCATCGGCCAGTTCCAACGGCTCAGGAACCGTGTACGAAGGGCGCGACCGCAAGACGGGCGAACTCAAGTGGACCGCAACACGTGTCGACCTTTTATTCGGGTCGAACTCACAGCTGCGCGCTCTCGCTGAAGTCTACGCACAAAACGACTCAAAGGAGAAGTTCGTGAAAGACTTAGTGGCCGCCTGGAACAAGGTGATGAACCTCGATCGCTTTGATCTAACCCCGGAGAAAGCTCTCAACTAAACAGGGACCTACCGCGATGGTGCAGCTGCCCAACTGCACCATCCGTTTATCCCGCGTTTCGTCATGATTGATTGAGCGCTGCCCATTCCACATCGAAAGCCGAGCGGCTACAGAATGATTTCTGGGTGCCGATGCGGGTTGTCGATAGTCCAGCATAAAGATTGGCACGCCGAACCGCCTCAGCTTCGGGCCATCCCTCGCCCAGAAATGTTGCAAAGCTGCCGATAAAAGCGTCGCCAGCTCCGGTGCTGTCGATACTTTTCATCCTGAAGGCGGGCAGGTGCTCCATTCCTTCTTTCCTTGCCAGGAGAGCGCCGTTAGCTCCAAGCGTCACAATCACTCGTCGAAGACCGGTGGCGAGAAATTTTTCTGCACAGCGTTTCGCGTCGTCGACAGTTTTAATGGGACTTCCGGCAATCACCTCGGCTTCGCTCTCGTTAGGCACAAAATAATCGAGGCCCGCAAGCGCGTTCATATTGAGTGGCTGGGCAGGTGCGGGATTAAGAACACATGGAATCTCATTTCGCCGCGCAAATTGAATCGTGTAGTAAACAGTTTCGAGCGGGATTTCAAATTGCAGAATAATGCAATCCGCTTTCGTGAGCACTGGGGCCGCAGCATCGATGTCAGCGCGCTTTAGCTCGTCGTTTGCGCCCTTGATAACCAGAATTCGATTTTGTCCGGCGGAATCCACAAAAATCGGCGCTACGCCGCTGGAAACGCCTTCGACCTGCTTCACCTGAGAGGTGTCAATTCCCAAGTCTTGAAAGTTTTTGATGGTCGCGGTCCCGAAAAGATCATTTCCAACACGCGCGATCATTGACACCTCGGCCCCGCAAAGCTTCGCCGCCACAGCTTGGTTGGCGCCCTTACCGCCGAAACCAAGATCAAACTTCTGCCCAAATATGGTTTCGCCAGGTCTTGGAAATTGATCGGTGTAGGTTACCAGGTCGATATTGGCGCTTCCGACGACCACCATGTGGGGATGCTTGGCCATAACTCTGCTGCTGCGGGGAATGCTGAGTCTAGTAATGATCGGGGAAACGTGTCAAACCAGAATGGGCAAACCTGCCGAGGTATAGAATAGTTTTTTGTCCTACTCCTATCCGAGGTAAAAACCATGGCAACCCTTGAAGCTCCAGTCCGCCCACGCACGCGCTTTAACGCCCACGAAGGACCGTTCCGCAACGAACCGGCCATCGACTTCACAAAGTCGGATGTTGCGCGCGAGATGCGCAATGCTTTGAACCGGGTTCGCGGCCAACTGGGGCGCGAGTACGATCTCGTCATCGGCGGGCACCGCGTCCGCACCGAGGCAAAGATTCGCTCGCTCAACCCGGCGCGGCCATCGGAAGTTGTCGGCATTCACCAACGGGCCGGCAAAGAACACGTGGAACCCGCCATGCAAGCGGCTTTGCGCGCCTTTGAGAGCTGGAGCCGCACGTCATGGGAAGAACGTATTAATCTCTTGTTCCGCACTGCCGACATCCTTCGCGAGCGCAAGTTCGAAATGATGGCGTGGCTGGTCTACGAGGTCAGCAAAAACTGGTCCGAGGCGGACGCCGACATCGCCGAGACGATCGACTTCTGCGAGTTTTACGCACGCGAGGCGCAACGACTCTCTCATGCCAAAGCGCCGGTGCAGTTGCCCGGCGAGCACGATCAGTTTTTCTACATCCCGCTCGGCGTGGGCGCCGTGATTCCGCCGTGGAACTTCCCCTGCGCGATCATGGCGGGCATGACGCTGGCATCGATTGTTTGCGGAAACACAGTGATTCTGAAGCCCTCGAGCGATTCGCCGACCATTGCGGCCAAATTTTTCGAAATCTTAGAAGAAGCGGGAATGCCGGAAGGCGTGGTGAATTTCTGTCCGGGCGCAGGTGGAAGCTTTGGTGACGCAGTGGTCGCGCATCCGAAGACTCGTTACATCGCATTCACCGGCTCGCGAGAGGTGGGGCTTCGAATCAATAAAGTTGCCGCCGATCGTGCGCCGGGGCAAATATGGATCAAGCGCACCATTCTTGAAATGGGCGGCAAAGATGCGACCGTAGTCGATGCCGATGCGGATCTGGACGCAGCCGTCGAGGGCGTTGCCACCGCGGCGTTTGGATTTCAGGGGCAGAAGTGTTCCGCCTGCTCGCGCGCCATTGTGGACGAACGCGTCTATGACAAATTTCTTGAGCGGCTGAAGACGCGTGTGGAAAAGATCGGCGTAGGCGATCCGGCCGCGAACGTGAACATGGGCGCGGTGATCAATGAAGGTTCGATGAAGTCGATTCTCGATTACATCGAAGTTGGTAAACGCGATGGCAGGTTGATCACTGGCGGGAACCGCGATAATGCCGCAGGAGAAGGTTACTTCATTCGACCGACGGTGATCGCGGATATTAAGCCCGGATCAAAGCTGGAGCAGGAGGAGATTTTTGGTCCCGTGCTGGTTGTGATCAAGTCGCGGAACTTCGAGCATGGGCTGGAAATCGCCAATGACACGGAGTTTGGCCTGACTGGCGCGGTGTACACCAACTCGCCGGAGAAAATTCAGGCGGCCAAACGCGAATTCCATGTGGGCAATCTATATATCAACCGAAAGTGCACGGGTGCGATTGTCGGCGCACATCCATTCGGGGGATTCAACATGTCGGGGACGGACTCAAAAGCCGGCGGCCCGGATTATTTGCTGCTGTTCACCCAGGCGAAATCGGTAGGGGAGAAGATCAGCTAAGGGTTTCGCAGGCCTACTATCGACCAGGAAATCATCGCGGCGCCATGATTTCCGTCGCCCGGGATGACAGTGCTTTCATCGTTATTTTCCCAGCACCAGCTTCGCAATGGTCGCCAGCTGCATGTTGGACGTGCCTTCGTAAATCTTGCCGATCTTGGAGTCGCGCCAGTATTTTTCTACTGGATAATCCTTCGTGAATCCATAACCGCCGTAAATCTCAATGGCCAGCGAAGTCACGCGTTCGGCCACTTGTGAGGCGAACAGCTTGGTCATCGCGGCTTCTTTGACGAACGGCACGCCGGCATCTTTCATGCGCGCGGCGTTGTATACCATCAGCCGAGCGGCTTCAATTTCGGTCGCCATTTGCGCAATCTGGAATTGAATTCCCTGAAATTCCGAAAGCGTTTTGCCGAACTGCTTACGCTCCTGCGCATACTTGGCCGCGTATTCCCAGGCACCGCGCGCGACTCCCAGCATTTGCGCGCCAATCCCAATGCGGCCTTCGTTCAGAGTCTCGATAGCAATTTTGTATCCCTTGCCAACTTCGCCAAGAACATTCTCGCGCGGCACGCGACAGTCTTCCAAAATCAGTTCACAGGTTGAAGAAGCGCGGATGCCGAGCTTGTCTTCCTTTTTCCCTACCGTGAATCCCGGGAATCCTTCTTCGATGATGAACGCGGTGATCCCTTTGTAGCCGGCGGCAGGATCGATGCTGGCGAATAGCACGAACAGCCCGGCTTCTTTGCCGTTCGTGATCCAAAGCTTGCGCCCGTTGAGAACGTAATCGCTGCCCTTGAGCTCGGCGCGAGTTTGCAGCGCGAAGGCATCAGAGCCCGATCCCGCTTCGCTCAAGGCATAGGCACCGACCGTGTCTTCCGTCATGCGCGGTAGATAACGCTTCTTCTGCTCGGAATTGGCCCACCGCAAGAGCGCGTTGTTTACAAGAGTGTTCTGAACGTCGACGATGACTCCGGCGGAGGCGTCGGCGCGAGAAAGCTCCTCCACGGTCAGAATCGCTTCAAAAAACTTTCCTCCCGCACCGCCATATTGTTCGGGGATTTCTATCCCCATCAGGCCAAGCCGGAAAAATTGTTCGATCAGGCCGTGATCAAAGACGCCTTTATCGTCCATTTCTTTGGCCAGTGGACGAACCTTCTCTTCGGCAAACTGGCGCACATTGTCACGAAAAAGGACTTCGTCTTCGGTTAGCGAAGCCAGAGGCGTGGGCGGGGATTGCAAGACTGTTTCAGGCATAGGGAACTCGCATAACGATGCGAAGAAATTTTACACCGCGCGAGGGAACCCAAGCAGCCGGCATGAATTGAACGGACAACGGTGGGCGATTATTTACGAGCCTTGGCCAGGAGCACTTCCGCCGTGCACCAGCCTTAGCGGATCGGCCTTCAGAATTCGTTTTATCTGCGTGCGCGCGTGCGTAGACCATGGACCGGTTCCGTCGAGCTTCACGTACGCCTGCCAATGCCTCAGTGCCTTCCGCGGCTCTTTGATTTTTTCGTAAGCCAGCGCGAGGTTATAGTGCGCATCGGCATAGGTAGGTGCCAGTTGTAGTGCGGTTAAATAAGTTTGGATCGCCTCGGCGACGCGGCCAGTTTCATCCAGCACGTTGCCGAGATCGAAGTGCGCCAGCGCGTATCGCGCATCGATCTGAATTGCGCGCCGATAATGCTCTTCGGCAGCCTTGTAATCCTGGCGGTTGTAGTAGAGCGTACCCAGGTTGATGTGCGCGGCCGCGTGTTTGGGATCGAGTTCTATGACGCGCTCGTAGACCGCAATCGCCTGCAGTTGATTGCGCGGATCTTCCTCGAGCGCAACTCCCCGCGAAAACAGCGTCGCAACATCCGAAGAAACCGGTTCATTGGTAGATGGCGATGGCGAACTCCTCGCCACCGGGACGCTGGCCACGACTTTTTCATCCGGCGAAAAATCAAAGACGAACTGACCGGCAATCGGCTCGAGCAGACGGCCTTCATGGCGGAAGGCGACCCGGTGCCGCCCGCTTGTAAACGTGCTGGCTTCGAGCAGAGGGTTTTCCATTCCGGCGGCTTGCTTTTGCATTGCCGCCAGCGATTGTCGAATTTCGACGGGGCGCATGTGCGTGGCACAGAGGTCGCGGACTTTCTTTACTTGCAGCAGATCAAAGAAGGAATAACTCTCCGCCGGCGAAAGCAGCTCAGCCCTTTCCCATGCCGCCAGTTGCCGGGCATTTATGCGAAGGATGCGAGTTACGTCTTCTCTGGTGTATCGGTACACGGGCGCAAATGACTCTGCGCACATTATCGGAAGCATAGGTTGTATTCGCAAGTCCAAATTCGCAGTTGCGGGTACCTTTTCAGGCAATGTTTGCAGCGGGAGTGGTGCAGGGATTGTTAAATCCTGTGGAAGATGCGTACTTTTATTTGAAAAACTCGCCCATATCGGCTGCCGAGGCAGCGTTTCCCGGAAATGAATTCACGCCAAGCGTCGATAGCACCAGGCGCAGAGTGCTCTCGTGTTGAAACAGCGTCGAGCTTTGTACGCCGGGCTTAACCTGCGGACCAGCGATGACCATCGCAACATGGCCGCCGCCGTGCGCCACATCGGTAATTTCGCTTTCATCAAAGACGATCACCAGCACTCCATTGCTCTGGAAGGCGCCACTGGTCACCAGCGGATCGATGTTGTTCTGCAGCCACTGATCAGCCGTGGCAAGCGTTCCATCGTGCGCGTCGTCGAGAACGTTGGGAACGATAAAAGAGAAATCGGGCAGATTGTTACTCGCGAGGTCAGACGAGAATTGCGTAAACGGGACCACGTTGCTCGCCTGGCTCGTGCCGATCACGTCGGACAAGTAGGTGAACGGATTATGGTGCCTGAGATAAGGGTAGGAATCTCCGCCGAGATACCCGGGGCTCGGCAAGCTTTCCGCATAGCTGCGCCATGTCTTGTTCGCCTTGACCAGTTCACGAACAACATTGTCGTCGCCGATGGTGCCGGTAAAGGCGTCGTCGATCGTCTCGATCTGTCCGGTTGTCAGCATGAAGTAGTTGCCGATGGAGGGGTGAGCGTCGGCGTAATACTGTGTGGCCAACCCGTACTTTGTCGCAAGCCCGTTGAGGTACGGCATCGCTGAGTTGCCGATGACCTCAGAGTAGCTGTGATTTTCTTCTACAACCAAAAAAAATCGACTCGATGCCGGGGGCTTTACACCGCCGCCTCTGCCGCCACCGCAACCGCAGGTAAGAAGCGCAAGCGACAGCGCGGACGCGAGAGCGCCGAAATAAGCAGCTCTGAACATAGCGTTTCTTGGATGCGTTCAGCAACCCGAAGGACGTACTTGGGCAGGCGAATTATCTCTCCACATAGCGAAGATCTGGCTCTTTTAGCCAGTTTGGGTCAACGAACAGAGAGCACGAGCAATAGCGTAAGCACAAACATCAGCACAATGCTCGCCGTCAACGCGAACAATCCATTCCACGGATGCATGTGGAAGAAATCGGAGCTCTGCCCGCGGAAATGTGCAATGGTCTTCACGAATCCTCCTCCCCGACAAGTCGGCTCTCAGCTCAGTGCGCAAACGTTTGATCGACCAGCTTGCCGCTTAAACCGCCGACGATCGCTCCCACGACGACACTCGCCAGGAACGTATACGCAAGTTCGATCCACAACAGATCGGGTGACAGGCCCCGGAGTCCGCTCATTCCTAAAGCAGCTCCGGCGACGATCGCCCAAAGACCCACGGCATCCGCAATGCCTACGAAGGCGCCTTTTTTCCGCGCTCGCGCCAGCAGCCAGGCGACGCCATAGGCGAACAGCAGAGGCGCGGCTAGGGTCAGGAGGTGAGGCGCCAGACGCCAGACCAGTTGGTGCACTTCCGATCTGCTAAGCCCGGCTGCGGCCATCCATTGTGAACGCAATAGATAGTGCGAATGCCATATCGCTCCAATTACCCAGGCAACAAAAGCCGCAAGTAAGACCGGAAGGTGATAAACCGGCTTCGAATGCGATGCGGCGATCTCATCCTTGAACTCGCGGGCGCGTACCGCATCCGGCAGGCATTCCCGGCCGCAATCTGCGCGTTCGGGCCAGCGAGTGCACGCGGCCAGGCGCAGTTCGGGCACTCCCGTGAGCTGAGTAAGCGCGGCATGTCTGGCATCGAGCGCGACCGCCACCTGGCGATGATTTTCAGGGCAGAGGACCGCGCGGCTACCTTTGTACAAACGATAGAACTCCACGCCTACGAGCGACAGCATGACCAGGAAAGCGCAGGCGGTGAGCAAGAAGAGAACGAGCCAGAAGAGCGCCAGCATGAGACACCTCCAGACTGGCTGGCCGGCTTGCAACAAGCCACGCCGACTTTACCGTACGCGCCTGGTGCGATCCCGCGCTGTGAGTGCTGTCACAACCCCGGGTGCGTGTTGTCACCTGAGGCACAATGATCAGGCGGCTTCAGCTTTTTTGCGAACAAAGCTGATGATTCGCGGCTTCACTAGCTTCTCAAAATCGTCCCAGGCAAGCCGAATCAATTCCCGATGAGAGCAGGCATTGAACGAGATTTCTTTGTCTTTCGCCAGGTTCTCATCGGCGAAGACCTCGATTCCGTACAGGTTGCCGAATGGCGGCATGGCGCCGGTTTCGCATTCCGGAAAGCGATCTTTGAAATCTGGTTCGGATGCAAGCTGCGCGGTCTTCGCGTTGCTTTCGCTCTTTAAGAGTGTGAGATCGACATGAAACGATGCCGGGAGAACGGCCATCACTAATCTGTCGTCCAATTTAACAATTACGGTTTTGGCCAGGTCTTTTCCGGGAACATGCGCCAGCGCGGCGATTCCCTGCGCTGTAAAGGCCGGCGAGTGCGAAATTACGATGTACTTGACGTTGTGTTTGTCGAGATATTCTCTGAGGCTCGTGAGCGGCATAATGGCCTCCTTGTTCAGGCTGGATTTTCTCGCGGTTGAGGTGATGCCGCCGTGATCCTGATCACGGCTGATTTATATATTTTGCGCCTAAGGCAAGGTGGGATGTGCTGATTTTTGTGGGATAACCCTCCCAAATGATGAGCGTCGATCCTAAGTCCGTGGGCGGAGGAGTTCCTGACCAAAACCGATCCTGATTTCATTCGACGCACTTTCACGTGCGGAGGGATCTGACGAGGGGCCCCGGATCAGCTTCGGCGTAAACCGGACTTCCGGCTAGCTTTGGCCCGCGTGGCCGGTCTGCATCAGTGACGCAATCCACCCGTTAGGTCCCCGCGTGCCTCCCGGCCCATTTCGCGATGACATGGCTGTGAGAGAGATGATCGACTGGTTGAGCTGGGCCGGCATCCGGAGGTTTGATCATACCGGCCGTCTAGATTTGCTGAATAATCATTTTCCCCGAATCATTCTGCTCGACATATCCCCATGGAAGATTGGGGTCGTGCGTGAACATTGTCAGCCATTTTTCCGGAATGGCGCGAGCATAGTAGCGCTTGCGGCTCTCGATAGTGTGAAGCGGATAAAGATCGAATGCCATGACCCAGTTCAGGTCGAGATGCGCGCTCGTCGGGATCAGGTCGGAAATGTAGCAGGCGGTCTGGCCACCACTTTGGATGAGCACGGCTTGCATGGCGCGAGTGTGGCCGGGGAAAACCTCCACAAAAATTCCGGGCAAGATTTCCTGATTGCCATGCAGTAATTTCATCTGGCCGCTTTCGACCAGCGGAACGTAGTTTTCGTGGAGGTAGCTGACCGAATCGCGCTGGCCTTCATGGGCGTGTTTCCACTCCCCTTCCTGGACGTAGTAGGTCGCTTTAGGAAATGTTGGTTTGATTGCACCATTTTGGCGAAGCGTATTCCAGCCGCAGTGATCGAAGTGGAGATGAGAGTTGATGACGACGTCGATATCGTCTGGTGAAAGGCCGGCTGCGTTTAGGCAGTCGAGAAGGTTAGCGGGCTGGCCGAAAATATCGATCATTTTGTCCGAGAGCTTGTTGCCAATTCCGGTTTCAATCAAAATATTTCTCTCGCCAGTTCTGACGAGCACTGAATTCAGGCCTGCGCTGACGCGGTTTTTTTCATTCGCGGAAACCCTGCGCGACCACAGGGTTTTTGGAATTACCCCGAAGAAAGCGCCGCCGTCAAGATGGTAAGTACCGTCAGACAGCGCGACTAGCTCAAAATCGCCAATGTTAATACTGATCGGGTCATCGGGTGGTCGGGCCATCGGGTGATTTTAAATGACCCGATTCGATCGCTGGACCGATCAGCATCCCGCGTCATCTGGATGAGTCTGAGCCGAGGACGGAGAGCCAACAACCTAGGACTCTGTTTCTGCATGCTAAAATTAAGCCAGAACCCCCGATGTCCCCTGAAATCGAGCATTTAATCTCTCTGCAGCACACCGACCGCGAAATCCTGCGGCTCAGAAACGAAATTGCCGAGCTTCCCAAGCGTGTGGCCGCCATCGAACTGAAGCTGGCGGGCACCAAGGCCGCGCTGGATAAGGCGCGAGGCGCGGTCAAGGCCGACGACGCGGCGCGAAAGAAGTACGAAATAGCCATTACCGATCTGCGGCAAAAGATTTCCAAATATCGTGATCAGTCGCTTGAGGTAAAGACCAACGATCAGTACAAAGCGCTGATGCACGAGATCCAGTTCACCGAAAAAGAGATCGGCGCGAACGAGGACAAGATCCTCGAAATCATGGTGAACGCCGAGCTGCGCGAAAAGGAAGTCAAGGCGGCCGAAGCTGAGCTGAAAGAAGAGACGGCGGAGATCGAAAAGGAAAAAGCTTCGGCGCGCGAGCGAACGGCGAAGGACGAAAAAGAGCTGGCCGAATGGAGCGCCAAGCGGAATGCCGCGCGCTCCGCGATTGATGAAGACGTGCTGCGGCACTATGACCGGGTTTCGAAGTTTCGCGGCTCGGGCATTGCCGAAGTGCGGGATCAGAAGTGCATGGGCTGCTCGGTGGTATTGCGTCCGCAAACTTATAACGAAGTGCGCGGCGGCAAGCTGATTTACTGCGACTCGTGCCAGCGGGTTCTATATTTTGATCCGTCGAAAGAAGCGCCCGTCGAGCCGCACGCGGAGAAGCCCACGCGGCGCAGGGCGCATCCCAAGCTGGATGCGAGCCAGGCCTGGTACTACCGCCCCGAGTACGGTGGCGACGGCGAGGTGTTTCTGAGCTTTTCGAATACGGACCGCAACTCCAGCCGCCGTATTTACGACGCCGCTACCGGACGCAGGCTGGGCGATATTCTGGTTCGCGAGGGTGCGTATAGGCAGGCATTTCCCGAAGACCTCAACGATGCCATTCGCCTGAATGGCAGTTGGAGCGAAGCCGAGCTCGATGAATGGGGCGATGAATTGCCGAGCACGGTGCTCGACGCTCTGCAGCGCGATCTGCAACTGGCGCGCGCGGAAGCCAGCCATCGCGAGAAACACGCGGCATCCGCACCATCCAGCGTAGCCAGCTGAAGCGCCTTGAGTTTCACGACCTCTACGCCCTCATCTCTGGTAGTCTTCTCGTCGATATCTGAGATACGCCGACCTCATGTTCATCGATGAAGCCACAATTCGCGTAAAGGCCGGCGACGGCGGCAACGGCTGCGTCGCGTTCCGGCGCGAAAAATATGTTCCGCGCGGAGGGCCGTCGGGCGGCGATGGCGGCAAGGGCGGCGACGTTATCATGGAGTCCAGCGAGCGCCACAACACGCTCGTGCATTTCCGATTCAATCCGGAATACAAGGCGGAGCGCGGGCGGCACGGCGAGGGGTCGAACAAGACCGGGCGCGAAGGGGGCGACGTTCTCCTCAAAGTGCCGGTGGGAACCATTGTGTACGACGCCGACTCAGGCGAAAAAATCCACGATTTTTCGGCGAGTGACGATCGCATCGTGATTGCGCGCGGCGGGCGAGGCGGGCGAGGGAATGCGCAGTTTAAGACTTCTACCCATCAGGCGCCACGGGAACATGAGGATGGGCGTCCGGGCGAGGAACGCACGTTGCGGCTGGAATTGAAGCTGTTGGCTGATGTCGGCCTGGTGGGATATCCGAATGTTGGCAAATCTACGCTGATTTCGCGAATTTCCGCGGCGCGGCCGAAGATTGCGGATTATCCTTTTACAACCTTGCAACCCAATCTCGGAGTCGTGGTGGTCGGCGATCCGCCGAATGAGATCAGTTTTGTGGTGGCCGATATTCCCGGCCTGATTGAAGGCGCGCATGAGGGCGCAGGGCTGGGAACACAATTTTTGCGGCACATCGAACGCACGCGCTTACTGGTGCACCTGGTCGACGTATCGGATGCAAGCGGCCGCCCTGATCCAGTGAAAGATTTTGAAGTTATTATGGGCGAGCTGGCGCGTTTTGGCGCGAACTTGGAAAAGAAGCCGATGATCTTGGCTGCTTCGAAGTGTGATGTGGCCAATAAGGAAAAGTTGACAAAGCTGAAGCGCTTCGCAAAAAAGCTGGGTTTGGATTTGTTTGCAATCTCAGCCGTAACCGGCGAAGGAGTCGAGAAGTTGAAGTTCACAATGGCGAGTGCTGTGGAGAGGGTCCGGATGGAACAGCAGGTCCCTCGACTCGCCAATCACTCGCAAGCGAATGATTCACTTCGCTCGGAATGACAGAGCAAGGTTTCAAGGTTGCGAGGTTTCAAGGTTTCGGGTTTCGAGTGTAAAGTCCGAAGTTTCAAGTTGCGGGTGTTCGAGTCCTTTGTTTCAGGAATGGAAGGCTAGAAATGGCTCCAAATCTGAACCCTTCGAAACCCGAAGCGATCGCATCCAGCATGCACTTTGCGATATGAACATCGGCCTATTTGGCGGGACTTTTGATCCGATTCACAAAGGGCACCTGGCTCTGGCGCACGCCGCGCGCGAGCGCTGCCAGCTCGGCCGAATTTTGTTCGTTCCCACAAACGTGCCGCCGCACAAAACCGCGCAGCCGGTAGCGTCTTATTTTCACCGTTACGCCATGACCGCGCTTGCCGTCAGCGGCGACAAAGCTTTGATACCGTCGCTGCTTGAAGCGCCCGGGGAATTCGCCCTTCAAGACAAGAAGGGCGCGCGCGGAACCACCTCTTTGGCCCCGAATTACAGCATTGACACCATCCGGAAATTGAAACGCGAACTCAAAAAAAGCGACCGCTTATTTTTTCTGATTGGGATCGACGCTTTCAAAGACATCGCCAAGTGGCACGAGCCTGAGGCGCTATTTCCGGAATGCGAATTTATCATTGCCAGCCGGCCAGGATATTCTCTGGCTGATGTCGCGACCTCTTTGCCCGAAAAACTGCGCCCGCGCGAAGAGGTGACCAAGCCTTTTGCCAAGCAGCCGGCAAAAGGAGACCTCGTTCTTCCCGGCGTCACTCTGCATTTGCTCGACGACGTGAATCAGAATGTTTCGGCGACTGCCGTCCGAGCAGCAGCCGCGGCCAAGCGCCCGATTAAGAAATTTGTTCCGGAAAGTGTGGAAGAATACATAAAAAAGGAAGGGTTGTATGCTTAATGCGGCTGCCGCGAGCTGCATCTCTACAGGTCACGGCAAAACCGCTTTTCCGCATGAAAAAGAACGATTCGAAAAAGCAACTCTCTGAGGCCATTCAAGCCTGCCTCGACAAAAAAGCTGAAGATCTTACGCTTTTGGAGCTGGACAAAAACTCCGGGGCGTTCACGGATTACTTTGTGATATGCAGCGGCACCAACCCGCGGCAGATTCAAGCCATTTCGGACGAAGTCGAATTGCGCCTTAAGCGCGCTGGAGTGTATCCGCACAACATTGAGGGCTACAGACAGGCGGAATGGGTGCTGCTGGATTACGTGGATTTCGTGGTGCATGTTTTTTCGGAAGCGGCTCGCAGGTATTACGACCTGGAACGGCTGTGGCGATCGGCTAAAAAAATCGAGCCGGCCGAGCTGCTTAAGAAACCACGAAGAAAGGCTGTGGCTCGAACGCCTGCGAGAAAGCGGGCATAGACAAGGATTGAATTATGTCATTCATTGGATATTTCATTCCTTGAGTTGTGATTCTGGGGAGCTTTGGCTCCGAGGAATCTGCATTCTATCTAATATCGTCTGGTGATCTAAACTTCTCCTGCCTTGAAACTCACCATTGCATGGATCGGCAAAACCAAGAATGCTGCCATCCAATCGCTGACGGACGAATATCTCAAACGCCTACGGCAATACGCAGAGTCCGAGGGCGTATCGCTCAAAGACGAAGCTGCGCTGCTCAAGCTGTGCGGACGCGATAAGCGCGCCGTACGCCGGACGCTGGTGCTTTTTGATTCTCTTGGCAAACAGCTTTCTTCAGAGGAATTGGCACAGTTTCTGCGCGAGCGTCTGGAAAGAAATCCGACGCCGCTGGTATTTGCCATAGGTCCGGCAGATGGCTTCAGTGAAGCGGCACGGCAGCAAGCCGATCACCTGCTAAGTCTCGGAAAAATGACCCTGCCCCATGAACTGGCCCGTGCCGTAGTACTAGAGCAAATGTATCGTGCGTTCACTATTCTGCACGGACATCCGTACCATCTGGGACACTAAGTTGCCCAATCCTGGGCTTGTACTCAGGTGACGTTCCCCGCGCGAGCCCGCGCCCGTAAAGTGTTTTCAGGCATCAACAGCCTGGGGGCATAATGAAGGATCCGATCGAGGTGCTTCGCCGTAAAGAAGCTGAACTTGAGCAACTGCAGGAGGAGGTCTATGCCCTAAGGTTGGCCGGCAGACTGTTAAAGGAAAAACCTCTCAAGGACAACGAGGAACAGGCGCGCGGCAAGGTCCTGCAAATGCCTTAAGCCTCTGCCCTCCCCCCACCCTCGCATCAGCCAGCGCGATTAGCGGTTCACCCTCAAAAGCCGGCGTGACGCCGATTCGCAACTCGCACAAGAATTCTTGATGTAGCGATAGAAGCGCGGATGCCCCCGCCTTTTCCAATAGGACGTTTGATAGTCATCTGTTCCGGGTCCCGAACTTAAATAGCTGAAGAAGATGTGTTGCGAAGGCCTGATCACGATTCCCACGTGCCCTCGCCAAACCACCAGATCGCCGGGTTCAGGCCGCTTCATCCGCTCAAAGCCTTCTACGCCCGCATAAATCTCCGACGAAGGCGCATAGCTATAGGGAAGGCCGGCCTCTTCGTAAACCGCGTGGACCAGATGCGAGCAGTCGCGCTGCGAGTGTCGTACTTTGCGATCAAGAGCCGCAGCGATGATCGACAGACGATCGTCATCGGTCAGCGTGCCGCGATTTTCCTGCGCTTTTTCCGCGCTCGTAGTTTCCGCCTGAGTGCCGCTGTGGCGATAATCCCCGTCTTGGGCGAACACTAGGCAGACTGCGACTCCGCAAAGCCCGGTTAAAATCGCGAATTTCGCCCTGAACCGCATCGCATCATTCTGATGCGGGTTTAGGACTCCGAGCAGATTACCTGTGGGCTAGGGCAGAAGGCCAATGCACGCCGGTTACACTGCCTTTGGGCCGAAATCTCACAAAACAAAAAGGCCCGAACAATAATCCGGGCCTCTCAGTCAAATGCTTCTAAATACCTTATCCAACGTGCTTTTCGAGCCGCTTCTGGATCTGCTCCTTGGGAACGTAACCGACGATCTGCTCCTGCACCTGGCCGCCTTTGAACAGCAGCAGTGTGGGAATTCCGCGCACTCCGTAACGCATCGGCGTCGCATTGTTGCGATCGACGTCCATCTTGCCTATCTTCATTTTGCCCGCGTACTCGGTGGCGAGTTCCTCAACAATGGGAGCGATAGCGCGGCACGGTCCGCACCAGGCCGCCCAGAAGTCCACCAGAACCGGGGTCTCTGACTTCAGGACATCCTGGTCGAAATTCGCATCTGTAACTTCCACAATCCCATTTCCTGCCATTGTTCCTCCCGCGCTAGCTACTCTCTTTATCCTAGCACCAACCATTTGATGCGAAACCGCCTGGAAGGTCGCAGAGGTGAAAGGTCCTTGATTTGTTTCCATTTTTGAGGCAGATGTCCGGGTCTGGCTAAGCTGGGCTGCGGGTCCGGCGACTTGCCATCCAATTTGTCCCTGAGCCGAGATCAGGCTGGTAGAGATAGCATCTAAGTCATTGAAAACAAAGGCGCCCTGAACCAAGTTCAGGACGCCTCGGCAGCCCTCCCCCAGAACTGCCAAACCACGAAACGATAGTAGGAGAACCTGGCCAAAGTGTAAATGTCACTTCGGTAATGCGGAGCGGTGCCTAAAATGCCATTCCTGAGCCGAGCGAAAGCCGTGGCAGAAAGTTTTCGTGGGAACCCTATTTGAGTTGCCAACTCTGGCCGCCGTCCGCGGTAATCCAGGCCTCGGAGTTGATGGTATCGACTTCACCGTTGATGGGATCGGAGAAATTGACCTGCTTAACGTCAGAACCCAGTTGCCGCCCGGCAATGATCGGAATCACTCGTACCCAGGTCTGCCCCGAGTCGGCCGAATGATAGAGCTCGCCTGCTTTGCCTCCTGCCCAGACATGGGGGCCGACAGCACAGAGCGAGAGAAATCCGCCCTTGCCTACGCGGACAGTTTGCCAGGTTTTGCCAGAATCGATCGACCGTTGCACCGCACCATTAGCGGAGAGCGTCCATTGAGGAGTTGCACCGAGTGTGGCAGTGACTAAAGCGGGTGAAGCACCCACTACTTTCTTACCCCTGACCTGGCGTGTTTCTTTCTCATTCTGAGCAACCGCAGAGCTTGCACTCCTGGCTGCTGGCGCTATCTGCTTGCTTGCAACCTCCGCATTGGCAAGTTCGTTTGCACCTGTAGAACTTTGAATCGGCGCCGCGGCAGACACCTCAACGGATTCGCCGGTATTGCCAGGTTCGAGCGTCAGCCGCAGATTTGAATCTTTATTGTCGAGGACGGCAACTTGCTGGATTTCGGCGGTTTTAAATCCCGGCGCTTGGGCCTTGATCGCGTATGAGCCTGATGTCACCTGCTGAAACGCAAATTGACCGGTTGCATCCGACAAAGCAGTCTGACTACCAACTGGGCCGTTCATGGTAACCGTCGCATTGCGGATCACTGCGCCTGAAGGATCAAGAACTGCTCCGATGAGATTTCCTTTTGCCTTCGCCAATTGTGCCCCCGCGCCCTGACCCGACGTTGAGCTTTGGTAATTCTCAACGCCATTCTGGGCTCGCAACGGTCCGCCAACTGTCTGCGGAGCCGCCACGGGAGAGAGTGGGGCAGGCGTGCCCTCAAACTTGGTCAGCCCGCCTATTGCACCGCCCTGAGCTTGCAACCTGTCCCGCTCCGCAGTTTCGGAATGAGGTGTCATCCGGACCTGCCCCAATTCATCGAAATCAAATTTGCCGGTGGGCCTCGCGGTCATGTGCTTCGGCGCGGGAATAATTTTGTCCTCTTCTCGGACTGTGTTGGTTCTAGTGCGTCCGCGATCGTCGCGCAAAGCGTGCATTTCGGCGACATCGGCGGGCGTCTTAAGCTCGGCCGCAATTTGTCCCGGAGCCTTCGCCGGTATTGTCTCTTTGTAAAGCGAAACGGGGCTAGAAGCCCGGTGCCGCGTGCCCACGAACAACACCGCGCCTACCGCAAGGGCGGCAGCCAAAGTCCCCCAGCCCAGGGCAAACGGTCTGGAAAAGCGCTCGGGGGGCCGACCCTTAAATGACAAAAGCTTTTGCGCTTCGGCTGAATCGGGCAGGGCAAAAAAAACCACCTGACGGCAGTCTCCGCATTCCGCGAGATGGGCCAAGACCTGGGCGCGTTCCCTTTCCGGCAATGCGCTTTCTGCGAATGCAGACAGCGCCTCCGCATCCGGATGCGGGCCCGCCACCCTCGCTCTCAGGCGACTTGCCACGATTTTGCGAATCGGATCCATTCCGGGTTTAGCTCCCTCCCTCACCGGCCTTTGCCCCTTTCTCTGAGAACGCTCGAGCCGCCGAATCTTGCGACAAACCGGCGCGAATATCTACCGCCAGATCACGCACATCCGCGCTGAGCGCTTCCTCGGCCTGGCGGCGGCTCATTCCGTAGCGAACAAGATTTTTTACGATCTGCTTACGCAAGCTCTTCGTGAGCTTCTCGACCTTGCGGCTGATTGTTGATTCATGCACGGCCAGCGCGCGTGCGATCTCTGCCAGCGTGCGCTCATCGAGGAAATAGGAGGCCAGCACAAACCGGTCTTCGGGAGCCAGCATGCGCAACGCCTCGTCCGTCGCACGCTCCAGTGAAGGATTTACCGGGGCCGTTTCCTCCAGCTTCGCGGCGGCAAACTGCACGCCCTCCTCAGCCTCTTCGTCAAGGCTTACCAGGCGGCGCTGCTTGCGGTACGTGTTCACGAATTCCTGAGCAACGACCGTGCGCAGCCATCCATCCAGCGATCCACGCCCGCTATAGGAGGCGAGCTTTGAAATGCGCGCACCCTCTCGCGTCTTCATCCCGTAGAGGTCGGCGTACACCGAATCCGCCAGTTCCCTTCCCGACGAATCCTCCCGTGTGATCTGCCGGGCCACGTCGTATAACTTCTCGCGGAAGCGAAGCATGAAAACTTCCCACGCCCGTTCGTTTCCTGCAGCGCAGGCGCGCGCCAACACGAGGTCCTCAATTCGCAGAGTTATGCAGAACTGCTCAAGGGCTAATCCGGCAGCATGCTTCGCCGAGACCTCGCGCAAAATTACGAGAAATTCAACAGACGTGAGTCCAAACTCCGCGCCACGGCTCTTCGCATACAACTCACCAAGAACACTGGTCAGCGCGGCCGGCGCAGCTTTATGGCGATCGGCTTGTGTGGAAGCTGGCATGCCTTGCTGGCAGCGGTTCGTCTAAAATCCGCCGCCTCTTGGATGCTATCAATTTTTTAGACGCAAGAAGCTGGATTTTTGCCGTTCTCCTGACAACAAAGATTGTGTAGCCCGGGCGTCTACCGCAGGCGAGCGTACACGCCCCCCTACACAGCCGAGTGCGGCGGAACGCGCAAGCGGAACCGCCGCGCCTGCGCCGGTGTCTGCATTGCGGGAGGTGGGGTATGAAAAAGAAATTTTGGCTTCCGTTCGCTTTTGCAGTTGCACTTTTTGTACTGGCTGTCGTAATCCCCTGTCTGCGGGCCGGAGAGACCAGCACAACTTATCAGGTGCTCGCGCCTATTCGGCATGGCAACCTGACAATTTTTCCGGTTGTTTCTGGCCGCTCTCACGATACCAGCAAGTTCCTCACGCTGGATGAAGGATTACGTTCCGGTGAGGTCATCGTGACGGAGGCCGGAAATGTTTCGCCGCTGGTGCGCCCCCGCCACCCACATCCGAACTGGCAGGAAATTCGTCCCGGGGACGGCGCTGAAGTCAATCGGTTGGTTCTCGTTAACAACTCCAAGAAACCGCTGCTCCTGCTGGCAGGCGAAATTGTCACCGGCGGCAAGCAGGACCGCATTATCGGTAAAGACCGGCTGGTCCCGGCGGAAAGCGATCCCATCGATTTGGGTGTGTTCTGCGTTGAGCCGGGACGCTGGGTCGGGAACTCGGCGAAGTTCCATGCTCCCGCGGCAATGGTGCAACCTTCGGTACGCTCCAAGGCCATGGCGGACAAAGATCAGCAAAAAGTGTGGGACGAGGTCGGTAAGGCACGCATGGGAGCAGCGCAAACGGTCACCGTGCAAGCGGAAGCCGTCGAGGTTGAGCAAACTTCTTCTTATGCGCGCGTAATGCAAAACAGCGCGGTGCAGGCAAAGATTGACGCCGTTGCCGCACCCATCGAACAAGACTACAAAAGCGTAATTAGCCAGCTGCGCGACAGGAATTCGGTCGGAGTGGTCGTCGCAGTCAATGGCGAGGTCATCTGGGCTGACGTCTTCGCCAGCACAAAATTACTCGAGAAATACTGGCCCAAACTGGTGCGTTCCTACGCCGCAGAGTCCGTGGTGCAACAGGCCAAATCCAGCTCTGTAGAAGTAAAAGCCGCTCAGGAATTCCTCGATCGCCTGCAAGGACGAAGAGAAGTGGTCGAAAGCGAACCCGGGCTTTATCGGCATACCGAAGTCTCTGGCGATGGATACAAAGTCTTCGAACTGACTTCGCTCCTCCCCAATACCGGCTTCGAGTTACACTTGGCCAAAATGTCGGAGTGAAGACCAGCTTGCGCGAGGACAGCCGAGGACAGCCGCCCCCCTGCTGTTCCCGCGCAGAATGAAAGCGTCTGTCCTTCAAATTCCTTCACGCGCAAGGACATTCCTCGATTGCACGTCTGGAAGCTGTACGCGCTCGGCAACCAGCAGTTGGTTCACCTCGAGCCGATCCACGCTCAGATTGCTTACGTGAACCGATCCCAAAGACCCGCTGCGCAAGGAAAGCCGCCCAATCGCAAGCTTGCCAATAGCGAGCGCTCCCATCGCGAAAGCGCCCAGTGCGAACGAGCCAACGGCCAATGCACCCATGACCGCCGCCGGTACTTGGTATTTCTTATGTCTAAACATTAGTCCTCCTCCCCTGGCGTTCCCATGGTGAGCCGGAGCCTGCCCTGAGCGAAGCCGAAGGGTGTCCTTCGTGCTATTCAAAGTTTCCGGCAAGACCTTTCATCGCCTATTAACATCTCTGCCGCACAAACGGGGATCATCCCTGTAGAATTCTATGCGCGCCGCTGTGGTCAAAAGAAATCCGAGAGTGAGGCATTGCATGAACCGCTTTTGGAGTGGGGTTGCTGTCCTCGTTTTATCCTGCCAAGTGCTGCTCGCCGAAGGCCCCGGCCTGCACGTGCTTAAAACCTTTAAGCTGGGGGGCGAGGGCGGCTGGGATTACCTGGAAGTTGATCCCGATGCGCATCACTTATTTATCTCCCGCGCCACTCACGTCATAGTGCTTGATACTGAGTCCGGCAAACAGGTCGGCGACATTCCCGACACGCCCGGCGTGCACGGCATTGCGCTCGCGCCCGAACTCGGTCGCGGCTTCACCAGCAACGGCCGCGAGGGATCGGTCACGATTTTCGATCTGAAGACGCTCAAGCCGATCAGCAAAGTGCAGAACGTCGGCCAAAATCCCGATGCCATTCTGTACGACCCGGCCACAAAGCGCGTGTTCACTTTCAACGGGCGCAGCAGCGACTCGACAGCCATCGACGCCACCAGCGGAAACATCGTTGGCAAGATTCCCCTCGATGGCAAGCCTGAGTTCGCGGTCACAACCGGCAGCGGCGAGCTCTTCGTCAATATTGAAGACAAGAGTGAGATATCCGCGCTCGATCCACGAAATCTGAAGGTCAAGTCCACGTGGCCGCTTGCTCCTTGCGAAGGGCCCAGCGGGTTGGCTATGGATGTGGAGCATCGCCGTTTGTTTGCCGGCTGCGACAAAATGATGGCAGTGGTAAATGCGGATAGCGGCAAGGTGATCACCACGCTTCCAATCGGCGATGGAGTCGATGCCGGACGGTTCGATCCCGGAACCGGCTTCGCCTATGCTTCCTGCGGCGAAGGCGTGTTGACGGTGGCTCACGAAGACTCGCCGGATAAGTTCGAAGTCGTGCAGAATGTGCCGACGCAACGCGGCGCGCGCACCATGGCGCTCGACCAAACCACCCACACCGCATATCTGGTGACCGCGAAATTTGGCCCACGGCCCGCTCCTACGGCTCAGAACCCGCATCCCTGGCCTACGATCCTGCCGGACAGCTTTGTGGTGCTGGTGGTCGGCAAATAAAATCGCTCGGGCCATTGGAGATAAAGGTCATCAGGCCGTACGATTACGGAATCGTTAGAGCCCGGATGACCTGAAGCTCTTGTCCTGCATCTCAGATTGCGACATGCGAGCTTTGCGCCTCACTATCGCGCTGGCCGGAATTCTTGCGGCATCGGCCCAGGTTGAGGGGTACTCAGTCCTCACCCACGAACAGGTCGTGGACCTGGTCTGGGAAGATCAACTCCAGCCCATGCTCTTGAAACGCTTTCCGACGGCCTCGCCCGACGACCTTCGCCACGCCCACGCCTTCGCCTATGGCGGCAGCCTGGTTCAGGACATGGGCTACTATCCCTTCGGGAAAAAATACTTTAGCGACCTTTTGCACTACGTCCGTACCGGAGATTTCGTCGGCAACCTCCTGCGCGACGCTTCCGACGTGAACGAATACGCGTTCGCTCTCGGCGCACTGGCACACTATTCCTCCGACAATATGGGCCATCCCACAATCAACCGGATCACAGCCCTCGAATTTCCCAAACTCCGAGCCAGATTTGGCAACGAGGTCACTTACGCTGAGAATCCGAAGGCGCACATTCAAACCGAGTTCGGCTTCGACATGGTGCAGGTGGCAAAGAACCGCTACACCTCGGATCGCTATCACGACTTCATCGGATTCGAGATTTCCAAGCCGCTGCTGGAACGGTCCTTCGAGGAAACCTATGGATTGAAGCTCAGCGACGTCCTGGGCGACGAAGACCTGGCAATTGGCAGTTTTCGCCGTGCGGTAAGCAGGTTCATTCCGGCGATGACCCGAGCCGCGCTGCTCGATCGCCATGCTGAAATGGTCAAGGACGTTCCCAACCACAATCAAAGGAAGTTCCTCTATCGCCTGTCGCGCGCGAATTACGAAAAAGAGTGGGGAAAAGGCTATCGTAAGCCGGGGTTCGGATCGCGCGTGCTGGCATTTCTTTTGCGCATTATTCCCAAGCGCGGCCCGGCCACTGCTCTTAATTTCAAAATCCCCTCAAGCAAGACCGAAGACATGTACATCAAAAGCGTGAATGAAACTGTAGACAACTACCGCAACCTGCTTCGCCAGGTCGATCGCGACGACCTCAAGTTTGCGGACACGGATTTCGACACGGGGCGCGAGACCGCTCCCGCGGAATACTCGCTCGCCGATCAAACCTACGCTCACTTGTTGAACGATCTATTCAAGCAGAAATTTCTTGATCTTACGCCGCAACTACGCGACAACATTCTTGCCTTCTATTCCCATCTCGAAGCGCCCATCCGCACCAAGGAGAACGAGAAGGCATGGGAACAGACTAAGACCGACCTGCAGGATTTGAAGAATTGGAAGCCGACCCAGACTCCACCCGCAGGTCGTCCCGACTTGACTCCGCAGTCGCAATGATCGCATTTCTGCACACTCGATACGATTTTCGGCCACCAACCCCGATCGCTGTTGCCGCTAAAGACTTTATTGCCCGCCCGGCAATCTGGATTTTTTTCTAATTTCCTCCGAAACTCCTGCTCGAGCGACGGGTTCAGTTTGCCAGCACCAAAACATGCCCGCCGGCCGCCGACCCGAGCACGCCCCAAGCAGCGCGGCCGGCACGGGCTGTTTCCACCGCACCAGCACGAACTGGCGTGCCCTTCCACGCCGCTGGTATCCTTTTCCCTTCGTTCAGGATATTGATCCCGCGTTGTCGCACATTATTCTTGGGTTCCCGCACCTTATTGAGGAGAACGCATGACGTCTAACCTGGAAGGCCGTGTCGCCGTCGTCTTTGGAGTTGCCAACAAACGCAGTATCGCCTGGTCGATCGCTCAGGGGCTGCATCAGGCTGGCGCCAAGCTGGCTATCACCTATCAGAATGAGCGGCTGGAGCAGGAAGCGAAAGATTTGATCCTGTCACTCCCCGGGACCGAAGCCTTCATGTGCGATGTTGCCAAGGATGCCGAGATTGAGCGTCTTTTTGCGCACCTGAAGGAGCGTTATGGCAAGTTGCACGTTCTGGTTCACAGCGTGGCTTATGCGCCACCAGAAGAACTCAAGGGCGATTTTGTGAACACGTCGCGTGAGGGATTTCGCGTCGCTCACGACGTCAGCGTCTATTCCTTGATCGCTCTGTCGCGTGCCGCAGCCCCACTGATGGACGATGGCGGCAGCATTCTGACCATGACTTACTACGGTGCGGAAAAAGTGGTCCCTCACTATAACGTGATGGGCGTTGCCAAGGCGGCGTTAGAGTGCACCGTCCGATACCTCGCAAACGACCTTGGGCCAAGAAAGATTCGCGTCAACGCGATTTCCGCCGGCCCCATCAAAACCCTTGCTGCGCGCGGTATTTCAGGATTTGGCGAGATGCAAAAAGCGCATCTCGACCGCTCTCCTCTGAAGCGCAACGTGGATGTTAATGAAGTGGGCGCGACCGGCGTCTTTCTCGCCTCCGATGCCAGCTCCGGAATCACCGGCGAGGTGATCTATGTCGACTGCGGTTACAACATTATGGGATTCTGAAATTCGGGATTCTGCATGGGATTTTTGAGCGCAATAAGATTCGGGATTCTGCACTAATATCCCGGTCCCATCAGCCACCAGTTGCCCTGCATTCGTCCCCTGCGCCACGAACCCGTCACCTGCTTTCCCAACGTCTTGTTCAGCATGTCTTCGAAGGTCTTCCCGTCGCTCATGTCTGAGGACCAGGTTCCAGAGAATGCTTGCCCGGAATTTGGTCGCGCTGTCCAGGTACCCTGCCATCCAGTCAAAGACTTTCTCGCTGACCAGGTGCCTTCGAGCACAATCTGATTGGCGTCGCTCAGTAGAGTCCATGATCCACTGGCAGCGTTTCGAGAGCGGCCTGGCAGTTGCGCCCACCATCGGCCATGAAAAGTACGCGGACCGTTGCTGGCGGCCCAGGCTCCTCGCCAACTTTGATCACTCGGACTTCCAGACGGTTGCTGGGCTGCGCCACATAAGACGAGCGTGACCGTCAGAATACAAGGGCAGGGCCAGCGCATGCGATTCATTCGGTCTCGGAGAATAACACGCCCCCTTGCCGTGCTGAACGAATCACGGTGCTTCCCTTCTGCTATCATTCCCACTCTCCAATGCACCCGCTTGTGCTGAGTCTGCTGCTCGGTCTGACGGCTGCGGCTGCCAACGTTTTTGGCGGGGCCATCATCGTCCAAAAACATTGGGAGCGCTCCTATCTTAAGTATTTCGTGGCGCTGGGTGCGGGATTCATGCTGGCAACGGCCATGATTGAGATCATCCCGGAGAGCCTGGCCCTGCGCGGCAAAAGCGCCGCCTTCTTAGTGTTGACCGGCTATCTTATTATTCATTTTTTCGAGCACACGGTGACCCCGCATTTTCATTTCGGAGAGGAAACCCATGCAGACCAGTTCGTGGCTGCGCACAAAGGTCTATCCGTCCTGCTGGGCTTGGTGATCCACACTTTTTTCGACGGGATTGCGATCGCGTCCGGCTTCATCATTTCGAATTGGTTGGGATGGGTAATTTTCCTGGCCATTTTCCTTCACAAGATTCCAGAAGGTTTCACCGTAGCTTCGGTCATGCTGGCGAGCGGACGCAGCCGACAAATCGCCTGGGGAGCTTCGGTGCTCCTCGGTGGCGCCACCCTGGCTGGTGTTTTGACCATGGCATTGCTCAAGCGAGAAGTGGGACTGGGCCTGCCCCTCTCTGGCGGTGTGACCATCTACGTTGCGGCATCGGACCTGATTCCCGAGGTCAATCGCGAGCCGGGAGGGAAAATGGCGATGGTGGTGCTTTTGGGAGTCGCGATTTTCTTCCTGCTCGATCACTTTGTTCGCTAGAACGATGCAATACTCACGGTTCGCTCTTTCCGGCTTCAGGCATTTTCACGGCATTGCTTGCCGGGGATGTGGGTCCCAGCATCACGAATTTCATGAAGTCAGATTCAGCCAGCCGTGAAGGGTGCACCTCTTCGCCCAGGCCGAAGAATCGGCAGAAATTCATAATTAGCGGACGCCAGCGCACCGGATCGATATGCGGACGCGTTCCCTCGTCTATCAGTAACTTTTCATCCACATGCAGTTTCACGATGTGCACCTCGAATGCGTTCGCGGCCACATTCTTCCCAAACGGACGCCAATCATGAACGATGCCCTCCATTTGCACCGGACATTCAAGCACCCGCGGCGGCGCCACCGCCTCGGATTTCACCGGGGTAAAATCTGCGATTTCGAATTTGTTAGGCTCGTAACGATAACCCCACCCGCGCTTTTTCTCCGGAACCGGATCTTTGCCCGTCGTCAGTGCCAGGCGGTCTACGTGCGTGACCAGATCGTCGGAAGGCAGGTTGATGACGCACTCGCGTGTGCGAATCAAATTGTCAGAAGTCTGTCCCATTTGGCCGAGACCGAGCATACAACTCCACCCGAGCCACCACGCCGAAGACATCGGCGCCAGATTGGGAGAGCCGTCGGGGTTCAAGGTGCTGATGAGCGCCACTGGCGTGCCAAAATACAAAATCGTTGGATCAATGGTGCGATGCATGACAGGCATCGTACGAGTCCGCACTCGCGAGTCGCTTTCCGATTCTTGCGGCCAAAAGAAAATTTTGCAAAAACTGACCATGCGTCGGCTTGCACTGCCCTTGGACGCATCTACTCAGGTAGCGCAGAAAGCGTTCTGCCTTTAGAATCAATAATTCCGTTTTTGAATGACATCGCCCGCAAGCATCCCTGAGATTCAGAAGACGTACCCAAGTGTGCGTCCGAATTGGCGACGCGCGCGCCTTGCGGCTGTATGCATGCTCGCGCTCATCGGCGTGGCTTGTGGCGACCAGTATCGCCCGGTCGCGCTGCCCATTCCGGTAAACACCCCAAATCCGCAGCCGACGCATTTTATGGCCTTTCTCAGCTCGAACGGCAACAACGTTCTCGTTTCCTCGGGCTCCTGTTCCCCGTCTGGGACTCCGCCGCCGTGCATTGAAGATCAGGGAGCGGTCAGCCGGATAGATGTGTCTGGGGATAGCGTGTCGAGCACATTCAAGACTGGGCTCGCGCCTGTCCACGCCGCGTTTCTCCCCAATGGATCCAAGATTTACGTTGCCAACAGCGGCGAAGACACGATCTCGTCTAGCAGCAACTTCACCTCTATATCAAGCTCTAGCCCTTCGAGTGTTACGCAGGCTGTAACCATCAGCCTGCCGCAACTTTGCACCGCCGGGGTCTGCGTGCCCTCGCGCCCAGTTTTTGTAAACTCAACCGAGAATGGCAAAATGTATGTCGCCAATTCCGGAAATGGCACAATTTCGGTTATTAACGCAACTTCCGATGTGGTTGTTGCCACGGTTGCTGTAGATCCGGCCTTTGCCGGAACTCCTTTGCCAACTCCTAATCCCGCGGCAAATCCTGTCGCTCTGGCCGAGTTGCCGAACAGCTTCAAAATTTATTCAGTCAATCAGGGGAACAGCACAGTCACGAGTATCAGCACCGTGGATGATACGGTATTGGCGACAATTAATATCGGTGCTCCGCCGATCTGGGCCGTGGCGGGCTCCGACAGCGCAGACGTGTACGTTCTTGACAGCAGCGGAACGATTTCGGTGATTGACACGCTCTCCGACACGGTCGTCAGCGCCTCAACCTCGGTTGGCGCAGGCGCCAATTACATGTTTCTGGATGCCCTGACCCACCGGTTGTATGTGACCAATCCCACATCCTCGGCCGTGAGCATATTCGACGTCGTTGGAAGCGTCTTGACTCCGCATGCTGGAAGCCCGGTCGCGATCGCCGCAGCCGCCGGTTCGACGTGTACCTCCGCGCTCAGACCAACTGCAGTAAACGTGCTGGGCGATGGCAGCCGAGCCTATGTGGCCAGTTTTCAGGCAGACCCGAGCGGCGCGGTTTGCACGCAAGCCTCGATCATAAATTCGGAAACGGGTCTCGTCACCGCTGTGATTCCTTTATCCCAGAGCATGGATATGTCGAGTCAGACCGGATGCAGCTCGGCGCGGTTTCGGGTGTTTGTCGCCTCGTCGACCGGCGCGGCGAATTCCAACTTTAAAGTCTATGTTTCCCAATGCGATGCCGGCAGCGTCGCCGTGATTGACACATTCGCTTCGAATTCGGGCACAAATCAGCATGGCGCCGATGTGCTGGGCGCAACCATATCCGCGCCGTTGAGCGGCTTTGCTCCCCTGACCGGACAAGTCAGTCCCCCATTTCAAAACCCGGTGTTTGTCGTGGCCGGACAGTAGGGAAGCTTCAGTTCCTGATTTTCAACTGAAAATTATGGAAGCCTCGCGCGCAATCACGCGCCTTTACCGGTCGCCGTCATGTGTTCCATTGAAGCGTGGTAGCGCAGCGCAATATTCATAAAGACACTGCCTCGGGAAGTATCGAAGCAGAGCACGAGGGCTTCGGTGTCGGCAGTGCTTCGCGTGCCGTGTTCAGAGGTGTGGAGTTCGGGCGGATGCACGCGGAAATGAAATCCCTGATCGTTGAGGGTGGCGACGGCGTTGCCAATAATCTGGTTAGCCAGCTCGCACACTGCCTCCCGCACCAGGCTGTCGGTTTCCGGTAACTCGGTTCCGGCAAATTGGCTGGCAATGCTGGCGGCGGTCTTCGGGGCCAGGTCGAAGATGATCCGCCCTTCGATGTCGCCGCTCAGCTGCACCATGGCGGCAACTCCCTTTCGGCGATAGGCCTCCTCTTCCATAGTGAGGTTGCCAATTGCCATCGGCGACTGCAGGCCCTGCGACAATACCGCGTCGGCCGCATTGATAAACGGCTGGATCAACTCCATCTTCATGGCTACGCTCCCGCACTAGCCGCGCTCGCCACGGCACCATCCTCGCCGAGCACGTACTTGATGACCTCGTAAAGAACTTCCGGCTTGACCGGCTTCTGCACAAAGTGGCGCGCGCCCCGTTGCAGTGCGGCCACGATGTTCTCCTGATACCCCACCGAGGAAACCATCACTACGCGAGCCTCAGGATGCTTCTGCACGATCTTTTCGGCAGCCTCGATGCCTTCCATCTGCGGCATGGTGATGTCCATGAGCACGATGTCAGGCAAGATGCGATCGTATTCACTGATGGCGGTCAGACCGTCGCCAGCCTCGCCCACAACCTTGCCGCCAAAACTTTCGATGATGCGGCCCAGGTTCTTGCGCGCGAAGACCGAGTCGTCCACGATCAGATATTGGACCGGCTGCCCGTCTTTGCTTCGTTTTACTGCTGCGAACTGCTCCATACCCCCTCCTAAATATCCTTCCTCCTACTTTCTTCTTCAGCCCCGTGCTATGCAAGGTACTAAAATCGATTCCCCATCACTGGCTCGCTGCAGTTGCGCTCTTGCCCGGTAGGCATTGTGCCTGCAGCGTGCTGGCCAAGGCTTCGAGTTCGACCACGCGCATAGCGTGACCGCGCTCGATTGCCGCCTTTGGCATTCCAAACACTATGCATGACTGCTCCCCCTGGGCGATGGTCAGACCACCTGCAGCTTTAATCAGGCCTAGCCCTTGTGCTCCGTCCTCACCCATGCCCGTCATAATTACGCCAATCCCCCGCGGACCGAATTCTTCAGCCACGCTTCGGAACATTACGTCCGCCGATGGCCGATGCCCATTCACCCGTGCATCGTCGCTCAAAACGGCAACGTCGCCCAACGGCATGCGTTTGACTTTCAGATGACGGTTGCCGGGGCAGACCAGGACCCGGCCAGCCAGCAAGAGGTCTCCCGACTGGGCTTCCTTGACGTCGAGCGCGCAGCACTCGTCAAGCCGTTTCGCAAACATCTCCGTAAAGCCTTCCGGCATGTGTTGTACGACCACGATGCTTCCCGGAAAATCGGCGGGCAGTTGCGCCAGCAAAAAGTGCAGGGATTGCGGACCGCCGGTGGAGATGCCAATGCCGATGATTTTGACAGGCGGTTGCGAGGCGCGGGTTCTTCCTTTGCCTCGAGCGCTGGGCACAGGGATCTCCGGCTCTGGCCGGATGGCGATGCCCCGGCTTTGGGCCGCCGCTTTGATCTTTGAAATCAGCTCCTGCGCGATTTCCTGCATGCGCGAAGAAACATCGTTGGGCTTAGCGACAAAATCGAATGCTCCCAATGAGAGCGCCTTCAATGTCACCGATGCGCCGCGAGTGGTATGCGAGCTGACCACAATCACCGGAAGCCGGTGCCGCCGCATGATTTCTTTCAGCATGTCGAGCCCGCCCATCCCCGGCATTTCCAGATCGACGGTCACGACCTGCGGCTTCAGTTCTTCGATTTTCTTCAGCCCGAAGTTCCCGTCCATGGCGGTGCCGACCACCTGGATCGATTCGTCGCTCTCCAGAATTTGCGGAATCAGCTTGCGCATCAAAGCCGAATCGTCGACCACCAGCACTCGTATCGGTGCGTTCATGGCCGCACCTCCACTGTCGTTCCGGCGTTCTGCCTGGCAGGGGAGACGAAAGCTCCGGAAAATGCTCCGTGACTCACAGGCGCGACGAAACGCTCCACCACCGCAGACAGGTTCATGATCAGCACCACCCGTCCGTCGCCCAGGATGGAGGCTCCGCTCACCAGATCGGTGGCAACCGTCTGATCGTCGAGCGCTTTAATAACCAGTTCTTCCTCGCCCTCGAGCGCTTGGGCCATAAGACCCAGCTTCCGCCCTGCGAAATTAATGACCAGCACGAAAATCTTTTCGTCTCCGGAATCGCTGGAGGATTTGTCTCCCAATCGCATCAGAGGCAGCACCTGTCCTCGCAGCTGCAACACCTCCCAGTTGTCCACGTTGTGCAGATCGGATTGGCGCGCGCGCGCGATTTCCGCCACGGTGTTGAGCGGAATAGCGTATAGCCGCCCGTCGATGCGGAACATCAGCGCCTTGATGATGGCCAGGGTCAAGGGAAGTTTTAAGCGGAATGTCGTTCCCTTGCCCGGCTGCGTTTCCAATTCCACTGTCCCTTTCAGGCGCTGCAAAACGCTGCGCACGACATCCAGGCCAACCCCCCGGCCTGAGATCTCCGTGATTTCTTCGGCAGTGCTGAAACCGGGACGAAAAACCAAATCCAGAATTTCCGGCACTCCCATACTTCCCGTCTGTGCCGCCGTGATCAGACCCAATTTGAGGGCTTTGGCTTTTATTTTTTCCGTGTCGATTCCGCGTCCATCATCGCTGACTTCGACAATCAACTGATTTGCCTGATGGTAGGCGTCCAGGCGCAATCTGCCGGCCGCCGGTTTGCCGGCCGCCACCCGCTCTTGCGGCGCTTCGATTCCGTGACTCACGGCGTTGCGGACGATATGCGTCAACGGCTCGGCTATAGCGTCGAGCAAGCTTTTGTCGAGATCTGTGTCCTGGCCGCTAAGCACCAGCTCAACCTGCTTGTCGCAACGCTGCGCGGCATCGCGTGCGATTCGTGGAAAACGCCGGAAGAGTTGCTCGACTGGAACCATCCGGATCTTCATCACCGAGCGCTGCAGGTCATTCAACACCCGTGCTTGAAAACTCATGGCATCTGCGAAGCGGGCGCGCAGCGTGTCCTTCGGAAAACGCCGGGCGTATTCCTGCATGGCCTGCTGCAGCATGGACTTGCCGATGATTAACTCGCCAACCAGATTCAGCACATTGTCGATACGCTCGGCATCGACGCGCAAAATGGTCTCGGCGCCGGGAGATCGCTTGCGCGTAGGCTGAGTCTCCGACTCGCCGGCGACGGGCTCTCCGGCTGCAGCAGCAGGCACCGGAACTTGAGTCGCCCCTCCAACCTCAGAATCCTCACCTGCAAAGGCCACCGATGGAAGTTCAAAGCATTCGGCTTGGGCAATGACCGTTGGGATACGACATTTTGCGATAACGGCGCTTTCTGGCGTCGAAGTTGCAATCAGCAAATCGATACGCTGCTCCTGCGAAGTCGAACCCGCCTCGGGACGTGATCCTAGAACTTGCCCCACCGACGCTGCCGCATTGGCAATCAGTTGCCGCGCCGCTACCGGCATGCTGCACAGCGGATCGATGCGCGCCACCACATGCAATATTTTCTTGCCTTCAGCGCGCGCGGTTTCTGCCGCCAGCCGTTCATACTCCGTCCACACCGCGGGTGCACTGGCACCGGGCTTTCGAGGCATGCTTGCCTTTTCATCGCCCTGCGCCAGCCGCTGGATAATGGCTTTGAGCGCAGCCGGATCCGGCAATGCAATTTGTTGCCGATATGCAGCCAAAGTCGCGCCAAACGTGTCGGCAGCGGTGAAGCTTACCTCCGCCAAAGAAATATTCGCGGGCGCCCTTTCGACCGCCAGCGCGTCCTCAAGCATGTGCGCCAGCTCGCTGAGCTCTGAAAAGCCCGCGGCTGCAGCATCGCCCTTCAGCGTATGCACTATGCGCCGGATGCTGCGAATAATTTCGGCATCTTGCGGTGCCTTTTCCAGCTTGAGCGCCTCTTCGTTCAGCGACTGAAGAAGCTCCTGCGCGGTCTCAAAGAAAAGATCGCGCAATTCGCTCCCGCGCTCGTCGAAGAACTGGGTCACTGAGTCACCTCGATACGCTTGTAGGCGGTGCCACTATTGCGATACACCATCGTGAACTTGTCGGTAAGGCCCAGCAGGCTCTCTGCGTGGCCCACCAGCAGGTATCCCCCCGGACACAAACAGCGGTAGAACTTTTCGATCACGCGGCGTTGCTCGGCCTCATCGAAATACATCATTACGTTGCGGCAGAAGATCACGTCGTTCGACTGCGGCAAAAACTCGGTCTTGAGATTGTGAAAGTCGAAGTGCACCAGCTCTTTGATCGCCTTCTTCACGGCGTAGCGCTCGCCGACCTTGTCGAAGTAGCGCAGCCGGTAGGCATAATCTACCGATGCCATCTGATGTTCGTTGTAAATGGCTTCCTGCCCGGCGCGAAGCACCGAATAATTAATGTCGCTGGCAGGAATTTCGACCCGCCAGGGCGGAGGCACCAGCGGCTTCGGCCACACCATATCAGGCTGCGAGGGCATTCGGAGTTGGTGATAGCCAAGCGCATCGGCCACCAGCATCGCAATCGTGTACGGTTCCTGGCCGGTTGAGCAGCCTGCGCTCCAGATTCGGATTTGAAAATCGCTCTGCTCCTGTTTGGCGCGGATGATCTCATCCAGAATGTGCTTGTGAAACAGATCGAGTTGCGCTTTGTTGCGGAAGAAGCTGGTCTCGTTGATGGTCAGGTTCTCGAGCAGGTTGGTGAGTTCCTGCCTGCCCCCGGGACTGATCAGCAGGCGATAGTAGCTGTAAAAAGAGTCCATGCGGCATTCACGCAAACGACGTTGCAACCGGTCTTGCAGGAAATGCGTGCGCCTCGCGTCGAAGTACATGCCGCATTCCTGGTAAACAAGCGTCTGCAGCAGCCGCATCTCGGCTTCACTCAGTTGGATCGCCAGGGCTGGAGAACTCATGCGCTTCTTTTTACGTCCTTCATTTTGCGGCTGCAGCACGGCGCGTTTCAGCAGCAGCTTGCGCCTGGGCAGTTGCCGTTCGTCTTTGCTTCAAATCAAAATCGAGCAGCTTGGCCATATCCAGCAGCACAATCAGCCGTCCTTTGTACTTCCCCAGCCCGGTCACGCAATTCGCGCCACCTTCTTGCAGCGAGGTGGGCGATTCTTCAACGTCGGACGCCGGAATTTTCAACACCTCCGAGGCGGAATCCACAATCAGCCCGGAAAGCTTGCCGTTGTGCTCGATCACCAGAATCCGGTTACGGCGGTTCCCGGCAACTTTTTTCTCACCCAGCCGCTTGCGCAGGTCGATCACGGAAACAATTTTCCCGCGCAGGTTGATGACGCCTTCCATGTATTCGGGTGCGTCCGGGACCGCGGTGATTTCGGGGACGCGCACGATCTCATGCAGCGAGGTGATCGGCACCCCATAAGTCTCGCGTCCCACCTGAAATCCGACAATGTGCAGTTCTCGATTCATGGCGACTCGAAGTTTTAGCTGCGCGACGCAACGGCAGCACGCGCGCCTTTGCGGCCCCTCTCTTCGCTCAACATTTCGGAGTCGCTGCCAATGCCGAAGCGGTTCATGGAGTTGAGCAGGTCACGCGACATCTTCGACATCTGCTCGGCAGACGCCGCCAGCTCTGTCGAACCCGAGGTTGTCTGCTGCACCAATTCGCGCATGCGCTCCATGGCCTTGACCACAGCGTGTGCACCGGAAGCCTGCTCTTCCACAGCAGAGTTGATTTCGTGAGTAATCTCGTTGAGCCGGGTCGTGGCGCGGGCAATCTGGGTCGAACCGTGCGATTGCTCGTTGGTGGCAGCGCCGATCTCCTGGGCAAATTTGTAGACTTCGGTCACTACGTTGGAAATCTTGCGCAGTGCTGTGTTCAGCTCTCCGCCCAGAGTCAGGCCTTCATTGACAATCGACGTGCTCTGGTCCATGTTTTCGACCGCCTTGCGCGCTTCCCTCTGAATGCTCTGGATCAGTTCAGAAATTTCCTTGGTGGACTGTGCCGATTTTTCCGCCAGTTTGCGGACCTCATCGGCAACTACCGCAAAACCCAGTCCGTGCTCGCCGGCGCGCGCAGCTTCGATCGCTGCGTTCAGCGCCAGCAGGTTGGTCTGCTCGGCGAGATCGTCGATGACCTCGATAATCTTGCCAATATCATCTGCCCGCTGCCCCAAAGCATCGATGATCTTCCCCGACGATCCGATGGTGCTGTTGATCTTGTTCAAACCTTCAGTGGCTTTTTCCATCGTGGAGATGCCGCTGTGCACTTCCTCTCGCGAACGGTTGGAAATATCGAGCAGCACTTTTGCGGTATCGGCCACGCGCTGAATGGACGCGACCATCTGATCGATGGACGCGGAGGTTTCACTTACGCTCGACGCCTGCACCTGCGTGCTCTTCACCATGTTCTGCACATTGACACTCATCTCGTGCATGGTGCTCGTAACTTCGTCGATGGCGGATGAAGTCTGCAGGCTGATCTTCGCCGATTCATCGGAAGCTCCTGCCACCTGTGTGGAAGCGCTGGCAACCTGCGATGCCGCATCGCGAACGTTGCGCACCAGCCCACGCAAACCCTCGGTCATTTTTGCGAATGCGCTTCCTAAGGTGTCGCTCTTCGAACGCGGCTTGACGTCGACGGCAAGGTTGCCTCCCGCGATGGCTTCAGACACGGAGGCCATCTCCTTGAGGTAGGCAACCATATTGTCAAAGGTGCGGCCGAGCTGGCCGATTTCGTCTTCTCGATTGATCGCGATCTTGTGGTCCAGATCCCCGGCTTCTCCGATTTGCCGCGCGACCTTGATGAGTTCGGAAAGGGGATCGGTTATCGAGCCCGCTGTCCGGTAGGCGATGAAAGCTCCCAGTACGAGCGCCACTAATGTACTGAGAGCTGCGACCAGGATCGTCCACTTGCCGGCGCTCTCGTCGGCTGCTTTCCGCTCGTCGAGAGTGCGGCTGGTTTCGCGGTCGACCTCGTCCAGAAGGTCGGTGAAATTCTTGACCCAGTTGGCCGCGTCCTTCTGCAGATAGAAAATCTGAAGGTCGGCGACGGTAGCGTTTCCGGCATCCACTTCGCGGCGCTTTTGCAGGAGTGGCTGTGCGAACTCAGTCAGCCATGCGGTTTCGGTCTTTTCAACTTGTTCCAGAGCCGAACGCTGCTGCTCGGAGGTGGCGAGCTTCTGGCAACTCTGCAGATATTCGTTCGACCGGTGCGCGCCATCATTCATGCGTTCGACCTCGCGGGCATCCCCGCTCAAGAGGTAGTTGCTCAGGTAAAGCACGTTCTGCATGATTTGGAAGCGGACCTTGTCGGTGTTGTCTTTCATCGCGAGAGCTTGGGCGGCTGCACTTTTGGCCGCGTGCTCGCGCTGCACCGAAAAATATGTGACCGCAAACAGGATCAGCACCATTCCGAGAATGGTGCCAAAATTCATATACAGTCTCTTGCCCATCGACATATGTCTGTTCCGCCTATCGAGAAATCTCGCTCCGCCGCTTAAGTTCCGGGATCAAACTTAATCTCCAACATTCCACTGGTTTCAGCGCCGGCCGCCTCAAATCTCCATTTTTTCACCGCGTCCACCGCAGCATTCACAAGAATCGGGTGACCACCAATTACTTTCGTTTCCTTCACAGTCCCATTTGCCGCCACCACGACTTGCAGCCTCACCGTCCCGGTTAAACCCATTCGTTTTGCAATCTCGGGATATATCGGCTCGACTCTGGTTTTCACTTTTCGCTGACTCTCTTGTGCGAACGCTGGGGCGGTTCGATACGATCCCAGCAGAGTGAGGGCCATCAGAATTAAGAGAAAAATCCTCCGAATAGTCTTTCCTATCGTGCGAAACGACACGTTCCCCCCTTGAGTGCAACCATCATTTGACGAATGCAAAGGGATCTCCACCCAAGCGGCTTCAGGATATGTTGCTTGAGTTTTGTTTTCAGCAACTTAGTTTGATTTTTGATTACGAAAGTGCCTTCAGACGTTGGGACGAGCGTCTCAGTTCAAACCGACTTGTCTCAAAACGATAATGTCGGAGCGATAGCGAAGCAGGTTCCAGGCTGGCCAAAATGTCGTCATTTGTCCTTGACTCAAATTGAGATTGCACTATAGAGTCCAAGTAATTCAATGACTTGGCCCAGAGCGGCAGTATCAAAACTGCGATAGGGATGCTTCTGAACCATGGGATCCGAACAGCTACTCACATCGCACCCGGTCGGATCTGAGGACGATTCTTTTCAGAAGCTGCTCCTGAATTTTTCAACCGCAGCGGCTAAAGCGCTATCATCCTCTGACATCCTCAGGGCTTTTTGCCGCGAGGCCCGCAGCTATTTCCAAGTCAGTACCGTAGGAGTTTGGCACTTTTTGGCGCCCGACCAGCTGCTGGGAGCAGAAGCCGATGGCTGGATGGCCGAACGCTTTCGCCACGCCCGCTTGCACACCAACGACAGCGCGGTTGCAACCGAGGCGATTCACAAGAAAAGGCCGGTCTACTTTAACGGTCTGAGCGGCGCGAAACATTCCTCCAGCGCCGAATACAGCGCGCGAGCGGCAATGGCACTCCCTTTAATTGTCTCTGACGAGGTTTTAGGTGCTGCCGTCTTCTTGCATAGTTCGGAGCCGCACTTTTTTACCCCTGATCACGTAACTAAAGCCAGCATTCTGGCCGCTCAGTTAGGAGGGTTTCTCGAAGCCGTGCGCCTTTCCGAGCGGGCGCGCGAAGAGCAACGGCGCGCCGGGATCTTAGCCGAAGTTGCGCACAGCCTGCATTCTGAGCCTGACCTGGGGGTAGTCGTTGAAGCCGTCGCCGATCGCTTGCGTGCGCTCCTGCGCACGCCGTTGATTTGTGTTCTGGGACGCGAGTCCACTGGCTACAGATTGTGGGCGGTCGCCGCTGAGAATTCTGAAATGGCGGTTTCGGTGAGGGCGCGATATGAGGGCAGAGAATTGCATTTCGCTTCTGATCTGGCCCATCGTGCAACTCTCGCCGGCGAACCCATCAGCGTCGCAATCAATCCGGCCGCGCATTCGCTGGGAGATATGGTTTCGCCGGGGGCCTTGATCGCGGCTCCCTTCCGCACCTCCAGCAGAGAAGGTGCGATTCTCGTCTACCCGCGGGCGGAAGGGCCATTCACGATCGAGGAAAGATCGTTTTTGCCCGTAGTGACCAGCTTCGCCGCGGTCGCCATCTCCAACGCCGAGCTTTATTCCAAGGCGCGCGCGCAGGCGCACGAACTGCACCAGATTGTGAACATCGCCTCCGAGTTGGGATCTATCTCCGACCTCGATCAGTTCATGCACAAGTTCGTGCTTCGGGCGAGCGATTTTCTCGGATTTGGCCGCGCCGTCGTCGGGCTGATGGAAGCCGACAATATTCAAATTCGCTGGCACCATCCCGGCGGGGGAGAAAATCCATCAGGATTCGTATTGCCCGAAGGCGCACTCACCATTGCCATGCGCAACAAAGAAGTCTTCTGCGCCGAAGAGGCCGGGCAGCTTGCGGGCCCGAACCAGGACCTGGTACGGCGGTTCAACGTCCGCCAGTTTCTCGCCGTCCCGATGCTGGGAACCAACCGCCAGCTTCTTGGTATGTTCGGCGTCCTTGATCGGCTGGACGGAGGTGCGATTTCGAAAGAAGATATTCGCCGCGCGCAGGCTCTGGCCGCCCAGATCACGGTCGCATTAGAGGTGAGCCGCAACCTGCTGCTTTCCGAGCAGCACCGAAAACGGGCCGAGTCCCTCACCAGCCTTGCGCTTGAACTGCATTCGCTGATTCGCGGACCTGAGTTCGCGCACAGTTTTGTTCGCCGAGCGGCTGAAATGATGGGGGTTGAGGCAGCTGCGCTGATCGTAGGAAATGATGCCGAGGTGAGCGGCGTGTTCTTCCCCGGCCTGGCCCAACCTGAAAAACATTTTGAAGCCCAATTTGCGCGCGCGCTTCTTGCTTCTACTGCAAAAAATCCTGCGCCGATCATCGTAATGCAATCCGAAGATATGGTTGGCACGGAACTCGCAGCCCAAATTGGGTGGAAACAACTCATCATCGCCCCCCTGCGGGGAAGCGCCGGCGGACTATTAGGGGCGCTCTGCCTTGCCGACCGCAATCGTCCTTTGAGCGATGAAGACCAGCAACTTCTGCAGGCGGTTGCCGGTCAAGCCTCTGTCTCGCTCGAAAATGCCCGTTTTTTCACGCGCATGGAGCAAGCGAACCGGCACTGGATTGAGATTTTCGACGCCATACCGGATTTTGTCGTCGCCCACGATCCAGCGGGCAATGTTCTGCGGGTGAATCGTGCGTTGGCGGACTTCATCGGAGTTCGACCGCAGCAGCTGATTGGCTTGAACATGGGTGCCTTGTTGGCCACGGGTGATGCCCCGTCCTCGCGCACCTGTCCCTTCTGCCGGACCAGCGGAAACCCCAATGACGAATACATGCACCCGGTGCTCGAGCGGACTTACCTGGTCTCGACTTCCGAGGTCCATGCTGCCAGCAGCGAAGGCCTGCAGACGATTCACGTGCTCAAAGACATTACCGACCGCCGTGAGGCCGAGCGGCGCTACCGCGAGTTGTTCGACAACATCCAGGAAGGACTTTTTTTCTGTAGCCCTGACGGCAGGTTTGTGGAAGTCAACGACGCGCTGGTGCGCATGCTGGGTTACGAAGACCGCGAGGAGTTGCTGCACTGTGATCCGCGCGCGCAAGTCTTTTCTACGCCCGAACGCCACGAAGAGCTTTTCGCTTTGATGCAACGCCAGGGAGCGCTGCGCAATCACGAGGAAGTCCTGAAGCACAAGAATGGCGGGTCGGTCCATGTGCTGATCAACGCATTCGCCGTGCGTGACGCCCACGCCAATGTCGCTCAGTATCGCGGGTTGATGCTCGATGTCAGCGGCCTCAAGGCCTACCGTTCCGAACTGCAACGCGAGCGTGATTTCTCGGGCAAGATTCTGAATAACACTCAAAGCCTGATCCTGGTAGCCGACACGGCAGGGCTGATCAGTTACGCCAACCGCCGCTGGCAAGCGCTCGGCTATGAACAGGAGAATGTTTTAGGCGAACGTCTCGAGAGCCTGATCGCACCGGAAAAACGCAATGCCTTTCAGGGCGCGTTTACCGCGGTGCTGGCCGGGAGTCAGGTGGATAATCTCGAATTGCAGGTGTTGCGCCCCGATAGTCGAGTCGGCCAGTTCTCTGTAAACCTCAGCCCCATGCGGGACGAGCAAGGCCACGTCAGCAGCATTGTCGTGGTCATGAGCGACGTCACCGATGCCGCCTCGCTGCAGGCCAAGTTGGTGCATGCGGAGAAAATGGCAGCCGTCGGCCAATTGGTTTCCGGCGTCGCTCACGAAGTTAACAACCCGCTGACTGCCATCCTCGGTTTCGCCGATTTGCTGATGGACAATCGTGAGTTGCCCGAAAGCGCGCGCAAAGATTTGCGGGTGATTCTGCAAGAGGCGCAACGCACCAAGCAGATCGTGCAGAACCTGCTCAGCTTTGCCCGCCAGATGCCGCCGCAATGGAAGCCGGTGCATCTGAATCCAATCTTGAAACGCACCATCCAGTTGCGCGCTTACGACTTTCACAGCCGGGGCGTGGCCGTGACTGAGAACTACGATGACGGTCTGCCCCTGGTCATGGGCGATTCGCAGCAACTGCAGCAGGTCTTCCTCAATATTCTTAACAATGCCTATGATGCGGTTTGGGAGTCGGCATCAGGCCCGCGCATCGAAATTTCCAGCCACCGCGAAGGTGCATTCGTCGAGGTTTCATTCCGCGACAACGGCCATGGCATCAGTCAACCCGATCGCATTTTCGATCCATTTTTCACGACCAAGCAGGTGGGCAAGGGCACCGGATTGGGTCTGAGCATTTGCTACGGCATCGTGAAGGAGCATGGTGGCGAAATTTTTTGCGCAAATAATTCGGAACAACCCGGAGCTACCTTCACGGTGCGTTTTCCTGCCGTAAGTGAAATCGCCTCGCTGACCGCTGTCGCTGCAGGAGTAAAACCATGAGTTCACTCGCCGCCAAGCCTCAGCATTTGCCGGTATTGCTGATCGAAGACGAGCCGGCGGTCATGAGCTATGTCAAAGCTGTGCTGGAGCGGAGTGGATACGCAGTGGTATGCACGGAGTCCGGCGCCGAAGGCTTGCACCTGCTCGAATCCGGCGACTTTCTGGGTGTGGTTTCCGATATGCGAACTCCGGGCGGCGTGAACGGCGCCGATGTTCACGACTGGATCACGCGGCATCGTCCGGAATTGGCTTGCCGGCTCATTTTTATCACTGGCGATATCGCGAACGAGGATACCGCCGCGACTTTGCAGCGAACGGGCGCGCCCTGCATCGAAAAACCGTTTCGCGCCCGCCAATTCATATCTGTTGTTGAGCAGATCATGGGGAGACCGTCGTGAGTGAGGGTTTGGCAATTCGATTTTTAGTGGTGGACGATGAGGAAAGCATTCGCCGGCTGTGCATGACTGTCGCCGATGGCATGGGTTTCACCAGCATGGAAGCGGCCAGTGGAGAGGAGGCTTTGGCCTTACTGCAGGAGGAACCGGCACACATAATCCTCACCGACCTGATCATGCCCAGGATGTCGGGTCTGGAGTTTCTGGAAAAAGTGAAGAAAATGCTGCCGCGCTCCGAAGTCGCGGTCATGACCGGTCATGGCTCGGTGGAAACCGCCGTTCAGGCCATGAAGCTGGGCGCTTACGACTATATCTCCAAGCCTTTTTCGCCGCTCGAAGAGCTGCGGCTTTTCCTGCGCCGGATGGCGGAAAAAATCGAGCTGGTCGAAGAAAACCAATTCCTGCGTGAGCGCATTGATCTGGAGACCGGGATGCACGGCATTGTCGGCACCACCCCCAAAATCCAGAATGTGTTGCGCATGATCGCCCGCCTCAAAGATACGCGTACGCCGGTTTTGATCGCCGGCGAAAGCGGCACCGGAAAAGAACTGGTCGCGCGCGCCATTCATTTCCGCGGAAGCTTTGCCGACCGCCCATTTGTCGCCGTCGATTGCGGCTCGCTCGTCCCCACGCTCATCGAAAGCGAGCTTTTTGGATACGAAAAAGGCGCCTTCACCGGCGCCGTCCGCTCCAAGATCGGCTTGTTTCAATCGGCAAGTGGCGGCACCATTTTCCTCGATGAAATCGGCGAACTCCCCCTCGAAATGCAAGCCAAGCTGCTGCGCGTGTTGCAGGAAAAAGAAGTTCGCCCGGTTGGCAGCAATCAGAAGGTTGCCGTGGACGTGCGTGTCATCGCCGCCACCAACCGCGATCTGGAAGCCGAATATCGTGCCGGCCGCTTTCGCAAGGACCTGTATTTCCGGCTTGACGTTGTCACCGTTCGATTGCCCGCGCTGCGCGAACGCCGGTCCGATATTCCCATGCTGGTTCACTGGTTCCTTGATCGTCACGCAAAAGGATCAGGAATTCAGATCTCAGGCGCCGCCATGAAGGCTTTGCTGCAGTACGATTGGCCGGGCAACGTCCGCGAATTAGAGAATTGCATCGAGCGCGCGACCGCGTTGGGAGATGGCAAAATCATTGATGTAGCCGATTTACCGCCCAGCATCATCGATGTTGAACCGGCGCCGGAAACTCCCGGCAACGGACATCCTCAGAGTTCTTTGACTTCCACGGACCTTGAAGACATCGAGCGCGCTACCATTCGCCGTGTTTTCGAGCAGGTGAACGGCGACAAAGTCATGGCGGGGAAGATGCTTGGCATCAGCCGGGCAACGCTGTACCGCAAGCTGAAGCGCTACAACATCGGGTCAAACCTGTTGCCAAGCAGCAGTTCAACCCTGCAGTGATCGATGCCAAAGCGTGTCATTCTGAGACGAATGCTACCCCACCCGGTTCTCTTCTGAGATTAGCGTTGCCCATTTTTCAGCTACTTAGCCGCAAACTACTTTGGCCTTGGCATTGCACTCGGAATTGCAGCTGTGCGCAGCCACCATTCTGTCCGCTGTGAGATGTAACCATGAATGCATTAGTTCCAAGCAGTCCTGCTGAAGTCTGGGCAAACCTGCGCAGTTTATATCCGATCTACTCAGCCTTGACCCGTGAGTTCTCCATCGACAACGAGCCCTGTCTTGAACTGGTGGAGGGAATACAGGTGCCCTCCGCAGAAGCTATCGCAGAAGCTGAAAAATGGTTCGCGGTCACGGACGAGAAGATTCAAATCCAACAGCTGCGCCAGTTCGTGCAGACTTCGCCTCTGGTAAATGGGGAAGTTCTGCGCGGTCTGCTGGCCCACAGCTTCGATAAGAAGCAGCGCACCACCCGGGACCGCGACAAAATTGATTTCCTGCTCGTTCAACTCCTTTCAGAAAATGCGCCCGAAAATTGCGAGGGCGATCTCACGCTTAGCCAGTCAGTCGCTGCGCTTGAGCCCGTGCTGGGTGCAATCGAAAACAAACCGCCGGACTTCCTCGCCCGGCTTAACGATCTGTTGCAGGAAGCCGGGCAGAACAAAACCCTTAAATCGCTGCTCACGGCGCGAATTATCGAGCGTGGGCGCCAAATAAAGGACGCTTGCGGCGACCAGTTTTACGAGCCCCTGACCATGGTTACTTTTGCGCGCTTCGGTTTTCTTATGCGGCGGACATTCTTCCGTCTCATGCATCAGGATCTGAACATGATTCTCGATGGATTGCGTGATCTCGAATCGCGCGGGGCTACAACACTCGATTGCCGCAAGGCACAGTTTTCTGCCGAAGAACCGCTCAGCCGCCTGCGCATGATCTGCCAGTCGTGGAAGGTGATGTTTCAGGCGGAATATTCGGCCGGCCAGCCGCTGGGCATTCTGGTCGATCTGCGGACAGCCGTCGAAAATGCTCTCAAGCAAAGCGGTGGCACTGTAAAGGTCAAGGCTGCTGCCGCACCGGCGAGCACGGCGGGCGCGGCTGCCGAATTCGAGGTGCAACCGAATGCAGCCGCTGACATCGCGGACGGCACAGATACCGAGGCCTGGAAATAGCGACGGAGTAGAAGCAGTGAATCGTCCGACAGTTTTGATCGTTTCCGATGAAGACGAGTTCCCGAACGCCATTGCCACCGCTTGGGTCGCGGAAGGCGACACACCTGCATTTGTCGTCGGATCTGGCGGCGAATATATCGGCGACAATTTTGATCTCGCGATAGTAGGCGGTCTGAATAAATCGCCCGATTCACTCCTGGCCACCTTATCTCGAAACGGCAAACCGCTGATTCACGTTTCACGAGGCAACGGCGGCAGGCCTTCGCGCACCGGCGTCCTGTCGCTGCCGGAAATTTCAGGATGGCCCGAGGTGGTGGTTGCGGTGAGTAAACGGATTTTGCAGTTAGCGCACGCTGAGTCGGAGGTTGCGAGACTGTCAGAATTAATTTCGCAGCTGGAACGTCAGGCTGGGCTTGGCCGGTACATGATGGAGATGCGCCACAACCTGAACAACGCTCTAACTTCGATATTGGGAAACTGCGATCTGATTCTGCTCGACGAACACCAGCTTCCGGTGGCGGCAAAGGGCCAGCTCGAAACCATCCGCAACATGGGCCTGCGCCTGAATGAAATCATGCAACGGTTCACATCGCTGCAAAAAGAAATGCAGCTTGTCGAGCAACAGAAGAAGGCTGCGGCGAAGGGCGCAAGGGCGGGAGTTTAGTCGAGACCGCCAACCGCGTCACATTTCTTCACCTAGAATTAACCGAATCTTTTTGACTTCCACAGAGCCCTGCCGATAGCCTGCGTTCACCTTCTGTGAGACGCGGCGCCTGTCTCAATCGTTGGTTCGCCACGGCCGATAGGGTGTCTCTGGAAGAATGTCATCCCGAGCGCAATTTTTCAGGTGGGAGGAATCTGACGCAACCTCAAAAATTTTCTAATCAAGTAACTGAGAAATCAGATCTCGGTGCGCAGGATATTTCTCTACCAACTCCTGCCGGTTCCCCTTAACAAAATCCGCGTAATCAAAGCCCGGCGCCATCGTCGTGCCGAGCAGCGCGTATTCGCCTCCTTTGACCAGCCTCGAACCTTGCCACACACCTCCCGGCACGACGTGCTGAAATTGCATGCCAGTCCCAATGTCAGGCCCGAGCATCACAATCCTGCCAGTGCCATCTGGAAAGAGTTCGAGTAACTCAACCGGATCCCCGGCGTAGAAATGAAACATTTCGTCTCCAGGCAACTTGTGCAACGCAGAAAAAGCAGCAGGGGTCAGGAGGTAATAAATCGCCGTACACAATGCCCGTGGGCCGCCGTGGCCTCGCTTGAAGCTCTGCGCATCAATGGTTTCTGACGATCGGTAGGTCTCCGCAAAGAAACCGCCTTCGTTCGGCAGCGGCTTCAAATCGAAAATTCGCATGAGCTCGGCGGCAGTGGGCCTGGTCATCAGGATTCCTTTGAACTCGAGTTTAACCTGCTATCTCGCGTTAGTCAGAGCTCAAAGCAGTCGCACTCTCATGACAGTGAAGGCTGCATCAACCAGGGTGAACACGTCTCACGAGTCTTTGCTCTACTCCGAGATTCTCGACAGGTCAGCTATTTCGGAGTGTTCACGGCTGCAGCCAGGATGCTGTCAATCACGTCGTTCACACGTTTTCCCGGCAGGCTGAAGTTATTGGTCAGAATCGAGAAAGCCAACCGCTCGCCTTTACCCGTGATCGCGTAACCAGACAAGGTTTTGACTCCGCCTAACGACCCGGTTTTGCCGTATATGTGTGCCGAGGGATCGAGGTCCTTGAATCGGTCTGCCAGCGAGCCGTCGACACCGGCGACGGGAAGTGAATCGCGAAACTCCTTGCCCCAGGGCTGTTCGGCGGCGAATTGGAGGAGTTGGACCACGGCCCGCGGTGTCACGAGGTTCTCTCGCGATAACCCTGAACCATCGTAGAACACATAGTCATCGCTTGAGATGCCCGCGTTGTTAAGGAATCCGTGAACCACCTCAAGGCCCGCCTGCACCGTTCCGCCGGTGCCCTTCTCTCGCCCGAGCAGCCGAAGAAGAATTTCCGCATGCAGGTTCTGGCTGACTTTATTAATTACCTCGATGTCTTCGGACAAGGGGGCGGATTGATATTCGCCTAAGACTAACGGCCCCGTAGGAGCGGTTAGTGCGTGCTCATCTCCACCTCGGCTGGATGCGATCACAACGCTGGTGAAGGTCGAGAGACTTGCCAACTCGGTGTGATGAGTGCGCTGCTTGCCGTAGACAGCAATGCCTCTGACGTCCAGCAGATGCCGGAACAACGTGGCCGCGAACTCTGCCGGGTCCTCGATGGCCAGGCCTTCATTAACGCCCGAATCGTCCAGCGGCATGTTGCCCCAAAGGGTCAGCGTGGTCGAGCCCGGCTCACGATTGATGAAGATTTTTCGGCCGGTTCCAGCAGGCGTCGTTAATAGCCGATTGTCGATGGTGTAATAGTCAGCAAAAGGAGTGACACTCACAAACGCCCGGTCACCTGCGCGCGCGCCCGGCAGGATGTTCACGAAAATCACATTGTCATTGATCGTAAGCGCCGAAACCGGCGCGCCATCGGGCCACACCAGGTCGTCCTGGCTCCAGCCTTCGCCGTAGCGTTCGAAGGCGAAATAGGAGTCGTCGGCGATGATGTCGCCGTCAACGTACTTAACGCCTTTCTGCACCAGCTCATCTGCGAGCTGTTCCAGCACCCGGGCAGGATCGGCATCGCGCTGGGTACGCATGCTGTAGGGCAATTCGCGCCCCGAAAGGTTGGGATCACCTCGTCCTACCAGCATCAAATCGCCGTTTAATCGCCCATATTTGTCGAGTGAGCCGTTGGTCTCAAGGGTCGTTCGAAACTTGTAATCGGGTCCAATAAGGGCGAGGGCAGCCGCGGTGGTAAATAACTTCGTATTCGAGGCCGGGGTAAAGAGTTTATCCGAGTTGACCTCGTATAGAACCTTGCCGCTATCTAACGACTTGATTTGAATTCCCCAAAAACCGCGTGAAAGACCAGGCTGGGCGAGGATGGTTTCAATCTGTTTCTTGAGAGAGGGCCGGCGCGACGCAGCAGCTTGGCTGACCAGCAATGCGCAGCCAATCAGAATGATAAGGGATGCCCTGCGGTGAAACATCTACAAAGACGATTGTAGCACTCTCATAAGCGGGATTTAAGGCATATTCCGTTTAGAATCGGGAACATGCGTCCGATTTTCACATGGAACCTGGGCGTCCGCTCGCTCGAACTCGGCAAGCGAACGCTGGTCATGGGCATCGTGAATGTGACCCCCGATTCCTTCTCCGATGGCGGCGAGCATGTCTCGACAGGAGCCGCAGTCACGCATGCACTGAAGCTCATCGAGGAAGGCGCTGACATCGTCGACGTCGGTGGCGAGTCCACGCGGCCGGGCGCAAGGGTAGGAATGGAGAGGCCAATGGTCACCTCAGAAGAGGAGATGCGCCGGGTCCTGCCCGTGATTGTGGCGATAAAAGAGACGGAACCGCGCGCCGTCGTGTCCGTCGATACGTACAAAGCCAAGGTCGCTCTTGCTGCGGTTGAGGCCGGAGCTGATATCGTGAACGACGTCTCGGGCCTGCAGTGGGACCCGAAAATGAAGAAGACCCTCGCTCCCCTTCCGTGTGGCGTTGTCCTCATGCATGCCCGGGGCAAGCCGGACGAGTGGGCGAATCTACCGGGCGTGGCCGATCTTGTGGTGCTCATTAAGCGCGAACTGCGCGAGCGCGCCGAAGCCGCTGTCACCGCTAAGATCAAGCGTGATCGCATTGTGCTCGATCCGGGGTTCGGCTTCGGCAAGCGCTTCGAAGAAAATTATCCACTGCTGCGCCGCTTTCGCGAGTTCCACGAGCTCTACTTTCCGTTGATGGCGGGGGTGTCACGGAAATCGTTTATCGGCCGGGCGCTCGCGCGGACAAAGCAAGACGCGGCCGTTACCGATCGTTTGTGCGGAACACTTGGCGCAGAAGTTGCTGTGGCTTTACAGGGCGCGCATATCATTCGTACTCATGATGTCAGGGCGTGCGTGGATGCGATGAAGATTGCAGATCTTGTGTCTGATTAGTGGTGTTTCAGAGCTTCAGGAGAAACCTGACGATGGAAAATTTAATGTCTGAGCAGGAGATGAACCTGAAGCAGAAACCGGACCCCGCCTGCGCGACCGTGGTGGCGGCACTTGAGAAAGACCCGTTCTATCGCTCCATCTGTGCCGGTCATCGTAGCGACGAGCACCGGCGTCGCGCGGTGCTGGCGAAGTATTTCGACTGCTCGATCCAGGAAGGTCGAGACCTGGGCCGATGTGTTCATCTCCCCGATCGTGAACGGGGCGTTTCCGTATGGCTGTTGCCTCAGCATCCAGACGTGAAATCACGTGCGGCCCACAACAAACGTGCGTTCCTGCGTGAGACGCTCGAGTCACAAGGCTGTGCGAATTACTACCGAATCGTCGATTTCATGCATGCAAAAACCGCAACTGTGGTTGAAGCGGACGCCTGGTATCTTTCCATCGTGGCTGTCGATCCTGCAGCTCAGGGGAAAGGGTTCGGCCGTAAACTGCTGGAACCGACACTCGCCGAAGCCGACCGCATTGCCGCCACGTGCTATCTGGAAACGTTCAGTCCCGGGAATATTGGTTTCTACCAGCGCCTCGGTTTTTCACGTCGCGCACAATTTTCCGAACCGACCGTTGGCGCGGACTACGTTGTAATGGTTCGGCCTCCGGTGCGGTCTTAAACTCCCGGGGTGGCCAAAACTCAGAAAGATCGTGCTGAGTCCAACAGGATGGTAAATGGTCCATCATTCACCAACCCGACTTTCATCACCGCCTGAAATCGCCCGGTTTCGCATATGACTCCGGCGTCGCGGATCTTCCGCACAAAGTACTCATAAAGTTCGTTGGCGAGAGCAGGCGGTGCAGCTTGATCGAAGGACGGCCGTCTTCCCTTGCGCACGTCGCCATACAAGGTAAATTGAGACACGGCAAGGACTGCGCCACCAACATCGTGTAACGACAAGTTCATCTTCCCTGTTTCATCATCGAAAATTCTCAGGCCAATGATTTTCCTAACAAGGTACTCGGCATCGGCGGGCTTGTCAGTTTCGCCGACGCCCAACAGCACAAGCAGCCCCGCGCCAATTTTTCCCACGATTTCATCGCCGACGCTAACCTGCGCCCGGCTCACGCGTTGCACTACGGCTCGCATGCCGAAAAGTTTCTCAGCTTGACATGGTCGTGGCAACTCATCATCCAGCTCGCTGAAGATTTTTCAGCCCGCAGCAATGCATGGCATCCATCGTGTAACTGTTCGGCATCGTACCCAGCAGGAGGTCGTAAAAGTCCGATGAATTCTGGGAAGCAAACACTCAGAGAACTCGAAAGCAGGCGAAAAGCCCTGAATGAGCGGCTCATGAATTCCAAGAACCTTGAAGAAGCAAACAATATTGAACGAGAGCTTTGGGCGCTGAGAGCTGCGATTCGCCAGATGAAATCACTATCCGAAATTAAGCAGCCACCGTCGCGAGAGTCACAGCCCGCGCAGCACGCCTGAGCCGTCGAAAGCGGCGTTTACAATCCAGAGCGTTCGCGCATGCTACCGCGGAGCTTTTTCTGGCGGCAATGGCTCACCCAGGCTGAACCTCATCGCATGGAAATCGAGAGTAAAGCTCTCAAATCCAGCGGGCACATCCTGGCCGAGATTGCCGTAAAGCTCGCCGATATTTGTTCCAATCGCCGATCTCGAAATTGATATGTTCTTCAAGATTACTGTTTTGTTGCCGATTCCGAGTCTGACCTCCGGCTGAACAAAAACTTTGCGCGTAACGATTCCGCCTGCGCCCGAGCTTCCCTCTTTGCGCTTTTTCCAAGACTTAGATTCGCTCCGGAACCGCCGGTAATAGCGATCAGAAAAGCCAGTTCCAGCAGCGCCGGTATCAAAACTGAAGGGCAGATCCTTACCTTCAATTTCGCAGAGGACAACCGGGTTCAACTGCTGCATGTACATCCGGGCCCCGGTTTCGCTCTGCCTTCCCTGGGCCGCCGCTTCGAACTCGCCATTGTGCCGAAAGGTGATCGTCCCCAGTGCTTGAAATACGGGATCGCCAATGATCCCGTCGATCTGGTACGAACTCTTGCCCAGGTTTATGTTCATGTTCCGATCGGGCAGCACCATAATCACTACGTTGTGCAGAGTAGCACCGCCAATCGGCAACGTTGGGAGCAAGGCAACGTGCAGCGGATTTTCAATTCCGGTCAACCCGGCCTGAGTATGCGCGACGCCCGGCAGAGGTTGCAGTCCAAGCCGGTGCGCAAAGCTTTCGCTCACCAGCGACAGATTTGCGCCCGTATCCAGCAGCCACCGCCCCTCCACGCCATTGACGATCAGGTCAACGTTCTGGGAGTTCAAGGGATTACGTTCTGTCTTCAACCTGACAAGCCCATCCCACGTGATAGTTTGCGGCGGCGCATCGCGCAGGATGTGCATGATTTCTGCATCGTCGTGCACTTCCTTCAGATCCCCAGGCGACATTTGATTGGCGAAATGCGCTAAAAGGTCGTCGTCGGTTTTCGCGGCGTCGACGTATCGGAAGCTTTTGGTGTAATCATCCGCCAATGCCTGCAGCGCTATCGCAGTGCGGTCCGGGCGCGATGCACGTATACCCGGCAGTGCGCTGGTCAGCAGGCTTATCGACTCCCCAATGCGGTTTTCGCGGTTGGCAAGGATTCCCGCGAAATAGTCGCGGTCGGGCCCGGGCGCCATTTGTGCCAGGTCTATCTTCAGCTCTTCCAGCCTGAACTGTTCCACATCCGCGTCGGGGCCCGCAGCTGGCTTCGCCTTCCCGGCCGCATTGGAGCAAGGAAGAGTTCCAAAAACTGCGCAAAATAGAAGGAAGCGCCCGATGGTTCGCGGCATTGTACTCACAGTTTTTTTCCATGTTCGGAAGAGTAATTGAATATTATGTCAAATATTCAACGTGGTACATTAAAGCACATGAACAGCCCGCAAAACAAATACATAATTCGGGACAAGCGGCAGATGCGCGCGCTTGCGGCCTCGACGCGCCAGGAAATCGTCGACGTATTGCCGCGGCTGGGTACAGTGTCGGTTGCCGAACTTGCCACCGCGTTGGGCCGACCTGCGGACTCACTGTACTATCATCTGCGCTTGCTGACACGCGTCGGCCTGGTGTTGAGCGCCGGCGCTCGCAGTGTCAATGGCCGTTCCGAGGCGCTCTACCGTGCCGTGGCCTCCGACTTAAGACTTGCCTATAAACTCGGCAGCCACGGTAACGGGAACGAAATAAATTCGATCGTTGCATCCATGCTGCGCCTGGGCATTCGCGACTTCAGGCGAAGCTTTCGCGCCGGCAAGGCATCCGTCTCTGGTCCGGAGCGCGAATTGTGGGCATTGCGCAGGACCGGTTGGCTTTCCCGCGAGCAGATCGCCGATGTAAATCGGCACCTCCACAAGCTCATGCAAATTTCCGAATCGTCCGCGACCGGCGAAAAGCTCTACGCGCTCACCATGCTATTAACACCGCTGGAACGCAAAGACAAAAAGCGCGGCGCAAGAAGATGAAACCTCTGGATTCGCAATTACCATCGGCGTCCAAGACTGCTCCGAAGATGGCAAAGATCATCGTATCATCCAGCGTGGACGAGTTATTTAGGTCTAAGCCAGTGTCCAGCTTCACAATCTCGAATCGCGCCGCCCTCATCCAACGAGGGCGCAAGCTCGAATACCTCACGATCGCCTGGAATGCGATCGAGGCAGCAGTAGCAGTTTGGGCGGGAGTGGCCGCCGGAAGCATTTCCCTGCTCGGATTCGGAGCCGATAGCCTGATCGAACTTGCATCCGGCTGCGCTCTGCTCTGGCGAATGTCTGTTGACATGAAGATCGCGCAGCGCGAACGCAATGAGAAACGCGCGCTGCGAATTGTGGGCCTTTGTTTTCTCCTCCTGGCAGCCTACATTTTTTATGAATCCACCCGTGATCTGATCCAGAAGCGCGCACCTGAGGGCAGCGTCGCTGGAATTATTCTGGCGTGTGCTGCACTGGTTATTATGCCGCTGCTGGCTCGCGGGAAACGAAGGCTCGGCAGCGCATTGACTAGCCCGGCAATGACAGCGGATGCAAAGCAGAGCGAGTTCTGCGCTTATTTGTCTGCCATCTTGCTCGGCGGATTGGCTCTCAACGCCGTTTTCGGCCTGTGGTGGGCGGATCCGGTTTCTGCTTTGGTAATGACGCCGGTCATTGCGAAAGAAGGCGTCGAGGGAGTTCGCGGTACACCATGCGAAACCTGTTCGACCAACTCCCTTCCGCCCGTTTGACCGTAACTCCACAAGCAATTAGGATTTCCCTTTGCCCCAGCAGTCTCATCTAATTCTGAGCGAGGAGCAACATGGCAGCCGTTGATGAAAAAGTGAAGCAAATCATCGTGGAACAACTGGGAGTGGACGAGGGCGAAGTGACCCCCAGCGCTTCGTTCGTGGACGACCTGGGCGCCGACTCGCTCGACACCGTCGAACTGGTCATGGCTTTCGAAGAAGCTTTCGAGATCGAAATCCCCGACGAGGACGCCGAAAAAATCCGCACCGTTCAGGACGCGATCGACTATATCGGCAAGCACGCCAAGGCGGGTAAATAACTGGTGCGGCGAGTTGTCGTCACTGGAATAGGCCTGATCTGCGCGGTCGGCAACACCACCGAGGAAGTCTGGAAGAACCTGCTGGCCGGCAACAGCGGCGTCTGTCGGATCACTCACTTCGATACTTCCAAGTACGCCTGTCAGATCGCCGCCGAGGTCAAGAACTTCGATCCGCTCCAATTCATTGAGAAAAAAGAAGCCCGCAAGATGGCCCGGTTCATTCACCTCGCCATCGCCGCCGCGGATGAAGCTATGCAGGCCTCCGGCCTTAAGATCACGCCGGAGAATGCGGAAAACATAGGCGTGCACATCGGTTCGGGAATCGGCGGATTCGACATCATCGAACGCGAGCACACGAACCTCATCGAAGGCGGCCCGCGCAAGATATCTCCTTTCTTTATTCCAGCGGCGATCGTGAATCTCGCGGCCGGCCAGGTTTCGATGCGCTACGGCGCCAAGGGCCCGAATGAAGCGACGGCGACCGCTTGCACCACCAGCGCGCATTCCATCGGCGATTCATTCCGAATCATCCAGCACCGCGACGCCGACGTGATGATTGCCGGAGGCTCGGAAGCTGCCATTACGCCGATGGGTGTTGGCGGTTTCGCTGCCATGCGGGCGCTTTCCACCCGCAATGACGAGCCGCAAAAAGCCAGCCGCCCGTGGGACCGCGATCGCGACGGTTTCGTGATCGGCGAGGGCGCGGGAATCCTGATTCTTGAAGAACTCGAACACGCTCTTGCCCGTGGTGCAAAGCCGATCGCCGAGATTGTCGGCTACGGAATGAGCGGTGACGCTTATCACATGACCCAGCCGGCGCCTGAGCACGAGGGCGGTTTGCGGGTCATGAAAAATGCTGCGCGGGACGCGAAAGTGCAAGCCAAGGACATCGGCTACGTCAACGCTCATGGCACTTCAACGCCAATTGGCGATACCCTGGAAGCCCACGCCATCCGCAACTTCTTCGGCGAAAATAAGATTGCAGTGAGCTCAACCAAGTCGATGACCGGACATCTGCTGGGGGGAGCCGGCGGCCTGGAAGCCGGAATCACCGTGCTGGCTTTGCGGGATCAAGTCCTTCCTCCAACCATCAACCTGGAAAATCAGGATCCCGGTACCGGCGACATGGATTTCGTTCCCAATCATCCGCGCAAGGTCTCCTCGCTCGAATACGCCATGTCGAATTCTTTCGGCTTCGGCGGCACCAACGGCGCTCTGCTGTTCAGAAAATGGACCGAGACGTAGCATGGGACCGAGACTGATTGTCAGAGTGGCGGAGGCCCAGGCATTGAAGCTGGGCCCGACGTGGCGCTGGAGATGGTCGCTTCCAGAGATGCCGGCATCACCTGGGGCGCGCCTGTCCGCTTTGCTCGACGCTGCAGCCTGCAGGGTGGCGACAATCTTTCCGGATCGCAGGTTGTGGTCGGCCGGCATGGCGAAGTTTACGTCGCCTATGCCTCAATAAAAGACGGCGGACTCGACGCTCAGATCCTGTTCCGTCGCTCGGACGATGGCGGCATGACCTTTGGATCCGAGACGGTGGTAGGCACTCCGATCCCGGCAGCGAATCCGTTTTCTCCGCAGTTGCAGGGCTTTTTCCGCACCAATCCGTTCCCCATGCTCGCGGTGGATAAGTCCGGCAGCCCTCACAGTGGCAACCTCTATATGGTTTGGACCGACGCGTCGCAGAACGTCATCGACGACTTGCTGATCGACTTTTTTAACGGTGATAGCAATTGCGTCGCCGACGGCTGCGGTGGATATGCCTTCGGCGACATCGTTTTCAGCCGCTCCCTTGATGGCGGAAACACATGGTCGCCGGCAACGCTGGTCAGTCCGACTCCGGCCAACTTTCAGGGCGCAGGCCGCGACCAGTTCATGGCCGGTGTCGCGGTCGATAAACTCGGGAACCTCGCCGTCTGTTATTCCGACCGCCGTAACGATCCGAATAATTTTCTCGTCGATCACTTCTGCTCGGTATCCCAGGACCAGGGAACCACGTTTAGCGATATTCGCGAAACACCCGCTAGCTGGGAGCCAAACACCAGCACCGATGGCATCATCAACCCGCTGTACCTGGGCGATTACGATGCCGTCAGTTCTGACGCAACCGGGGCCAATGCCGGATTCTTTAGCACTTTTCAGATTCAAAACAACGGAAATCCCGATGTGTTTGGATTTAGAGTTCCCTAGGAAAAATGGCAAATCGTGTTGCCTGGTGAAAACGCCCGCCTAGCCTGCGCACGAACGCCTCACATTTTGGGTTCCCTCCGGCATTGTCTCGACGTGCTTCTGGTCACCTCCGGTAATAACACCTTTGTACCGAGCACTGTCCTAACGCACAGTTGATATGGCCGAAATCCCGCGCCAGAATGGGTATTCGACGGAACTACCATGGTTCGCCAGTTGTTGACTAGGCAAGCCCGGGGTTCCGTAACTGGCTCGGACCGGGAAACCCGTTATTTCTTGGGCCAAGAACATGCGAACGGAGACTGCTTTGGGAAACTCTCTCACTCCACTTTCCTCCTCCAGAAAGTTCTCAGCTCGGGCCGCATTGGTTGATCTGCACGAATCGTCAAGAACGGTGCTTTCAGAGTGTTTTCGCCAGTTCGGCATTGACCCTGTGCCAATAACTTCCGAGAATTCCAGGCGTCTTTCCAAAGAAAAATTTGAAGCCTGCGTAGTTCGCGTCGGAAGTACCGCCGAAGATGTGCTCGAGTCGGCGCGACGCTCCCGCTCCAACAGCCGCATGATTATTTATGGGCTGGGCGGAAGCATGAAAGAGCTCATGAAGCTCTCCAAGTATGGCCTGAATGCAATCTTTCACGAGCCACTCGAACGCCCCGCGGCCCTCAAACTCGTGAAGGCCACGCAGATGCTCGTGCTCCACGAATTCCGCCGCTACGTGCGTATTCCGGTGATCACTGAAGTTTCAGTGGTTGCCGGTCAGCGGCAGTTCACCGCTACCAGTCTCGAGTTGAGCAGTGGAGGCATGTCCCTGAAATGCCCGGAAGAGATCGCCCAGGGCACTCAGGTTGAGATTTCTTTCGCCCTGCTCACTTTGCCTCGAATTTGGATCAAAGGGACCGTGAGCTGGTGCAAGCCTGCCAATAAGCTCTTCGGCGTTCGCTTCGATCCCACCGATGCGCGCAAGGCGCGGATCAAGGAATGGGTCGACGGTTATCTCGAAAGCTAAATTTCCACGTTTTCGCCCTCCTTTACGATTGTTCGGTACCGAACCAATATCAAATTCCGAAACTCTGTTCCGCCTAGTTCGATTTCCTCGCATTCATCAGGTTTACACGGTATTGCTGCTTTCGCTGTCTTACCTCTAGCTTCGATCCTGGTACGCAAAATAATCAGGAGGAACTCATGAATTGGGACCAGATGGAAGGCAAGTGGAAGCAGATGAAAGGCTCCGTGAAAACACGCTGGGGCAAATTGACCGATGACGACCTTGATGTAATCCGCGGACAGAAGGACCAGCTCGTCGGCCGTATCCAGGAAAGATATGGGATTCAGAAAGACGAAGCCCAGCGCCAGGTTGACGACTGGAATAGCAGCTTGGATGAAGAAAATGAACGGGAGCGAGAGCGGATCGAACAGCGAAAGGCAAGTTAACTTCCAGCGCTGGCCACGGAGGTCGCAAAGTCTCGCCGCAAGCCGGCGCACCTACATTCGAACTTCTGCGCGCGCACGCGGCGTCGGAGGTTCTTCGCGAATGCTCAACGGCACCGTGGCCCGCACCGCGGTGCCCTTTTCATCTGAAGTGACCTCGAATGTCCCCCCTAATTCGTGTATGCGCTCGCGCATTCCCGCCAAGCCAACCCCCAGCTTGGAGCCTTCTCCTCGGATTTGCTCCAGCACGTGCTGCGGCATGCCCTTGCCGTGATCGCAAACTTCAATGCTGATTTGCTCCGCATCGCTCTCAACTTTGATCTCTGCCGCCGGCGTTCTCGAATGCCGATGCACGTTGGTCAGGCTTTCCTGCAGCACCCGGAACAGGGCAATCTCGACCGCTTCCGACAGGCGCGGCATATCTTCCGGCAGCTCCAACGTAACCGGAATTCCGCTGCGTTGCGAAAACCCGGTCACAAACCAACTGGCTGCGGACGCAAATCCGGCTTCATCGAGCAGGGGCGGATGCAGCAGATGCGAAAGCGTCCGAGTTTCCGCGATCGCCTTCTCCAGGATCTCGCCGCATTCGCCCATCAAAGACCGGCTCTGTTCGGGGCTGGGCGAGTTTCCCAGCATCTCGATCGCGATCTTCAGCCCCGCCAGATATTGACCGAGACTGTCGTGCAGTTCCCGCGCGATCCGCCGCCGTTCCTGGTCTTGAATCCCCAAAAGCCGGCCACTCAGTTTCCGCAGCGCTTCTTCCGCATTACGGCGAGCAGTCACATCTACGGCGATAACTCCAAGCTGGGTAAACGCGCCACGTTCCTCGGAGATTGGGAAATAATTTACCAGCCAATGCCGCACCTGACCAGGCTTCCCCGGCAACTCGGTCGAAATCTCGCGGTCGAGTAGCGGCGTGCCCGTCTGCAGAACCTTCCGCAGCACGGCCTCGGTGCGGACCCCCCGTGGTCCGAAGATTTCCGGCACTGATTTCCCCAGCAGGTCGTCTGGATTGAGACCAGCCATCCGCGGCAGAACGTCATTCACCCGCGTATATCGCAGATGCGAGTCGAGAATACCGAAACCGACGGTAGAGGATGAGAAGAACGCATTCACGATTTCGCGGGTCTGTCGTGCGAGGTTCTGGGTCTGTTGGTACTGGCGGAACGAATAGTTCAGCAGAAATGCCTCAATACCCAGCAAGACCAGCGCGATGACGAATGACACCGCGATCATCCGCAAAGTCTGATGGTAGTTTGCAGTCGATGCCAGCTGCCGCTCGTTCAACAGCTGGTCCTCCTCGTCTTGCATGCGTTGCAGTGCGCGTTCCACGCTGTCGTGCAAATCCGCAGTTTCGCGTGCCACCTGCGCATCGGCATCGATGGTTGAAACCCCCTTTTTATGGGCTTGTATCGATTGTGCAATCAGATCAAGTTCACTTTCGATGTTTGCCTCAAGGGAGTCGAGTTCCGACCGGCGAGCTGGATTGTCGGAAGTCTGGTTGCGAAGGCGCTTCAGATCGGTGTGAATATTTCCGATCGCGGAGGTGTAGCCGTCCAGAAGCGCCTTGTCGCCGGTGAAAATGTACGCGTTGCCGGAATTGTTCGCGCGAAAAATCTCGCCCCCGAGATCTTCAAGAAGCGTCTGCACCTCGCGCGTGTGTCCGACCATAGCTTCGCTCGTAAGAAGCCTGTGAGTCGCGCGAACCAGAAACACGCTGCAGGCGATGAGCAGGGCGACTGCAACCGCGAACGCCAGCCAGGCGACACTTCGGAGGGAAAAGGTCATCGAGCAAATCGGGGACTGGCCGGATGGGTGCGACCGGTCCTGCTTACCTTTAATATACTATCGTCGCAGCGAGTGCGAAGCGAGAGCTGTCGCGGCTTCACGCTTGAAGACACCTTTTACCATGCGCCTGAGGGTACCCCGCTTACTGCCCGGGTTTGGGAGAGTTTCTTTGCCGGGAGCGACACAAGTAAGGCTGTAAAATAGTTTAGTGGGCTCCTCTTCTCAACTCGTCCAGATCGATCTCCGCCCGCCCGTGCGCCAGCCCAAACCTGACTGGCTGCGCGCTAAAGCGCCGGTAGGTGAGAACTTTCACAACCTCAAGAAGCTGGCGCGCGGGCTCGGCCTGCACACCGTCTGCGAGTCGGCGCAATGCCCCAACATTGGCGAATGCTGGAACCATCGTACTGCGACATTTATGCTGCTCGGCGATATTTGCACGCGCCGCTGCGGTTTCTGCGCCGTGCCCAAGGGACGTCCGCTGCCGCTCGATTGGGATGAGCCCCGCCGCGTCGCCGAAGCCGTCGCCACCCTCGGATTGCAGCACGCCGTCATCACCAGCGTAAACCGGGATGACGATAATCTCGGCGGTGCGCGAATTTTTGCTGAGACAATTCGCCAGGTCCGTGAAGTCGCGCCGGATTGCCGCGTTGAGGTACTCATCCCCGATTTTCAGGGAATCGACGAAGCTCTGCATATCGTGCTGGATGCGCGCCCCGATGTTCTGAATCACAACACCGAGTCAGTGCCGCGGCTCTATCGCGTGGTTCGCTCCGGCGCGCGTTACCAGCGCACGCTCCGCCTGCTGGAAAACGCCAAGAAATTTTCGCCAGGGATGGTGACCAAATCCGGCCTGATGGTCGGCCTCGGCGAGACCATGACCGAATTGATTGACGTTTTTCGCGACCTCGCCGAGCGGCGCGTTGACATTCTCACCGTCGGGCAATACTTGCGCCCCTCGCGCGACCACCTGCCCATCGCTCGCTTCTACACGCCCGGCGAATTCGCTTATCTGAAAGAAGAAGCGCTGGGCCTCGGTTTCCGCCACGTCGAATCCGGCCCCCTGGTGCGCTCGAGTTATCACGCCCACGAGCAAGCGGACAATGTAAGCCCCAGTTAGGGTTATCCGGATAAAAATCGGCGAACGTTTTCTAGGACCTTCATCTCACCTCAACCTTTTGCATCCATTGCGCGATCTGCACGTTCCAGCCCAGTTCCTTCGTCATGGCATCGCGCAACATGCTCGACGCCTCCGGTTCGCCGTGCACAAGATAAGTTGCACCCGGCTTTGCCTTAAACGTGTGCAGCCATTCCAGCAACTCAGGCGTGTCGGCATGATCGCTGAACTGCTCGAGTGCGGCGATCTGGGCGCGAATCGGGACCATCTGGCCAAATATTTTCACCTCCGGCGCGCCGCTCTTGATGGTGAACCCGCGCGTTCCGGGCGCTTGGAATCCGATGAATATGACTGTGTTCTTCGGGTCGGGCAGGCGCAGCGTCAGATGGTGCTGAATCCGCCCTCCCGTCACCATCCCGCTCGAGGAAATGATTATGCAGGGAAATTTGCAGTCATTGATCTTCTTCGAATCTTGGGCCGTCTGCGCGAACGTGAAGCCCTGCCACTTCAGCGGCGATCCGTACTTAGCCACAAGTTGCTTGGTGGCATCGCTGTACTCTTCGGTATGCTTCAGAAAGATCTCAACCGCCTTGATCGCCATGGGGCTGTCGCAGAAAACCGGAACTCGTGGCGCCTGCCCTGATTCCATCAGTTCTTTAAGCATGAACAGAAATTTTTGCGTGCGCTCGACCGCGAACGCCGGGACAATAACGCTCCCGCCGCGCTGAACCGTCTTGCGAATCAGGTCGGCCAATTCCGGTCGCGGATCGTCAGTCGGATGCCGGCGATTTCCATAGGTCGATTCCATGACGACGACATCGGCTGATTCTCCAGCCTGCGGTCCCGAATAGACGACCTTTCCCGGCGCAACGTTTTGATCGTGCACGCGCCCGATGTCGCCAGTGAAAAGCAGGCGTGTGGGGCCAGCGCCCCCGCCGGCCTCGGTTAGCGTGATCTCAGCCATCGATGATCCCAAAATATGCGCCGCATGGACGAAACGGAACGAAAGTTCAGGCGAAATCTGCTTCGCGTCACCGAACCCAACCGGCTGGAAATATTGCAGGCAATCCACCGCCTCGTCTTCCGTATACAAGGGCAGAGCAGGATCGTGCTTGGACGTTTTGAACTTGTTGTGAAACGCCGCGTCTTCTTCCTGCAGATGGCCGGAATCAGGCAGCAGGACGCCGCATAAGTCTACGGTCGCGGGGGTCGCATAAATCGGCCCGCGAAAGCCCTGTTTCACCAGACGTGGAATCCATCCGCAATGATCGAGGTGCGCGTGGGTCAGAATCAGGGCATCGATGTCCTTCGCCGACAGCGGCAACCCCTGCCAGTTGCGCTCGCGCCATTCTTTCTTACCCTGAAAAAGGCCGCAATCGACCAGAACCTGAACGCCTGCCGAGCCATTGCCCGCAGTGTTGATTAAGTGTTTCGATCCAGTAACCGTGCCTGCCGCCCCGAGAAATTGTATGTAGGACAAAAAGACCCTCCGAAATTGAACCATTGACTGAAAGAGTCATTGCATCACTTCGACGCGGCTCGCGGCCCCGCATTAAATCACTCAATGATTCAATCACTCAATGATTCACTTGTTGTGCTTCAATCTTATACACGTGAACGGTGGTCCCGCTTTCCGGCACGCTGCCGTCGTTCACAGTTATTTCCTGCGGCATCGCTGGTGCAACCACCCGAACCGTCGCTTTGGATTTTCCTGCAACAATCAGCCGCTCGGTCGCGTCTCCAGCCGCCATGTGCGCGGTAACGGGCACTTCTGCACCAGCCGCGCCCTGGTTCTCGACCGTGACCGCCACCATATATCCGCCGTTCACCATCTCTCTCGGATAAACAGAAACAATATGCAGATCCGGCAGCCCGCGGTCGCGGTAGACCCAATCGTCGAAGAACCACTCGAGATCGCGATGCGCCTGCGCTTCAATCAGCTTTTGTATGTAGTCGGCGCGAGTGTCGTCATGAGGGTTGTATTTGTTGAGCACGGCGGCGAAAGCAGTCTCGCCCACAATGTCTCGCAGCATCCACCAGACACCCATGGCCTTTGTCTGGACGAGGAATTCGTCAGGCGCGTTGATGAGCGAGGTTCCCGCGGATCGATCTCCGCTTGCCGCGAGATTCTGTCTTTCAGCTTCGATCAGCCCGCCTCTGTGGCTCTGCAGGTACACAAGCCCGGCATCGCGGCCTTTTTCCTCTTCGACGTAGCGTGCCTGCGCATAAGCCGCCAGGCCGTCGCTGATCCATTCGCGCGGCGACGGGAAATAAAGGTGCGTCAATTGCCCGGCCGCTGATAGCAGAAATGTCGTTTCGTTGTTCATTAGCGGCATCAGCAGCATGCCGCCGGATTCGAACGGAGCGTCTTGCGCATCGGGCAGATCGATGACTTCGGCCTTCGGGTTAGGGGTCCTGCGATGATCGCCGAACCAATTGCTGATCTGGGGGCCAACTTGCTCAAGGGCAAGTTTGTAATCGTCGGCACCTGATTTATTCCCAGGAAGATAGTGGATGGTCGCATCGGAATTGTCCAATTCCACGAAGCGGGCCATCGCTATTACGGGGACAACATTGCCGATTGGCGAGTAATCGTGCTCGCAGCAAGCCACGGTCTCGCCTTCGCTCGTACCCGACATGCCGCCCCCCGGTACGCCTGAAACAATGTTATTCATCAGCGCAGTCGTTGCGGCGCCCAGTTGGCAGAGGTTCACTTTCATCTCGGCATCTCTCTCGCGCTGCATCCACTTCCCTACTTCTTCAAACACACTGTTTCTTTCAGATAGACTCGTTGCTTCGGTTTCGATCGGATACCACGCCACATACCCGATCCCGCGCACAGCTGTAAATGCGCCGCCAATCTGGTCCCAATCGGAGTGTTTGGCGGTCTCCGCGGGTACGCCGATGCGGGTCAAGCGTGTCGCGTCTTGCGGAATGACACCTTCATATCCGATCTCGAGTTCTATCGTTTGCCTCGGCGGAGCAGCTCGCGGCAATACGACAATTGCTTCCGTCAAAGCCCCCGTGTGATCGATGTCCGTGGTGTACGTCTGCGAAACAAACTCGACCGGCTTCCCTTCGAACTGGATCGAGATCCAGTTCAGAGTGGAGGAAACCTGCAGCGAAAGACTTTTCTGTGGCGAGTCGGAATCGTTTCGCAGCGTGATTTTCCCGCGCACCCCAAGTCGCTGCTGCTCCGGCTCGATTCTTGCGTTCAGGTCGTAATGGGTAAACGTAAAGGCATGACGATCCAGCGCGGCGCACGGCAAAAAACAACCGCAAAAAACGCAGAGAACGCAGAGGAACTTCATTCAGCCTTCCGCCTCTGCCGCACCACTTCATACAGCACAACTCCCGCCGCAACCGAAACGTTGAGCGACGGCACCTTGCCAAGCATGGGAATCGAGACCAGGAAATCACACTTTTTGGCGACCAGGTCGTGCAGCCCCTTGCCTTCGGCGCCGAGAACGATCGCGCAGTCCATTTTGTAATCCACGTCGTGGTAAGTCTGTTTGCCGCGCTCATCCAGACCCACCATCCACAAGCCTTTCGCCTTCAACTCTTCCAGCGTCCTTGCGATGTTTGTAACTTTTGCGATCGGCAAATGCTCGCTCGCCCCCGCCGACGCTTTCGCGACCGTTCCCGTCACGCCCGCCGCGCGCCGCTCAGGAATCACTGCTCCATTTGCGCCAGCCGCATCCGCCGTGCGCAAAATTGCCCCAAGGTTATGCGGATCCTCAACCCCGTCGAGCACGATCACTAGCGAGTATTCGCCGCGCTTAGCCGCCAGCACGTCTCCCAGATCGACATACGTCTTTGACGAAGTGACCGCAACCACTCCTTGGTGCGATCCAGTCGCCGCCATTCGATCCAGCTCGATTCGCGGCAGAAAACGCACAGCAACGCTATTGTGCCGGCACTCCTGAATCAGCTTCTGCAGCCGCAGATCGTGACGATCTTTAGCCACGCCGACCCACTCGAAAGCCCGGCCCCGCGCCTTCAAAGCTGCGCTGACCGCATTGATTCCATAAATAACATTCATCGGGAACAGTCAGTTTAAACGCTTTCGAAAGCGGCCATTCGTCCCTTTTCGCCAAGCGAGCGCAGGTGTACACTTGGCGCGCGTGAACCTCGAATTAAGCAAGACCAATGGAGGAAACATGAAGACGGCGACTCAGTTGCTTTTAACCGGCCTGCTCATGATCGGGTTCACCAACTTCTCAACCGCACAGATGGGCATGGGAATGCGACCGCCCAGTATCGCCGGGGTTTTCAATCCGGTAGTAGGCTCCGGCGCCAGCTACAACATCGTGAGCAAGAATGGCAGAGACACAGCGCTCGACATCGCCGTAGTCGATAAAGAATCTGGCGGCTACTGGATCGAGATGACGATGAGCATGTCGCAGAATCCGAATGGCGGCGCTCAAATGAGCGGAATGCCAATGGGCGGCCCGAATTACATGAAGGAGTTAGTGGTGCGGCAAGGGGATGACCTCGTTGTTCAGAAAGTCATCATGCAGATGCAGGGCCGTCCGCCCATGGATGTGAGTTCCGCGCCTCGCGCCATGCAATCGCAGGAATCGAAGGCCGACATTCGCACCCATGCGCAAAAGATCGGCACTGAATCCATCACCACGCCGGCAGGGACCTTCTCGTGCGAGCACTGGCGCGACACCAAGAGCGGCGACGATTACTGGCTCAGCGATAAAGTCACGCCGTTCCAACTGGTGAAAATGTCGGGCCCCAACACCAACACTGTTGTTCTGGTGAAGGTAATCACGGACGCAAAAACGCACATCACCGGAACTCCCGTCAGCATGCAGGAGATGATGCAGCAGCGCATGGGCAAGCCGAACCAGTAGCTCGCGTCAGGCAGTCGGGCCAGGCTTTCATCAGCTATACTTTCCGTGAGGACGAACGAGTGTCTCTATCCGCGGTCATTGTGGACGATGAGCAACTGGCCCGCGATGAACTGGCCTACCTGCTCAAAAATATTGGCGACGTAGACGTGGTCGCACAAGGAAAGAATGGCCTTGAAGCCGTCAACCTGATTCGCGAGCACAACCCAGACCTGGTTTTTCTCGACGTGCAGATGCCCGGCCTCGACGGCTTCGGCGTGATAAAGAAGCTGCTCGACAAGAAACATCCGCTGCCTAAAATCGTCTTCTCGACCGCGTTTGATCAGTATGCAGTGCGCGCGTTCGAAGTCAACGCCGTCGACTATCTGCTCAAGCCCTTTGACCGCAAGCGGGTCGCGCAATCGGTCGAAAAAGCCCGCACCAAAATGGAGCCCAGCACCTCCTCGTCCGACAAGCTGGATACGCTCGTCCGCATGCTGGAATCGCAGAAACCGCAGACGGCCAAGATTTTGCTGAAAGCAGGCGGTAGATTGTTTCTGGTCAGCCAGCGCGATATTTGTTTCGCCTCAATCGAAGACGGAATCATCACGGTTGTGACCAGCGGCATCAACGGCATGGAAGGCCAGTCCAATTGCCGCACCCTTGAAGAACTTCTCGACAGCCTCGATCCTAATCTTTTCTGGCGCGCCCACCGGTCTTATCTGGTGAACATCAACCGCATCAAGGAAGTCGTGCCGTGGTTTAAGAGCTCCTACCAACTCCGCATGGACGACAAGAAGCAGACCGAAATTCCCGTCAGCCGCGCCCAAACGAAGCGGCTGAGAGAACTGTTCGGCCTGTAGTTTTAATCAGCGGCACCGGTCCGGGGACCCGAAAACATCGCGGCATACGGGCGTCCGTCGAAAGCCGACTGGGCATGCACGATCTTTCCATCCCTGGTCTGATGCCATTCTGCGACTAGAACCGTGGCTTCTGCCGGAGCTTTCGTTTCCAATTCAAAGAAAATCGCAGCGTCCTTGCCGTCGCCAATAATCTTCTTCACATCGAGCCGCGCCGTGATTTGCAGCAGTCCCGCAAAGGTTTTCATATATTCGTCGGCGCTGCGGTAGGTTTCGAATAAACCTTCGAAGACCATATCGTCCGCCAGGCACGCGCGGGCTGCAGCAAGATCGCGTCTCAACACGGCGTCATAAAATTCTCTTAGAACTTGGCCTGCGTTTTCCACGGTTGTTACTTTCTTGTGAATGGATTTTACGATGCGAAATTTGGCAATCACTGATTCGGACGTCGTCAATGCTTACTGGCGCGACCCGAATAACTTTGCCATTGTGACCACTGTTCGGGCGTTGGTTTGCCCGAAATCAATTCGTAATCAGTGAATATGACTTCTTTTCCGACCAACTCCGGCGTATAAACTGACTCGAATCGCTTCACCGCTTCAGACTGGCCATGGCGCTCTTGCGCGGCTTCATCTGCAAAAATGAAGAGATGCAGGAACCGGGTCGGGTCGTTCTTTTCCTGCCAGGCCAGATACATTTGCGTGCCTGGTTCGTTCCCCTGAACATGTTCGACGAACTTTTTGATGGCCTTCTTGACTTTTTCTACAGCTGCGGGCTTCACTTGATACGCACCTGTCTGAAAAATCGCCATGCTCTCTCTCCCTCGCGGTATGAGTTATTGTTGACTAAACCTGCCGCGATGCACACACTCTCATTTTTTCCAGTGCGGTCCAGGATCTCTTCCCTCAACAAAATCCTTCAAGCGGTACATGAGTTCACCCCACGTCGAATTGCAGGTCGCGCAGAAGTCGGTGACCTCTTTCCAGCCGGTTTGAGTGAAGCGTAAAGTTGTTCCGCCATTTTGCGGGGTCAACTCCCATATCAGAATAGTCCCCTTCCACTCAGGATGGTCGCCCTCACAGCTCCATACAACACGCTTGCCTGGCTCAAGCTTGTCAAGGTTCATGCGAAAAACGATGGCGCGATTATCAAAGCCGAATTCGGCTTTGCCGCCAACCGTCTCGTCTGCCCTGGTATCGGCTGTCCACCACTTGCGTAACCCGGCTTGGGTAGCCAGGGCGCTATAGACGTTATCAGGGGAAGCAATGATGTCGATTTGGTGCTTAATTTCGGCCATTCTTTTCTCCTCTCATTCAAGGAATAAATTTATTTACTGGATGACGCGACAGGCATTCTCATTTTTCATTTAGCACTTCATACAGCAATATCTGCGGTGGCTCCGCAACCAAATCGCTCATTGCGGACATGAGAGTTTGGACATGCGTTCCCTGGAGATGGCGGGCATGGTGCTCTCGGGAGACCCAACGCTCAAAACCAATGATTGTCGACGCATGCTCGAGGGAGCGATACAAGCTGAACAACTCGCAGCCAGGTTGGGCACGCGTAGGTCCTGCGACCTCGCAGAGTGCTTGTTCGAGTTTCTTTTCCTGCCCCGGTTTTGCTTTGGCCGCGGCGATTACGATCAGAGTCGATCTTGCTGTCATGCCTGCTTCCCTATTCATGCTGGATTTACAAGTTGCGTCATTCCACCGTCGACCAGGATCTCCGACCCCAGACAATAGCTTGAGTCATCCGAAGCAAGGAACAAAGCCGCCTTGGCCATTTCTTCCGGAGTACCACGCCTTTTCAGCGGAATGGTGCTGGTAATAACAGCGGCGAGTTGTTCGGGAGTCATACCTGGCGGCCCGCCCTCGCGGCTGATGATGGGCGTGTCAGTCATGCCGGGACTTAGAACATTCACCCGGATTCGGCGTGGCAGAAATTCTACTGCCATCGAGCGCGCAAGAGATCGCACGGCAGCTTTGCAGGCGGAGTAAACGGAAGTGCCGACGCGCCCAAGTTTGTCCGAATCAGCCGATCCCACCAGGATGATCGATGATCCGTTCCGCATGTAGGGCACTGCTCTCTGAACAGTAAAAAACACGCCTTTGAATAGCACATTCGAGAGTTCGTCAAACAGGTGCTCGGGCATATTCTCGACGGCTGCGAATTTCGCGATTCCGGCATTGGCGACGAGAACATCGATTTCTCCCAATGCCTTTACCGTTTGCTCGAATAAGCAATTAAGGTCGCCCAGGTTGCGAACGTCTCCTTGCAGCGCCAGAGCACGCCCAGCGAGGCTCTGGGCCGCCTGTTCGAGCGTTTGCCGGCTGCGGCCAAAGATCACGAGTTGAGCGCCGTTTTGTTCGAACTCACGCGCAATGGCCAGACCAATTCCGCTATTCCCCCCGGTGATCACAGCCACTTTCTTATCGAGCTTCATGCGTTCCCTGTTTCATGATGAGAGTTGTTTCCAGCCGGCGGCCGACAACGCGCAGCGACTTCACCTTAACCTGCATTGACCTGCTCCTTGCGCGCAACCTCAGGCCTGGCTATTCAACTTCTAACCGATGTCGACGTCGTCGGGATAAGGTCTGCCCTTGCCATCTTCACAAAACGACTTCAGGCCGATAAGATACGTCGCCCACTTGGTGCTGCAGTAATGCATAAACTCAACCGGTTCTTTCCACCCGCGCTGCGCAAAGAAGACTACAGTCCGGCCGTCTTCCGGCTTCAAATCGAAAGTCAGTTCCGTTCCGACCCATTCCTTCGCACCGTCTACGCACAGCCACTTGATACGCTTTCCAGCCGAGAGTTCGATGACTTTCATCGCATTGAAGCCTTGCTCACCGAAGCGAAAATGATTGATTGCGCCCAGGCCGGGCGATGCTTTCACATCGCTAGTCCACCAGGCGGCTAGACCTGCCTGTTCGGAAAGCGCTCTGAAGACCTTCTCGACCGGAGCTTCAATGCCTACGCGATGCAAAATGTCAGGCATTTTTCTTCCCCGTTTTTGTAAGATATTCGGCGAACTTCCGCGCAATCGTTCCCCATCCCATCTCATACCGCTGCGCCAGATCGCGGTCACCGAACCCTTCGTGCGTGATTACCAACTCAGTCTCATCGCCGTGCGCGATAAACTCCACGGTTACCAGAGTGATTTCAGTGCCAGCGTTTCCTCCCGACCAAGTAAAGCTGAGCTTCGCTGGAGGCTCGATGACGCGATACGTACCGACGTGTTCATGGACTTCTTTCGTGCTTCGCATGATGATGCGAAACGAACCGCCAACGCGGACGTCGAGCGTGGCTTCAGCTGAAACAATGTCGCCGGGGCACATCCACTGGCTAATGCCTGCGGGATCAATCCATGCCTCATAAACGACTTCACGCGGCGCCGGCATTCTGCGCCTGACCGCGATGCGCTGCTTTCCATCAGGGCCGGTTTCCATGCACCTTCCTTTTCTTCTCTTTGAATTTTTTCGCAACGTAAACTTCTAATGCATCCAAACGCAGTTCCCAGAACTCAAGGTATTGCTCTAGCCATTCCTCGGCCTGGCGTAAGGGACGCGGCTCGATCCAGCAGTGGTGCTCGCGCCCTTTGATTTCGCGGCATACCAGACCGGCGCGCTCCAAAACCATTACGTGCTTCGATATGGCATTTAAAGAAACTGAAAACGGTTCGGCGATCTCGTTGATGGTAGCGGAACGTGCGCCGAGCTTTTGCAGGATTTCCCGGCGTGTGGGATCAGCCAGCGCGGAAAATATCCGGTCCAGTTCGGCGGTTTGAGAATGTTCAACCAAGAGGTTGAATATTAGGGGACTTTCACCAGGTGTGTCAATGGGGAACTTTGTAAAAGAAATGTCAGCAAACTCAGGAGGTCGGGTTTTTACGCGCTGGCTTTGTCGGTGAGTGGAAGAGATTCGCTGCTCGCCGCATCCAATTCCAACTGCTCTTGACCGCTGAGTGCGCTCACGCGGCCGCGGTAGGTCTTGAGATGAGTCGAAGCTTTGTCGAACGCCTCCTGCGCTTTGCCCAGGCTCTTGCCAACGTTTTCGAACTGGTTCTGGAAATGATCGAATGATTTCTGCGCTTTCGCCAGTTCCTCGCGGCTCTTCTCGAACCGGCTCGCGACTTCATACCACTTGTGAACCAGCGCGATCGTCTGCAACGTCATTAGCAGCGTGTTCGGAGAAACTGGAAACACGTGCTGCTGGTTCAGCCAGTCGGCGAGCTCTCGATTTCGCACTGCTTCCATATATAGCGTCTCGCTTGGTAAATACATCAGCGCGATCTCTGTCGTCCCGTGCTCGGGTTGAATGTAGGCCTTGATGCGCTTGGCTTCAGCCTTCATCACGCGCACAAATTCAACGCGCGCTTCTTCGAGTTGCGCTTCCGTGCTTTCTTCAAAAAACGCCAGCACCTGTTCACGGGGGAATTTGGCGTCAATGGGCAGGCGGCGATCGGGGAAACTGATCATCGCATCTACCCGTCCGCCCCCGTTGACAGAGCACTGCAACTCAAACATGTGGGCGGGAAGAAAATCAGAGAGCAATCGCTCAAGACTCGCCTCACCAAATTGGCCGCGCAGGTGCGGGAGCTTCAACAAATTGTTCAGATCGTTGATTGAATGCCCTAAAGCGCCAACCTCACGCAGCTGCTCCTCTGCCGCCCGCAAATGTTGCTGCACTTTCTCGAACTGGGCAAAGCCTTCTTTGAGATTCTGATCGAGCTTCGACTGCACCTGCTCGGTGATCGCCATCAGTTTGGCGTCGACCCGCTCGCGAATCGCTTCCAGGCTCTCCGCTGTCTGCTGATTCAGGCGATTGAACTCGTTTTTCAGGGCCGAGGTGGTCAAAGCCAGAGAATTAGTCAGTTCTGACCGGGTTTCGCCGAGTCTTTCCGCCTGCTCCTGGCGGCCGGCTTTCAGCTGATTTTCCACAGCCTGACGAATCCCCGAGAATCCATCCGCCAGCCGGTCCGATACCTGCTGGCGAAGGTCGCCTTTGGTCTGTTCCAGGCGTCCAGCGATGTCGGCCGTGGCTGCTGAAAACTGCTGGGTCAATGCCTGCTGTAATCCTTCCGATTTCTCGATAACCCGAGCGATTCCATCAGCTTGCGCCGGGCGCGAACGTTGGTACAGCAATAGCCACAGCAGCAGTACCAGGTTGACGGCTAGAAGTAGGCCAAGCAACAGCGGGAGGGTGGCCAATTCGTAATATCTCCGATGTGATGGTGCTTAGCCGGATTGTAAAAGTTATTCTTGCTCAAGCAAAGCAGTTTCTCCTGGGGGCATCTGGAACGTAGGTTGAGGCGGTTAGCAGGCGTGCGGAAGTCTCGAAGAGACGACTGGGAGCCTGCTGCCGAAATCCCAAGCGGAGAGCAAGGGAGCCTCAAAACGCGCGGTTTGCTGTTTTGGACCAAAGCGAATGTTCTGGGCCCTAGCTACTGCGATCACGCTTCATCTGGCCGCCGGGATGCCTCCGTCGAAACCCGCCCCTTCCCCCGACACCGCTCCCAACAGCGCCTGGCAGCAAGTTTCGCCCTACGACCGCCCTTCTTATGACCGTCAGGCCGAGCATCAGCTTTTGGACCTCGCAAACGCTGATCGCGCCCGCGCGGGACTGCCTCCGCTGAAGATGGACGACGGCTTGGTTCGAGCCGCCCGCGCCCACGCCGCCCAAATGGCATCACAGCATCAGCTCTCGCATCAGTTTTCCGGCGAGCCCTCCCTCACCCAACGCATTTCGGCGAACTCGGCATTGCACCTGGAACGCGCCGGCGAAAATGTGGCACTTGCTACGACCGCGGACGATGCCCATCAAGCGCTGATGTCTTCGCCGCCGCATCGCGACAACCTGCTGAACGCGAGCTTCAATGTTGCGGGATTCGGAGTTTTTCGCAGCGGAAATCGGATTTACGTCGCGCAGGACTTTGGCTCCAGCATAGCGACGTATTCGGTAAAGCAGGCACAGGAACTGGTCGCCACCAGCATAGAGCAGTTGCGCGCTCAGGCCAAAATGCCCCGGCTGCAGCGCGTCGAGGATCGCGGAATGCAATCCAGCGCCTGCGCCATGGCGAATTCGGACTCACTCACCACCGCCGCGCCTCCTCCCGGCGCCTACCTGCTGCGCTATACGAGCATGACGCCGGAAACCATTCCCTCGCAAATTTCCAAAGTGATCGCCCAGCGTGGACTGCACACCTATTCCGCCGGCGCATGTTACGCCCGCACCCAGAATTATCCTAACGGCGCGTACTGGGTAGTGCTGGTGTTCTACTAAACGGATCACGATGCAAATATCGCGGAGGGCCCCGTCCTTTCGCGATTTTTGCGAACGTCCCTGAAAATTATTCCTCCCGCAATGCTTTCAGCGGATCAATCTGCACGGCTCGACGTGCCGGGAGATAACAAGCAACCATTGCGACCGTTGCCAGCAACAACGGCGCGCCCACCAGCAATCGCGGATCATTGGTTCCCAACCTGAAGGCGTCGACCAGCACGTCGGCCATCGCCGCAGCCGCTTTTGCCAGCGCGATCGCGCCCAGGAATCCGAGAACCGTGCCTATTCCTATAAGAAAAGTTCCTTCCCGCAGCACCAGCCGAAGCACCTGTGCCTTACTTGCTCCAATCGCCGTGCGGATACCGATCTCCTTGCGCCGTTGCGCCACTGCGTAGGCGGTAACGCCGGCCAATCCGATCGCCGCCAATACCAGCCCGAACAATCCAACGCCTCCGTACGTCCGGACTGCGAAGCGCAATTCTGAGCGACTGCGCGCAATATATTCACCGAGCGTCTGCGCGTTGAAGATGGTCAGATTGGGACCCATGGCCGAAATTTCCCGCTGAATTCCGGTCAATGCATCCGAGCCCGGCTCTGCGCGCACCATGATGGTCACGCCTCCCGCCGGCGGCTGGGCGAAGTCGTGTTCTGTCAGCGGCAGATAACTCATCGCACGGGCGCGGGTCAGCCCGGCGCTCAAATCCCGAACCACACCAACTACCTCGTACGAATGCTTGCCATCTTGCAAGTGCTTTCCGAGTGCATTTCCATCCGCAAAAAATTTTCGCGCTGCGCTCTCGTTCAAAATCACTGGCAATGAATTTGCCGCATCCGCCTTGCTCCGTTCGTCGGCTGCTCCAAACTCGCGCCCAGACAGCATCGGCTCGCTCAATGCCGCAAAATAGCCTGCGCCCACGGTCTCCACGAGTACCGGCGTCTGTACGCGTGAATCCTGCGCGCTCATCTGAACTGTTCCTCCCCCCACTGCAAACGGCGCCTGGGCTGTGAAGGCTACGCGCTGCACACCGCCAACAATCTTGAGTCGCTCGGGGAGCCTTTCGAAAAATGCTTGCGTCTTTTCGGGCGTGTAACCATCGCGTGGCGGATCAATGGAGAGCAGGTACATGGATTGAGGATCAAACTTGGTTTGCACCCTGCTTGCCTTGTCGATGCCAATGACCAGAAATCCTGTTGTCAGCAGCAGCATGAGCGACCCGGCAACCTGGATCACCATCAGCCCATTGCGCAATCCCAGACGACGATGACCAGGCAGTTGCAGGGCTGAGCCTTCCTTCAGCGCCGGGGTCAGATCGGCTTTGGTCGCACGCAAAGCCGGCAACAGGCTTAATCCGATTCCGCAAACGATTGCCAGGGTAAAGCTGAAAACACCCGCATGCCAGTCCAGCGTCATGTCCGGCCCGGCCGAACCTCCAGTTGGAGGACTTAAATGGGAGGCCAACACGGAGAACCAATAGGCCAGCACGAATCCCGCAACGCCGCCCAACAAGGAAAGCAAAATACCTTCGCTCATCATCTGCCGGACAAGCCGGAAACGGCTCGCGCCCACTGAAAGGCGAATCGCCAACTCTTTTCGCCGGTTGGCAGCACGCGCCAGCAACATGTTCGAAAGATTCGTGCAAGCAAGCGCCACAATTAATCCCATCAGTGCCGCAAAGAATGCAATCGCTGCACGCCTTAAATCGCGCGGAACCGGTTCCATCGTGCCAGCCGGCATCAAACTCACGCGTCCGCCTTTATCGGCGCGCACCGGCGCTGCTGTGTCCTGCTCATCCAGACGATGAGTAACCGTATCAAGACCGGCTTCTGCGGATTCGATGTCCACCCCAGGCGCCATGCGCATGATCGCCAGGAAACTTTTGGCATTGCGCTGATGCAGCACATCGTTCGCCAGTTCCGGGGCGAGTGCAGCCCGAACGGTAGTTGGGACAAATACTTCAGCCTCATTTTGTATAGCGGCCGCGCCGGCAAAGCCTCTCGGTGTGATTCCTACGATGGTCGCGGTTTGGCCGTTCAGTCGAATCGATTGCCCAACCGCATCCGGGGAGGAATCGAGGCGATTACGCCAAAAAGCATCGCTGATCACAATTGTCGGAGCGTCGCCGGGCCGATCCAGCGCAGGGCTTAACACCCGTCCTCGTTCAGCTTGCACGCCGAGCACGGCGAAATAATCGGGCGAGACCAACTGGCCGAAGACACGCTCTGGTTTCGCATTCGCCCCGCCCGGCAGGACGATATTGAAGGGGACATCACTTTGAAACGCGGCGACTCCGGCGAACAAATTTTTCTGCTCCCGATACTGCTCCGCGTAGTAGTACGACACCGGCTGCTCCGGCATCACCAGTTGTTTAACATTGGTCGCCGCAGGCAAGTCCCGAAATACCAGTTGCAAATCTCCCGCATACACCGTCATTGCCAGCCCGATGGCGAGTCCAATGGAAATGATGGAGACCAGCGCGAATCCCGGCGATTTCAGCAATGCCCGAAATGAGTACCGCATATCGCGTTGCATCTCGCTCAAATATTCAATCGGAACGCGAGCCGCGATATCGGCGATCAGTCGTACCAGTCCGGCGGTCCCGTGTCTTCTTGCGATGTCCTCGACGACGTCTTCGCCGACTTGGGTGAGTTCAGTACCGTAGGCCAGTTTGAATTCGTGCGGAAACGCTTCCGCCAACCAGCGATACACCCGCAAGGCAAAACCTGTTTTGTTGTCGTTCATTCCGTCACCATCGATTGCTTCACGCGAATTGCGCGAACCAGTTCCTGCAAGCGATCACATTCAGCGTCAAGCACACGCTTGCCAAGAGTGGTTAGTCTGTAATAGCGGCGGCGTGCGTCGTCTTCTTCGGGCGCCGGCCGCTCATCGGATTCCTCTATCAGCTCGGCTTCAATCAGCCGCTTGATCGATCCGTATAACGTGGCCGGCCACAGCCGCACTTTGCCGGTCGTGCGATTCAGTACTTCCTGCATGATTCCGTAGCCGTGCTGCTCCCCTCCTGCCAGCGAGAGCATGATGTGGAACCATTGCGGCTTGAGGGGAGTGAATTTTTTTGGGTCGATCTGTGCCATAGACACTATATATATCAATCGATATATATATGTCAATAGCACGCCGCTAGGCGCGAAGCGCACCTGCTTTTTTCAGTTGCTGGCTCAGGAAAACCCCGCTCTGACTTGAGCAGAAGAGGCTAGACTGCCGTTGGCAGGGGCTCAGTTTCCCGCTGCTGCATTGGCTTTCCATTCCCCGGATTCGGAATGGTTACAAATATTCTGGTCCCCGAGTTGCCGGATTCGATCTCCAGGTTTCCGTTGAACTGGCGCACGCGCTCGCGCATGCCGCGGATTCCCACGCCTGAACCTCGCGTCTGAATTTCCGCCAATTTGTCCGCTGACATGCCCTTTCCAGAATCGCGAATCTCGACGGCAATCTTGCCGGCCTCGTGAGCGATGCGAATCGACGCAGTCTTGCTTCCCGAGTGGCGGTGAATGTTGGTCAAACACTCCTGCACAACGCGGAAAATCAGCAGTTCCATATCGCGCGGAAGCCTGCCTACATCCTCGGCAACGTCGACGCGAATTTCCAGGTGGCTACGTTCGACTAGACCTTCCGTGTACCAGGCGAGCGCCGACGCCAATCCGGCTTCGTCCAGCAACGGCGGATGCAACAGATACGACGCCGTTCGTATCTCGCGGTGCAATTGTTGCACGGTCTTCTGAATGATCTCGGCGTCGTTCGCGAGTTGCGGCGAATTCCTCGCAGCCTTTTGAACCAGCTGCGCCAGATTCATACCGAGCACGGTGAGCGTCTGTCCGGCGCTATCGTGCAGTTCGCGCGCTATGCGCCGGCGCTCCTCGTCCTGTGCCTGCAGCAGGCGATGTGCCAGCTCGCGCAGCAATTCGGATTGCCGAAGTACATCGGCATTGCGGTCTTCCAAGTCTCTTGTGCGTTCCCGCACTTGCGCGTCCAGAGCTTCGGACAACTTGCGGTAGCTCTCTTCACGTTGCTTTAGCTCGCGCTCCATCCGTTTCCGCTCGCTGATGTCGCGAGCAACTTTCGATGCACCAGTAACTCGCCCGCTAGCGTCTTTGACAGGAGAAATCGTCAACGCAACATCGAAAGTAGTGCCGTCCTTGCGCATGCGCACGGTTTCGAAATGCTCGATTCGCTGACCGCGCCGCAACCGCCTCAGAATGTCGTCTTCTTCCTTGTGCCGTTCCGGAGGAATGATCAGGGTAATGTGTTTGCCAATTGCCTCTTCTGCTGTATAACCGAACAACCTCTGCGCTGCCCGGTTCCAACTGGTAATCACGCCATCCAGGTTCTTGCTGACAATCGCATCGTCCGATGAGTCCACAATTGCGGCGAGCAGGCCGCTCACCTGCCCCCGCTGCTCGACTTCAGCGCGTCCGATTACTTCTCGTGTAACATCCACCGCGTGGACAAGAATTCCTTCGACGTTTCCCTGCCTGTCGCGCAACGGTTGGTAAACAAAGTTGAAATAGACGTCGCGGCCCCCCCCGGTTGAGATGTCTTTGAGGATCACCTTGCGTTCCCTGCCGACGTAGGGAACACCTGTGCGGTAAACCTCGTCCAGGAGCTCGAAGAAGCCCTGTCCCTCGACTTCAGGCAGGCTTTCACGGATGGTTCTTCCCATCAAATCCTCGGCTCGCTCGCGGCCCGTAATTCGCAGATACTCGCTGTTAAGAAATGTCCATCGGTGCTCGGGACCCGACAATATTCCGATCGCAGCGGGGGCCTGCATGAACAACTCATAAATGCGATTGCGATCAATTTCCGCTTGTATACGCAGCTCGCGTTCACGTTCCGCGATTTCACCGCGCAGACGCGCCATCGCCAGATGCGAAGAGACGCGCGCAAGCAGTTCGCGCGCCGAAAACGGTTTGATCAGATAGTCGTCCGCTCCAGCTGCGAGGCCTTCAATGCGCGGCTCCTCTCCGGCGCGTGCGGAAAGCAGAATCACAGGAATGTTTTTTAGTGTTTCTTCCTCCCGGATCGCTTTCAGTAAGCCAAAGCCATCCATCCGGGGCATCATGATGTCAGAAAGAATCAAGTCTGGGCGGCGCGCGCGCGCGCTTTGCAGGGCCGCCTCCCCGTCTGGGACCGTGACCACTTGGTACTGTCCCCGCAGTAATCGCTGGACGTAGCCGCGCATATCGGCGTTATCATCGGCGAGCAGAATGCGGGCTGTCGCTTCTCTCGCGGTTGCGGGCAAGTCGGACTCGGCACCTGAGACCGGGACTTCAACAGCCGGAAATTCTTCGGATGTCTCTTCGCTTTCCGGCAACCAGCGCCGTGCTTCGGTCACATAGGCATGGCTTCGCAACGGCATTGAATCCGAGTCTCGCCTCTCGCTTATCCGCTCGGCCGGCAAATGGTCTTTGCCTAGTGGAACACTGACAATGAATTTGCTGCCCTGGCCCGGTTCGCTCTCCACCCGCACGCTTCCGCCGTGTAATTTGACCAATTCCTGCACCAGCGCCAACCCGATCCCGCTACCCTCGTACGAGCGGCCTTGCGCCCCTTTGACCCGGTGAAAACGTTCGAACAGCCGCGGGATCTCTTCCGCCGGAATGCCGGTGCCGCTATCTCGCACAGTTAGTTCCGCATTCGAATCGACCACCCGCAGAGAAACCGCAATCTCGCCTTCGAACGTAAACTTGAACGCGTTCGAAAGAAGGTTGAGGACCACCTTCTCCCACATCTCCCGGTCCACATACACCAGCCCCGGCAGCGCCGGACAATCGATCACCAGCCTCATGCCGGCGCGCTCGATGGTCGAACGAAACACGCTGGCCAGTTCGGCCGTAAAACTCGCCAGATCGGTAGGCGCGTAACACGCCTGAACACGTCCTGTCTCGATGCTGGAAAAATCCAACAATGTGTTGACCAGCTTGAGCAGCCGCAAAGAATTCCGATGTGCCACCTCCAGTCGCTCACGCTGCTCGCTCGTCCATCGATGGTCAGCCGATAGCAGTTCTTCCAGCGGAGCCAGCATCAGCGTAAGCGGCGTCCGAAACTCGTGGCTGACGTTGCTGAAGAAAAGTGTTTTCGCCCGATCCAGCTCGGCCAGAGCTTCGACTCGTTGCCGCTCCTCATCGTGAGAACGCGCGTCCGCGACGCTGGTCCCGATTTGATTTGTCAGCAACTGGAAGAATGTGCGGTAGCTCTCATCCAGCCGCTTGTGTGGACTCACGCCGGCGATCAGTACACTGGAGCAGCTCTCCTGGCCTCGGTCCGCGATTGGCAGCAGCAGAGCGCTGTCTGGCGGCGAGAACCACGCGCCCAGCGGAGGTTCACCAGCCCACTCGTTCAGGTCTTTCAACTCTTCCGTCACACACGAGCGCGTAACCGCCTTGATTCGCTCGGACAATTTCGAGCCCGGTGCGCACAATGATCTGCAAAAGGAATGCGCGCGATCAATGCCGGCCACATTCAGGATCTGAATGTCGCCGTCAGGCCCCATTTGGCATATCACCGAGAAGGGCACGTCATGCAGGTTCTGGGCGAGCGTCTCGCAGGCGATACGCCAGGCATCCCGCTCGCTAGTGGCATCGACCGCCCTGGCCGCCAGATCGCGAAGGGTGCGCAACCTCCGCTCCCCGATGACGCTGTCCGTCGTCTCCATTACCGCAGTGAACACACCGCCCACGGCGCCAGTTTCAATTCGAATGGGGCTGAACGAGAAAGAGAAGTAGCACTCTTCCGGGTAGCCATGCCGCTTCAACATTAATAAGAGGTCGTCCGACCAGGTCGCCTGCGCCGAACTGACCACGCCATCCAGCATCGGCCCGATGGTTTCCCAAATCTCCGCCCAGCAGTCCCGGCAGCGCTGCCCAAGCGCCCACGGATGCTTGCTGCCGAGAATTGTGCTGTAAGCGTCGTTATACAGAACTACATACTCCGGCCCCCAATACATAACAATCGGGAACCGCGAAGCCAGGCAAATGCTGACCGAGGTTTTCAGACTTTGTGGCCATTGGCTGAGAGGCCCTAGTGGCGTGCGGCTCCAATCCATCGAGCGCATGCGTTCGCCCATCTGCCCACCGCCCGCGAGGCAGTCTGAATCGCCAGTTTGGCCCTCAGATCCGGATCCTACTGGATTCAAAACCGCGTTCCCGCTGGATTTCCCATTGTTCAATACGAGAGTTTCCACGGCGGTCACCAGTTCGCGTGAGAGCTTCGATTTCTCTAGGTACCCCTTGGCGCCGGCCTCCGCCGCTGCCCATTGCATTAGCTTCTTATCATTTTGGCTGATGATGATTACCGCGGTTTCGGGAAATTCTTTGCGAATGATGCGGGCCGCCTCAACCCCGCCCATCTCCGGCATGGTGATGTCCATCAGCACCAGATCCGGTCGCAGCGCCTTTGCCTGTTCAACTGCCTCCCTGCCGTTGGCAGCCTCGCCGCATACACTCCAATCCGGGCGCGATGACAACAAGCGGCGCACACCGGTTCTGACCGATTCGTGATCGTCAGCTACAAGAATCCGCAATGGGCACATGAGGAACACTGAACGCGGATCAACTCAGGATAATCCGCTAGTACGAGCACTGAAATGATCGCAAAAAGGCGCTAGGGCCGCCATACAGTATTCCCCTGAGTCCGGTTTGTGCTTGGGACGTTCGTTGATGAACTTTGCGCTGGGGAGCGGCGGGTCGCCTCCATGGACGACATTGCTTCACTTCTGTCCGCTCAGATTTTGTCCAGAGGCTCGCTCGATTGCCTCTGTCACCAATTACCTGTTTTAATAAATTAATGCCGTTGGGCCAGGGAATTCGCATCGGTACTGCCGGATGGTCATACAAAGACTGGGAAGGCATCTTCTATCCTGCTGGAATTTCACGCCGGAAGCAGCATCCGCTGGAATTTATTTCGCGCTGCTTCGATATGGTCGAGATCAACACCTCTTTCTATGGCCACATTAAGCCGGAATTGGCGAAGCTGTGGGCGAAAATTGCCTCCGACGCGAATCCCAGTTTCCTGTTCACGGCGAAGCTGCACCGTTCTTTTACGCACTCTCCACTCTCCGCCATGGAACCGACTTCCGCGGCGTCTATTCGTCCCAACGACGAAGACGAGCGCCTGGCACGCGAAGGATTGGAGTCGCTGGCCTCCACAGGTAAGTTCGGGGCGCTGCTGATTCAATTCCCCGCTTCGTTTAAAAACACTTCGCTCAATCGCGAATACCTGGAGACGCTTTTACGCCAGTTCATCGAGTATCCGCGAGTGGTGGAGGTACGGCATTCCACCTGGAATAATCCGGAAACGGTGGCTTACTTCGCCGAGCGCAATGTCAGCTTCTGCAATATCGACCAACCGCAGATCGGCCGTTCTCTCGAACCAACCACGCATGTAACCGCGGCCGTCGGCTATGTCCGGCTGCACGGGCGCAACTACGATCAGTGGTTCGAAGCAGAGAAGGCAGCCGACCGATACAACTACCTGTATAAGTCTGCCGAGCTGACCGGATGGAAAGAACGCATTCAAACCATCGCCGACCAGGCAAAAACCACCTTCGTGGTTGCCAACAACCACTTTCAAGCCAAGGCCGGCGCCAATGCCCTCCAGCTCAAACACATGCTTACGGGACGACGGGTGCAGGCCCCCGAATCTTTGATCGCCCACTACCCGGAGCTAAGAGCTATCGCCGATCCGTTTGATGGTGTGCCGCAAGACGCCAGCTTGCTGCCGTTTCGGGACGAAAAGCCCGCATAAGAGTCTTGCGTGTCTTGTCTCCGGCTGTTTCGGTGTCGCCGACCGAGAGCCGACGACCTTTAGTTCGTGTAAATCCGAACGTAATCAACCAGCATTTCCGACGGAAACGGCGTGGTGTTGTTGGGCGCGCCGGGCCAGCTCCCACCGATGGCCAGATTCAGAATGATGAAATTGCTTTGCCCGCCATCGAACGTCCACGTTGCACCGGGAAGGCTGCTCAGGCTCGAAGGCGTGAAGCTGGCATAAGGCTGCGCGGGATTATCGATGTAGTACTGCACACTTTTTGGCTGCCAGACCATGCCGTACGTATGCCATTGCGCGGCATTTTGACCACTCGGGAAATTGTATTTCGTGCCCAGATTGTCGCCCGTGAAGCCCGTTCCATGAACCGATCCTTCATTCCAGTCTGGACTCGTGGCTGCGTTTACGCGTTCGAGCACGTCCATTTCGCCGCACCCGGGCCAGTTCACCGTGACGATGTTATCTCCCATCGACCACGCTGCCGGCCAGAACCCCTGCGCTTCAGGAACCATGGCGCGGAACTCGATCCGGCCATATTGGAAGCTGAACAGGCCCTGGGTCTTCAAGCGCGCCGATGTGTAAACACTCGGGGATGGCTGCTGCGCCACAATGTGTAAGTACCCGTCCGTCCCAACGAATTCGCTGGGATTCGCCGTGCTGCATGGCGCTGTATTCGAGCCCCAGGCGCAATAGGTCTCAAGTTCGCTGTTTCCGAAGCCGCTGTTGCCTGTGTCGTATGTCCAGACCGCCGGGTTCGGCTGCGCAGGTGCGCCGCTTGAGTTGTTAAATTCGTCGCTCCAAACCAGGGTTCCTGAGGGAATGTTAGGTGAGAACGCCTGCGACGTAACCGTGCTCGACGCGCCGCCAGCAATCGCAATTGCCTTGACCGGCAGGTTGGACGCGACCAGAAATGGCGCCTGGTATTGTTGAGATGTTGCGCTCGGCGTGCTTCCATCAACGGTGTAATAGATTGCCGCCCCCGCAGTGATGGAAGACAAGCTGACAATCACCGCCCCATTCTGGGCGGCCATGGTTGCCACAGTCGGCGCAGCAGTTGAATTGCTCCCGCCTCCGCCGTTCCCGCCGCTACCCCCACAGCCATGCAGCATGGCCGAGATCAGAATTGTTGTGAGAATCGCCTCCGCGCGCATAGCCCTCGCCCTTTGACTGGCTTACAAGAATGCCTTCATTAGAAGCCTGCGGGAACGTGCGGTCAAATGCGAATCATGGTTCAGCGGTGCCCTATTTACTTACATGGGAACGTGGAGGCAAGGGCGTCCCCGCCCGTGCAAAAAACCCAATCCTCGCGAGGAAAACGCTGGATCGAACATTAGTCTCGTTTACGTTGAGTCCCGCGGCGAACTACTGCCTTATCCTCGGATTCGCCACCGAATACAACAAATCCGTGAAGAAGTTGACGATCACGTACGTTAATCCAATCGCAAGGATGCAACCCTCAACCAGGTAGTAATCGCGATTGCCGATCGCTTGAATGGTCAAACGTCCGATTCCCGGCCAGGAAAAAATTGTCTCCGTCACAATCGCTCCCGCCAGCAGCGCGCCGAACTGCAATCCCAAAACTGTCAGCACCGGCAACATCGCATTGCGCAAAGCGTGCCGATAAACGACCGCTCTCTCCGATAATCCTTTCGCGCGCGCCGTGCGAATGTAATCCTGCCCAAGTTCCTCGAGCATTGACGTCCGCACCATGCGCGTGAGGATTGCGGCCAGCGCGCTTCCCATGGTGATCGCAGGCAAAACGAGGTGCGCAAATGTCCCTGATCCTGACACCGGCAGCAATCCCAGCTTGATAGCGAAAAACAAAATCAGGATCGGCCCGAGTGCGAAGTTAGGAAACGAGAGCCCGAACAGGCTGACGACGCTCAGCAACTTGTCATCCCACTTGCCACGCCTTTGCGCGGAACGCACTCCGGCCGGAATCGAAATCAGAGTCGCGACCAGAAGCGCTGCGATTGTCAATTGCAATGTGTAGGGATACCGCTGCACAATCAGCCGGCTCACGCTTTGATTGAACCGCAGCGACGGCCCCAGATCGCCGTGCAGAACACCTTTCCAATAATGCAGATACTGCTGCCCCAGCGGAACATCCAGGCCGTAAGCATGCCGGGCCGCCGCGATATCCGCAGCCGGCGCGCCTTCGCCAAGCATCTGCAGAATGGGATCACCCGGAACAAGGTGGATCAGCAGAAATACGACGGAGACGACCAACCACAAAACCGGAACGGTATACAAAGCACGGACCAGCAGTAGGCGAAGCGTGGTTTTCACGGGAGCGAATGCAAATCTTACGGCAGCAGCCGCTATTCTCCAACTCCCAGGCTTGAACTCACTGCAACTTCGAGGCAAGCCCGAATCAATCGCGATCTTCCTACAAAAAATCCTGAAAGCATGAGGATCGGCCTGAGCAGGTCAATGAGTGCTAACGCCTGTTCTCGACAGTTGATGGGCGATGTGTCGTTAGAAGCCGCTTCTCTCTCTGGTATTCTTCAAGCGAACTGTTTGCAAGCCGCGCCGGTAAGGACCAACAAGGACTCAGAGATTGGGACGAAGAGAACCGTTTAGCCCGAAGCAAAAGCTCCTGATTGTGGTCACCGCGTTCTTCCTATACTTGCCCATGCTCCTGTTCATAATCTACGACCGGGATGCGGTCTCTTCTAGACAGTTCGCCGCAATCGGGGCAGTGAATCTTGTGGTGGGGGTGTCACTTTTAGCATTGGTCTCAGAAAAATGGATTCGCAAACTCAAGTAAGACTTCCTGAGTTAACTGTTGCAGATTTCGATAAGCTCTCCCTGACCTTTGAAACACCGCGCACCAACTTTCCGCAACAGCATTGAATCGCTATAGTTGGGGGCGTATGCCCATTTTGCGATGGTCACTTCTCGCTGCAGCGATATTAGTTTTTTGCTCACTCGTCCCGTACGCCCTACAGGGAGCACAGCCGTCCTCCGGTTACGCGATGATACCCGGAGTGTTTTTGGTCTGTACGCCTCTGTGATTGTCAGCGGCAATCCTCACGGTGGCCGCACAGCGCCGGTACTAGTCGTGGCCAGCATTGTTAATTATTTCTTTTACACTGGAGTTTGCTATGCCGTTTTGGCGGTCTATCGAAGGTGCCGGAAGAAGCCTTGACGGTGCATCGCTGGCGAAATATCCCCACAGCGCTCATTGCCTTCACACAGCCTCTAGTCCCATTACTTAGGTCATCTTGGGCAGGGTACAAATTCGCGTCATTATGGAGTGAGTTCCCTGAGGATTGCTGAATGCACATTGACGATCTGCTTCGAATTGCCATGGAGCGCAAGGCCTCCGACTTGCACCTGAAGGTCGGCAACTATCCTCATTTGCGAGTTGACGGCGATCTGGTTCCGCTCACCGATCAGCCGCGCGTCACCGCAGAGGACATGCTGACCATGGCTTTCAGCATGATGTCCGCCCGCCAGAAGCAGAAATTCAAAGAAACTAGCGAAATTGATATGGCCTACGGCGTTGCCGGCCTGGGTCGCTTCCGTGTGAACGTATTCCAGCAGCGCGGTAACGTTGGCTTAGTCCTTCGCGTCATTCCCACGAAGATTCGCGCTCTTGATGAACTGTATCTGCCCAAAGTGATCGAACAAATTTGCGAGATGCCTCGTGGATTGGTGCTGGTCACGGGCGTCACCGGTTCCGGTAAATCGACGACACTGGCTGCAATGATCGACCGCGTGAACTCTTCCCGCGCCGAGCACATCATCACCATCGAAGACCCCATCGAATTTCTGCACCGCGACAAGAAGGGCTACGTCAATCAGCGCGAGGTCGAGGTCGATACGCCAAGCTTTTCAGCGGCACTGCGAGCCTCGTTGCGTCAGGATCCGGACGTGATCCTGGTGGGCGAAATGCGCGACATGGAAACCATTGGCACTGCCCTGCACGCCGCCGAAACCGGCCACATGGTCTTTTCGACGTTGCACACCTTGGATGCGGTAGAAACCATCAACCGAATCATCGCGGTGTTTCCGCCTCCGGAGCAGAAGCAGATTCGTTTGCAGCTCGCAGCGGTTTTGCGCGCCGTCATCAGCCAGCGTCTCGTGCGCCGATGCGATTCTGAAGGCCGAGTCCCGGCGGTGGAAGTCATGATAAACACGGCGTATATCCGCGAATGTATTCTGGTTCCGGAAAAGACGCGGTCCATTCGTGATGCCATCTCGGCGGGCACCTCGCAATACGGCATGCAGACCTTCGATCAGTCGTTGTGGGACCTGTTCCAGGCGGGATTGATCAACTACGAAACCGCGCTCGACAACGCTTCGAACGCCGACGACTTCAAGCTGCGCATGCAGGGCATCTCGTCAACCAGCGATGTCTCGAAGAATGCAATGCAGGCGACAGGATTCGGGGCAAAGTAACAGCGGACCTAAGCCGTTGCAGCGACCGCGGGAGCGACTTCAAGCTCCCGCTTCTTTTTTCCCAGCAGCTTTCTTCTCGCCGGCGCCTCGATGAATTTGTAAACACAAATTGAAACGGCCACCGGAACCATGAGCCCGGCAACAATTTTCCACGCCGCAAGATGCATCGGCTCGCCTCTCGGCTGAAACACCATCCCGATGAAATTGGAGTGCAGCAAATAAAACGAGTAGCTCGCGTCCCCCAGCAAAACCAGCGGCCAGAACTCAAGCACTTTCGACCACGACGGCCGCAACGCCATGCCGAAGATGATTGCCGCAAAGCCGGGAGTCAATGCCGCATCATGCAGGATCGGATAAGGGATGTATGGCGCGGCAACAACCACAATCACGAAATAGCTCAGGCCGATCAGAATCAGCGGCGTGCCCCAGCGCCGGTTAACGCTGTTCCGCAGGAAAAGAAACCCACAACATGCGCCCAGCAGAAACTCCGGCAGCCGGATGATCGGGAAAAACTTTATGACATTCAGCCAGGTGAAGTAGGAGTTGTCATCGACAAAGCCTGCGCCATCGGGCCGAAAGAAAACGTAGGCAAACGTGATTACGAGGCTCGTCGCCCAGCACGCCACCGCAATCGCCAGCCAGCTCTTGTTCTGCTTTTTCGCGAGCCAGACTAAAAGGGCGGGAAAAAACAAATAGAAAAACGCCTCATCCGACAAGCTCCATGCCGGGGCATTCCAGGCCAGCGCTGCTCCCGGCACCCACGACTGGAGCAGCGGAAGCACCAGCGCCGAACTGGTTACAAGGTGATTCTGCGGCCAGATCAGGAACGGAATCGGCGCCGGCTTCATCTTCAGGCACACATAAAAGAAAAACGGGGCCGTCAGTAACAATGAAAACAAGTACGCAGGATAGATGCGCGCGAACCGTGCCCACCAGAACGCTCCTGCCCGCACGTCCCGGTCGGCATACGTGTACACCAGAATGAACCCAGAGAGCACGAAGAAAAAATTAACGCCCACGTATCCGATCGACGCGACCTGGTGAAACCATCCTGTGTCCGCCGCGATCTTCATGGCATACACGTGGAAGACGCACACGTGCAGCGCGGCAAAAAAACGCAGCGACGTCAGGGCGGGCAATCGCGGGCGGTCAGTCATACTCTTTCATACGAAGTGGAAACCGAATAGTTCCGTATCTAATCAGAGGGCTGTGAAAGGGACAAGCTACAGGGCGTTTTCCCCGCGCTCGTCGTTGCGGATGCGAATCGCCTCGTCGATGCGGGACCGAAAGATTTTTCCGTCGCCGATTTTTCCCGTCTGCGCCGCGCTGATGATCGCATTCTCGACCTTCTCCACCATAGCGTCGGCCAGCACCATCTCGATCTTGATCTTGGGAATGAGATCCACGGTATACTCGCGGCCGCGGTAGACCTCCGTATGCCCCTTCTGCCGGCCATGGCCACGCACCTCGATCACGGTCATTCCTTCTACACCGATTTCGTGCAGCGCATTCTTAACCGATTCAAGTTTTGAAGTCTGAATGATGGCTTCGATTTTGGTCATATCATCTTCTCGTTCTCGTGGCTCTGAAAGCCGAGCGGCGAGCAATCTGCGACAGGTTCACGGCTCGTCGCTCATCGCTGTCGATCCGATGCTGCGTCATCTCACATGACAGGCTACGTTGAAACTTCCCAATAATATCCTTCTTCCCCGTGCTGCGAGAGATCCAAGCCCTGTATCTCGTGCTCGGCGGTGACTCGCAACCCAATCGTCGCATCCACAATTTTCAAAATAATCAGCGTGCCGACAATCGCAATGCCCCAGGCGATTGCCACGCCTGCAAGCTGATTCAGTACCTGATGAAAGTTCCCTTCGATCATCCCTGAAGCCAGCGTATTGCCCTGCGCGTCTTTGAAAATCGGATTGATAGCGCTGGAAGCAAAGATTCCCGTCAAAATCGCGCCCAGGGTCCCGCCTACGCCGTGCACGCCAAAAGCGTCCAGCGAATCGTCGTAGCCGAATCGCGCCTTGACCTTGGCAACCATGAAATAACAGGCCACGCCCGCAGCCAATCCGATCACAATGGCCGACATCGGTCCGACAAACCCGCTGGCTGGTGTAATAGCGACAAGCCCCGCGACTGCGCCCGAAATTGCCCCCAAAACTGTAGGCCGTCGATTGCGCACCCATTCCGCCCCCGTCCACCCAATGACTGCAGCCGCCGTGGCAAAGTGCGTCGCCACAAAAGCGCTGGTAGCCAGCGCGCCGGATCCCAACGCGCTTCCCGCGTTGAATCCGAACCAGCCCACCCACAGCAGGCACGCCCCTACAAAACTCAGCACCACGCTGTGCGGCGGCATGGGCTCATGCGGATATCCCAGTCGCCGGCCCAGGTAGATTGCGCACACCAGCGCAGAGACTCCAGACGTAATGTGCACCACGGTACCGCCGGCGAAGTGCAATGTGGGGAACCTCCCGCCCAGAGCGGCATTCAGAAGGCCGCTCTTCCCCCACACCATGTGCGCCATGGGATCGTAGACCAGGAACGACCACAGCACCATGAACAGCACCATGGCGCTGAATTTCATGCGCTCCGCAAAAGCGCCCGTGATCAGCGCCGGCGTGATGATGGCGAACATAAGCTGATAAATCATGAAGGTCTGCTGCGGGATGCTGGCGGAGTAGTCAGCCTCAGGCAGCAGGCCAACCCCGCGCAGAAACAAATGATGAAAATTACCAATGAAGCTATTTCCCGGACCGAATGCCAGGCTGTATCCGCAGATGGCCCACAAAATCGAAATGATCGCCATCATGGCAAAACTTTGCATGACGGTCGAGAGGACATTTTTCTTGCGAACCAGCCCGCCGTAAAACAGCGCCAGCCCCGGCCCGGTCATCATCAGCACCAGCGCTGCACTGGTTAGCATCCAGGCGTTGTCGGCGGAACTCTTCGCGTCGGCGGTTTGCTGCTCCAGTTTCGTCAGCCGCCGTTCCAGCACGTCAGGGCCGGAACCAAGCCTCGGCGCAACTAGCGCTATTAAATTGTGAGTGCAACTGAACAGAAAGAGAAACAGCAGCCCGCGAGAGAGACGATTCTGCATTGCAGCGGTGACCCCTTTGTAGGCGAATCGATAACTTTAACGCGTTTGAATGAGTCCCATCTCAAAAATAATCAATGGCTGGAATCAGAATTCCTGATGCAGATGGAAGCCGGATGAATTACTTCTTCTGTGCCACTTCGATCCGGGCCTGGGCGCGCCGAATCTTTCCGGTGGCGATCGAAAAATCTTCTTCGGTATGAGCGGAGTTCATAGACTCCTCAGCTTTCTTGAGCGATTGTTCGGCTCGGGAAACATCGATTTCGTCGGCGCGTTCGACGGTTTCAGCAAGCACGGTAACGCGATCGGGCAGCACTTCGGCGAATCCCCACGCCATAGAAAAGCGGTGCAACTGGCCGCCAGAACGATAGCTGATCTCGCCTGCGTCCAGCTCAGTGATCAGTGGAGCGTGCCCCGGCAGAACGCCGATGTAGCCGTTGCGTCCGGGAATATGGACCTCCTCAGCGGTGTCCTTGACCACCAACTTCTCGGGAGTCACGATTTCGAGTTGGAAATTCTCCGCCATTTAGCCCTGGAGTATCGGTTCTCGGTTCATGGCCGAACAGCCAAGAGCCGAGAGCCGATTATGCTGCCACCTTCAACTTCTCCGCCGCTTGTACGACTTCCTCGATCGTCCCCTTCATGTAAAACGCCTGCTCGGGAATGTCGTCGTATTTGCCGGCAACGACTTCTTTGAACCCTTTCACCGTGTCGGCGATCTTCACATACCGGCCCGGTGCACCGGTGAATTGCTCGGCTACGAAAAACGGTTGCGATAAGAAACGCTGAACTTTGCGGGCCCGCGCCACCGTTAGCTTCTGGTCTTCGCTCAACTCATCGATGCCGAGAATCGCGATGATGTCCTGCAGATCCTTATAAGTCTGTAAAGTCTTTTTCACCGATTGAGCTACGTCATAATGCTCTTGTCCGACAATTCGCGGATCGAGAATGCGCGAGGTCGAAGCCAGCGGATCTACGGCCGGATAGATTCCGATTTCCGTCAATGCGCGCGAGAGCACCGTAGTCGCGTCAAGGTGCGCGAACGTTGTCGCCGGCGCCGGATCGGTGAGATCGTCGGCAGGCACGTAAATCGCCTGCACCGACGTGACCGATCCTTTCTTCGTAGATGTAATTCGCTCCTGCAACTCGCCCATTTCCGTCGCCAGATTCGGCTGATACCCGACGGCGCTCGGCATGCGGCCCAACAACGCCGAAACTTCCGAACCAGCCTGCGTAAAACGAAAAATGTTGTCGATGAAGAGCAGCGTGTCCGCGCCTTCTTTGTCGCGAAAATATTCGGCCACGGTCAACCCTGTCAAAGCCACGCGGAGCCGCGCTCCCGGTGGCTCGGTCATCTGGCCATAAATCAAAGCCGCCTTCGATTTGCTCGGGTCGCCCGGCTTGATCACCCCCGACTCGCTCATTTCCAGCCACAGGTCGTTGCCTTCACGCGTGCGCTCGCCCACTCCGGCAAATACGGAAAATCCGCCGTGCTGCTTGGCAACGTTGTTGATCAATTCCATGATCACGACGGTCTTGCCGACGCCAGCCCCGCCGAACAGACCGATCTTCCCGCCTTTCAAAAACGGCTGAATCAGATCGACAACCTTGACCCCGGTTTCAAACATTTCCGCGGTCGTAGCCTGTTCTTCGAACGAAGGCGCCTGGCGATGGATAGGATCGCGCTCCTTCGCTGCGATTGGGCCGAGGTTGTCGACGGGCTCGCCGATGACGTTCATTACGCGGCCCAGTGTCCCGCGACCGACGGGAACCGAGATCGGCCCGCCCAGGTCGATGGCCTTCATGCCGCGCACCATGCCGTCGGTCGGTTCCATGGCGATCGCGCGTACCCGGCCTTCGCCCAGGTGCTGCTGGACTTCGAGGATGACCTGGATCGGCGCGGGAACGTTGAACCCGTCGCTGACCACACGAAGGGCTTGATAAATCGGCGGCATCGCCGCCTCGGTAAACTGCACGTCCACTGCGGGACCGGTGATTTGAATTACGTGTCCGATGTTTTCCATAAGAAGCTCTTAGCTAACAGCCATGAGCGCTGCGAGCGGTGAGCAAGCACGCGGGTCGCTGCTCACAGCTCATCGCTTACAGCTCAAAGTGCTGCCGCTCCACTCACAATCTCAATAATCTCTTTCGTAATCTTTGCCTGGCGCACGCGGTTCATCTGCAGCGTCAGTGAATCGATCATGTCCGTCGCATTATTGGTTGCCGACTCCATCGCAGTCATACGCGCCGCATGTTCGGCCGCGACTGACTCCAGCAACGCATGAAAAATCTGTATGCCGACATATTTCGGCAGCAGCGCCCGAAACAGCTCCTGCGGCGGCTGCTCGTAGATGTAATCCACCGGCGCGGTCGCGAACTGCGCGGCGCGCTCGTCGGCTTCGCGCGTATCTGCCGGCCGCAATCCGACGCCTGCGCCCTTCGCCGCTTCAATCGCGCGCTTTTTCTCTTCCAATTCCATCTCTTTCGATTCCGCAACCCTGGGCTCGCCGATCTGCTCGATAGGCAAAAGTTGCTCGACCACCAATCGTTGAGCGATCACCGATTTGAACTCGTTGTACACAAGATAGACGGAATCGATCTCTGCCCGCGTGTAGCGAGCGATAATCCGCTCCGCAGTTTCCGACGCTAGCGAGTACTCGATTTTGTTCAGCACTCCAACCTGTTCGCCGATGATGGCGGTCTCCGATCCCCTCGAATCGGCCTTTCTCGGTTCCGCGGTTTTGAAACGCCGCCGCATAAAATCGCGCCCTTTGCGGCCAATGGCTTCGATTTCAATGTTCTTGCCGGACTTCGATTCGATGAAGCGCATCGCTGCTTTCAGGATGTTCGCGTTGAAGGCGCCGGCAAGCCCTTTGTCCCCAGTCACGACAATGAGCAGCACATTCTGCTCCGGGCGCCGCACCAGTAAGGGGTGCAACAGCTCGCCAGTTTGTGGATCAAAGATGTCGGCGCGCGAGACCAGCGATTTCAGAACGTTGGTCAGCATCTGCGCATAGGGACGCGCCGCCAAAGCCCGTTCCTGCGCGCGACGCAGCCTCGCCGCAGAAACCATCTTCATGGCGCGCGTGATCTGCCGCGTATTGGTCACGCTGCGAATGCGCCGCCGGATATCGAGAATGTTGGCCATAAATCAGCTATGAAGTGAGCCTCGAGCGGTAAGCGATCCATAGCGCCAAGCACAATTTGTCGCGGCTCATTGCTCACCGCTTGTTGCAAGTGCTAATTGCCAAGTGCTAACCGCCAACCGTGGATGCCCCATCCTGGATTTCGCGGGTTTTGCGAAATTTGGGGTGGGAGGATTACTTCCCCGCCCCCACCGCCTGATGCTCCGCCACAAACGCTTCCTTGCACTCCTTGATCATCCTCGTCATTTCGCCCTTGATGCTGTCGTCGAGGACCTTCTTCTCCATGATCGTGCGCAGCAGGCCGGGATTGGAACCCTCCACATACCGATACAGCTCTGGTTCGAACTCGCGAACCTGCTCGACCGGCATATCGTCGAGCACGCCGCTCGTCCCCGCGAAGATGATCAGAATCTGCTTCGAGAACGGCAGAGGCGAATATTGTTTCTGCTTTAGAACCTCAACCAGCCGTTGTCCACGATTCAGCTGCGCCTGCGTGGCTTTGTCGAGATCGCTGCCGAACTGCGCAAACGCCGCCAGTTCGCGGAACTGCGCCAGCTCGAGTTTCAAACTGCCTGCCACCTGCCGCATGGCTTTGATTTGCGCGCTGCCGCCGACGCGGCTCACCGACAGTCCTACGTTCACCGCCGGCCGCACGCCCTGGTTGAACAAATCGGTTTCCAGATAAATCTGGCCATCGGTGATCGAGATGACGTTGGTTGGAATGTATGCCGAAACATCTCCTGCCTGGGTTTCGATAATCGGCAACGCCGTGAGCGAGCCTCCGCCTTTCTCGTTGCTTAACTTCGCCGCGCGTTCCAGTAGCCGCGAGTGCAGATAAAAAACATCTCCGGGATAGGCTTCCCGCCCCGGCGGACGCCGCAGCAGCAGCGAAATCTCGCGATACGATGCCGCGTGCTTGGAAAGATCGTCGTAGATCACCAGCGCATGCCGCTTGCTGTCACGGAAGTACTCGCCCATCGCGCATGCCGCATACGGCGCAATGTACTGCATCGGCGCAGGCTCCGATGCCGACGCGGCCACAACGATCGTGTAGTCCATCGCACCGTAATCGGCGAGAATCTTTACTACCTGCGCAATCGACGACCTCTTCTGTCCGACCGCGCAATAAATACAAATAAGATCGTTGCCCTTATTGTTGATGATGGTGTCGATGGCGATGGCGGTCTTGCCCGTCTGGCGGTCGCCGATGATCAACTCGCGCTGACCTCGGCCAATCGGGATCATGCTGTCGATTGCCTTAAGCCCCGTCGCCATCGGTTCGCGAACCGGCTGCCGATCGATAACTCCCGGAGCCAGGCGTTCCAGCGGAATAAACTGCGAAGTCGAGATCGGACCTTTGTCGTCGATAGGCTGGCCCAGCGAATTCACTACGCGCCCGATCATCGCGTCGCCTACCGGCACGCTCATGATCCGGCCCGTGCGCTTGACCTCGTCGCCTTCCTTGATCTCGGTGTACTCGCCGAGCAACACCACGCCCACCTGGTCTTCTTCCAGGTTCATGGCGATCCCCGACACGTCGTGCGGAAACGCAAGCAGTTCGCCGGCCATGACTTTTTCCAGGCCATGAACCCGCGCGATGCCGTCGCCCAGCGTGATGACGGTCCCTACTTCATCGACGGCAATTCGCGATTCGTAGTTCTCGATCTGCTGCCGGATCAATTGTGTAATTTCGTCTGCTTTGATTGTGGCCATAAAATCAGCTTTTAGCTGCTAGCTTTTAGCCTTTAGCTCCCCGTGGCGACTCGCCAATTTATGAACTCGGCGCCGACCCCTGACCGACGCTGCTTGCGCAGCTAAGAACTAAGAGCTGGCAGCTAAGAGCAGCTTTATCCTCTCCAACTGTCCCTTCACCGATCCGTCGTACACCGTGCTGCCGACACGTGCGATGGCGCCACCAAGAATCGAGCGGTCCTGCTCGTACCGGGCGCGAATTCTTTTACCAGTCACTCGAGAAAGATCAGCTTCCAGCTCTGCGCGTTCCTTCGGCTCCAATTCTCGCGCGGTGATTACTTCGGCCTCGGCGAACCCGAGACGCTGATTCAGTTCCTGAGCAAATTGCCCTACGATCTCATCAAGCAGGCGAATGCGCCCCTTGTCGATCAGCACAGCAATGAAATTCCGCACTGGGCGCGACAGCCCGCCTCGCTGCACGATTCCGTCGAGCACCGCGCGCTTCTGCTCCGCGGGAATCGACGGATTCCCCCAGACTTCCCGCAGCTCTTGGTTGCCGCGAACCAGCGCGGCAATCTGCTGCGTTTCCGCCAGGGTACGCGCGGGTTCGAGACGATTCGCCATCACTACATCGGCGAATGCGCGGGCATAGGTATTGACGACCGTCGCCATTAGGATTTTTTCCCGGGAGTGCCGTTTGAAAGTTGCTGGGCAAAACGCCGCACCAGCGCCTGGTCGGCCGGCGCATCCACGCGAATTTGTTTGGCGGCCAGCGTAACCGCCAGGTCCGCAGCGTAGGCGGTCAGTTCACGACGCGCCGCCTTCGCCGACGCGGCAATCTCCTGCTCCGCCGATTGCACAATGCGTCGCGCGTCTTCCTCGGCGGCGGCCTTGATCCGCTCTTCCTCCGCGGCCGCATCTTTTTCGGCGATGGCCCGCATCTGGCCGATCTCGTCACCAAGCCGGCTCAATCGAGATTCAATGTCAGATAAACGCCGGTTCGCGTCTTCGCTCGCGCGCCGTGCCTCTTCAATTGATTTCTGAATGGAAGCCGTCCGATTTCGAAATAATCCAGGCAGGTACTTCTTCCAAAACCACGCGATGGCGCCGACCACAATCGCGAAATTCAGGATGACCGCCAGCCAATACGCCCCATCATTGCTAAGCCCGGTAATTTTGGATAACAAGCGTACGGAAGCCGAGTGCTTGAACTGCGCAGTTTCGTCTTCGCCTGAACTCTGGCCGGATCCTTCATTATTTTGAGCCGCCGACGCAGCCGTCGCGCCCGCCGTTTCCGAATTCTGCGCACAAACCGGAAAAGCCAGAACCAACGTTGAGAACAAGACCAGCAACGCTCCTGCCGCGGCAATCCGCCTGTTTCTCATCGCCCACCTGCCGGGACCTGAGCCAGCGCCGGCTCAAGCACTGTGCGAATAATCTCCTGGGCCAGACGCCCAGCTTCGGCCTGCAGCGAACTCTGCGCGGCAGTTTTCTGCTGCTCAATCGCAGCGCGTTCTCGCTCTAGTTGTGCTTGCGCATTCTTCCGCGCTTCCGCGACCGCGTCCGCTCGAGCTTGCGCCGCTTTCGCCCGTCGCGCTTCCTGTGCCTTGAACAGGGCCACGCGCGCGTCCCGCAACTTTTGTTCGTATTCGGCAGTCCGGGCCTCGGCGGAGGCTACATCCGCCCGCGCCTTTTCGATCGTACCCTGCGTCCGGGCACGCCGCTCCCCCAGCACTCGGACTAACGGCTTGTGAACAAGAACCGTGTACAAACCATAGAGAAGCAGGAAAAAAACAATGGTGGGGATAGAGCCGAGCAGTAATTCGCCTACTTGTCTGAGCGTCTCATCCATGTTTTTTCAGGGTTAGTCCGGCCGACAGGATGCTCTGGAACCATTAATCTTAGCGACTTGTACAAGTTTGTGTCAATCAGACGACATACTTGAATTGGTGCTTTGATGAACAAAAAACTACCTGCTCACTGTCTCTGATCTCAGATTACGAACAGATTCCTTCGCCTGCGGAGTTTTCAACCATCCGGAACACCAAAACGAAAAAGACCGGCCCGCGCCGGTCTTTCCTCGAACTGAAGTTGTGGGCTTACTTTTTGGGCGCGATCGCGTCCTTCGCGGCTTTCGCAACGCGGAACTTCACTACGGTCTTGGCCTTAATCTGAATGGGTTCGCCGGTCTGCGGATTGCGCCCGACACGCGCCTTGCGATGCGCTTTTACCAGACGTCCGATCCCGGGGACAACAAACACACCGCTCTTTTTGGTTTCCTTAATTGCTGTATCGGCCAGGTTCTCGAGAAATGCTGCTGCCGTCTTGTTGTTGGCTCCAACTTTCTCCGCCAGATGACGCACCAGTTGGGTCTTGGTCATGCCTGCTGCCATGAATCCTCCTCTTTGGGAAGTAAGTTTTACGGATTGCGGAGCTATCTTAATACCGCAGCCTGTGGAAAAACAGCAAAATCACCAGATTTTATGCGGCTTTTTCACATTAGGAACCACAAACAGCCACAAAATACGCATGTTTGACGGTGCGCGACGGTGGCAAGATGCGGCTTTAGGCTCTGCGCCTTAGACTTTAGGTCGTTAGTTCGGGTGATGCAGCCGGTTGCCTCTGGCGTACATTCAAATTCTCTCAATCAAACCAAGTGATTGCGAAAAATCAATTGATCGGGCCGCCGAGTGCTAAGAGCCAAGAGCCAACAGCCGATTTTCCGGCATAATGAAAGCGGAGAATCCAGTGCCCTGCGCCATCTGCGAAAAAAGAAAGGAAAAGCGCTTCTGCCCGGCAGTGCACGGGCGCATCTGCCCGCAATGTTGCGGCGAACAGCGCGAGGTCACGCTCGATTGCCCCAGCGACTGCATTTACCTGCAGCAGGCACACGAACACGAAAAGCCGCGCGCAATCGAGGAATTAGACCAAGCCTCGCTATTTCCCAGGGTCGAGATCGGAGACCAGTTTCTTTATGAGAATGAGCAAATCATTCTCGGCCTGAGTTATTCGCTGGCTCGAACGGCGTACTCTGATCGCGGCATTCACGACTCTGACCTGATCGCCGCTTTGACGGCGCTGGCAAGAAGTTACGAAACCCTGGCGAATTCCGGGCTGGTGTATGAAATGCCAACGACGAATCTGGCCCACCAGGCGGTCGCCGTCGACATTCAAAAGATGGTTAAAGAATACCGCGAAGCCGAGCAGAAGCACCTCGGTTACACACGCCTGCGTGATTCGGACGTGCTGCGAGCGCTTGTTTTTCTCTTGCGCATGGCGGTCGCGCGCACGTCTGGCAGGCCAAGGTCGCGGGCCTTCATGAATTTTCTCTTTCGGCAATTTCCCGAACAAACCTCTGCCATCGCCGCCGCCAGCGAGGAAAGCAGGATCATCGTTCCGTAAGCTGGTGGCTAGTTGCTAGTAGTTGATAGCGGTGTTTATCGTTCCCGGAAAGGTGCCACTGAAACTGGCGACTAGTTGTTTTACAGCTGTCACCCTGAGCGCAGTGGAATGATTCGCTTGCGAATCATTCTGTGGAGTCGAAGGACCTCGAGTTCGCAGGCGCAACCGTTAACGCCTTCAGGCATTCTCGCGATGTTCTTTCTCTCCCGGTTCACCGAGAGAATACCTCAAGTCGCAAAACGGAACCGCAGGCAGATGTTGGATCTTCGACTTCGTTCGTCCATTCGCAAGCGAAAGGAACGAACTCCTCTCAGGATGACATGTACCCTCCAGCCACTTTCCTCACCGTCTGTCCCGGCGGCAACGCATCCCGCAGTTCCCGAATGGTGCGCTTGAACACCGGATGACGCGCCTCGCCCGCGATTTCGGCCAGAGGCTCGAGGACAAACCGGCGCTGATGCAGCTTGGGATGCGGGATCGTCAATGACGGAATCTCGATCACCGAGCTGCCAAACAGCAAGATGTCTATGTCAATGCTGCGCGGCCCTTTCTGCTGCTTGCGTTGCCGGCCCATCTCCTGTTCAATTCCCAAAATCGCCGCAATCAGCTGCCGCGGCATCTTCTCGGTATCCAGCTTGACCGCGCAGTTCAGAAACCAAGGCTGCGAAACAACTTCGACTGGCTCCGTCTCATAAAACGAAGACACAGCAACGGGATTACCGATCTCCTTCAGCTTCTCTATCGCGGTGCGCAGGTTCGCCTCCCGGTCACTGAGGTTCGATCCCAGCGAGAGATAAACAATCTTGTGCACAAAGTGATATTGCGGCTTTCGCCGCGCTCTTTCCAGAGCAAACTCAGCCGGGGAATCCAGTTTGCGACTTGTGGCTGAGCCAGGCCCAAGCAATGCTGGCTGCGACAGCTATGCTTCCCATTGACCTCAGGATCGACCGCGCCCAGCGGTTTTTGCGGCTCATTGAAGAAGACGCGCCCTTGCTCGCCGTGCGGCTGGCCCCGCTCTCGGCGGAGCGGCAGAAATCAGCAAAATCCTACGTGCAGCGCCTGGCAGAGCGCACGCGCCTGGAACTCAAAGAATTGTTGGAAGAGAAAACTCTGACCGGAGTCGCCGACCAGAATCCATCTGCCGCCGACTAGGCGACCGCTCATGGATAAGGCTCTCAGCTATTCCTAAAACCCGTTGCCGCTTGCTTTGCGAGCCTGGAAGCGAGCCACGAGGTCTGATATGACCACTCCAATGATCATCATCCAGATCAGGTGATTCCTTGAAGCTGGGTCGCTGATCGCCAGGCTTGGGGAAGGCTCGTACAAGAATGCGGCGAACAGCAAAGCAGCCGCAGCCGTCCCAAGTATCCCTGCCATCCTCCCGAATCTGACCACAACCATAACGATGATGATGAGAAACGGAAAAGGCAGGAATGACTTGATCGAGGTCGCGTAGAACATTGGTATAACTGCTGCCGCTGCCAGAGTGCAGTAGATGGTTCCAAGCGAGCACGCCCCCCAATGCTTCACCGAAGGGTGAGCGGCGGATTGCAAAAGTGATTCAGCGGCCAGGTCCGCCGACGTTGACATCGGCTTCGTCCACCCATCTATGGCTTCCACAAATCGACAAAAATACAGGAAAAAGTGGCCGACGAAACCGGCAAAGGGATCGACCAAAGAAAGGAGCGGCCCAATCGCCGGCTTCGACTCGGTATCCGGCAAAGCCGAAGCTTCTAATGCGCAGCCTTTGTTGAGACTGGGCTCGGCCAATACTAAGGCCGAGACAGCTGCTGCCAGCGCTCCCGATTTAAGAGACTCGTCGGGCGGCATCGCGTTGGTGATTTTTGAAACCCTGTTCTTTTCCTCAGGTTCTAGTGGCCCTGCAGTACTACTTCCGGTCCCCATATTCGTGCTCCGAGCGGCAACTTGGATGAGACCTGATCCTGCTTGAGATGCCCGATTTCTCCGCTGGAGTATCCGCCATAACCGCCAAGCGAGCCCGCTCCGGAGCGCGCACGGCACCGATGCTTTCCCCGGAAGCCGGTCCCGGCCAGCTCAGGCGCAGGTTCAACTCTGGAAACTCGCTTTAGCTTTTCAGGAACTCTGGTTTCGCGTCCGTCTCAACTGCACCAAAGCATAGATGGACACAATCAGCAGCAGCGGGGAAGAATAAAACCCAGGTGCAGGCCGGGGGAAACTTACCGAACTCACGGTGTGCCCCAGGATTGTACCCAGGGTGTGCCCTAAGGCATTCAAAATGCCCGTGACGATGACAACGAAGTAAAAAATTGGCCGTATCCACCTCGTATTAGCAAAAGCATATGGCGATAACAGCGCTAGCAGGAGAACCCCTGCCGTCAGCCCAATCAACCATTCTCGGAATTCAAACGTGGGCATCGGCCAGAATCCCAGCTTCGACCGCATCGCAAGCACTGTGGGGTTGTAAACTGCGAGAAATCCTGTCAGGGCTTCGTCAGTAACATGGACCGCAAGCGCGACCCACATCAGAATCCACGCCAAGCCCAGACTGGAGAAATGATGTCTTGGAATTAATACCGGAGGTGCAGCTGCCATCGGGGGCTCCGCTGTCGGAGACGTTGTACCTCCCCGCAAGCCCAATTTGCAAGGGAAATTACATTAAAATACAAAAACTGGGCAACGCAGGCCGGAGAGGAATGCAGTTTACTGAACAATTCGACGTCGTAGTCGTCGGAGCCGGACATGCCGGGTGCGAGGCCGCCGTCGCCTGCTCCCGCATGGGACTCCAAACCGCCCTCTACACGCTGAACGTCGATCTCATTGCCCAAATGTCCTGCAATCCGGCCGTGGGTGGAATCGCCAAGGGACACCTCGTGCGCGAAGTTGACGCCCTCGGCGGCATCATGGGTGAGGTCACCGATGCCGTCGGCATCCAGTTCCGCCTTCTGAATACATCACGCGGTCCGGCGGTTTGGTCCCCTCGGGCCCAGTGCGACAAGCAGGCCTACCGGCTGAAAATGCGCGAGGTCCTTGAAGCGCAGTCCAATCTGAAGATCAAGCAGGCTGAAGTGGCCGATTTGATCATAGAAAGCCGTCAGCCATCAGCCGTCAGCCGTCAAGAGACTAGCCTTCAGACCTCAGGCCTCAGTCTTCAGGAGGAAAACACGGCGCATGTCGCGAGTCGTACGCACGCAGGACGCGAAAACTCGGCGTCCGTTGCAGCTGAGAGCCTAGCGTCGGGAACCAAGAACCAAGAACCGCGAGCGGAGAGCCAAGAGCCGACAACCGACATTCCTGAAGCCAGACGCCTGACGCCTGAAACCCGGGTTGTTGGCGTCAAGCTTCGCGACGGCCGGACGGTCGGCGCCCAAGCAGTCATCATCACCACCGGAACCTTCCTCAACGGCCTGATTCACTGCGGCGAACAGCAGTATCCCGCCGGACGTTCGGGCGAGCCGCCGGCTGTTCTCCTGGGCGAAGCCTTGAAGAAACTAGGCCTTCGCGGCTGCCGCCTCAAGACCGGAACCCCTCCACGTCTCGATGGGCGCACGATTGACTGGGCAAAGTTTCAGGTTCAACCCGGCGACGTTGACCCCACCCCGTTTAGTTTTCGTACCAGGCGGGTTGCGCACCATGACAACCAGGTTCCCTGTTACATAGCGTGGACAACCCCCGAGACTCACCGCATCATTCGCGAGAACGTGCATCGCTCGCCAATGTACAGCGGGCAGATTCAGTCGATTGGGCCGCGATATTGTCCATCGATTGAAGACAAGATTGTCAAATTTCCGGACAAGACCACCCACCAGCTCTTCCTTGAACCCGAAGGTCTGAATACTCACGAGATTTATATCAATGGAATGAGCACTTCCCTGCCGGTTGAAGTTCAGTTGGCGATCTTAAAATCCGTTCCTGGCCTGGAAAGCGCGGAGATGCTTCGCCCCGGCTACGCGATCGAATACGACGCAATTGACCCGACCGAACTTGAGCGCACACTGGAAACGAAACAGGTCGCAGGCCTGTTTCTCGCCGGCCAGATCAACGGCACGTCGGGCTATGAGGAGGCCGCTTGTCAGGGCCTGATGGCGGGAATCAACGCCGGGCTCAAAGTCAAAAAGCAGCCGCCTCTGATTCTCGATCGGACCGAGGCCTACACCGCCATTCTGATCGATGATCTTATTTCCAAGGGGACCAACGAACCCTACCGAATGTTCACCTCGCGCGCAGAGTTCCGGCTGCACCTGCGCATTGACAACGCCGATCGGCGCCTCACCCCGCATGGCCGAAGAGTCGGCCTGATCTCAGACGAAGCATGGCAAGACTTCCTTGCCAAGCACGATCGCCAGGACCGGCTGAAGCAGTTGCTGCAAGGCACCAAAGCGACGGCAGAGATGATCGCGACCATAGCGTCGTCCGTCGCACGTCGCCCGTCGTCCGCCGGTAACGAGATGCCCGCATCCGCGGACCCTTTGCCGTCGTCCGCCATTGGTCAGCCTCTCGCTCAGTTGCTCAAGCGCCCGGAAATCACGATCGAAGCCCTCGTCCCAGTTTTGCGGGAACTCGATCCCGAATTCTTTCGCGGAGAAGCGCAGGACGTGCGACAGAGGACGGACGACAGTCCTGTTGCCAAGGACCAAGCACCATCGACCAATGACCGCTTGCCTTCCGCCCTCCGCAACGAACTGAAGTCCGTCGAAACCGAGATCAAATACGAGGGCTACCTGCAGCAGCAGCAACGCGCGATCGAACGCCTTAAGAAGGCTGAAAAACGTACTATCCCAGATTGGTTCGATTACCACTCAGTCAGCGGATTGTCGCGCGAAATGAAAGAAAAGCTGGTCAAGATTCGACCCCGAACCCTAGGCCACGCCTCGCGCATACCCGGAGTCACACCGGCGGCTGTTTCTCTGGTGAACGTCTATATCGAGATTCAGGCAAAGCGCCGCGAACAGGTCGCTTTGGTTCAGGCACAATGACCTACTGCACTCACATGGCGACTCCAATTGGGCAACTCTTGCTTGTTGCCGGCGACGATGGGCTTCGCCAGATTGTTTTTCCGAAGAACGGTGCAGCCGTTGAACCGCAGCCGGACTGGATTGAGGATCGCTCGGCGCTTCGCGAGCCCATGGTCCAACTCGAGTCCTATTTCACCGGACACCTTGAAATTTTCGATCTTCCTCTTGCGCCCGAAGGAACTCCCTTTCAGCAAAACGTCTGGCGTCAACTGTGCAAGATTCCCTACGGCGAAACCATCTCTTACGGAGAACTCGCTCGTCGCATCGGCAATCCCAAGGCGAGCCGAGCAGTAGGTCTCGCTAATGGATCGAATCCCATTCCCATTATCATTCCCTGCCACCGGGTTATCGGCTCTAACGGCCAACTAACTGGATACGGTGGAGGGCTGCACATCAAAGAGAAGCTTCTAGCGCTCGAGAAAAAGCAGATACAACTCGCGTTCAGCGAGACTGCTCGATCGGCCTAGTAGCCGTGCTCGCTTAAATAAGCTGAGACTCATGAATCGTAATTACCTGCACGTGTCCACAACGAATTTTCTTTTCCACTGATAATTACAACTTTCGAGGGATTGAACGTAAAAACGTTCTGAGTCAGGCTGTCGAGAGCCTAAAAATATTGTCGTCGGTATTCCCCCAGCCCCTTGGAGCGACGAATTTTCCGAAGGCCGCTCACGGCTCCTCACACTCGGCCTTCTTGGGGGAAGCCGCTGTTCGGGTGCAAGCCCTGGAACAGCGGCTTTTATTTTTTAACAACTTTTGACTTTCGAGGTATGCTTCCCGAGAGCACACCAGAAGGCACTGGTTGTGCTCGAAGCCGCCTACCGCCCTCCCCCACAATGAGGAGTTCGGGGCGGCTTTTTAGCGCAGTCATGCCCTCCAGGAGCTAGTAGCTGAATTGACCGGCCCTGTGACTTCAGTAATCTGACGTTCCATCATTCGGATTACTTGCTCCGCCAGCCCTGCCATAATCGTGGCGTAGCTGGGAATTTCCCTGTCGCGCAGAGGCTTGAGTGAGTTCAGGTCGCAAATCGGGAATTCAAATCGCCTGGAAAACGGTCACTTACCGCAGTGTGGTTTTGATGATTCTCGCCGTTGTTGGCATTATGGCCGCTGGAGTTCGCCTCGCGTTCCCGGATTTCAGCCAGAACACCGTTAAAGCTGCGACGAACCTGGTCACGAACCTTCTGGAACACATTGCCGCACCGGGTGACTCGGGGAAAGCAGGGAGCGGCACTTCCCAGCAGGCCCACATCACCGCGCTCGACGGCACGGTTCGAATCAAGAAGGCCAGCAGCAACACCTGGGTGAAAGCCGATTACAGCGTCCCGCTGGAAAAAGGCGACGTTATTCAGACCGGCTCGGAAGGCATGGCCAAAATCGTTTTCAACGACGGCACCAACTACACCGTCAAGCAGGATTCACTGATCGTGATCGAAGAAAACTCGGCGAACGAACATCAACAGACCGATGTCGCAGTCAACGTGAATACCGGGACCGTTGACCTGTCGACCGGCACCTATGTCCAGGGATCGAGGTCGGAAGTTATCCTCGATGGAGCCACCGCATCCCTGGCGCCCGAATCCGCCGCGCGCGTGAGCAAGGATCCGAAGGCGAAGCGTGATGAATTCCTGATCACCAAAGGCAGCGGCACAGTGGAACGCGGCGGCGAAACTGTACGACTGACTGACTGGGAAAAGGCCCGCTTCCATCCCGACTCGCCGCATTTGGAAAAGATCAAGGAAATTGGTCCGCCAACACCGATCTCCCCGGCCAACATGATGCCGATTTTCGCTTCCAGCGACGACAAGCCCATCGAGTTTTCGTGGACGGCAATGACCAACGCCAAGGGTTATCGTCTGCAGATTTCACGGAATCCGTACTTCTCGTCGCTCATCGTGGACCGCAAAGTGACCTCCTCGGCGGTCATGGTTTCCGGCCTGACCGAAGGCCCCTATTACTGGATGGTGCAGTCGTACGACACCAGCGGCAAAGAGTCGGTCGAAAGCGAGAAAAACCGCTTTACGATCATCGCCAAAGAAGCGGACAGTGGCGCCATTCTTCTCGACATCGACCCGCTTATCCAGCACGGCCATGTGATTGAACTTACAGGCAAGACCGAGGCCGGGGCGCGTGTCATGGTGAATGGGCACGAGATCCCCGTCATCGGCGGGGATGGCAGCTTTCATTACTTCATGCCGCCGCTGCCTACCGGCGAAAGCGTGATCACGATTACGGCGCAGAACTCCAAAGGCGGAGTCAATACGCAGCAGGAAAAGGTAGTTATTCAGTGAGCATCAGAACTAGAAACGAAAGTGTTAAAAGCAGCAACTTTAAACTTGTAGCGGGGCTCCGAATATCCAATACAATAAGGCATATAGGACCCCAAACAATTGACCGGAAAGCGCTGGGTGTTTCCTCGGCATGAGCCGGGGTGTGGAACGGCAACAGACTGATTTCATAAAAGAGAGACACGGGCAGGTATGTCATCGAGCAACGGATTTCACAACGGAACATCCCGTTTTCACAACATGCGGTCGCTGTTCAGTATCTTCTCCAGCGACCTTGCCATTGATTTGGGGACGGCCAACACGCTGGTATACGCGCGTGGCAAAGGCATCGTGGTCAACGAGCCCTCGATCGTCGCGCTGAACAAAAACACCAACGAGGTCGAGGCGGTCGGCAAAGAAGCGAAAGAGATGCTTGGCCGCACCCCTGGCAACATCGTCGCCATCAAGCCGATGAAAGATGGCGTCATCGCCGACTTCAAAGTCACCGAGAAAATGCTCAACTACTTCATCCAGAAGGCGCACAACCGCAAGATGCTGGTGCATCCCCGCATTGTGATCGGCGTACCTTCCGAGATCACGCAGGTGGAAAAACGCGCAGTGATGGATTCTGCCTATCGCGCCAAGGCCAGCGAGGTTTATCTCGTGGAGCAGGCCATGGTCGCGGCGATTGGCGCCGGGCTGCCAATTACCGAGCCTTCCGGCAACATGGTGGTCGATATCGGCGGCGGCACCACCGACATTGCCGTGATTTCACTGAGCGGCATCGTTTATTCGCGCTCCGTGCGCATGGCGGGTAACCAGATGGATGAAGCCATCATGAATTACCTCAAGCGGAAATATAACTTGCTGGTCGGCGAGCGCACGGCCGAACAAATCAAGATGGAAATCGGATCGGCGTATCCGCTGGACAAGCCGCTGACCATGGAAATCAAGGGCCGCAACCTGATTGAAGGTGTGCCGAAGACAATCACAGTTGACGACAGCGAAATTCGCGAGGCACTGAGCGAGTGCGTTTCGACCATCATGAATGCAGTGCGAGTTGCTTTGGAACGCACACCTCCGGAGCTTTCGGCGGACATCAGCGATCGCGGCATCGTTCTGACCGGCGGCGGCGCGTTGCTGAAAAATCTGGACAAGCGCATCCGCGAAGAAACCGGCTTGCCGGTTTCAATCGCCGACGATCCGCTATGCAGCGTGGTGCTCGGCACCGGCAAGATGCTCAGCGACTTCAAGCTGCTGAGAAAAATTTCGATCGAATAGTTTCAAGTTTCCAGTTCTCCTGTAACTCCCGGGAATTCAACCTTTCTGATTACTTGAAACTAGAGACTTGAAACTGGCGTTATGGAACACCTCATGGGCCGCTATCGCAATGTGAGTATCCTGGGAGCGGCCATTTTCCTGCAGCTTGTGGGATTGGCGGTGCAGATCAAGCGCCGCACAGAGAACCATTCCACACGCTTGATTCGCGTCTGGACCGTCGCCGCCATTACCCCACTCGAAAAGAATATCGTGCGCGTTCAAACCGGCGTCAGTTCGGTCTGGAACAACTACCTTTATCTGCGTGGTGTGCGCCAGCAAAACCGCGAGCTTCAAGATCAAATTCAGCAATTGCAGCTTGAGCAGGTGCGGCTGCGCCAGGACGCCGAACAAGCCCGGCGTTTGCAAGCATTGCTTGGATTTAAAGAGCAGTTCATCGACAAGACCACCGCCGCGCAAGTGATCGGATCAAGCGGCAGCGAACAGTCCCACATCGTGTACCTGGATAAGGGATCATCCGATGGCATCGCTCCGGATATGGCCGTGATTTCCGCCCAGGGGATTGTCGGCAAGGTCATCCAGGTCTTCCGCCATACGTCACAGGTTTTGCTCATTAACGACCAGAGCAGCGGCGTGGGCACGATCCTTGAACAGTCCCGCTTGCAGGGAGTGCTGAAGGGAAAGGCGACCGGGGAGCTGGTGCTCGACAAGATCATGCCGGAAGAAGAGGTCAAGCCCGGCGACCGCGTCCTCACCAGCGGTGGGGATCAGATCTTTCCGAAGGGATTGCCGGTGGGCACGGTTGCGGGCATCACTCGTGCATCCGACTTCCTTACCGTAACCATCCGGCCGGCAGCATCTTTGAACCATCTCGAGGAAGTGCTGGTCATTACCAAGAAGCAAGAGCGCGAGCCGGCGATTTCGGCGGCAGCCCCATTGCGTACGGCCGACATTCTGGCCCAACGGTTGCCATCGGTGCCGGACAAGCCGGAACAGCCCGCGACTGGAACGGCAGTGCCGGCGAAAGCTGCTCAGGGTGTGCCGCCGATAAAACCGGCAACCACTGCTGGAACGAATGCGCAATCACAAACCGGCAATTCGGGTGAGCAACTTGCGCCCAAGCCGCAAACGCAGGCAGTGGATTTTACAGGCAACTCAGCGGCTTCGGCGCCCGGGACAGCTGTGGCACAGAAGCCCAAAGTCACTTCGCCAGCCCCAGCGTCTGCCACACCTGCCGAGTCAAAACCTGCAGCTGCCAATCCCGGATCAACCAAAGCGCCCACTTCGCCGAATGCCTCAGCCGTGAAAAGCTCGGTTGGCGCGTCAGCATCAGGTCTGACTGCCAATCCAGTCCCCGGTCAGGTCATAGCTCCAAAGAAACCGGCAGCCACCACGCAGCCTAAGCCGCCTAAGCCTGTGCAGCCGTCGAATCCGGCGGTGAACACAAATCCAACTTCAACTCCCGACGCGGGGAGCACTCCGCAATAACGTGGCCGTGACTTACACATCCCGCGAGCAGATTGAGGTCTACCGGTTCACCATGCCGGTGGCAATCATAGTTCCGCTGCTGGCGATTTTTCTGCAGGCCTTTATCCCGCTGCGGTTCGTTTGGTTCAACGTCTTCGATTTGCCGCTGCTGGTGGTGATTTTCTTCGCCATGGCGCGGCGCAGCCAGGTGGCCGGTCTCCTGACCGGCGCTTGCATCGGACTGCTACAGGATTCTCTGACTCATCATCCGCTTGGGGTGTATGGCATCGCCAAAACGGTCGTGGGATATGGAGCGTCGTCGCTAGGTGTGAAACTTGACACCGAAAGCGTCGGCACCCGCCTCATTGTGACCACCGGCTTCTACGTGGTTCACCAGGTGATTTACTTCACCATCGCACGCGCCCTTGTCGGCCTCGACCTGAACTGGAGCTGGTCTCGCGAACTGTGGTCAGCCGTGGCCAATGCGGTGCTGGGCGTGTTTTTGTTTGCCCTCATGGATAGATTGAAGCAGAGGGCGTGAACCGTCGCACGTCGCCCGTCGTCCGCTAAGACACGCGCTGTCGGCTCTCGGTTCTTGGCTCTCGGCAGTCGGCAAGCGGAGCTCACACCTTGATCCACGCGAGTCCCATTTGTGACTTTCGTTTCTTAACTTTTCAGATCACAATCCAGAGAAGATTTACAATTAAGTAAACCCGCTTCTCCGATGAGCATGGAAGGATTTGCCAGCAGTGGTTCGCGTACGACGTACGACTTGCGACGCACGATGATTTACCGACAGCCGAAAGCCGCCGATTAACCCATGTTTTCCCGCGATGAAAAACCCTCCCAGACGCGCCTCACCGCGGTGCAGTACATCATCCTCGCCATTTTTCTTTTTCTCGCCTATGGACTGTGGCGGCTGCAAGTTTCGCAGAGCAATATGTACGCGACTCTGGCGGAACAAAACCGCATCCGCAATGTGCCGATTCTCGCGCCCCGCGGAAAAATCATCGACCGCAATGGCCGCACCATTGTCGATAACTATCGCTCCGTCACCGCGCTTCTGCTGCGCGATTCCTCGCGCGATTTGACCGCCGACGCCGACCTCATCGCCTTCGGCCTGCACATGGACGCAAAGGAAGTTAAAGAAAAAATCCGCCGCTTCGCCTACCTGCCGCAATATCAGCCGATTTATCTGAAGGAAGACATCACGCCAGATGAAGAGGCGTTCATCGAAGCGCACAAGACCGAACTTCCCGAGCTCGACACCATCATGGCGTACCGTCGCCTCTATCCGCGCAAGGGATTTATGGCGCACCTGGTCGGATACGTCGGCGAAGTCAGCGAAGACATGCTCAACCAGCCCCAGTTTGAGCTCTACAACCCCGGCGATGTGGTTGGCAAATCAGGCGTCGAACTTGAATACAACGATCTCTTGATGGGCAAGAATGGCTCGCGGCAGGTGCTGGTGAACAGCCACGGCCAGGAAGTGGGCAAGCCACTCGACGAAAAGCCCGCCGTCCCGGGCAAGCCGCTGAAGCTCACCGTCGATGTCGATCTTCAGATTGCTGCCGAAGAAGCTCTCGCCGACAAAAACGGCGCCATCGTCGCCATGGACCCGCATACCGGCGAAATTCTCGCCATGGTGAGCCGCCCGACCTTCGACCCCAACGACTTCGCGGTGAGGATTTCGCGCAAAGACTGGGGCAAGCTGCTGGCCGACCCGGACAAGCCCCTGTTGAACAGAGCTATTCAAGCGCAGCTGGCCCCCGGCTCGACTTTCAAGATCATCATGTCAGTGGCCGGATGGCAGGAAGGAATTGCGCAGGACATGCAGGTCCACTGCACCGGGGGCGCCGAGTTTTACGGGCGGCGCTTTGGATGCTGGGTCAAAACCGGGCACGGCGATGTGACCCTGGAAAAAGCCATTTACCAATCCTGCGACGTTTTCTTTTACACCCTGGCCAACAAACTTGGGATCGGGCGCATTGCGAAGTACGCGACCGCGCTTGGCTTGGCCCAGAAGACGGGCATCGACCTGCCGGATGAAGCCTCCGGGGTAATGCCGTCTGAGGAATGGAAGCTCCGCAACTTCCGGCAGAAGTGGTTTGCCGGCGAAACTATCTCCGTTGGAATCGGCCAGGGAGCAGTCGCAGTGACTCCCGTGCAGTTGATGAGAGCGATTGGTGCGATCTCGATGGGTGGAAAAATGGTGGTTCCACATGTGGCGGACCCATCCGGATTGCCGTCGCATTACCTTGAGGTGGGCCATTATAGCGACGTGAAGATGCTTTCGATCGATCCAAATGGATGGAACTTCATCACCGATGCAATGTCGCGCGTGTTGCTTCCCGAGGGTACGGCCCCGTCTGCACACATTCCGGGAATCGACATCGCGGGCAAAACTGGTTCAGCGCAAATCGTTTCGCTGGCGACCCGAGCTAAGCACCAGAACGATGAGGACCTGGCGCAGAACGGCTGGTTTGTGGGATTCACGCCGCGCAGGAGCCCTGACATCGTCGTTTGCGTCCTGTTTCAGGGCGGAGAGCACGGCAAGTTGGCTGCGCGTCTTGCTACGCAAGTAATAAAGGCTTTCGTCGACAAGCAGCGCCGCCAGCCGACGCAACTGGCGAAGAAGAGCGGAAAGACCGAAATTGGCGTGCTGTGGACCGAGCCGGACAATGATGGTGATAGAGACAAGTTGCAGGGTGGCCGGTTGGTCGTGAACTTGTCGAACAAGCCCCTGCCGCTGGCCATGGCCGCACCCGGGTTGAGATGAAGTTTGGCTCTTGGCTCTTGGCTTTTGGCGCAGGAACACTCAGATTTTATGATTTGCAATTTCGGCAATACAAGGCCGCAACTCGCGGCACCACGGAGGCTAAAGCCTGGAGCCTGAAGCCTGGCGCCTGCTTTTATGTCCCGCTACATTTCATTCCGCGATTTTGATTGGACGCTGGTCGTCTTTGTGCTGATTATCTGCGGCCTCGGTGTGCTCGAAATCCGCAGCGCCACCATGCACACCAAGTTTGCTGGCGCGCATATCAGGCAGATCTACTGGATCCTCGGCGGGTTGGCCGGAATGTTCATCATCAGCTTGCTCAATTACCAGGTGCTGCTCGAGCGCGTGCACTGGATGTACATCGTCGCGGTCGCCTCCCTGATGTCGGTGCTGATTTTCGGGCAAAAGTACCTGGGCGCGCGGCGCTGGGTAAAACTGCCCGGCGGCAACCACTTTCAGCCATCCGAGTGGGTCAAGCTGATTTTGATCCTTGCTGTCGCAAAGTACTTCGCCGATCTTCAGCAGCGGGAACTCTCGTGGACCGATTTCATCAAAGCGGGCGCGATTGTGGGCGTCCCCATGTTGATGGTCTTGGCCCAGCCGGACCTGGGAACCGCTCTTACTTACCTTCCGATCGCCATCATGGGCTTGTTCTTGGGCGGCCTGCACTGGAAGCAGACCCTGGTGGTCGTGCTGCTGGCTGGGATGGCCATGCCGCTGGCCTGGCATCACCTGAAGCCCTATCAAAAGGAACGCCTGGTCAGCTTCATGGAGCCGGATGCCGATGCTCGCGGCTCAGGTTATCAAGTCAAGCAGTCTCTCATTGCGGTGGGTTCTGGCGGCATTTTCGGAAGCAGTAACGGCTCCCAGACTCACTTGGCCTTTCTTCCCGTCCCTCAGACGGACTTCATCTTTGCCGCCTATTCTGAGGAACATGGTTTTGTAGGTGCTCTCGGAGTGTTGCTGTTATACTTTATTGTGCTGATGCGTTTGACCCAGAATGCGCAAACAGCGCCCGACCGCGCTGGCACATTTCTGGTGATGGGTGTGGTGGCGGTTTTGACATTCCACATCCTGGTCAATGTCGGCATGGTGCTAGGCTTTATGCCCGTCACCGGAATACCTTTGCCGCTAATGAGTTACGGCGGGTCTTCCGTGCTGTTTATGTTTCTAGCGCTAGGGATGGTTATGAACGTCCGTATGCGCCGCTTCGTGAATTGAAGCAGGTATCTGAAGTAAAACGTGCCCGTGTGGGGCGGACCTGTCGTCCGCAAATGCGCGAGCACGGGATTTAGAAGATGTTTTGTCGGACGGAACGTCCGGCTGTACCAAGATTACGACCGCCCTCGCGTGAAGAGGGCAGCTCACCGGCAGCATTGACAGGCCGGGCAAGATTAAAGTAAAGGCTCTCCGGGCAGGGAACGGCCCCCTCAGAGCACCCATCGCGTGGGCACCCACGCTGGGCATCGCATATCGGTTTTTCGAGTGCGGCGCTGAGAGAGCGGTCACAACCCCGGAATTGTTGCGATACGTGGAAAAGACTTTCGACTTTCTGCAGCCAGCTCGGCCCAGGATAGCAGTCCGGGGCTTGGAACGTTCCCCGTCGAAGCCGAGAACGGTTATCGCATCCTTCACCGATATCTGCCAGCGTCCTTCCTTGTTCCGGTGAAATCCCCTTCTGCATAGCAGCTTGGGGACCGGAGTTTGCATGACAAAAGAATTGTTTGTGTCTTCCACGCCGCATGAAACCAAAGTCGGCATGGTGGAGGACGATCAGTTAGCCGAAGTGTACATGGAGCGTGAGAACGAATACACGCTGGCAGGGTCCATCTACAAAGGCCGCGTGACCCGCGTATTGCCCGGAATGCAGTCCGCCTTCGTCGATATTGGCCTGGAACGCGACGCCTTCCTGTATGTCTCCGATTTCATGGAATTGGAGAACCAGGAAGAGGACCTTGACGAAATCCCGGCCCCACTCACACTAGTGGAATCCAGTTCCGCAGACCGCTCAGCACCTGCCGACGTTCCATCGCAGCATGACGGCGAATCAGCGGTCCAAACGCAGGAAAGCGAAGAACAACCCGCAACCGAGCGCGCGCCCGCAGAACAACGGCCAGCCGACCAAAAAGAAGATCGCGGCGGCTGGCGCAATCGGCGCCGCCGTCGCGGACGCCGCGAGCGCGGCAACGGCGCAGATGCCAGATATTCTCGGCCTGTCGAGCCCGCCTCGGCTCCCGAACGCGAAACCTATGGCGCGCCGGCGGGATACGAACCGATCATTCTGCCCGGCGAATCGATTTCAAAATATAGAAACCGGGCACAAACTGCGCCAGAGCGGCCAGCCGCGCCCGCGGGAGCCCAAGCCGCAGACGGCCAGTTTGTTGCGGCGGTTTCCGCTTCCTTCCCGCAAGACGAGCCGATTTTCGCCGAACCAGGACACGAGACCGAGGTGGCGGAAGGCTTGCCCTTTCCAACTGAACAGCTGGAATACGACGGAGACCACACCAACGCGGTCCGGGCGGAAGCCGGTTCCGAAGAATGGGACCGCCAGCAGAAACGGCTTCATCAGATGGATGTAGCTGCCGTGTTCGGAAGCCCTGATGTAGTCGAAGATCCTGCGCAAGATGAAAACGAGCGTCCTGCGCCGCCTGCCGAGCATTCCGATGCTGCTCCGGTTTCAGCCGCTCACGGCACGTTGGAAGAAGAGGAAATCGATGAGGAAGAGGCTGACCTTGCTTCCTACGTTGAAGAACTCGAAGAGGACGCGGCCTTCGAAGAGATGGAAGAAGAGACCCACGCGGCTGGGGATCACGTCGAACTCCGCACCCAGGAGATCGCCGCCTCAGTTGAAAACGGCAGCGCCGCAATTCCCTTCTCCTCCGAGCCATTCACCGAAGCTAACGCTGAGGCCGCCGAAGAGGAAGTGGACGAAGCTGCCGTCGCCGAAGCTGAACTCGAAGAAGCCCAGGCTGAGGCTGAAGCGCTGCTGGATTCTGAGGGCGACAATGGTTCCATCGAAGCTCGCGCCGAAGTTCGCGCTCCGGCTGCGACTGCCGCCTATACCCAGCGCGCGCCACGCCCGGCGTTTGATCGGGATCGCGACCGGCGCGGTGGACGGCGGTTTCCTCGCGGCCGCCGTTTCCGTCGCCAGCAACCGCAGAACTTACCCCAGATCACCGATCTCCTGAAAGAAGGCCAGGAGATTCTGGTGCAGATCGCGAAAGAACCGATTGGCAAAAAGGGAGCCCGGATCACCAGCCACATCGCGCTGCCTGGCCGTTTCCTCGTTTACATGCCGACCGTCAACCACACCGGCGTTTCTCGCAAGATTGCCTCCGAAGAAGAACGCCAGCGGCTGAAAAGAATTATTCAGAGCGAACGGGAAAATGGCCACGGGGGATTCATCGTTCGCACCGCGGCCCAGGGCGCCGACGAGCAGGAGTTGCGTGCCGATATTCGCTTCCTCAAAGGCCTCTGGAACGAAATCCGCACTCGTGCCGACAACGGCAAAGCCCCGGCCCTGATCTACCACGATCTGAATGTCGTCGAGCGCGTTCTGCGCGACCAGGTCACTTCGGATTTTTCCGCGATCTGGGTCGACACCGAGCAGGAATACGAGCGCATTCTGCGCTTCGCCAACCGCTTCCAGCCGGCGCTGGTTCGCCGCGTGAAGCTTTATACGAAAGAGACCCCGCTCTTTGAGCAATTTGGGCTCAAGGAAGAAATCGACAAGGCGCTCAAGTCCAAGGTCTGGCTCAAGAGCGGCGGCTACATCGTCATTAATCAGACCGAAGCCCTCGTCGCCATCGACGTCAATACCGGCAAATATGTTGGCAAGACGGCGCGTCTGGAAGATACCATCGTCAAGACCAATGTCGACGCTATTAGAGAGATCGTGCGTCAGATTCGTCTGCGCGATCTGGGCGGGATCATCGTGATCGATTTCATCGACATGGACGAGCGCCGCAACCGGCAAAAAGTCATGCAAGCTCTGGAAGAAGCCCTGCGCGCCGATCGCGCGCCCTCAAAGGTGCTTCAGTTCAACGATTTCGGCCTGGTCGCGATCACTCGTAAGCGAGTGAAGCAATCGCTGGAACGCACCATCGGCTCGCCTTGCCCCTATTGCGAAGCAACCGGATTCGTGAAGAACGTCAACACTGTCTGCAACGAGATCTTCATCGAGATGCGCAAGATTTCGAAGCACCTGGAGCATGCGGATGTCATGCTGCGAGTGAATCCGGAAGTAGCGAAAGCGCTCAAAACCAACAACGGAAAGTGGCTGAATGAGCTTGAGGAATTGACCAAGAAGACCGTAATCGTAAAAAGCGATCCCGCACTTCACCAGGAGCAGTTCGATATTAATTAGCCATCGAGCGCGGGTGCACGCTGATGACCGACAATCGCAAGGACTTTCCTATGCCCGAACTCAAACTATACCCGCTTCCCTGAGCGTACAAGCCTTCCCGTGACAGTTAGAATGTGAAAGTAGAGGCAACCAACTTCAGAACGCCCTAACCTTGGTTGCTTCGCGGTTTTGAGACGAGGAGCATTCCATTTGCATCTAAGACAACAGGCGCTGCGCATAGAAGGCTTGAAGAAGGTCTTCCGCTCAGGCGCCCAAGAATTGGTGCTCTTTGAAAACCTCTCGTTCGAAGTTGGCCACGGCGAGTTGCTTGCCATTGTCGGCGAATCCGGCGCAGGCAAGAGCACCTTGCTGCACATCCTGGGGACGCTTGATAGGCCTTCCGCCGGTGACGTATACTTCGCGCAATTGCGGCTGAATTCGCTGGACGAGAACCAGGCCGCCGATTTTCGTAACCGCGAGATCGGGTTCGTCTGGCAGTTTCATTATCTTTTGCCGGAATTTACGGCACTGGAGAATGTAGCCATGCCGCTGCTGATGCGTGGGGCCGCCGTGCCCGATGCCCTGAAACAGGCCGCACACTGGCTCCAAGAAGTGGGGCTGGGCCAGCGCGCAAGCCATCGCGCCGGGGAACTTTCCGGCGGCGAGCAGCAACGGGCGGCGTTAGCGCGCGCGCTGATTACGAAACCAAAGCTTCTGCTTGCAGATGAACCCACCGGCGACTTGGATAATCGCACGGCGGAAACGGTGTTTGAACTGATCTCCAGGTTGCATCGTGATCACCAGCTCTCCTCGGTCATTGCCACGCACAATCATTCCTTTGCGCGGCGTTGCCATCGAGTGCTGCGGCTCCAGGGCGGAAGGATCGAAGAGGTTGTGCCCGCCACACTGGTCGGGTAATTTTTTGTAAATGTACCGAATTAAGCACGTTGACTGTGTGTTTCTAATCACAGGAGGAATTGCGATAATCGGTGTAAGGTGCCCTTAGTAACCATGGAGGGGCACCAATCATCAACAGAAGTGGCATACTTCCCAGATAGGGCAGTTGCCCAAAGCAGGTTGAGCGGTTCAACAAGGGTCAGGAGGTTCCGGAGCGGAGAACGCGTTCTGAATCCGGAAGAGTTCGGGGGCTATTATGTTTGAGCGTTATACGGAAAAGGCAAGACGCGTCATCTTTTTTGCGCGCTATGAAGCTAGCCAGTTCGGTTCTCCTTATATTGAGACCGAACATCTGCTGCTCGGGCTCCTGCGTGAAGACAAAGCCCTGACCAATCGCTTCCTGCGTTCGCACGCTTCCGTCGAGTCAATTCGCAAGCAGATCGAAGGTCACACCACGATCCGCGAGAAGGTTTCCACCTCCGTCGATCTCCCGCTCAGCAACGAATGCAAGCGCGTGCTGGCCTACGCCGCAGAGGAAGCCGAGCGGCTTTCGCACAAACATATCGGGACCGAACACCTGTTGTTGGGACTGCTTCGCGAAGAAAAATGCTTCGCCGCCGAGATTCTGCATGAGCGCGGCCTGCGGCTCTCGACCATCCGCGAAGAGCTTGCCCGCAGCAGCCAGGAAAAAGCGCAGCCTCAACGCCAGCGCGAGTCTTCCCTGCTGAGCGAGTTTTCCCGCGACCTCACCCAGAACGCAATGGACAGCCAGCTCGATCCGCTGGTTGGCCGCGAAAACGAGCTTGAGCGCGTGGTCCAGATTCTGTGCCGCCGCACCAAGAACAATCCGGTGCTTATCGGCGAGCCCGGCGTCGGAAAAACCGCCATCGTTGAAGGACTGGCGCAGCGCATTGCTGACGGGGAAGTTCCTTCATTCCTCGCCGACAAGCGCATTCTAGCGTTAGACCTTTCTTTGATCGTTGCTGGCACCAAATATCGCGGCCAGTTCGAAGAGCGCCTGAAGACCATCATGAAAGAACTGATGGAGTCGCAGAACTGCATCATCTTCATCGATGAGCTGCATACGCTCGTGGGTGCGGGATCCGCGGAAGGTTCGCTCGATGCGGCCAACATCCTGAAGCCCGCCCTTTCCCGCGGCGAAATTCAGTGCATCGGCGCGACCACTCCAGGCGAATATCGGAAGTCGATTGAAAAAGATCGTTCACTCGAGCGCCGTTTCCAGGCGGTGAAGGTTCCACCTCCGAATGAGGCCGATGCGACCAAGATTCTATTCGGGATCAAAGACCGCTACGAAAAATTCCATGCGGTCACCTACACCGACGAATCCATCAACTTCGCCGTGGCGCATTCCAACCGCTACATTCCTGACCGTTTCCTGCCGGACAAAGCCATCGACCTGGTCGACGAAGCGGGCGCGCGCGTGAAGCTGCGCCAGACTTCGCTTCCGGAAGAAATCACCGAAGTTCAGAAGCGGCTCAAGTTCATCGTTCACCGCATGGAGAATGCGGTCGCGAACCACGAGTTCGAAAAAGCCCGTTTCTATTCGGATGAAGAGCGCAAGGAGCGCGAGAACCTGCGCATCCTGCGGGAGAAATACCATCTGGACGAATCCGCGACCGGCGTGGTGAATCGCGAGGACATAGAAGACGTGGTTTCGCGCTGGACCGGCGTGCCCATCGCCTCAATCAAAGAAGAAGAATCGCAGAAATTGCTGCGCATTGAAGAGGAGCTGCACAAGCGCGTGATCTCGCAAGACAAATCGATCAGCGCTTTGGCCCGCGCCATTCGCCGCAGCCGCGCCGGGCTCAAGAATCCGAACCGGCCCATCGGCTCGTTCTTGTTTCTTGGACCGACGGGCGTCGGCAAAACAGAAGTTGCGCGCACGCTGGCGCAGTTCATGTTCGGCACGGAGAAGTCGCTTATCCGCTTCGACATGTCCGAGTTCATGGAGAAACACTCGGTCTCGAAGCTGATCGGCTCGCCTCCGGGATACGTTGGCTACGAAGAAGGCGGTCAGCTCACCGAGCGTGTGAAGCGCGCGCCCTATTCGGTTGTGCTGCTCGACGAAATCGAGAAGGCGCATCCTGATGTCTTCAACATCCTGCTGCAAGTGTTTGAGGACGGCCAGCTGACCGACGGTCTCGGCAACACCGTCGACTTCAAGAACACGATCATCATCATGACCTCCAACATCGGCGCCCGTCACCTGCAAAAGCGCGAGGGGCTTGGGTTCCAGTCGACCAACGAAGATCGTGTGTCCGAGAAAGTCGAAGAGCTAGTGAAGAACGAGGTCAAGCGCACGTTCAATCCCGAATTCCTGAACCGGCTTGACGAAGTTATTCTGTTCAATGCGCTGAATGAAAACGACCTGATCCAGATTCTGGAGCTGATGGTCACGCAGCTGAACACGAACCTGGCGCAGAAGTCGATCACGGTCACGGTCGCGGACGAGGCCAAGAAATGGATCCTCGACCAGACGCTGACCGATCGCAACTACGGCGCTCGTCCGCTGCGCCGTGCGTTGCAGAAATACATCGAAGACCCGCTGTCCGAGGCGCTCATCCAGGGCACGATCACGACGCGCCCGGCGTTCATCGAGGTCTTCCTCGAAAACAACAAGCTGTTCTACCGCCCCGTCGACTCCAAGGAAAACGAGGGCGTGCTGCTGTACGAGAATTCGTAATTAGCAGTCAGCATTCAGCATTCAGCCGTCAGCCAAGAGCTGGCGGCTTTTGCTTTTTAGCTATATTCAGCAATGCTTGTGTAGGAGCGGGCGCCTCGCCTGTCCAGGTCGAGCAAAGTTCGACAGGGCTCACAGCTCGGAATCACGCCCGGCCGCTTATTCGCACGATTCTGTTCTTCCGCTCATCCCAGCGCCAGACTATTTTCCTGCCAAGTAGGTGCACTCCTCCAATCCAGCGGTCGATACCATTTAGCGCGACGTGATCCTCTTTGCCTTCGAGAACTCGCTTCCCCATCGGAGTCAGGCGGAGCTTCGCTCCATTAAACATCCAGCTGTCGAGTTTCCCAGTGAACGGCTCTGCAAACGTCAGTAGCGGAGCTGGCGCACTCACAAATCGCCTCAGCATGTCGAACAGCAGAGTGTCGCCGACGCAGATCCGCTGAATCACGGAGACAATAGCAAACGCTGCAGTCGCTGATCCCATGCTGGCGATTGCGAGCAGCAGTTTGCGTTCAAGACGTGAGAGTCCGTCATATCGGCCGGGATATTCCTGCAGTAGTTCGTTAATAACGTCTCGGAATTCTGGAAGCGGACGGAGGTCCGTTTGCAGTAAGCGCTGCATCCGCATGGGCGAAGCAGACGTGAACGCGTTCCATAAACGTGTTGCCAGACGAGTTTGATCGCCAGTGATCCGCGTACGTGCCTGGTAAGGAGCGAGGAGTTGCTCTGGCCGCAGCGTTCCACCATAGGCGGTCACCAACGATAACCGCCGGCCTTGGAGGTCGTGTTTGCTGAACCATGTGAGGATTTGCGCAAGGCTGAGTTGGCAGATGGATGTTGCTCCGAACCAGAGCACAACCTCGCCAAATCCTCTCCAACTTGAGAGTTGAGCGTTGCGCTGACGGAACTCATCCGACTTCTTACCGTTGGTCCAGAATCGAGAACGCAGTCGACTGAGTTGCTGCAGACTTAATCCTGCACGAACCGGCCCCGAGTAGAGGGCGTCTTTCCAAGGCAGAATGTCTTTGCCTTTGGCGATACCCGAGGCTTTCAGTGTACCGCCGGTCGATTCGCCGTCAACGAGGTGCAGAGTTCTCAGACGCATTCAGGAAAGAATATCGCAATGCTTACCAGATCGGCGGACGCGCGAAAGCGCTTGGAACCGCGCGGGCCTCCGGGGACTAAAACCCGGAGATGCTTGCGAAGCGGTCGGCACGGCTCGAAGCGGTGGCCTGCCGAACCAGATCACGGAAAAAACAGATCGTGTAAAGAAGAAAGTTTGCTATAGCCTTGTCCAGTCCTCAACCTTCAACCCCTTTACCCTCCGGAAGATTCGATCGCTCGTGACCAGCACACTACCGAGCGCCAGCGCGTGAGCTGCGATCATCAGGTCCAAATTGCCAATGGGACGACCTCGCCGCTCGACCTCCGCCCGCAGTTCCGCGTATTGTCGCGCAGCAGCCGAGTCCCACTGACGGATATCGATGAACTTCAGAAATTCCTCGACGATGGCAGCCAAGCGTTTAGCCGCCGGTAACCGCGCAACACCAAACCGCAGCTCGGCTTCCGTGATCACCGAGATGGCAACATCAGAGGCGGGAACCCGCAGCAGCTTTTCGCGCACGCGCGGCACGTTGCCTTTGATCACATAGCTGGCGGTGTTTGTGTCGAGGAGGTAGCGGGCAGGCATCAGAAGAGATTGCGGTTTTGCGTGGGTGCATCGTCGCGGTCGGTCATGAAGTCGTCAGGAACGCCGGCCTTGTCGGCTAATTCGAAGAATTGATCCCATGATTCCGGCCGTGGAGAAAGGATGACATCGCCGGTTTTCGGATCGCGCCGGATATACACCTCAGAGCCTTCGAAGCGGTATTCGGCGGGAAGCCGAAGCGCCTGGCTCCGTCCATTGCGAAAAAGTTTGGCTGTACGGGCCATGGATTACTCTCAGTTGGTATATACTATGATACATCACAGTATGTGAGTGTCAAGGCTGCTTCCGCCCTGGACCTTTTGGAACGATCTGTCGTTCCGAACCGCTTTAAACGGTGGCGAATCTGCTGTTCGGTCTGGGCTACAACTGCAGATTCCTCGGACCTGAAGCTCCTCAGAATGACATTAAGTAAGGAATTTTGGAGTTGCTTACGTGAGCGATGCCACCACCCCCCCGCGATCAATTTGGTGTCGTACTTGGCGGCGTTGTCTCCGGCGCCGAATTTGGGTGCCGATAATCCTCATCCGATTGAGCGGGGCTACGATTGTCACTCGGCGGAGCAGACGAATTCGGAGGGGCAGACGTATTCGGCGGGTAAGGCGCTGCTGCTCCTGAGTCTTGCACCACCACCCCACCCTCGATTTTCGGAATCCCAAAATGTCCCGCGAGGTGCAGAAGATCAATAGGGCTGATCGAACCCGACACCGACACGAATGCCACCTGATCGGCCCGGGCCACAAGGAAAGCGATGTTTCGAATTGTGTTGTGGTCCAGATGGATCCAAAGGTCCGTGCCGCCCGGGTAACCGTACTTCTCATGCGCCTTCGAAATATGCTGCCAGCCCGCCATGCTGTAGTCTCTCCGCACGGCATTCAGGATCTGCGGATCGTACACTCCCGGCCCCTGGTACTTGAAGCGATGGACAGAAATGCCGTCAATTCCCGCAATCACCCGCCGCAGGCTGTCATCGTCCTGATCGTTCTTTGAGGCCAGCACCAGCATGGAATGATCGAAGCTGAATTCCGTCCGCGAAGTCGCGTATTGCCCCAGGTTCTCAATGTCCTGGGGAAACCAGTTTTGTGGCATCCAGTTCTGCTGCGGGGCCTGGCCCTGTGGTGCCTGATTTTGGGCGAGTACGGCTGAGGTAGAAAGCAGAAGCGCGAGCACGAAGGCAGAAATTCTCACAATAAAACCTCGAAGGCTAAGTAAAGTCCTGGTGATCAGACGTATGGCGAGCTGTATCGTTTAACCCGGGTTTTGGAAATTAGTTGCGCCATTCGAAGGTTTCAATAATGGCCAATCTTGTGGTCGGTTCTGGAGCAACACTCATCTAAACCACAGAGCACACAGAGTTTCACGGAAAACCGCGGTTACTCTGTGCCGCCCTGCGCCCTCTGTGGTTACTGTTCCGAGCTTTCAGCTCCTGATCTTCTTCGTTGCCGGATCCCAGATAGCCGCCGATTCCTTGAAGTACGAGTAATTGGCCAAGTGGCAGCCCATCGCCGCGTTGTTGCCGAACTCCTCGTTTTCGGCGACCTTCTTCCGGGTGCGGACAGCATTGAAGAAGTTGCCTTGGTGGTCCACAATGTCGCTGTATCCGGAAGGCGCGCCATACACTTCGGTGCCTTCGGCAACTTTTGCATCGTGCGGCCCCGGCAACGGATGCTCTTCCGCGAACTTCGCCAGATAATCATCCCGCAGCGCCTTGGGCCACCCATAAATCGAGTACGCCTCGGGCTCAGGATGCGTATCCTGCGGCACATAGGTCAGGGTCATACCCTGTAGCGTCAGAGTGCCCTTGGTTCCATATAGCCCGATGTAATCCCCCTGATCGTTGTTCAGGTTGCAGCGCAGATAGGAGCGGAAGTTCGGATATTCGTACAGCGTCTCGATCAGGTCGGGATAGTCGCGCCCATCTTTGAAATGGAAAAGTCCACCCACGGAATATGCGCGCTTGGGAATCGTGTTCGCGCCGGTGATGAAATGAATGCCGGAAATTGCATGAACGAAGAGGTCTCCGGGGAGCCCTTCGCCGTAGTCGGTAAAGCAGCGCCACCGGAAAAACCGCTCAGGACTGAATGGCCGCTTGGGCGCCCCCACCAGGAACTCGTTCCAATCTATGGTCTGCTCGCTCGCATCCGGCGGAATCGGATAAACCCAGGCGCCACTTGGCGAATTGCGGTCCCAATGCGCTTCGACGTGATACACGTCGCCCAGCTGGCCGGAATCGTAGATCTCCTTGGCGCGTGCATACACGATCGAGCTCACGCGCTGGCTGCCGATCTGCACAATGCGGTTGGCTTTTTGCGCGGCCTCGATCATGGCAAAACCGTCTTCCACGGTGTGCGACATCGGTTTTTCACAGTAAATATCCTTGCCCGCGGCGCAAGCGTCGACGAAGACCCGGCGGTGCTGGTGGTCGGCAACCGCAATGATCACGGCATCGACATCCTTGCGATCAAGTATCTCTTTGTAGTTTCGGGTCGTCGGCAACGAAGGATTTTTTACGGACTCCTGCGCGGCAGTATGCCTGGAATCGTAAAGATCGCAAGCCGCGACGCATTGAATTCCAGGCACGCGTAGTGTGGCCTGTAGCAGTTCGCACCCGCGCACGCCGGTGCCGATCGAGGCGAAGCGCACGGTGTCGCTGGGCGCGACCGGCATGGGCGATGCCCACAGCGGTTTCGGCTGCAGCATGGTGAATTTTGCCGCAGCTCCGGTTGCAGCCGCCCCGCTTCCCACCCGAATGAATTGACGACGAGTCCAGGAATTTTTCATTAGTAGTCGCACCTCGCAGCCCTAAGATTTGAATTCAAGATCATCAGCTGGCAATTTGCCAGCTCCTTCGTGCTCACCGTTAACTGCCGTTCCCCACGGAAGAATCGTTTTTCCTGCAAAGCCGGAATTATCGCACAGGATCGCTTGTGAACTCGAAAAATCTGAACAAGATTTGTTCATTCGTCTCAGATTGCAGCGAAGGCAACGATCCCAGCGCCTCGTCGGTTATACTGGCGCGCGGCAACTTCGCGCGGTGAGGCGATATGAAAACCTGTGCGGCCATTTTCTTTTTCATCGTCCTGCTTACCGTTCCTTCCATGACCCAGACCACGAAATCTTCCGCTGAACTGACACCGTCAGCCCAGACCAGCACAAAGTTTTCTGAAATGGAGGACCAGTTCGTCAAGAATTCGCTTGCGCTCTCGCCCGTAAATGCTTCGCAAGCCGGCTATCACAAACATGTGGACCTAACCACCGGCAAGACCGTCGAACTGGATGCGGAACTCGATGACTTAAGCCCGGAAGCGGTCACCAAACAGATAGATTTCTATCGCACTTGGCGCGAAAAATTTCGCAGCGCAACGCCGATCGCGGCGCTGAATTCGCAGGATGCCGCCGATTACCGCCTCATCGACGATCAGATCGCGCTCAACCTTCTCGAATTCGAGCAAATTCAGAATTACAAGCACAATCCGACCGTTTACGTGGAGCTTCTCGGGAATGGGCTGTTCCTTCCTTTGACTCAGGAATATGCGCCGAAGGAAGTTCGTGTCGGCCACGTGATCTCGCGCATCGGCCAAATCCCCCGATTCGTCGACCAAGCCAAGGCCCAGCTCGTCGACGCCGATCCAATCTTTATTTCGACGGCCCTCGACGAGAACCAGGGCAATATCGATCTGGTCAACTCCGTGGCCGAGGACATCCCGGCGCATTCACCGTTGAGGGCGGAGTTTGACAAGGCCGCTCCTGCCGCCAAGAAAGCCCTGGCCGACTTCGATGACTGGATGAAGAACGATCTCGCCAAAAAGCCTACCCATGGCCGCACCTGGCGGCTCGGTTCCGAGTGGTACGCGCTGAAGTTTCGCTACGTAATGGAAACCTCAATTGATCCGGCTCAACTGCTGCAGGATGCCGAAATCGAACTGGCACGCACGCGGGCCGAGATGCTGCAGCTTGCCCTGCCGCTCTACAAAGAGATGTTTCCCGGCCAGGACGATTACAGCAATTTGCCGCAGCACGAGCGCGAGAACAAGATCATCGCCGCCGTGATTGACAAAATCAGCGACGAGCATCCCCAGCGCGATCAGCTGATGGATGCGATCAAAGGCGACTTGTCCCGCATCAGCGACTTCATTCGCGAGAAGAAGATCGTCGCGCTCAGCAGCCGCGACAACCTGAAGGTGATTCCGACCCCGGAGTTCATGCGCGGGATTTACTCAGTCGCCGGTTTCCACGGCGCGCCGCCGCTCGAGCCGACCGCGGAAGCGCAATACTGGGTCACGCCGATCGACCCCAAAATGCCTGAGGCCAAAGCCGAGAGCAAGCTGCGCGAATACAACAACTACGCGCTGCAATGGCTCACCATGCACGAAGCCCTTCCCGGCCACTACATCCAGTTTGAGCATGCCGACGACGTCGATCCGCTCACGCGCCGCCTTGTGCGCAATCTCTTCGGTAACGGCCCCTACGTCGAAGGCTGGGCGGAGTACATCGCGGACGTCCTGACCAACGAGGGTTATCTGAATTCCAGTCCGAAATTTCGGCTGGTTCGGCTGAAGATTTCGTTGCGAGCGATTTCGAACACGATCCTCGACATCCGCATGCAAACTATGAACATGACCGACCAGCAGGCGCTCGACTTGATGACGAAAGAGACTTTTCAGACGCAAGCCGAGGCCGAGGGTAAGCTGCGGCGCGCCAAACTGAGCTCAACGCAGCTGCCGACCTATTTCGTCGGCCAGCGCCAATGGTGGGCTCTGCGCAAGAAATATCAGGCGGCCAAGGGAAGTGCCTTCACGCTTGAAGAGTTCCACAACCGCGCCCTCGATCAAGGCCCGCTGCCGCTTGAGTACCTGGAGAAAATTATTTTGCCGCAGTAAATGAGGAGCCGCATACGCTTCGACACCCGTTACGATCCGGCGCGCTTTAGAACGCCTTCATTCCAATTCCAGTGTGACGTATTTCTTCCCCGCGTATAGCCGGTAAGCGTCTCCCTCTTTAACAATTTTCAATGGCATCGCCCGCTTCAGATTCTCGTCGCGCTTTGATGACACGCTCAGCACATCGTTCGCGCCCACGTCGGTGATGACGAATTTATCGCCCACAAATCCAAATCCGTATTCGCCCGGCGCCAGCGCCGATCCTTCAATCTCGATTTTGATCTCGGTAATAAGAAAGCCCTGGTACTTCTCGGCGATGTTCGAGGCATATCCGGCAGTGTCAACTAATCCCGCCAGAACGTACTTGTCGCCCTGTGTCCGCACTCCTGCAGTGTTACGAAGTTGCGTATTGGCGCTACGGCCACGGTAGAAGAAGCCGGCAGGGGCAATGACCTTCAGTTCTTCGGCTGTCAATATACCAGCGGGTTTGGACTGCGCCCAGGCAGATGAAAGCAACAGTGCCACTAAAACCACAAGAATCGAATTGCGAGCTCTCACGAATTTCTCCTTGACTGGTCTGTTCAGCAGCAATTGAATTTACCTGTTTCAGCTGCGAACTTGCAATCCGGCTGGGGGAAGGCAGTCCCCTGCCGCATTGCCGAATTCCACTTCGCAAGGCGATAATCATCGCTGATGAAAGCCCAGCCCGAGCTTTATCGCGCGATCCCCAGCGTGGACGAACTTTTGCGCGATCCGTCGCTCGCGGCGTTGGTTGCCGAGGAAGGTCAGCCCGCCGTCGCCGACGCGTGCCGGGCAGTGCTTCAACGACTTCGCCGTGAGATTGCAGCCGGGCATCTGGATCAGGAAAAGCTCGCGCTAGCGCTGTCAGGCATAGAAAGCGCGATCCGCAGCCAGTTACGCCGCGCCCTCGATTACTCCCTGAAGCCGGTGATCAATGCAACAGGAGTCATCCTGCATACGAATCTTGGACGTGCCCCGCTGCCTGCAAGCGCCCTCGACCACATTCGCGAAACCGCCGGCGCATATTCGAACTTGGAATTTGATCTTTCAACTGGTGACCGCGGCAAGCGTGACGTTCACGTAGAGCGATTGTTGCACAAGCTGCTCGCAAGCACGGAAGAAGGCGCCCGCGACTCTGACAAGCTTGAGAGCAGAATCTCTACGATCGTCGTCAACAACAATGCCGCCGCCGTGCTGCTTGCCCTTAACACGCTGGCCGAAGGCGGAGAGGTCGTCGTCTCCCGCGGAGAACTGGTAGAGATCGGCGGCTCTTTCCGTATCCCCGACGTGATGTCGAAGTCCGGCGCGGTTTTGCGTGAAGTTGGAACAACGAACCGCACGCGAATCGCAGACTACGAGCGCGCCATCAACGAGCACACTCGCCTGCTGCTGCGTGTGCATCGGTCGAATTTCGAAATCAGCGGTTTCACCGAGCAGCCCAGAGTTGAAGAATTGGTCGCGCTGGCTCAAAAACACAAGCTTCCGCTCATGGAAGACCTCGGAAGCGGCGCGCTGTTCGATCTCAGGGCGGTGGGAATTAACAACGAGCCCGGCGTTCTCGACAGCCTGCGCGTGGGCGTTCACGTCGTCACCTACAGCGGTGACAAGCTGCTGGGTGGGCCGCAAGCCGGCCTGATCAGCGGCCGCGAAGACCTGGTCAAAAAAATGCGCGGCAATTCCCTGTTTCGCGCTCTTCGTGTGGACAAGCTGACCTACGCCGCGCTGGAAGCAACTCTGCTGGCCTACATCAGGCGCGACTACACCGCTATTCCCACCCTGCGCATGATTGAGCTTTCACAATCAGAAATAGCGCGCCGCGCCGAAGCCTGGCAGTCGAAGCTGACTTCGAAACATTTGCGGGCGGAACTGATCGCTGGCGAGTCCCTCATAGGCGGCGGATCAGCGCCTTCCTCAACCCTGCCGACAATCCTGCTCGCGCTGACGTGCTATAGTCTCAGCGCTGATGAGCTTGCGGACCGATTGCGCGCCTCCGATCCACCGGTCATCGCACGAGTAGAAGAAGGCCGGGTGCTGCTCGATCTGCGTACGGTTTTCCCCGATCAGGACGAAGCGTTATCGCAAATACTTGTCCGAAGTTGTAATTTGTAAGCAATTAGTTCTGGAAAGATAACCCAGTTAAATGAGCCTGTCTGCATCTGCCCTGCTAACCTCTGAATTCCAGTCCCAAATCACTCCGGTTGACTGGGTGGTAATCGCGATCTACTTTGGCATCCTGCTGAGCGTCGCATGGTGGGTGGTAAAGCGCGGCAAGGATTCTGCCGCAGACTACTTCCTTGCTGGCCGCAATCTTGCCTGGTGGATCATCGGTGCTTCGATCTTTGCGTCCAACATCGGCTCTGAGCACGTGGTCGGCCTCGCCGGCGCCGGCGCGACCAGCGGCGTGGCTCTCGCGCACTACGAACTGCACGCATGGTGCCTGCTGGTGCTGGCCTGGGTTTTCGTACCCTTTTACATGCGCTCCATGGTCTTTACCATGCCCGAGTTCCTTGAGCGCCGCTTCAGCCCGGCTTCGCGCTATGTTCTTTCTGTCGTCTCCATCATCACCTTCATTGTTTCCAAAATTGCCGTCGGGATTTTCGCCGGCGGCGTTGTGTTTGGCACGCTTCTTCCGGAATTACACGTAACCATCGCTCACACCGATATCGACAGCTTCTGGATCGGTTCCGTCCTCGTGATCGTGCTGACCGGCCTTTATACCGCTCTCGGCGGAATGCGCGCGGTCGCCTACAACGATGCCGTGCAGACCGTCGTCCTGATCCTCGGTTCGGCATCATTGACTTTCTACGGTTTGCACAAGCTCGGCGGCTGGCATGAACTCCGCTACTGGTGCGGTTCCGACATGTTCAATCTCTGGAAGCCGCTGATCCCCGCGGGCGTTCACGGAACCTGGGCCCCGGTGTTGCAAACCGATTCCTCGGGAAACGTTGTCAAAGAAGCCTGGTATTTCAACGGCTACTTCCCCTGGCTCGGCATGCTGTTCTGCGCGCCCATCATCGGCCTGTGGTATTGGTGCACGGATCAATACATCGTGCAGCGCGCGCTGGGCGCGCCGAATGAGACCGTCGCGCGCCGGGGCTCGATCTTCGCATCTTTTCTGAAGCTCTTCCCCGTATATCTCTTCATCATTCCCGGCATGGTCTGCTATGCCCTGGCCAGGAGCGGCAAGGTCCCGGCCCTGGGCGTGATGATCGGCGCCGACGGAAAAGTGATTTCATCCGTCGCGCAGGGCGCGTTTCCCATGATGGTGCAGTACCTTCTGCCGCCAGGGTTGCGTGGCTTGGTGGTGGCGGGATTGCTCTCTGCGCTCATGGGATCGCTCGCCGGAGTTTTTAACGCATGTTCGACCCTGTTCACTGTCGATTTGTATGAAAAATGGCGGCCGCAGGCTTCTCAGCATCAGATCGTGCGCATGGGGCGCATCGCCACCGCCAGCATGATCCTGGTAGCGCTCGCCTGGATTCCCGTGATCAAGGGCGCTTCCGGCCTCTACACCTATTTGCAGGCCGTTCAGGGATATCTCGCGCCGCCGATTTTCGTGGTTTTCTTTTTCGGCGTCTTTTTTAAGCGGCTCAATGCCGCAGGCGCGCTGTGGGCCATGGTGGTTGGCTTCGCCCTGGGCATTTTCCGCATGTTGGTCGATACTCCGGTAGCGCTCGGCCTGAGCGGGTTGCAGAACGGATATCCGCAAGGATCGTTCTTGTGGGTGATCAACAATATTTATTTTCAATACTTCTCGGTGCTGATCACGATTGTCTCCGCCATCGTCATGGTCGTCGTAAGCCACCTCACGGCAGAGCCCGACGATCAGCAGATCCGCAGCCTCACATTTGAAACCATCACCCCCGAAGACCGCGCCCAGACCCGGGCTAGCTGGAGCTGGCGCGAAGTGGCCGGATCCGCCCTGGTGCTGGTTTGCATCCTGGGCGCGTACTTGTATTTCCGCGGGTAGATTCCCGTCGCTCCATTCGAATTTAAAATGAATTCCATGGCCACTCTCTTCACCATCGGCCACTCCACGCGATCTCTGGACGAACTGATCGAGGCTCTGAAGGCGCACTCCATCGAGGCTCTGGTCGACATTCGCGCATTTCCGATGTCCCGCCGCCTGCCGCACTTCAACCGCGAATCGCTGGAAAAGGCGCTACCCGAAGCTGGAATCCGCTATATCTGGATGAAGGATCTTGGCGGGCGCAGAAAGAAATCTCTTGCCGAATCTCCGAATATCGCTCTGCGCAATGACAGCTTTCGAAATTATGCGGACTACATGCTCACGCCCGGGTTCGAGCATGCGATTCAAGAACTGATCAAAGTTGGCGAGCACTCTCCGGCCGCCTACATGTGCGCAGAACGCGTCTATTTCCACTGCCATCGCATGCTGGTTTCCGATTGGCTGGTGGCGCACGGGCATGAAGTGCTGCACATCGACGATGCCAAACCACCAAAACCGCATCAGCTCATGAGTGAAGCCAGAATGATCGACGGCCGCCTGATCTATCGCGGCGACCGCCTGCTCTAGCGCACAGTATCAGACAGGAATGTCCGAGCCACCCGCGGCGTGCTAACGTATCGAAATGATCGTAGGCACGGGAATCGACATCGCTGAAGTGCCGCGAATTTCCGAATCTATCGCGCGGTTTGGCGAGCGTTTCCTGCGCCGCGTCTTCACCGAGGGAGAGATTCGATACTGCGATTCCAAAGCCAATCGCGCCGAGCGATACGCCGCCCGCTTCGCCGCCAAGGAAGCTGCAATGAAAGCCTTAGGCACAGGCTGGAACCGTGGCGTGCGGTGGCGCGACATCGAGGTATATCGCCAGCCCGGCAGTCGCCCGACGATCAAGTTCTACGGTGTCGCGGCAGAATTCGCCGCCAAGCTGGGCGCCAGGAACATTTCCCTCTCGCTCACCCACACCCCCCAGCACGCGATTGCCAATGTGATTTTGGAAAACTAGCCGCCTCTCGCCCGCCATTTGGCCCGCCCTGAGCGAAGTCGAAGGGTGCGGTCTTGCTCAGCTCGGCGATCCCTACCAACCCTTCATCACCAACCTGACGCGCGATGTGCCGAGGACCGACGACCAAGGCCCCAGGACCAACAACCAATTCCCCGGCAATGCTTCTGTTACACTTCCCTCTTTCATGGCTGTCGTTCAGAACGCTCTTCCCAGGATTTCTCCACCATCGCCCCAGCAAGTCGGCGAGAAAACTTTGCTTTCCGGCATCGCCCTAAGCAGTTTTTCGGCTCTGCTGCTGGAACTTGCACTGACCCGGCTCTTCTCGGTTGTTCTCTTCTACCATTTCGCCTTCCTTGCCATTTCAATAGCCTTGCTCGGCCTCGGTGCCGGTGGCGTCTTCGCGCACCTTCGCAAGAACGCCCTAAATTCACGCTCCACCCGCATTATCGCGGCCCTCTGCGCGGCACTGACCGCGCTCACCATCCCTGTCGCGCTCGAGGTTGTCCTGCACGTTCCCGTCTCTCTAAAACTCACCGGCGGGAATTTCATTCGCCTCACGCTGATCTACTGCTGCTCAGCCGTTCCGTTCTTCCTGACCGGTGTGCAATTTTCGGTGATTTTCGCGCGCGAGCCGTTGCGAATCCCGCGCCTTTATGGCGCCGATCTTGCCGGTGGAGCGCTGGCGTGTGTGGCCGTAGTTCCGTTGCTGAATTGGATCGGCGGCCCGAATGCCATCCTCTTGGCCGCAACCATCTCCGCGCTTTCCGCCGTGGTATGGAGTCCCACGACAAAATTCAGGAAACAGGCTCTCACCTTAGCAGCCTGCCTCATATTTCTACTCAGTCTGAATCGCAGCGGCAAGCTCATCGATGTCGTCTGGGCCAAGGGCGTTCTCCAGGAAAACGTCGAATTCTCTCGCTGGAACGCCCTCTCACGGGTAGAAGTCGACGCCGAAGACGACGGCTCCAAGCGCATCGTCATCGATGCCGACGCGGCCACCGCCATCATGAATGCCGATCCCGCGCGTTGGGAAGGCTCACCGTGGCAAGCTCACGAGATGACCTCGCCCGCTGCCATCGCCAACGTGCTTCGCCCACACGGCGATTACGCGATCATCGGCCCCGGCGGCGGTGTAGACGTTCTGCGCGCGGTTGCGAACGGAAGCCCCAGCGTCACCGGTATCGAGATCAATCCCATCATCGCTAATACGGTCATGCGCGGTCATTACGCAGATTTCTCCTATCATCTCTACGACCGCCCCCAGGTGCACATCCACGTTGCGGACGGACGCTCCTTCATTCGCAACGCCACCGAAAAGTATGACGTCGTCGAGATGACTTTGGTTGATACCTGGGCCTCGACCGCGGCCGGCGCCTTCGCACTCAGCGAGAATAACCTCTACACCACCGACGCTTTTCGCGAGTACTTCGATCACCTCAAGCCCGACGGCATGATCGCAGTCACAAGATGGGAGTTCGAGGTTCCGCGCGAGGCGCTGCGCGTCGCTTCTCTCGCGATCGACACCTTGCATCAACTCGGCATCAGCAATGCTTCCCATAACTTGATGGTGATCTCGCAGGACGAACTGGACGAAGACGGCATAAACGTTTCAGTCCTCGCCAAGAAAACCGGATTCACCGCCCAGGAAGAAGAAACCGTACAACGCTTCGTTGCCCAGCATCCGCCGCTGCAGGTCCTGTATGCGCCCTCGGAACCTCAGGACAATGCTTTTTCCCACCTGATCGCGAGCAACGATCCATATGCGTTCAGCAGTAATTATCCATACAACGTCACGCCCGTGAACGACAATGCGCCGTTCTTTTTCTTCACCCTCAAGACCGGACAAATCTTCCGCCGGACTCATCATGCCATGGATTGGAAAGTCAACGTTGGCGTGACTGTGCTCGCCATGCTGCTCGTTATTTCAGTGCTGGCAGTGCTCGCGTTCCTTGTGCTGCCGTTGTTGACCGAGAAAGTGCCCACGAACCGGCCTGCGCCCGCTCTGTTTTATTTTGTCGCCATCGGACTCGGATACATTCTGGTGGAAGTCACGTTCATTCAAAGATTTGTTCTCTTTCTCGGCCATCCCACCTATGCCTTGACGGTCGTTATCTTTCTCATGCTTCTGGCGAGCGGGGCGGGCAGCGTGCTTTCCAGGCGTTGGCTGGCGCGGAGCCGCCGTGTCTGGATTCCACTCGTTCTCATTTGTGGCGCGCTGATCATCTGTGTCGAACTGTTGCCGGGCGTTCTCCACCGTTTTGTTGGAGTGCCCTTCGCTGGCAAACTCGCAATCAGCGCAGCCTTGCTGGTTCCCCTCGGATTCGCCATGGGCATGCCCTTCCCCACCGGTCTCAGGGCCCTGGCTGAAGGTGGCGGGCAGCCCACCAACTCCATCGAATGGGCCTGGGCCATGAACGCCGCCGCCAGCGTGTTGGGATCGGTCCTCGCCATCGTCATCGCCATCCAGTTTGGACTTAACGCTACCCTCACCGCCGGAATCGCCTCCTATGGGCTGGCGCTCCTGTTGAACCCGAAGCTACGTGCACGCACTTCGCTGTCCTGAACCACGCGCACATTCTGCTATCATCAGGAAAATCATGGGGCGTAAGCGTTCCAGGTACATTGCTTGCACGTTCAGTTGGCCTGTTTGCGAGACCGCTCGGGAGGATGATTGCCTAGCCAGAAGCAGTTGAAGTGGTCTCAACTTAAGGTCGGGCTCACGGTGATCTTTGCTGCCGTTCTCCTGGGGGTGCTCATCATCCTGATGAGCGGAGGCGGCCTGTTCACCAGCAAAATTATCCTCATTTCCTACTTCCCTGATGCCGGCGGCTTGACCACCGGTGCACCGGTCAGGTTGAGCGGCGTCGATATCGGCAACGTTAAGGAAATCCGAATCGTGCCCGACCATCCACCTGAGCGGCCAGTGCAAGTTACCATGAAGGTAAATACGAAGTACAAGTTCTTTCTTCATAAGGACTCGTGGACTCTTCTGTCGACCGCCGGTGTGCTCGGGGCCACATATATCAACATCGACAGCTCTGCTGCGAAAAAGCCCGAGGTCGAGGATGGCGACGTTCTGCCCAGCAGAGAGCAGCCGGGCTATGACGAGGTTATCCGTTCTGCTAACAGCAGTCTGCAGAACATGGACGTCCTTCTTAAGCGCATGGACCGCATCATTGCTTTCGTTGAGAGCGGGCAGGGCTCGATCGGCAAGCTTATTTACGATAACGCCCTTTATAACCGCGTCAACGCGACGGTGGCCGAATTTCAAAGCCTGGTCAATGACATTTCGCAAGGCAATGGCAGCATCGGCAAGCTGATTGAGAACGACGATCTCTATAACAAAGCAAACGCGTCGGTAGACAAAATCAATCAGCTCATCGACCAGGTGAACGCAGGCAACGGAACCATCGGCAAGTTCCTGAAAGATCCATCGCTATACGACAACGCTAATCAGACCGTCGCCAACATCAAGCAACTGACCGACGATGTCAATGCCGGCAAGGGTGCGATCGGAAAGCTCGCGAAAGACCAGGCATTTGCCGCCAAATTGCAGAACACCATGGACCGGCTGTCTAATCTGGCCGATAAGCTGGACGAAGGCAATGGCAGTGCCGCGCTGTTCCTGCGCGATCCCTCCGTCTACAACAACAGCAACAAGCTCTTGACCGAAACCCAGGAACTGATCAAGGCCATTCGTCAGAACCCCAAAAAATACCTGACCATCCGCGTGAAGATTTTCTAGCGCTGCAGTAGATCAATCGGTTCCCGCACATCATGCACGCGGAAATACCGCGCCAGCGCCGGATATTTTTTCTTCACTTCTTCATACATCGCGTATGCCACATTACGATACGAAGTGTGCCCGGCCGGCCCTGTACGCAGCTCCGAGATGTAAACCGCTTCCGCAAAATCCATCTTGAAAAGCGTGCGCTTGCGGAAGCCGAGTGGGATCGCATACTGGGAATTCTCATTCGCCTCTGGACTATGGGCCCCTGCAAGTGTTCCTACTGCCCGGGCTGCGTTGTCCATCGCCGACTTGTAGCTCGCGAGCGCGCCGGCAGGCTCAAGTTCGACCGGGATCTCGCAGCCATGCCGGGTCGTAAAGTCCTGCTCGATCTGAATGCATCGGCGATGGCGGTGCATGTCGCGGAAACCGCCGATGTCCATCAGGATGTCGAAACGGAACTGCTGGCCCGCGCGGAAACCTCTAAGCATCTCGTCGTGCCGTCCGCGACGGCGCAAGCCGGCGTCGATGATTTCCCGTCGCCGGGCCTCGCCGGCAGCTTCGACTGCGCGTCGCACTTGCCGATACGGATGCGCACAATGCTCGTACAGCAAAGTGGCCGCTAGTTCCACCTCCAGCGCCTCATCGTCAAGAAGATCAACCGAAGCAGCATTGTCCGGTTCGCTGCGCAAAAGTTCAGACGCCATCTGCCGCAGCTCGCGCCGGGTCTCAATTTCATACGGATTCGGATCGGCGTACTTAACCAGCGTAGGTGCGGCGCGGACCTCCTTCAGCAGCTCTGCCTCAGCCCGATCTCCAAGCTCAGGCGACACTCCTCGAATCTCTTCGACCAGCTTCCGCAATGATTCGTGATTCACGTTGTACGCCGCGGACGTGGCCGCGCGCTTGAGTTGTTCCCCGAGCTGCCGTACTTCACCGTGAGTATGCGACAGCAGGTGCGAAACCTGTGACTCCAGCGTGCGGGCATTCACAATTTCGCCCAGTGACGTGTTCGTCGCCAGCGGCAGCAGGTATCGCGAAATGTCGAAGGCGCGCGCTTTTAACGTGCGCTCGTAGGCCTCCTGCTTCATCTCCGGAGGCTTCGGCGTTATTTCCGCCAGATAACGAAACATCTTTTCGGAAAGCGATTCATAAGAGGAGAACAGATCATCGACGGTTCGCCGATAAAGCTCCCGCGCATTGTCATCACCGCTGAAATCCGGCGTGTAGTAACCGCTCTTGCGGAAGTCCTGATAACGCGTCGATCGTTCCTGTCCGTCCCAGCGCTGCTCGTCGGCGATCACGATCGCGGCAAGTATCGAAAGCCGTTCAATCGCAAGAGCAATATGCGCCAGGTCGGCAATCGAGCGATGTCCGTATTGAAAATAGAAAGTATTGAGAAATTTTTCTGCCTTCTGCTGGCTGATCTCCTTCAGCGATTCTTTCATCGACAGCGCCGACCGCGAATACTTGGCCATGGCATAGGCCTGTATCTCCGGCTCCGCGCCAAAAACCGCGTACACCTCAGAAGTGGCATTTTTCGCCGCTGCATTCCCGTTCGCGGGCGTAACCGTGGAAGCGACCTCAGCCATGGCAAACCTCAGAAGAAAATTGAAGGAGATTGAATGGTAAATCCGGCAACTGGTCCGCGCAATAAATCTCTGGCTGATTTGCCTAAAAGCCTTTGGCCGCGAAGCCCGTTAACGTTTCGCGAAGCGCGCAAAGAAATCCTCGTCCAAGAAATTACGTATTTTCTTTGCGATCTTTGCGGTTTAAGATTTTACGAGACGCACGCACAGACTACGCGAACCCTGCGGTACTCACAGCGTGTGCAGGTACGCAATAAGATTGTTCACCTGCTCAGGGGTAAGATTATTTCCGAAACCTTCCATCTTGTTCCGGCCCAGCATGATCACATCCCTCACCCGGTCATCATTCGCCGGCATGCCGCTCATGCTCAGATAAGGTTTTTTAAACACGCCCTTTAAGCTGGGCCCCTGGCGTCCACGCGAAGAATAGGGCGAGTGGCAGCGGTCGCAGTATTGGTCGTAAATGTGGCGGCCGTCGGCCTGCTGCGGATTCAACCCAAGCTCCGCATCGCTCTTCCTGCGCTCGGCCTTGCATGCTGTAAGGACAATCAAAGTCAGACAGCCCAGAATTGCCATTATCCACAAACAAACTCGCAAGCTGAACACAGCTCTCATTGAGTCTTACAATATCAAAAGATAACGATGTCTTCTGCTCACGCCACAATTGCTGTCAAGCGCGCTTACGAGACACCGGCGGACTCCGACGGAACCCGCGTCCTTGTCGATCGTATATGGCCGCGGGGCTTGACCAAAGATGAAGTCCGCGCCGATGCCTGGCTGCGCGATCTGGCTCCACCAAATGAGCTGCGAAAATGGTTCCACGCGCATACCGGGCAGTGGCGTGAATTTCGTCAGCGGTATTTGCGTGAACTGCGGAGCGCGTCAGTGGCGAACGCGCTGAACGAGCTCCATGAATTGCTCAACTCCGCCGATCGCGTGACGTTGATCTTCGCTTCAAAGCAAGTCGAGCGCAACAACGCGACCGTGCTGAAGGAGTTCATCGAACAGAACGCTCTCACTCGAAAGAGACCTTATCTGAGAAGCGAACCAGAACCATCGCGCTGGATAAAACTTCGCCGTGTTGCCGCAACCCGCGGCTGCGCAGTGACAACGAGGAACCTGCATTCCCCCGCGCCCATCGGGCGCAACCACCACCAACGCGCCTTGCAACTTTTTTCGGTTTCAGTGTTCATATCCATAGGCGCTTTGGCTGACGGAGGTGGGCCATGGCAAAAATCATCGAGTTCTACATTCCGAAAAACTTCCATAGCCAGCCAAAGCCAGAGCAGGCACGAGGCGAACTCATTGAGTTCCATGTCCCCAAAAAATCGGCCTGAATCGACCGTGCCCAATGTCATCCCCAGCCGCCGCGCGCGAACCGGGATCTGACGTCAGCGGAAATCGCCGGTGCCGTCGAAGACCAAACCGTCTCTGTGAACATCCAGAGCTTAATTCTCGATTCGCTGAACCACGGAGAGAATCTTCCATCCTCCGTCAGACTTCAAGAGAGTCAGATAGTCCACCCAACCGGGAGTGACCAGCTTCGCGGTTGCCATATTTTCCGAGACATCGAGCACCGTGATGTTTTCTGTCCGCTGCTGTTGCGGGATGTCGGGAATACCCTGTGAGCGCACGGCCTCCAGCATGTCCACGCCGGTTTTCTCTCTCATGGGAATGTCTCCATGAATCATGTGCTTCAGGTAATGTGGATGCAACGTTTGCTCCATTCGGGCAGCATCGCCTGAGTAGTAGGCTTCGATGTAGTTCCTGACCGTGTCCTTCACAGCCGAGGAATCATCGTTGGGCGCTTTGGCAGTTTGCGAAAAGGTCAGAAGGTTTAAAAGGAAAAGCAGGGCGAGGCAGAAGCTCGGGTGTTTCATGGTTCGATCATCTCCGTGCGGCGCGGAATTGCGGGCATTCCGATTATGCCCCCGCGCTCTCTGCGGAGACGCCAAACCAAAGTACATGTACCCAGAAGTTAAAAAGAGCTCTTAAACTGACGCCGCTTTCACCCGCTCCCGGATCAGACGATCCGCTCGACTATCCATTAGCCCCAGGAACATGCGTCGCAGCTCCGCCCGGGTGATTCTGTCGCTCAAATAGGCCTGATATAGAGCTTCGCCCCCGGCATCGCGCCCAGCTTCTATTACGCCCGGGCAGAGCAACCGCGATCCGAGATGGGCCAGCGCATCCTCCACCTTGCCCCCAACCTGAGATTCGTTGTACCTCGGACCGGCGCAAGCATGATGCAGAAACCGAGCCGCTTCGGCCGCAACCTCAGGCAAGCGAAACTCGCGGATCAGAAATCGGTTCGCCACGGAGACATAGACGCAGCCATGTTCCTCCAGCCGATTCATGATTCTGGATCGAACCTGCTCTATGCGGTGACGCACCGGTCCCGGGCCCACCAGTTCCTCGGCAAGTTTCGTAGGGCCAAACAACTCCTCCGCGTTTTGCTCCACGCTGATTACCTCTGGGACCGAATCAGCCAGAAACCTGGGCTGGCTTCCGCGGTGCGGACAGTCGAGCCGAAACCCCAGGCAGCGCGCCAGCGAGAAAATCAGGTTATAGACGGCTGGCGCGAAATCCGCCGGCTCATCGGCGGCAGCGTTCCATCGCTCCAGGCACAGCCGGTAGCTCTCGTACTTTTCTAATGGACTGGAATTGAAAACGCACACAGTATTTTCATCAATTCCGACTGCTGCAGCTTTTTCCTCGATCGCCCGCCAATACAGCGCGTCAATATTCTGCAGCATTGTCAGCGACCGCTCACCGGGAAGAGCTTTCTGCAAGATGGCCGGCAAGTGCATAGGCGCCATGTGCGATTCGCCAAAAAAAACCAGAATCTTCGCATGCGGATGGCGTTCGCGCATCTCGCAAATCTTTGCCACCGCATGCCGGTCCCGCGACCGGATCCGGCTCAAATCATCGCGTGGCACGCAGTCCAGGCCATACACCCCTTCGCCATGATCTCGCGCCGTGGTGAGCAACTCGTAAAAACACCCCCAGTCGTAACCCCATTCGCGATCGAAGCGAAGTCGCTGCCGAAGCTCCTGTTCGCTGATTTCCCGCCGCCACCAGGAATCCAGAATCCGCTGATCGCGCGAGAACACCGCCTCGACTCCCAGCACCGCAGGAGAATGCTGCGCAATCTTTTCTAGCAAGCTCGAGGCGAACTTTTGCGATCCCGGCAGCGCATGATAATCAGCGATCAGCAGGATGCTGGCTGCGGCGGTCCTTCGTTCAACTTCTTCGGTGCTCAGGGTCCGCTCGTATGTCTGGAACGACTGGGTAAACTCCCGCAGATACTTGCTTCGTACCGCAGAGTCGCGCCCCCGGATCTCCCGGCGCACCACCGTGAGCGCGTGCATTTGCGCGGCCGCGATCCGCGATGCGGGATTGTCGGGCAAGTTCATGCTACCTTGACTGTGGGTGCCCCATTTTTAGTGTGAGTGCCCCATCCTGAGTTTCGCGGTTTTGGCGAAATTTAGGGTGGGAAAAATCAAAAAGAATGCCTCATCCACCTCAAAACTTGAGCATCGCCGCCACCGGCGCCAGCGGCGCAATCTTCGTGCGCCGCCTGCTGCTTGCCGTCGAGCGCGATGCGCGCGTCGCAACCGTCAACTTTATCGCCTCTGACAGCGCCCTGCGCGTCATGGCTGAAGAACTCGAACTCAGCGGCCGCAACCACGTGATCAAGCAACTGCTCGGGAGTGAGCCCCGCAAAATTCGCCAGCAGGCCAACGCCGATATCGGCGCCAACGTCGCCAGCGGTTCCTATCCCAGCGACGCCATGATCGTCCTGCCCTGCAGCATGGGCACGCTGGCTCGCATTGCCAATGGCATCGCGTCGCATCTGATCGAGCGCGCCGCCGACGTTTGCCTCAAAGAAAAACGCCCGCTGGTGCTCTGCGTCCGCGAAACCCCGCTCAACAAAATTCACATTCGCAACCTGTACCGCGCCGCCGATGCCGGTGCGACCATCTTTCCGCTCATCCCTGCGTACTATTTTCGTCCGGCCACGCTCGACCAGATGGCCCACGAATTCGCCTGCCGCGTCCTCGCCCACATCGGCCTGCCCCAGCCCGACGCCTACCGTTGGAAGGGATGAAGTCCAGTTTCAAGTTTCCAGTTTCAAGCTTCCAGGATTTGGTCCACCTGACCTTACTGGGTCAGCCAGAACTTGAATCTCGAGACTTTGAACCTTGATTCGGGGGACATATCAGTCTAGGCGCACCGAAGTGTACCCAACAGATTTCACCAGGACATGTACGAGCAGTGCTCCGAATTTCTCCCGCACGCTGCAGAGCATGACCGCAGTTGCACCGAAGCCGTATTTAGGACCTGCCATTCCCAGCCCTCCGCAGCCGCGCCTGCGGGGTGAGGACGACGAGGAATCCGCAGGTTCTTCTAAACCTGCCAGGCCTTGGGAGAAGTGGGATTCCAAAGTTGTCCTTGTATCATTGACCCAAGGCGAGGGTGCCCCACTTCTCCTGCTTTTGGGAGAAGTGGGATCACTCAGCGTGGATCTGCAATTACCCATGTTAAAGTCATTCGCCATTTCGGTTGTCGAGACGCTTCGCAGCCGCGGGCATCAGGCCTATCTTGTCGGCGGATGCGTCCGCGATCTGCTACTGGGGCGCGAACCCGCCGACTACGACGTCTCGACCGACGCCACACCCGACCAGGTCATGCAAATCTTTCCGGAAACCTACGCTGTCGGCGCGCAGTTCGGCGTCGTGCTGGTCCCGATTCCGAATAACGCATCAGAAAATCCCTCAAACTCGAAACTATGTCATTCCGAGCGCAGTTCTCCGATTCGCTCGCGAATCGGAGACGCAGTCGAAGAACCTGCTTTCCCCGGCCATCACCACAAATCCTGCGTCGAAGTCGCGACCTTTCGTTGCGATGTCGGCTATTCCGACGGCCGCCATCCCGATGAAGTCCGCTTCAGCCGCGATCCCCGCCAGGACGTGCAACGCCGTGACTTCACCATCAATGGCCTGCTGCTCGATCCAATCAAGAACGAAGTCCTCGATTACGTAGGCGGCCAGAATGATCTCAAAGCCAAAATCATCCGCGCCATCGGCGATCCGCGCATCCGCTTCGCCGAAGACAAGCTGCGAATGCTGCGCGCCGTACGTTTCGCCGCGCGCTTCGAATACGTGATCGAGCCGGCAACGTTCGCCGCAGTTCAGCAGCTGGCTCGGCAAATTCATCAGGTTTCGCGCGAGCGTGTGCGCGACGAACTCACCCGCATGCTGATCGAAGGCCACGCCCGCCGCGCCTTTGAGCTGCTGGATGAGAGCCATCTCCTGCCCGAACTTTTGCCGGAAATCGCAGCCATGAAAGGCGTCGAGCAGCCACCTGAGTTTCATCCGGAAGGCGACGTCTACGTGCACACTTTGCTGCTGCTTGAAAAACTGCCTCACCCTTGCCCCGTGACCCTCGCCTGGGGAGCGCTTTTGCACGACGTCGGCAAGCCCCCCACCTTTCGCCGCGCCCCCGACCGCATTCGTTTTGACGACCACGTCGATGTGGGCGTAAAGATGGCCGAAGCCATCTGCCGCCGCCTGCGCTTTTCAAACGATGAGACGAAGCGGATTCTCGCGCTAGTCGATAATCACATGCGCTTCGGCGATGTCGAGCGCATGAAGGACTCGACCTTCAAAAAATTTATTCGCCTGCCGCATTTCGATCAGCACCTCGAACTCCATCGGCTTGACTGCGAATCCAGCCACCGCAGCCTGCGGCTCTACGACTTCACGCGCGAGAAGATGGCGGAACTTCCGCCGGAGTCGGTTCGCCCCAACCCACTGATCGGCGGCGACGATCTGATCGCGCTGGGTTATGAGCCCGGACCTTTATTCAAAGAGATTCTCGGCGCCGTTGAGGACGGTCAACTCGACGGCCGTTTGCGCACGAAACAAGAAGCGATGGAATTCGTAAGAGGAAATTTTCCTCTGCCTGCGCGAATGTCATCGTGACCGTCGCGAAGAAATCTTAAACCGCAAAGATCGCAGAGAATGCGCAAAAGAGCGGTAAGAAAAAGGCATTCCTAGGGCTTTCCCTTAGCGATCCTGGCGTTCTTTGCGGTTCAAGCTGTTCGGGGTTTCCCGGCGAACTCTGCGTTCTCTGCGGTTAAAGGGTTCCTCACTCGTGCGTCTGAAACCCTTTCCTCCGCTGCTCGCTATAGCGGTGCAGCGCGTCCTTGATAATCGGATACGCCTCCGCAGCCGGCCTGATCTGGTCCACTTCGACCGCTTTCCCTTCCAGCTGCTTGTAGTCCTGAAAGAACCGCCGCAGCATGATCAGCCGGTGTTGCGGCATCTGGTCCGCTTCGGTGTAGCTGTTGAATTCCGGGTCCTTGGTAGCCACCGAAATAATCTTGTGGTCCTTCTTCCCGGAATCAATCATGGTCATCAGCCCGATCGCGCGCGCATGAATAATCGTCAGCGGCGCCACAGTTTCCTGGCACAGCACCAGCACATCCAGCGGATCGTCGTCTTCCGCCAGCGTCTGCGGAATAAAACCGTAATTCGCCGGATAATACACCGCCGAGTACAGCACGCGGTCCAGCTTGATCAACCCGCTGGCCTTATCGAGCTCATATTTCACGCTCGATCCAAACGGAATCTCGATGATGCTGTTGAACTCCTGCGGCAGTTTGCTCCCGGGAGTCACGTCGTGCCAGGGATGAATCATATTTGGATTGTAGCGAATGAAGGCGCTTTGCCCTGGAAGGTCTTTGCCGCTAGAGAGCGACCGCGCATGACCGAACGCCATCAGTGATTCCCATCACATCATCGCGCAAGCGCAAGTATCAAAATATCGGTTGAGCAATCCGAAGGCAATTGGGCCAGACGCAGATACATTTGTAACAGTGGCCTGCTCCGCGCTTGTAGACGCCCCTCTTCTTCGAGGAGACCGCAATGATTGAGACAGTGTGGCAAGACATCCGTTACGGTGTGCGCTCGCTCTCGAAGACGCCCGGCTTAGCCGTGATCTCAATAGTTACCTTAGCTCTCGGGATCGGCGCGAATACCGCGATGTTCAGCATCGTGAATGGAGTGCTGTTGCAGCGACTTCCTTACAGTGAACCGGATCGGTTGCTGGAGCTCTCCGAGAGCACGCCACAATTCCAGGAAGGGTCTATTTCTTATCCCAATTTTCTCGACTGGCAACAGCGAAGCCGCTCGTTCGAGGGTATGGCAGTCTATCGTTTCGAGAACTTCAATCTCACGGGGCAATCGAATCCCGAACGGCTGCAGGGCTTGATGGCCTCCGCCGCAATGTTCCCTGTGTTGCGGTTGAACCCGGTCGCAGGGCGGACATTCACGAGCGATGAAGATCGCCGGGGCGGATCGCCAGTGGTGCTCCTGACTACCAGCTACTGGAAGGCGCGCTTCGCGGCCAGCTTCTCGGTTATCGGCCGCGCTCTCATGCTCAACGGACGACTCTTTACGGTCATCGGAGTTGTCCCCAGCGATGATGTGTTATTTGATCGAATGTCGGTGATTGTTCCCATTGGCCAATGGTCGGAGCCGCTGTTCTGGGATCGTTCGGTAGGCATGGGTACGCGCGCGGTGGGTCGGCTTAAGCCCGGTACTTCCGCACAACAGGCGCAATCAGAGCTAAACAGCATTGCAAACGCGCTGGCGCAGGAGTACCCGAAGGAAAATAGAGATCACGGTATTCGCGCAGTCTCTCTACGCGAGGAAGTGGTCGGCGATGCGCGCACGCCGCTGATGATCCTTCTCGGTGCTGTGTCATTTGTGCTGCTGATTGCTTGCGCCAACGTGGCCAACCTGCTATTGGCCCGATCGAGTACCCGCAAGCGTGAGTTCGCGGTCCGTGCGGCGCTGGGGGCACAGCGCCGTCGAATCGTTCAGCAACAGCTGACCGAGTGTCTGCTCCTGGCTATCACTGGGGGTGCACTGGCGCTGGCAGTAGCGAAGCTGCTTGACGGAATCTTCATTGCCAGGCTGGCGAACCAACTTGCACGCGCCGATCAAATCCGTCTCGACCCGGTCGTACTCGCCTTTACGGCGGCCACCTCATTTCTAGCAAGTGTGCTGTTCGGCATCGTTCCTGCCGTACAAAGCTCGCGTGCCGATTTGAGTGAAACTCTGAAAGAGGCAGGCCGGGGTCAGACGACCCGCCACGGATTCCAACGCACGCTGATTTGCGCAGAGGTGGCACTGGCATTAGTTCTCACGGCATCCGCTGGCTTGATGATCCGCACCATGTCGCGATTGTGGAGCATCAATCCGGGATTCGATCCGCGGCAGGTGCTCATGTTCTCTATCGCTGGATCACCGGCTGTACATGGCACGCCCAGCGCAGTCCGCAATGGGTACGAGCGAACCGTCGATCAGTTGCGGTCCATTCCGGGTGTGAGTGCGGTCAGCGTTCTGATGGGCGCCATGCCTATGAGTGGTGACTCCGAAATGCCTTATTGGGTGGAAGGCCGTCCGAAACCTGCCGAGCAAAGTCAGATGGACATGGCTCTGTTCTATGGGGTCAGTCCCGACTACCTGAACATCATGCGAATTCCTCTTCTCCGCGGCCGTTTCATCACCTCGCACGACAATGAGAATAGCCCCTGTGTCACTGTCATTGATCAGGAATTTCAACGTAAGGCGTTCCCAACGCAGGATCCCATCGGGCAACGTATCAATCTCGAGCCAGTAGAAATGCAATGCGAGATCGTCGGCATCGTCGGTCATATCAAGCAGTGGGGACTGGATTCCGATGCGACGGCCAAAGTGCATTCACAAATGTACTTCGAATTCCGTCAGTTCCCTGACAGTGTCATGGACATAGTTTCACGCGGCTCGGCTTTCGTGCTTCGCGCGGCCGGCGCTCCGTACTCCATTGTCCCAACACTAAAACGCACGGTGAACGGCATTAATGGCGATATGGTTTCCTTTAACGAAGAAAGCATGGAGGACGTAATCAGGGATTCGCTATTGGCGAGGCGCTTCACTCGGATGTTGTTGGCGGTGTTTGCGGGCCTGGCAATGACACTGGCCACAGTCGGCATTTATGGCGTTGTTTCTTACTTCGTCGCCCGGAGCACCCACGATATTGGCGTGTGTATCGCGCTAGGTGCAGATGCCCATACCGTGCTTGGGATGGTCCTGCGCAACGCCATGCGCATGACCTTGTTGGGAATCATTATCGGGGCAACCGCGGGCTTCGCGGTGACCCGTCTAATGCGGGATTTGCTATTCGGAGTTAGCACCGGCGACCCGATCACGTTTGTAGCGGTCGCTCTTTTGTTAACAGCCGTAACCATGCTGGCCAGTTACATTCCTGCACGCCGTGCAACGAGAATCAATCCGATCGCAGCTTTGCGTTGCGAATGAAAGGTTCTCGTACCTGGTAATCATGCTGTAATCACGGTTATCTTTCGTCGACTGATCAAACTTTGGATCTTTGTGAGTTGACATTCCGGCATTTCCCATTTTTGGTCTATAATCCCGCGCCGGAGGGACAACTATGAAACGCGTCTATTGTTCGCTTGTTTTTGCCTGCTTGCTCGCAGGCACGCTCTGGGCCGCGGACGATCCCTTTGTCGGCAAATGGAAGCTCAACATGGAGAAGAGCAAGTTCACCGGCGAGCAGGTGAAGATTCAGGACCTGGGTGGAAATAAGTATAAATGGACAGCTAGCGGCGTATCCGACACCTTTACTTACAATGGCACCGACCAGCCTGCTCATTTCGGCCGTACCATATCGATGGCTCCTGAAGGCGCGAATAGCTGGAAAATGGTGATCAAGAAAGATGGCAGGGTTCTCAGTTCCATGACCCATACCCTGTCCAGTGATGGCAAAAGTCAGACCATCAAGGGAACCGAAACCAAGCCCGACGGCACAACTTCGGACTTCGACGTCACTTGGAAGAAAGTGAGCGCCGGATCTGGCTGGAACGGCACGTGGGAAAGCACCGAAGTAAAGTTCACTTCCCCTGATGAGTGGGATATCACGCCATACGAGGGTGACGGATTAACTTTCAATACTGCCGCCTATGATGACAAACTGAGCATGAAATTCGATGGCAAAGATTATGAGGAGAAGGGGCCGAATGTTGCGCCCGGCTCAGTCTCTGCGGGCAAGCGCGTGAACGCCCACACCCTGGACGTGACCGACAAGATAAAGGGCGAAGTCATGGACCACACGAGATACCAAGTATCTCCCGATGGTAAGACGCTGACACTTACCATCCGCGAAACCGGTCAGCCGAAAACACAAACCATCGTTTACGACAAGATGTAGTTTCCGCAGTAAGGAAGAAATTAGCTTCCTGACGGCGAGCTCACAGTGAGCTCGCCGAATGGGAGACGTGTCCCTCCGCAAATCTGATTTGCGAATGAAGATCAGTGCACGTAAGCCCCGTCCGGAAGCAAATACTCAATCGGCCACAGCTCGCGTTTCTCCTCAACAATTTCTGACCACTTTAGAGGTCTGCTGTTCGATTGCGAAATCAATTTGACGCCGGGTAGTACTTCCGAAACCGCCACAGCCAAGGTGTACGCGTTGCCCTTACCGGTCACGGCAATGTCACCCAGACCGTCCGACTTTGCGTGCACAAACCGGGTCGCAATCTCGACGTCTTCGAGCATCTGCAAAAAATACGGCCTCCCCGTCAGCACCGAGTTGTAAACGTAATCTGCCAGCACACTTGTGAGGGGATCAACATAGGCCTGTTCGAAATCGGCCTTCGCCAGCGTTGGATCGTCGGGAGAAGCCGTTTTATACCGCATTCGCGTCTCTCCCAAACCGCGCGGATCGATCGAAATAACGTCGTAGCCCTGGTCCAAATACTTCTGCACATCCGGCCAATCCTGTGCTGTGACCTTGCCATTCTCGCCCAGCCAAATCAGCACGCGCTGACTACGCTGCTCCTTATGGATATACAAAAGCGGCAGCTCAATGTACCGGCTGTGTCGCAGCAGATACCGATCAATCTTCACATCCCCGGATTGAGAACTGCCAACGGACTCCCACACAACCTGGCCCGGCGCCGGAATGCCGCCGTGATATTCCGACACGCTCCACGATCTGATTCCCGGATAAAGATCGGAATAGTAAAGCTGCTTGAGCTCAACCGCAGGTTTGTTCCTGTGTTCGACGTAGTAATCACGAATCAAATCCATCAGCGATCGGGCATTATCGAACTCGAGCATGACCTGGCCGCTACCAGTACATTGCAGCGTTTTCTCGTCGAGCTCCTTAACCGGCGCGAACCCGCGACGCAGCGGCATTCCGTTGAAGCGGTCCAGGAAATCAATCGCTGCTTCCTGGTTCTCAACCGAATACTCGTGCCCGTTGTAGCTCTCGTGCATCGCGATTCGCTCTCCGTCACCGAATCGCGCATAAAGTTCCTCCACTTCATGGAATGTTTTATGTGTTCCTTCGATCGGGAAGAAATCCAGCACAGCGGCCGCAACAAATATGGGCCGCGGGTACATCATCAGCAGCAGGCCCGGATCATCGACTCCGTTTGAAATCATCCCGTAGAGGTCCTGCTCCGGATCACTATCCGGATCTTGAAAAATCCGGTTGAACACGCGCATTGGAAGCGCGGTCATAAAGCAGGAGGGCGCCGCCACTTTGATCCGCGGATCGAGCGCGGCTATATAGGCAGTTTGCGTTCCCCCGCCGCTCGTGCCCGTGATAGTGATGCGCTCCGGATCGACATCGGCCCGTGTCAGCAGATAATCCAACGCGCGCATTCCATCCCAGATTTCCCAGCGGGCTAAGTTCGTCCCCGCCAGATAAGCCAGGTTCCCCAGGACCGCATGCTCCGCGCAAATCAGGTTGTAGCGGCTTTTGTTTTTCTTCGTGTCCCAGAATTGGCTGCGTTCTCCCTGTCCGGCAGCGTCCCAATTGATGGCGACATACCCGCGCTGCGCCAGGCGTTGACACAGCCCCTGGTAATGGACCTTCCCATTCGCAGAGTGTCCGCTCGGAACCAGCACCGCCGGATGCTTCTTGTTCCCATCACCGGGCACGTAGACGAGCGCGGAAACGTAAACGCCCGGCAGGCTTTCGAAAATCAATTTCTCAATGTGGAAGCCCGGCATTCCAATGCGCCCGGTTATTCGCGGATTCAGTGGCGCTTTGTCACTAGGAAGTCCGCCGATCATCTTTAAAAGCTGATCGCGCAATTCCTTTTGGAGTGCAAGCAATTCTTCCTCGCTTCGCAGTGCCTCCCAGCGTTTGCGCCGTAGTTCATCCTGCCGCCACGCCATCTCGCTCTGATATTTCAAATATGGCGTGATGCTTGGCCCTTCTGCAGGGTTTGGGAGCACGCGAAAGCTATCGGCGGAAGGCGTATCCTGAGCCCGAGCGCACATCAGCGAGACCGCGACAACAGAAACGGTGGCAACACAAACAATCAAGAACTGTTTCATAGCACAGTACCGCACCGCTGAATCGTTCTTGCAATTGCCGATAAATAAATCCGTGGCGATATCATAAGCGCATCGAGGCACCCTCCGGCACACGGGCATCCCCCGTGGCGGATGACGATTCGCCTCAGTATGAATGCGCCTTTCTCCATTCGGTCGCTCAGGACACCTTCCGTCCCTTTGCGCCCTGTTTAGCTGGGGACCACTCTGAGATTGTTGATCACAGAAAAAGTTCCGGAAACGCCCTTTGCGCGGATTTCCGCCATGTTCTTATCAGTTTCATTGTCCACCACGCCTTCGAGCGTGACATGGCCGCTCTTCACGATAATCCGGATTGGCTTCTGCACGCCGAGAGCGTACTTCTCCAGCGGAGGATAGCCGTAAATCGCATGGAAGAGGGCAAGGCGCAGTTGATCATCCATCGAGGAGGGCGGCAGCACCTCAATTCTGTTGTCCACTTTTTCGACGCCTTCAATGTGCTTCACCGCATTTTGAGCATCCGACTTGAGCGTGGGACGAGTCACTTGGCCCAAAAGAGTGACGTTGTAGCCTTCAACTTGGAAACCAATGCTGTCGAAAACCCCGTAATACGGGAGCATGAGCAGTTCGTGGCGCACTTCTCGAACGATCCGTTCCTGGCCCTTTGCCGAGGGCTCAGCCTGGCCCTGGACGATGGCGGTGGCGAGAACTATGAGCAGTGCAACGACCATATACGACCGATGTTTCATAGACCTTCTCCTTGGCGCTCAGATGCCCAGGCAAGGAAAGCAGTTTCATGCCGAGGCTGGTAAGTTTTTGAATCCCGTTCGGAAACATCAAAGGGGGACTGCCCAGCTCAGCAGTCCCCGTGGCGGATGACGATTCGCCTCTGGTATGAGTGCGGCGTTCCGCCGAAGTCGCTTTGTCGAGCTGCGCCCCGACCGGACCCTTCGACTCCGCTCAGGGCAGGCTCCGTTCCTCCATCGCTACAATTCCAGCCGCGCGCGCATGGACGCGAAACCGTTCTGCATGTGCAGGTGGAACCCGAGATTCTTGCTGATGACCTGCATGGCCAGGTTGTCCGCCATCATTTCTGAAACGACCGCATGAACTCCCTCTTCGCGAGCCACACGAATCACGCGCCGCAGCAGCTCGCCGCCCAACCCGCGGTTCTGATAGTTGTCGGTGACGATGACTGCGACCTCAGCTTCATCGGTGCCAATTACTCGGTTCATGCGCCCGACGCCAACGATCTCGTTGCCCTGAGCATCCTTTACTTCTGCTACCAGGGCGAGCTCGCGATCGTAATCGCCGAAACAGATGCGAATCAGACGTTCGTGCGCGATGCGCGTCTTCAAACTGAGAGAGCCGAAATAACGCAGATACACGCTCCGGTCGGAGAGCGTCTCATGAAATTTCACCATCAGCGGCTCGTCTTCCGGGCGAATGGGGCGGATGGTGACTGCCGTGCCGTCTTTCATCGCCCAATCCCAGACATACTCGATCGGATAGGGCCGGATTGCCGGTTTGGGCAGGCGATCTTCAGTCATGTCTTTGCCGAAGAGCACAACGCGGGCATCGAGCGCCAGCAAGCGATCCGGAGACGCCAGCAACGGATTGATGTCGATTTCTGAAATCCAGGGCTGCTCGACGACGAGTTGGCTGAATCGCACCAGAAGTTTTTCCAGTTCGACCAGATTTACCGGCTTTCTTCCGCGGACACCTTTTAGCGCGGTGAAGATTTTCGTCTGTTCCATCATGCGCTGCGCCAAGGTCGTGTTGAGCGGGGGAAGAGCAAGGGCGCGATCTTTATACACCTCCACCAATTGTCCCCCCGAGCCGAACAGCACAACCGGACCGAACTGCGCGTCCACGCTGCTGCCCAGGATCAGTTCGTATCCGTCTGCGTTGGTGCGGACCATGGGCTGAACCGTGACGCCGGAGAAGTGCTGTGATCCGACCTTCTGCGAAACGCTGGTTTGAATTTGCTGATAGGCGTTTCTGACTTCGGCTTCGTTTGCCAGATTGAGTTTCACCCCTCCCACGTCCGTTTTGTGGGTAATGGTCTCCGAAAAAAGCTTGAGCACAACCGGAAAACCGATTGCGAGTGCGGCGCTGGCGGCTTCGCCCTCGGACTTGGCGACCCGAGTGTCGACTGTCGGAATTCCGTAGGTGGAGAGCAACTGCTTCGACTCGTATTCGTTCAGCAGGTAGCGGCCGCGAGCGCGAGCTTCCTGAATGATTCCTGTGGCTTTGTCCCTCGAAATCTCGGAATCGTTTCCTGCGAGCACCGGGGTTTCGTAGAGTCCGCGCAAGTTGTAGCTATAACGGGCCATAAAGCAGAAGACGCGGGCGGCAGTGTCGGGATAAGGAAACAGGGGAATGCCGGCGTCGTTAAGCACCGGCTTTGCGTCGGTGATGCTCTCGCCTCCCATGAAGCTGGCCAGCAGGGGCTTGTTGCCTTGAGCGTAGGGCGTAAGCTTCTCCGCGACTTCGGCAGGGTTAGTCATGCCCTGGGGAGCGAGAACGACAAGCAGGCCATCGCTGTTGGGATCCTTGGCGGCAATCTCGAGCGCCTTGGCATAACGCTCGGCTTCGGCATCGCCCAGGATGTCTACGGGATTGTTATGGCTCCAGTGCGTAGGCAGAAAAGAGTCGAGAGCTTTCAAAGTCTCTTCGCTCAAGGGCGCGATCTCGCCGTTCATGGCAATCAGAGCGTCGGTGGCGAGGACGGCCGGCCCCCCCGCGTTGGTGACAATCGTGAGCCGCGGGCCTTTGGGTCGCTTCTGCTTGCTGAGCACATCCGCCATGTAAAACAGGTCAGCGATGGCCGAGACTCGCAGAACTCCGGAACGACGAAACGCGGCATCGAGCACTTCATCGCTGCCGGTCAGTGCGCCGGTGTGAGATGCAGCGGCCTTCGAAGCTGCTTCTGATTTTCCGGCTTTGATGACGATGATCGGCTTGCTCAGAGCAACTTCGCGGGCTGCCGACAGGAACGAGCGGGCTTCGCCGACCGATTCCATGTAGAGCAGAATGCTGTGCGTGTTGGGGTCCTCGCCGTAGTGGCTGAGCAGGTCGCCCCAACCCACGTCGAGCATCGAACCGGTGGAGACAATTCCGCTGAAGCCGACTCCCTGCGGAATTGCCCAATCCAGGACCGCCGTCAAAAGCGCGCCGCTCTGGCTCAGAAACGCAACATTACCGGCTTTGGGAGCCCGTTTTGCAAAGGTGGCGTCGAGGCCGTGCACCGGGTTCATGATCCCGAGGCAGTTGGGGCCGATTACGCGGGTGTGGCCGCGCTTAAGATGCCCCCGAATTCTATTTTCCAGTTCGGCTCCTTGCGCGCCGCGTTCGCGAAAGCCTGCGGAGATCACCACCACCGCCTTTACGCCCGCGTCGACGCATTCGGAGACAATGTCCGGGACTGTGGCGGCAGGAGTGACGACAATGGCGAGATCCAGCGCCTCAGGGATGCTGGCGATACTCGGAAATGCACGAACCCCAAGAACTTCCTCGCGCTTGGGATTTATGGGGTAAACACTCTTCGCCAATGATCCGCTTAGCAGATTGAGCAAAACGGTCCGTCCGACACTGCCAATTTTGTCAGTTGCTCCGACGACTGCAACGTTCTTGGGAGAAAAGAAGGCATCCAAGGCTTTTCCGCCGGAGCGCTTTAACGATACCGGAGTAACGACGCTTATAGTTTCCGTTGCCACGATGCCTCCTCACTAGGCGGGTACGACATAAGGACAATTTCATTGTCTCTGATCTGAAGAAAAGGCTAAACAGACGGGGTCACTTTTGGATGTGATTCTGATCACATTTTTGCTGGTCAGTTAACCTTCAACCGTGTGGGGTTGACCGTTGCTGGCAAATGGAACTGTCGCGGACTCTGACAGCTCCTGCTCCAACTCGTGAATCCGCTGCACGAGCCATTTGCGAAGAGTTTCTTCAGTTTCGGCGCTGGTGCCATAACGATAGAGAGAGTCAACCGTCACCCCGTCGGGGGTGAGCTGGACGAAGCGGCAGGGGACTTGCTCGTCGCGAAGATCGGAGGCAACAAATTGCACGAGCCAGCATTCCTTGCAGTCATGCGGACGAGAGGCATCGCCGTAATTCGGGCAGCTGGGGGATTCTTCGAAGATGTAGGCGCTGCGCCAGGGGGATCGGGCGGAGCGGTGATACCCCTGAGCGTCCAGGAACTTGAGTTCGCCTTTTAGCAAGTCCAGCAGTATCTGGCGATTTGGAGCCATGGGTTCCATCCTCAGAGATAGGCTTACAAATTCTCCACAACGACACTGTGGTTAGGATCACGGGTGCCCGTGATGCGGATCACGAGAGGGCTTGTTTTGTGAAGGTTTGATTGCGTTGAAGCTGGTATTCGATAGCTGCCGTCAAGGCTTATTTCTTCAGTCTTTCCATCTCGCGGCGGATCTGGGAATACTTGCGCACGAGAATGGTCAGGTACACGCCATGGATAGCCCAGGTCGCGATGTAGGCGGCGTACAGATAGTGCATGGAGTTCATCGCGTGCCCTCCAGGATCGACTCGAGGGCTTGCTCCTCTTCAACTTCGCGCTTTAAGACTTCCAGGCGATAACGCGTCCAGCACATGAGCCAGGCCAGGCAGAGAAAGGCAGCCCAGTTGATGAGCAGCACGTGAGCCATTCGCGGATCGAGCGAGCCGCCGTTGCCAATCACTGGCGAGGGGTGTTGAGTGCGAAAAAACCAGATCGAGAAATAAACCAGCGGAATATCGAGGGCGCCGAAAACCGCGAGAACAGCCGCCAGCATCGGAGTTTGGCTGCTGGTGGAAAACCGCCGTAACGTGAGATAACTGACGTAAATCAACCAGAGCACGAGGGTGAGAGTCAGGCGTAAATCCCAGGTCCACCAGATGCCCCACACCGGCCTGGCCCAGATGGGGCCGGTGACGAGAACGACAGTACAAAACACCACGCCCACTTCGGCTGAAACTAACGCAAGAATGTCCGATTTCTCATCGCGCCGAATAAGGTAAACGATAGAGCCGACGAAATTTATTAGAAAGAGCAGAAATGCCGTCCATGCGGAGGGGACGTGATAGTAAAAAATGCGTTGCACATCGCCCATGGTGCGCTCGGTGGGTGCGGCGATGAGCGCTTCGTAGAGTCCGAAGCTCAACAGCACGGCGGTGACAATCGCAAGAATTGTAAATCCGCGTTTCATTCGGCGCGCCACATCTTTACGCCGCCAGCTCATTCGGCTTCGAGAACCACTTCGAACAGCAGCAAGCAGGCCACGGTGAACACGACATCATACGCCACCAGCAGTGCGATCCAAAACCGTGCGGATTCTTCCCCGGTCAGAATTGCCGTTGTCGCGTTCACCATGCCCAGCAGCGCGGGAATTGAAAGCGGGAAAAGCAGCAGCGGCAGCATGATTTCGCGGCTGCGCGTCCGCAGTGACATAGCGGCGAAAAATGTCCCGTTCACAACCAGCGCCCATGTGCCGAGCACAGCGATGGGCAGCAGTTCCCACGCGGAGCCAAGCGCGCGCAGTTTGTAGAACACGATGAACAGCGGCGTCATCAGCGCTTCGAGCACGCTGACGAAAATAAAATTGCCGAAAGCCTTTGCCAGAAACAAAGGGTTCGCAGGAGCGGGCGAAACGCGATAAGCATCCAGCACCTGATTGCGCAATTCACGCGCCCAGGTCTGATTGAGCGCGACGATGGCCGCAAACAGGAACGCCACCCACACCAAGCCACCCGCAATTCGGCGCGATTCCTCCGCCGTCGGATCGAAGGCAAAGCTGAAAATCACCACCACCAGCAGCGAGAAAAACAGCATGGCGTTGATGGCGTCTTTCGAGCGCCACTCGAGGCGAACATCTTTGGCCAGCGTTGCGCGCGTTATGGCGAAGAATCTCATTGCGGCGACGCCTCGAGCGACGAATTGCGCTTCACAATCTTGCCGGCTTCCATCCAGACGAATTCGTCGGCGACTTCTGCCAGCAACGCGGGCTGATGCGTGACCACAAAGATTGTCTTGCCTCCATTACGCAATTGCCCCAGCAGGCCGGCCATTTCCTTTGCCGACCGCGAGTCGACGTTGGAAAACGGCTCGTCAAGCAACAGCAGTTTGGGATCGTTCAGCAGAGCGCGGGCCAGCGACATGCGTTGCCGCATGCCTTGCGAATACTGGCCCACACGGCGATCAAGGTCGGGGTCGAGATTCACCGAAGCGATCACCTCGCGGCATGTAGCCGCGGAATTTGACGCCTGCTGGATTCCGTAGAGACCGGCAAAGTAGCCGAGGTTCTCCATCCCGGTCATCTCGTCGTAGAGCAGGGATGGATGCGCCATGTAGCCGATATGCGCGCGAACTTCTTTAACATTGCGATTGCCCAGCACTGAAACCATTCCGCGAGTTGGATGGGAAAGCCCGGCCATGATTCGCAGCAGCGTTGTCTTGCCGGCGCCGTTTTCACCCACGATGACGTACAGCTTGCGCGTGGAAAATTCGCCGCTGACTCCCCGCAGCGCGGCGAAGCGGCCGAACTGCTTGATGAGCGAGTCGGCGACGACGGCGTGGGGAATGTCGTTCATGGAGACGAAACATTGTAAACAAGCATGTCGATGCAAGGGGGGCCGTGCATAAACTTTATGCGATTAGACGGGCCAGACGCCCGTCTCTCTAATATTGCATCGGTTTTTATCGCATCTTACTGACACCGGCGAAGCGGCGAGACTCGAATTTGCGCAATTATCATAGGAAGATGTTTCCGCGACACCAGCAGGACTGGGACCCCTCGCGTTACGCGGAAAATGCGCGCTTTGTTTCGGAATTGGGCCAGCCAGTCCTCGAACTACTGAATCCGAAGCCTGGCGAGCGCGTGCTCGACCTCGGCTGTGGCGATGGCGCGTTAACTGAAAAGCTGCTAGCCGCAGGAGCGGAAGTGGTCGCCATCGATGCTTCTGACGACATGGTCGCTGCCGCTAGACGCCGCGGCTTGGATGCTCGCGTCGCGGATGCATATCATCTGAGCTTCAGTTCTGAGTTCGATGCGGCGTTCTCAAACGCCGCCCTGCACTGGATGAAACGCGATCCGGATGCGGTGATTCGCGGTGTCTGCCACGCTCTGAAACCGGGCGGCCGCTTTGCCGCCGAGATGGGCGGCTTCGGCAACGTCGCCGCGATCACCGTCGGTCTGTGCGCGACGCTGGAACAATTTGAAATTGAGAACCCCGCCGGTTTCATTCCGTGGTACTTCCCCACCGCGCAGGAATATCGCCAGCGATTGCAGCCCGCGGGCTTCATGGTGGATTCCATCGAGCTCTTCCCGCGTCCGACGCCGCTTCCGACCGGGATGCGCGCATGGCTGGAGACGTTCGCCAATCCCTTCACCAAGGCGCTGCCGGAAGAGAAACGCCATAAATTCCTGGATGCGGCGGTCGAGAAGCTGCGTCCAGCGCTGTGCGACACCCGCGGCCTGTGGACCGCTGATTACGTGCGGTTGCGTTTTCTGGCAAAGAAGCCGCAATGAAATTCAGTTCGGCAGGTTCGTCGACGGGGGCTGGGCCTCGGACATGCTCTTGGCTGGAGCAGCCTGGTTCTGCTGCGGAGCATACTTCGACGCGCACTTCGCCTGGATCTGCTTGGCATGAAAGACGCCATCTCGTCCAAAGCTGCCCTCAGCGAGCGCTTGCGCGTCGTCTTTAAATGTGTCAGGCGGCGGTTCCGTGCCGTCGTAAACAACACTCAGTATCTGATCGTTCTCAACCAGCACGAAATTCAGGTTCGTTCCGCTGCGATGGATCGATCCCGGTTGAACATTGCCGGCCACGCGCAAACGCTTTGTGAAGGCGCCATCGCCCATGCCGCGCAGTTCTTTGATGGTGACGTAATAGCTCTTGCTTTCCTGAACCCCGGTGTAAGCGAGATAGCCGAGCGCAATAATGATGACTGCTATGGCGCCGCCAAATTTGAGAAATTTACCGGTTTGGGAGGACATCTTAAACGAATCTACTCGCGTGGGGAACCCGGGTCAAGCAAGCGCTGGCTCCTGAAAACTTAAGTTCCAGCAGGTAACTACCGCACCTTCAAGTGCGTAGCGGAAAAATTCTGCCGTATGGTATTTCTCGTCCATCGACGAACTGTGTTCTACCAATGGAGAGAACAAGAGCCATGGGCAATTCCAAGCAGTTTCTGCTTGTCGGCGACTTACAGCCGGACAGCGGTAAGCACCCCGAGTTCAAACGCCTGCTGGCGGAAGAGCAGGCTCACGCCAGGAAGTCCTACATGGACGGCTCGATTCGCCAGATATGGCTGCAATCGCCGGGTCCCGGCGCAGTCGCGATCCTTGAAGCCAATTCGCTCGAAGATGCCCAGACAGTCGCCTCAAGCTTTCCCCTCGCTCAAGCTGGCTTGCTGAAAGTCAAAGTGATCGCCCTGACGCCCTACGCCGGCTTTGGAGGATCCTGAGTACACCAACACCCTGTGAGATCCGTCAAACGCGAGTCTTACTACGGCTCTCCGTTCGCCCCTTTGGGAACGTGTGAGGTGATCCCCTTCAGAACGAATTCGCGGATCAGGTTCGCCACCGCATCCGCTCCTATGCCCGCCACCCCATTCAACAGCACTAGCGAGCCTCCGCGATCGGAAGCAGGATAGTAAAGATTCGAAATCGCCGCCGCCGAGAAGTTGCCCAGTACCCGCGAGTAATTCGGCTTCCACCGCCCGTCGTCCCCTCTGGCGATCACCGCGGCAGAAATGGCGTAGAGTGCCCGTGATCCGACACTGCCCTTACCTTTATAGAAGTACCTCGGGTCTTGATGAAAAATCGAAGGAAAAACGGCTCTACCCAGCAGGGTGCCGGACGCGTGATTCGCCATCGCAGCGCCGTATCGCTTCCCGTATCCCTCGATCCCGCCGCCGTAGGCCGGGAACACGTTCTTATATTGCTCCGCGCCCGCCACGCCCGCCACGCTCAAAAACGAAACCGGGTCGATGATGGAGCGAATGCCCAGCTGCATTTTTTGTTTCGCCTGCATGGGTGGTGCGTTCCAGTCATAGCTGCTGTAAAAATTCGGGATCACGCCCCCAACGCGCTGATCTTCCGCGATCTTCAGTTGCTCCTCAGCCACTTCCTACTTGTTGTCAGTCACCGTGACGCTGGTTGCGACGCTGGCAAGCGACAGGATTATCGGCGGCATTATGCGGAATTCGCCTGGGTTCAGGGATATCTGCGACGAAGTGTAGCTGCTCATTCCCCGCGCGCTGACCGTGACCTTGTAAGTGTCTGGCGCTAATCCGGCGATTGAGAACTGTCCGTTATCACCAGATTGCAGCGTGCGCACCACAGAACCTGATGGGCCTGTCAGCGTAATCTGCGCGGCTGGAAGTGGATTTTGGTTTTTGTCAAGGACTGTCCCTTCAATGCTCCCAACGTTTGCCTCGGACTTACCCTCTCCGGATGGTGTTCCGGCCACTTGGCTTTGAGGCGCATCCGGCAGAGCCTGTTCCTGCGCGTTCAAGATCAGACTCCGTTGTGCGGCGAGGAAAGGCGGGAGGCTCGCAAATACAAACAAAATAAGGACTTGCCTGATATTGACAGTCATTAATAATTTATTTGCCATTTGACAGCAGGTCGAGAGACTGGTTTCGCTCTTTTGTTAGATGCCCGCGCCTAAGTAGAACAATGTGACAAAAATCGATGCGCCAGAACCTGCTTGCCACTCCCTCCTTTCTGCGTTAGCATTCTCCCGCTTTCTCACTGCTGACATGTCTAGCGGAACTCAAGTCGGACCTCCTCGTCCGCCCCATCAACCCGAGGAGGAGTTCGGCCACCCCCGCGGCACTCTCGCCATCGTCATCATCTTCGGATTCCTCTTTTTGCTCGGATGGCTAGGCATGTACTTCTATATGTTTCTGCAGCGTGGTGCGCCGCACCCGTGAGGCTGTATGCATGTTGAGTTTTACGAGCGCATTTGGATGTGGGCGGCAGTTGGCCTGATCGTCCTTTTTGCCGGCACCGTCATCGTCACCGCCGCCAGTGAAGCTGTGCGCCCTCCCAGCCACATGGAGACCATCGATCCGCAAGCGCTCGCCAACAGCCCTGAGTTCAGCAATCCTTCAGTGACCGCTCGTCCTGACGGCGGCGTCGTCGTAAGCGTGGTTGCGCAGATGTTCTCCTTCAGCCCGAATCCCATTGAGGTCCCCGTCAATCGCCCGGTGACGTTTCGCCTCACCAGCGCTGACGTAGACCATGGATTCGAAATCGTCGGTACCAACGCCAATGCCATGGCCCTTCCCGGATACGTAAGCCAGTTCACCGTGACCTTCACCAAGCCTGGCCAATACACCATCGGCTGCAACGAATATTGTGGTCTGCTGCACCACACCATGAGCGGCACGCTGATCGTCAAAGAGCAGGAGCCATGACGATGAATGGCCGCTACTCGCTCGCCGGAACCCATATTGGGGTCGCAGTCGCGGCATTCGGCGTGGCTTCGCTCATGGGCTTGCTGCAGGCGCTGTCGATCTCCGATATTCAGTTTCCCTACCGCAGCGAATCCCTCTACTACATTTCTGTCACCGCGCATGGCGTGCTCATGGCGCTGGTCTTCACCACATTTTTCATCATGGGATTGGGTTACCTTCTGGCTCAGGAAGAATTAGGACGCATCGTTGGCCGCGGCGCGGCCTGGTTTGCCTTTTGGCTGGCCGCAATCGGCTCGGTGGCCGCCGCGGAAACCGTTTTGCGCGGGCAAAGCACGGTTCTCTATACGTTTTACCCGCCGTTACAGGCGCATCCCCTCTTTTATATCGGCGCCACCTGTCTCGTGATCGGTTCCTGGATTTGGGGCGCAGTGATCATCGCCAGCTATCGCTCATGGCGTCGCGAGAACCCCGGCGCGCCCACCCCTCTTTCCATTCACGGCATGCTCGCCACCATCATCATCTGGTACTTAGCGACCACCGGTTTGGCGATTGAAGTTCTCACCATGCTCATCCCATGGTCGCTGCATTGGGTGAAGACCATCGACCCGCTGCTCGCTCGCACTTATTTCTGGTGGTTCGGCCATCCGCTCGTCTATTTCTGGCTGTTGCCGGCGTATGTGCTCTGGTACACAGTCCTGCCCAAAGTCGCCGGCGGCAAGCTGTTCAGCGATACGCTGGGCCGCGTCGTATTCATTATGTTCGTCCTGCTCTCGGTCCCGGTCGGCTTCCATCATCAATTCGCCGATCCCGGCATCAGCGCGGGATGGAAGCTCACCCACACTGTCCTGACCTTCTCCGTCATGTATCCCAGCTTCGTAACCGCCTTCACCATCGTCGCTTCCCTCGAAATTGCCGGACGAATGAAAGGCGCGAAGGGCCTGTTTAACTGGATCGCCCGGCTGCCGTGGTCCGATCCTTTCTTTGCTTCCTGCGCGCTGGCGATCATTGCCTTCGCCTTCGGCGGCTTCGGCGGCGCGGTCAACGCCGCGTACGCGATGAACTCGATGGTGCACAATACCGCCTGGATCATGGGCCATTTTCACGTGACCCTCGGCACCACCGTCGCGCTGACATTCATGGGCGCAACCTACTGGATGCTCCCGCGCATTGCTGGCCGGGAGTTGCGCTTCCGCCCCTTGGCCCAGGCGCAGCCTTATTTGTGGTTCTTGGGGATGGCTCTATTCAGCACCAGCTACCACATCGCCGGATTGCGTGGCCTGCCTCGCCGCATGTACAGCGCAACCTCGCTTGGTGACCAATGGCACTCGCTGGCGCAAATTGCCGCCGTCGGCGCAGTATTGCTCGTGATCAGCGCTTGGTCGTACGTGATCGTTGTCGCCGCCACCTGGCTTTCCGGCAAGAGAATCCCCGCACCTTCATTCGAATTTGCCGCTTCCTTACGGCCGCCTGTCGCAAGCATCTGGGACCGCTATGGTTTATGGACTGCCATCGCCGTCCTGATCGTCCTCGCCGCTTACGCATATCCCATCGTCCACTTGCTTATGCAACACCGCTACGGATCGCCTCCCTACCAGCCGTTCTGAGGCCGCTGTCCCCTTGCACCTAAACGCCAACAAACGCCAAGCCACATGAGAAGGAACGTTTTTCTACTCGCGTTGGGTATAATGAGGAACCTTCTGGCCTATATTGAAGTTTCAAAAATAACCACCACCAGGACCCCATGACGCAGGAAAACACTCCGGAAGAGGAAAAGAAAGCTGCAGGCTCAAACGGACACGTTGTTACGCTGAAGGCGGTTGCCGCTCATGTGGGACTTTCTGCGGGAACGGTCTCCGCCGTCCTCAATGATGCTCCTTCAGCCAAGCACATCCCCAAACCCACCCGTGAGCGGATCATCGCCGCAGCTCGAAAGCTCGACTATCGCCCTAACTTCTTTGCACGCTCGCTGCGCAAGCAGCGCACTTTGACCATCGGGGTTGTTGCCCACGAGATCGGCGATGCTTACGGCTCCAGCGTGATTGCCGGAATTGAGAGCGGCACCCGGCACAAGGATTATTTCTTTTTGACCGGCATCCACCGCCACGATCCGCAAATGTTCGAGCGCTACTGCCGTCTGCTGCTACAGCGCGGGGCCGAGGGTATCATCACGGTTGACTATAACCTGGCACATTCGCTTCCCGTGCCCGCAGTAGCGATCCCAGGCCACAAGGAGAATGAAGGCGTTACCAACATCGTCCTTGACCACCGCCACGCCGCACAACTCGCGCTCCGTCATCTGTTTGAGCTTGGGCACCGTAAGATTGCCATCCTGAAAGGTCATCCCGATAGCGCCGACTCTGTCGATCGCTGGAACGCCGTCCAGGAGGTCGCCCGCGAACTGGGCCTGGAACTCGATCCCGATCTTGTCATTCAAATCGACTCTAAGGGTTCGACCGCCAGTGTTGGTTATCCGTTTGGCAAGCGACTACTCGAAAAGAGGAAGCCATTCACCGCACTTTTTGCCTACAACGACATCTCCGCGCTTGGCGCGATTCACGCCTTTAAGGAAGCCGGTTTCCGAGTACCGCAGGACATTTCGGTAGTGGGCTTCGACGACATTCCCGAGGCGGCTTACAGTTCCCCCAGTTTGACGACCGTACGCCAGCCTTTGCACAAAATGGGCGAAATTAGTGTGGAGTTGCTGATCTCCCGCATCGAGGGTCAAAAAGAATGGCCCCGCGAGATTCCGGTTCAACCTGAATTTGTCGTACGCGATTCCACTGGCCCGGCCCGTTAGCCCGGACCAGTCGCGCCGGTTGCGGCGCTCGGCACGCATACAGCAACCACTGTATTGAAAAGCCAGCCGCTCTGTATCAGTCTAACCAAGATCGGGGCCGCAGGGGACCCTTTGTGTTCGCCACTCAAATGCAAAAAGAACCCGCCACTGTCCTCTGCATTGACGACGAGCAGACCGCCCTTCAGCTTCGCCAACACCTACTGGAATCAGCTGGTTACAAGGTCCTTGCCGCCAAATCGGGCCGCCAGGGTGTCAATACCTTCAAGTCTGAGGCCGTGAACGCAGTCATTCTCGACTACTGGATGGCCGACATGAATGGGATGCAGGTCGCTCGCGAACTCCGCCGAATTAATCCAGCCGTCCCCATCATCATTCTCTCCGCCTATGGCGAACTGCTCGATGAGAGCCTCGGCATTGCAGACATTTGGATCCGAAAGGGCGAAGAAGACCCTCAGTTCCTGCTCGCCCGCCTTGACGAATTGCTCAGGACCCGCAGCACTGCCATCGAGCAATAGGCGGACTCTCCCCCACTAGCATTCCGCTTACAATCCTTTCTGTGCCCGAGCTGGCCTTCTTCATCGGGAAAGGTGGTGTAGGAAAAACCACCGTCTCTGCCGCTTACGCGTGTCAGCGCGCGCTCCACGTGTCCAGCCGCCGCGTCCTCCTGGTCTCAACCGACCCGGCGCACTCGCTCGCCGACGTCTTGCAAAAAAAATTGGGCGGCGCGCCCGCCAGTATTCCGCTGAAAGATCGCCGAAACCTGCAGGCTTGGGAGGTCAACTCGTCAGGCTTGTTCCGCAGCTTCCTCGACCAGCACCGCCGCGAGCTGATTGCAACCATCGAGCGCGGGACTCTGTTCACCGCCGCCGAAATTTCCTCCTTGCTCGAATCAACTTTGCCCGGAATGTCGGAAATCGCCGCCTTGCTCGCGATTCAGGATGGGCTCGAGTCCGGCAGATACTCCGACATCGTGGTCGACACCGCTCCTTTCGGCCACACGCTCCGCCTTTTCTCACTCCCCGAACAGTTCCTCCGCCTGCTCAATTTTCTCGAGCTTTCATCTGACCGTGATCGCGTGCTGGCCGAGCATTTTGGCGGCCGCGCCGGAACCCGTGCTCCGCTCTTTCTCCAGGAGTGGCGAGCGAAAATCGAAGCCCTGCAGACCGCTTTTGCCCGCGCCCGCCTATTCCTGGTGACCACTGCCGAGCGCTTCGCCTTGAACGAATCCCTGCGCTGCATCGAAGAGTTGAAAAAATCCAATCCCGATCTTGCCTTGCACGCCGTCGTGCTCAATCGCGTGATTTCGCAACCTGGAAAATGCCCGATTTGCAGAAAACGCGCTGCGGCGGAACGGTCGGCGCGCTCTGAACTCCGCCAGCAGTTCAAGGCTGCCACGCTTTACGTCGGTGACGATCCCGGTGGCCCCATTCTCGGCACTGCCGCCCTGCAAGGTTTCGGTTCTCACGTATTCGGGAATAAGCCTCTGACCATCAAACCAGCGCCCCCAACTACGGGGAAGAAAGCCCAACTTCGACTCGCGTCAGTCCCCTGGCCCCGGCTGACAACACCTCTCTCCTTCGTCCTCGGCAAAGGCGGCGTCGGCAAAACAACAGTTGCTGCCGGCCTGGCATATCATTTGCGCGCCCATTCGCCGGATCCGGTCGAGATTTGTTCCGTCGATCCCGCGCCCTCTCTCGATGATATCTTCCACACTCCTGTCGGCGATCGGCCCGTCTCCGTCCTCGGTGATCCCAAATTCCAGGCCTCGGAACTGGATTCGCTCGCCCTCTTCCGCCGGTGGGTCGACGAGGTTCGCGCCGAGGTCGAATCGGCCACCAGCGCTCAGTACTCCGGCGTGCATGTCGATCTCTCCTACGAACGGCGGCTCTTCACCGAACTGCTGGAAATCGTGCCGCCCGGCCTCGACGAGGTGCTGGCAATTTTCCGCATTATCGAACTCCTAGGCGCTCCGTCGCGAAAAGTCGTCATCGACATGGCTCCCACCGGTCACGCTCTGGAACTGCTGCGAATGCCCGAGCGCATCCTCGTCTGGGCGCGCCTCTTGTTGAAAAGCCTTGCTGCTCACCGTAAACTGGCGCTGGCCCGCGAGGCGGCAGTAAGAATCGCGGAATTGGAGGTCCAGGCACGCGAACTTTCGTCTGCGTTGAAAAGTTCCCGCCGAGTTCGGATTTTTGCAGTCATGCTGCCTGAGCCTCTTCCTGACCGCGAAACGGAACGGCTTCTGGCGGAACTCGACCGCCTGGGACTTTCAGCGGATGCCATCTTTGTGAACCGGATCGTTGTGTCAGAAGGTGAAATGAAGTGCCGGCGCTGCCGCCGTGCTGCCAAGTGGCAAGCGGTAACCTTGGCCGACCTGAAGCGGCGTTGGCGCGGCAAAAAGATTTATGCGATCCCTAACTTCGCCCACGAAGTTGCCGGAAAGCGTGGACTCGGTAGTCTTACAAGCGAGTTATGGCAGCTGAATTGAAAAATCGCGATCGCGTTCTGTATTTCTACGGAATCACGCAATCGCGTCCCGCGCCTCCCATTGAGCAACCCGGAGTGGATTTGCAAAGCAAAATCGAAGCGCTTGAGTGCGACGGGTTAACCTGCTGGATCAGTCGCGTCTCTGCCGAAGAGTTCGAGAAGAATCTCGCCCGCAACATGGAAAACCTCGATTGGCTGGCTACGGCGAGCGTCGCCCATCAGCGCGCAATTTCTGCCATCGCGAACCAGGCCGAAGTTCTTCCCGCAAGGTTTGGCACGGTTTTTCGCAGCGAAGAGTCTTTAGGGAAACATATTCGCGCCAGCGCGTCCGCGATTGCGCGGGACTTTAAGCGCATCAAAGACGCGGACGAGTGGGGTGTCAAGGTGTTCGCCGCGAAGCCTGCGGTTTCCGCTCCCGCGCCCGCTGTCCGCAGCGGCAAGGATTATCTGAAAGCCAAAGCCGCCCTGCTCCCGCAAAGAAGGTCGCGGACTGATGCAAATGGCGAGTTTGAGGAATTTGAGAATGCCTTGCGGCAGGTCGCGCTCGAGTCCGCAATGGTCGGAAACGTCAGCAGCGGACAACGTGGCCTCAGGTTCCAAACTTCGCTTCTGGTGAAAAAAAAGGACCGCAAAAGACTGGAATCCGTGCTCAAGAAATTTTCCCAGCGCTGGGCCGACACTCGCCAGATTGAATGCACCGGCCCCTGGCCGCCATATTCTTTCGTCTCGCGTCCCGCACAGGTTGAACAAGAATGAGCGCGCAACCGGGCAGCATTGTCTTCGCCGATCAGAACGCCGACGATCAGCTTTCGCTTTTGGACATCGTCGACCACGTCCTGAATCAAGGCATTGTTCTGCGCGGAAGCCTGGTGATTTCGCTCGCTGGCGTCGACCTGATTTATGTTGGCCTCGACGTGATTCTCAGTTCCGTCGAAACTGCAGTAAGGTACTTACAACCGCGGCACATACAACCCCCAGCCGCATTAAAAAAGTAAAATTACCCTCTAAAACTGGACCACCCACGCTGTCATCCCGAACTCGCCGCGAGGGAGAGAGGGATCCAACCTCAGATCGCACCGCGCGGTCCGGCTGCACCGTATCCGCCGCGCCAAAAGACCTGCTAATCTGGTTCACGCCAAAGCTGATTCGTGAGCCTCGTCAGATCCCTCTACGATTAACCGTGATCGGGATGACAGGTTGCTCACAGAGGTTAGGAAGTACGACGAGTGCAAGCACCGCCGCGTCGCGCAACCATGTCTCTGCTGCTCTATTGCGTCACTGGTCCCTCCACCTCGCTTCCTCCTGTGGCCGGAGTTTCCGGCTCGCCGGTCGCGCGATTCGAACACCCCGACCTCGCTGTTTTCTATTCCGAAAACACCAACCCTGATCGCTGGCTTCGCGTGCCGCTCAGAACGGCCGCTGAACAAGTCCATCGTGTTCAGCAGGCACTGTTTCGCTCGGCGGCAATCATTCCCTTCCGCTTTCCGGCGATTCTTGAAGACCAGGAGAAACTTCGCGACCACCTGACCCAGCGTTCGTCGCAATACAAATCTTTGCTGGATCGTTTTGCCACCTTCGTGCAAATGGACATCACCCTGACCGGCTCGGCCGCGCCCGCAGATCGTTCCTCCGGCGCCCGCTATCTTCGCGACCGGCAAAGCCGCACTCACAGCCTGGAACAATTCGCGTCCGAAACCCGGGCCCACGTAAATCAATTGGCCACGGACTGGCGCCAGCGTTCGATACCGAACGGTTTGCGCTGTTTCGCGCTGGTTGAACGCGAGCGCGTTCACGACTTCAATGAGACAATGAAGTCGGCTTCCGTGCCCGCCGAACTGACCGTGCGCATCAGCGGGCCCTGGCCGGTGGCCGAGTTCCTGGAATTTTCAACCTAAATGCAAGACCGTTCACAGTCCGTTGCCGAACCTGAGCTGACCGCTCAAATCCCTCAATCCCGCCTTGACTGTACTCCGGAAAACGTTGAGCAGGGCCTGGCCAAGCTGGTGCTTAGCCTGATCGAACTGCTGCGCGAACTCCTTGAGCGGCAAGCCATTCGCCGCATGGAGGGCGGTTCCCTAAGCGACGATCAGATCGAGCAGATGGGTGAGGCTTTGATGAAGCTAGAAGCAAAAATCCACGAGTTGGCGGCGCATTTCCATCTATCGCCTTCCGATCTAAATCTTGATCTTGGCCCACTCGGGAATCTCTTGGAGAAGTAGCCCCCAAGGCAACGCAATCCAGCAGCACTGAATCCAACTGCCGGCGAAGTCCAATGCGGGGTCTCCCGCGTGTAAACCGTTTTACCACATTGACACACACTAGCTGGTCGAATTAGCATCATGCGCGCAAGTAACGAATTTTGTATTCCACCAGCAAGAAAGCTAGCCGATGGAGCGGGTGCCTACAGTCTCGGGAACTACCAACCTCGTCGATATTCTGGACCGCGTTCTAGACAAAGGATTGGTGATCGCAGGCGACGTACGTGTGTCGCTGGCGAACGTCGAGTTGCTGACCATCCGCATTCGGCTATTGGTTTGCTCAGTAGATAAGGCGGAGCAGATCGGGCTCAACTGGTGGAAATACGACCCGCATCTTACGATGCAGGCGCCGGTGGTGCCGGTTTTGCCGGAGCGTCGTGGTGCCAGGCCGCAGAATGCTCCTAAACGCGCGGGGGCGCGGCGCCGGCGGTAGCGGCGCACTATTACAGGAGGACAGATTCACATGGCGGTCGAACGAGTATCAGGCGGTTCGAGCCTTATTGATGTGCTCGACCGGGTTCTCGACAAAGGCATTGTGATTGATGCCTGGGTCCGCATTTCTCTGGTCGGCATTGACCTCATCACCGTAGAGGCGCGCGTGGTGGTGGCTTCGATTGACACTTATTTGAAGTACGCGGATGCTGTGGGACTTACTGGCCTGGTTTCGCGGCCACAGTTGGCTGGCGAAGAGATTCCAGAAGTAGAGGTCGAGACCACCCGGCGTGTGTCGCGCGCGCCCGTGGTCCGCCGAGCAGCTGCGCGCAGGGGCTAATTCGCAGTGAAGGAATGTCGTGACGATGGCGAGCCCCGTGCTCAGACCGAAACGCGAACGCTTCATTAACCAGAGATCGTCGAACGAATCGGCCGCTCTCCGCCTGATTGCTGCGGAAAGGCCCGAGGAAATCTTCCCCATCCTCCTGGAAGAGATCGTTTTCCTCGGCTTCCCGCGCGCGGCCGTTCTCGACGTCGATTTCGATACCGGCGAGATCAAACCCGCCGCCTCGCTGAATTTTGACCCGGCGTTTTTGAAAGACGCTCAGACTTCACTCTGGGCCAGCGAAAATCCGCTGGTTTCTGCTTTGCTGAACCTGAAGCCGGTTTTGCTTCCCGATGGCAAGCTCCGCAGCGGCGCCCTCTACGCCCAGCCCATGATTTATCGCAGCCACATGCGCTGCTGGGAAGCTGAGCGCGAACGCCGGTCGGACTGCCTGGCCGTCCAAAATCTCGACCCCAAACGCAAATTGCAGATTCAACAGCAGGTCTGCGGCGTTTGCGGCATGCGCTCTTATATCAGCATGGTGGTGGGCCAGGTGGGACGCAGCACCACCGAAACCCAATTGCGCCAGTTCCGAAACCTCACCGACCGCGCCAACCGCCATCTCTCGCGCCTTTTCAAAGTCGAGCATTACTACAACCGCATGCGCGACATGGAAACCACCATCTCCCGCATGACCACGGTCATGGAGAGCATGGCCGACCCCGTGATCCTTACCGACAATCAGCATCGCGTCATCATCCAAAACCGCGCCGCCGAGCGCTTTTTCCGCGTGCCGGAAGGCATCAGCGAAGGTGGCAAGCGCGCTGTCGAATTCAACAACCTTCTATTTTCCGCTGCGCTGTCCTCCATGGTGGTCAGCGCCTCTGACAGCTCGCGCGACCTGACGTTAGTCGACGTAATGGAAGGCGAAGAAGTTCTGTTCGAGGCCGTTTGCGCCCCCACCTACGTGAACGAGACCCGCACCGGCATGGTCACCGTGATGCGCGACGTTACCGACTTGCGCCGCGCTGACCAGGAAGTCCGCGCCAACCTTGAAAAACTTCGCGCCGCCGAAGAAGTTGTGCGCCAGGACCGCGACCGCCTCAACCTGGTCGTCGAAAACGTCGGAGATCCCATCATTGTCGCCGACAACGCCGCCAAGGTTGTGCTGTTCGATCCTCTCGCCAAAGAACTATTCGGTTCCGCGGGTGCGGCTCGTGATCCCCAGATCGTCAAAAACGAAGCCAAGATTGACGCCTATCTCACCTCGTTCACGTTTTCATTTCTTGACCGCCAGAACAAAGCGCTGCACCTCTATAATCCCGTCTCCAAGAGCGAAATCGAATACGCCGCCCGTTCCGGCAAAATCTACGACGCTCGCGGTCAGGTCGCCTACACCGTCACCGTCCTGCGCGACTTTTCCACTTGGAAGAAGCTCGAACAACTGCAGATGGAGCGGCGCATGCTCGAAATGGAGAAATTCGCCGCTACCGGCAAACTCGCCGGCACCATCGCCCATGAGATCAACAATCCCATGGAGGCGATCAAGAATGCCATCTACCTGCTCAAGACCAGGCTTGAGCCTGAATCGCAGCCGATCTACGAAGCCTTGAAGAGCGAGACCGAGCGGGTCACCCGCATCGTGCGCCAGATGCTCGGTCTCTATCGCAACGCCGGCCAACTCGGAAACTTCGATCTGAACGGAATCGTCGAAGACACGTTGGCGCTCTTCTCGCGTCCCTTGGCCAAGTCCGGAGTGGTCGTGGAAAAACGGCTGAAGCAGATTCCTGCCATGAAAGGTTCCGCCGATCAGTTTCGGCAATTGCTTTCAAATCTGGTGGTGAATGCTCAGGATGCGATGTCCGCCGGCGGCGGGCGGATGACGATCAAGACCACCTACACAAAATCGTCTCGCGGCGGTCACGGCCACGTCAGCATTCTGGTGGCAGATACGGGCAGCGGCATTCCCCCGGATATTCGCAAAACCATGTTTGATCCCTTTGTCACTACCAAGGGTGAAAAAGGCACTGGCCTTGGTTTATGGATCGTCAAGGGCATTGTCGAAGGTCATAGCGGAAGGATTCAGGTACGGAGCAGCGTCGGGAAAGGCACGATTTTCAAGCTGATTTTCCCGCAGTCTCACGTCTGATGCGGTGTTTTTATGGGCGGAGTTCTTCATTTCATGAATCGAACAAAGGCTAAAGCCATGGCAACCACAACGCAACCCAGATTGCGCAAGAATGCAAGATCGAAAGAAAAAGAAGACGTCCACGTAAAAATAGAGGGGGGGAATTCCCCGGCAATTGCTCCTGGCGAAGGCGGCCGCTACGTCTACGGCATCGTGCAGGCCAAAGATCCGGTCACCTTCGGCAAGATCGGCATCGGCGGCAGCGGCGAAATGGTCTACACAGTCAATTTTCAGGATATCGCCGCCGTCGTCAGCAATACCTCGGTCTACATCTTCGATCCCACGCGCGAGAACGCTCTCGCCCACGAGCATGTGATCGAGACCGTGATGAAAAATCACACCATCATCCCCATGAGCTTCGGCACCGTCTTCCGCACCGACAATGACATTCGCGAGGTGCTCAAGAGCATTTATCCGTCCTTGAAAGACGTGCTGCATCAGATGGCCGGCAAGCTCGAGTTCGGCCTCAAGGTCAATTGGGACCGCGACCAGATCATTGAGGACATCAAGCAGGAAGACGAGGAGATCCGCCAGTTCCATCAGGAGATCATCCGCAAGCACCTGCAATCTACTTATCTCGCCAGGATGCAGCTGGGCCGCATGATTGATAAGGCCCTGGCGGAACGTTCGATTTCCTACGTTCGCGAAATTTACGAGTCGCTGCGCAGCGTTTGCGTCGCCTCGCGCGACAATCAACCGATCGGCGACAAGATGATCATGAATGCCGCCTTTCTGGTCGAACGCGACCGCGAAGCTGAATTCGATAACGCCGTGAACAAGATCGCGCGCAAATACGGCCAGCGGCTCAAGTTCAAGTACACCGGCCCCTGGCCGCCGTACAACTTCGTGAACATACGTCTCAAGTTAGAGCGCGTCGCCGCCGGATAAATTGCTCTGTCATCTGAGTGGCCGTGCGGCCGCGAAGGATCGTATTTGCCGTCTCGGGGTGGGTGAACTAAACGGCCCGCCCCTGACGTATGTGGTCGTAATTCGTAAAAAGTGAACCTCTGGTTACGTTGAAGAATCCTTTGGGAGTTACACTCAAACGTGATACTAATCACCACTAACAACTATCAACTACTATGCTTCTTCTCGACGATCTTTTGATGCTGCCGTTCTCGGGCTTCGGCTTCGTCATGCGAACTTTGCAGAAAGTCGCCGAGGATCAATACACCGACGATGCTCCCATCAAAGAGCGCCTGCTCGAGTTGCAGTTGAAGCTTGAAGCGGAAGAGATCAGCGAAGAAGATTATGCCGCCGAGGAGGCCTCCATCATTCGCGAACTGCGCGCCGTCGAGAATCGCAAGCGCGAGTTGGCCGGAGCTCCGCCCGCCGAGCATGATCGTGGGCTCGCCTTCAGCGCCGGTGAAACCAAGGCCAGCGCCTCCGTCACTTTCCACCAGGATTCAGAAAGGAAATCGTAAGGGTTCGTATTGATCATGCCGCGAAAGGGGAGGCGCAAAGTGAAAAGCACCGACCAGCAGGACCGCCACACCATTAAGCCAATTCCGCCGACCGAACCCGCCGCTCGCGACGAAGGCCCGCGCTTGATCCCGCTCGACGACCGTTCCAAGGAACCCTCGCGCCTCGAGCACTACCTCGAACTCGCCGACACCGCCCTCGGCCTCAAACGCCCCGACCGCTAAGGCGAACGACCAAGGACCAACAACCCAGAGCCTGGGGCCGAGAACAGACAGCGTCCGTACACTTAAACGGGCCGTTCTCTGTCGACTCTGTGTTTCTGTGGTAAAAAATGTCGGACAAGAATGTCCGCCCACACAGCCTGGAAGTTGAATACCTGACGGCTGATGGCTGACTGCTACTTCTCTACTCCCCGCTGCGCCACCGCGATACTGTCGCGGCTGGTGTTCTTCACCATGTACATCATTTCATCGGCCTGGCGAATGATGTCGTGCGGCACCTTCGCGTCATGAGGAAATGTGGCCAGGCCCATCGACGCGCGCACGTTCAGATTCAATCCCTCTTCTTTGCAGAAGTAACTGTTGCGCAGGCTGTCGCGCAAACGCCGCGCCACCACCAGCGCCGCGTCTTTGCCGGTTTGCGGCAACAGCACGACAAACTCGTCTCCGCCATAACGGAAGGCGAAGTCGATCAACCGCAGCTGTGCCTTGATCAGATATCCGATTTCCGCCAGCAGCTTGCTGCCGATCAGGTGGCCATGCGTGTCGTTCACCGACTTGAAGTGATCGAGGTCGATAAACAAAACCGAAAACTCATATCCGAAACGCGTCGAGCGGTAGACTTCCTGCTCCAGTGTTTTATAAAGATGCCGCGCGTTGTAGAGCCCGGTGCAATCGTCGGTGATGGTCAGTTCCTGAATTTTCTCGACCGAACGCGCGTTCTCGATCGCGATGGCCGCGTAGTCGCAGAGCGCCTGCAGGAAAAATTCTTCCTCGTGGCTAAAGTGGGCCAGGTCGACGTTCACCAACTGGATGACGCCCAGCACCCGCAGCTTCGATCGCACCGGCATGCAGATAATGGATTGCGTCTCCCACTGCGTGACCTCGTCGATGCGCGAGGCGAAGCGCTTGTCGGCGCGAACATCGGGGACCACCAGCTTTTCGCCGTATTTCGCCACGTGCCCGGCGATGCCTTCGCCCACCTTCAGCCGCACATTTTGCAGCGCTTCTGACGCCGTGCCGATCGCGATGGCAAAGTAAAGTTCTGCTTTCTGCTCGTCCACCATAAGCAGCGACCAGGTATCCGGCTGGAAGTACTCCGCCATTTTCTCGAGAATGGTCTGCAGGATGGAATCTAGGTCCAGCGAAGACGTCAGGGCCTTGGCAACATCATGAAAGATGTGCAGTTCCTGGGTCTGGCGGGCGGTCTCCGCTCCTGTGGCATGCGACATCAACAAGGTCCTTTACTGGCCAGCGGTTTACAAATTATAGGCACCGCTCGGAACGATGGGCAATGAACGATGGTAACGAGGTTGAGGCCGCCGCATCCCAGGCCGAGCATCGAAGACCTGTATGAAAGTCTTACCCGCTCAGGGGCTTAGTTTCCCCATCCACCCGCCCTAAACTCCACTCCGCTGGCCGTGCCCCGGGTTAGGCCAAAATCCATTGCGCCTGCCGGGGTTCTTTGGTAACTTGGAGAGGTCGCAAGGCATTCATTTTACGGCCCTTGCCTTGTGGAATGTACCTTCTGATGCATGTCCCGAACTACCCGCCAAGCATGAGGCTCAAAGCCCCGAAGGAGAATTGAATTGTCACCTCGCAACCGTTATCTCTTTACGTCCGAATCGGTGACCGAAGGTCATCCGGACAAAATCGCCGACCAGATTTCTGACTCCGTCCTCGACGCCTGCCTGGCCGAGGACCCCATGAGCCGCGTCGCCTGCGAAACTCTGACCGCGACTGGCCTGGTCGTAATCGCCGGCGAAATTACCACCAAGGCGTATGTCGATTTCCAGGCCCTGGTCCGCGGGGTGGTCGCCTCCATCGGCTACGACAACGCCCTCTACGGCTTCGACTCCAACACCTGCGCCGTGATCTCCAGCATTAATAAGCAGTCCGGCGACATCGCCATGGGCGTCGACACCGGCGGCGCCGGGGACCAGGGAATGATGTTTGGGTATGCGTGCAGGGAGACCGCGGAACTGATGCCTATGCCGATCCTGCTGGCGCACAAGCTGACCATGCGGTTGGCGGAAGTGAGAAAGCACGGCAAGTTACCCTACCTCAGGCCTGACGGCAAATCCCAAGTTACAGTTGAATACGACGCGAACGGCAAGCCGATTCGTGTGGATGCAGTCGTCATCTCTACGCAGCATTCGGAGACGGTCACCAACGACGAGCTTCGCGCGGACATTCTGAAGCACGTGATTCAGGCGACGATTCCGGCCGAACTGCTCGATGCCGATACGAAGTACCACATCAATCCCACCGGACGGTTCGTAATTGGCGGACCAATGGGCGACACCGGACTTACCGGCCGGAAAATTATCGTCGATACCTACGGCGGCATGGGACGGCACGGCGGCGGCGCATTCAGCGGAAAAGATCCGACCAAAGTCGATCGTTCGGCTGCGTATATGGCGCGGCACATCGCGAAAAACATTGTCGCCGCAGGGTTGGCGGATCGCTGCGAACTGCAACTTGCCTACGCCATTGGCGTGGCCGAGCCGGTGAGCGTGCTGGTCGAAACTTTTGGAACGGCCAAAATCGATCCGGAAATCATTCCCGATCTGGTGCGGTCGCACTTCAAACTGACGCCGAAAGGAATTATTGAGTCGCTGAAGCTGCGCCGTCCGATTTATTGTAAGACTGCGGCCTACGGACACTTCGGTCGCAACGATCCCGACTTCACCTGGGAAGGCACGCACAAGGCTTCGCAGCTGGCGAGTGACGCGGGGCTGAGAGAGCCGGTGGGAGCGGGAGTGCGGAAGTAATCGGGTGATCTGGCGATCGGGTCATCGGGTGATCCGAACTGCCCAGGTTCATTCGCGAACTTGCGATCTTTGCGGTTCAGATTTCAAAGAGCTTTTAACCGCAGCGTACGCAAAGGTCGCAGAGAAAAATTAATTCGAAATTCCCACCCTGCCGCAAAGAACGCGACAAGGGTGGGGCAACCGGTAGGTTTCACCAACGGGACACGGAGCCACAGAGAAGTCACCAGCCACTAGCAACTAAGAAGCGCCACAGGAGAGATATGTCGACCGTTACGACTGCAATTCAGAACGACATCAAAGGAATCGAGTTTGCCGATCTCGGCAAGAAGCGGATCGAATGGGCCAATCAGTCGATGAAGGTCCTGCAGATCATCCGCAAAGAATTTATCAAGAACCAGCCGCTCAAGGGCACGCGCATTTCCGCTTGCCTGCACGTGACCGCCGAAACTGCGAATCTGGCTATCTGTCTTCGCGATGGCGGCGCCGATGTTGTGCTGTGCGCCTCGAATCCGCTATCGACGCAGGATGACGTGGCGGCCTCGCTGGTGCGCGACCACGGCGTCTCCGTTTTCGCCATCAAGGGCGAAGACAACGACACTTACTACAGCCACATTCTGGCCGCGCTCGACCACAAGCCGCACATCACCATGGACGATGGCGCGGACCTGGTCAGCGTTCTGCATACCAAGCGGCAGGACGCGCTCGAAGGCGTAATCGGCGGCACCGAAGAGACGACCACCGGCGTGATCCGCCTGCGCGCGATGGCGAAAGAAGGCGTGCTGCAGTATCCAATCATCGCCGTCAACGATGCCGACACCAAGCACCTGTTCGACAATCGCTACGGCACCGGGCAATCCACCGTGGACGGCATCATTCGGTCAACCAATTTTTTGCTTGCCGGCTCGAAATTTGTGATTGCCGGCTACGGCTGGTGCGGACGCGGGCTTGCCAGCCGCGCTCGCGGCGCAGGCGCCGAAGTCATCATCACTGAAGTTGATCCCACCAAGGCCCTAGAAGCCGTGATGGATGGCTTCCGCGTCATGTCGATGAACGAAGCCGCCAAAATCGGCGACGTGTTCTGCACCGTGACCGGCAACAAGAACGTCATCACCAAAGAGCATTTCGACACCATGAAAGATGGCGCGATCGTTTCGAACTCCGGACACTTCAATGTCGAAGTGGATATTCCCGCGCTCGAAAAGATGTCGTCATCGAAGCGCACTACGCGCAATTTCGTCGACGAGTATTCGCTGAAAGATGGCCGCAAGATCAACCTGCTGGGCGAAGGCCGGCTGATTAATCTGGCTGCGGCTGAGGGTCATCCGCCGTCTGTCATGGACATGAGCTTTGCCGACCAGGCGCTCTCGGTCGAACACATGGTAAAAAATTACGGCAGCCTGGAGAAGCGCGTCTATCGCGTGCCGGAAGAACTCGACAAGCGCGTGGCCAAGCTGAAGCTGGAGTCGATGGGCATCAAGATCGACCGGCTCACGCCCGAGCAGGAAGAGTACCTGGCGGGGTGGAGCGAAGGAACGTAGTGGCTAGGCTTTAGGCTTCAGGAAAACCGGGGCGGCGCCAGCCGCCCTTTTGATTTCATCACGCGATTCCAGAACGAAACTCTACGCAAATTATTTCTGACGGGAAGGGCACGGCTTCAGCCGTGCCGAGGTAGCCTGCAATTGAAGCGGCTTTAGCCGCTGAGGTGCCGCCTTGAAGCCTTAAAAGGGCGGCGCCAGCCGCCCTTTTGATTCGTCCGCGTGCGCCGTACATTCTCGCCCCGACGTTTTTTCACCAGGAGGCACCGAGTCACAGAATTAAGACCGGCCTTATACTTGAGACTTAAATGCAGTGCATGCCACGGCCCCTTAGCTCAACAGGATAGAGCTCAGGTTTCCTAAACCTGCTATTCCGGTTCGAGTCCGGAAGGGGCCTCCACTCGCTTACGTCATTGCCGGCCCTACAAGACGATCATTCGAACTGCAGCAACACAATCTCCGGGTTCGAGCCGAGCCGTAAAGGCGGCCCCCAGGTTCCGGCTCCGCTGGAAGTGAAAACCTGCATGCTGCCGATCCGGCTTAGGCCATACACGAATTGCCGATAAATCCGGCGCGCTATCCAACTCCAGGGAATGAACTGGCCGAGATGCGTGTGTCCGGAAAGCTGCAGACCGACGCCGGCCGCTTCGGCGATTTCCGGGTGATCGGGCGCGTGAGTCAGAAGAATGCTGGCGCGGTCGCGGTCCAGGCCAAGGGTGCGAAGTGCGGCCGCAAACGCATTAGGTTGCCAGGCATTTCGGTACGGCACGCCCGCGATTTGCAGGCCATCAACCTCGACCTTTTCGTTATGAAGCACTCGTACTCCCGCGGCCGCGATCGCCTGCAGGTATTTGGTGTCATCGCGGAATTGTTCATGATTCCCCGCGACAAAATAAACCCCGTGCGGCGCGGTGAGTTGGCTCAATGGCGCCGCGGCCCTGAGAGCATCGATTGCGGTCCCATCATATAGATCACCCGCGATGAAGATGGCGTGCGGCTCTTCTTGCAGAATTTTGCCAACTACCCGGCGGAGAAACCCGCCGTTGCGCACATGTCCTAAATGCAGGTCGCTGACCAGCGCCGCTTTTCGTCCGCGCCATGCCAGCGGCAGGTTCGCAAGCCGCACCGTAGTCCGGGTAATTCGTGTCCAGTTTGCATTGGCAATTCCGAGCATGCCGGCAAGAATGCCGACCGCGAACAAGTTTTCCACCAGGCGATGGAAATTCAGATGCGCTCCGAAAGCGAGAGCAATACCGAGAATCGCCCAGCTACAAACGGCGGCAATGAACAGGAAACTGAGTAATCCTGCCCACACGGCGGCAATTCGATAAAACCCGCGTACAAAGCCGGTACTGTAGCGGAAAGCCAAAAAAGACGCGGAAACGAATGTCAGTGACAGCAGCGTCAGGCCCAGCTTCATCCCCAGCGGACCACCGGTATGGCCGTGCCCCGGCGAAAACGTCCAGGTCTCATAAAGGAGGAGATGTGCCAGGAATATCACCGACTGCACGATCAGGATAAAGCGCAGCAACCGCCGTCTGTTTCTCACTCTAGATTGGATTCTTCAGCTACGCAGATTGCTGCTTATTTTCTCCGGTTCGATCCCCCAAAGTCGCGCTGGCAGGCAACTTCGGGAGGGTCGTGCCGACGACCCGCGCCTTTCCACTCATTTGGCAAAGATCTCAAATTCCACGCGTACCTCATCTTTGACTCTGATCGATCCCCCGCCGAGGCTGATCGGCGTTATTCCCCATTCTTTCTGACTCAACGTAGTCATGCCGCTGTAGTGGCCGTCGCTGCCCGCTACGTTGATGTTCACAAAATGGGTCACGCCGTGCAGGGTAAGGTCGCCGCGCACGAGCCATTTGTCGTCGCCGGCATCTCCTACAGCGGTCGATCGAAAATGAATTTCCGGAAACTTTTCGCTGTCCAGGACTTTCGGACCCAGCATGCTGCTTTGGATTTCGGCACGTTCGCTCTCGGACGCCTTAGGATCAAGAACCCGAAGACTGCGCGCGTCCACAATGAACTCGACCGTGTTCTTGTCTTCGTCGATTGTGCCGCTCTTGATGGGCGCGCGGATCTCGTGATCGTGCGCAAACGCCGAGAACAATCCGGTCTTGTAGACGTTCAACGTTATTAAGGACCGAGCCGTATCGATCTGTCTTGGTGGATCAGTGTCCGATTGTCCGGCACACAAGGAAAGCGCCGTAAACAGCAGAGTGGCGGTGATGCATGCCTGGGCAATCTTTCTCATATTCCGTTCAGCGTACCAACTTCCGCGTTTACCCGTGTCACATTTCTGTTTTAAAGAAAGCTAACGCCGTGAGATTTTTCCCGCCGGCAACAACTTCTTACATTTTAGATCGACTATAAGTCGGCAGGGTGACCAGAACTTGCGATCGCCCTCAGTTCAGAACATTCGGTGCAGGATCGAGTAGATGGACTAAGCTACCGCGGCGGCGGCAAGATTTGCAGTTATGGCCACGCTTTTCCCATGGCCTTCGGCAACCGATTTTTCCAGGGCATGCTCAGCGCGATTAATCACTTCGGTCACGGTATCAACCGGATCGAACTCCTGGCGCAGCACGGCTTCTGCGACCCCGGCGTTAAACGACGCCGCCAGCTGCTTCTCGTCGATGGCGGTGCCGATCAGCCGCCGCATTTTTTCGACCACCAGCAGCGCTTCTTTTTCTCCGGTTTCGCCGAGCACGATTGCGATCGCATTGGAAGCGTAGCGGAACGCGAGGTCATTCTGGCGCACGTTCGCAGCCACCATCTGCCCCAGACGCTGCATGATGTTTTCCGCTACCGCATCGGCAGCTTCTTTGGCTCCGGCTCGATCGCCAAAGCGCATTAGCAGCACCGAGAGCGGCGTAGTCTGCTGCCGTGACCGCCGCACCTCTCCCATCAGCAGATCCAGATACGAAGCTCGCTTCAGCAACCCTGAATTCTCATCTGTGACGGACAGGTTTCTTACCAGCCTGCGCAAACCGGCATTGCTCAGTGAGATCGCCGCTTGTTCGGCGATCATCTTGAACACCACCACGTCGTTAGGCACCCAGGTCCGCGGATTGTTGCCGATAAGAATCAATACACCCAAGCAATCGTTTCCCTCGCTGAGCGGCAAGACCAGAAGAGAACGCACATCCAGCGCCGCCAATTGCGGCGCAACCGGCGTCAACTCGGCAGCTCCTGAAAGCTCGCCGTAGGTCAGCGTTCCCCGGCTCAACACCAGATCGTGTAAACCGCAAATCAGCTTGGGCAGAACATCGGCGGTGGCCGGCTTAAGGTTGCCGCCGACAAATTCCTTCACGGAGGTGACCGCCAACCCTGGCTTGCGCAGCGCCGCGATGCAGCGATCCAGTTTCCATTGCGTGCCGATTTCCTCCGATGCAACCTGCAAAACAGCTTCGGCGCTGCTTTCCCGATTGAGCTTGCGAGTGATGTCCGGGACCCGCGCGAACCCACTGACGTCCTCAACGGGCAGCGCCTGAGGCGCCGGTATCGTGGCCGCGGCGGACGAATGCCCTCCGGAGTATTGCGGCATTAGACCCGCGCTCATGTAGAGCTGGTGCAGCTCAGGGTTTCGTTCCTCTTCATGCGGAAACAGCTGCTGGATCCTTTGCAGGCGCTCCAGCGCCTTGTTGCGCATCCCATATTGCACAAGAATTTCCGCCTGCAGCATCAAGTCCTGCAGCGTGCTTGCCCCCACCGTCTTTTCCTCGTTGCGAACCGGCGTAGCTGGAGCCGCCCCGGTAAATCGCGAAGCGATGACGTCGTAGCGGGCATCTTCAATCTTGCCCTTCAGCTGCTCGAGGCGTTTCTGGTGCCCGGGCTCGTAAGCGTCGATCTCGGCCGCACGGTCGAGCGCATCGCCGGCTTTGGAAAAATTGCCCTGCGCGCAGTAAAGGTCGAACAACTTCAGAAGGGTAGTGCAATAATCGGATTCACGGTTTGCGCTGTTGAACTGGTCGGCGAGAAATTCCAGCATTTCAACCGACGGCTTGTGTCCGGCGACGACGTCCTGCATCATGGCCAGAAACGCGCGCCGCTCGCCTTTTCGCCGCTGAAAATGCTCGAGCTTTTCTGCCAGCGTCACCGCTTCCTTATCGAGCTGCGAATCCAGAAACGCGCCGATCAAATCCCGCACCTGCTCAATGCGCGATGGATTCTGTTCAAACGTCTGCCATACCAGCGGCGCCGCTTCCGTAAGCCGATTGGCGCTCAACAGCGCCCGCGAATACAAGTCGCGAAACTCCGGTGTCGCATTTCCCGTTGCCGAGAGCGGTTCCAGAACAAAAATTGCCGCCCCAACCTGCTGCTGCTGAATCAGGCACTTCGCATAGCCCATGGCGACAACCTGGTCGGTTGAGTCCTCGGCATAGGCGCGCTGATACCATTCGCTCGGATCGGTGCCTGCGGCCTCCGCCTGCTGGGCCAGCTTTAGAAAAGATGCCGAGGCCTGCTTGCCGTCTCCCGCCTCCGACGCCAGTTCACCCAGCCGCACATAGTTGCGCTCCGAGGGATCGATGGCGACCATCTTTTTCAAGACCGCCAGAGCCTCCGCCTTGCGGCCCTGCTTCGCGAGATCGGGCAGTACTGCCTCATAAGTTTCATGCGCGAGCTTTTTATTCGATTTCTCCAGCAGCTCGGCGAAACGTACCTTCTGCTCGCTGCTGGGATTGGCAAAGCGCGCCAGCTTTTTGTAAGTGAGGCTCGCCCGCATGCCATCCCCAGCAGCCAGTTGCCGATCGAACAATTCGCCCAGCAACCGGGCCGCATCGGACGAGCGTTGCAGCGACAGGCAAAGGTCAGCCGCCATCTGCCGAACCGTATCGTTCGCTGGATCAAGCGCAAGCGTCTGCAGGAATTCGTCGAGGGCTTCTCCGGGCTTACCCTTTTGCAGCAGCTTCTCGCCGCGCTCTACGCGCCGGGCAATTTCCTGTCGGTCTACCCGTTTCACTGTCTCAGCCATGGGAAGGTTTTTCCACTCCAGAAGCTTCAGTACAAGCTCCGGAGGCTCCGCACAAACTGCGCGGAGTAGTCCAGCTATTGATTCTAGGCAGCCCTCGGAAGCGCGGGCAACGCAGTACCCCGAAAGCGGATTACGAAGGTCATCCCCAAGCTCCTCTTCCTGCGCCACAATTACTCAAGTAAGCGTTCCATCTGCTTTGTTATTCGATGTTTCTGGCCCCGGCGATACCCTGCTATTGAGGTGTGTCTGGCGCCGAGACATCCATGCTGCAAGTCGCGAGTTTATTATCTGCAAACCACCAGCTTCTAATCTGGCCCGTAGCCGGAATTTGCATTGGAATTTACGGATTCGTCCTCGGATTCCGCAGTCTGCAACGTAAACGGCTGATCCTGAATACCCCCGCGTCCAAAATTCGCAGCGCTTCGATGGGCCTGGTTGAAATCAGCGGCATGGCAATCGGCCCGCACGTCATTACTTCCCCGCTGAAGCAGCTGGAATGCTATTACTACCGCACCATCGCCTGGCAGTTGAAGCAGAGCGGAAAAAGTAGCGAGTGGGTCAAAGTCGCTGACGAAACCCTGCACATTCCCTTCTATCTCGACGACAGCACCGGCAAGCTGCTGATTGATCCGGCCGGGGCTGACCTGGACCTGCATTGCGGCTTCGAAGAGCAATACCCGCCTTCGCTGACGTTTCAGGATTCAGAGGTTCCGGTTGCTGTAGAGGAGTTTCTCGTCCGCCACGGCGTGAGTTCGAACTCCCGAATCAAAGTCGAAGAGCGCTGCATCAAGCCGGATGATTTTCTCTTCGTGCTGGGCACGCTCTCTCAGAACCCCGGCCTGGATGTGAGCGTGGCCCCGAGATGGGCAAGACGCCCTGGCGAGTCAGCACCGGAGAACGACGACTCCGATTCTTCGCACACAATTATTCGACTAAGCCCCGGAACGGCCACCATGCCGTTAAAAGAAATGACGCAGCAGCAAAAGATTGCGGCGGCATTGGCGAAGGCGGGAATGTCGGCGGCTGCGCCTTGGAATTCCGCCCCCTCGCAACCGAAGCCGCGGCCGGCCAGCACCCCTCAGACTTCCACAGCCGTCGAAGAAAAGCGCGCTCCCGCTGACACCACCGGCTTCGACCTTCATCCTCCGGTCGTATTGATGAAAGGCGCCACCGAACCTGCGTTTTTCATTTCCTGGAGGAGCCGGCGCGACGTCGCGCATGCCCTCAGCTGGAAATCCGCGCTGATGATCTGGGGCAGCCCGGCGCTGGTGCTGGCGTCAGTGTATTTCCTCGTGGCCCACGTAAGATGAGTGCGAAAGTTGAGCTGCAAACATCCCAAATCGGAATTGCACCTGATGTGGCGCATCTTGGCGTTTTCTCTCGCAAGTCATCCGTGGCATCCTGAACTTGCTCATCAGTAGACAGCAGTGAGCACGGGCTGGCTGCCGGTTGCCGCAAGTTGTGCAACGGGCGGCCAGTTCGCGTTTTAGGCGTTTTTACTAAAAAAAGCTTTGTACGTGTGAACGTCGCTGCGACTTGTCAGTGACGAGATCCTGCGGGCGGAAAGGCAGCGGTTAAATTCCCTGCTGATCAAGAATACTCGGGTCGCTTCCTGAATCAGGCATTACGGACTGCTTCGATCAAAGCCTGCGGCCCTTCAACTCCGTACACAAAACTATCCGCGAACTCTGGTTCGGTCTTCTCGTTAGTGATTGTGACGATTCGACCTTGAGGACAGCTCTCTCGGAATGCCTGCGCCAGCCGCTTTCGTGCCGGCAGTGGAAGCGAGTAGCACAGCAGCAGTACTCCACAATGACCGCCCTCAATAATTCGCAGGGCATCCTTCATTTCGGCCGTTGTCAGGACGTCCAATCCAGCACTGCGCAGCACAGAATCCCTCAACCAAAGCAGTTCCGCATCGGTTCCCACAGAGATCACTTTTCGATGGTCGGCTTGCATTCGGAAGTAGATTGGATGCTGTACACAGGAAAGGGTTAGCTGATTTCCCTGGTGCCCCACCCGTCGCAGTTTTCGAAAAGCCTGCCCTGAGCGAAGTCGAAGGGGTGGGAAGCACCAAGTCTTTGCACGTGTGGATTGCGGCTCCTTAATTTGACCATTATTCACCCGGAAACTTAATATTGGAGCGAAGGGTCTGGCCACGCTGCGATTCGCGGATCATTTCTTCCGCGTTCCCTTACAATCTTTCCTGTGGCGGTGTAGCTCAGGTGGCTAGAGCGAGGGTCTCATAATCCCTAGGTCGTTGGTTCGAGTCCAACCGCCGCCACCAAATGTGCGATTCCCCACGTCTCGAAAGGTGCCAGACGTAGGGTACCCGGTACGTGCAACCGACGATACTTAGGATGTCGTTGTTTTCCCTTGCCGCTGCTGCTGGAGGCGCTCTTCTTTTTCTTGCAGAAGATGGTTGATTTCTTCAATCAACTCCATGAGCCGGTCTGGGTCCCGCTCATCGGCAGCCAACCTGCATAGCTGCTCCCATCGCTCTCGCTTTTCGCCCCGCATATTCTCTCAGTTTCTAGGCTGCGCCCTGCTCGCGCACGTTCTGAGAGGCGGCAAACATTCGCCCATCTAACCGCTGCTGCTCTTTGCTTAAAATCTCCGCAATTTGAGCGGCAAGCTTTTTCAATCGCGTAGGGTCTTCACACATCGCAGCCTCAGCGCAAAGGTCACGCCAGACGTGCTTAGTTTCGGCTTGCAAGGTAAGTACCTTCTGCCGAAAATATACTACGAACGATTCAATTTTCAAGAGGAAAAAGCGCCCGCAGCAGCCATGATCCGCCGCTAACTCGCAGTCGCATCGCCACTTATGAAAAAATCTTAGCGCGCTAATTTGCAATGTTAGTTCAGGCGTCCGTATGTCGCGTCACCCATTGTGAGCCACACTGCTTTTTATTTCTGAGGCGTTTCTTGGCGCTTTGCCGATATTTTCCCGGAACGATATTTTGTTGGGGTAGCTACGGGGGCGGCCCTCGCTGCCGCGCTTAGTCTGCAAGGACTACCGAACGCCGCCGAGGGCCGCATTCCAATTCACGCCACTTAATCAGGCCGCCCCTGGTTCCCGCATCTTGCTTTCGGGCGTGACTTTTTCTAAGTGCCGCTCGCTGCTTTCATCCAGTGCATTAATCAGGCTTTTTGCAAGTTCGAGGACTCTATTGGGGTCTGACTCTGCAGACACCAGGCTCGCGATTTCACGCCAATCTGGAATCGGCTTTGCGTGGTCCTGGGGCATTGAAGTTTTTCGCGAATTGGCCGGGGTTTCTTTCTAATGCGAGCTGGGCCGTCTTGCTGCGATCTTTCATGCACCAAGCGGGCCAGCTCGGTGCTCACTGCTGTCTTACCGGGATGAGCAGTTTTTAGAATGCCACGTGTCGGGGGGGGGGGGACGGAAGCGCCAAAAAACGCCACTCACTTCTTGCATCACTATTGCGGAGGCGCGTGGGTTCGGGGACGCCTTTAATCCTGCGGGCATACGGAGAATTGACCCTCAAGATCGCGGCGGCTAAGGCAGTGTGTCTTCACCACCAGCGCAATCGCGTGACCGTCTTTATCAGCGGACGAAGGACCTCTTTTGTTGCCGTTTCTCGATCGGCGAGGTATTGCTTGAGTCGATCCGCAGCGAGGTCACGAGCTTCGTCTAAGACTTTCTCGTCTTTTTTAAAGATCGTTTTGCCAAAAAGCTTCATTTTGAGACTGCCATGATGCCACAACCGGCCCGTTCCTGGTAGTTATTTCTGCGGTCGAATGTCATCCCGGACCGGGCGCCAGGCCCGGAGATCGGCTGCTCTGCGTCCCCACATGACATAACATTCAACTAGACCCCCTCAGAATTCCGGCTTCACCGCCTTCGCCTCCTCCAGCGTCACCCGCTGCTTCTTCCGGTACGCGATGTTAGCCATGTGCGCGGCAATCGCCGAGCGGTAACCAGTCTCAACCGGCGCGTTCGGCGTCTTGCGGCTGCGCACGCAATCAATCCAATTCTCCATGTGGTTCTGGTCTGGTGTTTCGGCCGTCAGCGCCGCTCCTGAGGGGCGATTCGTCTTCTCCGGGAAATACCGCGTAATCTCGTCTGACTTGCCGGTCACCATGTCGGTCGCGCCGGCCACGTGCTCAATCGTGCCGTCGCTGCCCAGGATGTGCTCGCCCAGCCCGTAACGCTTATTGCTGAACGTGGATTGCCACGTAACCACCGTGTTCGGAAAATCCAGCGTGACCGCAATCGTGTCGGGCACCTCGCGCCCGTCTTTTTCCGAAAAAACTCCGCCCGACTGATAGGCCGCCGTCGGCAACGGAAGGTCGAGCGCGCTCATGATCCAGGAAATCTGGTGCACCATATTTTCGGTCACGTTCCCCCCGGAAAATTCCCAGAACAGCCGCCAGTTAATGAATTTGTGGCCGTCGAACGCGCGCTCCCGCCTGCCGTTGAGGAACGCTTGCCAATTCACGTTCTGCGCCGTGCAGTCGGATGGCACGGGACGCACCCATTGTCCTTTGCCATGCGGCGTATTGCGGCTCATCCACGACACTACCTCGGTCACTTTCCCGACCATCCCGTCTTTAATCCACTTTTTCGTGTCGGCCAACGCCCCGGAGCTCTCGTACTGCAAGCCAATCTGCACCACGCGATCGGAGTTCTTTGCGGTCGACAGGCACTCCTCCGCCTCCGGGATCGACCACGTCATCGTCTTTTCGCTGTAGAGGTCCTTCCCCGCCTTGATCGTATCGACGAAGTGCCGGGCGTGCAGGTGGAGCGGCGTCGCCACAATCACCGCATCGATATCTTTCATATCCAGCAGCCGGCGGTGATCGTCGAGCGTCTGAATGCCGCCGGCCATCTGCTTCGCTTCGTCGTGGCGGCGAGTGTAGACGTCAGCGATCGCCACCAGCTGCGCGTTGCGGACCTGCAGCACCTGTTTGAGCAGCTCCTGCCCGCGCCCGCCAACGCCGATCATTCCCACCCGCACCCGGTCGTTCGCGCCGAGCACGCGCGAAGGTGGATATGCCAGCAACGCCGCCGTTCCCAAAACCGCTTGCTTCACAAAATCGCGTCTGCTATTTGACATGTTGAGTCCTTGACTTGCAGTTCTGTCCAGCCGCTAAATCTACCTCAACCGATGGCGGACATCCAGCCTTCATTGACCAGGCAACTCTGTTGAGGCACCCCGGACAACTGTGCCCGCCCGGCGGCCATCCAACGCTAATTCAACGTTGTCGGCAGGATAGTCCCCAAATCCGCTTCAGAAAGGTGCGAGCCTGACATTACAGTAGCGAAAGTTCCGCATGCCTTTTTCCCCCGATAACTTAACTGTCGCCACGTTTGAAGTGCGCTCCTCCCGAAAACAAATGCACTTTCGAGTGCTGAAGAGAATCATCGACGCGGTTGGCGCGCTCATCTTACTCGTGCTGCTGGCGCCGGTTTTTGTTGTGATCGCAATCGTAGTGTTGGTCACCGACGGCTGGCCAATCATTTATCGGCGACGCGTTGTTGGCCCTGCCGGCGAATTTGACGCTTTCAAGTTTCGCACCATGCATAAGGATGCGGATAGGCTGCTGGAGCAAGACGACGAATTGCTTGCCGCCTATCGGGACAACTTCAAGCTCAAATGTGATCCGCGGGTGACAAGAGCCGGCGCGTTTCTGCGCAAGTTCAGCCTCGACGAGCTGCCGCAGCTTTTCAATGTCCTCATCGGTCAGATGAGCCTGGTCGGGCCTCGCATGATCACAGCTCCGGAGCTCGAAAAATACGGCGAGCACCAGCGCCTGCTGCTTACGGTCAAACCCGGGCTCACAGGTTACTGGCAGGTGCATGGCAGGCAGGAGGTTTCTTATCCGGAGCGGGTCCGCATGGACGTTGAGTACATCAGGACCTGGAGCTTATCGAAGGACCTGCAGCTCCTTTGGCTGACTCCGATGCGCGTAATTCGTGGACGAGGTGCGTACTGAATGGCAAATGTATTAGTCACAGGCGGCGCCGGATACGTGGGTTCAGTATGTTGCGCGCAACTGCTCGAGCGCGGGCACGCGGTCACCGTGCTTGATGACCTTTCCACTGGGCACGCAGGCGCTGTTCCCACCGGCCTTTTGTACGAACTTGATTATGGCGACCGCGCGGGCGTGGCACGCTTGCTGCAGCGAACAAGGATCGACGCGGTTTTCCATTTTGCGGCAAAGGCCCTCATTCCGGAATCAGTTTCGAATCCCGGCGCTTTTTTCGATGTCAATGTTGCCTCGGCAATCGCGTTTTTGGAAACCCTTCGCGATTTCGGGATTAAGAAGTTCGTATTCTCGTCGTCCGCAGCTGTGTACGGCAATCCTCAACAAATCCCGATCGATGAGGATCATCCCAAGAATCCGGTAAATTCTTACGGCGAAACCAAGCTGATGCTCGAGCACGTCTTGCAGTGGTATGCCGAGGCGTACGGATGGACTGTGACTGCCTTCCGGTACTTCAACGCCTCGGGAGCGACCGAGTCGAGTGGCGAAGATCATTGGCCAGAGACCCATATCATTCCCTTGCTCCTTCAGACCGCCGCCGGCGAGCGCTCGCATTTTGAAATCTACGGCGACGACTATCCCACGCCAGACGGCACCTGCATCCGCGACTATGTTCACGTCTCCGATATTGCTGCGGCGCACCTGCTGGCGCTGGATGCGCCGCCGCTCCCTGGCATGAGGGCCTACAACATCGGTTGCGGCTGTGGTTACTCGGTACGCGAGGTCGTTCGAGTTGTGGAAGAAGTTACCGGAACGAGAATTCGTGTTCGCAATTCCGCCCGCCGAGCAGGAGATCCGGCGGTGCTTTGCGCCAGTCCGGCGAAACTCATCGGCGATTTCAGCTGGAAGCCGCTGCACTCAGATCTTCGGCAGATTGTCAGCAGCGCCTGGGCTTGGCAACGCCGCAGGGCCACGCCTTTGGTCGCGTAATTTTCGAAAAAAAATCAAAAATGTTCGTGCGATCGAGCTAGAGCGGCGCTTCAACGCAGCCATTTTGTTTTCCATTTACGCGCGGCCCGAGAGTCCGCCCTGAGCAGACGCGAAGGGCCGCGCCTTTCAAAGCAAATCAATTTCTTCCAAAGCCGTATGGGGGCATCCCCAACAGCTCTAATTCTTCTATGCCCTTGCCGCCGACGCCCGCTCCGTAGATTCCTTCGCTGGGGCGAGCACAATAAGCGCGACGCCCACGATGACCAGCGCAGGTATGTCGCCCAGCAGATGTCCGCGCTCACCGGCGCTTCGGAATGCCTGCACGGCCATGATGCCTGCATGAACCAGGCTTGACCATGCGGTGAAGGCGATCAGGCTGCGATTGGCCGACGGATTTCGGGAGGCGAGCAACAGAAAAATCCCAAGCGTCGCATACACGCCAAGGATCATCTGCTCGTATTCTGGCTGGTTTGGCTGCCATCGCCACCCTGCGGGCCATAAATACATCATGAGCGGATACACGGCGAACAAGAAGATCAATCCGACCACTACCAGGACCACCTTCAGCACGCGCTCTTTAGTCACGATATCCTCCCTGTCAAAAGCTGAGTGTTAATACGAGCGGGAATGTTAGGTCAGAGGCGGACAAAGGTCAATTTCTTTACGGAGCATACAGCGAGGGCATTTTGCCATGCTTGGCCACCAAATCATTCTTCTTCGCGCCGATATTTGCGGATATCGATTCCCAACTGCTCGGCCTTCTTATAAAGATGGCTGCGCTCCAGGCCAAGCGCCTTGGCAGCATTCGTCATGTGAAAGTTAGCGCGCTTCAACTCCGAGAGAATTATTTCGCGCTCGAAACATTCCACACGTTCCGGGAGTGTTCCGCTGCCCAGCGAATGGCCGTTAATTTTTGCCGCCGGTGCGAGCACAGACTGCACCTCATCGACGCCAACCTCTTCGCTCGAAGCCAGCAGGATCAGACGCTCCACCATGTTGCGCAATTCGCGCACATTTCCCGGCCAGGCATATTGCTGCAGCGCTTCGATTGCATCCGCCGTAAACGTCACTGGCTTCCAGTCATTTTGAGCGCAGACTTGCTCTGCAAAGTGACTGAGCAAGGCGGGGATATCTTCGCGTCTCTCCCGAAGCGTGGGAAGCGAGACCGGGAAAACGAAAACGCGATGGAAAAGGTCCTGGCGAAACTTCCCGTCGCGGACCAGCGTCTCCAGATTGCGATGCGTAGCCACAATGACGCGAACATCCACGGGAATCGGCTTGGCTGCGCCGATCCTCTCCACCTCTCCTTCTTCGAGAACCCGCAGGAGCTTGGCCTGCATTGGCAAAGGCATGTCGCCGATTTCATCCAGGAACAGCGTACCCTGTTCCGCTTGCTCGAATTTTCCGATATGGCGTCCCGCTGCTCCCGTGAACGACCCTTTTTCGTGCCCGAATAATTCTGATTCGATCAGCTCGGCAGGAACCGCCGCGCAATTCACTGCGATGAACGGCCCGGATGCCCTCGGGCTTCTTTCATGCAGCGTGCGCGCCACCAGTTCCTTACCAGTGCCGGTCTCACCCAGAATGCAAACCCGCGTGTCGGTCGCCGCTACGCGCTCGACCTGGGCCATCACTTTCTTCATGGCCTCGCCCGTCCACACCATTTCGTGCTTGCCGAGACGCTGACGAAGCCGCCGATTTTCAGCCTCCAGCCGCTGCAGCTTGAGTGCGTTTTCGACGGTGAGCAGGAGCTTGTCGGTCGATATTGGTTTTTCGAGGAAATCAAGGGCGCCGAGCTTGGTCGCGCGCACCGCCATCTCGATGTGCGCCTGACCCGACATCATCACCACTGGGGTGGCGATTCCCTGCGCTCGCAGGTCCTCGAGAAAAGCCAAACCGTCCTTCCCCGGCATCACGACATCGGAAAAAATCAAATCGAAATTGTCAGACCTGGCCAATTCAAGTGCCTTCGCGGCGTGGTCGCAAACCGTCGCCTCGTGCCCGGCCAGCCTGAACGCACGCGCGAGTGTTGCCAGCGTGCTGGCTTCATCGTCCACGATCAGCAAATGAGCTTTAGCCGGCAAAAGTTCTCCTAAACGTGCGTGCCCTGCGCCGCGTGCAGTTTGTCGAGATTTTTGGGCAGTTCGATGATAAACGTTGTGCCGCGGCCGAGCTCGCTTTCCACCGAGATTCTGCCGCCGTGATCGCTGACGATCGACTGCACGATCGCTAGGCCTAGCCCGGTGCCGTGCGGCTTGCTCGTGTAATAAGGAGTGAACAGGCGGTCGCGCTCCTCCGGCTTGATTCCCATGCCGGTATCGGAGACCTCGATGCGGGCCGAGCCGTCGTCATTTCGGGCCCGCAAAGTAAGTGCGCCCCCCTTCGGCATCGCGTCAATCGCGTTCAATACAAGATTTGAGACGGCACGATGCAGAAGATCAGGATCGGCGGCAACCGGTTCGGTGCCTGACCCTTCACAAAGGCATGAGATGCCGGCTCGTTCCAGTTGAGCTTGATGAACTTTGGCCACGGTCTCGATCAATTCATTCAATTTCACGATCTGAAAATGCGGCTGCGGCATTTTGGAGAATTCACTGAATCGTCCGACGATGCTCTTAAGATTTGATATCTCCGAAAGTAATGTGGCCGCGCTTTCGCGAAACGTTTCGTCAAACTCCTCCCCGCCGCTCTCGCGCGCACGCAGCAGGTTTTCCACCGTGAGCTGCAAGGGAAACAGCGGGTTCTTGAGTTCATGCGCCAGGCGCCGCGCCAGCTCTCGCCATGCCGCCACACGTTCCGCCTGCACTAAACGCTCGCGCTGGTCCAGCAGGTCGCGCGTCATGCGATTGAAAGAGTCCGCAAGCTGCCCTATTTCGTCTTTCGACTCGACCTCTGCGCTGGCGTTCCAGTTTCCTCCGGCAACTTCATGCGCCGCGTGAGCAAGTTTTTCAATTGGCCGGGTGACGCGCGCCGCCGCCCAACTGCTCAACAGAATCGCGAGCACCAGCCCAACACTGGCTGCCCACAGCGCCGCCGAGCGGATCTGGTCGCGAAGCTCCACGTAAACCTGGCGAGAACTGCCCACAAGCAAAACTCCCAGGACCTGGTTCTTGTCCCCAAGCAGTGGGAATGCATTCACGGTTTCGTCCGGGCCGGAACTCCAATGAACCATTGAACTCGCCTCCCGCGCGCTGCGCTGCACCTTGTCGATCAAAGGCGCGAGTTGCTGAGGATCGGAAACGGAATCCGCCGTCGTGATCAATTGCTGGGCAGAAAACTTGTCTGACTTGGAGTCGACATTCTCGTAAAGCATCACCCGCATTCCCGCCGGCAGATCGAGGGTGGAAAGAAAAGTTCGATCCAGGCGAACGCCCCCGATCGCGTAAAGCTTGTGCTCTCCAGCGGCCATGACATGAATCGCAAACAGCCCCAGGGCAGAACCGGAAGGGGTTTCTTCGACCTTCAAAAACGGGCTGGCAGGCGCATTCGCCGAGATCAGGGGCTCTTGATAGCCGAACTTCGCCGGCCACTGCGCGGAAGAAATGATCGTGCTGCGGTCGTCGCAGAACTCCAGAAAATCAAGCCGCTGAATCTCCGCTACCGTCTGCGCGTCATCGAGGAACGCGTTGTAATTGGGAGTCATCTGTGCCGCGGCGGCCGCCATGCGCGCCGCCTCTCCGGTTGAAGAAGCCCCCTCGATCCTGCGCGCCACTTCCTCTCCCCGGCGGCCGAATTCGTGCTGAAACTGCGCGACCAATGCCGCGGTGCGCTCGTCGTTGGTACGGTCGAATGCGCGCCGCGCCATCGACGACACGATCCAGGCCACGGCGGCCACGGATACAAAAACCAGCGCCGCGAATAACAGAAGCAGCCTGCGCCGAAAGCTCATTGCCTCTCCGCCGGCAGCCAGACATTCTCCATGCCCCAGATTCCATCCGGCAATATGCTGAACTCATGCACCTCTGGCCGCACCGCAACTGCGCTCCGCAGATGAAGCAGCGGGATTATACGGTGCGACTGCAGCAGCATCTTCTCGGCAGCATACGTCTCGGCAACCGATCCGTTGCTGAACTTCGGCGGAGCAAGTCGCAATGCTCTCGCGATCTCGATCAGTGCGACGTGTGCGTCGGCTGATGCCAGCGGGAGTCGAACCAAATGCAAATCGGGCGTCCCCGAGCCGCTCAGATCAAGAGTAATCGCGGCATCCCGCGCATTCAGGGCCACGCGCTGCGCAATCACGCGCTGAATGGGATCGGCAGGATCGAAACCGAACGTCCAAGCCTGAGATTTCCTCTGTACCGCCAGCAGGCGCCGGTCATTGCCCGCGTTTTCAAATACAAATCCATATCCGCTTTCCCACGTAGGCAAAAGGGACGACGCCGGCACGCCTCCGCCCTGCAGCACGACGTTATTCAGCGCGGCCGTGTCGATGCTCAGGGCCAAGGCGTTTCTTGCGTGCGCTTCATCTTCTGATCGAGGCGCACTCGCAAAAACCAGCGCCATCAGCTCACTCGGCTGAGAAGTCGTCACCACGCGATTTTGCGCCTGCGTGCGCTGAATATTCTCGGGAGCGACCTCCGCGACATCGGCTCTTCCAAGATCGAGCGCCATCATCTGGTCGCGATCGTTTTTGTTGAATTCCGCATCAATCGAATCCAGGAAAGGCCTGCCTCCCGAATATACGTCGTTTGCCTTGAGATTCAGATGCTGGCCGGCTGTCCACTGCGCGATTGCGAACGGCCCGGTGCCGATAAGTTTCCCATCACTGCGCCGGACGATGGCGTGGCGAACGAGACTCAGCTCGACGGGAACATCCGCATCAGGATTTTCGGTTTCTATGATCACGCTGTTTCCGTCAGGGAGCACTTTCCATTCCGTGCTGCTATTGCGGAGCGACGCCACGACCGCAGCCGCGCCGAGCGGAGTGCCATCACTGAAAGAGACACCGCTGCGCAGCAGAAAGCGCCAGCGCTGGCTGCCGGGCTCAGCCTGCCACGACGACGCCAAAAGCGGCTTTGGACGGCCATTCTCGTCGATCGCTACCAGCGTCTCGAAAACCAGGCGCGACAGGCTGGCGGGAGCAGGGTTTTTAAGCGTCGTTGGATCAAGGCTCGCCGGTGATTCTCGCAGCTCAATGCGCAGAGTGCCCCCGTAGTGTGGGCGCTCCGCCGCCAGCGCCGCCCCGCACCAGAACAGGCTACTGGCTGCAAGCAAAATTGAGCTGAGCCGCTTCATATTCTCCGTTATCCGCATTCCGGAAAACCGCAATCGCGCCATCGCCGCCTTGCGTTGTCCACAAAGCGGTGATTTTCCCATTCACACTGAGCTTTTGACTCACCGCAACCGGCTCGCGATCAGGAAACTCGAAGGCCTGGATCGAATCCGTAGGCTCGTCATCAGCGGATGTCGCCAGCACCTGCCGCCCTCGCCTGCAAGTCGCATGAACGCCGGCGATATCACTGCCCCACCGTACTTTTTCTAAAGTCTGCTGATTGATGCCATCGAGCAAGTGCAGTTTCCGGTCAACTCCCGCAAAAATCCACAACGAGTATTTTTCCCGCGGGACCTCCGCGGCCGAGTAGAACGCCGGCGCTGTTTTTTGCTTGCCAATCCCCGGCGTGAGCGCCCCGGTAAAAAAATTTTGCGCCGGCGAGAAGAAACTCGAGACGACTGAATCCTGCGTCTCGAGCGGCCACGGATCATCGTTCTGAGAACAGCTCATGGTCAGCGGAGCAGTGTTGGTGCTGTGGCAGGCGAGCCCCGGCAGATACACATCAAAGGGACGGTCCCGCCGAAGAACGATCCGACCGCGCAAATCGCGGGGAAACGGTTGTGAGTGAGTGATTGCCAGGTCCTGAGCCGGTACCCATCGGTTGTCTTTGAAATCGTAGACTGTGACCGCATCTGCGCCGAGCGCGAGAAGCCGCCGCGGATTCACCTCCAAAACCGCCGCATCGAGTATAGGCTGTTGCGACGAGATTAATGGCGAGATTTGTATCGTCAGGGGCATTGTGTTCTGCGCGTTGGGCGCAGACTCGGGCCGCGGCGCGGAAATGATCACAATACCCGGCTCGGAAGTGCCTTGCTGAATTTCCGCAACCCAGACATAGTTTTGCAGGCTCTCGGAAAGCGTGACTTTCACCACCGCGGACGCCTGGTCCGGATCCCACACGCGAATGCCGGAGGTCGAGAGATCGCTGATCAGCGCACGGCGAATTGCATCCACGTCCGCGGAACTGATCGAACAGCGGTTTGTAATTTCAAGTGCGATGACACCTGGGCCTGTGGCAGCAGCAATCTTTTCGGCAAGTTGCGATTCGGGAGCACGCCAGTCAGCGGCAAGCGCGAGTTGTGCGAGCAAGAAGATGCCACATAGAAGCCAGCGCAGGCGCGAAAGTGACATTTGGGAATTGGCCGAATTATAAACTGCGCCGATTGTGTTCCGATGAGCGACTTGGGTAGGTTTTCCCATGGGTTAAGCCCTTGGCATATGGCACTTGGCATCTGGCGCTTTGCACTTCGCCAAAGGGTCGGACGTCCTCAGAAGAAAGCGTGGAGGGACGGGCGTCCTCGCCCGTCCTCTAAGTGCTGAGTGCAAAGCGCGAAGTGCGAAATGCCAAGTGCTAATTGCCAAGTGCTAATTGCCAAGTGCTACTTCTCCTCCCCTTGCTCCGCTTCGCTGCCCTTGTTCGCCATGTTCATGCTCTTGAGCACGTCATTGGCGAAGAAGAATTTGCCGTCCGACGGAACCATCATGATCTGCAGCTTATCCGAGAGCTTCTCCGCGACGATCTTATTGATCAGCAGCGGATTCTGCTTGAGGATTGCGCCTTCTTTGCTCATGCGCTCGGTGTCGGCTGCAGCCGTTACCCGGATGCGTTCGGCCTCAGCCTCAGCCAGCAGCTTGCGGCGCTCCATTTCGGCTTTGCTGTCGATGACCTTGGCTTGCGCCATCGCTTCCGCGTTCTTCACTGTGGCCTGAGCGTTGGCTTCGGCGTTTTGTACCGTGGCTTCTTTCCGCGCTTCGGCTTCCAGCTTGCTCTCTTCGATCTGCTTCTGCTTCAGAGGAAGCGTGTACTGCATCGCATCGGCTTCAGCCTTGGCGGCGAGCACGCGCACCTGCGCCTGCCCTTCCGCCTGCTTCACCTGCTGAGCTTTCGTGGCTTCGGCTTCAAGCTCGGAAATTCGGACCTGCTTCTCCTGAATCTCTGTCTGCACCCCCATCTGGTCGTTTTCCTGCTCTTTCAAAAGCAGGTCTTGCAGACCTTTTGCGTATTCCGGCGGCAGCTGGATATCGCGCAGCATGACTTCTTTCACAATAACTCCATCCGCGGCGAGCTTGGCCGTGATCACCTCGGAGGCTTTCTTGCGAATCTCCTCCCGCTTGGTCGCAAACACCTCACGCACGGTGTAGTTGGGAACGAGTTCGCGCCAGGCGCTGGCCACGACCGGAGGAACAATTTCTTTTTCCACCGGCTGCGGAAGGTTGGCCTGAATGTAGTCGAGGTGCTTGGGATCGAGCCGATAGCGAATCGTGATCGCGAGCCCCAGACTCAGGCCTTCTTTCGCCTGGACATGAAGAAAGTCCGCGCTGGGCAACAGCTTCGTGGAGGCGGCTTTCCCGTCTTCGATAGCGCCGGTCGTGAATAACTGATCGCGGGTGTCGAAGAGCGCTACGCTTTCAGCGATAGGTGTGATGAAGTGTGCGCCGGGATACAGAGTTCCGGCAAGTGTTCCGCTGGTCTGGCTCACGCGCACGCCGCCCATACCACTTGGGACAACAACAATGCCAAGCGCGAGCAGGATTGGCCCCCACGCCAGCAACGCCAGGGCCAGCGGCGCGCGCCAGCGGAGTTCGGGCGTCTCGGGCAGAGGCGTTGTTCCCGCAGCTTCGAGCCGGTTATGTTTGGTGAGAAGGTACAGATCGCGCGAGACCATGGCGATCGCCGCCGCGATCATCCCTGCGCCGCCCAACAACAGCAAGTACTTTAGAAAAATCATACGAGCTCCCTTTCCGGGAAGTCACTCCGGCCGGGTAACGGCACGAACTGACCTCCTCCACTAACGCTGTTGCCCTGTTCTGACCTGGACTGCCTGTGGGTTCCACGCCAGCGCGGGACGTGGCTGCGGCTTGAAAAAAAGTTTGAACACCTGTCCGAAGATCAATTCTTCAACCAGCACCGCGACTGCGACTGAGAAAACCAAGCCTCCGACCACCGTCAGGAATGTGATTACCTGTTGCATATCCGTTCACCCTTGTTCGCTGCATAAAATGGCAAGCAGGCGGCCAGAACGGATGTCACTGAAAAAGCGCGAGATAGCCGCTCCGGATGATTCCGAATCGTGGGTAGCGGCACACACTGTGTCAGGAATGAAACGCAGATGGAATTCGCGGAAGAACCGTAAAAATGCAGCGTCAGGCCGCAAGAGCGCCCCCAAAAGTTTTCCTCAGCCCGCAGGCTTACATTAAACGTGTGGACTTTCTGATAGATCGACATCCGCATCTAAATCCGGTTTTGCCGTAAGCTAGAGGTGTCTCACCATAATTCGCGGACCGGGATTTCCGCGCCACCGGAAAGCTTCGTGGGCGAGGGCGCCCGCCACAGACTTAATTCGGGGAAAGAGAGTTGCAGCAAAACGCGCTTTGGTACAAAGACGCCGTCATCTATCAGGTCCACGTCCGCACGTTTTTGGACAGCAGCGGCGACGGCAACGGCGACTTTCGCGGGCTGGCGCAGCGCCTCGACTATTTACAGGATCTCGGCATTAACACCATTTGGCTGATGCCGTTCTTTCCCTCCCCGCTTCGCGACGATGGCTATGACATCTCGGATTACCGGTCTGTCCATCCGAAATACGGTACCCTCGACGACTTTAAGCTCTTTCTCGATACCGCCCACCAGCGCGGCATCCGCGTGATCATCGAAATGGTGCTGAACCACACCTCGGACCAGCATCCGTGGTTTCAGGAATCCCGCAGTTCGCGCTCTAATCCCCGCCGCGATTGGTATGTCTGGAGCGATACCGACACCAAGTACAAGGGCACGCGCATCATCTTCCTCGATACCGAGCTTTCCAACTGGGCGTGGGACCCGGTTTCGAAGCAGTATTACTGGCACCGTTTCTTCAGTCATCAGCCGGATTTGAATTGGGACAATCCGCAAGTGCGTGAAGAAATGTGGGACGTCATGAAGTTCTGGCTGAACATGGGCGTAGACGCGTTCCGCCTTGACGCAGTTCCTTATCTCGTCGAACGTGAAGAGACAAATTGCGAGAACTTGCCCGAAACCCACCAGGTAATCAAAGAGCTTCGCGCTCGCCTGGACAAAGAATTTCCCGGCCGCATGCTGCTCGCCGAAGCCAATCAGTGGCCGGCTGACTTGCGCGCATATTTCGGCAGTGGCGACGAGTTTCACATGGCTTTCCACTTCCCGTTGATGCCGCGCATGTTCATGGGCGTGAAACTCGAGGACCGCAAGCCGATAACGGAAATCCTCAAGCAGACCCCGCAAATCCCTGACGCCTGCCAATGGTGCCTTTTCCTCCGCAACCACGACGAACTCACGCTCGAGATGGTCACCGACATGGAGCGCGATTACATGTACGACGAGTATGCGCGCGATAAGGCCATGCGGCTGAACCTCGGCATCCGCCGCCGCCTGGCGCCGCTGCTCGATAACGACCGCCGGCGCATCGAGCTGATGAACGGCATGCTCATGTCCCTGCCCGGCACGCCTATCATCTATTACGGCGACGAGATCGGCATGGGCGACAACATTAATCTTGGCGATCGCAACGGAGTCCGCACCCCCATGCAGTGGGATGGCGGCTGGAACGGCGGCTTCTCGACCGCTGATCCTGAAACCTTGTATTCGCCGCTCATGCTCAACCCGGTGTACGGTTTTCAGGCTATTAATGTGCAGTCGCAGAAGCGCTTCGACCACTCACTGCTTTCGTGGATGAAGCGGCTCATCAAGGTGCGAAAATCAACTTCGGTTTTCGGCCGGGGCTCGATTGAGTTCTTATACCCGGCGAATCACCGGGTGCTGGCATACGTGCGCAAGCTGGGCAATGAAACGATCCTGGTAGTGAACAACCTGTCCAGCTCCGCGCAAGCGGTCGAGCTCGATCTGAAAGCGTATCGCGGGAACATCTTGACCGAGATGTTTGGCAGAAATATCTTTCCCCGTATTGGAGATTTGCCTTACCTTCTCACATTGGGACCGTATCAGTTTTATTGGTTTAAGTTGCGCAGAGTGTAAGCGAGCTAATGAGCTTTGAGCCGTGAGTTAGGAGCAACCCGACAAGCGCAACCGGGTTCCGCTCACAGCTCGCCGCTCATCGCTCACCGCCAGGAGTTTTATTTTGCCCGATGGCAGCATCCTTTCCGACGATTTCATTCGCGAACTGATCAATGTTGGCGAAGTGGATATCCTTGTCGGCTTACCTACTTACAACAACGGAGAGACGGTCGGTCAGGTTGTGCAAGCCCTCCGCGCCGGCTTGCTGACGTATTTTCCCCGCGCTCGTTCGGTGATCATCAACGCCGATGGCGGCTCGCGCGATGGCACGCAGGACCTGGTTCGTGCCGCTTCTATCAGTGATTTGAGCGCCAGTTCCGACGTCCACGCCTTGCGCACCCTGCACAGCATCAGCACACAATATGAAGGCGGCCCGGCAAACGGAATCGCCTTGCATACCATCTTCGCCGCTGCCGACCTGCTGCAGGCCAAAGCTTGTGCCGTCATCTCGCCCGAGTCGATAACCATCGAGCCGGAATGGATGGGCCGGCTTCTAAACCCGGTTTTTCGTGAAGGCAGAGACCTTGTGCTGCCGGTATATCGCCGCCACAAATTCGACGGCTTGCTGATTCGCAACCTCCTGTACCCGTTCGTCCGCGCCGTCTACGGCTGTACCCTTCACGAGCCATACCCTTCTGAATTCGCCTTTTCACCGGGTCTGGGCAGCCAGTTCATGGCGCAGGACATCTGGACACAAGAACAAGGCCGGCGCGGAACCGAACTTTGGCTGGCCATCTTCGCTGTAACCGGGCGGTGCAAGATCGCGCAAGCCTTCCTCGGAACCAAAGCGCGGCTGGAGAATCCGCGATCCGATCTGGTAAATGCCATGCGTGAAACTGCCGGCATTCTGTTTTCCTCGATGGATTCCTTCTCTTCCTACTGGCACAATCCGCAGCCGCTGGAGGCGCCATGCAATGGCTGTCAGACCACCATCAGTCTGGAGCCGCTGCGGCTCAACCGTAAACGCCTGCATCAGATGTTTGTCTTCGGAGTCTCAGAACTCGAGCCCGTTTTCTTGTCGATTCTCAGCCCGGCCACTCATGCGGCGCTCAAGCACCTGGCATCGCTCTCCGAAGAAGAGTTCGTATATCCGGCGGATCTATGGTGCCGCACGATTTACGAATTTGCCGCTGCGTATCACACAGCCGTCATCGGCCGCGATCACATCGTGCAGGCCCTGGTGCCGTTGTTCCGTGGCCGCGCCTACACTTTTTTAACCGAAAACCGCGAAGCGTCAACCGAACAGGTCGAGGCCAACATCGAGTCGCTTTGCCAGACGTTTGTACGCGAAAAGCCGTACCTTATGGAAATATGGGGCGGCAGGAAGTGAGGTCCTTATGTGGGAAAACTTTGTGAGAGAACTGGCCCGGACCCTGGACGAGATTCTTCGGAGCGTGGCCCGTTTTCTTCCCCGTTTCCTGGAGATGATGATTATCGTCTTCGTCGGCTGGCTGATCGCCTACATCTTGAAACTACTTCTTCGCAGCCTGCTTAGGATTACCCGCTTCGACAAGCTCTCCGAGCACACCGGCGCGACCGAATTGCTCCGTGGCACTGCTCTGCCCTCGCTCACCGAACTGGTGAGCCGGTTCGTCTTCTGGGTGGCGTGGCTGGGATTCATTTTGCTCGGCATCAGCGTTCTGGGAGTCGTCGGAATCGAGGAGCACGTAGCCAACTTTTTCGGGTTCCTTCCACGCCTCTTCGTCTCTCTGATTATTTTGTTCTTCGGGCTGCTGGCCGCCAGTTTCTTTTCGCGCGCCGCCTTGCTGAGCGGCGTGAATGCGGATTTGCCCTCTCCCCGGCTGATCAGCTGGGCCGTCCGCACCATGATCATTCTCTTCGTCGTGTCCATGGCCTTCGAGGAACTCGGGGTCGCCTCGCGCACCGTCATCGTCGCCTTCACTTTAACCTTCGGCGCCTTGATGCTGGGCCTGGCGCTTGCTTTTGGCCTGGGAGGCAGAGACCTCGCCAAAAAATATCTGGAGCGCCGGTTCGCGCGCGAACGCGATGAGCGCCGGGAAAGAGAAGATGAACTTTCTCCACTGTGAGCTGCGGCCCTGCCTGCTCGCCGCGCTATCGGTGACGGCGTTGCTTGCATTTTCCCCGGCACCGCAGGCCCAAAGCGCCAAAGCACGGAAGCGGCCTGCAGAGCAGAAAGATGCAGTCAAAGATCGTCTGCTTTCCCTCGATGTGAATTCCAAAGGTCCTCCGGCGCTCGCAGCCGATGCGGTCGTTCAAAAAATGATGGAAACCAGTGCCCGGAGATCGGCCGAGCTGCGCGGCTACCGCACCACTCGCACCTATCACCTGCAATATCGCGGATTCCTCGGCACTCGGGACGCCGGCATGAAGGTGATCTCAACCTACACCGCTCCTGACCACCTGGATTTTTCCATCGTTTCCGAAAACGGATCGAAGCTGCTGCTGAATCGTGTTCTTTTGAAATTGCTGGACAGCGAGCGCGACGCCTTTCGCAACCCATCTCAGATTGAACTGAGTCCGGCCAACTATCGCTTCGCGTCGCAAGGAATCGATCACGTGACCGACACCGACCCCTGCTATCTACTGGATGTGCAACCGCTCAAGGAAAACAAATTCCTGTATCACGGCAAAGTGTGGATCGATGCCCATGATTTCGCGCTGGCCCGCCTCGAAGGCCAGCCCGCAAAATCTCCTTCCTTCTGGATCAAGGACACGCAAATCGATTCCACGTGGGGAAAGGTTGACGGCTTCTGGCTCATCCAGCACACCCGTTCCACGAGCCACGTCCGCCTCGGCGGGATGGCAACGCTCACCATCGACTACACCGATTATCAGATCAGCGGAGGAGGCCACACGCAGGGACACGGACAGCATCCTCAGCTACCTGATCCTTCATCAGTCACGCCACAAAGGTGACCCGCGCTCTCGCATCCCCGCAAATCTCCGTGATTCCTCTTCTAGCTCCGTGCCTGTGGGGTTAGGGATTTGATCACAGAACCTAAGCGCTCGGTAACAAATCACGTTAGGTGTGGCGTTTCGATAACTTAGCCGGGTCGGAGATGTGCGCCAGCGCCGTTTCCGCGCTGACAATTCCTTCGCGCACTAAGCGCTCGATTTCTGCGTCCAGTGCATTGGGAAGCCCGCGCTGAGCCTCTTTTTTGCCATTGGTCGCTCCCCGCAGGCAGACAGATAACATCTCCGGTGTCACGATCTCAAAAACCGCCACTCGCTCGCCATCCTGCTTGCGGGGAATCAGCCGCTGGCGGACGACATAACGCAGCATTCTGGCCAGACGCTCGCGAACTGCCGCTTGCTCTGCGCCGGGAAAAACTCCCACAAAACGTTCAATGGTTTTCGCGGCATTGACCGTATTTAGCGTGGACAGCACCAGGTGCCCGCTTTCGGCGGCATCCAGGGCCAACTCCATGCTTTCCCGATCTTTCAGTTCGCCCACGACAATCACATTTGGCGCCTGCCGCAATGCGGCCCGCATCGCGTGCGAAATGCTCGGCGTGTCGCTGTAGAGCTCGCGCTGGTGTACCGTCGCCCGCTTGTGGTTGTGCAGAAACTCGATTGGGTCTTCGATGGTGATAATGTGGCATGCTTCGGTTTCGTTAATGTGGTTCACCAGGGCGGCTAGCGTAGATGATTTCCCCGAACCTCGCGGTCCGGTCACCAGCACCATTCCGCTTCCAAGTGCGACGACATTTTTCAGTGCGGGCGGCGCTCCCAGGTTCTGCAACTCAGGAATTTCAGTGGGAATAACCCGCATCACCACTGCGCAACTTCCGCGCTGGATGAACACGTTCACGCGAAACCGCGCGATCCCCGGCAGCGCGTATGAAATATCGCAATAACCCTGTTCGCGCAGCATCGCGATTGCCGCCTTGTTGTTGCCAATCAAGTGTGACGCAATTCTTCGCGTGTCGTCCGCACTCAATAAAGGCAAGTTGCCCGCCTCGACTGCCACGAACGCGCCATTGACTTGAACCTGTAATTTTCTGCCGGGCGAAAAAATCAAGTCGCTGACGCGCGGATTTGCGCCCAACATCGCCGACAGCAGATCGTCGGTGGCTGAACCAGCCGACGCCGGGTCGAGCGATATTTGAATCGGAGCTGTGCCAGGAGCAGCCAAGTTCGCCTCAAGCCGAACCACACGGGTTCAGTTTCACTCTAGCGAACTTCAAGCGTAGGTTCTAGAAAGAACGATTTGTTCATGGACCTTCGTAACTGCGGCATTTTTCGTTCGAAAAACCAGATCCAAAACAAAAAGGGCGGCCGCAGCCGCCCTGAATCCTGCCATTCGAAACCCTACTTCTTTTTCGGCGTTGACTTCTTCCCGTATCCCGTTTCGACCGTGGCATTGAGCGCCGCCAGCATCTGCTTCGCCTCTTCCGCATGTGGGCCGTTGGGCTGCAACTCCAGATACTTCTGGAACGCCTCGGCCGTGCCGGCCGGAGCGCTCAACTTGCCGCTGCTGTCGGCGGTAGCCAATGCGATCAGATCCGTTCCTTTCAGGTAATAAGCATCAGCCTTGTTGGGATCTGCCGCGATCGCTTTATCGAATGCCGCCGCCGCCTGTTTCTTACCATCTGCGTCTTTGGCGGTGTTATGCAGCACCACTCCCAGGTTGTAGTAATAATTGGCAGCGTGAGCGGGATCGAGTTGAGCCGCCTGTTTGTAAGCATCCGCGGCTTCATCCGCCTTGCCCAATCGTGCGGCAGCTGCTCCTAGATTGTCATAGTAAGCCGCCATGCGCGCGTTGTCGGCTGCGGCTTCCTCCGGCTTCTTGGCTGGTGCTGCACCGGGCGCGGCTCCGGGGGCCGCGCTGGATCCGGCTTCTTTGCTCTTCCTAAGGTCGATCGCCTTTTTTAGGTCGTTGTAAGCTTCGGTGTTGCGCTTCAACTTTTCAGCCGCATCCGTCTGTGTCCTGGCCGAGTCCAAATACGCGCCGGCCAGCCGGTACCACACTACGTCTTCATTCGGAACCATTTGTGTGGCATCGTTCAATGTCGCAATCGCCGTATCGTAGTTCGGAGGCTGCGCCTGCATCGCGGCCGTTGCTTCCTTCAGTTTTTCATTCACTGCCTTGATATTCGCGTTGTACTGCTCCGCTTTCTTCTGCTCCGCGAGCTTTTCCTGGACTTGCTGGGCGGTCATGCCCTGCTGTTTTGCGGTTTCCTGGATCTGCTCCTGCTGTTTCTGCTTAATGTCGATATTGAACTCGTGCTCTTCTACCTCGACCTTCTCCTTGCTTTGCGTGAACAGCTGCTTGCCATCCTTGTTCAAGGTCACGGTATACATTCCAGGTTCGATGCCCAACGAGAAGTACTCGCCCTTTTTGTTGGTTTTCAGCTTGTAGGTGCGACCGTTGTCGTCGTTGTGCCAGACCACCTGCGCATCCGCGATGGGATTCCCTTGGTCATCCTTGCAAACACCCTTGACCGTGCCCAGCGATCCGGCTTGCGCGGCAGCCTGTATCACAAACGCGGCCGACAAGAATGCGAGTAGTACCGCCCAACTAAAAGTTCGTTTCATTGAAAGCCTCCACATTTTGCCGCAACAGCAAAAAATCGGCGGCCGAATTAGACCACCTGCGTTACCGGAGCATATGGAAGCGGATCGCTTGCGCCCGCCTCCTGGAATGCTCTCAGCCGCAGCACACAACTGTCACAAACTCCGCAGGCGCGGTCTTCCCGGCTGTAGCAAGACCACGTTAAATCGAAGGGCGCTCCCAATTCAAGGCCGAGGCGCACAATCTCCGATTTGCGCATCGCAATCAGCGGCGTGAGCACCTCAATGTCGCCTTGCTTGGTGCCGGCTCGAATCACTTCGTTAAACGCCTGATAATACGCCGGCCGGCAGTCCGGATATCCCGAGCTGTCCTGCTCCACCGCGCCAATCGATATTTTAGACGCGCCCATCGCCTCCGCCCAACTCACCGCCACCGCGAGAAAATGCGCGTTGCGAAAGGGAACATAGGTGACCGGAATGTCCCGCCCCAGCAGGTGAGACTCTGGAACTTCGATTTTTTCGTCGGTCAGCGCCGAACCGCCGATCAACCTCAAGGCTTCGTTGCGCACCATCAGCCGCTCGTGAATTCCCAGCCGGTCGCAAATTGCCAGGAACGATTCCCGCTCGCGGGCTTCCGTACGCTGGCCGTAGCTGATGTGCAGAGCAGCCGCTTCGTAATCGCGCACCGCGAGCGCGGCGCAAACACACGAATCCATGCCTCCACTGAGAAGCACGATCGCGCCAGTCTTGTGATCTTTCATGCGTCTCAAATCGGGTGATCGGGTGATCCGGTCATCGGGTGATTTCAAAAACCGCTCTTGTTAAATCGCCCAATGATCCGATGGCCAAATCATCCGGTCCGTCACACTCCCTTCAGCGCCGGGTCCCAGATCAGCTTGTGAATCTGCAGGCTCAGACGCGCCGGGACGCTGTCCTGTAACATCCATTCCGCGAGTTCCTGCGGATCAACCAGGCAATTGGATGCGTCTCTCGCGCCAGCAGCTTCCTTGCGAAAAGCCGGCGAGAAAAGCACGGCATTGACCCGCGCCGCAAGATCGTGCCTGATCGCGAAATCGCGGGCAAATTCGTAATCCAGGCGGTCGCTGATCACAAACTTGATTTCGTCGTGAGCCTGCAAAGCAGCGAGGTTCTCCAGCCTGAAGGTGTCGCCTTCATTTGAGCCTGGGCACTTCACATCCACGATCTTAACGACCTTGGCGGGCACACGTTCGAGTGCGCGCTCTCCGCTGGTCTCGAGCAGCACCTTGTAGCCTGAATCGATGAGGCGTTGCATCAGCGGGACCAATTCTTTGTCCTGAAGCATTGGCTCGCCCCCGGTGATCTCAACCAAACCGCCAGGTCCGCTCAGCTCTTCTATTTCCGCCAGCACCTGCTCGGTCGTCATCCGTTTGCCGCCATAGAAGCTGTATTCGGTATCGCACCACGAGCATCGCAGATTGCACCCTGTCAGCCGCACAAAGACGCACGGCAAACCCGCGTAGGTCGATTCCCCCTGCAGCGATTTGTAAATTTCCGTTATCTGCATTTCAGCTGCACGACACCAATAATTCATTTTTCGGGAAAGTTGCTGTCACCCGGTACACCTCTGTAACTAGAACCATCGCCTTTTGCCACGCGACCAAATCCTTGTACGATCTGCCCATCTTTGGCCTTCATGACTGGCAACTGGCGGCTGGGAACTGGCAGCTGCTATTCGCTGTATTTCGCCGTCGTCGTATCCGTCTCAAACACGGTCACATCTTTGACGTGCACGCGCCCGTTGGTTACCTGTCGCAAACGGCCGTTGGTCTCGTCGAAAAAGTACTTTGCCAGGTTCTCCGCCGATGGATTCAATTCGGTGAACGGCTCCAGGTTATTGATCATCTGATGATCAAGCCGATCAATGACGGGCCGCATGACCTCGCGTAAGTCCTTAAAATCCAGCAGCAGGCCCGCTTTGTCTAGCTCTTTGCCGGCCAGAGTGACCCGCACCTTATAGTTGTGTCCGTGCGGGTTCTCGCACTTCCCCTTGTAGTTGCGAAGGTAGTGCCCCGCGGCAAACGAATCTTCAACGGTAACTTCGTACATGACCCCTCGGTCAGACTGTCAACGTATAATTGTACCGAGCATTCTGCCGCTGAGCTATGGCAACGGTCCAAAACAAGAGAAAGGTGTCGGTGAAGCGGTTAAAGGGCCTTCTGTACGACCCAAAGCGGAAACCTGTAACGATTGAAGAAATGCACGAGGGCATCAAGCGAGCAGTGCTGAAGGGAGATGTCCCGGACGCCTTATTACGGAAGAGTCACTAGCTCAAGCTTCCCCGAACCAACGTTCAACCGCGGCCATATCCGTCGTCCTGCGATAGTTCGGCAAGCTTTCCACAAACATCCGCCCGTACGCTTTCTTAAGAATGCGGTTGTCGAGCAAAACCAGTAGGCCGCGGTCATGCAGCGAACGAATCAGTCGCCCGAATCCCTGCTTAAGCGTGATCACCGCCGACGGAACCTGATACTGAAAAAATGCGTTGCCGCCTTCCGCATCTATCGCCTTCACGCGGGCAGCCACAACTGGATCAGAAGGAACCGCGAACGGCAGTCGATCGATGATCACGCAACTGAGTTGCTCGCCCTGAACGTCAACTCCCTGCCAGAAAGAAGATGTTGCGAACAACACGCAATTTGGAGTTAGGCGGAATTCCTCCAGCAACGCCGTTTTCGGCGCGTCTCCCTGCAGGAGCAGGGGAAACTCGACTTCGCCGAGAAGGCGCTGGTGGATATCGCGCATCTGCGCATAGCTGGTGAAAAGCACAAACGCGCGGCCGCGCGTGATTTCGAGAATCCGCCGGATGCGTTCCGCTGCCTTCCCCGCAAATTGCGGAGTCCGCGGATCGGGCAGGTCCGGCGGCACGTAGAACAGCGCCTGGTTCTCGTAATCGAAATGCGACGCCAGCACCAGATCGCGCGCATGCTCGATTCCCAGTCGCCCCCGAATGTAATCGAATCCCCCGCCGACCGCCAAAGTCGCCGAAGTCAGCACGGAACATTCGAGCTTGGACCACAGGCACTCGCCGAGGATCGGGCCGACCTCGATGGGCGTGGCTTGCAACGTGACGTGTGATTTCTCCCGCCCGCCGCGCCGCCGCTCAATCCAGAAGACGGTGTTTTTGTCCTCATGCTCCAGCAGAAATGCCAGTTGGACGTGAAGCTCTTGCGCCCGCCGCCCAAAAGCGAATACCTCTTCCGGCTTCGATGGCAAGTTCTCGATCTCGGCCGCGAGCCGCACCAGAGCCTGTCGCACCGCAACAAACTCATCGCCGTTCTCTTCGAGGAATTCACGCCGATTCTCGAAAGCAAACCTGCCCTCGCCCTCCGGCAGCAAAGAAAAGAAAAACGCACCGCGCTCGCGAAGGCTTTTCAGCGCGCCGGAAATCCCTGCCGTGTACATCCGGTTGCGCTGCATCGAACCTTCGACATCGCGGCATAACTCTTCCAGCCGAGCGGCACTGACAGAAATTCCGAAATAGCTCCCCGCCACATCCTCCAGTTCATGGGCCTCGTCGAAAATAACCACGCCCGCATCCGGCAGGATTCCCGCATCCGGCGCGCCTTCTGCCTGCTGCTTGATTCCCAGGTCGGCAAAAAATAAATGATGGTTGACGATGACGATGTCGCTCTCGGCCGCTCGCCGCCGCATTTCGGTGATGAAGCATTTGTCCCACGAGCTGCACTTCTGGCCCAGGCAGGTGTCCGCTCGCGCATCCAGCTTGTGCCAGAGAGCACTGGCTTCAGGCAGCGTCGCCAGTTCGGCGCGGTCGCCGCTCTCGGTCGTCTGTTCCCATGCCGCGATCGCGCGATACTGCTCCATTTCGTCCAGCCCGTTCAACACCGGCTGGTTCGTCAGGTCGTACAGCTTCTTGCGGCAGAGATAATTGTTGCGCCCCTTCATGTAGCAAACGCTTAATTTGCGGTCCCCTCCCGGAAAAAGCGCTTGCTCTAGAAATGGCACATCTTTGTAAAACAGCTGTTCCTGCAGATTCTTTGTTCCCGTCGAAATGATGACGCGCTTGCCCGAGCGGATCACCGGCATCAGATACGCGAGCGTCTTGCCGGTTCCGGTCCCCGCTTCCACGATCAGGTGCCGCCCCTCCTCAATTGCCTGCTCGACGGCTTGTGCCATTTGCAACTGACCGCGGCGAAATTCATAGGCGGGATGCGTGCGCGACAGCAGCCCTCCGGGGCCAAAGAACTGGTGCAACGAAGGACTACTCTTTGGCGGAAAGGAAACGGCGGGCTGGGAAGCAGGAGGCACAGAGTCTCTATAATAACCAGTTCTCTTGACGTTTCGTGTGGGGCGGACGCCCTCGTCCGCCCTTTGGAACGTCCAGGCATTGATGTCGAGCGTTGCTCGACCCGGCGGGTGAGGGCACCCGCCATCACGTGACCTTTGTTGCTCTTCAAATGAACACTCCAGTCATTGCCATCGCCGGCCGGCCCAATGTCGGCAAGTCAACGCTGTTCAACCGCCTCGTAGGTTCACGGCGTGCGATTGTCGGCGATGAGCCCGGCATCACCCGCGACCGCCTCTACGGAGAAGCGCATTGGCGTGGGCACGAATTTCGCGTGGTCGATACCGGCGGCATTATTCCTGAAGAAAAGGATCTGATCCCGGCCGAGATTTTTCGCCAGGCGCGCGTCGCGTTGGACGAAGCAGCCGCCATCGTCATGGTCGTCGATGGCCGCAGCGAACTCGCCGCCCCGGATCTCGAGCTCGCGCGATTATTGCAGCGGACTGGCAAGCCGCTCTTCCTCGCGGTCAACAAAGTGGATTCGGACAAACAGGAAGGGCTGGCTGACGATTTTCATCGCCTTGGAATGCGGGGAATGTTCCCGGTTTCCGCTGAACATGGCCGCGGGGTCGATGAGTTACTCGATGCCGTCATTGCAGTTCTACCGCACGAACACACTTTAACCACAGAGGGCAGAGAGAACACAGAGGAAAACACGGAGCCAAAATCCCCACCCTCTCGCAAAAAACGCGAAAAGAGTGGGGCAAACTCAAGTTCTATTCTGACCAATAGCCAAGAGCCAAGAGCCGAGAGCCAAGAACCAATAACCAACAGCCGGGAACCAAGGACCAACAACTCTGTTGCCGAGGGCCGTGAGCCGAGGGCTGAGAGCCAGGAAATCAAAGTCGCCATCATCGGCCATCCCAACGTGGGCAAGTCCACGCTGCTCAACCAGCTCACCGGGACCGATCGCGCGATCGTCTCTCCCATTCCCGGCACCACCCGGGATGCGGTCGACGAGATCGTCCAACATGACGGCCGTTTATTCCGCTTCATCGACACGGCTGGTATCCGGCGCAAAGGCAAGACTCACCTCATGGCGGAGAAGCTTTCGGTCGTCATGGCGCGCAAGCACCTCGAAGCCGCCGATATAGCGCTGCTGGTAATCGATGCCACCGAGGGCGTAAGCGCGCTCGACGCGGCCATTGCCGGATACGCTCACGAGAGCGGCCGCTCGATCATTATTCTGGTCAACAAATGGGATTTGGTGACCAGCGGCCAGAAAAAACCGGTGAGCCAATCCCGCGCCGCGCGAATTCAGGAGCACAAGCGCCCAACCGATCGCGCCGCTTATGAGCAGCGCCTTCGCTACGCCCTGAAATTTCTTAACTATGCTCCTGTCCTGTTCATTTCGGCGGCCGATGGTAAAGGCACGCAGAAAATCTTCCCGGCACTGGAGCAAGTCGCCTCCGAGCGGCGCAAACGAATCACCACCGGCGAGATGAACCGTTTCCTCAAGCACATTGATTTCGACCGCGCCTCCGTGCCGGTGCGCCAACGGGTTAAGATTCTCTACATGACGCAAGCCGCCGTCGCCCCGCCGACCTTTGTGCTATTCACCGACCGCAAAGTGAAACTCCACTTCTCTTATGAACGATTTCTGGAAAACCAGATCCGCCGCGCCTTCGGTTTCGTGGGCACGCCAATATGGATCAAAGTCAGGGCGCGGGATTAGCCTATGAAAAAATCCTGCTGGCTTTTCATGACCGCCCTCCTGATGTCTTCCTGGCTATTCAGCCAGAGCCCCCAACTCCGCACCAAAAATGGCAGGCGCTTCCCCACTGTCGTGTTCACCTCGGTGTACTGGGCCGCCGATCCTTCCTACTATTCGATCGCGCTCGACTCGACTGGTACGGCGACTTACATGTCTGCGCCAAACTCGCTCGATAAGACCGGGGTTCCCTATACCGTTGAGTTTCCCGCCACCGACAGAACCCGGCGCATCGCGTTTAATGTCGTCCAGAGCTTCGATTTCGTAGCGGAAACTTCCGGGCCCGCCCCCTCGCCTGAGAAAACCAAGGTGCGTACTCTCATCTTCAGTGACGGAAATCTGAAAAAACAATTCACCTACGGCAATCCGTCGACTCCCGATCTCGAAGAACTCACCTCGGTGTTCGAAGAGGTATCTGAGACCTTCGAATCCGGACGCAGGCTGGCATACTTCGAGCAGAACGACCGAAATGCGGTCGAAATGGAACTGCAGCAACTCAGCAAGTTGACGGAGCGCCATAAAGCACGCGAGTTGCAAGCGCTGATTCCGGTCCTGCGCAGCCTCGCATCCGATCAGCATCTCGCATCTGCCACCCGCGGCCAGGCGGGAACGCTATTGCAGATGGCGCAGCATTGGCACTGAGCGGCCTTTAGCAGACCAGATACTTTGCTTCGCTTCTTAACTGCAGATTCCCCGACTTGAGGTTCGCTCGCGGTGCGAACGAACCTGCTGCCTCGCAATGAGATTTCTCTCACGGGCTCTCCGGCCCCGTCTTCGTCAGCAACCCGATCTTATCCACGCCCGAGTGGCGCGCAATCGAGATCGCATCGGCCACATACTGGAAATCCACATCGTCATCGCCTTTGACGAACGCAACCCGCTCCACGCGGCCGCTATAAATCCGCAGGAGGCGATCGGGCAGTTTGTCCCACGTCACGGCTTCTTCGTTGATCTTCAGCGTCGGCTGCTGTTTCTCTCCTGCCCACGCGATCTGAATAATGATTGTGCGCTCGGGCTCCGGCTGCGCTTTGGCGTTTGCCGGCTGCGGAATCTCCGCCTTCAGCCCCTTCTCCTGCGACATCGAAACCACGACCATAAAAACGATAATCAGCACCAGCAGCACGTCGATCATTGGCGTGATGTTGATCTCTGCTTTAAGCGGACCACCGCCTGCCATCGAGAATCCCATGCGAAATTCCTCTCAAGCACGCGCGTGTCTTTGCTATTGGACACTCCCGCCCATCGAGAAGTTCCGAGATATGAGAGTCCTACAGGTGTGAGCAAGTGGTCTGAAAAACTAAACTGATGAAAGCCAAGCAGCCGCAATCAGGCACGCTGTGACTAGGATTGAGAAAACGATAGGAATGACAAAGAAGTATCTCCAGCTCAGAACCGCAATAGTGGCAAAGCAAAGGGCGAAGACCCACGCGATCCCGCGCACGCGCGCCAAAGTCTCGGCCGGAAGGCCACCCAACTGCCACGCTAATACCGCCGCGAATAGAAGGAAGACGGTGACAAATAGTCCGAACCCGGTAAAGAAGTCCCAATACGTCCGGCTGAACCCCTGCACATCAAAGTGAATGGACCGCATTGAGCCAAGAAGCGCGTCGGCGCCCCACGTGGGATCAGACTGGCGAAATCCAAGTGTGTGTCCTACGGCAAAAAGCAGCAGCAGCACAGCAGCGACTCGATAAAAAATAGACGCTTTCAGTCTCGCCTCCGGCGATCGCGGCCGCGCTTAATATTAATGCCTCGGAGAGGTTCATACCACCGGTTCGCGAGCTGATTTGTCGCGCCTCGCCGCTTCTGAGATCATTGGAAATACGCTCCCATGACGCCGCGCTTCCTGCTTCTGCTCGCAATCTGCTTGGTCGCCGCGATTTCCGCCTCTGCTCAAGACAACTATGAAATTCAGGTTTACGGCTACGACATGGTCGCGCCCGCGCATACCATGGTCGAATTGCATTCCAACTTCACCGTCGACGGAAGCAAAACGGCCGTCGATGGCGTGCTTCCCTCGAACCACGCAGAACACGAAACCGTCGAGATTACCCAGGGTTTCACCGATTGGTTCGAGACCGGCTTCTATATCTTCACCAGCATTCAGCCGAACGGCGGGTGGATGTGGGTCGGTGATCACATTCGTCCGCGCTTTCGCGTTCCCGAATCGTGGCACTGGCCAGTCGGTGTGAGCCTGTCGAACGAGATCGGTTATCAGCGGCGGATTTTTTCTACCGACACTTGGACCTGGGAAATTCGGCCCATCGTCGATCGACAGATCGGCCCGTGGTATCTGAGTTTTAATCCCGCTCTCGACCGCTCCTGGCACGGTTTAAGCGTCAATAAGGGCGTCGTGTTCTCGCCCAACGCCAAGGTCAGCTACAACTTTACGAAGAAGATCGCCGGCGGCCTCGAATATTATGCGTCCTACGGCCCGCTCACCGATTTCGATCCCTTGCGCCAGCAGCAGCAGCAATTTTTCCCAAACATTGACGTCGATTTCGGTCCCCAATGGGAGTTCAATTTTGGCGTCGGCGTCGGCACCACCGCTTCCACCGACCACCTTATTGTGAAATGCATTCTTGGCCGGCGCTTCGACTGGTCCCGCAAGAAATGACGCAAGCCGTTACCCGGCGAGCCGAAGCCGCTGGCTGGAAACTACACTCTGTCATTCTGAGCGCAGCCGGAGTCGAAGAACCTGCTGGAACTCTGCAGCCAAAAGGCCGCTTTAAGGACTTCTTCCAACGGCCTGCCTTTAGCGAGACGTTTAGCTGGTGCTCCGCTCCCATTTCCGAACGCTACCCGATCGGCTGCGGGCTCGGCGCGACCGGATAAGCCGGCGGTGGCGGCGGATAAATCAGGTTCGCCAACAGCGGATACCGCGCGGAAAAGAAATAGATGGCATATGCCGGAAAGAACACAATCACCGGCGCAGAAATCAGCGACACTAAATAAAGAATTCCGGCCAGAGTGATACACCCGGCCACGACCGCCAGTGTAATGGTGAACACGTTCCATGTCAGGCCTGCTGCATGACCGAGAAGAACCGAAACCACGCCCAATCCGCCGACCGGAATCAAGAGCATTAGAATTACGATGAGTGCCGCGATGCCGATCACAATTGCCGCGCCCAGCGCCATTACCACCTTCATCCCGGCGTAGCCCGCATAGCGGCCCTTCTCGGCTTTAAGCATGGCCAGCAGCTTCGTCCAGCCGTCAAATGCGGACAAGTTTTCCAGCGCCATGAGCGGCACCACAAAATCTTTGGTGAAAACATGCACGAAAATCACCAGTAGCATCGCGGCCGCGAAGATAAAAAAAACCAGCAAGCCCCCCAGAATCAATCCCGGCAAGTGCTCGCGCGGCGCGGTGAACCAGCCAAGCAGGAAAGCGAACAGCGCAGGCACGCCGAGAATCACCACGACTCCGCCCAGCGTGATCAGCGAAAAAACAATTTGCCAGACGAAATACTGCAGGGCCGGGCCGGTTCGCGCGCGCCACATCCGCCGGATCGAACAGTCCTTCGCGATTACGCTGTCAAACAGTACAAACCGCATGTGGCTGCTGATGTAAAGGAACAAAAGCCACAGCAGTGGGATCGCGATCAGCATCACAATCACCAGCGGCACGATAAGCGCGGTATCGTAGGTTGGCAGCGCCAGGTAGGCGCGGTGCTGAGGAACGTTTGTGGTGGGGAAGTTGATGTTATTGCTGCAGCCGCCCCCCGAACTCAACTCTCCCGCGCAAAGGCCGACCAGGGCCAGCCGCGACCATTGGCCAAAGCGGAATGGGCGGAACAGTTGCTGCCGGGTGTGTTCGAACGCCGGACTTATCGAGTCAACTGCTGAAACAGGCATGCGCACCTCGCGAAGGTAGGCCATCGAACCTTATCGCCGGAACGGTATTCGGTCAACCGAATTTATTTCACGCCAAACTCAAGCCCGCGGGAATCCTGAGCTATGAGTATCCCAGTGACACCTAGTCCCCCTAAGGATCTTCCTGTAGAGTCTGTATTTTCAACACACAACTACGCTGGCCAGCACGACATCGAATCTGCGGCAACAATGAATCGCAGAGGAGATCAAATGAAACACTTTTTATTGTGCTTAGTTCTCGTGTGCACGGTATCCGCTTGGACGTTGGCGCAGGACAATGACAGAGACAAGTCTTCGACTCGCACCGTCACCGGATGCCTGCAGCAGTCCGAACACGGCGGCAAAGAATTTCTGCTGGTCGGCAACGACGGAAGTACCTGGGAAGTTCGCAGCGATACCGTAACCCTCGCCGACCACGTCGGGCACGAGGTCTCGGCTACGGGCGTGGTGTCCAATTCGACCGCTCACAACATGAAGGAAGACACCAAGGAAATGGCGCAAGATGCTGGAGTTAACAAACATAACCACGAGCACGGACATATGAGGATCACTGATCTGCAAATGGTCAGCCACTCCTGCTCGCGGTAGCTCCACTCACTGCTCAGCTTTGTGAAACTCCCCGCCCTTTCGCTTCTGGAGGGGTGGGGATTTCTTTTTACGGCTACAATAAGCGGCGCCGATGCGTCGCACCCCCGCCATCTTGGGATCGTTTCTTTTCTTGCTGATTGCTCCTGGCATCGTTGCCGGAGTCTTGCCCTGGTGGATCACGCGCTGGCAACTCTCGCCGCCGTTCTTGGGCATCGCCTCGTTGCGAGCTCTGGGAGCCCTGCTGATCGTCGTCGGCATCCCTCCACTATTCGACTCATTCGCGCGCTTCGCATTGCAAGGGCTGGGCACGCCTTCGCCGGTATTTCCTACTAAGCACCTGGTCGTAACCGGATTCTATCGGCACGTTCGCAATCCGATGTACATCGGAGTGGCCGCTGTGATCTTTGGCCAAGCTCTGTTGTTCAGCAGCGTGCGCTTGCTGGAGTATGGCCTGGCAGTCTGGCTCGCATTTGACGTCTTCGTGCGGTTGTACGAAGAACCGAAACTGGCCCGAACTTTCGGCGGCGAGTATCGCGAGTTTCGTGAACACGTTCCTCGCTGGATTCCGAGATGGAGCCCGTGGGAAAAGAATTACAAGAATGGATGAGGGGCAGGAAGCGCGGCTATCGCTCGGCGTCTGCCTTTTCTTCTATCCCCGCGCCTGCCAGCAGTCCGCGCAGGCGCCGCTCACCCGCCGCGCCCCGCTGCTCGCCCACAACGTTGCCGTCGCGATCGATAACCACGTAGATCGGATAAGAATTCGCCTGGTACATCGCGGCCAGGTTGGTGTCTTCGGTCAGCACGATGCGGCAGGCGCGCGGATGCTGCTCCAGGTATTTCTTCACCGTCTTCTTCGACTCGGCTACATCGATGGCGAGGACGATGAGCCCTTTGCTGGCGAACTCCTTGTCAATTTTCTCGACCAGCGCTTCTTCGTCGCGGCAATATGGACACCAGGTCGTCCAGAACTCCAGCAGGACGACTTTCCCCTTCACCGATTCGTTGTTGAAGGTCTCGCCCGTGAGTGTCTTTGCGCGGAAGCGCGGAGCTGGCTCGGTGTCCTCATCTCCGGCAAAAGCCGATACCGCAAATAGTGTGAACAACAGCACCGCGCAGATACAGCCGGCCCGCATGGCGCGGAATCATACCATGAAAGGTCACAGCAGTTGTTTGCTGGGAATCCGCGTCGGCCTGACATCCCACGCGGATTCCCAAGGTGCGACAGAATCGCAAAAGGTGCGGGCGGAAACTAATTCATCGCCAAGCGGCGATTGGTTTGAATCTCGCGGTACAGGAGCGCGCGGTTCAGCTCCTCTACCAGCTTTATCAATTTTTCGGGATCCTGCTCTTGGCTGGCTGCTTCGGAAAGTACGCGCCAATCTCTAACCTGGGCTTCCATTCGTCACCTCCGTAGCACTCAATCTGCCTTATGTATTGCATGTTCCATGCCAAGAATGCTTGCCCCTTTATTTTGTGTGGGTTATCTGTCGCTACACTGAAACAGGTTCTCTCAACAGCGTAATAAATTCCCGCCTTCCCGTGCCGCTAATGAAAGAAAACAACTCTGTTGTCGCGCGCGAACAAGATCGTCTCCGCACGATCTTCGCAGTCAAGGGACCTGGCCCGGGTACTCCGCCTGCGGCCTACTTCCTTCCCAGGAACCTGATCCTCGCCGTAAACGCCCGCCGGTCGAAGTTGCTGAACATCAGGAACTGCGGCGAGTTGATATCGTTGTTCACGGTGAACGCGTTCTGCCGGTTGGTGATGTTGTCGAACCCACCGCGCAGCGCCCAATTAAATCCCAGCGCATTGAACCGCTTTTCCAAATGGAAATTCAGGGCGAAATACGTCGGGAAACGATACGTTCCCGGAGGTTTCACGATCTGCTGCTGGTCATTGATCGCCGCGAAGGGAAACCCGGTATGCGTTTCCAGCGAGTACCCGGCATCGAATCCTTTTATCAGCGGCAGATATCCCCAGGAGATGAAACGATTCGGCGCATCCCACGGATAGGGTCCAGCCACCTGGGAGCTCAGCACCGGATTGTCGAGCGAATAATCGATCACCTGATTGGAGTGCGAACTCGATCGCATATAAGAGGCGGTCGCGATGTACCGCTTCCAGAACCTTCGCCGCACATCGACTTTGAACGAGTAGTACTGGTCGGTTCGCGTGTTCTGCAAAACAACGCTGGTCCCGCTGATCCCGCCGGGTGTGTTGTAAACCAAATCGTGAATGCCGTCGCGCCGCAGAAATTCTGCCTTCAAAAAAATCTGCGCCGGAAGCTTTCGTTCCAGCGCAATGCTCCAGTTCAGAAATCGCGGAACCAGCAGCCGGCTTCGGTCGACGGCAAAAGTTGAAAAAAAAGTCTGCGGCACTCCCTGCACGCTGAAAAAAGTATCCTGACGCGCCCCGCCCAGTGGTTCCGCGATCAGCGACAGGTTCGTGGATTCGTAAACCACATCAACTCCCGCCGAGAATTTTGTGTTGCCGGAATTGTCCAGCACGTAGGTCCCGGCCAGCCGCGGCGAAAACCCCGGCCGCCGCACAATCTCGTCCCAGTCAAAACGGATTCCGGGTTCAAGCAACAGTCGCGGCAGAATCGACCACCGGTCCTGTATATAACCGCTGGTCTCGGTGTTGTAGGTCGTCGACAGGCCTCCGCCAAAAAACTGCGACTGCAGCGCCACTGGATCGCACGCCCCCACGGTCGCCGGGCAGTTGCGTTCCGACGTGATCGGCCGCCGGTTGAACATCTGCTCGTACGAAAGCCGATCCACGTCACTGCCAAACAAGAAATCATGCCGCCCATGCCAGTTCCTCGTGAGATACAAATTGCTGATCCATTGCGCCCGCCGCGCCCGGGTGTGCGCGCGCAAGTAGTAGTTGCCGGTGGTTATTTGTGGCGTGATCACATACGGCGCATCTCCCAGCGGCGTCTGGTCCAGCCCGTACTGGCTGAAGGCAAATCCCGTCTCCAGCAACGATTCCTGCGAGTACGAGTGCTGCTCTTTCGCCGATGCGAAATAAAGATTCTCCCAGTCGATTGGCCGCGTTGTCGCTGGCGACAATGTGTTAAATCCCTGGTGGTCGTCATGCAGCCCGTTTACCAGAAAACTTGTGCTGATTATGTCGCGTGAACTGACGTTTGCCTGTACCTTCGCCAGATTACTGAGCCGCCAGATCGTGTCCGTATCCTCGCCAGCGGGCAGCTCAGGGATAACCACGTTGTCGTACTCGCCGTCGATCCCATCAAAGAACCAGATTTTCTGCTTCTCAATTGGACCGGAAAATGTGAATCGCGGATCAACTTTATCCAGAGTCCATCCTTTCTTGTTCTGAATGGACGGAATGAAGTTGGTAGCGGCAAATCGGTAATGGTCATCTCCAATCCCGGTATTGAGCGCGAGCACCCCGGCCGGGCCCTTACCATATTGCGCCGAAATGCGGCTGGTCTCGACGTCGACGGTCCGCAACGCATCTGTACTCACCCGTGCCAGAAGCTGTCCCGTCGCCGGCTGCGTCACATTGAATCTGTCGAGTTCAATCAGCGTTTGCGAGGTTTCCCCGCCCGCAACATGCGGTTGCGCATTCTGATCCAGCACAACTCCCGGAATAAAACTCAAGGCATAGCGATAGTCGCGCGTGTTCGGATAAGGAATGTTGATGATGTCTATCCCGCTGAGCTGTTCCTGCGACGAGACCTTCTCCGGATCGATCGCCGGCGACGACTCGACCACATTCACCGTCTCGCGCACTTCCTGTTCATGATTGAGCGTTACTTCCAGCGTGCCCGAGGTCTGGACCACCGGCAGCGCAAACACGTAATAAGATTCTTTCTCAACTCTTAGTTGCCAGGGCGTGCCGGCTAACCCGCCGAAACGGCACCTTCCCGCCCAGTCAGTGATGCAGCGCTGCTTTCCACTCGGGCCTTGCAATTCCACCCGGGCAGCAGGCACTGCAACTCCATTTTCATCACTGACGATTATGTTCAGTCCATTCGTAGCCTGCGTAGGATTAGCGACTTGCGCGCGCGCGGCAACCAGCGCCAGCAACAGCACTACGAACCTGGAACATAGCGTGCTCAAAGCGGCCAGTTTTTCCTGATTCCAGAAAAGAATCAGATGCCAGATTCCACCACCGGGCAATCTCGCACCAAAGCACCCTCCCGCCTCATGTTACTCTGCTGGTGCCGAGCCGTTGAGATGCGTGACCGCTGCAGTCAGAATTGAGATTAGGGAAACAGGGGGACCCACCAGGCATGATGAGAGCCGTAGCGAATGAGCGATAAAACGCCCGGACCTTCCAATCGCCGCTTTCCTCGTTATCCTCTCGATGTTCGTGTCTCGGCCAAGGTTTTTCGCCCGGGTGCGCCCTTCGAGCTCTGGGGTCGATCCATTGAATTCGGTCCTGACGGCATTGGAGTCACGCTCACCGGCGAACTCGAGCCCGGCGAAGTCGCCACCCTGGAACTCACCTTGCCCGGAAGTAAACATCCCCTGAAGTTGCGCGGCCTTGTCCGTTACCGCGATGGCTTGCGGCATGGCTTTGAATTTCTCGCCCGCGACGCCATGCAACGCGATGTGATCGAAAGAACCTGCGAACTGCTGGCAGCGGGACGATAGCCGCCGCATTATGCTTTCTTAGTCATCTCTGCCGCGCCACTGCGATCTTTGCGACCTCTGCGGCGTTTAAAAGATTTTAAGCAGCCTCAGGACCATGGCCATATTCACGCGCTCAGCGGAATCAACTTCTTTCCGCTGAGCTCTCCCGCAAAGACCTGATCAACGTAGCACCACACCCAGGCTTCGCCCGGCTCAATAGATCGCATCAGCGGATGCTTGCTGCGATGGAAATGCTTGGTCGCATGCTTATTCTTCGACGAATCGCAGCAGCCGACATTGCCGCATTCCAGGCACAAACGCAGATGGACCCACGTGTCTCCGAGCTTTACGCACTCTTCACAAACGTGCTTGTCCGTGCCCGTAACTTCGATCTGATTCAAATGTGTGCATTGACCCATGATTTCTCCTCACTGACGCTCGGTATTTCCTCACCTAGATGATATTCGCCACTGTTTGGGTTCAGATGTGCTCATCCGGCATGTGCAACAAACGAACGACGTCAAAAAGGCGGGGACTGTGCCGGGGCACGTCTTCACACGCTGCGAAAAAACTCTCAGGCATTTGTGCAACCGTGCTAGAGCGGCGCTTCAGCGCCGCTTAAGTCGTTCGTTTTGGACTAACGGCGCGGGTCACAGCCGCGCCCTTTCAAAGCGAGAGCCTTCCCCGCGCTGTTAAACGTGAGTACCACCGCTGTCTCGACTCAGCGAATATACTGAATTCCGCGTGAAATCCATCATCGTCGGCACTGCTGGCCACATCGATCACGGAAAGACCGCGCTGGTCAAGGCTTTGACCGGCATCGATGCCGACCGCCTGGAAGAAGAAAAGCGACGGGGAATCACCATCGACCTCGGCTTCGCCCATCTGGAATTGCCCGCCCCTGGTGATCGCCTTCGCTTCGGCTTCGTCGACGTCCCCGGTCACGAACGCTTTGTCCGCAACATGCTTGCCGGCGTGGGCGGAATCGACCTCGTCTTGCTCGTGATCGCCGCCGACGAAGGAATCAAGCCGCAAACCCGCGAGCATTTCGACATCTGCCGCCTGCTGGCCATCCAGCGCGGCATAACTGTTTTGACCAAATCGGACCTGGTCGATTCCGAAACCCTGGACGTCGTTCGCATGGAGGTCGCCGATTTCCTGCGCGGATCGTTTCTTGAAACTGCGCCCATCATTGCGGTCAGTTCGCTCAAAAACACTGGCTTGGCCGAGCTTAAAAATGCATCAGTTCGAATCGCCAGCGAGATTTCTGCGCGAGATTCCGGCGCCATCGCCCGTTTGCCCATCGACCGCGTGTTCACCATGAAAGGTTTTGGCACGGTCGTCACCGGCACACTGGTTGCCGGCACGATTTCGAAAGAAGATGAGCTTCAACTGTTTCCCTCCGGAAAGCGCGTCCGCGTTCGCGGCGTTCAGGTGCATGGCAGCGCCGCAGAACACGCGCTGGCCGGAGAGCGCACCGCGCTGAATCTCTCCGGCATCGAGAAAAGCGAGATAGAACGCGGCATGGTGCTGGCTTCTCCCGGCCTGCTCCAAACTTCTTCGCGCATGGACGTGAAACTCTCCCTGCTTCCTTCCTCCCGACCGCTCAAAACCGGATCGCGCCTCCACTTGCACGCCTTCGCTTCCGAAGTGATCGCCAGCGTCACTCTCTACGAAGCCAGGCAGCTGCAGTCCGGCGCCGACGGTTTCGCGCAGCTTCGCTTGAGCGCTCCACTCCTGCTCGTTCCCGGAGACCGCTTCATCATTCGCCAGTTCTCGCCGGTCGTGACCATTGGCGGTGGCGTTGTGCTCGACGCTTTTCCGCTGAAGAAAATGGGAATTGCCGAGCGCCTTCAATCATTGGGGAAACTCTATTCTGGCGACATAGCTACGGCGCTGCTCACCAGAATCGAACGCACCGGGCTGGAGGGGATCGCCCTCCCGCAACTCACGGTCGAAACCGGCCTGAGTTCAGCGGCTCTCGAACCTGTACTCACATTGTTGCGGCCAAAAGTGGTCGGCCGCGGCGACCTGCTGATGAGTGCTCCCGCACTCAGCGATCTCACGACGAAGCTGGTGCGACTAGCGGCCGGGTTTCATGCCCAGAACCCGCTCGTGCCAGGAATCTCAAAAGAATCATTGCGCGAGCAGGCCGGCATCTCCGCACCAGCTTTCGATGCCGGACTCAGCTCGTGCATTGAGGCGCAAAAATTGGCGATCACCGGCGATCTTGTCCACTTGCCTGGACGCGGCGTGGTTATGAAAGACGAGGAGGCCGAATCCCGGAAAATCATCGAGCAGGCGTTCGCTTCCGCTGGCTTGAGAGTCCCCGCGCTGAAAGACGTTTTGGCCGGTCTGAAGATCGACAAAAATCGCGCCCAGAAGCTCATGACTCTGTTGCTGCGCGACAAAACTCTGATCAAAGTCTCCGACGATCTGGTTTTTCACCGCAGCGCCCTCGACAGCCTGCGGGCGAGCATTGCTGCGCTGAAGCCAAAATCTCCCAAAATTGATGTGGGGCGTTTCAAAGATCTCACCGGCGTGAGCCGCAAATACGCCATTCCCCTCCTCGAATATCTCGACCGCGAGCGTGTGACACGGAGAGTCGGCGACGAGCGCGTCATTCTTTGAGAACGGATGGAGAACGTGAACCGCCGCCGCAATGCAACTGCATCGCGCAGCTCCGGAGGAGCGCCCGAGCTTAGCCCAGGACGGCAGTCCTGGGTGGCTCCGAGGCGTTGAACTTAGTCCCGTAGGGACGGCCCAGTCAGCTATTGGATGTTACGACAGCAGCCCCACATCCAGAGCAACCGGGAAACAAGGCTGAAGCCAAAAAGCTGATAAGGATGGAGTTGTGCGGTTTTCCTAATTAATCTGAGAAATGCACAAGCCCCAGGCTTCTCGTGGCTAATGTAATCTGGCGAAATCGTGTCCGATTTCGCCCAGACCCTCAAGCAGCAGGCCGACATCGTCCGCATCGTCGGCGACTACGTCAGCCTGAAAAAGTCCGGCGCACAAAACTACTCCGGCCTCTGCCCATTTCACAAAGAGAAGACGCCGTCGTTCTCCGTTCACGCCACGCGCCAGTTCTTTCACTGCTTCGGCTGCGGAGCCTCAGGCGACGTCTTCAGCTTCGTTCAAAAGATTGAGAACATCACGTTTCCCGAAGCGGTGCGCGCGGTCGCGCAGAAGCTCGGGGTTGCGCTGCCGAAAGCGGTTTTCAGCACCGAGGCCGAAGCCCGCGATGCCCGCCTGCGCACCACGCTGCTCGAAATCCACGAACGCGCCTGCGCATTCTTCCAGGAATGCCTGCGCCGACCCGAGGGAGCGCGCGCCCGCGAATATCTCGCCGGACGCGGTCTCGACGACGCGGCCATCAAGAAGTTCCGCATCGGCTTCGCGCACGATTCCGGCTTCCTGTTGCGCGATCGCCTGAAGAATGACTACAGCTTAGAGGTTTTGCGCGAGAGCGGATTGTTCTCGTGGAAGGACAACCATCAGCCATCAGCCGTCAACCATCAGGCCGACAGCCGACAGCCAAGAGCCGCGAGCCAGGAGCCAACAGCCGAGAGCCAACAGCCGACAGCCGCCTCCATGTACTCCAAGTTCCGCAACCGGGTCATGTTCCCCATCGCGAACGAGAGCGGCCGCGTAATCGCCTTCACTGGGCGCACGCTTTCCACCGACGAAAAAGCCGGCCCCAAGTACCTGAATTCTCCCGAGACCGCGATCTATTCGAAATCGCGCGTGCTCTTCAATCTCGACCTCGCCAAGGAGGCCGTTCGCGCTCTGAACTACGCCATCCTCGTCGAAGGCCAGATGGACTGCATCTCGGTTTTCGCCGCCGGATTTCACAACGTGATCGCCACCTCCGGCACCGCCTTCACCGCCGCTCAGGCCACCTTGCTCGGCCGCTTCAGCAAACAAGTGGTCGTCAACTTCGATCCCGACGCCGCCGGCGCAAAAGCCACCGAGCGCACCCTTGGCCTTCTGGTCGAGGAGGAGTTCGACATTCGCGTGCTCACCCTCGAAGCCGGACTCGACCCCGATCTTTTTGTCCGGCGAAAAGGCAAAGACGCCTATGCCGCGGCGCTCAAGAAATCACAGCGCTACTTCGAGTACCTGATCGAGCGCGCACGCGCGCAGTTCCCGGTTCGCAGCGCCGAAGGCAAACACAAAGCTGTGAACTATCTTTTACCGCACATACAACGTGTGCCCAGCAGAATTGTCCGCGATGAGCTTGCCCAAGAAATCGCCCAGAAGTTGAGCATCGATTCCGCCGTGTTGCGCCAGGAACTCAAGCACGCGGCCGTCGGCCGCAAGTCCGCCACGGTGAAGGCCGCGCCCGAAGCACAAATCACCGACGCGGAAAGAATCCTCATTCGCGCGCTATCTTCGGCTTCTCAACTTTCCGGCGAGGAGCACTTTTCCGACCGCTCCGGCGAAGACGATGCCTTCGACCCCGCGCGCCAGGCCCGGTTCGTGCTCACTTCAGAGCGCCTGCACGTCGGGCTCGCAACCGAGTCGCTGATCGAGGTGCTCCTGAATGCTCCGGCCGAGAGTGGCAGTCTGATGGAAGTTCCGCTGTCGCCGGATGATCGCCAGCTGCTCGCGGCAATACTGATGAAGGACGATGAGGAACTCACCGCCGAGAAGATCGAAGGCGCCACCCGCGCCCTCATTCGCGTTCAGATTCGCCGCAGGCTCGAAGACATTCAGCGGCAGCTCGAAACACTGCGCGCGCAGGACCCCGCGCAGCTCAAAACCTTGATGGATGAGAAACTCAGGCTCAAGCGCGCTTTGATGAACCCCGGCCTTACCGGAGACCAGATCGCCTCCGCCTCCGCCGACTAAACGCCTGAAGTGGCAGGGCTGCGGTTAAGTTTTTCTCTGCGGACTTTGCGTTCCTGCGGTTAAACGCTCTGCTTTGCGGTCTTTGGGACGATCTTCCGCGATCTTTGCGGTCAAAAGCTTTTCACGCCGCCCGCCGCCACTCAAACAGCCGGCCGCGATGCCGCCGCGCTCCGCTTTCGTCCGAGTAGTCGGTCATAGCCGCGATCACGCCTTCCCCGGTGCCTTGCCAATTGAAGAAACGCTCCTCTGGCTCGCCCTCGATCCCCAGCAGCCGCGGCATGGCTGCGCTTGCCGCCGCAACCCCGTAATCCAGCGCGCCATGAACTCTGAAGCTATACCGCCGGAAAACTCCCAGCGGATAGTCCGTCATGAGCGCATTCACCAGAATTCCCGCCCCCAGGGCATAGGCGGCGTTTGAAGCGCGACGACGTCCACTTCGCCGAAACAATATTCCGGCAATGATGTTGGTTCCGGCGTGGACGTAATCAATGATGGCGTGGGTCTTCGGCGAAATGACTTTTGGCGCTAATCGGCTCACAATTCCTGGCATGCTGCCTCCTCGGCTTCTGATTGTGTTCTTCAGATGCCCCCAGTCAGCGGAAGGTGCCCTGCCCGCGATCACCGCTTTCGCCATTCAGATGCAATTCTCAGGCAACCGCGCCAGCCGGTGCGCTCATTCTGCGGGCGCCTTCGAAATTGCGATTAGCCTACTCTGTCGAAACCGGCGGCGTCGTTGCCAGAAAACCTGCGTTTGAGCCGGGCACTAATTAGCAGCTTTGGTCTTCCGCTCCGGAAACACTCCAGAACGTCGCGTGATCACCAAAGTATACCGAATACGATATTTTCCCCAAAAACATTAGAACATTAGAGTAATACCCACTCCTCATTTAGTTTTTACCCACTGTTCCGTATCGAACCATGGGAGCCATCCATTGATACTTATAAGGAGCAAGCCGCACCTGTGCGCACTATGAAACGCACTCGGCTGAAAAAAGTGGCCCAAAAAGCACGCACAGACGATCTGGCCTTTCTTCCGCCGTACTCTGACCAAGCAAAGTACCTGCTTCTCGCAGACAAATTCCTTTCCACCAACCGATCACGCGACGCCGTTGTCTCGATCGACAGCAGCAAACACTTTCGACATGGAAAGAAGCCCAGAAAGGCGGCCTGATGGCAACCATGCACAGTAAGCTCACACTCATCCGCGAACTTCCCAACAGCATCCTCACTGCAGATGCCAAGTACACCGTTCACATCTGCGGTCAGGAAAGGACTGACTCGACTTGGGAGGGCTGGATCGAGTTTCACCCAACTGACTCCAATCATCCCGTCCTCATTACCGAGCAGGAGACATCGCAGCCCAATCGAACCGCGCTCGAATATTGGGCCGACGGTCTTGAGCCAATCTATTTGGAAGGCGCATTCGCGCGCGCTCAGGGACGATTGCTATAAGGCGGTATTAGCAGACCCTACGGCGCGGTTTGGGTGGCTGCGCGTAGCCGCTTCTTTTCCTGCTCCAGCATGGCAGTAATTTCTTGGGCCAAATCGTCCATACGTTGCGGATCGTCGCAGATCGCCGCCTCAGAACACAACTCAATCCAACGCTGTTTGATCTCCCCTTGCACTGGGTAATCCCTGACTGCCAGCACAATGGTGAGCCGCAATATAGCATGGTCGGCCATTGGAGTGTAAATTGCGAAACGCGCCTCAGATACCAGAAATGAAACGCGGGGCAGGCAAAGGCGCACTGCCGAAGCAGTACGCCTGTCTCGCCACGTCCCCGCGCAGTTGTGGGAATTCCCATGGAGATAGTGGCAATGGGCAGAAGACGAATCGAGCAGCGGTGAGCTGGCTCACCCAGCTAATGTCTCGCCACATCCCCGGCGCACGATTGTTAGATGGCACCTAGCATGCGCGGTTGCGTGTAAAACAAAGGAATCGAGAGTAATCAATAACTTCTGCGATCTCGGCACTTTACAGGCTTAGCTGTGCTACGCTTGCCACCCTTGGGAACAGCTTTGCTCTACGGTCTTTGCGGCTCAACTTTGCCAGCTTTGCGATTAAAAGCTTTTCGCAGCGGAGTTGCGAGTCCTTGGCCATCTTTGCGGTTAAAAGTTTTGGCTACCTGTCTGACCTCTGCTCGAATTGCTACAGCGGCGGGGGGCCTGGGCCGCTTTGCGCCGCATGAGTCAGTACGAGAATGGCTGCCGCTGCCAGTCGCGGGATTCGAAGGCTGGGAACTCCTGCCGTCCGCATCAGGAGATTTTCCCGAAGGCTGGTTAGGGTGCTGGGTGCTCATGTTTTCGCAACCGCTCGCGAATTCCCCCAAACCCCTGAAACTAAACGCCCCTCCCTGCCATCTAATTAATTGAGCGGCGGGAACATAGGGCAGCGTGTCTGAAACCAGGCTTCAGCTAAGAGCTAACGGCTAAGGGTCAAAAGCTTCTTTTGTGCTAACATTGTAAGGTTTGTGCGGCGCCCAGCTCGCCATTGCAAGTTCCCACCGTTCAACCGATAGATCAAAATTCAGCGTCCATCCGTAGGACGACGAAGAGGACAATCCGTCTTGGCTCTCGAAGACAAGTTTGATGACATTAAAAAGCTGATCGACACAGGCAAAGAGAAGGGATATCTCACGTATGACCAGGTCAATGACCTCATACCGCAGGATGTGCAAAGTCCCGACGACCTGGAAGATCTGCTGACCACGATCGGTACGCAAGGCATTGATGTACTCGAGGGCCCCAAAATGCCCTCGACCGCTCTCGACCGAGAAGAAGCAGAAGAACTGGGCGAGGACGTTGAACTCGACCTCACGCCCGGAGCTCTGGAAAAAACCAACGATCCCGTCCGCATGTACCTGCGCGAGATGGGAACGGTCCCGCTGCTGACCCGCGAAGGCGAAGTTGAAATCGCCAAGCGGATCGAGCGCGGACAGAACCGCGTGCTCAAGGCGCTTTCGCGATCGCCCATCGTGATTCGCGAACTGCTCGCCATGGGCGAAGACCTGAAAAAGGGCGTCCGCTCGATCAAGGAAGTGGTCACTTTCGACGAGGAAGAGATCACCGACGAGATCGTGCAGGCGCGCCTGAACGACTTCACCGGGAAAATCGACGAACTGGCCAAGGCCTACAAGAAAGCCGGGCAGGTGCAGGAAAAGTTCGGCGAGATTTCGCAGAAGAAAAACCCCAAGCCGTACCGCCGCATGCATAACAAGCTGGCGCGAGCGGTGGTTGAAGTTTCAATGGCTGTCCGTGATCTGGGCTTTACCAACGTCGAGCGCAAGCGGCTGATCGATCGCCTCAACAAGACGGTCGACACCATGCGGTCGCTCGACCGCCAGATCCAGAATCTGGAAAAAAAAGCCGAAGCCACGCGCAGCGAAGATCAGCGCAAGGAGTACAAGCGGCAGGCGCGGACGATCAACTCGGAACTCGAAAAGCTCGAGCAGGAAGCCGGCGTCGCATTCCAAGAGCTCAAGCGCACACAGCGCGAGATCATCCAGGGCGACATGGACGCCGAACAGGCGAAGCGCGAGCTGATCGAAGCGAACCTGCGTTTGGTCGTTTCAATAGCTAAGAAGTACACCAACCGCGGGCTGCAGTTCCTCGACCTGATTCAGGAAGGCAACATTGGCCTGATGAAAGCCGTGGACAAGTTCGAATACCGCCGTGGATATAAGTTCTCGACTTATGCCACGTGGTGGATTCGGCAGGCGATCACGCGAGCAATTGCCGATCAGGCGCGTACGATTCGCATCCCGGTGCACATGATCGAAACGATTAACAAGCTGATCCGCACGTCGCGGCAGCTGGTGCAGGAGCTGGGACGCGAGCCGACGTCGGAAGAAATCGCCAAGCGCATGGACATTCCGGTGGCCAAAGTGCGCAAGGTGCTAAAGATTGCTCAGGAGCCGATCTCGCTGGAAACGCCGATCGGCGAAGAGGAAGATTCGCATCTTGGCGACTTCATCGAAGACCGCGCGGTGGTCTCGCCGGCCGAGGCGGTGATCAACGTCAACCTGAAAGACCAGACTTCGCATGTATTGCGCACTTTGACTCCACGCGAGGAGAAAGTGATCAAGATGCGGTTTGGGTTGGAAGATGGCAGCGAGCACACGCTGGAAGAAGTTGGCCAGTCGTTTGCAGTGACTCGCGAGCGCATCCGGCAGATTGAAGCGAAGGCGCTGCGGAAGCTGCGGCATCCGAGCCGATCGAGGAAGTTGCGGGCGTTCCTGGATGGGGTAAGGGACTAAGCCCTTTCACCGCTGAGAACGCAGAGTTCGCAGAGAAATGATTTTAAAGGCGCGCGAAAGCGCGCCTTTTTTTGCACGAGACTCCCAATTTGGGAATGTATATAGCTACTTTCGTGGGCTTGCCATCGCCAGCGCTAAGTCCAACAATGCGCAAGGATAGGGGTTGCGTTTAGGAGGACGTTGCCAGTGGGTACTGGACGCTGCCTATCAAGCAGTCGAGTGGCCTCGTCACGGTCCCTCGGCTCCGCTCGGGATTTCGGCTCGCGGCTTGGACGCCGCGAGGGCGCCTCAAGTTCGAGTCCGTCGTCCTCCGCGCGACCGCTCGACAAAATTGAGGAACTGCCTTGCTATAATCGGTCTTGATAGGCGGCGTACCGACTGGCAATATGCGGCCCCGGATGACTACCGGGGCTTTTGTTCTTGCATCTAGTGGGCGATCGTTTGCTGTCGAGGCGCTGCGGAGGCTAAGGGCGTTTTTGGTAAGGGACTAAGGCTTTTCACCGCCGAGAACGCAGAGTTCGCAGAGAAATGATTTTCAAGGCGCGCGAAAGCGCGCCTTTTATTGCGCCTAGCTTCGCGCGATAGGCGCTAACGGTTTTCAGCGTAGCCAATTTTCCAGGTGAAGGTGCTTCACCCGGGAAAATTCCTTTTCGTTGTCGGTGACAACTGTGTACCCAAGGGTAAGCGCCTGGGCCGCGATGAGCAGGTCGTTGGCGCCGATGGGAGTGCCGGCACGTTCGAGCTGCGCACGAAGGGAGCCATACGAAACGTCGGCTGGTTTCTGCAAAGGCAGAATCTCCAGCGCTCCCAGCACGGCTTCAAGCTGGGTGGACAAGCGACGCGATCCTTTCTTTTCGGCGCCATAACGCAGTTCTGCGGCAACAATGATGCTTGTGCAAACCTGAGTTTCGCCAACTCTGAAGATGCGTTCCGCTACTTTGCCGTGCGGGTTGCGAACCAGATCAGAAATGATATTCGTATCGAGAAGGTAGCGCATCAGAGATCAACGGGGTCAGGGGGCCGGTCAGGGACGCGGGGGAAATTTTCCCGCAGCGGCTTGAGTGCAGCCAAAACGGCGCGCAGCGATTTTGCCGGCGCGGGTTCAATAATCAGGCGGTGACCTTCTTTGCGCATGATGGCTTCTTCTACGGGAAGTTCGAATTCGCGAGGGATACGGACGGCTTGGTTGCGACCGTTTCTGAAGATGCGCACGTGACGTTCGGAGCCCGGCCCCTTTTTTAGCATAGGCCTAGCATATGCCATTTTGCTGCTACCTGTCTATGGTTGATTTGTGGCGCTGAACGGCTGGCGGACTGAAGGGCGCAATTAGGAATGACATCTTTACGCCGGCGCTGTTGCACGTTCAGGCGGGGTGATTGGCACGTCTGAAGACGTGCCCGACACAGGACGACCACGGCGAATCCCACTTCTCTGAAAGGCGGCGAGAAGTGGGGCACCCGGCGAGCGGCACCCGGCTCTTCCACGCGTCAGTACCTAAAGGCGCGGGCTCAGAATCTGATTATCGGTCGGCATATCTGGAGAGGTGTTTTGAGAGTGGCCTTTTGAGTTGCGTCGGCGGCCACGAGACATCTCTGAGCCCACCGTGGAAGAGCGGCTCCTCAGAGGCGCGTGTGGTGTGGCGAGAAAAAATCCGCCCTTTAGGGCCCGGGGCTAAAGCCCGTTTTCGGAAATAAATGCCTTTAACGCGGCCATAAATGGCCGCTCTTCCACGGTGGACCCACGCGTCAAAGACTACCCGCATCCTCGGTTACGCGGCGAATTAATGGCCGCTCTTCCACGGTGGACCCACGCGTCAAAGACTACCCGCACCTCGGTTACGCGGCGAATTAATGGCCGCTCTTCCACGGTGGACCCACGCGTCAAAGACTACCCGCATCCTCGGTTACGCGGCGAATTAATGGCCGCTCTTCCACGGTGGACCCACGCGTCAAAGACTACCCGCATCCTCGGTTGCGCGGCGAATTAATGGCCGCTCTTCCACGGTGACTCCAAATGGAATATTGGTATTTTAGGCGGCCGCTGTTGTACGTGAAAGCGAGCGTCAAGAATTGCCCGCGACATCCGCAACGCGGTCATAAATGACCGCACTTCCGCGACCCGCCGACGAATATCGATAGGCCTCCGCCCTTTCTACAAGCCGCGCACGGACCGGATTCATGCGTATGTACGCGGCGTGGCAGGCGAAGTCCTGATCGTCGCGAATGCGATGATTAGTGAAACTCTCTTGCCAAATCAATCCTCGTTTTAATTTTCCAAATCGGTAGGAAAAACCGCCCTTGATCAATTGCGTGACGCGTTCGATCGAAATCCCGGGCGCCGGCGTGAGGAGAAGGTGCAGATGATCGGGCATCACTACGAATTCATGGAGAACATATTTCTTCTGCTCGCGATAGTGGTTGAGGATATCCATCATCAATTCGGCTCTATACGGATTGCAGAACAGAGGTGTGCGTTGCCACGTGACTGTTGTGACGAAGAAAGTTCGGTCGAAGATCATTTCCGCAGATGCTACGTGCTCGACATCGTTCTGTCTGTGACATTCGTACATTCCGGGTCCACACAAGAGCGTGCGGTGAACAAAATACTTCGCGGGCGAGGGCGCCCGCGCCACACAGACTGATTCGAGGCTTCCCGTTTTGGGCGGGGTTGCGTCATTTATGACGGAATTTGATTGCGTCCCGCTTTTCAGGAAATTCCAATAGAGAGATAAGGCGGCACTCGAGATTTTTGGGCCGCGGCCACGGTGGGAATTCCCTGACGCGTTCGTGATGGCGCGGAGCAGTGCAGAGGTCCTTCGACTGGCGTGATCTCTTGCAATGCGAAAGATCAGGCTGCGCTCAGGATGACAGATCGCAGAGAGCATCGAGTCGGCAGGTGTGAAGACGTGCCCTGATACGAGACGGCCCGCCCCAAATCCACTTCTCGCAAAGGCGGCGAGAAGTGGGGCACCCGCGCGTGTTATTGCCGCGCACAAATTGCGCGGCATTCGCACGTCGCGCCCAGATCCCTCGACCGCCAAAAGAAGGCGGCTCGGGATGACAAGGCAGCGGGGATGAATAAACGGAAACCGAAAATCATCAGAGACAACAAGAAACGGGGGGAGTGGGCGGAGTCGGTGTTTGTGGCGCGGGCGGAGGAGCATGGGTTGGAGATCAGCAAGCCGTTTGGAGAATCGGGCAGATTTGATTGCGTGGTTGGCGGTCCGGGAAAGTTTGTGGCGGTGCAGGTGAAGTGCACGATTGCAAAGATGCCCAACGCAAAAGGATATATCTGCAACCTGAAGAGCAACAACAAAAAGTACCGGGCGGGGTCGTTCGATTTTCTGGCGGCATACGCGATACTCGAAGATGTTTGGTACATCGTTCCCGAAAAGGCGATTCGCGGGATGAGTGCGATTTGTCTGTGCAGCACCATGCCCAAGTATGAACAGTATCGGGAGGCGTGGAATCTTTTAAAAACGCCGGCACTCGCGGAATCGGCCGAGTCGACGGAGTGTGATGCAGCGGAAGAGGCCACGAGTGAACCGGAGGGGGTGCCGATGGGGCCGGCAGTGAAGCGGATGCAGGGCGCAATGAATTTCTTTCGAAATTATCTGGAAAAGGGTGGAAGGCCCTGACGCGGCCATGAATGGCCGCTCTTCCACCGTTTCCTCGCCTAAGCGGCCATAAATGGCCGCTCTCCACGTGGCAGAGCGTCACAGCGGGATGTTGCCATGCTTTTTGGGAGGATTTTTATCGCGCTTGGTGTCGAGCATTTCGAGCGCGTCGATCAGCTTTTTGCGAGTGTGGCGGGGCTGGATTACGGCGTCCACGAAACCGCGCTCGGCGGCGACGTAGGGATTGGCAAAGCGTTCGCGGAATTCCTCGATCTTCTCATTGCGAATCTGCTCGCGGCTGGCGATGCGTTCGGGCTCGGTGGTGTACAGATTGGCGGCGCGCTCGAGCTCGCGCTTGTAAACGATGTCGACCGCGCCTTCGGGTCCCATGACCGCAATTTCGGCGGTCGGCCAGGCGTAATTCACGTCGGTGCGAATGTGTTTTGAGGCCATGACGCAATAAGCGCCGCCGTAGGCTTTGCGCGTGATCACGGTGAGCTTGGGCACGGTGGCTTCGGCAAAGGCGAAAAGCAACTTGGCTCCGTGGCGAATAATGCCGCCGTATTCCTGCTGCGTGCCGGGCAGGAAGCCGGGGACATCTTCGAAGGTAATCAGAGGAATATTGAAGCAGTCGCAGAAGCGCACAAAGCGCGCGCCCTTGACGGAGGCATTGATATCGAGCGTGCCGGCAAGAACCGCGGGCTGATTGGCGACCAGGCCGACGGAGCGGCCGTTCATGCGGGCGAATCCGACGACGATGTTTTTGGCGTAGTGCTCCTGGACTTCGAAGAAGTAGCCGTCGTCGACGATGGCGCGAATCGCGTCTTTGATGTCGTAGGGCAGGTTCGATTGGGCGGGGACGATGGTATCGAGGGAGGCTTCGGCGCGGTCGATGGGATCGGTGCAGACTTTCCGGGGAGGATCATCGACGTTGTTGGACGGAATGAAGCTGAGCAATTCGCGTAGCAGCGAAAGGCACTCGGCATCGTCGTGGGCGAGAAAGTGCGCGACCCCGGAAACTTCGTTGTGGGTGACGGCGCCGCCGAGCTGTTCTTTGGTGACGTCTTCGTGCATGACGGTCTTGATCACGTCGGGGCCGGTGATGAACATGTAGGAGCTGTTGTTGACCATGACGACGAAATCGGTGATCGCCGGGGAATAGACCGCGCCACCGGCGCACGGGCCCAGGATGGCGGAGAGCTGGGGGACGACGCCGCTGTAAAGCGTGTTGCGCAGAAAAATGTCGGCATAACCGGCGAGCGAGGCCACGCCTTCCTGAATGCGCGCGCCGCCGGAGTCATTGAGACCGATGACGGGCGCGCCCACGCGCGCGGCCATTTCCATGATTTTGACGATTTTGCCGGCGTTGGCTTCGGAGAGCGTGCCACCGAAGACGGTGAAATCCTGGGCAAAAACAAACACCAGGCGCCCTTCGATGCGGCCGTAGCCGGTGATGAATCCGTCGCCGTAGTATTTGCGTTCGGAAAGGCCGAAGTCGTTGGCGCGGTGAGTGACGAAGCGGTCAGTCTCCTCGAACGTGCCCTCGTCGAGGAGGAAGTCGATGCGCTCCCGCGCCGACATCTTGCCCGCTTTGTGCTGGCGCTCGCGGCGCTCGCGTCCGCCGCCTTCGTCGGCCAGCTTATCGCGGCGCTTCAGTTCCTGCAGCTTTTGGTCGATATCCATGGCAGGGATTATAGAACTGGCTCTCGGCTCTCGGCTGTTGGCTCTGGGCTGTTGGCTCTGGGCTCTTGGCTGTTGGCTCTGGGCTCTTGGCTCTAGGCTGTTGGGTCGTAGTACGTCCTACGTCGTACGGCACACAGGTACTCCGGTTACTTGAGACCGAAGATCGCGGGAAGTAACCTGAAGCTTCTCACTTACAAATAGGAGACTTTATGTTGTCGAAAAAGATGCTCTATCTGGCGAGCGCAGTGTTGATGTTGTGCCTGGCGCCGGGAACAGCGTTTGCCGATCGCGATCATGATCGGGGGGACGATGATGACCGAGGGCATGGCCACGGTCACGCGTATGGCCACGAGAAGCACGATCGCGATGAAAATCGTCACTACTATCGCGATCGCGACCGCGAACTGCATGATTGGTATGACGGACACCGCGACCATTTACCGCCCGGGTTGGCGAAGCGGGATGAGCTGCCTCCAGGATTGGAGCGCCAGCTCGTGGTGCGGGGGACGTTGCCGCCGGGATTGCGGAGCCGGATGCGTCCATGCCCAAGAGAAGTTGAAGAGATGTTGCCGCCTCCGCCGGAGGGCTACGTGCATACCGTTATTGGCGGACACATAGCGCTGGTGAACCGCAGGACATTTTTTGTGCTGGATGTGTTTCACTTCGGGATGTAATCGAACAAGTACGAGTCGCAGCCCTTTGATGCCCACGGCTTACGCCGTGGGCTGCATTGCTTCGCCGCTCCGCAGCTGCGACTTTCACGGGCATTTCACTTCCAATTTGCAGCTGAGCTGATGCGGTTTCTACAGTCCCGCTCGATGCGAGGGTGAAGGAACGATTGCGAAATGCAGATTCCTCGCGAAGCCCGCTCGGAAAGACATAGTGAGATGGACTGCGAGAGGCAACACGGAACTCGTACCTTTACCTGTAGCAGGTTCCCTCCGCGCAAGCGCGTTCGGGATTACAAGGAGCGAGGATCACTCCATGCCGGAGCCCAGCGGGTCGTAACGGTATTTTTTCCCGTCCCAGAAAATGGCAGCTGTCATTTCGTCGCCGGTGGCTTCTTCCACGTAGATGGCGTTTGTGATCCGCTTCTTACTGACCTTCATTCGCTTAAGGGATAACGTCTTAAGGGAAATGTTGATAATGACGAATTTCGCCTGCGGGTTGGGAGAGCGCCATGCATCGGCACCCGAACCATGGATCACCATCACGCAAAGCCCATGCAGCCGCGGATCATTTTGTCCCATTCCGGTAGTAATGGTGGTGTTGCCATATCCGTAAAACGAATCCATGGGATCGATCACGCGGTAATTTTTTTCGTCCTGATCGATGAGGGGATTCTTGCAGCGCGCGACGAAGACGAGGTCTTCGATTCCGTCACTGTTCAAATCAGCAGTCAAGGGCGACCACTGGGTATCGAGATTGCAGAAATCGCCGAACTGCTGGTGGACGAAATCGTTGTCAATTTTGGGAGAGCTGGAGGCAGCGGTTTGCGCCATGGCTCCTGCGGCGAGCAGCAGAAAAATGAAAATGCGAGACCACATAGATTTAATGTAGTCTCGCAGTTGTCGGCCCGCTAGAACCTATTCAGGTAACCGAAGGACATGGCTATTTGGTGATAGCGATGCTGTCGAGACCTCCGACCTCGGAGTTTGTCAGCAGCAGGAAGCCGTTGGGAATGGCCGTGAAGCTGCCGTCGTTTGGATTTACCGAATAGGCTTGCACGCCCGCGTCACAGTGAAAGCACGAGGTCTGGTCGGAGCTGAGCGCCCACAGGAAGTTGCCACTGGGATCAATGACCGGCCAGTCACCCGGGCCCTGGCTGGAGACCTGGGTCACCGCGCCTGTGCTCGCATCCAGCGAGTAAATTCCGCAGTTGTCGTACATAAACTTCCCGGAGCTCGGAATGGTCATATTATCGGGGGTGGGGACGCCGATGGTGCCAGCGGGAACGACAGAGCCGCACTGCCCTGCGCCGAACGGCGAGCCGGAAAGGGCCGTCAATGCACCGGAACTCTGATTGATGCTGTATCCATAAATGTTGGTTGAGGTATGCGACTGGAGTTGATACAGGAAAGAATTATTAGGGGTGACTACGATCGCCCAGGAATCGCTGACATTCGAAGCAAACGGCGAACCGGCGATAGCCGTCAGCTGACCAGTCGCCTGATTGATGGTAAAGCCCGAAATTCCCGAGGTCGTGGAGACATACAAAAAATTATTAGTCTGATCGACGGCCATAATGTTGGCGGGCATGGGAAGTTGCGTGCTCGGGCCTGCCGCAGCATATGGTGAACCGGCGACTTGCGTCAGGGTTCCGGTGCCGGCTTGAATGCTGAACGCGTACACACCTTGCGCGCCGAGCGCGTAGAGAAACTTTCCCTGTTGGTCGACGACATCAGCATAGAAAGGAACAGTGGTCAGGTAGGGCGATCCTGCGGCTACGCTCAGATTTCCGTTGGAGCGGTCAATGACGTAAGCGAAGATTCCCGAAGGCGCGCCGCCTCCAACTGCCGTTTGGAACAGAAATGATCCTGAGGGATCAATCGCCATTGTTTGGGGATCGTTGTTGTTGGTCAAAACGGATTGTGCGGCGGTCAGTGCGCCGCTGCTTTGTATCGCTGCGGCATAAGGCCCGCCGCCAGGAAGAGGATTGACATACAAAAAGTGTGCAGAACCAGTTTGTCCAGAACTACCGGTGCCTTCGCCGAAGCCCGGAACGGCATTGCCGGTAGGAGAACTGGAACCGGAACCGCTGCCCGAACCCGAGCCGCCCGTCCCAGTTGCACCGGGGTTGCTGGTTGAAGAATGCATGTCGCTGCCACAGCCGGTTAAGAAGATCGCCGTGCTAAGAGTTACGAGAAGAACAATGAATAGATGGAGCCGGGACATAAATCCTCCGCAGAGCTTTTGAAATGGTCTTGCGGGCGCACTACTTGGATGGATTGCAAAAGGGCGCAGTTGGCCTGAAATCATGGCCAGCTAGGGTGTCTAGTGTATTTACTGGTTCGCAGCCAGCAGAACTACTTATCAGGAGATAGTTGCTGAAAATGTTGCCAGCCGCGAGGTTTCAGCTCGGAGCGGGAATGATCCGAACCTACAAGGGACAGCTTCTTTCGGCGCTTGACCTCGCCAATGCATGTGATGTTTACACCTGCGATCCGGGAAGGAACACGAGCTGTTGGGTTTGCCGTGAACAGAAGTTCGTAGGCTTCGCCGCCGTGCAGCGCGAATTGTAAATTCACTTTCTGGTGTGCAACGGTCGCGCGCGGAAGGGCATCCGGCCACAATTCTGCGCCCACTCCGCTCTGCTCGCAGATGTGGCTCAAATCAGTTGAGAGGCCGTCGCTGATGTCGATCATCGCGGTCGCAATGCGCTTCTCACGCAGGATCCTTCCCACCACGATTCTGGGAGTTGGAAAAAAATGAGCCGGGAAGCGACGGGGTATAAGTTTTTTCCTGTGATTTGAAAGGAGCAGATCCAGCGTGGCGGCTGATCCGCCAAGTTCACCGGTGACATAGATTCGATCTCCGGGACGCGCCCCGGCACGGAGAATTGCTGTGCCACGAGGCACGGAGCCGACGACTACGATATCGGCGAGGATTCCGCCAGGTGACTGCGAAGTATCGCCGCCGGCAAGAGGAACTTTGAATTGTTTTGCCAGCTTTAGAAAAGCCTCTAGAAACTGGTCGATCCATTTTTGCGGAATCTCTGCGGGGAGGGCCAGCGAAAGAAACGATGCGCAAGGGATGCCGCCCATGGCTGCGATATCGCTCAGACCGCGCGTCAGGCAGCGATGGCCGATCGATTCCGGCGGATGCCATTCGCGGCGGAAATGGATTCCTTCAAGGCTGAAGTCGGTCGTGATCAGCGTTTCGTGCCGAGGTGGAATGCGGAGAATGGCACAGTCATCGCCGATTCCGGAAACAAGAGCAGACGTGCGGCCATTCAGACTGCGGGTTTGCTGACGAATGCGCGCGATCAGTTGTCGTTCAGGCAAGGGCAAGGAGGAATGATAGCGTAGGCACGGAGCTGATGAACTGTTCGGTTCCCAATTCTCAGTTTCTGGTTTCAAAGTCTCCGGGACGCGAAGCCTGAGCCACAAAGGGCACGAAGGGCGCGAAGGTTTAAGGTTCGAGGAACAACGGCGAAATGCAGATTCCTCGTGGGCTGAAGCCCACTCGGAATAAAAAAATTAAAGAGCGCGCGCGATCGACATGAGTAAACTCATGCCCTTCCCGATTGAAACTTCTACCTGGTATCGACCTTCAAGACGATACTCACTTGCTTGCGGTCGTCGAACTGGCTGACGCGCTTGGTGTCGCTGGTTTTACCTTTGAATTGCGCGTAGACCTCGTAGTCAACATTGGCGGCCAGAGCCGGGAAGCGGTAGGCTCCATCGTCACCGACAATGTAAGTTTTGACCGCATGCGTGCGCGTGTCAGTGACGTACACGACCGCATTTGGAACGGGATTGTCCTGGCGATCGAGGACTTTTCCCATGAGCAACCGGCCAGGCGTGGTGTCTTTCTTATCCTTCCCCTCCAACGGCGCTGCGGCCAACAGGGCGAGCGTCAGCAGGGAAGCCGAGAAGAGTGCAAGACTTCGCATTTTCACCATCCAGTTCAACCGTGAGTTGCTGCTATTTTAGATGCAAGCCGGTATCAGCGCGCTCATTATTCTCGACGTGGACGGTAACGTTGGGGCTGGTCTGCAAATGTCTCCCATTCGGCAGCTTGTAGCCTTTGGTGTCCGCCCAGATCACGTAATCGTGCTTGCCCGCCGGAACGCGTTGCTCGAACTCGCCGCGGCGGTTGGAATATAGTACCCATCGAGCTTTCTTGTCTTCTACGCGGCGAATCTTCACCTTGATTCCGGGGAAGGCCAGATTGTCCGGCCCCCACACCGTACCGAAAATCAGAGCGTAGTCGGATGACTTCGGTCGCTCGTGGTTCTGTGGCAGAGCATGCGATGTCAGGATTAGTAAAAGGCAGGCTGGAACAAATAGATGAAAGGCACGACTAAGAGTAGTCGCCGTCCTCGGTTTCTTCCTCGTCATCGTCCTCATATTCATCTTCTTCGACAGGCTTCAGTTCGACGGGATTGACGGTGGTTACCTCGAAATCGGTTCCGCATTCCGGGCAGGAGATGACTTCGCCTTCATCAACCTCGTCTTCTTCGACGTCCAGACTGGTCTCGCATTCAGGACAGTAAAGCATAAATGTCTCCCTTTTGGCTGCCACGGTTTTTATGATTGCACCCTGTTATATTTAGTGGCTTCCACGGCGCAGGTCAAGTGGCCCTCCCGGGTGTCCAGGCGGCACAGATGACGGCGCTAATTCCAGAGTTGCACAGCTCGGAGGGGAAAACGGTTGATCGACCATTCGAAAGCATTCCAGTCACAATTACGGAGCACGAATAGCCGAGGTGCGCTCGGCCCGAACGCCCGTCACTCTACGATTTCGAAATGTTGCATCGCACTGGCGCTTTTCTTTTTGGCGGCTGCATCGGGGGCGCAGGAGTCGCCAACGTACGTTGATCCGCAGATCAAGGCGGCGCTGAGCGAAATTTCGGCGGGGCAAACCCAGTCGGACATCGAGAAGCTGGTGAGCTTTCAGACACGATCCACGCTCTCAGCGCAGGATCCGGAGTCGACTGCGGCGGGGCGCGGAATTGGGGCGGCGCGCGAATGGATTAAGAGCCAGTTCGAAAGCTATTCGCGGCAATGCGCCGGCTGCCTTGAAGTGAAGGAGGACACGTTCACGCAACCGGTGAGTGAGCGCGTGCCTGCGCCTACGGTGATCACCAATGTTTACGCGGTGCTGAGGGGAACCAATGCTGAGGATGCGAAGCATATTGTGCTGGTGACCGGACACTACGATTCGATTAACAGCAATGTCCTCGATACAAGCGGGGTTGCGCCCGGTGCAAACGACGATGCGAGCGGTACTGCCGTCAGCCTGGAATGCGCGCGGGTTCTAAGCAAGCTGAAGTTTCCGGGAACGATCATTTTCCTGACAGTGGCGGGTGAAGAGCAGAACCTTGACGGCAGCAAGCATTTTGCGGAACTGGCCAAGTCGCAGGGATGGCAGATCGACGCGGTATTGAACAACGACATAGTTGGCGGCGACCAGAATCCGCAGCAGAATCCGGAGGTCGTGCGCGTGTTTTCAGAAAGCATTCCGGATAAAGCGAGCGAGCGCGATATCAGAATGATTCGTTTATTGGGGGGAGAAAACGATTCGCCATCACGCGAATTGGCGCGTTACATCATGCAGAGCGCGCGCATCTACAAGCCCGGCCTTGAACCGCTGATGGAATTCCGACTGGACCGGTACCTTCGCGGGGGAGATCACAGATCGTTCAACGAGGAAGGATTTGCCGCGGTGCGCTTCACGGAGTTCCGCGAGGACTTTAATCATGAACATCAGAATGTGCGGGCGGAAAACGGAATTGAGTACGGCGATCTACCAAAGTTCGTGAATTTTGACTACGTCGCCAATGTGGCGCGGGTGAATGCGGCGACGCTGGCCGCGATGGCGGCGGCTCCGACGCCTCCGCAGAATGTGAAGCTGGAGACGAAAGAGCTGACGAATGATTCCACGCTGCACTGGGATGCGCCTGCGGATGGTCGCGCGGCGGGATATGAAATTTTGTGGCGCGCGACGGCGGCGCCGGACTGGGAAAACTCACAGCACGTGGCGGGGAACACAACCCGCGCGACGGTGCCGGTGTCGAAGGACAACGTGATCTTCGCGGTGCAGGCGGTGGATGAGGCGGGCCACAGAAGCCTGCCGGTTGTGCCTTCGCCGGGGAGATGAGAACCCTTCTTGTGTTTTGTCTTAAACCGCAGAGAGCGCGAAGCTCGCAGAGGAAAAACTCCATTGCGCCACGCGTGGCGAACAGCGTGTGCGGAAACTGCTACCATTAAGACTCGCGGGTTGGACCCGCACTGTGCACAGCAATGCGAAGAGGCACTTTTGATATGGGATTCCCGCCGCTGCGCGGCGCGGTCCGGCAGATCATTCTGGCGAGCGTGGCAATTTATGTCGTCATACTGCTGCTGCTCTCTTTCAAGCCGGATGCAGGTAAGGCCCTGGTACTACTGGGATCGCTGAGCCCTGAGGCGATTGCGCATGGGTGGTTGTGGCAGCTGGTTACGTATCCTTTCGTCTACGTTGATCCTTTGGATTTCGTGCTGTCGCTGCTGGGCATTTATTTTCTCGGCTGGGCTGTAGAAGAACGGATCGGCAAATCGCGTTTTTACGCGCTCTTCTTTGGTTGTTCAATTCTTGCAGGCGCTGCCGGATTCGCGCTAGCGGTTGTGGGCTCGGGCTTGAATCTGGCCACCTTTGCTCGGGGCACCGCTTTCGGATGCGGGGCTGCCGCCAACGCGATCCTGATGGTTTTTTATTTGTTCAATCGGGGCGCGCCGCTAATGCTGTTTCCGATTCCGATCCAAATCCCGGCAAAATGGATCGTTATTTTCACCGCAGCAATCGAGACGGCGTACCTGCTGCTTAGCCATTTTGCGCTGTTCTATTTCATTTTGCTGCTCGGCTTGGGAGCAGGATATTTTTGGTATGCGCTATTTCTGACTCGCAAGACCAGCGTGAGCATTTCGGAACGATTCTACGGACTCCGTAATTCCTACTACCGCTGGAAGCGCCGCCGCGCCGCGCGTAAGTTCGAGGTCTATATGCGCGACCACAACCGCACCGTCACCTTCGACGAGCACGGGAATTACATTCCGCCTGAGGACGCGGATAAGAAGAATGGCGGGTCGAAGTCGGGGTGGGTGAATTGAAAGCGGCTCTTGGCTCTTGGCTCTTGGCTCTTGTCTTGGATCAAATCCTTCGACTCTGTCATTCCGAGCGCAACCGTTCGCGAAGCGATTGGTTCCCAAGTCGAGGAATCTGCTGTTCTTTGTGCGAGGAACTGCAGACTCCTCGCGGCTAAAGCCACACGGATGACAGGCTGCTCTTACGCGCTCACCAGGGATCCAATCTTCTCGCCGGTCAGGACCTTGCGGATGTTTCCCCGCTGGTTGAGGTTGAAGACAATGATGGGAAGATTGTTGTCCTTGCAGAGGGAGATTGCGGTCGAGTCCATCACTTTCAGGCCGCGCTTGAGCACTTCCATATAGGTGATTTCGGTGAATTTGGTGGCGTCTTTCACGATCATGGGATCAGCGTCGTAGATGCCGTCGACTTTGGTGGCTTTGAGGATGGCGTCAGCTTTGATCTCCATGGCGCGAAGCGAGGCGGCGGTGTCGGTCGAGAAATAAGGGTTGCCGGTACCGCCTCCGAAAATCACAACGCGGCCTTTCTCCAGATGGCGAATAGCGCGGCGGCGGATGAACGGCTCGGCGACCTGATTCATTTCGATGGCTGATTGCACGCGCGTGTAGACGCCCTGCTTTTCGAGCGCATCTTGCAGCGCAAGCGCGTTGATGACGGTGGCAAGCATGCCCATGTGGTCGGCGGAGACGCGGTCCATGTCGCGGGCCTGCTCGGCAACGCCGCGAAAGAAATTGCCGCCGCCAACGACGATCGCGATCTGCACGTCGAGTGAATGGACGTCGGCGAGTTCAGCGGCAATTTCGTGAATGCGGGCGGTGTCGACGCCGAAACCCTGGTACGCGGCAAGGGCCTCGCCGGAGAGCTTCAGGAGGACGCGTTTAAAGATCGGTTCGGGCATGCTGGTATCAATATTACCGCGAGCGCGCCCCAGGGGCTAAAGCCCTGGTCTTTTTAGCTCCCGATTCGGCACGACTGAAGTCGTGCCCTTCCCGGTCGTGCTCGGGGGCTGAAGCCCGGATGCTTTGGCGACCCTTTACGCGGCCATGAATGCCGCTCTTCCGCGGTACTCCGGTTCGGCCAGCGACATCAGGATCTCGGCAAAATAAGCGCGACGACGCATCCGCGAAAACGAAAAGGGCGCCTTGCGGGCGCCCTTTGATCTACTCGGCCTTTTGTTCTGGCTTCGAGATGGCGATGGTCTCGCCGGCGTCGCCGACTTTGAATCGGGCGAAGCGCCGGACGGAGATGTTCTCGCCGAGCTTGCCGATCTTGGTCGTGATCAGCTGCGAGATGGTGATGTTCTGATCGCGGATGTAGGGCTGCTCGTAGAGGCAGACCTCCTGATAGAACTTCTCCATTCGGCCGGCGACCATTTTGTCGGCGATATTCGCCGGCTTGCCACTGGCAATCGCCTGCGAGCGGTAGATGTCCTTCTCGCGCTCGAAGTCGGCGGAGGTGACATCTTCCTTGCGAATGTACTTCGGATCGGTGGCCGCGATGTGCATAGCGACCTCGCGCACCAGTTCCTTGAAGTCCTCGGTGCGGGCGACGAAATCGCTTTCGCAGTTGACTTCGACCAGCACGCCGATCTTGCCTCCGGCGTGAATGTAGCTGGCGACGGAACCTTCACTGGTAAGACGGGTGGCCTTCTTGGCCGCCACCGAAACGCCCTTCTTGCGCAGAAGGACGATGGCCTGCTCGAAGTCGCCCTTGGCTTCAGTGAGGGCTTGCTTGCAATCCATCATAGGCGCCCCGGTCTTTTCGCGGAGCTCTTTTACTTGGGCGGCGGAAATATTCACGGTAGTTGTGCTCATAAGAATGTTTCAAAGTTTCAAAGATTGGAAGGTTTCAAGGCGAAACTTTGAAACCTCTGAAACTTTGAAACCCCCCTATAAAATTTTTGCCCGCGCCGTTGGATGTCGCGCGGGCCTGTTGCCTCAGGGGCTAAAGCCCCGCCGTTTTTGATCTCAATCGGCACGAGTAAACTCGTGCCCTTCCCGGTTTTCCTGCAGGACTAGAGCCTGAGGCGTGACGCCTAAAGCCGGTTCTAATAAGTTTGATGCTCGACTTCGGGCGTTTCTGCCGGGGCTTCTGCAGAGGCTGCTTTCTTGCGCGTTCCGGGCCCAAGCACGTCTTCCATGCTGATGTCCTCGGGATTCTCTCCCGGGAACTCGGCGCCTTCGGTCGCATACTCAGCGGAACCTTCCGCCGACGCTTCCGCAGCGGCAGCTTCAGCCTGCTGCGCTTCGGCAGCCCCAGCCGCGAGATCAGCAGCCTGCTTGTCGTTCAGCAGTTGCGATCCTTCAACCACGGAATCCGCAATTTTCGAAGCGAACAGGCGGATCGCACGCAGGGCGTCGTCGTTGCCGGGGATCACGTAGTCAACTTCGGTGGGGTCGCAATTGGTATCGACGACCGCGACCACCGGAATACCCAGCTTGCGCGCCTCGCGCACGGCAATCTGCTCTTTGTTCGAGTCGATGACGAAAACCGCGTCGGGCAGCTTGTTCAGATTCTTGATACCCGCCAGGTTCGCCTGCAGGTGCTTGCGCTCGCGTTCAAGCTTGATCACTTCTTTCTTCGGCAGCAGCTCGTAGCGGCCATCCGTAGCCATCTCATCGAGCTCTTTCAGCCGCTTCACGGACTTCTGCACGGTCACCCAATTGGTGAGCAGTCCGCCTAGCCAGCGCTGGTTCACGTAAAAACTGTTGGCGCGGGTCGCCTCTTCTGAAATCGCGTCCTGGGCCTGGCGCTTGGTGCCGACGAACAGAATCGTCTTGCCCGCGGCGGTCAGGTCAGCCACAAACTTCGACGCCTCTTTGAACATCTTGAGCGTCTTCTGCAGATCGATGATGTAAATGCCATTGCGCTCGCCGAAGATGAATTCCTTCATCTTTGGGTTCCAGCGCTTGGTCTGATGCCCGAAGTGAACACCCGCTTCGAGCAACTCCTTCATGGTGATGGTAGCCAAATAACCTCCTTTGTAGTCTGCATCCTTCGTTCAACCTGCGAACTCGGGATTGCTTTCCCGTCCCTGCACTTGTGGAGCACGGGAAGAATTTAGCTGTCAGCCATCAGCCGCCAGCTATCGTCCAAAACCAAAACAGCTTTGAGCTGTGAGCAACCAAGCTTGCCGCTCACAGCTCGAAGCTCACCGCTTCGAGAACTGGAAGCGCTTTCGCGCTCCTTTTTGTCCGTACTTCTTGCGCTCTTTGCCGCGGGCATCGCGGCTGATGAGTCCCTCGGACTTCAGCTTCTTGCGCAGCTCCGAGTTGAACACCATCAGGGCGCGTGCAACGCCCAGCTTCACCGCATCGGCCTGGCCGTTTACGCCGCCGCCGGAAACGTTGGCGATCACATTGAACGTCGCCGCCGCGTCGGCGGAAACCAGGGACTGCTTGGCGCTCGAGCGCTGCGACTCGGTCACGAAATATTGTTCGAAGGGGCGCCCGTTGACCTTGAAGTCACCGCTGCCCGGACGCAAAAACACGCGGGCCACCGCCGACTTGCGGCGCCCCGTTCCGTAGTATTGGACTAAATCAGCCATTAGCTTTTAGCTGTTAGCTCTTAGCTTGTCGGGCCAAGGCCAACTCTGTGCCTTTCATCAAAATCGATCTCGAAGGTTTCAAATCTAGGTTTCAAAAACCCAATCCTGCGCTTGAAACTCGAAACTTTGAAACTCTATGCCAACGCTTTCGCTTCCGGCTTCTGCGCCTGATGCGGATGCTTGTCGCCTTTATAAACTTTCAGCTTGCTGAACATATGCGTGCCCAGCTTGGTCTTCGGCAGCATGCGCTTCACCGCATCCTCGATAATCCATTCCGGCTTGCGCACCGCGCGCTTGCGAAACTCTTCCGTGCGCAATCCGCCGGGATATCCGGTGTAGTGCTGATAAACCTTGTGCTCCGACTTCATGCCGGTCATCTTCACCTTTTCGGCGTTGATCACGACCACGTGGTCGCCGGTGTCGATAAACGGGGTGTATTTCGGATTCTCTTTGCCCATCAAAATGCGCGCCACTTGCGACGCCAGCCGGCCCAAAGCCTGGCCCGACGCATCCACGACAAACCACTTGCGCGCAATTTCCCCCGCTTTGGGGAAATACGTTGACATACTTCTCTCCCAGAATATGAAAACTGACTGAAAGAAGACCGCTGATACCCCAATGAGGCACCCCATCGAGGGCTAAAGACCCTCGCCGGGGCCCCCCGAGAAAGCTCTCACCAAAATTGAGAGTCCCGAAAGAACACGCGCCGAAGGCGCAGGGCTACCGGGCGGGCAACCGCAGAACTACCCACACAAGATTAACGAGGAAGTGCTTGCTTGTCAACGAGGAAGGTGGGGGAGTTCAGGCGTCAGGCGTCCGGCGTGAGGCGTCAGAGCCACGAACGTATGAACAATGAGTATTGGGGGACACCAAAATGCAGTCGTTCGCGGTACCCGCCCTTCGCAAACTGCGCGAAGGACGGGGCACCCACTTCAGAGGTGACTCAAGCAGGCTATTTCTTGTCAGCCGACTTCGAGGAGGAGTCAGTTTTCGGTTTGCTTTCCTTCTTGCCGGAATCTTTGCTCGATTCGCTCTTGCCGTCGGAATCAGACTTTGACTCCGATTTGGAAGCGCCGGACGGCTTCTTCGCGTAATCGGTGACGTACCAGCCTGATCCCTTGAACTGGACAGCTGGCGCGGAAAGTAGCTGTTCGACCTTCCCACCGCACTCGGGGCATTTCTTCACCGGGGGATCAGAAAATTTCTGAATCCGCTCAAAGCGATGTCCGCATTTTTTGCACTGATATTCGTAAAGGGGCATGGAGGAAGTAGCTGCATTGATTCTAGCAGGGGTGGAAGGTTCCAAGGATTCAAGGATTCAAGGTTCCAAGGTTCCAAGGTTCCGAGGTTCCGAGGTTTCAAGCTTCAGTTTTCGAGATTCAACTGCTCATCCGGCGCCGAAGCTCAACACGTATCTCCGTGACTGCGAAATCAATGTTCGAATTCGCGGTATCAATGATGAGGTGTTCGCGGTCCCAGGCGTCGTATTCGCGATTCAGGACCTCTTGCCAAGTCGGCAGCTTCAGACCCGGAATATCAGTCTGACGGTCCTCTACCCGACGACGGTGCTCAACCTGATCAGAGCACACGATTTCGACTTCCAGAACTTTCGCCCGCACACGGCGTCCTACTTCACGCCAAGCCTCGCGCGTGACTTGAATTGAATTGACACAATCCGCGACGACGGTGCGGCCTGCGCGAAGATTTTTCTCCGCGATGGTGTACGCGGCACGGTAGCCGGCGTCGTCCATTGGCCCGCTGAGTTTTCCGCAGTTGCGCAAGGCCTGTTCAATGGAGTCGATGCGCACGTGTATGGCGCCGATCTGGCGCGCCAATTCCCTGGCGATCGATGATTTGCCCACGCCGGAGAGGCCGCCGAGGATGATTAGAACTGGAGCGCGGCTCATCGCAGTCTCGATGCTACACTCCCCGGATATTGTGGAAGAGCGGCGCTTCCAGCGCCGCGTTCCTCGAGTTTGGTTCGTCTACGCGGCCGTGAGATGGCCGCCCTTCCACGGCGCATCCGGGGCAGATGCTACACTCCGCCTGTGAACGAAGCCCAAGACCTGGCGCCAGGGCTGTATCTGGTTGCCACGCCCATCGGCAACCTCGAAGACATCACCCTGCGCGCAATTCGCGTGCTCAAGCAAGCTGATCTGATCGCCTGCGAGGATACGCGGCAAACACAGAAGCTGCTGAATCACTACGGGATCGAAACTGGTGCGATCAGCTATCACGAGCACAATGAGGCTTCGCGGGCAGCGGAACTGATCGAGAAGCTTGCAAAGGGTGCGCGCATAGCGGTGGTCAGCGATGCGGGTACGCCGGGCGTGTCGGATCCTGGATTTCGGCTGGCGTCGCTGGCGATTGAACGCGGAATTGCTGTCATTCCGGTCCCCGGGCCTGTGGCGTTCATCGCTGCATTGATCGCAAGCCGGCTGCCGGCCGAATCATTCAGCTTCCGCGGATTTCTGCCGCCTAAGAGTGGCGCGCGGCGGCGTGAGTTGGAAAAACTTCGTCAGTCATCGCAGACAGAAGTTTTTTATGAAGCGCCGCACCGGATTCTCGAGAGTGTGGAAGATGTCGTGGCAGTGCTGGGAGCACATCGCCCAATCGTCGTCGCTCGTGAGCTGACTAAAATTCACGAGGAATTTTTGCGAGGTACTGCGGCAGAGATTCTGCAAATTCTGAAAGATCGCGGTGAGACCAAAGGCGAGATTACGCTGCTGATCGCGCCGGCTGGATCCGGCGAAATCCAGGTGCCAACGACGTCAATTCGCGATCGCGTCCAGCAACTCATACGCGACGAGAGGCTGGATGAAAAATCCGCGCTGAAAAGAGCGGCAAAAGAGCGCGGGATTTCGAAGAGCGAGGCGTACCGTGAATTTCAGAGGGACAGGCAGTAATGGCTTGTATTCCCTCGTGTTCTCGGCAGCGTTCAAAGCAGATCCCTCGACTGTGAAGGCCACCCCGGGGGCCGGGATGACCTTCTTCGTTCGGGATGACATTCGACTATTTCGTTTTTGGAAATTCGAAGCGCAGGCCCATCCTCGCGAGGATGGGCGGGCCGAGCGTCTGTAGTGGCTGGCCGCCGGCGGTCTGGGGCGACGACAGCGCGGTCGCGTATCGTTGGTTCAGTAAGTTCTCGGCGGCAGCGTAGAACTGCACGCTGTGTCCAATTTCCCTGCCGATGAATAAATCCATGATGTAGTAGTGATTCAGCAGCAGGGTGTTGATGTCGTTATCGAACTGCGAACTGGAATAGCGGCCCTGCACGCTGAGCATCAGGCGGCGCGGATTCCAATAGCGCGCCTCAAACGAAAACTGATGCCGTGGGACCTCGGGCACATTGAGCCCGTTCAATGCGGCGGATGAGTCGAGCACGGTCGAATGCGTGTACTCATATCCGGCGGAAAACTGCACTGAGCTGCTCACGTGAACGATGCCGTCGAACTCCGCCCCGACGGCGCGCGTACGCCCAAGGTTCTGGCGCTGGGCGGTGACAAGATTCGGAGTCGTTATGAGCGTGACATTGGTGATGGGATCGACGATATCGGCCCAGAAGACGGTGCTGCGCGCTTCGAGTTTGTTGTCGAAAGCGGTGGCGCGGACGCCTGCTTCGGCTCCGGTCAGACGCTCGGCGCGAAGCAGAGGATTGTTTTCGGTGAGGGTTGTCCCCTGGCGAAAGCTGCGGTACAGCTCGTTCAGCGTGGGCGCACGAAATGCGCGATAGCCGGAGAGCGTGAGCGACCAGTTGCTGCGAAGATTGCGGATCACGGAAACGCGAGGACTGAACGAGGTGTCGCTACGGTCTGAAAAATTCGTTCCGGTGATGCGAGCGGAAGGCAAGGAGATGCGCACTGTGCTGCCGTCGAAATTGCTCCAGTCGTCCCAGCGGAGGCCGGCGATGAGCAGCCATCGATCGTGAACGCGAATTATGTCCTGGCCGAAAATTCCGACTGTGCGTTGGCGACCGCCGGCGATATTGTTGGCAAAGTGAAATCCGGTCGTCGACGAAAACAACTGCTCGTCGCTGGCGCCGATGACTTCGTTGGCGTCCGCCCCGGCGATGAGGGTCTGGGATGAAAACACGTGGTTCCACTGGACAGCAGTGCCCAGTTGCTGCGATCGCACGTGCTGGATATCGGTCAGCTTCTCGGAGTTGCGGCTGGGCGCGACCGAGGAGAAAGCCTGGTCATAGCCCTGGGACTCGCCATAGACGCGAGCGCTGAGGAAGTCGTGACCGGCGATGGGAGTGTTGACTCCAGCGACTCCGAATCCTGTTCCGGTGCTGTTCTTCTGAATGGGCGTGCCGTTGTGGCGGGCTTCATCGAAAAAAGTTCCGCGCAGAAAGGCACGGCCGCCCTCTCTGATCTGGTAGCCGACGCCGGCGTCGACGGTAGCGTGCTCGGAGTTGGCCAGCGTATCTACCAGGCCACGTTGCGATTTGGGGATGAGAACGTATCCGTCGGTATGAGCCAGGCCTGCGGCCGCTTCCAGGTCCCAGCGACCGATTGTCGTGCCCACCCAGGAGGAAAGGTCAGGCGTGTTCTCGTTTCCGTAGGAAAGATCGACGGAAGCGGAAGGTTCGGCCGGCACGCGGCTGAGGAATTGCACCACGCCCCCGAGCGCGTCACTGCCGTACAGATTTGAGGCACCGCCACGAAAAACCTCAACGCTGGCGAGTTCTGTGGGAGGAATTCGGTCCCAGTACACCCAGCCGCCGAAGGGATCTACGATGGGTACCCCATCTTCGAGCACCAGCGCACGGCTTGGCCCGCTCGCACCGAGACCGCGAAGGGAAACGCCCTGGGTCGTTGGGTTTGAAACGCGACTGGTGGCGCGGCGGAAGAGATTGAAACCTGGAATCTCGCGCAGCATGTCGTCCAGGGTGAGCGCGGGGTTGGCGGCGAGGTCTTGATCGGTCAGCAAAACTGCGCTCCCGGGCGTTTCGGACAACTTCATTTCTGTGCGGGTTGCGGAAACCACAACTCGCTCGCTCGCGCCCAAAGGATGGAGAGTGAACGTGAGTTGGACAGGGCCGGAAACGGCAGACCAGCCTTGCTCTTGCGCGGAAAAGCCGGCGGCGGTCACGCGAACTGAGCCGGATGCCTCAGAAGCAGGCGAGACCGAGAAGTGTCCGAGGGAATCCGTTTTGGTGGAGGATGTGAACTGGCCGGTTTGAACTGTGACCTCGGCGTTGCTGATGGCTGCGCCGCTGCTATCGCGCACGGTGCCGGAGATCGCGACACCTTGAGCGTTTACGCGGAGAGGCGCAAAACAGAGAACGAGAAATACAATCGCAACCACTCGGGTGCAATCTGGCGAGCTGTGACCGCGCGAAGGCAAGTTCCCTGTCACCGCGAACGAGCAGTCCGTATCTGCGTAATACTTCGTGTCGTTGGTGGTGAAGCGAATCAAATATTTACCACGAAGGTCACGAAGGTACACCAAGGACCGTCGAAATATCAATGAGAGTACATGATCGATTCGAGAACCATCAAACGACGTTTTGGGACGTGAGGGCCTGGCGTGAATTTTGCCGTTCGCGCTCGAAACGATAGCGTCCACCTTGCGCGTGAGCGACCGATTCGGCAACTTTCAGGAATGCCCGTCCGGCGTGGGAGAGCGTAGCCGACTTGCGATAGATGAGCCTGAGCTTGCGATGCACGTTCAACTCCTGCACGGGGATGCGCACCAGATCGCTGCGCGCGATTTCGTCTTCGACGCTGATCTCCGGCAGAAACGCGACGCCGTTTCCCATAGCGACGAACAATTTGATCGCCTGCAGCGTCGGCAGTTCCACTCCCATATGCAGCGGCGTTTTGTATTTGCGAAAAGCCTGAATCACTTTTTCTCGGTAAGGCGAGGAGACGATATGCGCGACGAAGGACTCCGCGCCCAATTGGCGGATGCTTACGCGCGACTCGCGCGCCAGCGGATGTTTGGGAGGAACTACGAAAATCAGTTCATCGGAATACACCACGATGGATGCGAGCTCGGGGTCTTGAGGATCGTAGGTGAGCACGCCGAATTCGCACTTGTGCTGCAGGACATCGTCAGGAATCTGGCTACCCAGCGAACGTTGCACCATGATCCGGATGGCGGGATGGAGCCGGCCAAATTCGGCCAGCACACGCAGAAGGTAGAGCGCGGTGAATTCGTTGGCGCCTACTACGAGGCGGCCTTTCTGCAGCTCGCGCAGTTCAGAGAGCGCTTCTTTCGCGTTGTCGCGAAGGTTCAGCAGGCGCTCGGCGTATTCCTGCAGGACGCGGCCGGCGTCAGTGAGCAAGCCAGCGCGCGAGGAGCGGTCAAATAAGGGCTCGCCAATTTCCGACTCCAGCTTGCGAACGGCCTGACTTACCGCGGACTGAGTGCGGTAAAGCTTATCGGCGGCGCGCGAGAAGCTGCCTTCGCGGGCGACGGCGAGAAAAACTTCGAGCTGAGAAATGTCCATGCGGGCCTCCATTAATCATACTGCGAGAATCCATAAGAATTTCTTATTATATTAGCAACTCTTAACGTATTTGGAAATATAATCAACTTTTCTTTTGGTGATCCCTGCCCTACGATAAAAAGGATTATCGACGGGAGCTGGTGATGGAAAGCAACAGAATCACGATTTTCGACACGACTTTACGGGATGGCGAACAATCGCCCGGCTGCAGCATGAATGTGCACGAAAAAGCCCGGCTGGCGCGGCAGTTGGACCGCCTGGGAGTCGATGTGATCGAGGCGGGATTCCCTATAGCCTCGGACGGCGATTTTGCCGCGGTGCAGGCGGTGGCGGCAGCGGTGCCTCGTCCAATTATTGCCGCACTGGCCCGCGCCGCAAGACACGATATTGAGCGCGCGGCGCAGGCGCTGCATGCGGCGGTGCGCCCGCGGATTCACGTGTTTCTGGCGACATCAGACATCCACCTGACACACAAGCTTCGCATTTCGCGGCAGCAATGCCTGGAGCAGGCGGCGGAGGCGGTCCGCCTGGCACGCACCTACTGCGCTGACGTAGAGTTCTCGCCGGAAGATGCGACGCGAACTGATCCTGAATTTCTTATTCGCGTGCTCGACGCGGTGGTGGAAGTCGGCGCAACCACGCTCAATATTCCGGATACGGTCGGCTACACGGTCCCGGCTGAGTTTGGCGCGCTGATCACAAAAATTCGGCAAAGAGTAAAAGGAATCGAGAAAGTAACGATCTCGACGCACTGCCATAACGACCTCGGGCTGGCGGTCGCGAACTCGCTCGCGGCAGTTGCGGCTGGGGCGAGGCAGGTGGAGTGCACGATCAACGGAATCGGCGAGCGCGCCGGAAATGCATCGCTGGAAGAGATCGTGATGGCGTTTCGCGTGCGTGGCGACCACTACGCGTATGAAACAGAAATTGTCACCGAACAGCTTTATCCCACGAGCCAGATGCTGGAAGAAATCACCGGGATTGCGGTGCAGCCCAATAAAGCCATCATCGGACGCAACGCGTTCGCACACGAGGCCGGCATTCACCAGGACGGCATGCTGAAGAACCCGCTGACCTACGAAATCATGACGCCGCGTTCGGTTGGCGTTCCGGATTCAAAGCTGGTGCTGGGCAAGCACTCGGGGCGGCATGCGCTCAGTCTGCGCTGCGAACAGCTCGGATATAAATTCGAGCGCCGGGAACTGGATGAAATTTATCGGCGATTTGTCGTGCTGGCTGACGAAATCAAGCATGTGCACGATCATCACATTCTGGAACTGGTGCGGCAGGCGGATGGAGAAGCCCACCGCATCCCGCCGGGCAGGGTCGAGGCGGGGCAACTCGCGGCGGCAGCCGCTGCAGGCGCCGAGGAACATAAGCTGTTCCCGACAGGTATTCCTGCCGAATTCAGCGCAGTCCCGTTGCCTGCGAATCCGGAGAACCTGCCGGAGCAGGAAGATTATTTGTGGGGAGTGTGAGGCTTTAGGTTCTTGGCTCTTGGCTTTTGGTTCTTGGCTTTGGAGCGACGGGCGCCTCGCCCGTCGTTTTCTCTTCTGCGCTATCAATTCTGAATTACGGCAAATCCAGATCCAGCGCTCCTTCACAGTTATGTAAAATCGTTGCTTCTTGCCTGAAGATCTGATGCTTATCAGAATCACAACTCTTCCTGGAGATGGAATCGGACCGGAAGTCACCGAGCAGGCGGTCAGGGTGCTTCGCGCCATGGCCGAAGCATTCGGGCATGAACTCCAGATCGAAGAAAAGAATGCAGGTGGCGCGGCCCTGGTCGCCAGCAACGATCCCCTTCCCCAAGAGACGATTGACGGGTGCTTATCCGCGGGCGCGGTTTTGCTGGGAGCTGTGGGAGGGCCAGCGTTCGATAAATACCCGCCGAAGCTGCGGCCGGAAGCCGGGCTGCTGCGGCTGAGAAAAGAGCTGGGAGTGTTTGCGAATTTGCGCCCGGCAGTTTGTATTCCAGGTTTGGAGAACTTGTCTCCGCTCCGGGCTGAGATCGTGCGCGGCACCGACGTGATGATTGTGCGCGAACTTCTCGGCGGCCTTTATTTCGGGGAGCGGTCGACGCTCGGGGCCGATGGCTCGCGCAGGGCTGTTGACACGATGGCATACTCCGAGCCGGAGATCGAGCGAATCGCACGCATTGCTTTTAAGCTGGCTGCCGGCCGGCGGAAGAAACTCACCTCCGTGGACAAAGCCAACGTTCTCGATTGCTCGCGATTGTGGCGGGATGTAGTAAATCGCACGGCAAGGGAGTTTCCCGATGTGAAGCTCGCGCACATGTATGTCGACTCGGCGGCGATGGCGCTGGTCTCGCATCCGGCAGAGTTCGACGTAATTCTGACTGAAAACATGTTTGGAGACATTTTGTCGGACCAGGCGGGGGCGGTGGTGGGTTCGCTGGGCATGTTGCCATCGGCGAGCATCGGCGGAAAAGTTGGACTGTATGAGCCGATTCACGGTTCGGCTCCCGACATTGCAGGCAAGGGCATCGCAAACCCGCTGGGCGCGATTCTTTCGGCAGCGATGCTGTTGCGGCATTCATTTCAGCTGGAAGAGGAAGCGGCTGCAGTCGAAAGCGCAGTGCGGGAAAGTCTGGCTAAGGGGGCCCGCACTCGCGATATTGCGGGAGCAGGGTCGGCGCTGGGTACGAAGGAAATGGGGGAGTTGGTGTATAAGGCGGTGGCGAAGACTAGTGGCTAGTTGTGCTTCGCGTGCTTCGTTACCCGGAAGCGTGAGCGCCCGTGCCGGAAGGCAACTAGCGTGGGCTCTGGGCTGGGGTAGTTGCGCCGGATCGGCGCGTTCTTCGTCAATACCAGTGATTCGGCACGAGTGAACTCGTGCCCTTCCCGGTCGTGGTGCTTCACTGCCGACCACAGATCCGTTCGACTGGGGTAAGCAATTCAGAACGAACCGCTTGCCTTCACTCCTATATTCAACGCACAAGCGGCACGAGTGAACTCGTGCCACTTCCCGAATGAACTCGTACCACTCCCGCGTTCCCTAGTGCGTGCTTCATTTCTCCCCAGTCCCTAGTCCTTAACTCGCGATAAGTTCCAAAAAAAGATTGGTGGTGCAAACAATCATCCGGCGGTTGTTTCAGTACAATTCTTCTGGCTTGCGATTCGAGGCAAGCGACAGGAGCAGCTCATGACGTTAAGCCCGCAGTCGTGGGGACTGGCAGTACTTCGCGTGGTGGTGGGAATCGTGTTTGTGGCGCACGGTTATCAGAAACTGTTCAGCATCGGCTTTCACGGCGTGGCTGGGATGTTCGGGCACATGGGAATACCTTTGCCGGGATTTTTCGCGGTGGTGGTTACGCTGGTGGAATTCGTGGGCGGAATCCTCCTGATCGTAGGAGTGGCGACACGGGTTGCGGCGGCTCTCATCGCGGTCGACATGATCGTAGCAATTCTTTTTGTGCACCTGAAGAATGGATTCTTCAATCCCCACGGGATCGAGTTTCCGCTGACCGTGCTTGCCTCCATGGTTTGCCTAGTGATTGCGGGCGGAGGAGCCCTGTCCCTGAAGGGCTAGTGAGGCACGTTAAGGTGGCGCGGCTTCTTGCCGATTGAGCTCAAGTGCAGAATTACTGCCGCGGTGCGATAGCGGATTGCCGCTTTAGGGTCAGAGAGATTTTTCATCAGCCGGCTGATCGAGTTCGGATCACGCCGTTGAGCGAGCGCATCCAGAGCAGCCAGACGGACGGACTCATCATTATCAGCCAAGGCAGTCTGAATGAGCGCGTCTTCGGAGACAGGGTCCGAATCATCCGCCAGAAACCGGGCCGCGATGGCACGAACCGGCGCGCCGTCGTTTTTCCGGATTGTCCGGTAGGCCTCATAGCCCATGCCACCGTAGGGAACGAAGCCGATTCCTTCCTCAAAACCGATTTTTGCCAGCTCTCTTGGATCCTTGACGCGATTCAGCTGCGACTGTATTAAACCCACACTGCTCTTTCGATCTCCCATCAAGATAGCGTAATAAACCTGATAAGCAGAGGGGTCCTTAAGCAGCATCAACGAATGGGCTGCCGACAACACAACCGATATCTCAGGATCGTTGAGCGCCTCTTTCAAAGCGGGAATGGAGCTATGCGCATGTTGCTGCCCGAGAACGACGGCAGCGGCAGCGCGCACGTGAACATCCTTATCCTTGAGTGCGGTGAGGGCAAATCCAGTTGCCCTGCGATTTGAAGGAAGAAGAGAGAGAGCTTGCACGGCAGCCTCGCGATTCCAGGCGTGTCTATCGTCGAGCCCGCTGCGCAGCACCTGCCAGGATTGTTCCTGGGGATCTTGTTGGGGTTGATCCTGAGCGAAATACAGGTTCGAAGAGAATAAAAGAGTCAGCAGCAAGATCGCACGCCAGACAAAGGACACAAGCCCTCCGGTGAATGGGATGAATTCGATCGAGGCCGGATCAGCGCCGGGCGCTTCTTTTACGGTTAACTCTCGGCCGCGGCTGTTTTGGTTCCGGGCGCCGGTCCGCGAAAACCCGCGCGAAGATGGCGTCGATGTGCCTCAGCTGGCGCTTGAGGTCAAAGGCACGCTCGACGGCCTTCGCCGGAACACGTCCGGTGATTTCAGGATCCTTGAACACCAGTTCGCGAAAGTTGAGGCCTTCTTTCCAGGCGCGCATGGCGTGGCCTTGCACCAGGCGATATGCATCTTCCCGCGAGAGTCCCTGCTCAACCAGTTCCAGCAGCAGCTGACCGCTGAACACCAATCCTCCCGTGCTTTCCAGGTTCGCTTTCATCCGCTCTGGATAGATGAACATTGTGTCCAGGAGGTTCGCTGTTTTATCCAACATGTAATCCAGGAGAGTAGTGGAATCGGGCAGGATAATGCGCTCGACGGAGGAGTGGGAGATGTCGCGCTCGTGCCAGAGGGCGACGTTCTCGAATCCAGCCTGGGCATTCGAGCGCACGACGCGGGCCAGGCCGCTGATCTGCTCGGCGGTGACCGGATTGCGCTTGTGGGGCATTGCCGACGAGCCTTTCTGCTTGTCGCTAAAGAACTCTTCGGCCTCGCGGACCTCGGTGCGCTGGAGGTGGCGGATTTCGGTGGTGACCTTGTCGAGAGTGCAGGCGATCACGGCAAGCGTGGCGAGATAATTCGCGTGGCGATCGCGCTGGATGACCTGCGAAGAGATGGCAGCAGCTTTAAGTCCGAGACGGGCGCACATTTTTTCTTCCAGCTCCGGGCTGAGGTGCGCGAATGTGCCGACGGCGCCGGAAAATTTTCCGACGCGCATATCTTCGGCGGCGCGATCAAAACGCTCGATGTCGCGCTGCACTTCGGAATACCAGTTCGCCAGCTTAAAGCCGAAGGTAACCGGCTCGGCGTGGATGCCGTGAGTACGGCCGATCATAGGCGTGTCTTTGTATTCCCACGCCAGCCGCTTAAGCACGTCTGAAAGGCGGCGCAGATCGGCGGCGATGATCGTCGAAGCCTGCTGAATGAGCAGCGACTGCGCGGTATCGACTACATCGTTGGAAGTGAGGCCGTAGTGGAACCAACGCGACTCGGGGCCAACGATTTCCGCGACCGCGGTGGTGAAGGCGATCACATCATGGCGGACTTCGGCTTCGATTTCGCGAATGCGCTCCAATTCGAAATCAGCGCGTTCCCTGATGGCGCGAGCCGCTTCTTTGGGCACAATGCGCGCCTCCGCCAGGGTTTCGGTGGCGGCGATTTCGACCTCCAGCCAGGTTCGGAAGCGATTTTCTTCTCCCCAAATCCTCGCCATCTCGGGACGCGTATATCTTGGAATCACCGCCAACTCCTCTCGCTCGCCCTAAAAGTGGGAACCACGGATTCTAAACGCGACCCCACTCACATGACTACTGTTGTGCAACATTGTGGAAATTGGGCGCATTGATCGCACGACAAATATCGTGATACGATAGTGACTGAAAAGTATTCTAACGGCGATATAATTCGCGCCATGGAGAAAACCCTTACGCTTCGCGACTATCAGTCTCTGGCGGAGTTTCGCCACCAGATTCGCCGCTACCTGCGTTTCAGTGAAAAGGTGGTTCGCAACGCGGAACTGGAACCGCGGCAATACCAGATGTTGCTGGCCCTGAAAGGGCTTCCTCCGGACGTGCGGCCCCGCATCGCCGAATTGGCTGAACGGTTGCAGATCCAGCACCACAGCGCCGTAGAGTTGACCGACCGCCTGGAGAAAAGCGGGTTAGTGCGGCGGCAACGCGGCAGCAAAGACCGGCGTGAAGTCCTGGTGTTGCTCACGCCAGCAGGCGAGAAAGTCATACGCGATCTGGTGCTTTACCATCGCGCAGAATTGTCCACTCGAGGACCGGCCCTACTCGACGCTTTGCAAGGGGTTCTGCGAAACAATGGAAAATTCTCAAGCTGGGCCAAAAAACGAAAAGCTTAAACCGACCTAATGCCTCAGAACGAATCCTCCTCCGGAAATATCATCAGCGCCCCCAAAGAGAGCAAGGCCCAGCTCGCGGTAACCGGAGTAAACACCGCGGCCGCACCTCCACAAGAACCGGCCGGTTTCAGAATTGTGCTCGTTTCTTTTCTCGCGGGCGGCATTGGACTGGTTGCCGGGTGCATTGCGTTTCTACTCTACAGGCTGATTGGGCTGTTCACGAATATCGCGTTTTATGGGCATTTCAGCGCGGCCTTTATCAGCGCGCGGCATAACCACCTTGGCTTGTGGGTGATTCCCATTCCGGTAATCGGGGGCTTGATCGTCGGGATCATGGCCAAGTACGGAACTCCGAAGATCAAGGGCCACGGAATTCCCGAAGCCATGGAAGCAGTGCTGGTGAATCGCAGCCGCATTCAGCCGCGGGTGGCGATTCTAAAACCGATCTCGGCCGCCATCGCAATTGGCACGGGCGGCCCCTTCGGTGCTGAAGGGCCGATCATTCAGACCGGCGGAGCAGTCGGATCGCTGGTTGGGCAGATCATGCATACGACGGCGGCGGAGCGGAAGGTGCTGCTGGCTTGTGGTGCGGCGGCCGGGATGTCGGCGACTTTCAATACGCCTATCGCCGGAGTGATTCTGGCGATCGAGTTGCTGCTGTTCGAATTCCGATCGCGGTCATTTATTCCACTGGTGATCGCCAGCACTCTGGCCACGGCAGTTCACATGCAATTGCTGGGCGCGGGGCCGATGTTCAGTGTGACCGCTTTGAATTTCGATGTGCCGCGAGGGCTGCCGTTCTACTTGCTGCTGGGCGTGATTTGCGGGCTGGCGGCAGTCGGCTTCACGCGGCTGCTCTACTGGACGGAAGACCTGTTTGAGAAGCTTCCGGTGGACGAACTCTGGTGGCCGGCAATTGGCGCGCTGGGCTTGGGAATTATCGGGTACTTCGTTCCGCGCGTGCTGGGCGTCGGATACGACACGATCGGCGACATTCTGAATGCGAACCTCGGGCTGAAGCTGCTGATAGTTGTGATGTGCGCCAAAGCCATTGCTCTGGTGATTTCGCTGGGGTCGGGGACCTCGGGCGGACTGCTTGCGCCCATGTTCATGTCGAGCGCGGCACTGGGCGGCGTGTTCGCCATGGTATTCGACAAGCTGGCGCCGTCGGCGCACCTGTCGGCGGGTGCATTTGCGCTGGTCGCCATGGGCGCCGTGTTTGGGGCGGCATCGCGCGCAACTTTTTCGTTCATCATCTTTGCTTTTGAAATTACCCGCGACTACAACTCGGTTTTGCCGCTCATGCTGGTGAGCGTCATCGCCGATGGTATTTCCATGCTGCTTATGCCTAGCGCGTCGATCATGACGGAAAAGCTGGCGCGCCGGGGATTGCGAATTCATCAAGACTACGAGGCGGACGTTCTCCACTACACCTGCGTGGCCGACACCATGGACCGGGAGGTACCGACAATTTCCTCGGAAATGCGTTTGAGCGATCTCGCTGAGCGGGTTACGCGCGGAGATGCTGAGGTGAGGCGCCATCAGGCGTTGCTGATTCTGGATTCGGACGGCAAGCTGGCAGGCATTATCACGCGCGGCGACATGCTTCGGGGGCTGGAACAAAACCCTGCGATGAGCGTGCTCGATGCCGGCTCGAAAAACGTAGTCGTAACTTTCCCGGACGAGGCGCTGCACGAGGCATCAGAGAAGATGCTGCGTTATAACATCGGACGGCTGCCGGTGGTCGATCGCGCCGATCAGCGCCGGGTGGTTGGATATCTCGGGCGGCCGGGAATTATGGCGGCGCGGCTGCGAAAATTCGAGGAAGAAAACGTGCGCGAGCCGGGCTGGTTTCGTGGATTTCGCCGCAGCGCCGGGTAGGAACTCTCGAACTGCCAACGACCGTTTGGGCGGGAATTCAGCTTGAAAACCCAATTGGCCCGGCCACTCACCGGGAATATCAGCTCCTGCGAGAACTGCGCCGGGTGCTGAAGCGCTCCCGACTTCGGCCGGGCTTCGTATGCCGGCTGCAGCGCCAAATGCCTTGACAACGGAGCGGAACCCATGATTCAATCAGCAGCCCATAAGCGGTCTGCAAGTACCTAACACACACTGGACGTCATCATCTTTTTCCGCATTGTTCGCTCTGAGGTGAAAGGAGATACCCGTGTTGAAGAAAACTGGAATCACAGGACGCTCGTTTTCAGTTTTGTTCTTAGTAGCGGCTGTTTTGGCGGTAGAGATCAGCATTGCCACGAGTGTATTCGCACAGGTCGAGTCGGGAACCATCAACGGCACTGTCGTCGACAGCAGCGGGGCGGTGCTTCCCGGAGCACGCGTGACCATCACCAATGCAGCGACCAATCAAGCCCGCACTACGGTAACGAATACCAGCGGCCAGTATTCCGTGCCTTTCCTGGCGCCCGGGACTTACAAGGTGGAAGCCTCGAAGGACGGCTTCGCGAATGTGGTTCGCAGCGGCCTGGCTCTGCAGGTGGATCAGACCCTCGGAATCAACCTCACGCTTAAGCCAGGATCCGTGCAAGAGACGGTGGAAGTAACCGGCCAGGAGCCTCCGCTGCAGACGGAGACCGCGACGCTGGGCAACGTCGTAGACAGCCAGCAAGTGCAGACCCTTCCGTTAAATGGACGAAACTTCATGGACCTGGCGAGCCTCACCGCCGGCACCACACCCGCCGAGCCTGGCTCGCGAAACCAGGCAGAGGGCGGCTTCTCCTCCAACGGCAATCGCAGCTATGACAACAACATCATGCTCGATGGCGTGGATAACAATAGCCTCTCTCCCGACCTGCGCAACGGCACCGACTTCATGGTCCAGCCGCCGCCGGATGCTATCCAGGAATTCAAGGTTGAAACCAATGGGTACGGGCCGGAGTTCGGGCGTGGCGGCGGCGCTGCCGTCAACATTGCCATCAAATCCGGCGGAAACGCCTTTCATGGAGATGCTTGGGAATACCTGCGCAACGAGAAATTCGATGCCCGGAATTTCTTCGATACAACCGATCCGAAAAAGCCCTCCTATAAGCAGAACCAATTCGGTTTCACATTCGGTGGACCGATCGTCAGGAACCACACCTTTTTCTTCGGCGATTATCAGGGCACACGTATCCGCAACGCGGAAACCTTCGTATCGCCAGTGCCTAGCCTGGCCGAAAGGACCGGCGACTTTACCGACGGCTTCCTCGGCACGCCGACAGATCCGGCTACTGGCCAGCCAATCACTCCAAGCGATCCCAACCTCGATCCGCTGGCCTTGAAGCTGGCGCAGCTTTATCCTGCCCCGAATATTCAAGGCATTCCGGGGGTACAACCTGCGGAGTTTATTTACAACCCCGTACAAGCAACCAATTCCGACCAATTCGATGTTCGTGTTGATCATTCTTTCGGCGACTCCACACCCGTATTCGTACGCGTCAGCCGTTCGAAGCAGCATTTGAACAATCCTGGCCAATTGCCCGGGCTGGCTCTGGGGGCGCCCGGAACACTGCAAGGCAACACCATGCAGAACGACTCAACCGGTGTCGCCATCGGTATCACGCACGTCTTCAGCCCGGCGGCGGCTAACGATCTGCGAATCGGTTATGCGCGGTTGCACATCACTCAACTGCCTTTCTTCGGCAACGTCAACACCGACGCGCAGCTTGGCATTCCGGGCATACCGTTTAAGCCGGGCTTTACCGGCGGTCTGCCCGTGCTTACTTTCAGCGACGTGCAACAACTGGGCGCGGAAGGTTGTGTGCCTACGGTCGAAATCACGAATGTGTACACTTACCGCGACGTCTTCAGGCTGACTCGGGGCAGGCACAACTTAAGTATGGGCTTTGAGGGACGCCCGTCGGAGTTCACGATCTTTCAGCCTTGTGATGGCCGCGGTCACTGGAACTACGGAAGCGAATTCACCGGCTCCGGATTCGGGGACTTTCTCCTGCAGCTTCCCGACTCGGCAGATCTTGCCACACTCCATAACATCGACTACAAACGCTCCAACTATGGCGTATTTTTCGGCGATAACTGGTATGCAACCGCCCGCCTCAACCTAAATCTGGGACTGCGCTGGGAGTACCACAGCCCAGTGTGGGAAAGAAATAACGAACAAGCCTCTTTGGGCTATGACAACAACTACTATGTTTCTAGTTCAGTGAACCTGCCACCCGGTTTCATTTTCCCTGTGAAACCAAGTCCCTGGGGGAAGTATTTGAATGCGCCCCATCGCAAGGATTTCGCACCACGCTTGGGTTTTGCTTACCAGATGAACAAGGCCACGGTCGTTCGCGGCTCTTACGGTATTTTCTGGCAAGCCGAGGAGATCGGCACATACAGCAATCCCAGTCCGGGATTCAATCCTCCTTTCTACATCGATGCCGTGTTTAACGCGCCGAGTTCTACGGCTGTGAACCCCACAGTGAATAAACTCTCGAATGGTTTCCCGGCAAACGCAATCACCTCGGGATTCGATCCGACCAGCGTAGGCTATACACGGCTTCAGCCGAATTTTGCCGATGGATACGTACAGGAATGGAACCTGACCGTGCAGCGTCAGATTGGAGCCAGTTCCAGCATCGAGGCGGCTTACATGGGTAGCAAGGGCACGCATCTGATCAACGGCGCTGCCGGCAATCAGGCTACGCCGACTCCCGACCCAAACAGTCCAGTCGATCCACGGCGGCCTATTCCGTTCTTGTCCGCAGAGACGTTTGATATTTTTTCCAACGCTTACTCCCACTACAACGGCTTGGGAATCACGTTGCGCCGGAACTTTTCGCACGGTTTCAGCGCCAATCTGGCCTATACCTGGAGCCACGCTCTGGATATCGCGTCCAGTTCAAATCTGGGGAGCGGAAACAACGGTTTTTACCGCACAGAGTCCAATCTCAATTTGGAGTATGGAAACGCGGATATCGACCAGCGGCACCGCCTCACGGCATATTACATCTGGCAACTTCCTTTTGGCCGTGGCAGCGCCTTGGCTCGTAACGCCTCGGGCGTGCTGAACGGCATCATCGGCGGCTGGACCACGTTAGGAATCTGGAGTTGGCATACCGGCAACTACTTTACCCCCGTACTTAGCGCCGACTACTCCAATTCGAACTCGCAGAGCCCCAGGCCAGACCTGGCCTGCAATCCCAATGACCACGCTCCTCACCAAATCAACGAATGGGTCAATAACAGCTGCTTTATCCTGCCGGCGCAAGGCACGTTCGGCGATGCGGGGCGGAATATTCTGCTCGGACCGAGCTTCTTCGATTCCACGCTTTCTTTGTTGAAAGAATTTCATGTCACGGAGTCGAAGTATTTTCAGTTCCGAGCTGAATTCTTTAACGCCTTCAACCATCCGGACTTTACCGGTATCAGCGGTTTGACTGTCGGTGCTCCGCCCGAGGTCAGCCCCGGTACGCCGCAGACCGGCACCGTGGATACTTCGCAGGCGAGCGTCATCCGGAGTGCGTTCGCACCGCGGCAAGTGCAGTTCGCGCTGAAGTTCTATTTTTGAACTGTGGGGCATAGAACAAATGCAAGGTGATCTCCGGCGGGTTGTACCCGCGGCGGTTTCCGCCGCGGCTTGCATTCTTGTCGGACTACTTGGACATGCTCCACGGGCGTCGGCGCAAGCTAATGCCAGACTTGTCGCACCCCTGCTTCAGCAGCGCTTGCAAAGCGAGGCGGTTGTGGCGGAGCAGCTACGCCATTTCATGATGGCCCGCGTTCCGCCCTTGCATCTTCCAGGCAGCCCGAACCAGTGGACAGCCGAAGCGGAGCGGCTTCGGGCGCACGAATTGTCGGTCATCTATCACGGCTGGCCGCAGAACTGGATCGATGCCCCGCCAAAATTTGAAGAAATCGGAACACTGGAAGGCCGAGGTTACCGGATCCGCAAGCTGCGTTACGAAGTGGTTCCCGGGATGTATTCCGCGGCGCTGTTATATGAGCCCGAACACGTATCGGGCAAATTGCCGGCGGTGCTGAACCTGCATGGCCACGGGCCCGGCGGCAAGGCGGTCGAGCATAAGCAGAAACGCTGCATCAATGAAGCCCGGCGTGGCATGCTGGCGCTCAGCCTGGAATGGTTCGGATTCGGGGAATTAAGTTCTCCTGACAACGACCACAGCTTCGTAGGCCACATGGACCTCGCCGGAGCTAACGGGCTGGGTTTGTTCTATCTCGAAATGCGCCGCGGCCTGGATTATCTGTATAACGACCCGCGGGTTGATCGCTCGCGGATAGCGGTTACCGGCCTGTCTGGCGGCGGATGGCAGACGATCGTGCTCAGCTCGCTGGATCCGCGCGTCACTGTGGCAGTCCCCGTGGCAGGCTTTTGCTCGCTAACCACCGCCATCGAGCACCCCGAGTACGCCGGCGACGACGCCGAACAAAACGCCAGCGACTTTCGCCAAGGCATTGACTACGCACAGCTGGCGGCCATGCGCGCGCCGCGTCCCACTCTCCTTATGTACAACGCTGAGGATGATTGCTGTTTTCGCGCCGGCGTGGTTCAACAAGGCGTCTATTTCGACATTCAGCCGTTTTTCAAACTCTTCGGCCAGGAACAGAACCTTCGCTGGCATGAGAATTACGTGCCGGGCACTCACAACTATCAGCGCGACAATCGCGAAGCGCTTTACGGTTTCTTGAACTCCATCTTTGGGCTCAACACCTCGGCGGTTGAAGATCAAGATACAGATGGAGAAGTCAGGAGCTACGAAGATCTGGTGGTGGGCCTGCCCAAGGACAACCTGACGATCCTAGGCTTGGCGCGAAGCCTGGCAAAAACGAATCACAAAAACGCTGACGCGGCTAACCTCAATGCCAATCGGGAACTGCTTCGCGGCATCACCCGCTATAGTCCGGTGAAGGTGGAGCATGCCAGGGTGATTAGCAGCATCGCAACCAAAGGGATCGAAAGTTACGGCTATGTCTTCGATTTCGACAACGGGTTGAGTGCGGCCGGTGTGCTGTTCCGATCTTCGGAAACTGCAGATGATGCGCCCGCGACGATCCTGATCTCCGATGACGGTATGCGGGCGGCGACCGACGATGTTACTAATCTCGCCTCTAGCGGGAAGCGCGTTCTCGCCCTCGAGCCGCTCTTTTTCGGCCAGAGCATTCCCGGCACCGGCGACTTAGGAGTTTCTTCCTATTCGCAGATGCTCAATGGTCTTGGAGAACGAGCGCTCGGCTTGGAGGCTGCTCAATTAACCGCGATAGCCGAGTGGCTGAACACCGGATTACAATACGGCAGCCCAAGTCCCGGTTTGCCGGTTGCGAAAAAAAACACACGTGCTCCGATGGCTCTGCTCACCTCCGGACCGCGATCGGAATCGGTGGCGCTGACTTCCGCGGCGCTCGAACCGCAGTTGTTTTCTTCGATTGACGCGCGGCGTTCGATCGGGAGCCTGCAATATGTTCTGGATCGCCCGCTTAAGTACGGGGACGTACCGGAACTGATGTGCCTCGACCTCTTTCGCAACTTCGACTTTGACGTGCTGGAAACACTCGCCGCGCCCACAAAAATACATCTCAACGCAGCGGCCACGTCACCGATCACGTGGTAGCGGTCCGCGTCATCTGACTAAGCCCGCCGGCAAGACGGCTCAACTCTCTACCGGGTGGTCCTGTATCTCTTCGGTCGCGGGATTCCAATATTGCTTTCTGCCCGACCAATACGCCTCGGTCGACATGATGCAAGCGACGGAATGGGAGAAACCGTTGTCGACGGTGGCATGCGGCTGCTGGCGTGAGCGCATGCACTCGAACCAGTTCGCCGTATGTTCCAGCGTCAAGTCGCCCTGGCCCATGGGCGGAAGCTTGGTGTCACCGGGCAGCAAAATGTCTTTCGCTGACCGCTGCTTCTCGATCTCCGGGTTGTCTTCGTGATTGCCTTTCTCCTCAACCAGGCTGTAGCGCGGGCTGCCCTCACCGCCGTAGTTAAAGAGGGTCGCTTTCTTACCCATGAAACGTGTGAATGAGGGGGCATCGTTGCCGAAGCTGGTTGAGTAACTCAACAGAAATTCTTTGGGATATTCCAGCAGCGCCTGGAATGTGTCGGCATTCTCGCGGCCATCGTGCCAGGCAAAAATACCACCGTTGGCCACGACGGACTTAGGGTAGTTGTCATTCATGAACCAATGCACCAGGTCGATCGCATGACTCATCCACTGGTCTGGAATACCGCTGGAGAACTCTTTATACAAGCGGAACTCGCAATAAATCTGCGGATCAAAGGGGCGATAAGGCTTGGTCATCAGCCATTTGCGCCAATCGGTGTCCTGCTCCTTCACCTGTTTGGATTCTGGCCGCCCACGCCACCGCGGCCCGTGGTAATTCCATACGATTTCAACTTTGCTTACATCTCCAAGCACTCCGGTTTGCACCAAGTCGTGCGCAGCGCGGGGATAGGGTTCGCTGCGATGCTGTGTGCCCACCTGCACAATTCGACTATGTTGCTTGACGGCATCCCGCGCTGCTTTCGCTTCCGCGAGAACGTTTCCCATAGGCTTTTCAACGTAAGCATCTTTGTCAGCTTCCGCGGCCAATTTCAAAATAGGGGAGTGTGAATGCTCGGGCGTCGAGATAACCACCGCATCGACGTCCTTGAGCGCGAGAACATCCTCGAGATACTGAAACGGACGGGGCGCGCGGCCATAGTAGCTGGTATTTTGTTTGACCGCGCGGTCGCGGTGCGCGTTCCACAAATCACATACCGCCGTCATCTCCACGTTGTGCGTGTCCTTGTGACGTGAAATTACCCAAGCCAGCTCCTGGCCGCGGCTCCCCGGGCCGATATGGGAGAGCGAGATTCGGTCATTAGCGCCCAGAATTCTGGCGTAAGAAATCGCGCTGGGTATGACTGCGGCTCCGATCAGCGCCGCTGATCCGGTGAGGAAAGTCCTGCGGTCCGTTTTTGCCTCTGATGTGCTCATTAAGCTCCTTCCGCCAAGATCGCGGTGTGTGACGGCGAATATACTTACGCGTGCTCGCAGGAATGTCAACCCGGCTTTTGCGGGACTTTGATAAGTTCTGGCGGCCGCCGTGGTAATATTTTTTCCCACTTCGCAAAGGAGCCAAACAATGAAAGTTATCCTGGCTGTTGCAGTCCTGTTTTTCGTCTGCCTTGGGGAAGCACAAACTACCGCCAAAACTTCAAGTGCGGAGGACTCCGATTTGAAGAGCACCGAAAAGCAGTGGGTAGCTGCCTATTTTGCCGGTGATTCAAAGACACTCTCCAGTTTTGAAACTGATGACTTCACGGTCATTGCCAGCGGCCAAAGCGAGACGAAAGCACAGCAACTCGCTGAAGTGGAAAGCCGCGGCCCGATCGGAGCTCCACAGGAGACTCTTGAGGAAGACATTCGCCACTTCGGGGACGTGGCACTGATTACTGGATTAAGTGGCGGCTCGAACATACGCTTCACAGCTGTTTGGCTAAAGCAGAACGGTTCCTGGAAGATCGTACATTTGCACTACTGCATGGGAGATTGACCGATGCTGGGCCGGAGACCTATCGCGCAGCTCTCATGCGTGATGGCCGACTGCACTTGTGCTCGCGGATCGGGTTCGGACTCGGTGCCCGCTCCAAAACCAAACATTGCCCGAAGGTGAAATGCGGGAGGCGCGGGGCTGCTGCCGCTTTCCTTTTAACGAAGTTACTGGTCAGTGCTTTTTCTGGGCTTCGAGGATGAGCGGCTTGAGCGCTTGTGAGGAGACGCCGAGGGTCCCTCCGGAAAAGCCGTCGATGTAGGCGGCATTGACTCCGATGACTTCCCCGTGCGAATTGAACACCGGACCGCCGCTGGCGCCGTGCGCGGTGGGAGCGTCATAGATCAGCTTGTCGCCGACCACATCACCCAAGTGCCCGCAGGTGGCGGAGGGCCGGATCAGCGAAAGCGCCGCCAGCTCTCCCGCAGTTCCCTGATCGTCACGCCGAAATGCCAGCCTCGCGTACACCGGCGTGGGGGCTTTCGCCATCATTCCGAGAACTCCCATGGGATAGCCAACGACTGCAACCAACTCTCCGGCATTCGGGGTTTCTGACGCTAGCGGCACCGGTTGCAAGGGGGACAGGGGCCGCGGACCCATTCGCACCACCGCCAGATCACCGTCGGTGGACAGGGCCGCAGGAGTGAGACTCACAGGTGTGGGCGAATCAGGAAAATATGCGACCAGCTTTTCGAGAGAGGGGGTCGCTCCCTTGGCAATCAGAACGTCGGAATCGGGATCGCCATACCATGGTTCCGCGACGTGGCGGTTCGTGGCAATTAATCCATTCGCAACTACGAATCCGGTTCCCGAGATGCGGGTGCGCTGGAGCGGCTTTTGATGGGGAAATCCAACCTGATAAATGCCGAAAATGTAGCAGATCGAGTTGCGATACCGGTTCAGAACTAACGATGGCATCGCCTGTTCCTGCTTAAGCTGGTTGACTTCCTCGGTAAGGGTGCGGACCTGCTGCTGCAAATCGCCTGAGCGTCGGGGCAAAAGGTAGTGGATGAGTACGAGAGCGGTGATGGCGAGAAACAATATGAGCGCGGCTTGAAGGAGTCGTTGCCAGGCCCCGCAGACCGGTTCTTCTTCGAAGTTGAGCTGCTCAGCCATGCGGAATAACGGCGTGGCCAGTGGTCAGAGAAGCCAGGTTCTGCTATACGTCTGACCACCGGGCACTGCCATTCGATCAGGGGAGGAGAAACTTGCGTTCTGTTTATATTCTCGCTATTGCAGGTTACCGGCTAGGGTACCGAAGGCGGTGTACCGGCGGTGCGGGGGTCGACGCGTTCCCGAATGGGCAACCGGGAGAACTGCGACGGGAACGCATTCATTGGAGTATCGTGTACAAGGAATCTGTGAACGAAGGGAACCAAAACGGCAGGAATGGGTGGGTTCGCATGGAGCCCCTTTTCGACCCTTTGAAAATGGAGCACCAGTGACCGGTCGCTTTGTTCTGAAAATCGGCGATCATCTCGAGAATCCCGAAACGAAGAGATACTATACCGAGAAGAACTTTTCCGAGGTCGCGCCCCGGTACGATCTCATCACTAGAGGACTTTCTTTCGGACGTGACGCAGCGTGGAAGCGCACTCTGATTTCATTGCTTCCCGCTCACGAGTCGCCGGTTTGCGTTGATCTCGCCTGCGGAACCGGCGACGTGGCGTTTCTGCTCGCCGGCAAATACCCGGGTGGCCGCATCACCGGAGTGGACATCACCGAGGCGATGCTGGACATTGCCCGTCACCGCAATATTCATCCGAACGTCAGTTTCGCCAGGCAGGATATGGGAACGCTTGACATCGTTTCCGAATCCGTCGACATTGTCACCGGTGGCTACGCGCTGCGGAATGCAGCCGACCTCGGCACAGCTATCGACGAAATCAGCCGCATTCTGAAAGCGGGCGGCGTTGCGGCCTTTCTCGATTTCTCGAAACCGGGCGGAAATGTTCCACAGAAGATCGAATACTGGGTCCTGAAGGCATGGACAGGAATGTGGGGCGTGCTTCTCCACCGCAATCACGAAGTCTATAGCTACATAGCCGAAAGCCTCCAACGCTTCCCCGACCGCCAGCACTTGCGAAATATTTTCCGTGAAAAAGGGTTTTCTCTGGTCGAGTCGCATCTCTTTTTTGGGGGAGTCACTGAACTGCTGGTGGTCCAAAAAACTGCCGCCGCGCCGTGACCTGTCAGCTGATCGGATACATTCCTTAACTTCTGTTATCTGGCCGGTCGCGCATTGATTTTTTGCGGCGGCGAGCGAGGCACAAAAATTGCCCATGAAATCTTAGTCCGTCGGGAGTACCATTTCGCCATGACTCTCACTCGTAGGTCGTTTATTGCTCTTTCTGCTGCGCTGCCGTGGGCGCTGAAAGCACGGGCAGCATCGTCCTCAATCCCGGTTGGTCTCGAATTGTATTCCGTTCGCGAGGAACTGAAGAGGGATCCCGAAGGCACGGTGCGCGCCGTCGCGCAAATGGGATATCAGTGCGTGGAGTTCTACGCTCCGTATTTCGAGTGGACCGAGACGCAGGCCAAGCAAATGCGCAAGCTCATGAACGATCTCGGGATTCGGTGCTACTCGACGCACAACGACGAGAATTATTTCGACGCCGACAAAATCAGCAAAGCGCAAGAGCTGAATAAAATTCTTGGCTGCAAGTACATGGTGCAGGCGTGGTCCGATCCGAAGCCGAATGCCGACGGCTGGAAGATGCTGGCCGACAAGCTGAACATGATTGCCGACAAGATCGAGCCGGCGGGGTTGAAGCCGGGCTATCACAACCACGATGCCGAGTGGCGGCCGGTGGATGGCGTGAAGCCGATGGAGATTTTGGCGAAGAACACGAAGCCGTCGGTCATGCTGCAACTCGATGTGGGCACATGTATCGAGGCGGGATCGGACCCGGTGGCGTGGATTCGATCGAATCCTGGCCGGATTCATTCACTGCATTTGAAGGAGTGGTCGCATGATCCGGCGAAAGGCTATCACGTTCTATTCGGCGAGGGTGACGCCAAGTGGAAGGACATTTTTGCCGCAGCCGAAAGCGTCGGCGGAGTTGAGTATTACCTGATTGAGCAGGAAGGGAGCCGGTACCCGGAACTGGAAACGGCGAAGCGGTGCTTGCAGGCGTATCGGGAGGCGCGGGCTTAAGTGGCCTCTAATCAATCGCCTATGCTCGTATTTGTCTATAATGTCCATTTTGTCTAAAATAGACCGATGAGGGCTATCTCCGCCACAGAGGCTAAACAGCGCTTTGCTGCTCTCCTAGACGCCGCCCAACGCGAACCAGTTGTGATCCGTCGTCAAAACCGCGACGTGGCTGTAATTATCTCCGCTCAGCAGTATGAACGCATTCGCAAACAGAATATCGCGGAATTCCAGAAGTTTTGTGATCGCGTTGGCGCCGAGGCCGTGAAACGAGGGATGACGGAAGAAATTCTGGCTGACATCCTGAAGGACTGATGCCAATTGGCCAGCGCATTGTCGCCGACACTAACGTGTTGGTGAGTCGGCTGATACTGCCGCAGTCTGTGTCAGCGCAAGCGATCAGGCGAGTCGAATTGGAATCGCTCCTTCTGTTTTCCGATGCGACCATGATCGAACTAGCCGACGTTCTGGCGCGCTCCAGGTTCGATCGGTATGTCAGCCGCGAAAATCGTGAGCGCTTTGTCCTCAATCTCTGTGTCCTCGTCGAGTTTGTTCCTATCATTCAAGGCGTGCGCGAATGCCGCGATCCTGACGACGACAAGTTTTTGGAAGTTGCTCTGAATGGACGCGCAGACCTGATCATCACCGGGGATGAAGATTTGCTGGGGCTGAATCCGTGGCGGGAGATTGGGATTGTGAGCCCGGGGGAATATTTAAATACGTAGGCATTGGGAAATTGTGCTTTTTCGGGGCTACATTGATGAGAGTTACAAGAAGAAAACTACATCGTCGCTACGCGAACAAGAATTCCTTCGTGCGCAGCTCCTTGATCTTGTCGCGGAGCTTGGCGGCTTTCTCGAATTCGAAGCGCTTGGCGTTCTCGCGCATTTCGGTTTCGAGTTTCGAGATGAAGGCGTCCAGCTCTTCCTGATTCTTGAATTCCGGAATGCTGTCGATTTCGGTCGCCGCCAGGTCTGCGTAGTCGGCTTCGACGATGCTGGCCAGCGACATCTCGAGCGGCCGCACGATCGATTGCGGAGTGATTCCGTTGGCGGCGTTATAGGCTTCCTGAATGGCGCGGCGGCGACTGGTTTCGTCCATCGCCTTGGTCATCGAGTCGGTCATGCGATCCGCATAGAGTACGGCGCGCCCGTTCAGATTGCGGGCGCAGCGGCCAATGGTCTGGATCAGCGATCCGCTGGAGCGCAGAAAGCCTTCTTTGTCGGCATCGAGCACAGCCACCAGCGACACCTCCGGCAGATCAAGGCCTTCGCGCAGCAAGTTGATTCCGATCAGCACATCGAATTCGCCTTTGCGCAGATCGCGAAGGATTTTCACGCGCTCGAGCGTCTCGATTTCCGAGTGCATGTAGCGGCACTTGACGCCAACTTCGCTGTAATATTCGGCGAGGTCTTCGGCCATGCGCTTGGTCAAAGTCGTGACCAGCACGCGTTCGCCGCGGTCAACACGCTGACGAATTTCGTGCAGGAGATCGTCGATCTGACCTTTTACCGGGCGCACTTCGACGGGGGGATCGACCAGTCCGGTCGGCCGAATGATCTGCTCAACCACCACTCCGGCGGATTTCGTCAGCTCATACGGCCCGGGCGTGGCTGAAACATAGATCACCTGATTGGCGCGATGCTCCCACTCTTCGAAGGTCAACGGGCGATTGTCGAGAGCCGAGGGCAGGCGGAATCCGTATTCAACCAGCGTCGATTTGCGCGAGCGGTCGCCGTGATACATGCCGTGGAGCTGCGGGACAGTCTGGTGCGATTCGTCGATGAACATCAGAAAGTCGCGGGAGAAGTAATCGAGCAGGGTGGGCGGAGGCTCGCCCGGCAACCGGCCGGTGAAGTGACGGGAATAATTTTCGATGCCGTGGCAGTAGCCCATGGCTTTGATCATTTCGAGGTCATACATGGTGCGCTGATGTACGCGTTGCGCCTCGACCATGCGGCCCTGCTTCTCTAACTCCTTTTCCCACCAGGCAAGTTCTTCCTTGATGGTGTCGACGGCGCGATTGCGGGTTTCCGGCTTCATGACGTAATGAGTCTTCGGATAGATGGGCAGCCGCATGTACTTCTGTTTCACCGTGCCGAAAAGCGGATCGATCTGCGACAGCGATTCGACCTCGTCTCCCCAGAGCTCGATGCGATAGGCCATGTCGTCATAAGTGGGGAAGATTTCGATCACGTCACCGCGCACGCGAAAAGTTCCGCGGCGGAAGTCGCCCTCGTTGCGCTCGTACAGAATTTCGACCAGCTTGCGAGTGATGTCTTCGCGCTTGATTTTCTGGCCTTTTTCGAGGAACAGCAGCATCCCGTAATAGGCTTCGGGCGAGCCCAGGCCGTAAATACAGCTGACCGAGGCGACAATCAGGCAATCGCGGCGCTCGAATAAGGAGCGAGTAGCGGACAGGCGCAGTTTATCGAGCTCATCATTGATGGTCGCTTCTTTTTCGATGTACAGGTCGGCGGCGGGAACGTACGCTTCGGGCTGGTAATAGTCGTAATACGATACAAAATATTCGACGGCATTGTGGGGAAAGAAATTTTTGAATTCGTGATAGAGCTGGGCCGCCAGGGTTTTGTTATGGGCCATGACCAGCGTCGGGCGATTGATCTGCTCGATGACCTTGGCCATGGTGTAGGTCTTGCCCGATCCGGTTACGCCGAGCAGAACCTGGTGCTGTTCGCGATCGAAGACGCCGCGGGAAAGCGCCTGAATTGCGGTCGCCTGGTCCCCCTTAGGCTTGTAGTCGCTGACTAGTCGGAAATCCATGAGAGCGAAACCACCCACAGACAAGACTCTGACTGGATGGGTAAAGTAGCCATCAGCCGCCAGGTATCTGCCCGTCCGCAAAGCGACTGACGGTTGATAGCTGATGACTAAAGGTTGTCTCAATTATATCGGCACGGAAGGCTGCCGCGACGTACGGGCACTTGGCCTGGCCAAGCTGGCGCTGATCAAATCGAGCCTTAGATCCTTCTCCTGGCCTTCGATCAGGTTCGGGATGACATCGTGGTTAAAGAGGTCGGTTTTAGGGGAAATCAGATGCAGCGAGGCTAAGAATGGGCAGCGAAGCAGATTACTGCTGGGGGGCGAAGTAACCCTTGCGGGCGCGGACTTGCAGGTCTTTCTTGACGGCGCTGATCTGAATGGAACGATAACGGCCGTCGGCATCAAAGTCTGCAGGATGGTAGGAAACTACATACTGGCTGCGCAATTCGTCTTCAATGGCGGAGAACGAGCTCTTGATGTCCTTCATCTTGAAGGGGAAGAAGGAACGGCCCCCGGTCGCCTCGGAAAGTTGCTCGAGGATCTTGTCGCCGCGAAGGATCAAGCCGCTGTCGTCCGTGGAAATTGTGTAAATGATGACTTGCGCACGCTGAGCCATTTCGATCGCCTGCTGGCGCGTATGTTCGCTCTGGTTGTCTTCGCCATCGCTGACCACGACCAGCGCGCGGCGGACCGGATGATCGGTATCATTCATCATTCGCGTTTTGCACGCGCTGTAAATAGCGTCATAGAGCGCGGTGCCCCCGCCATCCTGAAGGCGCTCAATGCCGGTCTGCAGAAGAGCCACGTTATCGGTGTAATCCTGGGCTACATGATTGCGCGCGTTAAAGCCCATGACGAAGGCATAATCGTAATGGGCGCGGATCGTATGCTGAAGGAAACCGGCAGCCGCTTCCTGTTCAAACTGAAAACGACCATGGACGGAACCACTGGTGTCGATTAACAGTCCCAGCTGCAGCGGCAAATCTGTCTGCTGGGAAAAGCCCACGATCGCCTGGGGCGGCTTGTGATCATCGAGGATGGTGAAATCATTCTCACTGAGATCGCGCACGAATTTGCCGTGCTTGTTCATGGCGATAAAAAGCACGTTCACTTCGTTGACGCGTTTCTGGATGGTAATAACGGAGCCGGAATCGAAATCAGAATTCGCGGAAGCCGGCGAACCCATGTAGGCAGAGGTTTGGCAGCGCGCGAGGGAAGCTCCCCCGATGGTCAATGCGAGACACAAAATTGGCGCTATGTACTTCATTCCCAAATCGTCCAAAAATTGCACAAATAGCCACGGCCAGAGGCTACCTCAGCCCATTAGATGCACGTGGCATGCCGAAGGCGGTTTTACCAGAGTGGCAGCTAACCGCGCTGATGGCCTGACTTTAGGCGACTGGCGTAGGTTCGCCAAGTTACAAAAGGAGCACGCGAATGGTCACCGTAAAGCGAGATTCCTCATAGCTAGAAAACCCGGGAAAAGCGCCGAAATCTCGCGAGCGATGTAAACAATCGGAAGTTCCTTGATGATTTTGCGCTTCTGATCCGGGGCAATTTTGAGAGTAGAATGTGGGCACACAAAGATTCAGGAGAAGCGATGAAAAAGTTGATTGCATTTTTCATGGCGTTTGCTTGCCTGCCCGTGGCGTCGGCTGACGACCGAAAAGAAGTCGACCGGGTCAAAGACGCGGGCGTGGTTTTGAAGGAAATTCTGGGCATTCCCGATGACATTCCGCGGGACTTGCTGGACCGGGCGGAGTGCGTGATTGTACTTCCCTCGGTGAAGAAGCTGGCGATCGGAATCGGCGGCAGCTTTGGTCGAGGCGTGATGGTCTGCCGCAGTGGTGAACATTTCACCGGGCCCTGGGGTGCGCCTGCCATGTACGCGCTGGAAGGCGGGAACATCGGATTTCAGCTCGGAGGCCAGGCTACGGATTTCGTGTTGCTGGTGATGAATCCGCGCGGGGCCGAGTCGTTGATGGGAAGCAAAGTCAAGCTCGGGGCCGATGCCTCTGCGGCAGCGGGGCCGAAGGGGCGGGATGCGACGGCCGCAACGGATGTGGCCATGCGCGCTGAAATCCTTTCGTACTCGCGGTCGCGCGGCTTGTTCGCGGGAATTTCGCTCGAAGGGTCGACATTGCGTCCAGACAATGGAGCTAACGAAAAGCTATATGGAAGAAGACTGACGGCGAAAGAAATTCTGCGTGAAGGCAAGGTTGGGCGTCCGGCGGCGGCCAGCACACTGGACGCAGAACTCACGAAAGCTTCGCCGAAAAACAGATCGGACCCGAAGTCGCTGCAGTAGAGCTGGCGGGTTCCAGGTCGTGCGTCGCAGGTCGTGCGCCAAATCTGAATCGGTTTTGGCCAACGAACGACCAGCAACGCACGACTTTGTTTGTGGAAAAGCTACGAACCTTGGTAACCGCGAAGTATCTTCCCTCTTCGATATTGTCGCCGTATCTTAGTAAAAGAATTTCCCGGCGTGCCTCCCGGGATCCATCAACAATATGTTTTCGTTTCGCCTGTATACACTGCTGGCCGGCTCCGTGAGCGCCGCAATCGTCGCCTACCTGATGTTTGGCCGCAAGAAAAAGAGTGCTGCCGAAATCGAGCGCGAAAGGCGTGAGTGGCTGAACCAGATCGGCCGCATTACAGACGGCACCGTGATCGATGTGCAGGAAGTTGTACCCAACGGGCATGCCGCAGCCACAATGCTCATTTTTCAGTATGACGTGGGCGGCGTCTCGTACGAAGCATCGCAGGATGTCACCCATCTGCGCCAGTTAATCAACTTGCACTCTTGCCGCCTTGGTCTGCCGACGTCGGTGCGCTACGATCCACAGAATCCGGGAAACTCCATTGTGGTTTCGGAGAAGTGGATGGGACTAAGGCAGTAGCCATCAGCGATCAGCCACCAGGGAAATCGAGACAATTTTTAGCGATTGGTTGAACTTAATCGTCGCCGGCGGCGGCGCTTTTGGCTTCGGCGGATCCGCTGAGAGTGCGCTCCGCAATTCCGCTGTAGTCGTGCAGCTTCTTGAGTGAAGTCTGAATTTCCTCAACCTGCTGGCGGTGTCCGCGTTGTGACGCCAGCGTGGAAACGCGTTCGGCATTTTCAATCGCGTTACTGGCAATTTCAAGCAAGGTTACCAGAGAATCGGCGTGCAGCTTCCAAAGTGAGGGTGAGTTGTTAGCGCGCTTGAGCTCCTCGAGCTCGGTGATGAGGCGCGCGGTGACCGCGACCAGGCGCAATAATACGCGAGCTACTCCTGCCCGCAAGCTCTTCTCCTCAAGGTAATCGGCGCAATAAGCGTCGGCTTCGGCAGGCGTGAGTGTCAGGTTAAAAAAGCGCATGGGCACAACCTGGCGGAATTTCGGATCGGCCACGCGCACGAAGATTCGCACCGACTCTTCCACCTTCAGCAGCTTGGTTTCTTCGGCGGCGAGATGCTGCGGCGTGACCGCCTTACGCATGGCTTTCAAATTGAAAATGGGCCTGATCAGGGCGACGTTGCTGCTGGTCTTTACCGAGGGTTTGGGCGCAGCCGACTTGCCTTTCTTAGCGCTCGGTTTTACGGGTGGCTTCTCGTCCAGGGTTTGCTTGAGCTTGGAAACGCGGCGGAATTTATCGATGGCTTCGCTGTAATCGAGGCGCAGCAGACCATTTTCGTCCATAGCTTTTATGTGGTCGACGGTCACGTCCACGCCATCGACGCTCCCCAGGATGTTGCCACCCAACTCCTCTAATTCATCGGCGAAAGTCTTAATGTCGCGGCTGGCCTGGCGGAACAGTTCGTCGAACTTGGCGCCGAACATGGCGTTGTAGGGAGCAATGGTGGCAAGCACTCCGGGATGGAAAAAAGAATTCTCGAACGATTGTTTGAGCTGACGCACGGTGAAGATGACTCCCGATTCCAGCAACGCGTTGAAGTCGCGAAAATTCAAAACCTGTTCTTCGAGCGAGTCGAAGCGGCGGAGACTCTGGAGATGTTCTTCCGGAAGCGGAGGCAAATCGGAGTCCGCCAAAATCTCAAGCAAGGCAATTTCGAAAGGCGAGAGCGGAAGCGAACCGTCGAGCCCGTAGCCGCGCTGCTCCCATTGCCCGGGGACGCGCGGATGGCGATACAGGAAGGTGGCGACGAGGTCGGTCTTGTCGCGATCAGAATCGGTGTGGTCTTTCTTACGTACGAAATAACGGAGCATGGCCTCAGCGATTTCAGGATCCATGTCGTCGCTGAAGGCGCGGCGGAGCATGGCAGGGGTGATGGCCATGTCAAGCAAGCGCAACCAGCGACGCATGGCACTGAGCGTATTACCAACGTCGCTATCACCTTGCAACGACACGGTCTCAAGGCCGGCGGGGACTGGGACTTCGCCCTCGACGGAATCCTGCAAGAGCTTCTCGTAGAAACCCTGAACGGTCGCAAGAATGGCAAGTTCCCATTTGGGATCTTCAGCCAATACGGTTCCCTCTGACTCGATCGATTCAATGTAATAGTGCCAGAGGGGGTAGGTTACGGGATAGGTTACGAGGGTAAGGAGGGTTTTGGGCTTTAGGCTTCTTTGTCCTTGGTCCTCGGTCGTCAGTCGGTTTTTCGGACAGAATTGATTGAATGCATTCCAAGCAAGGCCGAAGAGCGCTTATTCGAAGACGACCGTTTTGTTGCCATAGAGCAAGACACGGTTTTCGAGGTGCCAGCGAACGGCGCGAGACAGGACAACTTTCTCCAGATCGCGTCCCTTCTGAAGCAGGTCTTCCAGCGAATCGCGGTGGCTTACGCGAATGACGTCCTGCTCGATAATGGGGCCGTCATCGAGTACTTCGGTCACGTAGTGGCTGGTGGCGCCGATCAGCTTCACGCCGCGCGTGAAGGCCTGGTGGTATGGCTTGGCGCCGACGAACGCCGGCAGAAAAGAATGATGAATGTTGATGATTTTTTGCGGATAGGCCTGCACGAACTCGGTGGAAAGAATCTGCATGTAACGGGCGAGCACAATCAGATCGACGGCCTGGCGCTCCAGTAAAGTGCGTATCTGCCGCTCGGCAGCGGGCTTATTCTCTTTCGTTACCGGAACAAGATAAAACGGAATGTGATAGAAGTCGGCGACTGCCTGGCCGTCAGAATGATTGGAAATGATGCAGGCGACGTCGCAGGCCAGTTCGCCGCTTTGGTGACGATAGAGCAGGTCGACGAGGCAGTGATCGTACTTTGAGACCAGAATTGCCATGCGCTGGCGAACGCCGGTCAGAGCCAGACGCCACTGCATCTCGAACTTCTTGGCAATTTCCGCAAAATGCCAGGAAAAATGGCTGAGCGGCAGGTCGAGTTCGGCGGGATCAAATTCGACGCGCATGAGGAAGGTATTGGAATCTTGGTCGCCGTGCTCGTCGGCATGCAAGATGTTGCCGCCGTGCTGATAGAGGAATCCGGCAACGCTAGCGACCACGCCTTTGCGGTCGGGGCAACTAAGCAGCAGGACGGCGGAAGTGGTCATCGATCCTCTGGGTGCTTCGGCCTGAACGGCCTTCGCGTACACCAAAAACCTTGGTCCTCCCAGGACTAAAGTCCTGGTCTAGTTTCGGCCCTGGTCTAAGTTTCGGCTCTGGTCTAGTTTCGGCCGTCGCAACGCGACTCTTGTTCAGCGTAACATCTGTGCATATCTATCTCGTCTTGAGTTCTTTTAGGATTTGCCGGGCGGCATTGGCGCCGGAGCCGCCGGTCAGACCGATTCCCGGATGCGTGCCCGACCCGCAGAGGAAAAGATTGCGGATGGGGGTGCGGTAACGCGCCCAGTCGAGGAATGGCCGCATGGTGAAGACCTGATCGAGGGCGAGCTCGCCGTGGAAGATGTGGCCGCCGGTGAGGCCGTAATGATCTTCGAGGTCCTGGGGCGTGATGATCTGGTGGTGCAGAATTCTATCTGGCAAATCGGGCGCATATTTAGCCAGCGTCTTGACCACGGTGTCGCCCAGCGCGATTCGCTGGTCTTCCCAAGTTCCGGTCTTCAGTTTGTAAGGCGCATATTGCATGTAGATCGACATCACGTGCTTGCCTTCGGGCGCGAGCGAGGGATCGGTTAGCGTCGGAATGGTAATTTCCAGGAACGGTGCGCGCGAAAAATTTCCGTATTTCGATTCGTCGAAAGCGCGCTCGAGATAGTCGATCTCGGGGCCGATCTGAATTCGCCCACGGAGCGCTTCGGCATTGCCGTTCAATCCTTTAAATGCGGGCAACGCAGAAAGTGCCAGGTTCACCTTGGCCACGGTGCCGTTCATTCGGTAGTTCTGGAGACGCCTGGTAAAAGTCGGCGAAAGCAGTGCCGGGTCGGCGAGCTTCAGGAACGTGCGCTTAGGATCAACATTGGAAATGACGGCGCGAGCCCGAATCTCTTCACCACTGGAGAGCACCACGCCTTGCGCGGCAGCGTTCTTAATCTGGATTTCAATAACCTCGGCGCCGGTGCGAATCTCGGCTCCAGCTTTTTTCGCTGCAGCGGCCATGGCCTGCGTGATTGCGCCGGCTCCTCCGGCTACAAAGAAATTGGTTCCGGCAGGATGCGGATCGGCGGCAGCGCGCAGCAGCAGCACAAGACTTGTACCGGCAGACCAAGGTCCAAGGAACGTCCCGAAAATTCCGCGCGCGGCGATGACGGCGCGAAGCAATTCGGTTTCGAAAAATTCAGCGGCGAGGTCAGCAACCGCCATCGGCCCCCAGCGCAGCAGGTGATACATGTCCTTCCTGCCCAAACCGCGGATGCCGCGCCCGGTTTGCAGCATGCTCCAGAAATCGCCTTTGCTGGGCTGCTCAATGTCGGGCGGCACGACCGCCAAAAGCTTTGCGATTACCTTGCCGATCTTTTCTAGCGACTTATGGAAATCGACGTAGCGCGTTGCGTCCTTCTGGGAGAACTTGCTGATTTCTTGCGCCGACTTGTTACAGCGGTCGTCATGGTACAGCGTGAGGTGGCGGCCGTCGGGCGAGAGCGCCAGCAGCGCAACCTCGTTCTCAACGAATTTGAGACCCTGCTTCAGCAACTGCATGTCGCGAATGATTTCAGGACGCAAGGGACCGGCGGAATGCGCGAGGACCGAGGAACGAAAGCCGGGATGAAATTCTTCCGTGATCGCGGCGCCACCAACCAGGTTGCGACGCTCGAGGATGAGCGGCTTGAATCCAGCTCTGGCGAGGTAAAAGGCCGTGACCAGGCCGTTGTGGCCGCCGCCGATGATGACGATGTCGTGTAAGTCAGGCATTGTAGCTTTTCACGAGTGCCTCACGCGGGAAGGTTTCGACACGAAAAAACAGATTCCTCGTCCGCGAAGACCGTTCACAAGTGAACGATCTTCTTCGCTCGGAATGACAGAGCTGAGGATCTGAATTTGGGCACGGCTGAAGCGGTGTCCTGCCCCTTCTTGCTTCTGGCGAATCAGAATCAGACCACTACGCTGCATCCTTCAGCACCTCCAACGCTGCCAGTCTTCCCGGCGCTGCCATGATTCCGCCGCCGGGATGGGTGGCCGAGCCGCACATATAAAGGTTCTTGATCGGAGTGCGGAAGCGCGCCCATCCGGGCGCGGGACGCAAAAAGAAAAGCTGCTCGAGCGACAGCTCTCCTTGAAAAATGTTGCCTTCGCTCAGGCCCCACTCGCGTTCGAGATCGAGCGGCGTGACCACCTGCTTGTGCAGAATGATATTTTTCAGATTGGGCGCGTATTCAGCGATGGTGTCGATAACTGTATTGCCGAAGTCTTCGCGCAGGTTATCCCAGCTCAGCCCCGGCTTCAATTTGTACGGAGCATATTGCACGAAGCACGAGAGCACATGCTTTCCGGGAGGCGCGACGCTGGGATCGGTAAGCGACGGGATCACCATGTCAATGTATGGACGGCGGGAAAACATGCCGTACTTCGCCTCGTCGTAGGCTTTTTCCATGTACTCGACCGCCGGCGAAATTGAGATAGCGCCGCGCAGATGCGCGCCGTGGCCGGGCATGCACTTGAAATCGGGCAGCGCATCGAGGGCAAGATTCACTTTGCCTGAAGAGCCGCGAAACTTATATCGGCGGACTTCGTCGAGGAAATCTTCCGCGAGTTGGCCGTTGTCGATAAAGTTGACGAACGTGAGTCGAGGATCGACGCTGGAGGAAATCACGCGGGCGTAAATCTCGTCGCCATTTTGCAGTGCGACGCCGGTGGCCCGGCCATTTTTCACGATGATCTTCGAGACCGCGGCTTGCTTGCGAATTTCGACTCCGGCTTCAACCGCGGCCGAAGCGATCGCGTTCGAAATTCCGCCGGTGCCGCCGCGAGCGAACCCCCAGGCGCGGAATGCGCCGTCGATTTCGCCCATGTAGTGATGCAGCAAAACGTAGGCAGTGCCGGGAGAGCGCACGCCGAGAAAAGTGCCGATGATTCCGGATGCTGACATCGTAGCTTTGAGAACGTCGGTCTCAAACCACTGGTCGAGAAAATCGGCGGCGCTCATGGTCATGAGCTGCACCAGGTTGTAGCGCTCGTCGCTCGAGAGCTTTTGAAACCGGCGGCCCAGCGACAACAGCTTCGAAAGATCTTTGGGGTTCAGACCGGTGGGGTCTGGCGGGACCATGCCGAGTATCGGCTTCACGAAACGGCACATCGCGGGCATGGCCTTGCCGAAATCGTCGTAGGCGTCGGCGTCGAGCCGCGAGTGGCGGGCAATTTCGCGATAGGTCCTACCATGATCGTTCACGCGCCACAAGTAGTCGCCATTCGGCATGGGGGTAAAGGTGCCATCGAGCGGAAGAATTTCCAGGCCGTGGCGCGGCAGATCAAGATCGCGAATGATCTCGGGACGCAGGAGCGAGACCACGTACGAGCAAACGGAAAACTTGAATCCAGGGAAGACTTCTTCAGTCACGGCCGCGCCGCCAAGCACGTGCCGACGCTCCAGGACCAGGACCTTCTTCCCCGCGCGCGCCAGATAGGCGGCGTGGGTGAGCCCGTTGTGCCCTCCGCCAATCACGATGATGTCGTATGAAGGAGCCATTAGCTATCAGCTCTTAGCTTTAATCGGTGAGCAACGTACTGTGAGCAATCACGCTTTGCTCGCGGCTCACAGCTCACTGCTTTTGAAACAGGAATAATAACTCGGTTCGCGCAGGCTGAATCAGAGTCCGCTGGGGAGAACGCTCCATTGGAGAAGGCGGGACATGGGACGCGTTCATTGTATCCGACAGCGCCGGCGGGCGTTACAAAATTCGGTCGGGCAGAATGTCCGGCAGACTTCCTAACTTGCGGCGGTGCCGCGCGCCAGGCGGCCGTAGACACCGCGAGGATCGGCTTCGGCAGCGACACGCAACTGCTCTCGCGCCTTCTCGGTCACTTTGAGGGCGTCGTACGCCTTAGCTGCCTGATAATGAATCTGCGCCAAGATCGGCCTAGTTTTTGTGCCGCAGAGCTGAAAGGATTCAGCGAGAAGCGATTCCACTTCGTCCGCTATGCCAGGGCTTGGCGAAGCGAAGACTGAGGTCGCGTTCGCGGCCACCGCCCACGCCAATGTTGCCAAGTCCTCGCCAAGCCGCGTATCGAGCGCTTCTTTTTTCATTCCCGACGCGGCGCGATCAATGTCGACCGCCTGGCGAGCCTGCGCGAGAGCTTCGGGAAATTCGTGTCCCTGGCGCAGCCACACTTCGGCGATCCCCCGGTGGCTGGAGCCGCGGTCAGGCCAGGCGGTGCCGGCGTTCTCGAAAAACGCGATGGCCTCGGGATATCGGCCTGCGTCCATCAGGACTGTGGCGATCGTATTGCGAGCGCGCGCTGGCGCGGATCTTCTTCGAGCGGCAATCCCTCGCGCAGGCTGGCTTCGGCCTCGTCGAGCCGGCCGAGATGATGCAGCATGGTTCCGCGAAAGAAGCAGTACTCGGCGGATTTTTTGAGCGGATTGAAAGGATCTTTTAGCGCTTCGGCTTTCTGCAGGCCGGTTTCGTAGTCGCCCTCGCGATAGGCGGCCATGATGGCGTTGATTGCGGAGATCATCCGCATGCCACGCGCGATCTGGCGGTGACCTTTGTGGGCCCAGAACCAGACGAGCGCACGCACGACAATCGCGGCCAGCAGGATGAGGATGATCAGACGCATTTATGCTCCGCTAGAAGCAAAGCATTGTAGCGCGGGCGCTGCGTGCGAATGTCAAAAGCCAATAACCGTCATCCTGAGCGAGTTTCAAAAAAGTCTGTTGTCATCCTGAGCGCCGGAATCCGCGCGCGATTCCAAGTCGAAGGATCCGGATGATGTTGGCACGAGTTCGGACGCGGGCAGGCATTCTCAAGATGCAGTTGTAGGAATTCCTTTGCGCGTCAATGCTGGCGCTTCGGGGGAAAGGATCCTTCGACTTGTCGCTCAGGATGACACAGTGCGTATACAGGGCCAACAGTTATAATCCAGCGTTCTACAATTCTTCAAGGATCCCCATGCCTATTGGAACTGCATTTCACGAGCGCACTTTTCCGCTGTGCACCAGCCTCAACTACCGCGAGTGGTCGGGATACTACACGGTCAGCTCCTATGAGGTGCACCATGAGCACGAGTACAACGCTATCCGCAATGCGGCGGCGCTGATCGACATCACGCCGCTGTACAAATACCTGCTCACCGGGAGCCACGCCACCAAGCTGGTGAACCGCGTCATTACGCGCGATATCAACAAAGTTGCCAAGGGACAGGTGATTTATTGCTGCTGGTGCGACGAGCAGGGCAAGGTCATCGATGACGGCACCATCACCCGGCTGGACGAGAACCGCTACCGCTGGACGGCGGCCGAGCCCAATATCCGCTGGTTTCATCAGAACAGGCTGAACATGGACGTCGAGATCGAGGACATCTCCGAGCGCACGGCAGCGCTGGCGCTGCAAGGACCGATGTCGGCGAGACTGCTGAAGAGCGTAGCCGAAGCGGAAATTTCGAACCTGAAATATTTCCGCATGACCACCGGCAAAATTGCGGGCGTTCCGGTAGACATTTCGCGCACCGGTTACACCGGGGACCTGGGGTACGAAATCTGGGTGGACTGGAAAGACGCGGTCAAAGTTTGGGACGCGCTGGCTTCGGCAGGACGGCAATTCGATCTGCATCCCACAGGAATGCTGGCGCTCGACGTAGCGCGAATTGAAGCGGGCCTGCTGCTGCTCGATGTCGATTACACCAGCTCGCGCCGCGCGCTGATTGCGTCGCAGAAGTTTTCGCCCTACGAACTTGGTTTCGCGAAGATGGTGCACCTTGAAAAGGAAAGCTTCGTGGGACGAACGGCGCTGGAGAAAGCCAATAAGGAAGGAGTGCCGCGGCAGTTGGTGGGTCTTGAGTTGGATTGGAACGAAATCGATGCGCTATATGACCGGCTTGGCCTGACTCCCGCCGCTCCCAGCCAGGCGTCGCGTATGCACGTGCCGGTTTATTCCGGGAACCGGCAAGTTGGAAAGGCGACTTCGACCACGTGGTCTCCGGTGCTGAAGAAGATGATTGCGCTGGCGAGCATCGAGACCGCGCACGCGCAGCCGGGAACCAAGTTGCAGATGGAAATCACGGTTGAAGCCGTGCGGCAGAGGGCAGCGGCGACGGTAACGAAACTCCCGTTCTTCAATCCTCCGAGGAAAACAGCGGTACCGGTTTAGTGGCTCTGGGCTCTTGGCTCTCGGCTGTCGGTTCTCGGTTCTCGGCTCTCGCTCTCGGTTCCAGGCTTTGGGCTCTCGACTCTGGGCTCAAGCGTCAGGTGTTGACTGTCACGCATTATCGCGGAGTTTCTGGCTACCCTTTCGCGGCGGCTTTTGCCGCGTTGGCTGGTATCGGAGCCTGATTGATCAGAAGCCAGTAAAGCCCGACGCTTTTCACCGTCTCACGGAATTGCTCGAAGTCCACCGGCTTCTGAATATAGCTATTCGCGCCCAGGCCGTATCCCTGGACCAAGTCCCGTTCTTCCTTTGACGAAGTCAGGATCACCACGGGGATGGCTCTGGTTCGCGGATCTTCCTTCAGCCGCTTGAGAACCTCCATTCCGTCCACCTTGGGCAACTTGAGATCCAGCAGAACCAATCTCGGAGGGCGATCGAACGAACGATCCGAGTGAGGCCCGTTGCAGAAGAGGAACTCTAAGGCTTCTTCTCCGTCACGCGCCACGTGAATGTGATTGGCCAGATTTTCTCTTCGCAGAGCATGCAAGGTCAGCTCCACGTCGTCTTTGTTATCCTCGACCAGCAGAATTTCAATTTGTCGTTCCGGCATACTCAGACTCCTGCCGCTGTGATCATCAATTTCCGATCACTGGCCTGTGTGCTCCCAATCGTGAAGTAAAAGGTGGCGCCTTTGTCGAGCTCGGCCTCCACCCATATACGGCCGCCGTGTTTCTGGATAATGCGCTGCACGGTGGCGAGGCCGACGCCCGTGCCCTCGAAATCCTGGGAGCGGTGCAGACGCTGGAAGACGCCAAACAATTTGTCCGCATATTTCATGCTGAAACCAACGCCGTTGTCGCGCACATAGATGACAGACACCCCATCCTTCTGGGTTTGCCCCACTTCGATGGTTGGCCGTTGCCGAGGCCGGGTGAACTTGACCGCGTTCGAGAGCAGATTCTGGAAGATCTGCTTCACCAGCCCAGGATCGCACTCCACGTAGGGCAATTCTCCGATCCTCCACTCGATCGGCCGGTCCGCAAGTTCTGGCTTGAGATCCGCGATGACCTCGTCCACCACCGCCCTGAGGCCCGCGACCTGTAAGCTCAGGTCGCGGCGTCCAACGCGCGCCAGGTTGAGCAGATCGTCCACCAGCAACCCCATGCGCCGCGTGCCTTCTTCGATTCTTTGCAAGTGGTGTTGTGCCTCAGCCGGGAGTTGGGGCCCGAAATCCTCGGTGAGCATTTTGGAAAATCCGCTGACATGACGCAGCGGCGCCCGCAGGTCATGAGACACGGAGTAGGTAAAAGCCTCCAGCTCCTTATTCACAGCTTCCAACTGCGCGGTGCGCTGAATGACCCGCTGCTCGAGCTCGTCGTTCAGGCGGCGCACTTCGGCCTCGGCCCGTTTCATGTCATCAATGTCGGTGCAGGTTCCGAACCACTTCACGATCTTGCCTGCCTCGTCGCGCAGGGGTAGTCCTCGCATGAGAAACCAGCGATAGCTGCCGTCAGTTCCCCGCAAGCGGCTCTCGACCCGGTAGGTTTCTCCGGTTGCGGTCGCATGATTCCAGGCGTCCCATGCGCGCTGCTGGTCTTCCGGGTGAAAGGGAGTGCTCCAGTTTCGGCCGTAACTCTGTTCAGGGCCCAATCCGGTGTAATCGAACCAGCGCTGGTTGAAATAGATGTTGAGTCCGTCCGGTGTGCACATCCACACCATCTGAGGAACAAGGTTCGCCAGCGTTCGGAAGTTGTTTTCGCTTTCCTGCAGCGCTTCCTCGGCGCGTTTGCGCTGGGTGATGTCGGTGCAGGTCCCGACCCACTCGCGAATATGGCCCTCACCCTCCAGCACTGGCACGCCGCGCACAGCCACGTCGCGGTACTCGCCATCGTGCCTGCGAAGGCGGTATTCAATGTCGTAGAGGCTTCGCTCACGGACGGCCTTCCGCCATACTTCGGCTGTCCGCTCGCGGTCATCTGGATGCAGCGATTCAATCCATCCCCAGCCTTTGATCTGGTCGAGGGTCACGCCTGCAAATTCCCGCCACGAAGGCATGTCATCAATGACCTCGCCTTCCGCATTGGTCGTCCACACAATCTGCGCGGTAGCGGTCACCAATGAGCGATATCGCATTTCACTGCGTTGCAACGCTTCCTGCGCCCGCTTGCGCTCGGTGATGTCGCGTGCGGCGGCGAACACTCCGTCGATTTGCCCGGTTTCATTCCGGAAGACAGAGGCGTTGTACAAGACTTCCATCACCTTGCCGGAGGTGTGCCGGATGGACAGCGGGTAATCGCGCACAAAACCTTGAGCAAACACCTGCTGATACCCTTCTCGGGCCTTTTCCGGGTCGGTGAAGTAATTGGAGAAGTCGCTTCCGATCAGGCGCTCGCGCGGAATTCCCGTAGCTTTTATTGAGGCTTCGTTGACATCGGTGATCTTGCCATCCTTGCTGATCGTGACCAGGGGATCGAGGCTGGTTTCGATCAGGCTGCGGGTGTGAAGCGACGCCCGTCGAATGGCTTCCTCGGCGTGTTTTCGCTCGGTGATATCGCGCGCATGGCGAGACGACATCGGCGCCTCCACGGAGTGCCTATCGCCGACGCTCCGGTTGCGGGTTTGCTGACAGCAGCCGCAAGCGTCAGTATGCGCTGTGATCCTGGGGCAAGGTTGTGACGGCGCACACAATGCGAGCACGAAGGGTTTAGAAATTCCCGAAGTGGAACTACTGGAAGGTTGTCTATCAGATTGCTGAAGTGTTGATGCGCAGAACCTATTCACCACAGAGACACGGAGTTACTGAGAAAACTTGTGAGAGGTTTCTACTCTGCGTTCTCAGCTGCTGCTCATCATGGCGACAATTTGCGCCCGTTCTTCCGGCGTCAGGCCCATGAACTCGAATCCCGAGCGTGTATCCGAGCTGTGGCGGACGATGCCGATCACGCTGAGAGCGTGCTCTGGCCATTGGATATCGATTTCAACCATGTCGCCGACTTTCAGGCCGGTTTTTACCAGCGCGCCCATGCCGCCTTCGCTGAGATCGAGGCTGACCCCGCGCGAGGCGCGAACGCCGCCGTCGGCCAAGTGGCGAATCGTAATCGGAATCGTGAACAGGGAGCGCAGGTGGCGCCTCACGAATCCATTGGGATAGCGGGCAGCCGAGCGAGGTCGAGTTTCCGGCCGCATCGAAGTTCCTTTCCGAACGGCGCGCCTCCGGCCTGGTTCTCCGCAGCTGGCCTGCCGAGTCCCACGAGATACTCGCGGTCAGCCATGGGGCAATGGCGAAAGCTGCAGAGACGTGCTTCCCTGATCTTCGCCCGCCTCAGGAGGGCAGAGTGCCGGCCTGCGAGAGGGTCGCCCGAATGACTTCCAGCAACTCGGTATTGTCAGCGGGCTTTTGAAAAAACGCCACCGCTCCGGAATTGAGCGACCGAGCCTCGTGGGTCTGCGCGTCGCGCGCGGTTAATACGACGACTGGAATCATCGACAGCTTGTCATCGTCCTGCAAGCGCTTGAGCACGGTGAAACCATCTCCCGCCGGCAGGCCAAGATCGAGGATGATCAGGTTCGGGCGCTCTTTGTATGCCTGAGCGATGGCCGAATAGCCATCGGTGGCGTTGACAGTTTCATAGTGATTGGCGCGCAAGCGCAGCCTGAGCGCCTGACGCAAATCAGGATCGTCGTCCACGACCAGGATTTTTGGTGATGCCATTTGGGTTTCTCCTTCAGTTTTGAGTTGCATGACGCGCTTTCGCCGAGCGCCCTTTCGCAGAATGGTTGCCCTGGCCGAGCGCAGCCCGGACCATTGCACTGACGTTTTCGGCGACTTCCTGCACTTGCCTTTCGAGCGACCGGTCAGCAGCTGAATCAGGATGAGGCACCGCCAAGGCGGACACCTCAAAGACGCCATGGGCGTTCAACTCCTCGAGCTTTGCCATCTGCTCGCGAATGCGCTTCATCATGATTTCTGCGCGTTCCAGGTCGGTGGAGGCCACGACGAAGAATGGCTGTTCCGGCCCGGGCGCGGCGATGCGCGGAAGCACCAGGTCCTTGTCGAGGTAAACGCAGCGCTCGAGCAGTTCGAGGGCGTGGCTGCAGATTTCCTTCCAGTTTCCCCGCGGAGGCGTAAAGCGGGGCCGCAGGTCCAGGCGCACCAATACGAAGGCTTCGCGCAGCTTGTTTTCGTAGACGATCACCGGCGAAAGCAGCTTGGGCAGCGAATACAGGGGCAGGGTAAAGGAGAAAGTGCTGCCCTCGCCGGGATCGCTGGCGACCCAGATTCGGCCGCCGTGAAGCTTAACCAACTCCTTGGCGATGAACAGGCCCTGGCCGAGCCCTTTGCGATTGTTATCGACAGCGTTGGGGTCCTGGTAGAGGCGTTCAAAGATTAAAGCACGGGCTTCGGGCTGGATGCCGCATCCGGTGTCGGAAACGGATATGCTGACGAAATCGGGATCGGTGGGAACGCGAAAAGCTTCGACGGTCACGGCGCCATCGGCAGGGGTAAATTTAATGGCATTGTCGACCAGGTTGATGAGGATCTCGAGGATGCGGTCGGGATCGCCGTAGACGAACGGCAGGCTGCGATCCACGCCCACTTCAAGCCCCACATGTTTTTCGCGCGCCCGGGGGCGCAGCATGGTCGCGGCGAGGCGCATTACATCCTCGATCTGCACGCAACGGCGCTCGATGCGGATCTTGCCGGTTTCGGCGCGGGTGGCTTCGAGCAGATCGTGGACCATGGCGCCCAGCTGATTGACGCTTTTCAAAATCGTATTCAGATGGCCGCGCTGCTCATGACTGACTTCGCCGGCCAGACCATCGAGCAGGATGGTCACATACTGGTGGATGCAGGTCAGGGGCGTGCGCAGCTCGTGCGAAACATGCGACAGGAATTGGTTTTTGAACTCAAGCTGCTGTTTGCGGCTCAAGTCGAGCGAGCGCAGCAGGGCCTGGCGTTCGACCGCATGGCGCATGGCTCGATCCAACTCGCTGCCGGTAATTGCGCTTTTCACCAGGTAGTCCTGCACTCCCTGGTGCAGAGCTTTTATGGCGAGCGCTTCGTCTTCCTGGCCCGACAAAATAACGACCGGCACGCCGGGCGCTTTCTCGAGCACCTTGCGAAAAGTTTCCGCTCCTTGACTGTCGGGAAGGTTCAGATCGAGCAGGACCAAAGCCGGCGGCGCGGTATTCAGCACCTCAAGGCCATCCGCAAGGCGTTGCACGCAATTCACGTTCACTTTCGGCTTGCGTTCTATCAGGCGCAAGCGAACCAGGTCAGCATCGCCAGGGTTATCTTCTATCAACAACACGCGCGTGGATAGATCGCTCATCGTTCCTCCTTTTGCGGCAGGCTGGCAAAACCCAGCCAAAAATTCGCCATGGACTGCACCACCGCAATAAAGTCCCAGAGATTGCCGGGCTTGGTTAAATAGCAGTTGGCGCCCAGTTCGTAGCAGCGGACAATGTCGGAGTTGGCTGCCGACGTGGTAAAGACCACAACCGGTATCTTCGACAAATCCGGATCACACTTGAGCTGCTGGAGCACCTGGCGTCCGTCGAGGCGGGGCAGGTTGAGATCGAGCACGATCAGATCGGGCCGGAGAGCGCGCGCATAGTTGCCCTGGCGGCGCAGATAACACAGGGCCTTGGTTCCGTCCTCGACGGAGTTGGCGTGAAAAGGATGCTTATTCATACTCAGCACTTCGCCAAGCAAGTCGATATCAGCCTGGCTGTCGTCTACTAAAAGGATCTCGGCCGCCGTTTTCAAGCACGTACCTCCGTGCTTTCGGGACGGCTCGCCGGCAGGAGAAATTTGAAACTGGATCCCCGTCCGGGCTGAGATTTCACCCAAATCCGGCCGCCGTGCTGCTCGACGATTTTCTTGCAAATTGCCAGGCCGATGCCGCTGCCGGGATATTCATCGCGCGTATGCAGGCGCTTGAAAATTGCGAACACATCTTCGAAGTGCTCAGGGGCGATGCCGATGCCGTTGTCGTTCACTTCAAAGAGCCACTCCCGGCGCTTTTTCTCGGCGGTGATCTGAATCAGCGGCGGCTGCGGGCCGTGAAACTTGATGGCATTGCCGATCAGGTTCTGAAACAGCTGCGTGAGCTGAGCGGAATCGGCGGGAACCACCGGGAGGGGGTCCCAATGAATGCGCGCGTCATTTTCGAGGATTGCCGCCTGCAAGTTGGCCGCCGCCGCCTGGACGATCTGGTTGCAGTCCGTGGGGCGGCAATCGATTCCGTATCGTCCCACACGGGAAAACGCCAGCAAATCCTGCACCAGCGCCTGCATGCGCAAGGCGCCGTCGACGGCGTAGTGAATAAATTTGTCGGCGGTTGCGTCGAGCTTGCCCTGGTAGCGCTCCGCGAGCAGTTGCGTGTAGGTCGCAATCATGCGCAGCGGCTCCTGCAGGTCATGGGAGGCGACGTAGGCAAACTGCTCGAGGTCGCGGTTGGAGCGCACCAGTTCCTGCTGCGCATGGCGAGCTTCATCGCGCAGCTGTTTTTCGCGAAGAGCGCGGCGCACACATTCGGGCAGCCGCGCCAGGTGGTCTTTGAGCACATAGTCGGCGGCGCCTTGCTTGATGCAGTCGACCGCCATCAGCTCACCCAACGCGCCGGATACGATGATGAGGGGAATGTCGAGATTTTCATGGCGCAGGATTTCCACAGCCTCCATACCATTCCATCGCGGCAGACGGAAGTCGGCCAGGACCACGTCATAGTTGTTCTGTCGCAGGCACGCCGTGAACTCCTCTGCGGTTTGAACAACCTCGCAGGTGGGCGCAAAGCCGCCGCATACCAGGCTGCGTAGCGCCAGCTCAACGTCGGAGGGATCGTCCTCGATCAGGAGGGCGCGCAATTTACTTTTCGGAGTCTCAGAATCACCAGCGATTGCAGCGCCGTTTATGGATTGGCTCTGGGATTGCTCGCTTACGACCCCCGCGCCGAATGCGCCGAAAACAAGAGCCTTCTCCGCTTGTTCATTGACACTCATGGGACGACAATGCGGCTGGTCCGCTGCCTCTACCAGTTATCGGCATTCGCGTTGCAGGGCTTGAGGGTTGTTCGTGAAGCGGACGCCGCGAAGGTCTAAGCCGCGGTTGGACTTAGGTCGATGTGGAGTCGTCCGGTGCGGCATGTACGAGTGCGCGGAGGGTGCAGGCTTAGCCGATACCCAGTTCGTCTGCGGCTTCGAGAGGCGTGCCGCAGCGGCGGCAGATGACGGCGCCACAATCGCCGCAGGTCAGCGGGTCGGAGACTTCCATCGAGCAAGTGGGACAGTAGAGCAATTCAGGAGGCGGTTTGTCAGGCATGTGTGAAATCTAGCACAAGCGCGCGTCGCGGGAGGACGGCACACAGGTATTCGAAATCACGCTGAGGAACGCACAGATGCCGCTAACGCGGCCAATAATGAGAAGTTGATAAGCCTCAATTGTCAATCAGCTCTTTCACTTTGGCCATCAGTTCGGAGGGCGTGAATGGTTTCTGCAGGAATGCGGCTTCCCGGTCAAGATCCTTGAGGTCCTCGTTGGAATAGCCGGACATGTAAAGCACGCGAATGCGTGGCCAGCGCTGCTTCACCAGGGCAACCAACTCCTGGCCGCCGAGACCCGGCATCAGCACGTCGGTCAGCAGGAGATCAATGTCGGCGGGGGATTCGGCCACGAGCTTCCGAAGTTCATCGGCGCCGGGCGCGGTGAGAACTTTATAACCCGCCTGGGTGAGAATGGTGTGCCCTAATTCGCGCAGCAGAGCTTCGTCTTCGGCGAGCAGGATGGTGCCAGTGTTGCGCTGCGGGGTCCCCGACATCTTTGTTCAATCCTCGATAAATACCAACGACTCGGTTATCTGGAAGCAGCGCGTTGGCGGTAGTCTAGCATTGCACAAGGAATTGTGCATCAGATTTCAGCCAGCATGTGGTCGGAACACCGGCTCGGACAAGAAAGCACTTAGCAGTTGGCATTTAGCAGTTGGCGGATTCGGGAAACTGCCTATTGCCAAGTGCTAAATGCCTGCAGGAGCCAGCCGTCTATTTCACCAGCCGGTTGTGTTTCTTAAGCACTTCGCGGAGTTGGTCGTGCGGCAAGGCGTAAACCGTATGGCCGTTGATCCCGGTCATGGTTTGGGCGGCAATCATGGCATTGACGACGGCTTCCTCGGTGGCTTGAACTGTTGCCAGAAATATAGGATTCAGGCTGCGGTTGGTCATCATCTTGATTTGGCTGACGCCTTTCCCTGACCAGGCCCCGGGATTGGCGGTTGAAAAGGCGATGAACAGGTCGCCGGAACCGTCCCCGGAGAAACTGCCAACCCTGCCGAGACCCAAAGTCACGCGTTTGGCGACGCGGCGCAACTGCGCCGGGATGAGCGGAGCATCGGTTGCGACGATAACAATAATCGATCCGATATCGTCATCTTTGACGGGATGCTCGGCGATTTCACGGCCAACGGGAACGCCCGCGATTCTTAATTGACTTCGCCAGCCGTAGTTGCACTGCACGAGCACGGCGACGGTGTATCCGCCGAACTTCGCGTCGAGTACCCGCGAGGCGGTGCCGATGCCACCTTTGAATTCATTGCAGACCATTCCCGTTCCACCGCCAACATTGCCCTCCTCGACCGGACCGCCGTGGGCGGAGTCGAGAGCGTGGAACGCGTCTTCTGGCTTCACATGGAATCCGTTCATGTCATTCAGTTCGTCGTCCGCGGTCTCGGCGACGACCGGCAAAGACCAAGAATAGCCCTCCTCGTCAGGAGGAGCGTGCTTGATTCGCCAGGCAATGACCGCATCGCGCACAACGCCGACACTGTGCGTGTTGGTAATCATGATGGGGCCATCGAGAAATCCCGAATCCTCGACCCAGTGAATACCGGTCATTTCGCCGTTTCCATTCAGGCTGAAGAAGCCGGCGAAAACGGGATCTCTGGAGTCTTTTCCGCGTGGCAGAACTGCGGTGACGCCGGTGCGCACCGGGCCAACCCCAACCTTGAGCGGTCCCTCTCCGGAAATCAGGGTTGTGTTGCCGACTTCGACGCCTTTCACGTCGGTGATCGCGTTCAGCGGGCCAGGGTTGCCGTCGAAGGGAACACCCAAATCCCGAGCTCGTGGCTTCGATTGCGCCAGCGTTTGCAGGCAGCATAGGATCACGATCAGACTCCACATCCCCGAACTTGGTTTGTGCATCCAACCCCTCCTGAAGAATTTGCAGTATAGTCGAGGCGTTATGAGACGACAGCGGAGGAGAGAGATGGAAAGCTGGAAGCGTGCGGTGCTGGCGGGTTCCGCGGGATTGAGCGTGATTTTCTTGCTGAAGGGGAATCGCACCGGCGGGGTTATTTTTGGCGGAGTGGCGCTGGCGACGCTGGCGTCGGAGTATCCGGAGAAGTTTGCGGAGATTCGGCGGAAGATGCCGGATTATGTCGAACGCGGTACCGCCTTCCTTGAAGTTGCTTCGCGGGTGGGGGAGCGCCTGGCCGATCTGGCCGAACGGCGCAGCGTGGCGTGGTACGAGGCTCTGCTGAACGGGTAAGCGAAGCTTAACCGCAGAGGACGCAAAGAGAGGCTTTGCATTCTTTATGGCCCACTGCATTGCTCTGCGATCTTCGCGAACTCTGCGGCAGAGAGGTTTAGCGGCGACGCTGCAGACGGTTATCGCTTGCAGGACAGCTCTGCGATAATTGGTCCATGAGCGAAAAGATCAAGAAAGCAGAGTCAGAGTGGCAGAAGGAACTCTCGCCTGAGCAGTTTTATGTGACCCGCAAAGCCGGCACCGAGCCGGCCTTTACCGGAAAGTATTACAAGACCAAAGATGCTGGGACCTACACGTGTGTGTGCTGCGGTCAGCCGCTGTTCAGCTCGGAAACGAAGTACGAGTCCGGCAGTGGCTGGCCAAGCTTTTATCAGCCGCTGGAGCAGAATGCGGTCGAGGAACATTCCGATGTTTCTCACGGAATGCGGCGAACGGAAGTGCGCTGCTCAAAGTGTGATGCGCATCTCGGTCACGTTTTTCCTGACGGACCGAAGCCGACAGGATTGCGTTATTGCATGAATTCGGCGGCTTTGGAGCTCAAAAAAGAGTGACTAGTTGCCAGCGACTAGGGCTAGTGGCGCGTCCGGCAGCGATCGAGCGAAACAAGAAGTCCAGCGCCGCGCCAGCGCACTGCAGGTCCTTCGACTGCCACAGAATGATTCGCGAACGAATCATTCTGTTGCGCTCAGGATGACAATGTAAAAACTCCTGAGGATGACTGGTCTGAAGCAATCCCGGCTGCTTCTAAAGAATTCCCGATGCGGAAAAAAGAAATGGAGCAGAAGTTGCCTTCTGCTCCACGATTCACACTCCTGGTACGAGACACTAGTCGCTAGCCGCTAGTTGCTCTTCGCCGCTGCCGCTGCAAAGGACTTCGGCACTTCCTTGTCTTTCTTGTCCTGTTTCACGTCGGCGGGCGTCAACTGCACGCTGCCGCGGAGCAGGGCGCCGTCTTCGACGCTGATGCGGGCGCTGACGATGTCGCCGGTGAGCGAACCCTCGCTGCGGATATCGACGCGATCGCTGCACTCGATATTGCCGGTCACCTTGCCCATAATGACGACTTCGCGGGCGGAAATGTTCGCGCCTACAACGCCGTTGCGGCCCACGGTCACGCGATGATCCTTGAAGGTGAGCGTGCCTTCGACTTTGCCGTCGATATAAAGCGATTCGCTGCCGGAAATCTCGCCTTTAATGACCAGGGTGCGGCCAATGCTGGCTTGTTCGATCGGCGAGGTCACGGTCTTGACCGGAGTGATCGGGTTGGGGGTTGGAGATGTGAACTGTGTCTTTAGAGCGTTGTCATTCGAGTGCAGCATTGGAAGCCATCCTTTTGGTTTGTGTCCGCGCGTTGCGGCGAATTGTGCGTAACTGTGACTATGCCACGGGATTACCAAAGTGCGGGAGGTTACGGAAGGCGTGGGACGGCGGGGATGGACCTTCGCGCAAGGCGCAAAAGCTAATCTGGGTTGAAAGGGCGCGGCCCTTCGGCTGCGCCTAGGGGAGGGTTTTGCGCCGCGCCGTGAATCGCAAGCAAACGGCTTACGCGGCGCTGCCGCCCTGCCACTGCAGCCAAAATCTAGTTAAGTTTCTCCTGAACCAACGCATCCACGCGACGCAGGACTTCATCTTCTGAAAGCGAGGTGGAATCGAGCACAGTTGCATCGGGCGCTGGCGCGAGCGGAGAATTGGCGCGGGTGCGATCACGGCGATCGCGCTCCCGCAACTCCGCCGCCATTGATTCGGACGCGGTCCCCTGCTGTTTCATTCTGCGCTGCTCGCGAATGACCGGATCGGCATCGAGAAAGATCTTTATGTCGGCGTTTGGAAAAACCACGGTGCCGATGTCGCGGCCTTCCATCACTACCCCGCCCGCGGTGCCCATCTCGCGTTGTTTCGCCACCATCCACTCACGGACCCTGGGATGAACGGAAACGCGCGATGCTGCCTGCGACACGTCGCCTTCGCGCAGGCGCTGGGTGACATCGCGTCCATCGAGCATGACGCGATTGCCGCCAATGGTCGGCTCCAGCTTGATGCGGGACTTCTGCGCCTGTTCGTACAACGCAGCTTCGTCGTCGAAAGAGATATCGTTTTCGATTGCTTTAAGCGCCAGGGCGCGATACATGGCGCCACTTTCGAGGTTCACATATCCCAATTTGCGCGCGAGGCGGGATGCGATGGTACTTTTTCCGGCGCCGGCAGGACCGTCGATGGTGATGATCAGTTTGCGTGGTGGCGAGTCGGCCATCTCCGAGTGCGATTGTACACGCGAAATCAGCGGCGCTTGCGGGATTTGGTTGCCTTCTTAGCTGCCGATGGTGATGCCCGGCGCGTGCCCGGGACTTTGCCAATACGGACATCGCCAGACACGATGAATTCGCAGGCGCGCAGCGAGGCTTCCTCGAAATCCGGCGCATCCACCGGGAGCACCTGCCAGCCTGTGACCTCGTTGCCGAGCAACTCAATCGAGCGCATGTTGGGGAAGTCGCGGCGCAGACTGTCGTGGTGCTCGGGAACGGTTGCCAGCCAGACGCCGTTGTCTTTGGAGTAGGTGGGCTTGTCGCGCAAGACGAGAACGATCTTTTCTCCGACGTAAACGGCCAGGCAGCCAAACATAGGCCGCGTCCAGGGAGAGACCTGATCGAGCGCTTCGAGAACAAATTCGTGGGGAATGCGCTTGCGCTTGATCGGGGGCAGAGGTTCCGGGTGGGACGGCCGAGCTTTGGAGGATTTCGGCACTGAAGGCAATGATAAATGGTGACTTCGTTTTCGGTTGGCTTGATTCACTTTCGGCGCTCTGAGGAACACTTACTTTCGACACGGAGTTGACGCCGCAGGGAATTAACACCTGCAGTGGCGTGTAAAAGATCACCGGTGTCCGCTCGAGTGGAAGCGGCTGGAGAATCAGCGGGCGTTCATCGACCGCTGGGACGGCGAACTGCCGCATACCGTTCTTGGCGACAAGAACGGCTTGATGCTGCCGCTGCCAACCGATGGGCGTTAGTTTCCTGTGCGCGGGCGCTTTGCGCCCGCGCACATTTCTTTTGCCGCCGTATTTTACTCGCAGACTGCAAGCTCAATTCCGCCGAGAAAACTGAGGCAGGATGAGTATTCAATGTGAAGCACGCGCCGCGGCCGGGCATTGGCACTCACTTTTGAGGACGCATGCACAAGCAGGGGTCTCATCAGCAGGACTCCGCCGGATGATACGCAACAATCAACCGCGCCCACTCTGGTTGTTAGATCATGAATCGCATCATCACTCAGAACGCCTTGGCGGTGAGTTGTAGGCAGCACTCGAAGCGGCCCATTCTCACTGCCGGAATCGTCCAAATGAACGCGAATAGCCAGCACCTGCTCCAGAGCGGAGGCCGGCGCATGCGCACAGGTTATGCCTTGCTTCACGGACCAAGGACCCCAACCCGGGCTCTCCTTCCGCTCGCGAACCGGCAACGCCGTGTCTTGATGCCATACCACCAGCCAGTTTGAGTCTACCGATTTATCGAATAGCGTCGCGCGGAAACAATGAGCGTTCGCGCCCAGCACAGGTCTTACCAGTTGCATCAGCGCTCCCTCACGCGCCAGAAGACGAACGGCTTCGATTTGAAGAGCATTGCGGATTCCCGCTCTGCCCCGTCTGTGGCTCGAGTCGCCCACTATGCCGCTGATGTCACGCACCGTGCTTTTGCCAAAGATATTCGGAATAATTTCAAAACCTTGTTCTTCGATGGAATTCATTCATCTTGTTCCCGATTTTCGTGCGGGTTGCGGTTGGGTCACTTGAATCAATGACCGATGCCCCACTGGCGTGAAGCTGAATTCTCGCGCCCCCAATAGGGCGTTCACCGCCTCACGCACCCGCGACCGTGCAACGAAATTTCCAAAAAAGCTTTCTATTTCTGCTGGGTCGGCCGCGATCACGCAATCCAGATACTTCGAGAGGAGCGCCGAAAGCGCCGAATTCACCGAGCAACTCACGCCCTCGGAGACGGCGTCAGGCGCCCAGCGGTAGAGCACGTCCCAGGAGGCGCCTTCGCGCTCCTGGTAATCCACGCGCGTGATGCGGAGCTTCGACCACAACTCGGCGAGTGCGCGGTCAAGCGCTGGAACTGAAATTCCCTTCCCCAATTCTTCCAGCAGCTTCAACCTGGAAATCGGCCCTTTGCGATGGATGATCTGGTAGGCATCACAGGCGAGTTGCGAATACGGCGATCGGGGGCCCGTTTTCGGCGGCTGGCGGGGGTTTCGTTCACCCACCAGAGCGTAAAAGTAAGGAAAGACGGCAGCCGACAGCAAAAACGCATTGTTCTCGTCAAAAAGGTTAGCTTCGTAAGCAGACCTGTCGCGCAGCAAGCGGACTATTAGTTCGGTTGCGTCCCGAGTTCGGGAATCTTTGTACGCTTGTTTTTGCGTGGGCAGTCGATCTTCCGATCCTGACCAGGCGCCGATGAAGGTGGGAACGAGGACCGACGGCTCAACCGGAAGCATCAGAGAAAATCCGACTGATTCGATGAAAGCGCGAGCGTCATCCAGCGTGCGCACGGGCGTGCCGTTTACGCGCCACTTCTCGCGGCGAAGCTGGATGAGTTCGTCAGGGGTCATAAACAGGCTCTTGGCTCTTGGCTCTTGGCTTCAGGCTCTTAGCTGTTGGCTCTGGCTGTTGACTCTTGGCTTCAGGCTCTTGGCTTCAGGTTCTCATCTTCGTTCTGATTTTATAATCGGACCCTTCCGAAATGATCTGAGCAGAAGGCCTAGGAAAACCCCTATCCCCGCGATGGCGATCACGTGCGTTGTGAACGCGAGAGCATATTCGCCAGTCGTCAAATAAACAATACGTTCATGGATTTTCACAGCATGAGTTCGCCCGGCATCTGGCTGCGCGACTGTCGGTCGGGTTTCGCCGAAGTAGTGAACGAAGTACACCGTCGAAAAAGCCAGAACGAGCGCGAGAATGCCGGTGACCCACACAACTTTGTTCGAGCATTGTGAAGTTAAAGCTGTCATACCGAGAGCCAAGAGCCAAGAGCCAACGACGAGTTCTAAATCCTCTTGAACGCCCGCTGAATGTCCTTCATCGAGTATCTCAGAACCACTGGCCGCCCGTGGGGACACGACATAGGGCATTCGGTTTTCGACAATTCTGCCAGCAGCCACTCCATCTTATTTTGCTCGAGCGGCATGTTGACCTTGATCGCGGCGTGGCACGCGATCGAAGCCGCGATGCGCGCGCGAATCTGATCGAGATTTAGCGCCTGCTCCTCGCGCGAAAACTGATCGAGCAATTCGTGAAGCATCTGTTCGACTTCGCTCGCCTGAATTCCTGCCGGCGCAACTTTCACCGCCAGGCTGCGCGCACCAAATGGTTCGGCGTCAAAACCGTTTTTTTGCAGTTCGTCAGAAAGCTCGGAGAACACTGCCTGCTGCGCGGGAGTGAGTTCAAGCACGATAGGCATCAGCAGGCGCTGGCTTTCCACCTGCTGACGCGCGCGCTGTTTTAGAACTTTTTCAAACAGCACACGCTCATGGGCGACGTGTTGATCGACGATCCAAAGCCCGTCGTGATTGACTGCGAGGATGAACGACTCGCGCAATTGCCCAAGAGGTTTCAACGATGAGAGGCTCGGAGCCAAGTCGCTGGCCGGTTCAAGCTCTTGTTCGACCAGTTGACCGCACTGATCCGGCAGGCCCGGTTGGCGATCGCCGAAACCGTGCAGTGGGAAACGCGCGACCGGAACGGCGGCATTCGCGTCGACGGTGATCCCTTCGGCGAAGTGAAGGCGCTCGGCAATTACGGGCTGCTGCGGGGCTTGCAAAGTAAAAGTATCGGGAGCGGTTTGGCTGTAAAAGGCCCTGGGCACGGCACTGCTTCCCGCGCCGGCAGCCTGCGCTCCCGGCGTGAGCGACGGAGTCGCGGTGGGGCGCGAGCGAATTTCCGTCACGAACTGCGGGACCGGGCGGGCCTTCATCAACGCCGCACGAACCGAGTCGCGGAAAAAATCATGAAGCACGCTCTGCTGCCGGAAGCGGACCTCGGTTTTCGACGGATGAACATTCACATCCACTTCGGCGTTCGGCATCTCAAGAAAAAGCAGGACGACCGGATATACAGTCGGCGGCAGAATGTTGCGATAGGCCTCGGCAAAGGCATGCTGGATGAGGCGATCGCGAATGAGCCGTCCGTTCACGAAGGTGTAGATCGAATTGCGGTTCAGCTTCTGGATCTCAGGCTTGGAAACAAATCCGTGAAGACGCAGGCTTCCGGGCTCAGCGGGAGATTCGCCGGCTTCGGCTTCTTCTTTCCGTCGCCACGGCGGAGGCTGCGGCAGGCCGACATGCGCAAGCGGCAATTCTGCCGCGACTGGAATCAACTGGTCGAGAACATCTTTGCCGAATACCTGATACACGCGCTCGCTATAACCTGCGACTGGAGGCGCAACCAGCATGGCGTTTGTCGCCGAATGCAATTCGAAATGCTTGTCCGGGTGCGCCAGCGCATAGTGCGTGACCAGCGACGCGATGTGCGAGAGCTCGGTTGGTTCAGACTTCAGAAACTTTTTCCGTGCAGGAGTATTAAAGAAGAGATCGCGAATGGTGATCGAGGTTCCGGAGGGCAAGCCGGCTTCCTCAACGCGAAAGATTTTTCCGCCGGCGATTTCGACGATGGTGCCAGAGTCCTGATCGGCGGCGCGGGTTTCGAGACGCAGCCGCGACACCGAGGCGATCGACGGCAACGCCTCGCCGCGAAATCCCAGTGTAGAAACATTCAGCAGGTCTTCGGCGTTCTTAATTTTCGACGTGGCGTGACGCTCGAAGGCGAGCAGGGCATCGTCGCGGACCATGCCGCAGCCGTCGTCGGTGATCTGAATGAGCTTTTTTCCGCCGGCTTCGACCTGGATCTTGATGCGGTTTGCGCCGGCGTCAAGCGAATTTTCCAGCAGCTCTTTCACCACCGACGCAGGCCGTTCCACAACTTCGCCGGCTGCGATCTTGTTGGCAACGTGCTCGGGAAGAACGTGGATGCGCCCCATGCAGGCCCAGTTTCGCAGATAGGAGCCTGCAAGGCAAAGCCTCTAAGCATGTTGATTCCAATCCGGAACACCGACCGCGGTGGATGAGAATTCACTGACGCGCAGTCCAAATGATCCGCACTCGCCTACCCAGCTTTTCAAAATGTCGATCGGATGTGACCAATACCGCGTCGTGCAGTTCAGCCAGTGCGGCAGTGGGGCAATCTACGTATGGAAGGCGATGGAGAGCCTTGATCTCGCCGGCCTTGAGTGCCTGTTCCAACTCTATCGGGACAAGCTGGATAGGTAAATAAAGCAGGTTGGCCAGTGTCGCGCGGGCTTTCTCCTCTCCCAAGCGAAGCCACAATGTGTAAAGAACTTCGCCCCAATTGGCTACAGAAATGAGTACAAACTTTCCTTCGCGGAACACTTGTCGCAGGATTTCATTGATCCGCATCGCGCTCGGCCCGCCTTCGACGTAATTGAGCACGGCATTGGCGTCAAAGATGAATTGCCTATTCATCGTCCTGATGCTCGCGCTCACGAGTTTCAACCAGGCCAGCGCCTTTGCAACAGCCCATCAGGCTATCGATAAACTGCTCAGTGATCGGTTGAAGGATTAAATGCTTGTCCTGCTTCTGAATGGCAATTCTGGTTCCGGGGTTAATCCCAAGCTGGGCGCGCAATTCTGCCGGAATTACAATTTGGCCTTTTGAACTAACGGTGGTAAATCTAGTTTCCATGTGTCTTACATTACCCAAGCATAAGTAAGCCTAATTCAATATCGACTTACATTCCTAAACTGAAGGCTATTAAGAACGGCTCCAGGCGAAGAATTTGCGAAGGCATGCTCTCCGGCTTAAAATTAAAAGATGTCTTCTCTCGCCTGGGCGCACCCGTTAGTGGCCGAGTGGTTCACGAAAAGGTTCGGCACGCCGACCGAGCCTCAGGAGCTAGGCTGGCCGCATATTCTTGCCGGCCACACCACGCTGATTTCTGCGCCCACCGGCTCCGGCAAGACACTGGCAGCGTTTCTTGCGTGCATCGATGGGCTGGTTCGCAAAGCGCTGAATGGCGAACTCCGCGATCGCACCGAAGTCCTTTACATTTCGCCGCTTAAGGCCTTGGGCAACGACATTCAGAAGAACCTCGAAGTTCCGCTGGGCGAAATTCTGCAAATGGCCGGGGAACGCGGGCTGTTGATGCCACCCATTCGCACCGCCGTCCGCACCGGCGACACGCTCATGCACGAGCGCCGGGCTATGCTGAAGTGCCCGCCGCACATTCTGGTGACGACACCCGAGTCGCTGTACATTCTGCTGACTGCCGAGAGCAGCCGCGCCATTCTGCGCAATGTTGAAACCGTGATCGTGGACGAGATCCATGCGGTCGCCGACGACAAGCGTGGCGCACACCTTACGTTGTCGCTGGAGCGATTGGAAGCGCTGCTCACTCGGCCTCCGGTTCGAATTGGGCTCTCCGCCACGCAAAAACCGATTGAAGAAGTAGCGCATTTTCTTGCCGGGAGTGGCCGGCCGGATCCGGTGGTCGTCAACATTGGCCATAAACGCGCGCTCGATCTCGCAGTCGAAATTCCCGCCACGCTGCTGGGACCAGTCGCCAGCAACGAGATGTGGGACGAAATTTACGACCGCATCGTGCAGCTTTCGGAGCAACATCGCTCGACGCTGGTGTTCGTTAACACGCGGCGGCTGGTGGAGCGCGTGGCCCATCAGCTGGCTGAGCGAATTGGCGAAGAGAATGTCGGGGCGCACCACGGCAGCCTCTCGCGCAAGCTGCGCCTGGCGGCAGAAAGGAAGCTGAAGGAAGGCCAGATCAGAATTCTGGTCGCGACCGCGTCGTTGGAACTCGGAATCGATATTGGCACGGTCGACCTCGTGATCCAGATCAGCTCGCCGCGTTCGATTGCAGTCGCTCTGCAGCGAGTCGGGCGGTCCGGTCACTGGCGTGGAGCGGTTCCGAAAGGGCGATTATTCGTCACTACCCGCGATGATCTCCTCGAATGCGCGGCACTGGTGCGCGCGATTCGCCAGGGTGATCTGGATCGACTGATCATTCCCGATTCGCCGCTGGACGTGCTGGCGCAACAGATTGTGGCAACGTGCTCGACATCAGGCCATGTGGGAACGAGCGTCCCTGCCGGCGCGGTCGGGGCTTCCGCGGGCGAGGCGCCCGCGCCACAAGATCATGGCTGGGACGAGGACGATGTCTTCGCTCTGGTCAAGCGCGCCTATCCCTACCGCAATCTCACCCGCCAACTGTACGACTCGATCATCGAAATGCTGTCTGAAGGCATTGCTGCTCGCCGTGGAAGATACGGGGCGTACCTGCATCACGACCGCGTGAATCGCAAACTGCGCGCGCGCCGCGGATCCCGGCTGGCTGCCATTACCAGCGGCGGCGCGATTCCGGAGACTGCGTTATTCACTGTGGTTGCCGAACCTGAAGGCGTGGTGATCGGCACGCTGGACGAAGACTTTGCTGTCGAGAGCAACGCCGGCGACATCATGCTGCTCGGCAACAGCTCGTGGCGAATTCGGCGCGTCGAGGGTAAGTCCGGCCGTGTTCTGGTCGAAGACGCGCACGGCGCACCGCCGAGCGTTCCCTTCTGGCTGGGCGAAGCGCCGGCTCGAACCGAGGAACTCTCGTTACATGTGGCCGACCTTCGTAGAGAAATAAGCGACCGCACCCGCGGAGTTTCTCCCGTCGCAGTTTCTCCCAAAGAACCGCCAGTTGCTGAGACGATCTCGTGGCTTGGAGAACAATGCGGGCTCGATGAATCGGGCGCATCGCAGGCGATCCAATACATCCTTGAAGGGCGCGCAGTTCTGGGCGATGTGCCCACGCAAAACACAATCGTTGCCGAGCGATTTTTTGACGAAGGCGGCGGCATGCAGCTGGTGATCCACGCGCCGTTTGGCGCGCGCATCAACAAGGCATGGGGACTCGCGCTGCGCAAGCGTTTTTGCCGCAGCTTCAACTTCGAACTGCAGGCCGCCGCAACGGACAATGGTCTGAACATTGCGCTGGCTGAGCAGCACAGCTTCCCGCTCGGAGACGTATTCCACTTCCTTACGCCTGAAACCGTGCAGCCGGTGCTGGAGCAAGCCGCCCTGGCTTCGCCGATTTTTGGCACGCGCTGGCGCTGGGATGCGAACCGGTCGCTCGCGCTACTCCGCTTCCAGGGAGGCAAGAAAGTTCCTCCGCAGATCCAGCGCATTCGCTCGGACGATTTGCTGGCTTCGGTTTTTCCCGACGTCGCGGCGTGCCAGGAAAACATCGTCGGCGACATACAGATTCCCGACCATCCACTGGTGAAGGAGGTCATGAAGGACGTGCTCACCGAGGCGATGGACATCGATGGAGTGCGCGAGCTCTTGCGAAAGATAGAAACCGGCGAGGTTCGATGCCTGGCTGTCGACACCCCGGTGCCATCGCAGTTTTCGCACGAAATTCTGAATGCGAATCCGTACGCTTATCTCGATGATGCGCCCCTTGAGGAGCGCCGCGCGCGAGCGGTCGAGATGCGGCGGGTGCTGCCGGAATCGGTTTTGGAAGAAGTCGGCAAACTGGACCCCGCAGCCATCGAGCAGGTTCGGCAGGAGGCCTGGCCGGATGTGCGCGATGAAGACGAGTTACACGACGTGCTGCACACGCTGATCGCGCTGCCCGAATCGACAGCGTCCGAAAAAAGCGTCGAAAGCGATGCCAGTTTTCGCTGGCAGTTGCTTTTCGAACGACTGATTGATTCGCGGCGGGCGCTGCGAGCGACAGTCGACGGCAGGCGGTACTGGATCGCCGCGGAACGGGCAAAAACATTTGCGACAATTTTCCCCGGCGCTCATTTCGAAATGCCCGCACTCGAACTGGAGCTGACGATTCCGTCCTATGACGACGCGGTGTTAACAACCGTGACCGGATGGATGGCACACACCGGGCCGACAACAGCCGGCGGATTAGCACATTTGCTCGGCATTGCCGCGGCAGAGATCGATAAAGCGCTGCTCCGAATGGAAGCGAGTGGCGCGATTCTGCGCGGAAAATTCACAAGCGCTACCGAACAGACGCGTGACGCTGTCCAGCTTCGCTCGACGGAATCGCGGGCGGGGGCCGCCGCGCCACACGGCCTGTCCGCGGCACACGAGATCGAGTGGTGCGATCGCCGGCTGCTGGCGCGCATTCATCGGCTCACTGTGGCGACGCTTCGCAAGCAGGTGCAACCGGTTACTCCCGCACAGTTCATGCGCTGGCTGTTGCGCTGGCAGCATGTTGCTCCGGGATCGCAGGTACTGGGCGAGCGGGCTACGCTTGAGGCTCTCCGCCAATTGCAAGGATTCGAAATTCCGGCTAACGCATGGGAACGCCAGGTACTCGCGCGCCGTGTCGCCGACTACGATCCCAAGTGGCTCGACCAATTATGTCTGACCGGCGCTGTCGGCTGGGGCCGGCTTTCGCCGCATCCGGCGACTCTCGAAGCTTCGGATGGGAATACCCGCCGGCGAGTGATTCCCACCAGTGTCGCTCCCATCACGTTTTTCGTTCGTGAAGAAGCCGATTGGATGCAGCCGCACGAATCCATCAGCGAAGCGCAAGGCCTCAGCCCGGTTGCGCGGCAGATTCTCGACTACCTGCGCCAGCGGGGCGCGTCGTTCTTCGCCGATATCGTGCGGGCGACCGGCAAACTGAAAGCAGAAATCGAGACTGGATTGTGGGAACTGGTTGCCGGGGGCCTCGTCACCGCCGATGGGTTCGATAATCTGCGATCACTCATCGACCCCAAGCGCCGTGCCGGGCAAGGCAGCGGCCGCACTTCTCGTCCCCGCCATAGCGCTGGACGCTGGGCAATCCTGCACACCGATTCCGGAGTTGAGCGCGAGCGCGCCGTCGAAGCAACCTGCTGGATGCTGCTCAAACGTTACGGCGTGGTCTTCCGCGACCTGCTGGCCCGCGAGAGCAATCTCCCGAAGTGGCGCGAGATGCAGCTGGCGTTTCGCCGGCTGGAAGCGCGAGGTGAAATCCGAGGCGGACGCTTTGTGGATGGCTTCCTGGGCGAGCAGTTCGCGCTGCCGATCGCGGTTGAATCCTTGCGCGCAAACCGCAAACTTCCGCCAGCCGGCGAAGTTGTCACCATTTCGGCCGCCGATCCGCTCAATTTGATTGGAATTGTAGTGCCGGGCGAGAGAATTCCTGCCATTTCAGGCCGAACTGTCACCTATCGCGACGGCGTTGCATTGGAAGCTGAACCTGGCCTGCAAACCCGAGTCGTTGCCATCTAGAAAAAAATATCGGGACCTTGTCAGGGGGGCCCTCCAAGGTCCCGATAACTCTCGCCGCGGCGAGAAACGAATGCGCTTCCCCACGCAAACCCGGCGATAAGTGCCAGTAAACTAGCACCCGGTCGCAGCGCCGCCACAGAAAACTGAGTTTTGTTACGAAAACGGAACAAACCTCAAACAGAAGAAATTATGGGATTTTCAACTGCAGCAAGGACGCGGGATTCAGATAGACACCCTGCCAGCGAATCGCGAGATGCAGGTGGGGCCCGGTGGCGCGCCCGCTGCCGCCGCTCATCCCGATCAGCTGGCCGGTCGTCACTTGATCGCCTTCTTTCACGGCGAAGTCGGAGAGGTGCAGATAGAGGCTGAAAAGCCCTTGTCCGTGATCGATGACCACGAAGCCGCCTTCGAAATAGAGCGGCCGCGCGAGAATCACTGTTCCGCGATTCACGGCGTGCACCGGCGTGCCGGCAGGAACTCCGTAATCCAGGCCCAAGTGGCGGCTCTTGACCTCCTGGTTGAAGACGCGAGCGGTGCCGTAGATATCGGAAACGGGCGCAGAAACCGGGGCTTCGAATGGGCCAGCCCAAAGGCGCTCGGCGGTTTCAGTGGCGAAAGTTTTTTGCTTGATCTCCTTGTCGGTGTTGATGACGCGTACCTGTTCCGGATTCGGCTCGGTGAATTGTTTGGCGACTTTGATGGTGATCTGGGGATAGGTCGCGCGAGCGATCCTTATTTTGCGCGTGATCCCGAAGACCTTTCCGGAGGTTGAGGTTTCGGTCAACGCTAATTCGTAGGATCCCGGCGCGGTCTCCACCGGCGCGCCGCCGAGCCCGTACCACGATCCTCCTGAAAGGAAGAAGTCGATGTGATGACCGAGCCAGGTTGCAGTAACGGATTTGACCCGCGCGGCGGCTGAAACTTTAAATAAAACCGGCGATCCGTTCACGATTTTGGCTGGCTGCCAGGTTAGGCTCCCAGGGCGGGGCTGTGTCTTGCCCATCGCGGGCAGGTTGAGGAGCGCGAACAGCGCCAGCAACAACCATGGCGGTCGAATCTGATTCCAGCACTTGGCGGAGCAACGACTAACCATCCATTGAATCGTAACCAGAAAGATTTCCCAGCGCAAAATCCGAAGGTTCGATGGACCAAAGAAGAACAACAATTTGGCATGGGTAATTCGGTATTTCGAACTTCGCCTGACAAATGCCCAGCACAAACCGCTGGACTGTACTGTAACGGTTGACACTGAACTGCCCTTCGAAAGCTTTTCCCACGCGGGAATTTACAACCGGTTGACAACTTAAAGACAATCTTATCCAGCTACTCACCTAAATTCGTTCTGCTCCCGGGGGCCGCTTCTGTTCGATCGCGCCGTATCGGCGACCACGCAGTAAAGAAGACCAAACATAACGGGATCGATCAACAAGGAGGCGACTGTTCATGCAGAAGCTCGGATGTGTAGGTTTGTTTTCTGCAATTGTGGTACTGGCAGTCAGTGCACCGCGCCACAGCATTGCACAGGAAAATCAACAGAACAATTCTCACTACAAAGTGCTGCATAGCTTTCAAGGCACTCCCGCTGCGAACGGCAACTTCGATCCGCTGTTAGTGCTGGGAATGACCGCGGATGAAGAGGGCACGATTTACGGGGTATCGCAACAAGGCGGAGCATTAGTGTGCATCACCGTGGGGGGCGTATGCGTGGCGCAGGTCTTTCAGGGGACGCAGTTCAAGCTGGGTCGCGACGGCCAGTTGACTTTATTCCCCAACAACCAGACCGTCCCACCTTTTCCCGTAGCGGCGTCGCAGGGACCACTACTGCTGGATGGATCTGGCCAGGTCCTATTTACTACCCCAGCTGGAGGGGTCTTTAACGGGACCGGAGGCGTTTTCAGTCTGGATCCGCAAACGGGGGCGGTTGCCGCTCTAGGGGATTTGTCGGCAAACCTATCGATGGCAATGATCCGGCCGTAAATGTGATCCGGGACGCAGCCGGGAACCTCTATGGCACGACGGTTTTCGGCGGACAAAACCCGCCCTTGACGTGCGGCCTTCCCGACGCTTTTTTTCAAAGCGGCCTGGGTTGCGGAACGGTTTACAAGCTCGACGCCAGCACGCATCAGGAGACGGTACTACATACATTTACGTTTGATGATGGCCACGAGCCCTTGGGGCTGGCTCTCGATCAAGCCGGAAATCTGATTGGCGCGACGCAATTTGGAGACAACACCGATTGCCGCTTGGGTTTTCTGCTGCTCGGTTGCGGCGAAATCTTTAGCATCGATGCGTCGGGTAATTTGAGCTTTGTTTATGAATTCGATCACACCGCAATGTGTCCCTTTAAATTTTGCCCTCCACCACCTCCCGGCCCGGCTCCGGAGCTGCTCGGCTGGTCACCATCGTTCGTGGCCGTCGACAAACAGGGAAATATTTTCGGAGTTACGAGCAATGGAGGAAATTTCGGGCTCGGAGTCATTTTCAAGATCGACCCGCAAGGGAACTATAGCGTCTTGCACCATTTTGCGGGTCCGGGCGATGGCTTCGCCACCCAGCAGCTCCTGCTGAGAAACCATCAGCTTTATGGAATCAACGCGGATGGCGGAAACACCCTGGATTGCGACTTCGGTTTCGCTGGCTGCGGAACGATTTTCAAGCTGGATACCCGAACTGGAAAATTCACGGTCTTGCACGCCTTCTCTAAGAACGACGAAGGCACTACACCAACAGCTCTGGCTTTTGATCAGAACGGCAATCTGATCGGTTCCAACCTCTTCGGCGGTAAGAGCGTGTTTGACACAACTGTTTGTACGGGTGGAGGTGGTTGCGGGAACGTCTTCCGCCTCAAGCTAAATGGAGAGAACGATGATAGGCAATAGTTCATCGCGTCGCCAGAAGCAAGACCGTAGTGCCAACCCGTTTCGGAGGAATTTGATGAAATTGGGAAAGTGCATGGTTGTGACGTTCTTTTCGCTAATCGCCACCCTGACTTGCATCGCACAATCGAAGAGCCCTACTGAACCAGCTCCGTCGCAAACAGGTCACAGGCAACTGCCAACGCTCGTTCCCAGGATTTTTCAGCAGCAACCAGGAACAACAGATACCGAACAATCTGATTCGCCCTACTTTAAAGGCAAGGCCCGCTTCGTCACCCTTCGCCGGGACATGACGGAGAATGTCGCTGGTTCAAGAAAGGCTACCGGCGCCGTGGCGAAGCGATCTATGAGCCAGGAAGGCGATGAAGAAGGGAAAAAGAACATGCCGTTTTGGCAGGGGAGCTTCAACTTTCTGGGAGCAGATTTCCCCTTTCGCATGGTGGGCACGAATCCGGCAAAGGGCTCGGTCGCAACTCGCGTGCCGGTGGCAGTCGTTCCTCTCGATCTTACGTTCGGCGACGGCACCGAACTTTCCGCATCCCAAACCGCCTGTGGAGATACACAAAGCCCGGTTGCGCGAATCCTGCAGTCGCCGCTATTCCAAAGCTCTTCCATTGCGGTAGGAGGAACATTTATCGGAAGAACGCAATATATCGACGCCTTTCAGCGCGCCAATTTCTGGTCCGACGTGAGCACGACTTCGCCTGACTATCACGTTTTGCTTAATGCTACGGCTGCTTCGACGCAGTCCTTTACCCTGCCGGTGACCCAGCCCAGACAATTTCCAGTAGACTCCACAGTTGCGGGCCCGTGCGCGCGTATTGGCTTCGAGGACATGGGCGACCTGGATGCCCGGGTACAGAATGTGATCAACGCACAGAACATCCCGGGAGACGTCCTGCCAATATTCGTGATGTACAACACGTTTGCCACACAAAATGGCGGCTGTTGTGTTTTGGGCTATCACAGTGTGACATTCGATACGAAACGGCACCCCTATGTGGTGACGTCCTACAGCGACCCTAACCTCTTCAACAAGCCGATTGAAGACATCCACGCATTGAGTCACGAACTTGGAGAGTGGATGGATGACCCCTTCGTACGTAGTTTGGTGCCTTCGTGGGGAAATGTGGGGCAGGACACCGGGTCGTGCTCGCTGTCTTTAGAAGTCGGCGACCCCGTCACCGGTATTGCCACGACGATAACGATGAACGGCTTTACCTATCATCCGGAGGATTTGGTTTTTTTGCCATGGTTCTCGCGCCAGACACCATCCACTTCCGTGAATGGCCAATTCACTTTGCTGAATAGTTTCAGTGCTCCGCCAAAAATCTGTGGGCAGTAGTGTGGGCACCAGAACTACTGACTACACCATTTCGGGCCGCTTCTGCGGCCCGAGGTTCAGTCGTAATCATCCGCAGCCCCGCGCTTTCAGCGCCAGAGGATCTGGGCTGTAGCGGCATCGGCTAGAGTGTTCACGCAAGATCCTTCGCTCGGCCGGAGAAAACGTTCCGCTTCGGGATAACGAGGTTCGCAGGCCGGCCAGATGTAATCACCTGAAACTCCCGGGCTTTTTGCCGGCCTCCCATTTCCGGATTCATCAGATACAAAAGCGTGGTCACCGTATCGGTATAATTCGCCAATGCTCGGCCGCGGCTCGATTATCGGAAGTCTTGCGTTGGTCATTTTCTGGGTAGCAGCCGCGAGCGGCACGTCTGCGGCATCCTGGAACGGAACCGTCCGCGGCGACGAGCGGCCGGTCGCGGGCGCCAGCGTTGTGTTGAGTTCGGCGGAAACCGGATCACACTACTCGGCCACGACTTCCAGCAACGGCAGTTTTGTTTTATCCAATATCACTCCCGGAACGTACTCGATCTCGGTGGTTACAAAAGGCGCGACCTACAATGCGGCCACTCCTATCGAGATCGGTGATGCGGCATCACTAACGACATCGCTGCAGATTTCTGCCCAGAACAAGACCGTCCGCTTGGTCACAGCATTGGAAGCTACCGCTGGCGAGGCGAGCGGCGGCGAGCATCTTTCGAGCAGCGAGGTGTCAAGCCTCCCACTCAACTCGCGTGACTTCAGCAAGCTGCTTCTTCTTGCCGCGGGTACGATGACCGACACCAACGGCGCAGCAAATTTTACGCAGCAATTTGCGGTCAATGGACAGCGCGGTGCGGCCACTGTATTCGCGCTTGACGGGGCGGACACCACAGATCCGGAAATGGGCGGGGCAACATTCTCGAACTTCAATGTGGACGCGATCGAGGAAGTTCAATCCAACACCGGCGTCATGTCTGCCGATACCGGACACGGAGCCGCCAGCTATACGAACGTTGTCTCAAAATCGGGGACCAACCAGATGCACGGCAGTGTTTTCGAATTCGTCCGCAATGCCGCGTTTGACGCGCGCAACTACTTCGACCACCCCAACGCGATCAGCCATCGCCGCATTCCGCCATTTGTGCGCAATGAATTCGGGTTCACCAACGGGGGCCCCATTGTAATTCCGGAAATTTACGACGGTCGCGGCCGCACGTATTATTTTGGCGAGTATCAGGGTTTTCGCCAGGTGCTGGGCACAACACAAGTCTTCCCCGTCCCAACTGCAGCCGAGCGCCAGGGAATCGATACCACCAGTTTCCCCGGCGATACGCTCACGGTACCCGTTAATCCAGCGGTTGTGCCTGTCCTGAAAGCGTATCCCTTGCCGAACGAGCCGCGCGGCCCGTTTGGCAATCGCACTTACGAAGCCTCTTCAAAAGTTTCCACGGTCACCGACCAGTTTTCGATTCGCGTCGATCACCGCATCTCCGAGAAGGCCACGCTACTCACCCGCTTCAGCCTGAACCAGGTTACGGGCCCGGTTACAAACCCTGACCAGACCGCAATCGATCCCTCGTTCGGTGTCCAGTTCTTCGATCATCAGCGCAATGCGGCCGTAAGATACGTCCGTACGATCAGCCCGCGCCTTACTTCTGAAACATCGCTTGGCTACATTCGCAGCACACCGTTTTTTCCTACGCCCAATCACACTCAGCCTGCGATCGGCTTCGGGGACGGCTTGTTTGAAAGTTTCAACGCTCCCGGCGGATCAATCTTCGGATCGTACGGAAACATCTACCAGCTTAAGCAGGACATGATCGACAACCATGGGACGCACACATTCAAGTGGGGAGCGGAAATTCGGGTCAACCGTGATTCCACCATCTTCGGAATCACTCCGAATGGCGCCTACGCGTTTGGCGGAGGTACGGCATATTCGCCGGTGTTTATTCCATCCGCGAGCGGAACTCACAACATCAACATCGGCGATTTGCTTCCGGATTCGCTTGCCGGCCTGCTGACCGCGACTCCTTTTTCTTATAGCATCACCGGCGCGGCGCCGTTTACGCCTACGGGCAGCAAATTCGACGAAGCCGGCGTGCGACGCGAAGCGTACGCTGTTTATTTCGAGGACACCTGGAAATACACGCCGCGGCTGACCGTGAACTACGGGCTTCGCTATGAAGTGAACAGCCGAATCCACGAAGCCACCAAGCGCACCTCGCTACCGCGTTTCTATTTTCCCGATGGCCAGCCTGCCCGCTACTACGATCACAATGCCAGCCAGCTCGTGCTGGTTGATCCTCAGCCGCCTTATCATCAGGATTTTTCCGGCTTCGGGCCGCGGCTTTCGCTGGATTACATGGCAACTTCGCGTACGGTTCTGCATGCCGGCGGATCCATCGCGACCATGCTTCCGAATCTGTGGCAAGACAATTTTCTCACCGCCGGCATTCCTTACACCTATCCCGCGTTTGTCAGCGCGTCGCCGGGAGTTGCCGTGCCCTTCAGCGATACATTCGTTCCTCTGCAGGTGCCGACTCCTTACGCCGTCGGCGGGCAACCGGTCTTTCCTGCGGGAACCAGTACCAGCGTTCGACCCAATACGATACTCGACATCAATCGGCTCGAGTCTGACGTTTCAGCGCTTACCCCCGGTCATGAAGCGCAGCTGCCCACGATGGTGGGGATTGACCGCAATTTCCGCAACGGCTACATCGCCACTTATACGGGGGGCTTCGATCACGATTTGTTCCGCGACGTGAAATTCACCGCGGCCTATGTTGCCACGATGGGCATTCATCTTCCGTGCGTGTACTCGCCGAACAGCTATGGCGGGGCCAGCCCCGGCTTCGCGCCGTTTACGCAATTCGATTCCAGCGGCCGCGCAATCGGCGGTTACGGCAACGAGTCGTTGATCACCAGCAGCTCTCATTCTTCTTATCACTCGCTGCAGACCGGCCTCACAAAAAATTCTGCGCGGGCAGGGCTCGGACTTCAGGCGAGCTACACATACTCCAAGTCGATCGACGATACCAGTTCGGTGCTCGGCGGCCTGCTGGGAAATGCCGGCACTGTTCTGCAAACTCTGCCGCAGAATCCCTGGGACCCGCGCGCGGAAAAAGGGCCGTCCACCTTCGACGTAACCCACGTTTTCACGGTCAGCGTGATTCAGTTACTGCCGCTTGATCACGTCAGCTTCCTGCGCCCGCTCGGCCGTCCGCTTACCGCCGGCTGGCAGTTCCTTAACATCACTACGCTCACCACCGGATCGCCGTTTACGGTTTACTCCGGAGTGCAGCAGACGGGGGCGGGTTCAGCCGGCGCGGATCGTCCCGATCTCGTGACCGAGCCTCATTTTTCCACCAGCCGGGGCGTTCGCGATGACTACTTCGGGCTTGGCGACAACAATGCGTCGTTCTTTTCGATTCCGATCAATTTGCCCAACGGGACTGGCCCCAACCACGGCCGCTTCGGCACGCTGGGGCGCGATACTTTCCGCGGCCCCGCGTATCATGACTACGACCTGGCGTTAATCAAAGACACACCCTTCGGCCATCGCGGCAACGCTGAACTCGGCACAATGGAATTCCGCGCCGAGTTTTTCAACGTCTTCAACATCGTGAATTTCGGTTTGCCCAGCAACATCGTGCGCGGCACGGGGTTCGGCCTCATCAGCAAGACCGCCGGCACGTCCCGCCAGATCCAGTTTTCATTGAAATTGATTTATTGATGGCAGCACCTCGATACAGTCTGCGTGCCGAGGGCGCGTTTACGTGCGTCCGGTCAGATCAGCAGTGCAGGGATCCATTCGACTCCTTGGCTGCTTCGCGAAGCCAAGCAGCCACTCGCTCAGGATGACAGGGCGGATGTGTTCCCACGGATCGTTTCGCTGAAAAGCGCCTTGGGCAGTTCAACTGCAACAAGCGAGGCAACGCCTATTTTGCCGAGTTCTCAGCTGGCTGCAGCATCTGCTCAATCCGCGCGACATTCGAATCGCGGCCCTTGGGGTTGGGAATCTCCTTTGCAGCCAGCAAGGCTTGTTCTAACGCCTCGCGTGCCTGCGCCGTTTTCCCTTCCGCTTGCAGAGTTTGCGCCTTGATCTGCAGCAGCCATGATTTCCCGAGCGCGCCTGGGCTGCGCGCGAGGCCGCGATCACAGGCTGCGAGCGCACTGTCGTAGTGCTTTGCCGCGTTCTCCATCTGGGCGACGCGCAATGAGGCGATGTAATTGTCCGGCATCACGCGTTCGGATCCTTTCAGTTCCGGCAGGATGCGTTCGGGATCTCCGACGATTTGTATGTTCTCCACGCGTGCGATGTCGAGTGCGGCGCGTTCATCATCGGTCGCGGGCTTGATCGCGTCGAGTTCGGCCAGCCAGCGGTCCCCCCATTTCAAAGCCGTCGGGTTGTCGTTGCGGTTCACCGATATGTACATGAGGGTGCGGTAGATTGAATCGCGGTGGTCGCGCACGGTTATCGGTAGAGTCAACGCCTCTTCCGCGAGCGGCTGCAGCTTGCGGAGCGCTGTTTCGGTCCAAGGCAAGGGATCGACCGAAGCCACACACCACATGCCGGAAACGACCGTTCGCACGAAGAAAACATCCCGTTTCATTCGAAGCGCTTCGGCCGCGGCGGTTTCGGCACACGGTTGCCACTGGTTGCTATCCTGGAGCGCCTGGACAAGCGACGCTTCGGCGAGTTCGCGTTTCGGCCAATCAGCTGGAGCCGTGCGGACTGCGTCTTCATAGGATGTGGCCGCCTCCGCAGGCTGTTCGGCGAGCAGCGCGTCGCCCCGCGTGAGTGCCGCCTCGGCAGGAATTTGCCTCTTTGTCGACACGCCACTAGCTCCGCGATCCAGGAACTGCTGGAGTTCCTCGAGCGACATCGCGCCAGGCTGCATGGCGGTCACATGCTGATCATGCGGGTCGATTACGAAGAAAGTGGGCGTGGCGTTCGCGCCAAATTTGGTCATGAAAGCGCGGTTTCCCGGTTCGTCGTAGCTGAGTTCGAGCCAGACAAACTGTCCGGCGTACCTGTCGAGATCGGCCTTGGCCAGGAGACCCCGCATCAGGTGACAGGTTGATCACCACGGGGCCCAGACTTCCACGAAGATCGGCAGGCTGCGCTGCCTGGCGCTTGCGAGCGCTTTGGGATAATCATCGTTGATGAAGGGCAGATTGGCTGCCGACATGGAAAAAGCGGCAGCCATAAGAAACAGCGCCCACGAGCAAAGCTTCTTCATTGCGTTCCTCCGCTGCTGCTGACAGCTGGAACCCAGTTGAATCGGACCTTGTTGGACCCGACCGCACCGAGCCGCTGATAAAAACGAATTGCATTCACATTCCAAGCGGGAGTCTGCCATTCCAGTGTTGTGCAGCCAAGCGCGAGGGCGTGCTGAGCCATTTGCGCCATCAGTTCAGATCCGACGACCGAACTGGACGAACTACTGGCCTTCGTTTCACTATGTTCTGAATCACTAGGTCCCACTCGTGGTCAATGCAAAACCCTCGTCTCTCCAGCCTGTGACTCCGCCGATCATCTTCTTTACCGGGCGCCCCAGTCGCGCCAGACGCAGAGCCGCCCTGTCGGAGCCATTGCAATGCGGACCGTCGCAGTAGACGACAAACAACGCGTGGTGCGGATAGTGTTCGAGATTGCGTTCGTTAATACGGCGGTGGGGCAGGTTGATGGCGGTTGGAATATGTCCAGCCGCGAACGACTCTGGACTGCGGACATCCAGCAGAACGAATCCGGGCTCAGCGGTTTCTAGTGCGACATGCACATCCCAGCAGTCTGTCTCCAGCGACAACAGACGTTCGAAATGATTCTGTGCCATCGCGGGAGCGGCAGCGGGAATCGCGGTAACGGTAGCGTCAAGCGTCAGGTTTGGCATCTTTCGAACTCCTGCGCGTAAGTTTCGCTTCACCCCCGAGAAACAGCAATAGGCAGAATTGCCAATATCCGATAGAATCCTGCCATGCCGCGAAGAAGCCTGCGCCGCGTCGCCGCGCTCGCCTACGACGGGCTGGGCGCATTTGAATTTGGAATTGTGGCTGAAGTTTTCGGCCTGCCGCGGCCAGAGATGGGCCCGGGCTGGTACGACTTTCAGGCGTGCTCACTGAAACCCGGCCGCTTGCGGGCCACGGGCGGAGTGTCGATTGAGGCGCACGGCCGTCTTGCCGATCTGGCAAAGGCAGGCACCATCGTGATTCCTGGCTGGAAGGCCAGCGAGACTCCGCCCGCGCCACTGATCGCGGCTCTTCGACGGGCACACGCCCGTGGCGCTCGACTGGTCTCAATCTGTTCCGGCGTGTTCGTGCTCGCGGCCACGGGCTTGCTCGACGGCAAGCGGGCCACGACCCATTGGCGCTACGTCGAGCAGCTTCGGTCTCGCTATCCCAGGATTCGCGTTGAGCCGGATGTGCTGTACGTGGACGAGGGGAGCATTCTGACCTCCGCCGGGAGCGCCGCGGGCATTGATCTATGCCTGCACATCGTGCGCCTCGACTATGGCGCGGAGGCGGCGAACGAAGTGGCTCGCCGGCTGGTGATGCCGCCGCATCGCGATGGCGGCCAGGCCCAGTTTGTGCGCGATCCGATTCGTCACCGCACCGCGGGCGGACTGGCGCCGGTTATGCAGTGGGCAGAAGCGCATCTGCAGGAAGCTTTGCGAGTGGAAGATCTGGCGCGGAGGGCGGCGATGTCACCGCGTACTTTCGCCCGACGATTTCAGGAGCAGACTGGCACCACGCCACACCAATGGCTCATGCATCAGCGCCTGCTTTCCGCCCAGCGACGCTTGGAGAAAACTCGGGAAAGTATTGATCGAGTTGCCGAAGCGGTCGGACTCGAAAGTGCTGCGACGCTCCGTCAGTATTTCAGCCGCGTGCTGCGCACCACGCCAACGGCTTACCGGCGTCAGTTCTCACTCAGGGCGGTCGAAGTTAAAGGAATGGCTTGATCTGATTTCAGCCTGGATTCACGAGATCCGGCAAGTAATCCGCAAATTGCCCAGCCCTGACCAACCAGGGTGAAGCGTCCGGCATCGCAAGCATGGCCGGATGTTGACGCTGCCAACCACGGCTTCGCATAGTCCCGTGAGCGGTTAGAAGGAATATCCGGCCTGACAATCAAGCCGGCACACTCGTCTTATATAAGTTAATGCTTGGGCGGTAGGTTTAGGCTATGTTTTTCTTTGGCTTGAACCCATCGCGTGCCGCGGCCCGCTCGGCCAGTGCAAGGTTCACAATCCCCAGCATATCTTCCCTCGGCGCCGGCTTTCCGGTCCAGATTTCGAATTGCCGCGCCGCCTGATGCACGAACATTTCGCTGCCGGGAATCACTTCTGCGCCGCGCTCCTTCGCCAGCTGCAATAGCCGCGTTTCTGCCGGGTCGTAAACCATGTCGAAGACCAGCCGCGCTTTGATCTCGTCTGCATTCAGAGGTGATTCGCGTGGGTTTCCCATTCCGACCGGCGTGGCGTTAATGATGATGTCGAAATCCAATTTCTTCAGATCGGGACGTTTGACGACGCGCGCCTTGGCTTGACGGGCCAGCTTCTGAGCAGCCGCCGCGCTGCGGTTCATGATGAAGACCTGCGCGTCGCGGCCGGTAAGTCCGAAAACTGCGGCCCGGGCTGCACCGCCCGCGCCCAGGACCAGGACGCGAGCATCGTGTAGAGGCATTCGCTGCTCCAGCGGCCGTACCACTCCGGACGTATCGGTATTGAAGCCGTACAGTTTGCCTTCCTGCGAGCGCACCACCGTATTGCACGCACCGATCTTGGTGGTGTGCGGATCAGTGTTGTCCAGATAAGGAATGATCGCTTCCTTATAAGGCATGGTCACCGCCAGACCATGAATCGGGATTTCTCTCATGCAAGCGAGCAAGTCCTTGAGGGACTTGGCATGCAGGGCCAGGAAAACTCCATTCACGTTTTCGCGCCTCAGCGCGGCGTTCATGATGGCGGGAGAAAGGGAATGTGAAATGGGATCGCCGACCACCCCATAAACCCGCGTAGCCGCATCCACCTGGTCGATGCGATAAGTGCTGCGGAGCTCCTGTGCCGTGACTTGCCCTGGCGCGGTCTTATCTTCGGCGCTGAGCGCTCCGAATGTAAACGTACTTCCGGAGCGGACTCCCAGGACCCGACTGATGATCCCTTGCTCACCCATGCACAGCCCTACTAGTGCGTGATGGTCGTGGTGCTTCTGCAGGAGGTTCATCATGGAAACGTTGTCGTACAGAGTTCGCGCCGTACCTGCGATCTTGTAAAAGTCGGCCGGATAACCGGACATCTTGGCCAGGGTGGAATCGAGCTTCTGTGTACTGTGAAAGTCGTGAAACGACATCACGACGGCAGCCTTGGAACGCAGCTTCTCGATTTGTGGTACTTTCAGCCGGCTGGCGGTTTGGAGTTCAATATCAATGACTTGGCATCCAGCTTCGGCCGCCTTTCGCAGAACATCGAGTTCGGCGGCGATCGAACCTCTGAATTTTCCACCGTTCGCCACTCGACGGCAGGTGGCGATGACGGTCACGTGGGGATGAGATTCGGTGAATTGCCGAATTTTGGGGAAAGCAAGTCCAGGCCGCTGGAGGTAGTCTAACCTAAACTCAACAAAGGGGTTATCACGAGAGACGGCCTCAGCTTTCTCGACCAGGTCGGCGGGGTCTGAGCCTACGATCGGCACACAAACCCGGGGTAGACGCAGATGCGAGAGCCGGGAAATATAGTGGTTGTTGTCCGTCGACATCCGGCGCGATATTACAGGGATGACACTGCAGATGCAACTATTTGAGTGCAAATAAACTTTTTAACACCAGTAATGTGACACCAGCGTAACCTTGACCCTGGCCCACCGGCTTGTTACCTTCCAGCTTGGAACATTCTTTGTTTTAAGTGACTTAGCATTGCATCCGGTTTTCATTGCCGGAGGAGGAACCATGAAGAAAGCAGCTCTATTGCTATTTTTGTTGCCCGCTATTTCGCTGGCGCAGCAGACAGCCGCAGGTACCGATCCAGCAGGCACGGTTCCCACTTCGGTGACCTTCCCCACGGAAAAGCTTCAAACGCCGACTGCTACGGACCTTTACTGTGCCGGGTTTGTCAGCAAGAAGCTCGAATCGCGTGGTAAATACGTGGCGGGCGGCTGGCATTCGCCGTTCACGACTCACTATGGGACTGGCGAGCCAATCTTCCTGCACGGAAGCAACTATGAGGCGGGCCAGGAATATACCGTGGTTCGCGAAGTGGTCGATCCCAACCGCTATGAGCTGTTTAAGGGACAATGGGCGGCGCTGAAGGCGGCGGGTCAGCCGTACGAGGAATTGGCACGGGTCAAGATTGTAGACACCCGTCACAAAATGGCGATCGCTCAAATCGAATTCAGCTGTGACACCGTATTGCCAGGTGACTATCTCATACCCTTTGTTGAGAAGCAGGTCACTGCGTTTCATGCTCCGATCCGGTTCGACCGCTTCGCACCCCCCAGCAGCCAGCTCAGTGGCCGCATCATTCTGGCCAAGGATTTCGACTCAGAGCTCGGCAACGGCGGCAAGGTCTACCTGAACATCGGTGCGAACCAGGGCCTTAAGGTTGGTGATTTCCTCAAGGCTGAACGCAGCTACGAGCAGGTCGTTAAAGACCCGGTGGATTCTGCCTCGTTCTATGCCACCGCAATGGAGCCGACGCAAGCGCATCAAGTCAACGTCGTGGGAGACAGCCGCATGCCCAATTTCATGAGTGGCACCAGCGGACCTGCAATTCACCCAGCGGATATGCCGCATAAGGTTGTAGGTGAAATTGTGATCATCGGAACCACGCCCACCACAGCGACCGGCATGATTGTCTTTGCACTGGAACCGGTTTACATCGGCGATCGCGTCGAAGTGGACCAGCAATAACTCCAGAATCAGAACTGGGAAGGTGAACTTCCCAGTTTTTTTCCTCTTCCTCACACATACTAATGTGTGAAAATCCACACATATGCCCACGGCAGGAACTCTTGTCGGGACTTGGTGAGGAATCACAATTCAACCGTTTGCGTGACCTGCTGCGCGCCTTTCCCGATCATCAGTTAAAAACGGAAGACTTCGAACGCGCGGCTCAAATGACGAATGCTTGCGCTTCTCGCGGAATTGCAAGCACGCCGACTGACATGCTGATTTGCGCGGTGGCCCGTTATGCCGAAGTTGCTATTTTCACAACCGATAGGGATTTCACGGCATATTCAAGATTCCTGCCGATCCGGCTGTTCCAGGCCGAGAGCGTCTAGCCCGCACATCCTTGGTCGGCGAACACCTCTGCCGTGAACGCTTCGATGGTGGCTCCGCTTTTCCAGGCATCGAGCGGCAGGCCGGCTTTCCGGCAGGTTTGCTCGAGGAATGTTATTCGGTCCCAACCGTGCTCGACCGGCACTTGCGGCAATAACAGGCCCCGTCTTCCACTCTCATTGATGATGAGTCCGTGCCTGCCAACCTCAACCTCATTGGCTGAGATCGGACTTACTGCCGAAAGCACGCTGATCGAGACCAGGAGATCGGGAGCCTCCTCCAGGGTGACCGGAATGAAGCGAGGATCGTCGAAGGCCGCGGACCGCGCTGTTTCTATGACGGTTTGAAACAGAGGCAACTGGGCGGCCGGATACCCCACGCAGCCCCGCAGCTTGCCTTCGTAATACAGCGTGGTGAAAGCGCCTCGCGGCTCGGACAAGTGGGGAGAATGCGTGGACAGCGATATCACGCGCTTTTCGAGCGCCGAAACAATCGCCTCGTGCGCAGCGTCAAGCAGGAGTTTTCTTTCTTCGAGACTGTATTCCGCCTGTGAATGTGTGCGCGTGGCGGCGAGCGACGAGATTTCAGATTGCAGCGACATCGCGCTTCTTGCGCCGGCTGAGGACGAAGGCGCGCCGGCGTCGTTTCACCACGTGCCGATCAATCTTTCTCCAGAATGCAACGAAATAGTCCCCTGCAGAAAGCAACGACAGTGTGACCATGAACCAGATGGCGAAAAATGCGATCCAGTGCACCGGAAAAATGTAAGGTCCCACCGGCCATTCCTGCCAGCGATGGTCGAGAATTACCGTCACTACCGAGACGATCTGAACGCACATCTTGAACTTGCCCAGATCGCTGGCTTCGATGGTAAAGCCTTCAGATGCTGCGATGGAGCGCAGGCCGCTGACCAGGAATTCTCTCCCGATAATCACCACCGCGATCCACGCCGGCACCAGCTTAGGATTGAACTGCATCAGGGTGATGAATGCCGCAGCAATCAGCAACTTGTCGGCCAGTGGATCAAGCAGGATTCCCAAGGTCGTGATCTGGCCGCGCCGGCGGGCGATGTAGCCATCAATTCCGTCGGTGATCGATGCCGCGATGAAGAGCGCAGAGGCCAGCAGTTCCTTTTCCCCATTTACGGTGGAGAACCGGCTGCTCATGAGCACCCACATCAGCAGCGGGATGCTGGCAATTCGAGTCAGCGTAATGTAATTCGGAAGATTCACCGTGAAAAGCCGCTTTGAGATCCTGTGAACTAATTATCCCTCGCTCGATATGCGAAAGCAATGGACGCAGGGGCACCTTAGCCGCGTTGTAGAAACCAAAGTGCCAGTAGAGGAAGGAGTGGCTTCAGGCATGGCCTTGCGGCCAAACGTCTTCTCCGCGAACGGGTTTCAGCGGCCAAATCAGCACTTGCAATCTCTTGGCAAAGTGCAGCAGAGGAGAAATCCGAGGCAGCTCGATTCCGGCGGCTTTGGCCATCGTGTTTTGCGCGATTTGAGCTTCAGCATCCTGCAAAGGCCACGGCTCATGGTGAATTTCGGCGCGAAATACCTCGCCTCGCGCGACCGTGTACAAGCAGTAGCGCTCAGTTAGCCAATGCTCCAAGGTGCCCTGAGCGCGGAGCTGGACCGGTGTCACGGGGCGGTAATCCGCCCGCAGCTCAGCTTCTCCTCCCGTACGCGATGACCGGTACTGAATCCGGCCATCCCGGTTAGATATTTCCATGTGGGCGAAGTGATAGGGAAGACGATACCCAGCCCGAGCGGCCCACACTGCCAATCGGCTGGCCGCATCGAGGCTGAAAAAGTAGACTCCGGGCTTGCCGCCGACGGTCACGTACGTCCGCACGTTCAGCTCAGGAAAGGCGGACACTCCAGGAATCGGCGGGACAAACCTAGCACGCACCCGGGTCATGTGAAACGGCGCCACCGCGACCCAGCATTCGCCGTCGAATGTATCGAGCGACAGCTGCTGTGGGACCAAAGCCCTCATCAATTCCGGTGGAACTGGCCAATGCGCAAACAACAGGTCATTCCAGGTCTGCTCCATGATCCAGAAACCGCGCGGCAGTGGCCACGGGCGATGCGCGGCGAGCTGGAGGACAGGATGCGTAAGAAATCTCCAGCGATTATTTCACCACAGGGACACAGAGAGGAGCGAGACTCAGAACCACAAAGTTGGATGGGCGTACTCCAAGTTGGCGGGCGACAAACGACCTGCGACTTAGGGCGAATGGCGGGTTACTCCTGCCGCACTTGCCCGTAATTCAACACACTGACGATTCCTACTCCTCCGGCGATGTTGCCGAGAGTTGCCGGCATCAGCCAATGAAAATACGACCCCGCGGAAACTGCGCCCGCCATGGTTGCGGAGAGAATCTCGCAACTGGTCACGATGCAATGCGCGAAATGCCCTATTCCAACTATGAAGGTGAGCAGCCAAATCATCGCGACCTGGCCTATGGTCCAATGGCTGGCGGTGACCATCCATGCGACGAGCGCGATCAGCCAGCCGCCCACAACGCCACTCCAGAAAAGATGCGCAAAGCTGCCTTGCGCCGCGTCGCTGCCCAGTTGCACCAGCGCTCCGGCAACATTCGAGTGCAGTGCGGCTGTGCGAATCGCCAGTGCCGCGAACAGCACTGCACCAAATACGTTGGCAGTAAAAACCACCCCCCACAGCCGTAGCGTTGCCAACAAGTGCCGCTTCTCATCGAGCACGAGAACCACCGGGTACAGAGTATTTTCTGTAAACAGTTGCGAGCGGCCGATGATCACGGCAATGAACCCTGCGGGATACATAAGGTAGGAGACGAATTGTTGCCAGCTGCCTGCACCCAGCATGGCTTGCACTGCCGCAACGCTGAGTCCGGAGAGCCCGAGAGTAATCCCGCCGGCGATTCCGGAGAAGGCCAGCCCGCGAGAGGAGCGCCTGAGTTCGAAGCGGGCGTTCTCGGTGGCAGCGTCAAATATTTCGGGAGCGGTAAGCCGGCGCGTGTTTTCCAGTGGAGAGTCTGACTTGCCTGACATCGGCGCTTAGATTCGGCGCTGCAACAGCAGGTTAGTCGTGCGGCCGGCAGCTACAGCCGAACCGCTACAATAATGCGGTGAGTGCTGTAGCAACTCCGGCTCCTCCCGTCGATAAGCCCTGGCGCAAGTTCACGCTGCGCGAACGCATTCTGCTTTGGCTCATTGAATGGACGGGATACTTTGTCATTCGCCTTCTTCTGCCGACAGTACGGTTTGCGGTTTCCTGGGAAGAGGGCTCACCCAAGAGTTTCGCCCAACGCCCCTATGTCTATTCCTTCTGGCACAACTGCATGATTGCGGCGATGTACTGGTGCCGCGACCTGAAGGTTCGCGTGATGAGCAGCGACAGCTTCGACGGCGAGTATACCGGGCGCATCATGCAGAAGTTCGGCTTCGTTAAGGTGCGAGGGTCGAGCTCAAAGGGCGCCATTCGCGCGCTGCTGGGAATGCGTCGTGCACTGGAGGAAGGCTGGACCGTGGCGTTCACGATTGATGGTCCTAAGGGCCCCCGATATGTCGCGAAGCCCGGCCCGGTCACGTTGGCCCGAAACACCGGCGCGCCCATGGTGGTATTTCACATCGCGATGGATCGTGCCTGGATCCTGAATACCTGGGACCGGGCGATGATCCCTAAGCCTTTCTCACGCGCGCTGATTCGCGTCAGCCGCGCCATTCCTGTACCGCCGGATGGCGATCAGGAGCAATATCACGGCGAGCTGCAGGCGGCTTTGGACCGTGTGCGGGTTTTTGCGGAAGAGAATATTGCAAAAGCGGGTACAGCAGAGTTCCCTTATGGCAAGAGCAATCAGGATGAGCACTAATTCATGCCGGGGTTCGCAAAATCGAAAGCGTGATATTGGAAGGCCAGCAGGTTCGCCTGGAGCCGCTCGATTACGGGCACGTTGAGGGCCTGGTGGCCGCCGCGGCGGCCGATCCCTCGCTCTATCAGTGGAGCCCAGTCCCACAGGGCCCGAGCGAGGCCGCGAAGTATATTGAGACGGCGCTGGCTTGGCAAGACGCCGGAACTGCCGTTCCGTTCGCAATCGTGCGTCAAAGTGATCGCACTGTCATCGGTTCTACTCGCTTCTGGAATCTAGAGTATTGGGTGTGGCCCCACGGCCATGCAAGATACAGTAGAAAGAGCCCTGATGCCTGTGAGATTGGCTACACCTGGCTTACTCAATCTGCAATTCGCACTCCGGCAAACACCGAGTCCAAGTTGCTGATGCTGGCTCATGCCTTCGAAGCGTGGCAGGTGCTCCGGGTGTGCCTGCATACTGACGTGCGCAACCAGCGCTCTCGCGCCGCAATCGGGCGTATCGGCGGCAAATTCGAAGGCATTCTCCGCGCCCATCGCATGGCGGCGGATTTCATTCCGCGCGATTCTGCTCGATTTTCGATCGTGGCGGCAGAGTGGCCGGCGGTGAAGGAGCGGCTCATCGCAAAACTGGAAGTCCGAAGTTAGAAGTCAGCATGCAGAAGTCCGGCCCGAAATCTGCAATCTGGAAATCTGCAATCTAAGATTCTTGTATTCTGCCTTCTCACTTCTCATTCCTGGCAGATGCTAAAATTTCTCTTCACTCCTTTAGAGGTCTAATGCCTGCAATCATCCTTGATGGCACCAAAATCGCTGCTGAAATCCGCGCCGAAGCTGCCGCGGCGGTGAAGTCGATGACGGCTGCGGGAATCCGGCCCGGACTCGCAGTGATCCTCGCCGGAAACAACCCTGCATCGGAGATTTACGTTCGCGGCAAAGTGAAGAGCAGCGAGGAAGTTGGAATTTATAGCGAAAAGCACACGCCATCGGCAAGCGCCTCGACGGAGGAATTGCTTGATCTCGTGACTGATCTGAATCGGCGCGATGAGATCGACGGCATTCTGGTCCAGCTTCCGCTTCCGAAGCAGGTCGACTCAAAGAAGGTTCTTCTTGCCGTGGATCCGGCGAAGGATGTCGACGGCTTCCATCCCATGAACGTCGGTTATCTTTCCACGCAGCGGCCGGGGCTGGTTCCGTGCACTCCGGCGGGCGTCATGGAGATGCTCGAGCGCAGCGGAATTCAGGTTGCCGGGCGCGACGCCGTGGTCATCGGGCGCAGCGACATCGTGGGCAAGCCGATGGCGATGTTGCTCATCAACGCCAACGCCACAGTGACTGTGTGCCACTCCAAAACCCGCGATCTGCCTGGGGTTTGCCGCCGTGCCGACATTCTGGTCGCGGCCATCGGGCGAGCGGGCATGGTAACGCGCGATTTTGTGAAGCCAGGGGCGACCGTGGTCGATGTAGGAATGAATCGTGTGGCCGATCCGGGTGAGTTTCAGCGGCTGTTCGCAGGGAATGCCAAGCGAGAAGAGACGTTCCGCAAAAACGGATCGGTGCTGGTTGGCGATGTGCATCCCGAGGTGGCCGAAATTGCCGGCGCAATCACGCCGGTGCCCGGCGGAGTCGGGCCGCTGACGATCGCCATGCTGATGGCAAATACTGTAAAAGCTGCTAAGATGCGCCGCGGCAGTCGAGTTGCGGAATTATCTCGAGTTTAAAAGAATTCGGCACACAGACGCAGAGCCACAGAGAAGAAAACTTGTTTTCACTGTGCCTGTGTACCTCTGTGGTGAAATAATCGTGAACCTATGCTGAAAATCGGCCTCACCGGCGGTATCGCTTCCGGCAAATCGTTAGTAAGCGGCGTCTTCACCGAACTCGGTGCGCACTGCATCGATGCCGATACCATCGCACACAACCTGATGCGCCCCGGCGAGAAGGTCTACGAACAAGTTGTTCAGAGCTTCGGGAACGAAATCCTGAATGCCGACAAGACGGTGAATCGCGCCAAGGTTGCAGAACTAGCCTTCGACAAGCGCCGCCCGCGGATTTACGAGCTGAACCGCATCATGCATCCCGTGGTGATCGAGCGGTACGAGTTGTGGATGGAGGAAATCTGCAGCCGCGAGCCGGACGCGATCGCGATTCTCGAAGCCGCGCTGGTCCTCGAAGCCGGCCTGCGCAGGCGTTTCGACCGCATCGTGGTCGTGACCTGCAAACCGCAGCAACGCATCGAGCGCTGGGCGCAGCGATTCAATCTCGATCCGGAAACCGCCAAGGCCGAAGTGACTCGGCGCATGATGGCCCAGGCGCCAGATGAAGCGAAAATTCAGGCCGCCGACTACGTCATCGACAACAGCGGCAGTGTAGAAGAGACCAGGAAACAGGTTCAGAAGGTGTACGAGGCCTTGTTGCCGCAGGCGAAAGCGAAATCAGCCTAGTGGAACACTGACGAAAACGCCCGTGCCTCCTTGCCTCCCGGTCAAGCAAGCCTGCTCAGACAAGAATATCCGAGCTAAACGGCCTGACGCTGACCCAAGCACCTCACTTTGCGACTCCCGCGCGCAGCGCGTAGCATCTAAATTGCCATGCAGGTTTCGACTGCAGTTTCGGATCTGGCGCCCAAGCTCGCTTTCAGCGAAATCCTGAGCTTCGCCTACGATACCTTCTGCAGCAACAAAGTCCGCTTCATGCTGACCGGATTGGGCATGGTGATCGGCACTGCTTCACTTATCCTGGTCGTTACGGTCGGCCTAACCGGCAAGCAGTACGTGCTTAACCTGATCCAGGGGATCGGCGCCAATCTCATTTACGCCGAGTACGAAGGCGGATCGCAACGCATCACCAATACCGCTCCCGATCCACTTACGGTGGATGACTTGACCGCGGTGCGCGCGCAAATTCCCAGCATCGTTTCCGGATCACCCGTGGTCATGCTCAACGAACGTGTTCCGGTGGGCGACGGCAAAGAACGCGACATCCAGATTCTTGGCACCTACCCGGAGTACTCGCGGGTGCGCAACCTGGTCGTAGTGTCAGGACGTTTCTTTGATGCGCAGGACGAGCAGAGCCATAACAAAGTCGGCCTGATCACTGAGAGAATGGCGCAGGAGATCTATGGTTCGCCCGATGCCGCAATCGGCAAAATCGTCAAGCTCAGCGGCCTGCCGTTCACGATTATCGGGACCTTTCGCGAGCGCGTAAACACCTTCGGCGAATCTGAAGTGACTACGAACACGCTGGTGATTCCGTATACGGTTTCGCGCTACTTCACCGATACCCCCACGGTGAAGCTGCTTTATTTTTCCGTGGCCGATTCCTCCATGGTGGAACCGGTCACGGACCAGATCAAGCGAGTGATTCAGTCGCGCCATCGTTCTGAATCGGTTTATAACGTGACCAATCTCACGCAGCTGGTGAAAGTCGCCGAGAAAGCTGCCGATGCTCTTACTTATATGCTGCTCGGGATCGCGGCTATCGTGCTGCTGGTGAGCGGAATTGGCATCATGAACATCATGCTGGCGACGGTGAGCGCGCGCATCCGCGAAATCGGGATTCGCAAGGCGCTGGGCGCCACCAACCGCGAAATTCGGTTTCAGTTTTTGTCGGAAGCGATCCTGATCTCGGTCGGCGGGGGCTTGATTGGCGTCGTGATTGGCCTGGCTTTGCCTTATTCAGTGCGTTTCCTGACCGAGTACCGCATCCCGATCTCCGGCTTGTCTGCTATCGTCGCCATCCTGGTTTCCTCTCTGGTAGGAGTTTTGTTCGGCACCGTGCCGGCTACCCGCGCCGCCAAACTTGATCCCGTCGAAAGCTTACGCTACGAGTAAACCAGCTCACAGGGCGGCGACTTCCTCCTCTGGTTCGAAAACCTCTTCGGCTTGGAACTCGGGTTTGCGTTTGCGTTCCTGCCAATCCGCAATCGCGTAAGTCGCCATCACCACGAAGATGGGATCAATCGGCCGACGGTAATAATCTTCGGCATGCGTGAAATAGTAGATCAAGGGAAAACAAAACATCGCGATCGCGAACGGCATAGCGAGAGCCGGGTCAACACGGAACGCTCGCCAGAGGCCGAGCAGTGCAAAGGCGGTCAGGGTCGTGCAAAGCAAAATGCTGTAAGGATCGAAAGGCTCCTGCTGCAGATATCGCCGACTGAAACTCCAGACGTTCGTCCACATGTACAGCGCGCGGCGAAGCGACAGCTCGACAAACAACACTGGGTGGGAAGAGATGAATTCCAGGGCCTGCTGGCGCTTGTGCTGCATGTACTTCAATTCGCCATTCTGCTGGAACTCCGCCCATTCGCGCGGAGTGTCCGAGGGATGGAAGCCTCCCGGAGCAAAATGCCAGGTCTGCCCGTTGTTGCCGACGTAAAGCTCCAAGCCGATATTGTCGCGGAACGGAATCCACGCTTGGAATGCGCGGTAATTGCGCACGAACCATGGCGAGACAACAAGTATGAACGCAAGGGCGGCTGCCGCACTCGGCGCAGCCCAAGGCAACCGCTGCCGAGACAATCGAAAGGCCATCCATCCCGCTACCGGAGCAGCAACCGCGAGCACGATCGGATCAGTAAGCGCGGCTACTCCGCATAGGCCGCCAAAAGCTGCCCACTTTCGCCAGCTGTCTGACTCTTCGAGATATAAAGCCGCGAGCACTATCAGGCTCACGAACAGCGTTGCAGCTGTGGTCGACCAAATGAAATCAGCCGAAAAGTAAATAGCGTAAGGGAAAAATGCCCAGCCCCATCCCGCCACCGCGGCGGCGCGCTCGCCGAAATTTCTGCGCGCTATCAGCAAGACCGGGATGCAGGTCAGCGCAGAAAAAAGGCTGTCGAGAGCCAGCATCACCAGCGCTGAAGCTTTGGTGTACACGCCGAAAATCTTGAACACGCCAGCCAGCAGCAGGGGATAGAGAGGCGTCATCCATGCCGTCGGACCGGTATTAGCGTGGAGGGGACTGCTGAAGCCGCGGCCTTCAACTATGGAGCGCGCGATCCTTCCGGTTTCGCCGGCAAAGCGCCAATGATCACAATCAGGGTTGAGCCGTTCCGGATAAACACATGCGACCACCGCCAGCCGAAGGGCCAACGCGGCGGTCACAATTAGAAGACACCGGTGACTGCTAGTCCATCTCTTGACTTTAGTCAAACTACCTTCCCAAGCCTCGAGTCTGAGAAGGAACAGATGCTTGCAGACCCTTTGAAAACAATGTACCTGAGTTCAATCGAAGAGGCTACTTAAGAATTCAGTTGCTAATCCGGCTCACGCAGGATCCACGTTAGGCATAACCCAAACCCGTCGCCAGAGTTTCAGAGGTCTGACAGTTTCAGAGGCCTCCAGAAACAAGAACGCCGGGCTGGTTGGCCCGGCTAATTCCTTGCCCTTCATCTGTGGGGAGCGGGACGAGTTACGTCGTAGTCCCCGCGGATCTTTTTTAAAACTTGCCTTGTTTAAAACCTGCCTTGGGTGCGTGCGATTTGAAGCTCCAACCGCGCATGCCCCGAACCTACATCACGAGCGCCAGGTTCTCCAGTTCCTGTTGCAGAACGGGAAGAGCGCACCCTGCCATTTCCACCCGGCTCACCGCATCGCGTGCCGCTTGAGGAGACACCCCGTAGCCCCGGCCCATCAAGAAAATCTGTACCAGTTCAGCCGCCTCATGGGAATCGGCCAAACCACCCTGCAGCAAGTCGTTCCTTAATGCCGTTAATTCAGTGGTCGAGAACCTCTCCCTCATATGTCACCTCCGACCAACCGCTTATAACCATTAGACTCAGCTGCACCCTGTTTTGTTGCATGCAATTTTTCTGCCGAACTCAGGACGTTTCTGTAGTTTTCGCCAGAAAAACTGACATCCAATTAAACCCTTCTACTTCAATGAAGTTGCTCATTTCATCGACGGTGATTTGCCAACAACTTAGAGTCTGGGTGACGAAAGTTCGTCTCAGCGCCGACATAAAGTGTCAATTCGGGACGAGAAACAGCGGCTCGATTTGAGACGGAAGGAAAGGGAGATGGGCTTTCGGCTTTCGGATTTCGGCCCGGCTTCGGTGTGAGGATGGGGCCAACGGATTGTTGTCCGGCGATTTCTGTTGCGACCCCCAGCATCGCTTCGACCATAAAGCGATCCTGCGGCGAGGCTCGAGGTCTGAAGCTTGACGGTTGAAGCGTAACGCCTGAAGCTGGACGCCGCCTAGTCCTCCACCACGGCTTCATCCACTAGCAGAATGGGGATATCGTCGCGCACCGGATACACTCGCCGGCACTGGCTGCACTTCAGGCTCTCGCCGTTTTCCTTCTGCACCAGCGGCTTCTTGCAAACCGGGCAGACCAGGATTTCGAGAAGCTCTTGGGAAATCATGCCCGCATTTTACGCCAAGTCTACGTTACTGTAGCAAGCCGCCGTTCGGTTCCTCATCTGGCGGAATCACCACCGCTGCCGCCACGCGGTCGCCGGGCTCCATGTGCAGGAGGCGCACGCCTTGAGCGCTGCGTCCAGATTCGCGGATGGTGCTCGAATCCATGCGGATGATCTTGCCGTACTGGCTGATCAGCATGAGTTCGGAATCTTCGGTCACCTGCGCGATGCCGACTACTTTGCCGTTGCGCTCGGTGGTTTTGACGTTGATCACGCCTGAGCCGCCGCGCCCCTGCAAGCGATATTCGTCGGCCGCCGTGCGCTTGCCGTAGCCGTTTTCGGTCACCGAGAGAATCAGCGAGCCCTTGATTGGAATGGTCTCGTCGGTTGCGGTCGCGCCTGGAATCCCGGCTTCGGCCTTCGCTTTTTCAACCGCAGCTTCGGCTTTCTTGGCATCTTTTGGCGTAGTCGCCATGCCAACGATGTAATCTTTTTCGTCCAGCCTCATCCCGCGCACGCCGTAGGCTGGACGTCCCATGTCGCGCACGTCGGATTCGTCGAAGCGAATCGCCTGGCCGTCGTGCGATGCGAGGAAAATAATCTGATTGCCGTCAGTAAGCGTGGTACCCACGAGCTCATCGCCCTTGTCGATGCCGATTGCGATGATGCCGCGCGACATCACATTGCAGAAATCTTTCAGCGGCGTCTTCTTGACCGTGCCATTGCGCGTGGCGAAGAAGATGTATCTGCCTTCTTCTTCAAGATTGCGAACAGCGAGCATGGTTTTAACAGTTTCGCCCGGCTGCAGCGACACGAGGTTCGTAATGTGCTTGCCCTTGCCGGCTGCGCCCACGTCGGGAATCTCGTACACCTTCAGCCAGTACACGCGTCCCGTGTTGGTGAAAATGAGAATGTAGGCGTGGGTTGAGGCGATGAACAGGTGCTCGACGAAATCCTCGTCGCGCGTCTTCATGCCGGTGCGGCCCGTGCCTCCGCGGCGCTGTTGGCGGTAAGTCGAAATTGGCGTGCGCTTCAGGTATCCGCCGTGGCTGACCGTAACCGCGACTTGCTCGTCAGCAATCAGGTCTTCCAGCTGGATTTCGGCGGCTTCGTCTTCGATGACGGTGCGGCGCTCATCGCCGTAGAGCTTCTTGATTTCCTCGAGTTCGGTCACGATGACTTTGCGTAGATTTTTCTCGGAACCGAGAATGGATTCGTATTCGGCAATGTTCTCGCGGGTGGTGCCGAGCTCTTTATTGATTTCGTCGATTGAAAGCCGGGTCAGACGGTGCAATTGCAGTTCGAGAATGGCGTCGGCCTGAATCGACGTGAACGGCTTTTCCGGATCTAGTTTCGGGGGACGCCCGGTGGTATTGATATCGATCTTTTTGCCGCTGAAATACGTGACCAGATTTTCGCGAGCGTCGGCGCGGTTGGCGCTGCCGCGAATGATGGCGATCACGTTGTCGAGATGATCCAGCGCGGTGAGATATCCCTCTAAGATATGCTCGCGGTCCTTTGCTTTTTGCAGCAGGAACGCGGTGCGCCGCCGGACGACATCGACGCGATGATCGATGAAGTACTGGATCGCCTGGATCAGCCCCATTTCTTTCGGCTGGTTGTTCACCACCGCGAGCAGGATCATGCTGAAGCTCTCCTGCATCTGGGTGTGCTTGAACAGCTGGTTCAGGATGATCTGCGGTTCAGCGCCGCGCTTCAGTTCAACCACGATGCGCATGCCATCGCGATCGCTTTCGTCGCGAATGTCGGAGATGTCGTCAACTGTCTTGTCGTTTACCAACTGCGCCATGCGCTCGATCAGCCGCTTCTTGCTGACTTGATAGGGAATTTCGGTAACGATAATGGCCTGGCGGTCCTTGCTGAAAGTCTCAATCGCTGCTTTCGCCCGCATCATGAAGCGGCCGCGGCCCGACTTGTATGCTTCCAGAATCCCGCTCTTGCCATGAATGATTCCGGCGGTGGGGAAATCTGGCCCCTTCACGAACTTCAGGATTTCAGGAAGTGAGGTCGCGGGATTGTTGACCAACGTAATAGTCGCGTCCACAATCTCCGTTAGATTGTGCGGAGGTATGTTGGTCGCCATGCCCACGGCGATTCCGTTCGATCCGTTTATCAGAAGATTCGGAACTCGCGTCGGCAGTACTGCCGGCTCGATGTTGGAGTCGTCGTAGGTGGGGCCAAAATCTACGGTGTCTTTATCGATGTCGGCGTTCAGGTCCTCCGCCATGCGGGTAAGGCGGCATTCCGTGTACCGCATGGCTGCTGGCGGATCATCATCCACCGATCCGAAGTTCCCCTGACCATCTACCAGCGGATAACGCAGCGAAAAGGTTTGCGCCATGCGGACCAGCGCATCGTAAAGGGCAGTGTCGCCATGCGGATGATACTTACCCATGGTCTCGCCTACGACCCTGGCGCACTTCACATAGCGACGATTGTGCAACAGGCCCGTGTCGTACATGTGATAAAGAATGCGGCGATGCACCGGCTTCAGGCCGTCGCGAACGTCGGGAAGCGCGCGCCCGATGATCACAGACATTGAGTAGTCGAGATACGACCGCCGCATCTCCTCTTCAATGTTGACCGGCTGAATATTGGCTGCGCCGGGGCCGCCATCGCCCGGCGGAGGAGTCAGGGGTAACTGAGGATTTTGTTCATCTGCCATGGGAAGCTCTTAGCTGTTAGCCTTTAGCTCTTAGCGAAACTGAACCGGGCTGGGATCGCGGTGGAACGACTTGCCCAGATGCGCGTAAGATGCTGAAAAATAAATACGTTAACCGTTAATTATGCTGTTTTTAAGTATACCATGAGCAGCTTGCGCGTGCACTGGCGTGAGCCGGGGAACGTTATCGAATTGAGTTCTCTCCAGAGTGGGCTATTTCGATTCCACGTCTCAGGCCAGTGCTCTTGCACTGGCAAAAGCGGAGGTGGCGGTCTCGCAATAAATTAGGAGCGGTCCGGACCAAATGAAGCCTCAGGAGCTCGAATGCAAAATTCTAATCAAGGATCTTGTCACTGGGCGTGGGTTGCACTTGCATTAGTAGTGTGCGCAAGTATTCCGTGCGCAACGCAGACTGGGAATCAATTAGCGAATCCTGTCGTAGCGGCAGATGCGGTGGGCGAATCCGCCGAGGTCCAGATACGGCACCGGATCGAAGACTATGCGCGATCGATTGACAATGCGGACACCGACTTGGCATCGAGAGTCTGGCTGAACTCGCCGGAGGCCTCGTTCATTCACCCGCTTGGTCACGAGCACGGATTCGAACAAATCAAGCAGAACGTGTATGGGCATCTGATGGGCGAGACTTTTTCTGAACGCAAGCTGAGCCCTCGAGACGTCTTGGTTCACGTCTACGGCGACTCAGGGTGGGCAGAGTTCTACTGGGATTTCAACGCGAAGTTCAGGAAAGACGGCTCGACAGTCGAGACTCACGGCCGCGAAACCCAGGTCTATTGGAAGACGCAAGATGGGTGGCGACTGATCCACGTGCACTACTCAGGCATGCCGCCGGCGCAACCGCGGAGCGGCCCGTGAAAGACTCGGCAGTTAGTTTTGCCCATCCGTGAATCCCGGCCGCCGTACGAATTAACAATCCGAAGTTAAGTTGTGGCGGCCGTCGCTTGTTCACGCTCGACATCGCGCAGGCGGGCGGCTTTGCCGCGCAGATTGCGCAGGTAGTAGAGCTTTGCACGGCGCACTTTAGACGAGCGCACCAGCTCGACTTTATCGACCACTTTCGAGCTTTCGGGGAAAATGCGCTCGACACCCTGGCCGAAGCTGATTTTGCGCACGGTGAAACTGGCCTGCGGCCCGCGGCTGCGCGCGATGACGACGCCTTCAAACGCCTGCAGGCGCTCCTTGTCGCCTTCTTTGATTTTCACCTGAACGCGAACGGTATCGCCGGGAGCGAACTTCGGCAAATCGGTGCGCTTTTGCTTGGAAAGAAGTTTCTCGATGATTTGGTTCGACATGGTATGCCTGCTTCCTTAATAGTGATATCGTTCGCCGTAAGCTATGAGCGGCGGGCTACGAGCTATGAGCAAGCCTTTGCCGGCTCGTGGCTCATGGCCGCCACTTGCAATTCGTTGCAATACCAGCTGTGAGCCCTGAGCGACAAGCTATGTGCAAGCGATCATTCGCTCACGGCTCATTGCTCAGTGCTCGCCGCTATCTCAGCCAGCAGTTCTCTATCTTCCGTATTCAGCTGCGTCCGCTCAAGCAAATCCGGACGGTTGCGCAGGGTTTTTTTCAGCGCTGAACGACGGCGCCAGCGGCGAATTTCGTCATGATTGCCGTTGACCAGCACCTCCGGCACTTTCATGCCGCGGAAATCTGCCGGTCGCGTGTAATGCGGGTAATCCAGCAACCCGCCAGAACTGCAGGTCGAACTAGGAGCGCCATCTCCGCCGAGCTCCGGTCCAGCAAAGAACGATTCCTGCCGCGTGGAAGCTTCGTTTCCGACCGCGCCCGGGATCAGCCGCGTGACCGTGTCCACGATGACCGCAGCGCCCAGTTCGCCGCCGCTTAAAACATAATCACCAATCGAAATTTCGCGATCGGCAAGATATGTTCCGACGCGCTCGTCTATGCCCTCATAACGGCCGCAAATCAGCACCAGGCGATCCAACTCTGCTAATTCAGATGCGAGCTTCTGATCAAAGCGCTTGCCCTGCGCCGAAAGCAGCACGACCGAATGTTTCGCCTGGGCACGCTCTTCGCGTCCTGCCAGCTTCATCGCTTCCACACATTCAAAGAGCGGTTCCGGCTTGAGCACCATGCCCTCGCCGCCGCCAAAAGGGCGGTCATCCACCGTGCGATGGCGATCGCGGGTAAATGCCCGCAGATCGTGAATCTCAATCTTCACCAGCCCGGCTTCGCGCGCCCGGCGAATAATTCCGAAGTCGAGAGGCCCGCGAAAAAAATCGGGGAAGATGGTGATGATGTCAATCTGCACTGAACCAGCTCTTAGCCATTAGCTTTTAGCTCTTAGCTCGCGCTCTAATCCGAACGGGTTTGGCTAAAAGCTAAGAGTTTTGTTTTTGCTGCTGTTTTTTCTCTTCCTCCGTCAGCGGAGCATTCACGTCGAGCAGGCCTTCCGGCAACGCCATCTCGATCCGCTTACGCTCAAGATCCAACCGCAGCAGAAATTCCTGCGCGTAAGGAATCTCGAACTCGATCTTCCCCGCTTCAATCACTAAAAGCGGCGCTTCTCCGGCGCCAAAGCGGACACCGCTGATGATTCCGACTTCCCGGCCACGGTCAAAAACCGTACAACCAACCAGGTCGCTGATATAAGTTGCGCCCGGTTCCAGCGCTGCGCGTTCACTCAGCGGAACCTGCAACTCGCATCCGATCAGCGCTTCGGCGTCGGAGATCGAGTCCACGCCTGCAAACTTCAGAACGACAAAATCCTTGTGCGGCCAGGCGTCTACAATATTCAGCTCGCGCCGCGAGTCATCGTCGGCAAGAGCGTAAAGCCGCAGACCCAAGTGCAGCCGATCCGGGACGTCGCTGTGAACTTCGACGGCCACTTCGCCGCGCCGCCCTTGCGTCTTTAAGACCCGGGCCAGAGTGATGAAATCGTTGGACTTCAAACCCACCGCGGATTAACGCAGACCAACACGGATTCTAAATAGCTGTTAGCCATCAGCTTTTAGTTCTTAGCTGATACCGCTTGGCTAAAGGCTAAGAGCTACCGGCTAAAAGCGAAAGTGCGTGCAAAGCAGCGCCAAGTCGTGTGCTCGACGTTACTCCAGAATCTCCAACTCGTAGCGCTGGCCGGCCTTCTCTCCCGCGGCGCTGAGCAGATTACGCATCGCGCGCGCGATTTTGCCGGACTTGCCAATCACGCGGCCCATATCATCTTCGGCGACTTCAAGCTCGACCACGGTCTCATCGCCTTCCGGCACTTCCTCGACGAAGACCTGGTCGGGCGCATTCACCAGCGCCTTGGCAATGTGCTCGATCAAGGCTTTCGGATTGGGAGATGCGTCAGTCATACGGCGAGTCCTTATTCCAAAGCATGTTCCACATATCCTTGCGCATTTCGTGGGGCATGAGCTCGAGACCAACGAGCAAGATCACCCCGACAAGGAGCAATATGTCTCTCACAAGAAAAACTTGGAGTTACCCAAGCCCATGCTCGGCAATACAGAAGCTCTTAACCGCAAAGATCGCAAAGGTCGCCGAGGGCTATCTCAGAATTCTCTGCGCACGCCGCGATCTCGCGGAGAAATGCTCCTACGACGCCGCGGTTTCAGCCGGGGCAGCCGCCGCCGGAAATCCCAGAATTTTACCCACGCGCGCCGACACCTGCGCGCCCTTCGAGCGCCAGTAATCAATGCGCTCACGCTTGAGTTCGACGCTGGCCGGGGTGGTGCGGGGATTGTACGTCCCCACAATCTCCACCGGACGCCCGTTGCGCGCCCGCTCTTTTTCAATCACCACCACGCGGTAGTGAGGCTGTTTGCGCGCACCCACACGCGATAAACGAATCATCAACACTGAACTGGTTTCCTTTCCTAGTCCTTCCAGAAACGGTAGCGCGATGGCCTTCTCCGGCACTACCCGAGGGAATGAGACAAGTAATTATTATGCTAGAGGTTAGCTGGATTGGCAAGCGGCGCGCACCCCGCCTTTTTGAGACGACGCAAGGCAGGCCCTTCCTCGCAGCTTGCAAAGATCGCTCTCCTGTGCACACGATCCTAGAACGTATATCCAAACCCTACCGAAATGACTGGCCACACCTTCACCGGCGACAGGCTGTGATTGATCTTGCCTTCTTCAGAAATAACGTGCGCCTGCACGGTCGCGTCGGTGGCCACCGGCCGGCAATTCGGGAGAGGCGATGTACTCGGCGCATCGCAGACGTTTCCGCTGTAGCTCAACGTGGTCTTGGGAGATCCCTGAAACGCGATCCCCAGCTCCACCGGGATGCTTATGTGTTTGCTATCACGATGGACCAGGTTGCCCCAGCCGACCGTAATCATCGGTGCGGCCTGGTTAAAATTCAGTTTGCCTTTTGCCGTGGCCGGCGCAGCAGGGTCGCTGAAGTATTGCTGCCCGCCCAAGGTAAAGCTGCGGTTCCCGGGCACTAACGCCCGCGCAGAAACAGGATCGCCAATGAATGCGAGCATGCCTGGGCTGATATGAAAGCTTTTGGCCCACGGGAAGAAATCCAGGTGAGCTTCAATGGTGCGAAATGCGAGATGTCCGTCGTAGCTAACCCCATCTTTATTGAAGTTGCGACTGTAGCCCATCACGTTGAATCCGGCACGCACGTTGGTCCGGTGCGTCAGGCGCGCGCCAACCTCCGCTCCGACGCCGAGTAACCCGGCTTTGACCCCAAGGCCAAATCTGCCCTGATCTTCGCTGGGATTGTTCTCAGAACCAAAGGCGGATTGAGTTTGCGGCGGATTAGAAGGGGATTCATTCAACGCGGCCATGGTCGACGAAGTCGGTGCGCTTGGCAGAGTTTGAGGGTTCTGGGCAGTAGCAACCCAGACGCTGGCCAACAGCACGCACGGGACAAGGACAATCCGAAACATCCAACGGAAGGAACTCATATTACCTCCTGAACGAGAACACAAAGGCGAGCGAGTTGCGGGTGAACACAACTCTCTTGCTTCATCTTTACTTCTAGCTGACGCCCCATACCGCGGAACGAGGCAGGGAAAGTCCTTCGATCGTTCCGGTTCACGAGCTTAGTAACGACAGGAAATGGCTGCAGTGAGGCAGGTCACCCAAGTTAGTGACTTGGCGCACGCGGCAGGCCCGCGATCGATGAGATCGCGCCTGTGATATCGTTTCAGCGGTCGGGGCTAATCTCTTGTCATGACCACGGAAGCAGCGTCGTTCCTCGCACCTTGGAGCAACTTCTACGTGATCGTGGGCTCGTCGGCGGGGGCGTTGACCGGACTGCAATTCGTGGTAATTGCGCTGGTCGCGAACGCGGAGGCGCTGGGCAGCAGCACTGAAATTCGCGCTTTTGGCTCCCCTACGGTTGTGCATTTCTGCGTTGCGCTGCTGATCTCCGCGATCGCAAATGCTCCCTGGCACACACTCGCAGGCGTTGCGATTGCGCTAGGCATATGCGGCATCGGAGGAGTGATCTACGCGCTGACCGTCATTCGCCATGCGCGAGCGCAAATGCACTACTCCCCCGACGCGGAAGATTGGTTCTGGTACGTCGCACTCCCGCTGGCAAGTTACGCGACTTTGGTCGGAGCGGCCGAAGCTCTGCCAAGACATCCCGGCGCGGCGCTGTTCGTGGTGGCTGGAACCTCGCTGTTACTTCTACTCATCGGCATTCACAATGCCTGGGACACAGTCACTTACGTCGCGCTGGCGCACATGCGGAAATCCAGGGGCAGCGAGGATCGCGAAGAAAGCAGCGAGTGAATGCGCGCGGCCTTCAGCCACGCCGGCAGTCGAGAGCAACCGACGACGCGGCGGTAAAGCGCCGCTCTAACAGGTCGCACAACATTCGCGCAATTGCGCCCCCATATTCAAACATGAAAGTCCAAACGAGCTAATAAAATTGTCTGATGAAGAAAAAAGCCACCCGCTTAGGCAGTTCTTCCGCAAAGAAGATGGCCCAAGTCGAAACCGTGGATCAGTATTTCGAGCGAGTGCCACACCCGGCCCTGGGCATGCTCAAGCAACTTCGCGCCGCAATCCGCTCGGTTGCGCCGAAGGGAGCCACAGAAATTATTAGCTATCGCATGCCCGCGTTCAAACATGGACGCGTGGCCTTGTGGTATGCGGCGTTTTCGGATCATTGCAGCCTGTTCCCAACCACGTCGGTGATGGAAAAGTTCAAAGATGAATTGAAGGACTACCGCGTGTCCAAAGGCACATTGCATTTCTCCCTCGATAAAGCATTGCCGGCGGCGCTGATAAAGAAAATCGCGAAGGCGAGGTTTGATGAAATAGCAGCGAGCTTCGAGCGATGAGCAGTTGAGCAATCCATTTTTCTTTCGCCCTTTTAACTTACCCTATTGCACATTCCTCCGTTCCACACTAGAATTCCCGCCGGAATTCGGGGCCACTCAATCTGTTCGCACTGGAGCCGCTATGAAGACAAGAAGCAGCGTGTTGATTTTCGCGTTGTGCGCATTGGCCGCGGTGGTGTGCTTTGCAGCCAACGATGCGTTCATGGGCACATGGAAGTTAAACGAGGCAAAGTCGAAGCTCTCGGCCAGCGCGCCAAAAAACAATACAGTCACTTACGAAGCCGCGGGCGACAGCACAAAGGTCACCATCGATGGCACCGCGCCTGATGGCTCGGCTACTCACAGCGAGTGGACGGGCAAGTTCGACGGGAAAGACTATCCTTCAACCGGGAACCCGAACGAAGATACGCGTTCAGCCAAGATGATCAACGACCATACGTATCGTGTCGTGTCTAAAAAAGGCGGAAAGGTTGTTCTGACAGCGCACATCGTGGTCGCGCCTGATGGCAAGAGCCGCACGGTCACCGTTCACGGAACTGATTCAAACGGCAAGAAGTACACCAGCGTTGCGGTATACGACAAGCAGTAACACAGTCCCACTTCTGCCAGAATCCGGCAGAAGTGGGACACCCCACAGAATCGTTTCTGACCTGGTTAACGCCGTTGCTGATTCAATCGCATCGCCAGATACCTCTCCTGACTTTCGTCAGGTTCGGGATGACATCGTGGTCAGGTTGCGTCGCTGGTTATTAGAGTTTTCCCTCACCGTACGCGGGATCTGCGCGTCTGCTGTTTGATCGTATGCTCTGAAGAGGATGCTCGCGATCCTTGCCTTCAATCTTTATTCAGGACTTGCGGTCGGCGCCCTTGTCGCGCATGTAATTTTTATTTTGTGGGTGGTGTTTGGGGCGTTCCTGGTGGGATCGCGCCCCATTCTTCGCTGGCTGCACATCGCCTCGCTGGTCTGGGGTGTTCTCGTCGAGAGTCTTTATTGGCCGTGCCCGCTGACGTTCCTGGAAAACTGGTTTGAACAGAGGGCAGGAATCGAGCCTTATCAGGGAGGATTTCTGCTGCATTATCTGGACAAGCTGGTTTATCCGGATATTCCAGGCGCTGTCCTCATTGGGGCGGCGGTTGTGGTTTGCGGCTTGAACTTTGCGTATTATGCGCGTCAGCTGTGGATTAGCGGTGCAAAGAATGACCGGCAAAACTTGAACTCGCGCAAATCGCAAGAATAGTCGCGGGGCTCAGCGCCGATCCCGTTCGCCTTCCATCTACTGCGTGTGGAATGTAGGGCTAACGCTATCGAGATCTAGTCGCGGTTCCTTTTTTCGAATGGCCGGAATCTGCCGGCTTCGCGACAAAATTCCTTTCCCACAAGAGGCGCAGACCTTCGAGCGTCAGGAATTCATCCACCTGCTGAATATGCTTCGATCCTGAGCCAATCAGCTGCGCCAGACCTCCCGTCGCGACCACTTTGACCGAGTCGCCGAGCTCGCCGAGCAATCGCTCCAGAACGCCATCGACCAAGCCGAGATAACCATAGTAAAGGCCAGATTGCAGACTCGAAACCGTGGTCGTGCCAACAACGCGCGCGGGCTTGCGAATATCCACACGCTGCAGGCGCGCGGTTCGGCTGAAAAGCGCATCGGCGGAAATGCCGATGCCGGGACAGATCACGCCGCCCTGATACTCACCTTTGGCAGTCACGCAATCGAAGGTGGTTGCCGTGCCGAAGTCGACGACAACGCAAGGGCCACCATATTTTTCAAATGCTGCGACCGAATTGACGATGCGGTCGGCACCCACCTCGGCGGGATTTTCGTACAAAATCGGCATGCCGGTCTTGATGCCGGGCTCAACGAACAGCGGCTTCTGATGAAAATATCGTTCGCAGACGCGGCGAAGCGTGGAATCGAGCGGCGGGACAACGGAGGAGGCGATGATGCCGCTGATCTCTTTCGGCTCGAGCGGCTGCATCGAAAACAGATTGCGAAACAGCACGCCGTATTCATCGACGGTCTGCGCGGCTCGCGTGGTCACACGCCAGTTGGCAAGCAGATTGTCATATTTCGCGCCAGATCCGCCTGTGGACTTCGCGAAAACGCCCAGCACCGTATTGGTATTTCCAACATCGATAACGAGCAGCATAGGCTTAACAGATTGGAATCCGCCCCGGAGCTATTGCCAGCAAGACGACGGCGGGCACATCGAGCAACGACGACCACAAGGCACCAGCCCCCGCATTGACCCAGAAATAAGCGCGCGATTCCTGTGTCCTTCGAAGGAAGATCCATATCACAAGCGCCCAGATCAGTATCCGGAGGCTCAGAAGAACAAGATACGGGACCAACTCGGAATCAGGATTCCACTGGAATTGAGCAGCCAACGCTGCGATACCGATCAGGAACGCGGGGCCGAGTAATATCCCGAGGCCAGTTCGCACGGCAGCTATTTTCGCCGCTCCCGCCACCACGGAGGGGTACAGCTTTTTAAGGGCGATACCTGCTATTACGTAGCCGCCAAACTTCACCGCAGCGAAAGCGGCAAAGCCAAGCGGGCCCGGGAATGCCCTGTCATGAAGATGCAGGTCAATAATAGTCATTGAAGTCTGACGGTGCCGCCGTAGATGGTGCGCAATGCGTCCCCGGTTCGCACCCGCAGGAACCCGCGCGCATCAAGTCCGTCGGTTACGCCATCAAATCCGCCGTTCTCCTCGACCAGGACTCGCCTCCCTCTTGCCGAGGACGATTGCTCCTCGAAGCGCCGCACTATGTCAGCATGCGCGTCGGAATTCTGCAGCAAAGCACGGTATTCCCGGTCGAGTGATTTTAGCAAAGCGGCGCATAACTCCACCCGGGACCATTCGGTTCCTGTGGCCAGCCGGAGTGAAGTTGCCGTATTGGCGAGTTCACCCGGAAAATGCGCGTGGTTCACATTGATTCCAATACCAGTCACGATGTGGCGCACTCGCGTAGCCTCGGCGCTCATCTCGGTAAGGATCCCACAGAATTTCTTGCCCTGAATTAATACGTCGTTCGGCCACTTCAGATCGGGCAGGACACGCGGGTCAATCTCCTGAATCGCCGACTGCACCGCCAGTCCGGCAGCAAGCGAAAGAACCAAAACATCTGAAGGAGGCAGTTTCGGCCTGAAGATCACGGAACAATAAATTCCGGCGGATTGCGCAGAATGCCATTGGTTGTTGCCGCGACCGCGGCCTGCGGTCTGCTGCTCCGCTAGAAACACGCTGCCTTCAGGCGCACCGGTATTCGCCGCATCGAGGGCCAGGGTATTGGTCGATCCTGCACGATAGTAGTGATGAATCTTGTCTGCGAAGATCGTGTTGCGGATCAGCGGGTGCAGCAACTCTGGCAGCAGCAAATCAGGCACGGAGGTCAATTGGTATCCGCTCGAGGGATGGCCGGCGATGTCGACTCCAAGAGCGCGTAATTGTTGCACCAGTCGCCAAACTTCAGAGCGGGTTGTGCCAATCTCCTGCGCAAGTTTCGTGCCGCTGATCACCACGGTTGGATAGTGCATCAGCACGCGAATAATGCGGCCGGGGCGGGCGTCGGTTTCAAGGACCGCAGTTCTTTTGAGCTGGCGATTTCGCAGCGGCTTCGATTGTGAGGATTTAATGCGGAAATTATCGGCGAATTCGATACAAAGCACAAACGCTGAAGAACAAGGAAAGTATGGCGAATCTGAGTTATGCGGGAACGATGCGCAAGCTCATGTCTACTGCAGGAGCGGAATGGGTAAGAGCACCCACAGAAATAAAATCCACGCCGGTCTCGGCGTAAGCGCGAACGTTTTCGAGATTAATTCCACCCGAGCATTCCAGCGGGATGCGGCGTTCGGCCTTGGAGCAGCGCTCGACGGCAGCGCGAACATCGGCGACCGCCATGTTGTCGAGCAGAATCGCTTCGCCGCCGTTCGCAAGCGCCTCTTCTAATTCTGCCATCGTTCGAACTTCAACTTCGATTGGCTGCGTGCCGCGGCGATTGCGATGTGCCCGCTCAAGCGCCGCTTTCAGGCTGCCGGCGAGCGCGACATGATTGTTTTTGATCAGCACGCCGTCGGAAAGGTCGAGGCGATGATTCTGTCCGCCTCCGCAGCGTACGGCATATTTATCGAGCATGCGCAGGCCGGGCGCGGTTTTGCGGGTGTCAAGAATCCTGGCCTTGGTGCCGGAAACGGCTTCGACGAATTTCCGCGTGAGCGTGGCCACGCCACTAAGCCGCTGCAGCAGATTCAGGATCACGCGCTCGCAAGAAAGGACGACGCGGGCGTTGTGGCGAACGACTGCGATTGTCTGTCCTTTGTGCAGACGCACGCCGTCGAAGATTTCAGGGTGGCTGGTGACTTCGTAGTGAGAAACCACGGCGCCATCGAGCATGGCGTAGACATCGAGAATACGGGCAATGCTGCCGAGGCCGGCGAGGATGCAATCCTGCTTGGCGATCACGGTCCCGGCGGAGCGCTGATTGGGATCGATGCAGGCATAGCTGGTCGCATCGCGCGTAGCCCGGTCTTCGAGCAGCGCGTTCTCTAAAACAGCGGTAATGCGTCGGCTATTCCAGTCCATAAAAACAATTGCCAGTTGTCAGTTTCCAGTTGTGTGGAGCGGGCGCCCTCGCCCGCGAAAAGCTATCTTAATTGCAACCTAACTCGGTCAGCTTGCTTAGGGTCTTGGCCTGCAACACCGCCAGTTCCTGCTGCTGCTTTCGCAAGTTTTCGACAACATTTGCCGGCGCCTTGGCCAAGAATTGCTCATTACCAAGCTGGCGCTGGCCCGAACTGATTCCCTTTTCAATTTTCTCAAGTTCTTTTTTCAGGCGCTCGCATTCTGCCGCCACGTCGATCTTGCGTTCGTATATCAGGTGAACGTCGAATCGCGAGGTGTGGCGCGCGCTCGCAAGGTTGGCTAACGAACTTTCCACAAAGCGAATACTTTCTACCGTGGCCAGGCGCTCGACGGCAGTGCGGTTCTGCTCGATCAGGGCGCGAATCTCCGGCTCGTGAGCATAAACGTCGATTGGAACCTTGATCTTGGTTTCAACTTTAAGCTCGGCGCGCAGATTCCGAATGCTCACAATCAAATCCTGCAGGATCGCCATCTGCGTCTCGGCGGCCCTATCGATTTGCTTGTCATCGGCTTGCGGATATGCGGCCAACGCCAGCGATTTCTGCGGAGGCTTGCCGTCATAGATCGCATGCCAGATCTCGTCGGTGATGAAGGGCATGATGGGATGGAGCAGACGGAGAGAAGCTTCGAATAACGCAACCAGGTTTGCGCCTGCCATGCGCGCGATTTCCGCGCACTCGGGTGCGAGCCGCGGCTTGATCAGTTCGATGTACCAATCGCAGAACTCGCCCCAAAAAAAGTCGTAAATCGAATTTGCGGATTCGTCGAAGCGATAGCCAGCCAGAGATTCGTTCACGCTTTTTGTCACAGAATTGAAGCGAGAAAGAATCCAGCGGTCTTCCAGAGTCGCGGCGTGGAAATTGGGAATGCCGGCAACATGGTTCGAGGCCTCGCGGACAAGAGCGTTTGCGCCACGCGTGCCCAGCCGCTCAATATTCATGAACATGAAGCGGGCGGCGTTCCAGATTTTGTTGGCGAAGGCGCGGTAGCCTTCGGTGCGGCTCTCGTTGAAAGCTATGTCGGTTCCCGGAGAAGACATGGCCGCGAGCGTAAAGCGGGTGGCGTCGGTGCCGTACTTCTCGATCACTTCGATGGGATCGAGCACATTGCCCTTGGTCTTCGACATTTTCTGGCGCTCGGCATCGCGAACCAGAGCGTGGATGTAGACCTCGCGGAAAGGAACGGAGCTCTTCAGGTCTTCTTCGGACGGGCGAGACGCCCGTCCCTCCACGTTCTCCTTTGTGGAGCGACGGGCGTCTCGCCCGTCGAAGTCCGGCTTCTCAGGCGGGGCCATGAACCAGCAGCCCAGCATGATCATGCGCGCCACCCAGAAAAACAGGATGTCGAAGCCGGTGATCAGCAGCGAAGTCGGATAAAACACGTCGAGATCGCGCGTCGCCTCAGGCCAGCCGAGGGACGTGAACGGGAGCAATCCCGATGAAAACCAGGTATCCAGAACGTCAGGATCTTGCTTTATATCTGAACCGCCACAATTCGAACATTTCTTTGGCGTTTCACGGGCAACAATGATTTCACCGCATGCGCAATACCACGCCGGAATCCGGTGTCCCCACCATAACTGGCGCGAGATGGTCCAATCGTGAATGTTGCGCATCCAGTTCAAATAGACCTGGCGGTAATTCGCCGGCGTGAAGCGGATGTAGTCTCTCTCGACAACCTCGATCGCCCGGTCCGCCAGCGGCTGAATTTTCACGAACCACTGCTCTGACAATCGAGGCTCAACCACGGTTCCACAACGCTGACAAGTGCCGAGCGCGATCGTGTAATCTTTTTCGCCGACCAGGAAACCCTGCTCGCGCAAATCTGCCAGCACTTCTTTGCGGGCGACAAAACGGTCCATACCCGCGTATCTCCCGGCGTTCTCGTTCATGACCCCGTGCTGGTCCATGACTTCGATCTGCGGCAGGTTGTGTCGCAGCCCCGCCTGAAAATCATTGGGATCGTGCGCCGGCGTGACCTTCACCGCGCCGGTGCCGAATTCCGGCTGCGCCAGTTCATCGGTGATGATGGGAATCTCGCGCTTCATCAGCGGCAGCAGCGTGTTTTTGCCATGCAGATGCTTGTAGCGCTCGTCGCGCTCGTTGACCGCAATCGCAGTGTCGCCGAGCATGGTCTCCGGACGGGTTGTCGCGACCGTAATGAATTCGCCGGTGCCGATGACGGGATAGCGGATCTCCCACAGCTTGCCAGGGACTTCCTCGTGCTTGACTTCGAGATCGGAGATAGCTGTTTCGCAGCGCGGGCACCAGTTGACGATGTACTTGCCGCGATAGATCAGGCCTTGTTCGTAGAGGCGCACGAACACCTCGCGAACGGCACGCGAGAGGTGCTCGTCCATGGTGAAGTATTCGCGGCTCCAGTCGACAGAGGCGCCGAGACGCCGCATCTGATCCTGGATGGCGCCGCCGTAATGTTTCTTCCAATCCCAAACGCGTTCGAGAAATTTTTCGCGGCCCAGGTCGGCGCGCTTCTTGCCTTCCTCGGCGAGCTGCCGCTCGACCATGATCTGGGTGGCGATCCCGGCGTGATCGGTTCCCGGAATCCAAAGGGCCAGATCGCCGCACATACGCCGCCAACGGACGAAAACATCCATTTGCGTTTGCTCCATCATGTGACCCATGTGCAGGCGGCCGGTGACGTTCGGCGGAGGCAGAAGGAGGCTGAACACGGGACGCGAGTCGCCGGGAGCAGGCGTGGGCACGGAGAAAAGCTTCTCCTTGATCCAGTACTCGGCCCAGCGCGCTTCGATGGCGCCTGGCTCGTAAGCTTTGGGTAAATCTCGCGGCATGGAAAGTTTTCTGCAGTCGCACTTCGCCCGATCCGTGACCATGAGCATGAAGAATGGAGCGAAAGTACGACTGTAACGCTGAGTTTTGATCTTACAGTTGGAAGAAAAAAACGGTCAAACCAGGTACGGGGCCACTCGGAATGGCTGCGGCCGACCCAAAGAATCCGCAGTCGTGGAACCGTTATCACTGACCTACGGGAGCCTAATCATACCCGAGGGTGCCCCACTTCTCGCAAAACCAGGAGAAGTGGGAAAAGAGGTGAAGCATGTTCGCTCATCACAGACATCAGAGCGGATTCACCGTAAAGTAAGTAAGTGCCTAAAGGGCTCAAGCGCTTTTACGGTGGCGGCGATCTCCATTTCATCACTGCAAGCTGTTATCCAGCGACAGCGATTTCTCAATACCGCCGGTCGGCGTGACCTCTTCGTCACGGTTCTCGAGAGGGTTCGCAAGAAGTATCAATTTGTGCTGGTCGGATACGTGATCATGCCCGAGCATTTCCGACTTTTAATCAGCGAACCGGAAAAAGCTAATCCATCTGTACTGAAAATGAAAATTCGCGCCGCCTGATACTGGAATGCCCTATTTGCGTCAACTGCCGCATTAAAAGGCTTGCAGGACCATAAGGTGCTTTTTTATACTGACCCGCTCAAATGTCCACCCAACCTACGCTGCTGTGCATAGACGACGAGGAAAACGGGCTGAAAATGCGCAAGTGGCTCTTCGAGACCGAAGGATTTCAGGTTTTCACTGCGCTCGATGGCCTGACGGGCATAGATCTTTTCAAAGCCCATTCTATTGACGCCGTCATACTCGATTACAGCATGCCCAAGATGGATGGCATCGCTGTAGCAGAAACGTTGAAGAAGCTGCGTTCCTCCGTTCCTATTATCATGCTGTCCGGATATCCGTCCCAGCGCAGGCAAATCGAAGCATTGACGCAATCATCACAAAAGGCGGGTCTCCCGCGGTGTTGCTCACAACGACGGCTTCCTTGCTTCACATCCGCAGCCACTCCCACATCGAGCTGGATGGAAGGAACGTTGCTTTCGTGAATGAGCAGCGACGGTATCTAGACGTAACGGACGGGGTTTGTGAATTGCTGGGTTACAGCCGGTCCGAGTTGCTCAGCATGCGCATCGATGACGTGACCGCTCCCGTGATGCGCTCCAACACGTCCCCCCTGTTTCAGCAATATCTGGCGGATGGCCTTCAACAAGGTGAATACATTCTCCTGCACCGAAATGGGAAGGAGATTCCCATCGACTACATCGCCAGGGTGTTTCCTGATGGTTGCATGGTTGCAAGATGGGAGCCGAAGAAGGTTAAACAACTCGCCAGCTGATCGAGAATCAACTGCCAACAAAACTAGGGATCATCCTGTTCTTTCGTTTGCGCCTAGGTCACGCCCAAAGTCTGGCGGGTGGCCCACTTCGCCTGCCTTCATCACTGACCTACGGGAGCCTAATCATACCCCGAGGGTGCCCCACTTCTCGCGCTGTTTACGAAAAGTCAGAGCTGCATATCCCTGGCGAGAAGTGGGCACAGTAGGTGTCTATCCGTCAGGGGCGCGCCAATCCAGTTTGTTCTGAAAGGTGAGGATTCGCGTCGCCGGACCGTGATAGTCCCACTTCTCCCCAAACCGGCGAGAAGTGGGCCACCCTTTCTCAGTAAGTCCCGGATGAAGCGCGCGGCAAAAGGTACGTCACAGGCCACGGAATTCTAATCGAAAACAAAATCCCCCTTCTCGCAAGGAACGCAAGAAGGGCTGGACAACCCCAGTTTAGAACTTAGATTAGAAAGGTTGGGCCAGCGCGCTACTTCAACTCCTGCAGCTTGGCGGAGGCTAGTTGTGCAGCATTGGTTTGCGGGGATTCCTTCTGGATCTGCGCATATTCTTTTTTCGCCTCGGCGGACATCCCTGCGCTCTCATAGGCCTGGGCCAGCTGCATCTCCGCGGAGATTTTTCCCACGGTTCGAGTTGGTTTCGCGATCAGCTCCTTATATATCTCTAATGCGTCTTTGGTTCGGTTGGTGTTGAGGTAAACCGAAGCGAGCGCCAGCTTGGCCAAAGAAGAAAGATCAGCGTTGTGATAGGCAGCGACAGCTTTCAGTTCGCGCTCAGCTGCGGCGTTGTCGCCCAGGTCGGCTGAGGTCACGCCGAGGAAATAGTGAGCGAAGTCGGCAGCGTGAGTATGAGGATATTTGTCGAGAATCGCCTGAAACTGCTTATGGGCTTCGGTGGCCCGCTCTTTTGCCGACGCAAAGCTGGGGTAATCCGGTTGCGGCGGCATGCCGGCCGGCCGAATGGGAGTGTCCATGGTCTGCACGGCCTGGCTGAAATCGACGCTGGCCTTCTGGTCCTGTTGCTGGAGGTAATACCAGCCACCCAGGACAACCGCAACAACCACCGCAACGATAATGGCGGCTAGCGTCAGCTTGCCGCGGTGCTCAGCCGTCCAGTGGACGGTCTGCTCCGCGGCCTGCATGGTGACCTGGCTGAATCTATCGGTTTTAAGTTGACGACGAGTTTCTGCGCGCACAAACGTCCCTTCTTAGGAAATTTTAGTTTAACACGCATGCCGCAGGTGTCCTGGCGCGTGCAGGTTCAACCGGCTTGTTCGCATCTCCGGTGGAAAAGTTTGGCAGCAGCGATCGCAAAGTTCGCTGAGTTTCTTGCGGTGCAAGCTGATTAGCTATTTTGGCAGAATGGCTTCGCCTTCGATCTTCACCGAACCGGAAATGCCGGCAGCTTTGGGGAGACCGTCGCGACTGACCGGTTGGCCATCACCGACCCAGACTTGCAGTTCGCCGGGGACGATCCTTCGAGTTCCGTTTGGATCCACTATGCTCAAGTTGCGATTCGGAATTTCAATGTGCACGGGCTGAGTCTGACCAGCTTCGTTGTGAACGCGCCTGAACCCAGCAAGCGCGCGAATGGGTGCGCCCTCGACTCCGGTATGCGTGAGGTAAACCTCGACCACCTCGTCGCTGGCCGTCGGACCCGCGTTCTTAACATCAACGGTCAAACTCAGATTATCGTTCGCCGTGACAGAGTTCTTCTGGAAACTCAAGTTGCTGTAGTCGAAATTTGTGTAACTCAAGCCGTAGCCGAAGGGATAGAGCGGCTCGCCGGTGAAATAACGATAAGTGCGATGGCTCATGTTGTAATCGTCGAAGGCCGGGAGTTGGTCGACTGATTCGTAGAAGGTGAGCGGCAGCTTCCCGGCCGGCGAGAAATCTCCGGCCAGCGCTTCGGCGACAGCGGTCCCGCCCTCCTCGCCCGGATACCAGGCTTCCAGAATGGCTTTCGCGTGCTGATCGGCCCAATTGACAGAGAGCGCGCTGCCGTTCATCAACACGACCACCACCGGCTTGCCGCTCGCGACCAGTTCTTTAAGCAGCTGGTGTTGCGCCTGGGGAAGATCAAGGCTGGTGCGATCGCCGCCGGAGAATCCTTCGATCCTGATCGGCATCTCCTCCCCTTCGAGTTCCCCTGCAAGACCCAGAACCGCAATGATCAGGTCCGCTTGCCGGACGGCCTGCGTGTAATCCTTTTTCTCGCCCGGCACGCGCCACACGAGTTTTGCCGAGCCCGAGACGCCTTCCTGGGCGCATTCGATCTTAAGTGCGTAACCGTGACCGGCTATGAGGTGGATAGTTTTGGTGCGGGCCTTGCTGGTGTCGCTGTTCCCGGACTGGGCGATTTGTTGATTGTCGAGTGAAACAGTGAAGGCGTCGTTTCCGGTGAAGCCGATCTGATAATCGCCGGCGGTTGGCGGAACGAGCGTGCCCGTCCAGCGAACAGAGAAATTCTCCTTTAGGTCCGGACCAGCGCCTTCGCGCCAATCGAAATTAACGCCGCCATCGGTGCGGCTTATGACCGGCCCGCCCTGAAGCCGCGTGCCTTTGAAGTATTCAGCGCTAAGGCCTGAGTGGCCTGAGGAGTCCTTCAGAAATTTTGCTGGAATCGGCGAAAGAGGAAGACCCGTGAGGGAGGATCCTTCCGCATAGAGGATTTTCGATCCCGTAAACCGCTTGCGAATTCCCGCGAGTACCGTAACCGGATGGGAGGGCGTGCCGTTGTAGTTGCCGAGCAGAGGATCCACGTTGTCGGCGTTTGGCCCGATGACAGCAATGGTTTTGTACTTAGTTCCAAGGGGCAGAATGTTTGCAGAGTTCTTGAGTAGAACCAGCGACTCGCGGGCGGCGGTCAGAGCAAGCTGGCGATGCGGTTCGCTGTCAATCTCGGACATGGCAATTTTTGAGTAGGGCACCATTTCCGGCGGATCGAACATGCCCAACTTCATTCGTGCGGTGAAAAGACGCTTCACGGCGCGATCTATATCGTCAGTTGAGAGCAGACCTTGCTGCGCGGCACGGAGCAGGCCGGCGGCTTCGAGCGACATATGGCCCGGCGGCCATGCGCAGACGATGTCCATCCCGGCTTTCACGCCTGCGGCCATACCTTCTTCCATCGTTTGCGTGTAGTGGTGACCCTGCGAGATATCGCTGGCGGCGCCGCAATCCGAGACCACGTATCCTTCAAAGTTCCAATCGTCCCGCAAGTGCTCCTGCAAAAGCATCGGCTGCGCGCATGCCGGCTTGCCGTCAACGGAGTTATAAGCACACATCACCGATCCGGCGCCCGCGGTCACCGCGGCGCGAAATGCGGGAAGATAGGTATCCTCCAAGTCATGGTTCGAGACCTGTACGTCGACGGTGTGCCGCGTCGGTTCCGGCCCGCTGTGCACGGCGAAATGCTTTGGTGTCGACAGCGCTTTTAAGTACTTCGGATCGTTGCCTTGCAGGCCGGTGACATAAGCGGTTCCCATTTGCGCGGTGAGGAACGGATCCTCGCCGTAGGTTTCCTGCCCGCGGCCCCAGCGCGGATCGCGAAAAATGTTGATGTTCGGCGACCAGACGGTCAGCCCGTGATACCAGTCGCTGAATCCTTTTTCTCGCAAGCGCTGCTCGTATTTGGCGCGAAACTCGGTCGCGATCACGTCGGCTTCGCGGCGAAGTAAATCGGGATCAAAGGTTGCGGCCAGGCCAATCGCTTGCGGAAAGACGGTCGCGTAGCCTTCTCTGGCGGCACCGTGCAATCCTTCGCTCCACCAGTTGTATTCAGGAATCCCCAGGCGCGGAATCGCCGGCGCCGCATGCACCATCTGCGAGACTTTCTCTTCCAGCGTCATGCGCGAGACCAGATCATTCACGCGCTCCTCGATGGGCAGCGACGGATTGCGGAATGTCGCATTCGCCAGGTCAGGAGCGGCAGCCTGTGCGGCCGTGCTCTGAGACGAAGCCTGCGAGAAAGTTTTATTCGTGAAGCTGAGCAATGCGAACAAGACAAGCAAGCGAGAGACGCTTTTCAAGGGCCAGCTCCTCATCGGCATTTCCTTAGGAATTTCTGGAGTTCGCTTTTACCGCAGCGCACCAATTTACCTTATTTTTTGGTAGGTCCAATAACTGCGATGGAAGCCGCGACTTGAGCAGGTCATTCAATTTTGGAGGCTTCTTCGCGAATTCGCTTCCAGGCATTTTCGACGTGACGCTCGGTGGTGTTGGTCTGTCCTACGCAGAGGCGCAACGCCAGCCGGTCGTTCAGCCTGGTATGGGTGAGATAAAGGTCTCCGCTGCGATTGAGCGCGTCCATCAATCGCCGAGTCGAGCCGTCGCCGCTCTTCAAACGAAAGCAGACAAGATTAAGCGGGGGAGAAACCGCCAGCTCAAAACGGCTGTCCTGCTTCACCGACGAAGCGAATTCCTGTGCCAATCGGACATGCTCGCGAATATGAAACTGCAGGCCTTCGATTCCATAGTGCCGAAGAACGAACCAGAGCTTCAGTGAGCGGAAACGCCGCCCGAGTGGAATTTGCCAGTCGCGATAATCGATGACGGCGCCGGATTCGCTGGCTTTGTTTCGCAGATACTCGGGCAACACACTTAGGGTCTGAATCAGCGATTTGCGATCGGCCACGTAGAAACAGTCGCAATCAAAATTGGTAAACATCCACTTGTGGGGATTGAAACAGTAGCTGTCGGCATATTCGAGTCCGTCGTGGACGTGGCGAAACTCGGGGCAGAGCGCGGCGGTTCCGGACATGGCAGCATCTACATGGAGCCACAGCCCGTATTTGCGGCAAATTTGCCCGATCTGACGGACCGGATCGATAGCGTTGGAAGATGTCGTGCCCACCGTCGCGCAAACAAAAAACGGTTTACGGCCGGCGCTGCGGTCCTGCTCGATGGCGCGCTCGAGAGCGTCAGCTTTCATCTCGAATTTTTCATTCACCTCCAAGAAGCGAAGATTCGCGCGGCCGATTCCGGCGATCTGAATCGCTTTTTCAACGGAAGAATGCGCTTGACTGGAAGTATAGGCACACAACGTTCCGGAAACTCCGTTGCGATTGGAATGGTAATTGGTGGCGCGTTCGCGGGCGGCAAGGATCGCGCACAGGGTGGCGCTGGAGGCGGTGTCCTGGATTGCTCCTCCGCCGGTGCAGGTGGAAAGAAATTTTTCGGGCAAGCCGAGCGCAGGCACGAGCCAGTCGAGAACCAGTGTCTCCAGTTCCGTGCATGCCGGGCTGGTGGCCCAGAGCATGCCTTGCACGCCTAAGCCCGAGGACAGCAAGTCGCCGAGGATTGCCGGCCCCGAGGCATTGGACGGAAAAAAAGCAAAATGGTTCGGCGATTGCCAATGCGTGATTCCGGGCAGGATCAAACGCCCGACATCCTGAAGGATGGTTTCAAACCCCTCGCCCTGCTGTGGGGCCGTGGCCGGCAATGAACGACGTATCTGTCCGGGAGCTACCTGCGAGAGGACGGGGAACGTTTCAATGCGTTTGTAGTAATCGGCGATCCAGTCGACTACGGCATGCCCGTTTTTCCGGAACTGCTCCGGGTCCATGTGATGTGAGATTTTCTGTTGTGCATTGCTGGCCACGAATCGACCTCTTGAAATCAGGAAAGCTTGCCGAAAAAGACCCTGGTATCGTACTCCACCCGCACGATGCCGTTGCGCTGGTGGGCATCGTAAATCCGCCGCAGTTCCGTGAGCATTGGCTTGAATGACGGGTGGCCTTCCTGAGGTATGTAAGACGAGGAGAGCAGACGGCCTTCGAGTCCAGGGTAGTCCAGATCCTGGTAATTGGGGATTTCGCGTAGCCCGAAAAGCAACGGCGCGAAATAGTCGCTGCCCTCGGCACGTTTGCCGCGTCTTTGTACTTCCTCGTAGTCAATCCCGTACTGCACGATCAGTCTTTCGTAATCGCGTTCAAAAGCGGTGTCCATGCGGCGCTCATTCCAGAGCAGCACGACAAAACCTTGCGGTTTCAAAATTCGCTGGAACTCGGCGCGTGCTCGCTCGCGGTCGAACCAATGCCCGGCTTGCGCGCTGGTGATCAGATCGACGGAATGGTCAGGAAGCGAGGTGGCCTCAGCGGCACCGGCGACACTGAGGAATTTCGGATATGCCGCTAAATATTCTTCGCCGGCGCGGCGCATATTTGCGTTGGGCTCGACGCCGAACACGCGATTGCCGTTTTCAAGCAGCAGGCGGGTGAAAATGCCGGTGCCGGAAGCGATGTCGGCTATCACCGAGTCGGAGGTCAGTCCGCATTCGCGGCGCAGAAGATCTATGACCCCGGGCGGGTATGATGGCCGGGAGCGGAGATAATGCTCCACGCGGGACGAAAAGCGTTCTGTGGGTTCAACCTTCAGCATCGGAGCAACGCCAACATTTTCGGCGATCTCAAAAATTTTATTTGTCGCCGGTCGGGATGATCCCGGCATTTTCGAACATCAAGATCACCGTGCGTTGCGGCGCGCGCGTGCGGTGTAAAACCCCTTTCGTCACCACGATGCCTTGCCGGGGGGCCAGTTCGACGGTGCGGTCTTCAAAATCAACCAGCAATTTGCCCTCGACCACATAGAAAAATTCGTCATCATTGTCATGTTTGTGCCAGTGGTACTCGCCCTCGATGACCCCGATGCGAACGACCGAACCGTTCACCTGGCAAAGGGTCTGGTTGTACCACTTGTGCGGCGCGGCATCGGAGAGAGCTTTTTCGTCGATGAGTTCAAGGTGCGGGAACAGAACGTTGAGGCGAGTGTCGTAAGGGTATTGCGCAGCGGTGCTCATTTTCTTTCTCCTCTTCCGATTTAAACGTGATCGGAAATCGCGCGTTTAATGCCTTGGATTGCCCTCTCGTTGCGTCTGTAAAAGGTCCATTTCTTGATGCGTTTGCTTTTGAGAAATCCCGCCTGCGAGAGAATCTTAAGATGCTCGGTCACGGCGGGCTGGCTGACGCGCAGTTTGCGGGCGATGAGCAGGCCGCAAACACCGTCATCAAGCAAATCGCCGTCGCGCTGAGGCGGGAAGTGGCGCTCGGGGTCCTTCAGCCATTCCAGAATCTGCAGCCGGCGCGGGTTGCCCAAAGCGTGGATTGATCGTGCTAATATCATTTAATCAATTAAACAAATGACTAACCGATTATGCTACGGAGCCTGATAAATTGCAACTGGGGGACTTGGATTGGTTGGGCTGCCTACGATCAGCGGCACATCCCGCGCGAAAAGAGCCTGCTACATTAATAGATAAATGCGGTTGGTGATCAAAATCGGCACAAGCCTGATCGCGCCCGGTGGGCGCATCGATACCCATCAGCTGCGTTCGCTGGTGGACCAACTCGACCTGGCGCGCGATGAGTTTCTGATCGTCAGCTCGGGCGCGATCGCCTCAGGGATGGCGAACCTCGGCTTGAAAAAGCGCCCGGCGAACGTTCCGCTGATGCAGGCCTGTGCGGCGGTGGGACAAAGCGCGCTCATGCATACCTATGAGCAGCTGTTTTTCGGCAAGAAGACGGTCGCGCAGTTGCTGCTTTCAAGCGACGACTTCACTTCTCCGGCGCGATACCGGAACCTGCAAAACACTCTTCACCAGCTGTTGTGGCTAGGCGTGGTGCCGATCGTCAATGAGAACGACAGCGTTTCGGTGCGCGAGTTGGTCGGGGCCTTCGGCGATAACGATGAACTGAGCGCCCTGCTGGCGGCTGCGGTCGATGCCGACTGGCTCCTGCTACTCACGGATGTGGATGGCTTTTTCATGCCGAATGGGAAAAAGCCACGGCTGGTGCGCACCATTCAGAAGCTCACGCCGGCGATGGAAGAGTTGTGCAACGGGCATGGCAAGCTGGGCCGAGGGGGAATGCGATCGAAACTGAAAGCCGCGAGGATGGCCAGCGAAGCGGGCGTCAATGTGGCGATCGTCAACGGACGCGATCCGCAAGCGATATCGATGGCGATGGCGCGAAGGATTGGAACATATTTTCCGCCGCGGAAAGCGAGGGGCTAACGTGGCCGGAATCGCAACCATAGGGCCATCAACTCGAGACAAACTGGGACGGGCACGGGCGGCCGCGGCTTTGCTGGCGCAGTTTTCAACTGAGCAGAAAAACCGCATTCTGCTTCAGATGGCCGAGGCGCTGGAAGCCAGCACTCCGCAAATTCTTCGAGCCAATGAAGAAGACCTGAGATCCGCAAGCCTATCGGATGCGATGCGTGACCGCCTGCTGCTGACGCCGAGGCGAATCGGCGATATGGCTAACTCGGTGCGCGATGTCGCGGCACTTCCCGATCCAGCAGGCGAGGTGCTCGAAGAGTGGACGCGTCCAAATGGATTGCATATTCGAAAAATTCGGGTGCCGCTGGGCGTGGTGGGAATCGTGTACGAATCGCGCCCGAACGTCACCGTCGACGCGGCCGTGCTGGCATTCAAGTCGGGGAATGCGGTTGTTCTGCGCGGCGGAAAAGAGGCGGCGCGCAGCAATCAGGTGCTTGCGGAGATTCTGGCTTCGGTGCCCGGCGTGCCTACCGGAACAATCGAACTGCTGGATTCGAGCACGCGCGAGACGGTGCAGGAGTTGATCACCGCGCGTGGTCTGGTTGACGTGATTATCCCGCGCGGCGGCCCCGAGCTGATTACCCACGTGGTTGAAAATTCGACCGTCCCGGCGATCGAAACAGGCGCGGGCAATTGCCACATTTTTGTAGATGAATCGGCCGATCTCGAAATGGCCCGCGATATCGTGCTGAATGCCAAGACCCAGCGTCCGTCGGTATGCAACGCCGCAGAAAAGCTGCTGGTGCACGGGTCGGTTGCCGGCGCTTTTATTCCACGCATCGTTCCGGAATTGAGCGCGGCGGGGGTCGAGGTTCGCGGCGACCAGAAAACGCTGGAGCTTGCGTCCGGCGCGACGCCTGCCCACGAGCAAGACTGGAGCGAGGAATATCTGCGTCTTTGCATCGCAGTTCGCGTAGTCTCGAGCCTCAGCGAGGCGATAGAGCACATCAATCGCTACTCGACAAAACATTCCGAGGCGATCGTCACTGCGAACGAAGATCATGCGCGGAAGTTTCTTCGGCTGGTGGACTCGGCCGCGGTTTACTGGAATGCATCCACGCGCTTCACCGACGGCGGCGAATTCGGCTTTGGCGCCGAGATGGGCGTCAGCACGCAGAAGCTGCACTGCCGCGGGCCATTCGCGCTGCGCGAGCTGACGTCCATGAAATACGAGATCGTCGGCGAGGGGCAGGTGCGTGGCTAGACTTGCGGCAACTCTGCTATTGTGAATTCCTTATATGCTCAGATCCTTTTCGCTTCCAGCGTTTCTAGTTGTCATTTTCCTCGTCAGCGGCAATTCCCAACCGAACGCAACTTCTTCACAAGAGTTAACCGGGTTCGCTCATTCTGAGGAAGAGCAGGCGCTCGAGACCAAATTTCTTGCCGTGCCCGACCCTAATCTGGCGCGCGAGCACCTGCGGATTTTGACGCAAGCTCCGCACGTAGCGGGGACGCCTGAGGACAAGGCCAACGCGGAATACGTCGCGCAAAAATTTCGCGACGCGGGGCTGGAAACAAGAATCGTCGAATACGAAGTCTGGATCAATTATCCAAAAGAAATCTCGGTCGATGTGACTGCCCCGCCATTGGTTCACATGCACGGGCCCACGCGCGAGCACGTTGACGGAGATCCCTACCAAGACGATCCCAGAGTGTTTATTCCGTTCACCGGCATGTCGCCTTCCGGAGATGTGACGGCGGAAGTGGTCTACGCGAATTATGGAACTCCGGCCGATTTCCAGAAGCTTGCCGACCTCAAAATTGACGTGCGCGGAAAAATCGTGATCGCGCGCTATGGGCAGAACTATCGCGGAGTGAAGGCCGACCTCGCGCATCAACATGGCGCGGTTGGGCTGATTCTTTACTCCGATCCCGCCGATGACGGCCGCGCGCGAGGTGCGGTTTATCGCGATGGCCCGTGGCGGCCGGATACCGGTGTGCAACGCGGCTCGATCAATGCCATTTGGGAGTTTCCCGGCGACGTGACCACGCCTGGTATCGCATCGGTTCCGAATCTGCCCGCCTCCAAAAGAATCAAGCCGGAAAATTCCGCTGCCATGGCGAAAATTCCGACGACGCCACTCTCTTCCGCGGACGCGACTCCGATTCTGCAACATCTCGCAGGGCAGGAAGCGCCCAGCGATTGGAAAGGCGGCTTGCAGTTCAACTATCACATCGGACCCGGGCCGGTGCGCGTGAAACTGCACCTGAAGCAGGATTATGAGTTCCGCACCATCTGGGACGTGATCGGCACAATTCGTGGGAGCACGTGGCCGGACGCGCTGGTGGTTGCGGGAAATCATCGCGATGCCTGGGTTTATGGCGCGGTTGATCCCAACAGCGGGACGGCGGCGATGCTCGAATCGGTGCACGGTTTGGGCGAGCTGCTGAAATCCGGATGGAAGCCGAAGCGCACGATCGTGTTTGGCAGCTGGGATGCCGAAGAAGAAGGGCTGATCGGTTCAACCGAGTGGGGGGAACAGCATCCGGAACTGCAGAAAACGGCGGTGGCTTACTTCAACACTGATATGGCGGTTTCTGGGCCGAAATTTGGCGCCGCGGCGGTTCCCAGCTTGAAGCAATTTGTGCGAGACGTCACGAAAGCTGTTCCCGATCCGAGCGGCGGCACCGTTTATGAAAGCTGGAAGAAGTTAAGCAGCGCGGGGGCGCTGAAAACCGACGGACGCGAAACCAGCACCAGCACGTATCGGCCCCCACTTGCGCCGAGCAGCGACGTTCCGGTCAGCGACCTGGGCAGCGGTTCCGATTTCACTGTCTTCCTCCAGCATCTGGGGATTTCTTCAACCGATGTCGGCTCGGTTGGAGACTACGGCGAGTATCACTCGGCGTTCGACAACTTCGCGTGGTTCACAAAGTTCGGCGATCCGACATTCGCGCAAGAACAGAAAATGGCGAGGATCTTCGGCCTGGAAATCATTCGCATGGCGGATGCCGATGTGCTGCCATACGACTTCGAACAGTATGGAAAAGAAGTCGGCGAGTATATTGCCGCGGCTCAGAAACGCGCACAGGAGGCTTTTTTGGGGCGAGCGCCGGATTTCAAGCCTGCGCTGGCCGGGGCACACAGGCTGGAGACGGCTGGCGTGAAGGTGTTTGAGCTTCAGAAGAATCCATCGGGAGAAACGGCAGCATTGAATACGCGATTGGTTCAGGCGGACCGCGCGTTGCTGCTGAGCGGTGGCCTTCCAGGCCGGCCCTGGTTCAAACACGCCGTTTATGCGCCGGGCAAGCACGCAGGATATGCGGCCGCGGTTATTCCAGGTGTAAATGATTCGATCGACGACAAGGATTTGGCGGGATTGCAGAAACAACTGGCTGCTTTGGCGTCCGCGCTTGACCGAACGGCGGCGATTCTGGAAGGCACTGGCGAAAAGCATTAGAGCCGCTTGCGCGTGACCAGTCCCGAGGAACGAAGCGCTCCTTGAATCCGGGCGCTGATTCCGCTGGCGAACTGAAAATCCAGAAAGCCTTCGACTGCTTTCAACATGTTCGGACCGTAGCCGTACCACCACGGCTTCTTGATGCGCGGCAACAAGTCCGAATCGATGTATTTCAGCCTCACCATTTCTTCCAGCCCAAAACGCCCGTGCGTGCGGCCAATTCCGCTGGCCTTGACACCCCCGTGCGGAGCTTCGCTGATGCCAAAGCATGAAACTGCGTCTTTGATCATCACTGTTCCGGCTTGAATCTGCCTGGCGATTTTTTCACCGCGAGCACGATCCTGCGTCCACACGCTGGCTGCTAAACCGTATTCGGAGTCGTTGGCGAGGCGAACAGCGTCAGCGTCGGAATCAAATGCCATGACTGGCAGAACCGGGCCGAAGGTCTCCTCGCGCATGATGGTCATGTCGTGGTTAACGCCGGCCAGAACCGTCGGCGCGTAGAAATTCGGACCCAGATCAGTCAGTCGCCTGCCTCCGGTCAGAATGTGTGCGCCGCGCGAGACTGCATCCTCGACGTGCCGCTCCACCACGCGAATCTGCCGCTCATGAATCAGCGGGCCGAGGTCAGTCTCGGGCTGCATTCCATCACCCACCCGAAGCTGCTTGGTTTTCTCGACGCACGCTTTGACAAAATCCTGGTAGATACTGCGATGAGCGTAGCAGCGCTCGACTGAAAGGCAAGCCTGGCCGGCATTGACAAACGCTCCCCAGACCGCCCCACTGGACGCGACCTCTACATTGGCATCATCGAGCACGATCATTGGGTCTTTGCCGCCCAATTCCAAGACGACGGGGAGCAGCCTTGCCCCGGCGATTTGCGCGATGCGTTTGCCGGTGGGCACGCTGCCGGTGAAGACCAGCTTGTCAATCTGCGATTCGACCAGCGCGGCGCCGGTCGAGCCATCGCCGATCGCAAGCTGAAAAACGTTTTCCGGAAGCCCCGCATCGCCGAGCAGCGAGCCGATCTCACGCGCGGAAAGCGGCGTCAACTCCGAGGGCTTGAGGACTACGGTATTCCCTGTGAGCAGCGCCGCAAGAGTCTCGGTTGCTGGAATTGAGAACGGATAGTTCCAGGGAGAAATGATTCCAATCACTCCATAGGGCTCGCGAACCAGGCGGCCTCGCTTGGTCTTGGTTGCCAGCCCGCCGTGAGGAACTCTCTGGTCACTGAGTAGTTGGTAGCTTTCCTCTAAGAGAAAGCGGCACGCATCCAGCACGACCAGCAGTTCGGTTAATAATGCTTCGCACAGCGGCTTGCCGGTTTCCGACGTGATCGTGCGCGCGAGAGCCAGCTTGCGTTCGTTCAAAACTCCTTGAAACTTCTGAAGGATTGCTAATCGGCGCTGGAGAGGAGTAGCTTGCCAGCCGGGTTGCGCAGAACGAGCGCGAGCCACGGATTCCCGCACCTGCACGGCATCGGCGCAGTCGAATTCGCGCAGAGTCTCGCCTGTGGCGGGATTAGTCGCGCAAACACGGCGGGCGGCAATTTCGATTCCTGCACTCATAGTCGGCTGTCTCAGCGGTCAGTATTCGACATTCACCAGATAGAGGCCGCAGGCAGGCGCGGTTGCTCCCGCCGCGGACCGGTCCCTGGCTTTAAGGATTGTAACTACATCCTGCGGCGTCAGAGTTCCCTTTCCTACCAGCACAAAGGTTCCCACCAGGTTGCGCACCATGTGATGAAGGAAGCCGGTGCCGCGCACTTCGTAGACAAGTTCGTGGTCGTGTTGCTGCCATCGTGAAGAAAACAGGGTGCGCACATTGGAAGAATGTTGTGCTTGTGTGTTTTTCTCAGGATCAACCGCCGCGAACGAAGTGAAGTCGTGTTCACCCTCGATCCATGGCGCGGTCTGTTGTATGGCTGCTGCGTCCAGCGGATACGGGTAATGCCAGACATATCGGGCCAGAAATGGCGGACAAATCGCTTGCCGGTAAATCCGATAGCGATAGGTTTTCGCCGTCGCCGACTTACGCGCGTGAAAATCTTCCGGAACCTCGGTGACCTCAAGCACTCGAATCGAAGGGGGAAGAACGTCGTTCAGCGCGATTACGAAATTGGCGCATGGGATCACCGATTCAGTTTGAAATGTCGCAACTTGAGCCAGCGCGTGCACGCCGGCATCAGTCCGTCCTGAACCTTGCGGAAGTACATTTTCTCCTGTGATCCGTCCAATAGCTGAAGCCAGCGTGCCCTGGATACTTGGAGCCTCGGGCTGAACTTGCCAACCGCAGAACTCGGTGCCGTCGTAAGCCAATGTCAGCTTCAGGTTGCGCATTGAGAAATCGAATCTTCCAAATTGCGAGCGCATCCAAGATTACATCGTTTACCGTTGCTGACGCGGAGTTATGCGCGCGCTCGGCTATACTGTTGCATTCTTTTGCACAGCGATTTTTTCGCATCGACTGCATGCAACTCGCAGTTGGGGAACCTTGCAGCACTTTTTCACGTAGTACAGATTTGACGTTGAATTTTCGGCATATTGATTCAATAAGATCCAGTTCGCAACATCTGCTTACGGAGAGAATTGAATGTCTTTTTCGTTCTTGAGGCATGCGCTTCGACAGTCGATGACGGCGGCCTTCCTGTGCGTTTTCTCAGTGGGTCTGATGGCGCAAGATTCGCAGCCGCAGAATCCGCCATCGTCACAATCCAGCCTTCCACAAGCGCCTGCGGCCAGCGCACCGGCAACTCCGTCGGGGCAGCGTGCATTTGAAGTGAAGGATTACACGAAGCCGAAGCGGGCGTTTCCCAACGTGATTGCTCCTTATACCCCGCAGCATGTGGCCCCGCCGGAGTTGAGCAACACATCTCGCATTGACCAGCTTATGCGTGAGGGCAAACTCTACTTGTCGATGGACGATGCCGTGGCCCTGGCGTTGGAGAACAACCTGGACATCGGAATTGCGCGCTATAACCTGGGCATTGCGGATACGGAAATTTTGCGCTCCAAGGGCGGCGCGAATAACTTTTTCGGCGTAAACACCGGTATCGTGCAGAATACGCCGGGCGGCGGGGTGGGCGGCTTAAGCGGCAGCGTCGGATCTGGACCTGGCGGAACAACCGCCGCGCCGGGCGGAATCGGCGCCGGCACCAACGGACTGGTAAGTTCTACGGTCGGTCTTGGTCCGCTGATTACCAGCTTTGATCCCGTCGTGAGCGCGACTTTGCAGAGCGACCACGCCCGGTTCCAGTGCACCAGCATTTTTTGCGGCTCGGTACAAAACACCACCACGGCCAACTTCAATTACTTGCAGGGGCTGCAAACGGGCACCAACATCGGGGTTGGTTTCACCAATTCCCGCATCACCAGCAATAACCCGTTCACGATCGTCAGCCCCAGCTTGAACTCAGGGTTCAAGTTCCAACTCACGCAGCACCTGCTGCAGGGGTTCGGGTTTTTGCCCAACGACCGGTTGATTCGAATTACTAAGAACAATCGCGAAATCACTGATGTGGCTTTCCGTTTGCAGATCATCACTACGGTTGATCAGATCGAGAACCTTTACTGGAACCTGGTGTTCGCTTATGAGAACGTCGGCGTGCAGCAGGAAGCCCTGGCGTTCGCGCAGAAGACGCTTTCAGACAACAAAAAGCAGGTCGAAATCGGCAGCCTGGCGCCAATTGAGGTGGTGCGCGCCCAAAACACGGTTGCGGCTGACCAGGAGAATTTGATTCAGGCGCAAACCAATCTTGATCTGCAGCAGCTCCTGATGAAGAACGCTCTGAGCCGCACGCTGCAAGATCCGACGCTGGCCAATGCGGAAGTTATCCCTACCAGCACGATGGCGCTTCCGCAGCAGGAGCCGGTGGTCCCCACCGAAGATCTGGTTAATGAAGCTTTGCAACACCGGGCGGAACTGGCCGAGTCGAGGATCGACCTCACGAACCGCGAGATCAGCGAAAAAGCGCTGCAAAACGCGCTGCGACCGACTCTGGATGTTTTCGCCTACTACGGCGGCTCGGGCGCAGGAGGCGACCAGAATCCACTTGCGACTTGCCCGCTGCCGACACCGAGCTTCTGTACTCCGGCGGGTGCGTTCCCGACTAGCGGATATGGAACAACTCTAAACAAGCTGGTGAACTCCACCGCTCCGGACAAGGGCGCCGGGTTTACGCTCAGCATTCCAATCCGAAACCGGCAGGCGCAGGCGCTGCAGGTGAGATCAGAACTGGAATACCGCCAGGCGCAGATGCGATTGCAGCAGATTGAGAACCAGGTCCGCATTGAAGTCCGTAACGCGCAGTTCTCTGTGACCCAGAACCGATCGGCTGTGGAAGCAGCACAGGCCGCGGTCGAACTGGCAAAGCAATCCCTCGATGCGGAGCAGAAGAAATTCAAGCTCGGCGCCTCGACTTCGACCCTGGTTTTACAGAACCAATCGGCCCTGGCCACAGCCGAATCGAACCTGGTTTCGGCTGAAGCTGCGTATGAGAAGGCGCAAATCGAGCTCGACCGCGCCACGGGACTGCTGCTCGAGCACTCGGGGATCGTAATCTCGGATGCGGAAAAGGGCGAAGTGACGCACATGCCGAAGATCCCGTTCGTGGCACCACGGGCGGACGTTCACTCGGTAATGCCGTCGCAGCCTGACACGCAGCAGCCGGCACAACCGCAGTAGAAAGCATCGCAAGTCAACCCGGGAAGTTGGGACCTTCGTGTTCTTCGTGGTATTTGACTGCACCCCTAAGGACACGAAGGTTCACGGACGAGATCCTCCGACCTGAAGGTCATTGGAATGACACCCCACAGGGCACACCGTTTATAAATCTTTACACTCCTCGCCTGTCGCCGAGTGAATCTACACTGAAGCGTCCTGAATTTAGAGGCAGCCAATGGCTTCGCATCCAATTCAGGTCCAAAAACCTGCAGTTATCCGTCCATGAGAGGAAATGACATGCCAGGCTTGAGAGCCCTCGTCCAATTGTGTCTGATTTGCTTCTTCTTGTTATTCGCGGTATTCCCCATGCCGGGCTGGTCGCAGCAGTCGGCATCCCAGCCGCAAAGCCAGACGGCTCTACCCGCCGCTCCACAAGCGCCGGAGCCGCAGCCGCGATACGTCATGCATGACTACACAAAGCCGGCGAAACCCTTTCCTGACGTGCTTGCGCCGTATAAGCCGAAGCACGTACCCGAGCCGATTTTGACGAACGCACCGCGAATCGATCAGCTTGTGCGTGACGGCAAGATTTATCTTTCGATGGACGATGCCGTCGCGCTGGCACTCGAAAACAACCTCGATCTGGAGCTTGCGCGCTACAACCTCAACATCGCCGATACAGACATACTGCGAGCGCGCGCGGGGTCGAATATTCTTGGCGTGAACACCGGCATCGTGCAGAACACGCCGGGCGGCGGCGTGGGTGGACTGAGCGGCACGGTGGGCTCCGGCACTGGCGGCACCAGCGTTGCGGCGGGGGGCGCCGGATCAGGCACGAACGGATTGGTGAGTTCGACTCTCGGTATCGGCCCGCCCATCACCAGCTTTGATCCAGTGCTGACCGGTACCCTGCAGATGGACCGCGCATTCAACGAATCCACCAGTATCTTCAGCCCGGTTCCGCTTGCGAACACGAATACGGGAATCGCTGATTTCAGCTACCTGCAGGGATTTCACACGGGCACGAATTTGTCTGTCGGCTTCAACAACACGCACACAACCAGCAGCAATCCGACAGCCACGTATACGCCACTACTCAGCTCTGGTTTCCAGTTCAGAGTGACGCAGCAGCTATTGCAGGGATTTGGCTTTGTGCCGAACACCCGTTTTATCGAGATTGCGAAAAACAATCGCGAAATTTCCGACGTCGCCTTCCGGCTGCAAGTGATCACCACCGTCGACCAGATCGAAAATTTGTATTGGAACCTGGTGTACGCGTTCGAGAACGTGCGTGTACAGCAGGAAGCCTTGACCTTCGCCCAGAAAACTTTGTCCGATAACGAAAAGGCAGTGCAGGTCGGCACCCTGCCGCCCATTCAGGTTGTGAGCGCGCGCAGCACCGTGGCCAGTAATCAGGAAGCATTGACGGTCGCCCAGACGAACCTGGAACTGCAAGTACTGCTCATGAAGAATGCTCTCAGCCGAAGTTTGCAGGACCCGACTCTTGCGGGAGCAGAGGTAGTCCCGACATCCACAATCCAATTGCCGCAACAAGAGCCGGTCGTTCCAACAGAAGACTTGATCAATGAAGCGCTGCAGCACCGCGCGGAATTGGCGGAATCACGCATTGACTTGACCAGCCGCGACGTCAATATCAAAGCGGTTCGCAATGCGATGCTGCCTACGCTCAACCTGTATGCCTACTACGGAGGTTCGGGAATCGGCGGCGATGTGAACCCAGCACTGCTTCCTCCGGCATGCTCGACGTCAGGCGGCAGCACGTTTGGCCGCTGCTTCCGCCCAGAATCAGCAGCGCCGCCATTCCGCAACGGTGGTCCAGTAAGCTACGGCGGGACCCTGAATCAGTTGGTGACGTCGGTCGCTCCGGACAAAGGACTGGGCCTGACCATGAACATTCCAATTCGCAATCGCACGGCGCAAGCCGACCAGGTGCGCGCGGAGCTGGAGTACCGGCAAGCGCAGGTGCGGTTGCAGCAGCTGCAAAACCAGATCCGAATCGAGGTCAGAAACGCTCAGTTCGATGTGCAGCAGAACCGCGCCAGCGTGGACGCCGCGCAAGCCGCGGTGACCCTGGCACGACAGACGTTGGACGCGGAGCAGAAAAAACTCGAAGCCGGAGTCTCGAATCCCACAAACGTTCTGCAAATGCAGTCATCGCTAACGGCCACGGAATCGACAATGGTGTCGGCGATGGCGGCCTACGCTAAGTCGCGAGTCGAGATGGATCGAGCGACAGGGTTGCTGCTCGATAACGCCGGCATTGTTATGGCCGACGCGGAGAAGGGAGCAGTGACGCATATGCCCAAGACTCCTTTCGTCACGCCGAGGGCCGATGCGCAAACCGGGGCAGCGTCAGGACAAGTGCAGCCGCAGTAATTTCGAGTTGACAGTTCAGTCGCGGCCTTTTAGCGCCGTGCCTGACAACGCTTGACGCTATCGCTTGCGCTAAAGCGCCGCTCTTCCACGGCTGCGCCGAAGCGTGTCGATAAAGTACCCGCGCGTCGCGCATATGAAGGAACTATGCGCCACGACAGGTAGGAGTTATTCTCGTGGCGTGCGCATTTCCATCGCACTCATTACTCTCAACGAAGAGAAAAACCTTCAGCGCACTCTAAAAAGTGTGTTGCCGCTGGTGCGCGATGGTGCCGGCGAAATCATTGTCGTGGACTCAGGTTCGACCGATCGCACACTAGAAATCGCACAGTCTTTTGGCGCTCGCGTATTCACCGAGCCATGGAAGGGCTTCGCGGCGCAGAAAAATTCCGCGATGGAGAAGGCGTCGGGCGACTGGGTGTTGCAGTTGGACGCGGACGAGGCGCTGGAACCGGAACTGGCGGGAGAAATTATTGTCGCAATTGCCAATGCCTCTCTGCAGGGCTTCTGGATTCCCCGCAAGAACTACTTCCTTGGCCGCTGGATCAAGCATGGCGGATTTTATCCCGATCCCAAGCTGCGTTTGATTCGCCGGGTTGCGGGGAAGTTCGAAGAATATGGCGCGCATCCGACGATCAAGGTGAACGGCCCGACTGGCCGGCTGAAGCACGCGATGATCCACAACGCCTATCCCACCTTGCGCGGCTATATCGATCACATGAACAGCTACTCGTCTTCCGGGGCGGAAGTCGCAATGGCAAAGGGGCAGGGAGGCTTCAATATTCTGAATGTCGTGGTGCGGCCGATGCTGACGTTTGTTTACAACTACATTTTTCGCCTGGGGTTTCTGGATGGCCGCGAAGGATTGTTGCTGCACCTTTATCATTCGGTTTATGTTTCGTGGAAGTACGCGAAAGCGTGGGAGCTGACACGAAAAGGTTGAACAGGTTCTTTCGGCCCCTCCGAGGCTTCAACCTTTGGCTGACACTTTCCCACGGCTTACTCTTCCGCGCTTCGCAGCTGTGCTGTTGCACCGCTTTAGCGCTATTTCTCCGTTGTTCGGGCATTACTTCGCGGCTTGGTTCGTGCGCCGCTTCGCGGCTGTGCTCGACTCCAATTCGTGGAACTTCGTGCCCTTCGTGAATAATCACCGACCGAGTGGTCGTTCTGCGCGCTTGCCCCGCCATCCGCCAGCCTCCTATCATCTAAGCAATAGTCATGCCTGATAAAAGCCGAGCCACGACTTCCGAGAGCCCGATTTCAGAAATCACCGAGGATCGCCACCCGTCGGATTGCGAAAAGAAATGGGCGGAGAAGACCTTGCTTCCTTCGCTCGAGAAAGCTCCTGAGAAGCCGATTGGCCGACCGACCGGCGTAAACGTGGACGAAAACGGTCGCGCCCGATTCACCACGGTTTCCGGAGCGCCGATTCGGCGCTTGTACACGCAAGCCGATCTTCCCGACGATTGGGACTACGACCAATATGTCGGCTATCCCGGCCAACCGCCTTTTACGCGCGGCATTCATGCGACCGGATATCGCGGCAAGCTTTACACCATGCGGCAGTTTTCCGGATTTGCTTCGCCCGAGGAAACTAATCGCCGCTACAAGTATCTGCTGGAGCACGGCGGCAGCGGGCTTTCGGTCGCGTTCGATTTGCCAACTTTGATGGGATACGATTCCGACCACGCCGCCAGCGAAGGCGAAGTCGGCAAGTGCGGCGTGGCAATCGATTCGCTCGAAGACATGGAAATTCTCTTCAGCGGGATCGATCTGGAGAAGACGACCGTCTCGATGACGATCAATTCCCCAGCTTCGGTGCTGTGGGCGATGTACCTGGTGGTCGCGGAGAAGCAAGGGGCGGACTGGACGAGAATTTCGGGGACGATTCAGAACGACATTCTGAAGGAATACATTGCGCAGAAGGAGTACATCTATCCGCCGGCGCCGTCGATGCGACTGGTAGTCGACACTTTTGAGTTTGGATCGAAATTCACGCCTCGTTTCAACACCATTTCGATCAGCGGGTATCACATTCGCGAGGCGGGATCGACCGCGCTGCAGGAGCTGGCTTTCACGCTGTACGATGGCGTCGAATACGTGGAGTGGGCACGCCGGAGAGGACTGGATGTCGACGAATTCGGGCCGCGCTTGAGCTTCTTCTTCAACGCGCACAATGATTTTTTTGAGGAGATCGCGAAATACCGCGCCGCGCGCAAGATCTGGTATCGCGTAATGAAGGATCGTTTCGGCGCGAAGGCCCAGCGCACCTGGCTGATGCGCTTCCATACCCAGACTGCCGGGGTCTCACTTCCCGCACAGCAACCGATGAACAACATCGCGCGGGTTGCGATCCAGGCGCTGGCGGCGGTGCTGGGGGGAACGCAGTCGCTTCACACCGACGCCTACGATGAAGCGCTAGCGTTGCCGACAGAAGAAGCCGCGCGAATTGCCCTGCGCACGCAGCAGATTATTGCGTATGAGTCTGGAGTGACGCACACAGTCGATCCTCTCGGCGGTTCTTATTTCCTGGAGAATCTCACGCTGCAGATGGAAAGCGGCGCATTCGACTATTTTGGCAAGCTGGATGCGATGGGAGGCATGGTCAAAGCCATCGAGCGCGGGTATCCGCAGAAAGAAATCGCCGAGGCTTCGTATCAGTACCAGCGCGCGGTGGAAGCCAAAGAAAAAATTATCGTGGGCGTAAACGAGTTCGCGGTTGAGGAGCAGTCTCCCAACATTCTTTATATCGATGAGAGCGTCGCTCGCCATCAATCGGAGAAACTGAAAACGCTGCGCAGCCGCCGCTCCAACGAAGAAGTGCAGCGGCGGCTGGATGCGTTAAAGAAAGCAGCAGGCCGCGACCCGCGGGCCGAATCGAACGGCAACGTTTCCTCGGCGAATACCATGCCGTTCATCATCGAAGCTGTGCGGGCCTATGCGACCATCGGCGAGATTTGCGATGCGTTGCGCCAGGTGTACGGGACCTACACTGAAGTCAGCGTCACGTAGCTTCACCTAGCGGCAACTCGATCAGCGCCTTTTAGCGGCGCTTCTCGTCGTGCTGTTCGTAGTAGGCTTCGCCCTCTTTCACCTGCTCCATGGCCTGACTCACCAACTGAAGAGCCTTTTCGCGGTGGCCGCCTTTGTTCGGGGTTGCTTTTTCGAGCTCGGCTTTGGCCTGTTCCAAATGTCCAAGCGCTGCGCTCATATGTGGCTCTTGGCGCGCCATACTAGCATTCTGGGCGTGCACGACGGAATAGAGACTCAGACCGGCCATCACTACGAGCGCGCTGGCTGCTGCAGTTAGCTTCGTACGCATAGCAATCTCCTCTGTTGCCAAGGGTGGCGCATTGAGACGCAGATGCTTGCGAGAGGGTTGCTCCTGAGTTCATTCAGGGCTATAGCGTTCTCTGCTACACTGGCTCGCTCGCGACGGATTCTCGTCGCGAAATGACTTCAAGATTATGGATTACGTCCTCGGAATTGACGTTGGAACGGGGGGGACTCGCGCGCTTTTGGTCGATCGCAATGGGGCGATCGCGAGCTCCGCTACCTGTGAGCACGTGCCGTTTTCGTCTCCACAGATTGGCTGGGCCGAGCAGAATCCGCACGACTGGTGGCAGGCTACCGGCTCGGCGATCCGGTCTACGCTAGCGAACGTTCCTGGCGCGAATGTCACCTGCCTTGGCCTTGCTGGCCAGATGCATGGCGCGGTCCTACTTGATCAAAATGACGAGGTGCTTCGGCCATCGTTGATCTGGTGCGATCAGCGCACGCAGGCGCAGTGCGACTGGCTCAATTCAAAGCTCGGCGAGCAGCGGATTATCGAACTCACCTCCAATCCCGCGCTGACCAATTTCACGTTGACGAAGCTGCTTTGGGTCCGCGACAACGAGCCTCAAATCTGGAAACGTTTTCGGCGCGTGCTGCTGCCGAAGGACTACGTTCGCCTAAGGATGAGCGGGGAACATGCGATGGACGTCGCCGAAGCTTCCGGCACGCTCATGCTCGACGTCGCGCATCGGCGCTGGTCTGACGAGATGATGTCGGCGGTGGTCCTGCCAATGAACTGCCTGCCCAAGCTCTACGAATCGCCGGAAATTTGCGCGCGAATTTCGGATAAAGGCGCGGCTCACATTGGATTGAAACCTGGCACACCGATCGTCGCTGGTGCTGGCGATCAGGCCGGCGGCGCGGTGGGTATGGGGATTGTGCGGGCGGGCGCCGTGAGCGCAACCATCGGAACCTCAGGCGTAGTCTTCGCCGCAACCGATTGCCCTGCAATGGACGTAAAGGGACGAGTGCACACCTTCTGCCACGCGGTCCCCGGACGCTGGCACGTTATGGGCGTCACCCAGGCGGCGGGGTTGTCGTTCCACTGGCTGCGGGCGCTGCTGAAGAATTCCGCCAATCTCTCATACGACGAACTCACTCGCGAGGCAGCGACGGTTCCGGCAGGGTCTGACGGCGTTTTGTGGGCGCCGTACCTGATGGGCGAACGCACGCCGCATCTTGATCCCAACGCCCGCGGCACTTTGACCGGGCTTGCAGCCAGCCACACCCGCGCGCACGTAATTCGTGCGGTGCTCGAAGGCGTCGCGTTCAGCCTGAAAGATACGTTCTCGCTATTCGTCGAAATGAAGGTGCCAGTTCAGAATGTCCGGCTTGGAGGAGGTGGTGCGCGGTCTGATCTGTGGCGGCAGATTCAAGCCGATGTTTACGCGCATGAAGTCGAAATTCTTGCTGCCGAAGAAGGGGCGGCTTATGGCGCGGCGCTGCTGGCGGGCGTCGGGGCAAAATTTTGGAGTTCTGTCGAGGAAGCCTGCGACGCCGTGGTGAAGGTGCAGAAACGAGTTCGGCCGGACCCCGGCGCCTCGAGCACGCTGCAAAAGCAATATGCGAGCTACCGGATGCTCTATCCGGCATTAAAACCGCTTTTCGCTGGTATGAACTCTGCCATTAATTCTGCGAATTCTTGATATGTTTTATTAATGGTCGAAATTTCCTGTGAAGGTCTGCTCTTCGATCTGGACGGCGTTCTGATCGACTCGACGCCCGCCGTCGCCCGGGTGTGGACAAAATGGGCGGTAGCCAAGGGTTTCAAAGACCCCGAGGAAATCGTCCGCCTGGCCCACGGGCGCCCAAGTATCGACACAGTCCGCGACCTGCTGCCTGACGCTGATTTCGAAAAGGAAAACGACGTAATCCTGCGCGGCGAAATCGAGGACACTGAAGGCGTGGTTCCGTTGCCGGGCGCGCGTGAGCTGTTAAATTTGCTTCCCCCTGACAAATGGGCCATTGTCACCTCGTGCGCGCGTCCACTGGCCGAAGTGCGGTTGAAAATCGCAGGCTTTGGCATACCCGATCGGCTGCAGACCTCCGACAATCTTCGCCGGGGCAAGCCCGACCCAGAGGCGTATCTAAAAGGCGCGGCTTTGCTCGGTTTGCCAGCCAGCCGATGTGTCGTATTCGAGGATGCTCCCGCGGGAATCCGGTCTGGCAAAGCAGCAGGGGCACTGGTGATCGCGCTGCCGACGACTTCCCCGCATTCCGAGTTGGAGAAAGCCGGCGCAGACTGGATTATCTCCGGTTACGACGACCTCACCCTATGCACGGACGGTTCAAATTCGATCAGCCTGCGGATCAATCAGTAACTCGCCTTGTCTGGTCAAGTTAAGTTGTAAAAAGATTGTCAAGAATAGCCCGAAAATACTGATTCCACGCCATCTTGGTAGTAATCTGAGAACCAGTTCTCCAGCCTTTTGCAGGCCTAGAAAGAAGGGGACATGTTGCGTGTAGCTGAAAATTCGCAGCCCTCAAGCTTTCCGGGCACTCCGCAGAAGCTCGGATATCGATCGATGGCTCCATCTACAGATAAGATTCTGGTGGTTGAGGATGATCGTGCAGTCCAGCGGGCGTTAAAGAGATTGTTCGAAGCTGAAGGGTACAGCGTGCAGGCAGTGTCAGACGGCAACACCGCCGTAGAGACATTTCGTGCAGCCGCGCCGTCGGCTGTGGTTCTGGACCTTCGTCTCCCCGGCATTCCGGGCCGGGAAGTCTGCAACGAACTGAAAAAACACTCGCCGAGCGTACCGATAATTGTGCTCAGCGCGGCCAGCGATGTTTCCGATAAAGTTCTGTTGCTGGAGCTTGGAGCCGACGATTACGTTACCAAGCCTTTCAGCCCCCGCGAGCTGCTGGCCCGAGTACGCGCAGCGCTGCGCCGCACCACGCGGCCCACTCCAACCCAGAAATTTTCATTTGACGACGTTCACATCGACTTCACGAAGATGGAAGTCGTGCGCGAGGGTAAGTCGGTCGCATTAACCGCGCAAGAATTCAAGATGCTAAAATTCATGGCGCAGAATGCCGAGCGCGTGATCACGCGCGATGAATTGCTCAACGAAGTGTGGGGTTACCATAACTATCCGTCCACGCGGACCGTCGACAACCACATTCTGAAGCTGCGGCAAAAGCTGGAGAAAGATCCCGCCAATCCAGTTCATTTCCGGACCGTGCACGGTGTAGGCTATAAGTTCGTGAGCTGAACGCGCGCCGGGAGATGGACATGGTGAGAGCTCGACTACGAACCAAGTTCCTGCTCTCTATGGTCCTGATTACGGCCGGCCTCACTTCCCTCAGCCTGCTGCTGGTCCGGCAGAGTGTTCAATCGCAAATCACGCAGGAAATCTTCTCTGATCTGCGGAATTCGGTCAGCACCTTCCAGAATTTTCAGCGCGAGAAAGAAGTCACGCTAGGCCACTCTGCAGACCTCTTGGCCTACCAGCCCCTGCTTCGCTCCTTGATGACCGCCCCCGATGAAGCCACTATTCAAGACGGCTCGGTCGATCTTTGGAAATTGGCGGGTAGCGATTTGTTCGTTCTGGCAGACCGGACGGGAAAGGTAGTAGCACTGAATACCAATACGCCCGGGTTCACGCGGGAAATGGCGCAAGCCGCGCTTACTGCCTCACTGGAAAACCAGCAGCGCTGGTGGTACGGGGCGAAGCACCTGTACGAAATCTTCTTGAAGCCCATTTATTTTGGGCCGGCGTCGACAAACCGCCTGCTCGGGTTTCTGGTGATTGGTTACGAAATCGATCGCGGTGTGGCTTATCAAATTGGCCGCATCGCCAATAGCAAGGTCGCGTTTTACTACGGTGATACAAGTGTCATCAGCACGCTGAATCCTGCTCTGGATATGGAGCTTTCCCGTCATAGACTGCCGTCCCCGGAAATTTCTCAGCCTAGATCTGTGCAGCTCGGCGATGAGCGATTCCTCGAAACTACATTGGAGTTGTCGCCGCGAACCACGCCGGAAGTGCAGCTCATTGTTTTGCGGTCCTATGACGAAGCCACAATCCTGCTTAAGAAATTGAATCGGCTGCTGCTGGCCTTAGGCTTGCTCGCGGTCCTTATTGGGAGCGCGCTGGTCTTTTTCTTCTCCTACACATTTACGCGTCCGCTCTCAAAGCTCCTCGCTGGAGTCGCTGCTCTGGAGAAAGGCGACTTTAACTATGCGCTGGACTTTCACAGCCGCGACGAAGTAGGCGAGCTTGCGCGCGCATTCGATGGCATGCGCGAAAGCCTCTGGAAGACGCAGCAGAACTTAATCGAGTCGGAGCGGCTGGCGACCATCGGACGGATGGCCAACTCCATTTCCCACGATCTGCGCCATTCCCTGGCAGCCATCGTCGCCAATGCTGAGTTTCTCTGTGAGACCCGCCTCTCGCAGGAGCAGCGGGAGGAGCTTTATCAGGAAGTGCAGTCGGCCGTGAACCGCATGACTGAGCTGATCGATTCGCTGCTGGAGTTCTCCCGCACCAGCGCATCGCTGCGGCCCACGTACGGGAACATTCGAACCGCGGTGGACAATGCAATTCGCGCGGTGCATTCGAATCCTGAATTTCACCACGTCAGTGTCGACGTCCATGAATTCGGGCTGGTCGAGGGGTGGTTCGACCACCGGAAGCTGGAGCGCGTGTTTTTCAATCTGTTGCTCAATGCGTGCGAGTCCCTGCCGTCTCGTTCCGGACAGGTTGAGGTCGATCTGCGCGGCGCCGTTGGGGGAGTCGAAATCAGAGTCACAGACCATGGCCGAGGCATTCCCGACCCTATCCGGAATACCCTGTTTGAACCCTTCGTCAGCCTGGGCAAAGAGAATGGCACCGGCCTCGGCTTGACGGTTGTGCAGAAGATCGTTCAGGACCACGGGGGTGAAGTCACAATCGAGAGCACTTCCTCGCAGGGCACGGTGTTTCGCATCAGGCTGCCTTTCCCTGCAGCGGAGGACACCGACGCCGGCCAGATTGAGGACGCATCTCCGCCGGCCGGTGTACAGGTGAGTTCTACAAAACGCAGATAGGTTCCAGGTTCTGACTGCTGGTTCTCTGCATGGGCATGCACATTATTGATCGGGAGGGATCCTTGAATCACTCAGCTTCGTTCGCCATCCTCCGTTCCAAACAATTGCTTTTTTGCGCGGCGATACTCATCGCTTGTCGCCCGGTCTCGGCCCAGCAAGCCCCCTCAGAGCCCAGCGATAAGACCCTGGCGCAATCCATCGACGAGTTGCGAGAGCAAGTTCAGGAGTTGCGAGCCACGGTCGCCGAGATGAAGTCGGAAGCCTCGGAGTATCGCAGTCAGAGCGAGGAGTTGCGCAAGGAGTTGGAGAAACTGCGTGGAAATGCGCCAGCTCCGGTGCCTGAAGCGGCTGCTCCGCAAGGCGGAACGACCTCGGTTGAGCAGCGGCTGTCGAATGTGGAGGAGAGTACGCAATTGCAGGCTGGTGAATTGCGCACGCAGTATCAGAGCAAAGTGGAAAGCGCGTCGAAGTACCGGGTCAGGCTTTCAGGGCTGGTTTTGATGAATCTGTTCCGGAACAGCGGCTTTGTGGATAACCAGGATTTCCCGACCTATGCCGCCAATACCAGCAACTACGGTCAGCGAGAAACCTTTGGCGCAACACTGCGGCAGTCGGAGCTCGGCCTTGAAGTGTTCGGGCCGACAATCGCAGGCGCCAAGAGCAGTGGTCAAATTCAAGTGGATTTCGGGGGAGGCTTTCCCACCGACGCACTGAACGGGGTCAACCATGGCCTGCTGCGGTTGCGCACCGCCAGCATGCGACTGGACTGGGACAACACCTCGATCATCGCAGGCCAGGACAATCTGTTCATATCACCGATTGCACCAACTTCGTTCGCATCTCTGGTGGTTCCCAGCCTGGGTTATTCGGGGAACCTGTGGTCATGGACCCCGCAGGTAAGAATTGAGCACAGGTTCAGCTTGTCAGAAGATCAGTCGCTATCGCTTCAGGCCGGCATTCTGGATAACGTGACGGGCGAACCGCCTGCTCTCATCAGCAATCGTCTACCCCTGGCTGGAGAGAGCAGCGCCCAGCCGGCCTACGCCGCGCGGACGGGATGGACTCGAACTATTAACGGAAAACCTCTCAGTTTTGGCGCCAGCGGCTATTTCTCAAAGCAGCACTGGGGACCTTTCTGGGACGCAAGTGGATGGGCAGTGGCCAGCGATTGGCGCGTCCCGTTGTCGTCGAGGCTGGAACTCTCAGGCGAGCTATACCGGGGATTGGCGGTGGGGGGAATTGGAGGAGGCGTCGGGCAGTCGGTAATCTTCAGTTCCAACCTTAACGGCCCGGGTCCGTTCTTCCGCCCATTGAATTCCGCGGGTGGCTGGTCACAACTGAAGGTCATCGCTACGCCCAAACTGGAGTTTAATGCGGCGTTTGGCATGGATAGCCCGTTCTCAACGGATATCCACGCGCTGTCGCTGCCGGTGAGCTACTATCCACAGTTACTTACCTCGAACCGCACCGAGATGGCAAATTTCATCTTTCGGCCGCGGTCGGACCTGCTGGTTTCGGGAGAGTATCGCAGTCTCCGTACTACACAGATTGGCGGGCTGAACACCGCCGGCCAAGTGAACGTTGTGATGGGAGTGCTATTTTGAGAAGACTCAATCCTAGTTTGCTTTTGTTAGGGTGCGCGCTCTTTGCGAGCCTCCTGATTCCACCCCTGACGGCGGCAAACCAAGAAGTATCTCTATCTGCACACGTGAAGCTTACTGACGCTCATGGAGCCGAATCTTCTCGTGCAGACAACGTCGTCGTGTGGCTGGTGCCAACCGATGCTCAGGCTCCCATGCGGCCGTTTGCTGCCGGGCCTTACCGCTTGACCCAGCATCATAAGAGCTTCGATCCGCATGTGCTGGTTGTACCGGTGGGCGCTGTCGTTGAATTCCCCAACCACGATCCCTTTTTCCACAATGTGTTTTCGCTATTCGAAGGTAAACGCTTCGATCTTGGACTCTACGAGGCGGGCTCAACCCGGAATGTCAGCTTCGACCGTCCGGGAATTTCCTACATTTTCTGCAACATCCATGCTGAGATGAGCGCGGTGGTGATCGCACTGCAAACTCCGTATTACGGAATTTCCAATGCCAAGGGAGAGCTCCTACTCCCCCAGGTCGCTCCCGGACGCTATGTCATGCACATGTGGTACGAAACTGCGCTCCCTGCAGCTCTGAGTTCCATGACCCGCGAAATTACAGTTACTCCCGAGAGTTCCACCTTGGGGGTTCTGCAAGTGCCTGCGGGCCCGCCCATAAATGCCCATAAGAACAAGTACGGAATGGACTACGAACCACCGGCTCCGGACAGCCCGGGATACGTTCATCCTTAATCCGCCTGCCTCGCCCCGAGGACAATTGCTTTGAGGGACAATTTCGGCAACTAAATTTTTACAAACTCATGACAACAGCCGCTGACGCTATCCGCTATGGTATCTAACATTGTGAACGGGTCTTGCTTCGGCTCGTTCCTGGTGGCAGGGTTCCGGAACCCTATTCGTACAATTGATAGTCTTGGCGGAATTATTCGCGAGGACGGGGTGAATTCTCGTTTGAACCAGTTCTCGCAGCACGACATGTAAGGCAGCTCCCCCAATCCTTGGCCAGTCCTGAGCGGCTGGCCTCTTTTTTCGGGAATAAGAGCCCCGGCTCCCAACTCCTACCTTCCGTGGCACAAAAAAACGATTTTTCCCTCGATTCATGGTAAAAATGGGAGTCTTCCCATCCCGACCTGCGAGGTTTACCTCGACCTATGGCTATCACGAGCGTGAAGAGTTCCGCCACAGTTGCTGCAGGGCCAACTTCCACGAATAAGGCCGCGCTGGCAATGATGACAACCCTGTTTTTTATGTGGGGCTTTCTCACCGTCCTCAACGACATTCTGGTTCCGCACCTGAAGGCCATCTTCGAGCTTAATTACTTCAAAGTGATGCTGATTCAGTTCGCTTTTTTCTCGTCGTATTTCATCTTCGCACTTCCCTGGGGGAAGGTTATCGACTGGATCGGATACCAAAAAACCATGGTTGCGGGCCTGCTGACAATGGCGTTGGGGGCCGTCCTTTTCATACCCGCTGCCGGGGTGCCCTCGTTTCCCCTATTTCTTGGCGCGTTAATTGTCCTCGCGTGTGGCATGACGGCGCTGCAGGTAGCTGCAAACCCATACGTTGCTGTCCTGGGCCCGTCTGAAACGGCATCCAGCAGATTGAACCTTGCGCAGGCCTTTAATTCCCTGGGGACGACGGTCGGGCCCTACATCGGAGGCCTGCTCATCCTAAGCGCAGCACCTAAAAGCGGCGATGCCCTCCGGCAAATGACAGCTGACGCTCTTCAACTATACCGCCAGCAGCAGGCTTCATCCGTCAAGACGCCCTATTTGATTTTTGGCGCGATACTGCTCGCGTTGGCCGTTGCCATAGGCCGCTTTAAACTGCCGGCAATGGCTGAGGCTACGCACAAGAAGGACAGCACTGAGAAATCAGCAAGTCTCTGGCGATATCGCCACCTCGTTTTAGGAGCAGTCGCGATATTTACCTACGTTGGCGCTGAAGTTGCGATCGGCAGCTTCCTGATTAACTACCTCACGCAACATGACATCGGAAATATCTCTGAGCTCACGGCTTCACGATTCGTTTCTTATTACTGGGGTGGAGCAATGGTGGGGCGGTTCATAGGCTCCGCGATTTTGCAGAAAGTGAAGACGGGCACTGTGCTGGGAACCTGCGGGATTGTTGCTTGCCTGCTGGTGCTGACGTCAATGCTTACCTCTGGCCATTTAGCCATGTGGAGCATCATTCTGGTTGGCTTGTTCAACTCTATTATGTTCCCAAGTATTTTTACGTTGGGCATAGACAAGCTCGGGCCCCGGACTGGAGATGGATCAGGACTTCTGATAATGGCTATCGTGGGAGGCGCGATTATTCCTGTCGTTCAAGGCGCGATCGCCGATCACATCGGAATTCACCATGCATTTTTCTTACCCGCAATCTGCTACCTCTACATCGTTTATTACGCATTTAAGGGCTCGCGCCCGGTGATTCCGGCCTGATTGGCTGCGGGCGAGAGGCGGCGCTTAATCTGTGATCGCGATTGGGGTCCATCCGTTTCCGAATTGCACAAACGAGGCTACTAATGCGGCTTAAGCGGCTGTTGTGGACGATTCTTCTGATGACATTCGCTTCCACGCTTAGCTCGGCACAGTCCGCTGTTGTCGTTTTTCACGAAGCCGGCTTCCCTGCAGCCGATTCCGTCGCGGCTCCCGATTCCTTTCTGCGCGGTGCATTGTCCGGCGCGCAGTTCGCATCGTCCGGCGAACTGAAGGAACGTTTGGGATCGGCAAAGCTGCTCGTCCTGCCCTATGGCTCGGCATTTCCGGAGGAATCATGGCCTGATATTTACGGATTTCTCCAGCGCGGCGGCAATCTGCTGGTGCTTGGAGGGCGTCCGTTCACACGCGCCGCTTACCGCGATGGTGGAAGTTGGAAGCTGCGCGACTACAGCGTGCGTTACACGCGCCCGCTGAGGATTGATCAATATCAGGAAACGCCGGGATCGCAGGATTTGAAATTCGAGTCGAACCCAGACATTCCGCTCGCACTGCCGCAGTTCTCGTGGAATAAGGGATTCAGCCCCATCATCCATTTGAGTGCTGTGGATGTTTACCAGCGGCAAGGCTCGGCAGGATCGATCGATTCGAACCTCGACGCGCTTGCCTGGGCAACGAAAAATGGGCGGCGCATGTCAGCGCCGGTGATCCAGATCGACCACTTCAGAAATGGATTTGACGGCGGGAGGTGGATTTTTGTCGATGCGGAGCTTGGAGCGGAGTTTTATTCGGGCTCGAACGCGCGTGACGTGATCTCCAAAATTTCCGAGCAGGCACTGCGGGGCGCGGAGGAGTTTACGGTTAGGCCTGTGATGCCCTTGTACCTGCCCGGAGAACCAATCCAGGTCGCTGTCGTGTGGCATGGTACCGCGCAGAACGCGACCTTTGACTTAGCAATTAACACGGACAGCGAAGCGTCAGGATTCTATGGGTCAGCCATGCCCGTACCTACGGACGGCGTCCTAACTTATCAGCCACCAAAAGGGCGAGGACTGCACATCGTCACGGCCAAGCTGCTCTTGGATAAGAAGCCGTATCGTATTTACCGTTCCGCATTCTGGATTCGCGATCTCGATTATCTCCGCTCCGGGCCCAAGCTCAGCGTCAACAAAGATTATTTCGAGGTCGATGGCAAGCCGCTCGCGGTCATCGGTACGACATATATGTCGAGCGAAGTGCAGCGCCTTTATTTCGATCATCCCAATGTCTACGTCTGGGACCACGACCTGCGCCAGATTCACGATGCCGGATTGAACATGATCCGCACCGGCTGGTGGACCGGTTGGGACAAGTTCTGCGATGAAAACGGCGTGCCCTACGAACGCACCCTGCGCACGCTCGAAGCGTATCTAATGACCGCGCGCAAATATGGCCTGCCGGTGCAGTTCAATATTTTTGCGTTTCTCCCTGAAGTGCTCGGAGGGGTAAATCCATATCTCGATCCCGAGGCGTTGCGCAAGCAAAAAACGTTGATCTCATCGATCGCCGCTCGCTTCCACGACGTTCCATTTCTCGCCTACGACTTGATCAACGAACCGAGCTTCTCGAAGCATCTCTGGACCATGCGTCCCGACGGCGACTGGATTGAAACGCAGAAATGGAATGAATGGCTGGATGCGCATTATCCAAATCGTGAAGCGATGGCAGCCGCGTGGAATGTGCCGATCACTTCAGTCCAAGGCGAAATCTCCTTGCCCGAGGACATCGACTTTAGCCCGCGCGGCATGTACGACGGCCACAATTCGCTCAAGATTTACGATTACGAAATGTTCGCGCAGGAAAGCTTCGCGAACTGGGTCAAAACCATGCATGAAGGAATTCGCCAGACTGGCTCGAATCAACTCGTCACGGTCGGCCAGGACGAAGGCGGATTCCAAGACCGCCTATCACCCGCATTCTTTGCGCCTTACGTGAATTTCACCACCAATCATTCATGGTGGCAGAACGATTCCATTCTCTGGGATTCGCTCGTCGCCAAGCAGCCGGGCAAGGCCATGCTGATCCAGGAAACCGGGCTGCAGCGCGAATTGAACCTCGACGAAACCGCGCGCCGTACCCCGGAAAGCGAAGCCGCGCTGTTCGAGCGGAAGGTCGCAATGTCTTTTGTTCAAGGATCGGGCGCGATCGAATGGTTGTGGAACACGAATTCTTACATGACCGAAGGAAACGAAACGCCGATTGGCGCTCTGCGGGCCGATGCCACCGAGAAGCCCGAAGCCACGGTGATGCTGGACTTCGCAAGATTCGCCGCCGAACTCAGCCCGCATTTACGGAATCCAAAGCAGGCGCAAGTTGCGGTGATTGCGTCACAAGCGGCGCAGTATTCGGCGATCGCCGAGGCACAGATCGAAGCGCAAAGAAAGGCCGTTCGAGCACTCGCGTATTACGCGCACCTAGCTCCCTACATCGTCTACGAAAATCAGATCGATACGATGGGGAACCCGAAGCTCGCCATTTTGCCCTCAGCCCAGGCGCTCAATGAAAGCACCTGGCAATCGCTCTTGAAGTATGTTGAGGGTGGCGGAACACTTTTAATCACCGGCCCGATCGATCGCGACGAGCACTGGCAGCGTGTGAATCGTGCTGCACAGATTTTCCCCGGCGCAACAGCGCAGCCGCTTACGTTCCACAATGCTACCCAGGCGACAATTCAGACCGCAAAGACGGCGCTCAATTTTACGTTTAGCCAGGAGGCGCAAAGCTGGCTGGAGTACGAGCACTTCGCGGATGGAGCATCGCTAAAGCAGACAAGTCGCGGGAAAGGGCGAATCATCTGGACGGCATATCCCGCCGAACTGGCCCAAGATGAAGTCTGGGCAGGCTTGCTTTATACACCTGTGAGCGGCGCCGCGGGCGTTCAGCCGGACTTCGACGAAGTGCAACCGCTTTCGCCCGGCACGATGGCCTATGCGATGCCGCTGGAAGACTCCATTTTGTATGTTTTTGCTTCGGATGACGTTCAGAACACGCAGATCAATGTGAGCGACCGTATCACAGGTACGCCGCTGTCATTCACGCTTCCCGCCCAGCATGCGGTGCTGGCGTTGATCGGTAAGAAAGAAAAAGCCGTCATAGCAAAGTACGGGTTCTGATTCGCGGAATTCGCTCTGATGCTCGTCGATACTCGTCGAGCTAAGGCTGGCGGATTGGCCCAGCCATTCCCAAAAATCACTCGTGGTCTTGCCAGGTCTGCACATTCGATAGCCGGTGCATTCCCGTGCGTCGCAGAGCGAAGAGAATCGCCCACCCTGTAACGGCGGCGAGCAGCATCACGCCAAAGCCGAAGGTTAAGAACCCCAGGAAGGTGTCCCAGACCGAGGTCGTGCTGAAACCGTCATATTTAATTTGAACAACTCTAGCCTTCTCGATTGTGAGCGCGACACCAACAAGAATTACGGTCATCAACACAATCGTGGAACGTGGAAATCGGCGCATATTCAACCTCCGAGACGCATTCCAATCGTAAGATCCGGTGAAGCTGTGAAAGTGCTCGCGGGCGGCCCCGCATAGAAGACCCGCAAGTTCGCGCTGCCAGAATTTTGCGCGGGGCAAGAAACTTTGCTCTGCGGTGGGATGAGCCTGGCTGAAAACAGAGGTCATCTCCTCGCCGAATTCGCGACGGTAGGCTGCGGGATAGAGATATAGAAGTCTGCGATAAAGCTGAATCATCTCGCTCAAGCCTCCTTGCCCGCGAGCCGTAGACTGGCCAGTTTTGAAAGATGACGCATGCGAGCCACTTCCATTTGCAGATTTCGCCGTCCGCGCGAAGTCAGCCGATAGGCGCGGCGGTCCCGCGAAGCCATGTCTTCCTCGAAGCGCTCAATCCAGCCCTGACGAAGCAGGCGTTGCAGCGCGCCGTAGAGCGTGCCAGTGCTCAGCACGACGCGGCCGCCGCTCATGCGCTCAATGTCCTTCAGAATGGAATATCCGTGCCGAGGCTGCTCAGCCAGACTGAGTAATACCAGCAACACCGGTTCGGTCAAGGGCAGCGGATCCATAATAGCGTCTTATGACATGTCGTATGACGCCATACTGAGGCCAATCCGTTGCCCTGTCAAGAGTAATTTCGTGTGTGGTTGCCCTTTTGACCCCGAAGGACACCAAGGCCCACGAAGGAAGCCGCCTGAATACAGGCGTAATCAGTGGGCTGGTGCCGGTTGCGGCTGCGGAGTCGAAAAATCCACCTTCGGCACAGCTCGCGAAGCCTCGCTCGCCTGGAAATACGCCGTATTCGGCTTGAATCCCGCCCATTGCGCAAAAATGCTGTTGGGAAACTGCTGCACGTAGGTGTTGTAATCCTGTAGCGTGTCGTTGTAGCGCTTGCGCTCGACCGCAATACGGTTTTCGGTGCCGGCCAGCTCATCCTGCAGGCGCAGGAAGTTTTCGCTCGACCTCAATTGCGGATAATTTTCGGCGAGTGCGAGCAGTCGTCCCAGCGCGCCGTCCAAACGTCCATTGGCGGCAATTTTGTCGGCTGGGGCCTGCGCCGAAAGCAATTGCGACCGCGCCTGCGCGATTTCCCCGAACACCGCCTGTTCCTGCTTGGTGATTCCCTTCACCGTCTCCACCAGGTTGGGGACCAGGTCGGCACGGCGCTGCAACACCACGTCCACCTGCGACCATGTGGATTTGACGGCTTCATTTTTCGCGACAAGGTTGTTTTTCACGCTGACGTATTGGCCGAAGCAGATCAATATCAGAACCACGATCACGATGACGGCAATCACCATTTTGCTCATCTGTTTCTCCTGGGAAAACAATTGCGCCTGGCAAGGGCGCGTGCACTCCATTTCAGCTAATTTCCTGAACCCTGAATTGTATCCACTGCCGCGGCCACTTTCTCGATTGCCTGCAAATATTGTGCTGCAATGGCCGAGGCGCGAAGTTGCTTGCGGTCGAGCTTTCTGGCACGAACATCCATGAGTTCTACGAAGGGCGAGGCATCGAAGTTCAGCCGTGCGCCCAGTTCCGAGACTGCGTCGCGCGAATGTTTTCGGCCTTGTTCGCCCAACTCCAGCAAAACATGGCGAAATAACGTCGTGAACGATGAAATCGAGTTCAGCATAACCTCCCACAATTGCTTCTCGTTTTTCCCGGAGAGAAGCGCGTGCTGGCGCAGCAACATCAGTTTTTCACGCAACTCGTAGCGAAGCTGGGGAAGGTGCGATCCCATTGGGACCGGCAACTCTCGCAGCAGGTCCTGGCCAAAGAGCACGCGATAGCGCTGTTTCATGTCTATAAACTCGATGGAAAAAACACCCGCCGACGCTCTCAGCTCCCCCTCAGTAAAAATCAGAGGCGGATGGTGCTTCTTTTTGCCCCACCACTCGGCGCTAGAAGAAATTTTCTCCAGCGAGGCGAACGAGGCGTCGCGCACCACGCACAGCAAATTCAAATCCGAATACTCCGGATGAAACTCGCCGTCCGCAGCTGAGCCATAAAGCACGACGCTGAGCACGTTGTCACCGGCAACCGCGCGAATCCGTCTGACGAATTCATTTGTGAGTTCCGCGATTTTTTCGTTAGCCATGGTTTCTCCCTCACCAACCTCCGCCGGCGCCACCTCCGCCGGTTGAGCCGCCGCCGAACCCACCGAATCCGCCCCCTCCACCACCAAAGCCCCCGCCTCCCCATCCCCCGCCGCCGAATCCGCCTCGGGAACCGCCCCCCACATTGCTGAACAGCACGAGCCAGAGCAATCCGCGGAGGGGAGTCGCGAAGACGATGATTGCGATGATGATGAGTATTACAATTCCACCCAGCGAAATCCCAGGATTGGGACCTTCTCTGGGCCCGGGCGCTTCCTCGGCACCGGTCAGCTGGACGCCGGCATCCTTGGCGATCACATCGGCTACGCGCAACGTTACGAGTCGCACTGCGCCGCTGTAGTCGGCCTGCTTCAGTAACGGAACCGCTTCGCGCCCGAAACCACCGACTTTGCCGTCTGGCAGAATGGGTTCCAGGCCATAGCCTACGGACGTCCAATATTTCCGGTCTTTTATCGCAAACAGAATCAGGGCGCCACGATTGGTTGACTTCGCGCCAATCCCCCACGCCTGATAAAGCTCCACGGCGTAATCGAAAATGTCCTTACCGTCAGTCGTGTTGATCGTCACCACCGCGACCTGGGCGTGCGCTTTTTCGTCGAGTTGCCGGCAGGTATCGTTGAGCTCAGCGACAGTCGAACTGTTGAGCACATGCGCGAAGTCGTTAACGTAATTGGAGGGATGGAGTTGCGAGACAGGCTCCGCATTCAGCAAAGCCGTCGCGAAAAGAAAGACCGCGAGAAGGATTCGTGCCCGCCCCATCGCCGCGATTGTACAAGAGTATGGCTTTAGACGGCGTTCCAGGCCTGTCAACGGTTATCTCCCGAACTCTTGGAGAAACGCGGGCCCAGATTGTGTCTGCTTCACTTAGGAGAGAACCTTTGCAGAAAGTCTAAGACTACCCGTTCCGCGAAATGGCCGTCGTAGCCATTGCGCTCGCCGATGTAGGAACAATGGCCGCCGTCTTTAGTCTCGAGGAAGGTAATATTCGGATTTGCCGCAATTTTGCGCCGTGTTTCCGGCAGAATGCGAATGAACGGATCATTGTTGGCGTGAAGAATGAAAGCCGGCACCGAAATCTTGTCCACAACATTCGACGATGCGGCGCGCGCGTAATAATCTGATGCTCCTTCGAATCCGCAGTAAAACGCAGTCACTTTGTCGTCGAACTCGCGCAGGCTTTTCACTCCGCGCATACGCGTCAGATCATATTTTCCCGGAAAGCATCGGGCTTTGGCGCGCATTCGGCTTTTCAACTTCCACAAGAAATATCGCTCATAGAGGCGATTGACAGGGGCGTGCAATGCGTCGGCCGAGGCCGCCAAATCCAGCGATGGACAGACTGCGGCGACCGCAGCAAACTCTGCCGGCGGACTTGAGCCCCACTCGCCGGCAGCCTTGAGCACCAGGTTTCCGCCCATGGAAAAACCGCACAGCGCGAAACGGGAAACCCGATCGCATTCGACAAGGCTCTTGGCTACTGCAGCCACATCGCCCGAGCGCCCCGAATGATAAAGCGTTGCAGCCAGCCGATCTGTGCCACCGCAAGTGCGCTGGTTCATGCGAATGACGTTCATGCCAATGGCCATGCCCTTTTCCGCAATTCCGAGCATGTATTTCGATTCACTGGAGCCTTCGAGCCCATGCACCAGAATCACAGTGAGCACAGAGCGCCGCTCTTGCTGCCAGTGACAATGGCAGAGCACATGAATTCCCGGCTCGACTTCAACCAGACGCTCTTCCGGAGGGCGAAGCGAAAAGCGGCGGGGCATGAGAAAGCTGGCAATCGTCTGCACGTGGCCACCGCGCAGAAAACGGCGCGGGCGGAATTCAGCGGCGTTACGGCTTACAGTGGATTCGGTTGCGCTCCCCACAATGGCAATTCTAAACGCAGCGTACGCTTAGGCCCTGGAAGCTGGCGTTTTCACTCTGTGGAGCAACCTTCCGGTATGTTCCCCAATCTGACTTGCGGGCAATTCTGGTTTGTGGAGGACGGCGATTATGGTTCGTCTAAAATTCGTGAGTACGTTGACCGCATTTGCGGTGGTGGCCGTACTATTTGCGGCTGCGCCCAGGAAGGCATCGGCGGATGAACGCTCGAACTGCCAACGTCGAGTTGAAAGAGCTGAACAGCATTACCGTCACGAAGCCCATGAGCACGGTAAGCACAGCCGCCAAGCCCAAAATGCCAGAGCGAGATTGAATGCGCAATGGGACCGCTGCTGGAACGAGGCCCACTCGTGGTATGACCCGCACCGGCATGAATGGCGCACTGACCGCGACTGGGACCGCAATTACGATTGGGACGATGACGATCGCGACCGGGACCGCAGGTGAATTACGCAATTGTTCGGGTGTCGGTTGCCTGGCGTGCCCGGCTTCTTAGCTTCGCGATCGCGGACGATCAAGGCAGAATATAATCTTCGCCAAATCGTCCGCGGTATTCGTTTCCGGCAGCGACAACAGGCAGACGGGCAACGCTTTTATCGTGGCTGATGCAGGGGCGGAGCCTGCGTGGGAGCGGAATGCGCGCGATTGAGCACCACATAGACCAACGCTGCAATCATGATGACCAGGCCGGCGATCACCGCAACCGGTCGTACGCGCCCACCAGCAAGCATGGTGCTTGGATGCGAAATGTGTGCAGCAGGTGAGCTTTGCCGATAAATCTCTCTGAGCCAGGCTGGTGAGGGTATCTAGAATTTCGTCACTTCGGTGAAATTAAAGTCCCGCACTTTCATTGCAGGCACCACCATGTCGAAAGATTCTTCTCCACTGGTTCGCACCGGCGTGCTCATATCTTCGATGTTCGACAGCATCTCAATCAGGCTTTGATTAAAGCGAAAGTTTCGCAGCCCGCAGACGATTTTTCCGTTTTCGATCAGAAAAGTTCCATCGCGGGTCATGCCGGTGAGAATTTTCTCGTAGGGATCTACTTCGCGGATGTACCACAAGCGTGTGACCAAGATTCCGCGCTCCGTGCCAGCGATCATCTGTTCCACCGTCTTCGGGTGAGGCGGGGACTCGAAGACAATATTCATCGGGGCCTCGCCGATTTCGTTGGGAAGGGGAAAGCCGTGGCCTGTCGGCTCAATCATCCCGACTTTGCCTGAGTGCTCTGATTTTTTCATCCTCTCCGCGCTGCCGCGCGAGTAAACCAGGCGTTTCACGACGCCGTTCTCGACGAGATGGACCTTCTTCCGACAAACTCCTTCGCCGTCGAATGAAGGCCCCGATTGCAGCGGATGCGCCACGTCGTCCCAAATAGAAACGTTTTCGCCGAACAGCTTGGTGCCGATGCGATTATTCAGGAACGACCGCTGATCGAGAATCGCAAGGCCGCCAAAATCAAAGAAGCCAAATCCAACGGTATCGAGCACCGCTGCGGGCTCAAGGATGACTGTGTATTTCCCCGCTGGAATCTCGCGCGGGGCCGCCGATTTGACCGCCTTTTCTGCTGCGATCTGTGCCAGGCTTTCAGCGTTCAAATTCGTCACGTTTGGCGAATTGGCCTTCTGCCATCCCGACGAATCGGCCGCCAGCATGGTGATCGAGATCTCCGCCGAGGTCTGCGTATGCCACGCGCTCAACCCGCGCGAATTGAAAATGCCTTCAATCGATTCGGAACTGGAAAAAATTCCCGCCGCGGTCAATTTCTGTTGTTGGGCGATCGCAACGATCTTTCCGACCGCGTCGGCCCGTTGCGCAGGAGTAAGCCCGGCAGTCTGTGCAAAATGCCGCGACGGCACCGACTGCATAGCGCGGGCGCCCTCGCCCGCGTCTGCCATCGGCAGCAACTCGGGATCCGGTTCCTGCACCTTCGCCAGGCTCTCGGAAGCCTTCACCACGCTCCGCAGGCTCTCATCGTCAAATTTGTTCGTGGTTGCCCGCGCGGTTCGCCCGGCGAAGACGGCGCGCACCGAGACGCCGTAATTCTCCTCCGCCACATTCTGATGAATAGTATTGTTCGCAAACCGCGTCAGCGCCGAATGCCCGCCATAGAAGAGACACTCCACCGCTTCCGCCGTCGCATGTTTGCGAATGCGGGAGAAAATGTCAGCGGCCTGGTCGTGGGTTAGCAATTGGCACTCGGCATTGGGCAATTGGAACTTGGTCAGATGCTAAGTGCTAAATGCTAACTGCCAACTGCTAAGTGCTGCCTTTGTACGCGCTCCCGACTTTTACTTTTCTAAAGCGTGCCGGACTCGCGCCATGTCCGGTTCCCATCACCTGCTGCGGCTGGCCCTTGCCGCAATTCGGAGTTCCCCACAGCGTCCACTCATCGCGCGAGCAGATCGCGTCCATGGAATTCCAGAACTCCGTCGTGATCCCGCTGTAGGACGGATTCTTCAGCATGCGCGCGCGTTTGCCGTTCTTGATCTCCCAGCCGATCTCGGTTCCGAACTGAAAGTTGTAGCGCTTGTCGTCAATGGACCAGGAGCGGTTCGTATCAAACAAGATTGCATGATCGCTGGAGGAAATCAGTTGCTCCAGCGAAAGCGGCTTCTCGCCGGGCAGAATGCTGATATTGGTCATGCGAATGATGGGCAGCCGGTTCCAGTTCTCGGCGCGAAGGGTGCCGCCAGACCGCTGAAGGTCGATCAGCGCGGCGGTTTCGCGCGAGCTCAAATATCCCGTGAACAGGCCGTTGGTGATGATGGGCGTGCACTGCGCCGGCACGCCCTCGTCGTCGAATGCAAATGTGCCCAGCCCCGGCCCGTGCTCCTGGCGCGCATCGGCGACTACATTGACCAGTTCGCTTCCATATTTCAGAGTGCGCAATTTTTCCAAAGTCAAGAAAGACGTACCGGCAAAATTTGCTTCCATGCCAAGCACTCGGTCGAGTTCAATTGGATGCCCAATCGACTCGTGAATCTGCAATCCCAGCTGCGAGCCCGCCAGAATGACGTCAAACACGCCTTCCGGGCACTGCTCGGCGCTGTGCAGCGCAACCGCCTCTTCGCCGATGCGGCGCGCATTCTCGACCAGCTTCAATTCGTCGATCAGCTCATATCCTTTGTTCTGCCACTGTCCGCCAAACGAATTGGGATACGACCGCTTCTGAATTTCGCTTCCCGCAAACGCGTACGCAACGTACCCCGCGCCGGCCGTGTATTTCGTCTGACGAATATCCGCGCCTTCTGACGAATAGAACCGCTGCTCTTCGCGGCGAAAGTTCATGTTCGTTTCCGCCAGCGTCACACCCTTTACGGAACGCAGTTCGGCATCGATCTTTTGCAGCAGCGCCAGATTCTGTTCGATAGAACTGGTAAATGGATCAATCTCGTGCGGCGTTGTCCACTCGGCGGTCACCGGTTTTTCCGGAACCAGCCTCACGTCGCTCTGCTTGACCCTCGCCGAGGCTTTGGCGATCTCGACAGCACGTTTCGCGGTGGCCTCGACCGAATTCCGCCCCAGCCCGGAGGAAGATGCAAATCCCCACGCTCCATCCACGATCACGCGGACATTGAATCCTTGCGAGCTCGCATCTGACGCCGCCCCGATTTTCCCGTTTTTTGTGGCGAGCGCGCGGCTGCGCTCGTCGATCACGCGAACGTCCGCGTAAGTCGCGCCTGAATGTGAGGCTGTGTCGAGGGCTAACGAGGCGAGCTCTTTCATGCTAGAAAATAGAATCTACCACACCAACTCTGCTTGGCTTGCACAGGTTGTTTCTATGGGTTTGCTGAAAGTTCTTGCGGGTGCAGGTTACGCCGAAGCTGATGGTTAGTGTAGGCCGCGTTCGGGGCGACATCGTGGAAATTGTTTTGTATTACGCCTTGGGTTTGGCTACTTTGCCCAGCATTTTCTCGACGGCTTCTACGAAGTGCGACGATCCTTGATCGAGCGTAAGCAGCGATTTCTCAAAATACGCCGTCGCGCCCTCATTGATCAGACGCTCTTGGTTGGACTGAGAAAGGCTGGTGAGCACCATGACGGGAGTCCGGGCGGTGGGAGGATTCTTCCGCAGAGCATGAAGAACATCCGGCCCGGACATCTTTGGCAGCATCATGTCGAGCACAATCAGGTCCGGCTTACGGTCGATTGCCAACCGCAGTCCTTCTTCTCCGTCTGCCGCAGTAATCACCTGATGTCCGGCCCGGGTCAGCGCCCGCTCGTTCGCTACTCGCAGGAAACGGCTGTCGTCAATAAGAAGAATATTCATGCACACCTGCGCGCTGCTACTCAGATATCATTCGGGATCGCTTGATTGCTCTGTCAGGGGATTACTGGCCCCTCTTTGAGTGTAAAAGCCGGCGCTACTGATTCGCACGGCAGCGCAGAATCCGCGTAGGCAGGATCCATGCTGATGTGGGCTGCCGCAACGATTGCCTGCTGCCTTTGCTCCAGCGCGGCGGCTTTAAGATTTCCTATGATCGACTCACGTACGGCGGCAAGCGGCTGAATGCGCCGATCCTCAACCTGCACGATCTCGTATCCGAAGCGCCCTTCGAACGGAGCGCTGGTCTGGCCGGGAGCCAGCGACCATATTATTGAATCCACGGCTGGCTCAAGCTGATGGTGGGAAACGTAGCCCAGGCCGCCGCCTTTGTTCTTTGTGTCCGGATCGTCCGAGTTTTCTGCTGCAAGCCGCGCGAAGTCCGCGCCGTGATTAAGTTCAGCGACGATCTTTGCAGCTTTTGCCTCTGCTTCCGCCGCGCTTCGACTCGAGCGGCTGCGCAATGCGGTCGCGGCGGAAATGAGAATGTGCCTTGCCTTCGCTTCCTCAAAATCTTGCATATGTTGCGCGTAATAGTTGTTGATCTGGGCATCGGTGAGTGGGGTTTCGCCGGCGATCGCTTGAATCAGCTCTCCGACCAGCGCATTGTCACGATCGACTTTACTCAACTTCTGATCTTCGGGAACCTGCAGGTGCTCTCGCCGCGCCTGGTCCGACAAGGCGACTAGCGGGCCATACCAATCTTTCGCGAGCACCGGATGCAGCGCGTAGCCCTTGCGCTGCGGAGGCGGCAGGCTGGCGAGCGCCGAGCATACTTCCGCAACGGTGATCCCCCTCTCGCCAACCCTCATCACGATAGGATTGGCGGGCGCCAGGTTCTGCTGCCCCAGGCTTGACCCGCAGAGAGCCAGCAGGAAAATCACCGCGGCGCCAGATCTCTCAATTCGCAATAGTCTCCTTCGAATCCCTTTGTGTGGCTTCGTGTTCTTCGGCATTACTGTTGCCGCAGAGCCGGCATCGGCACTGGAATATTGAAGGTGGTCGCCGCTACGCCCATCCCATTCTGGCATGTATTCGGCGGGAAAGTGCAAGCGCTGGTCGTTCCCTGGCATCCCGCCGCCCAGAACATCAGTCCCAGCATGCCCGCAGTCGTACCCGCACCTGAGGGTTTGACCGTCTCTACAAAGTTCGCTGCCTGCGATTGCTGCGACTGGCTAAATGGGCCAACGCAATTCGCGATCGGTTTATTTCCGACTAAGAAAAAGCTTCCCGTCAGCCTGGCTGGAGCCAGCGGCGGCACCTTCAAAGTTGGGTAGCCATCAATATGCTGCAACCAGTCCGACTCGAGCGAGGACACGCTCGTATTCACCCTCACGACCATGGCATTCGCATAGTCCAGCACCGGACTGCTGGTCTGCAGCCAGTTCGTGGTCGCATAAGCAGCCAACGATGACAGATACTGATCGCCGGCGCCAAGATCGATGGTCAACCGCGCCGCCTGATTTGCCCCAGTTGGATCGTATGGAATTACTGAGCGATATGCATTTACAAATTGAGCTAGCCCGCTCAGATTCGGGCTGCTGCTGTTCTCGTAATCGATCTCGATGCCAACATTGAATTGCTTGGCGGCGTTGGCCGCATTAATTCCCAATTGGGTGGGATTTGTTGATAACGCCGTGTCCCAATCGCTCGTGTAGGTCTGGCCGCCGATTGAGAACATGACCCGCACCCCGCGGCTTTCGAAATAACTCACCGCGTTCTGATCCATCCCATTCGGAATACCATTGGTGTCACCCGAATCGGTGGTTAGGTTCATCAACTTGACCGGCTGCACGAAGCTGAAAATCACCAGATTTACCGACGGCTGATAAGTATTGTTCATGTTGCGGTCGATCATCCAGTGGTTCTGAGTGTCGAAGGTTCCCGCGTCCTCGGCTGTCGCCCAGGTGCAAAAGTCGGCCGTGCAATGCCAGGCGCCATAAACTTGCATGGGAGTCTGCGCCGCCAATGGAACTGCCAACGCGAAAATCATCCACCACAATCTGCGCGCCATAGAGTCTCCTTATCTATTTAATGTAAAAGTGTTTCGAAGTCTTTCACTGTTGCCGCAAAGCAAACGTGCCAGTTGGGACGTTGAACGTTGTGGCGCCTGTGCCCACGCCAACCTGGCACGTATCCGGCGGGTAGGTACACACGGTGCCGTTGCCCTGGCATCCTCCGCCCCAGAACATGTAGCCGAGCATGCCGGAGGACGTTCCCGCACCGGACGGTGGAATGGTCGAAACAAAGTTGAACCCGGTCTCCTGATCCGAGCTGCTGAAGGGTCCGATGCAGTTTGGGATGGCACTGTTCCCCACCACCCAAAGGCTTCCTGTCAGCTTCGCCGGAGCCAAGGGCGGAACGCTGCTGGTTCCCTGCACGTGCTGTTGCCAACCGGTTTCCAGTGTGCCAATGGTAGTGTTTTGCGAGGCCACCATCGCATTGGCGTAGTCGAGCACCGGGCTGCTGGTTTTCAGCCAATTCGTCGTGGCATAGTTCGCGAGGGCGGTCAGGTATTGATCGTCGTTGCCGAGGTCGATGGTCAGCCGCGCGGCGAAATTGGCGCCGGTGGGATCGTACGGAATCACCGAACGATACCCGTTGACAAACTGCTGCAAGCCGGCGGTGTTGGGGCCGCTGCTCTTCTCGTAATCGATTTCCATGCCGACGTTGAATTGCTTGGCAGCATTGGCTGCATTGATCCCCAGTTGCTTGGGATTCGCCTTTAGCGCCTTGTCCCAGTGGCTGATGAAGCTGAAGCCGCCAATCGACATCATCACGCGAATACCGCGGCTTTCGAAGTAGTTCACCACCGCCGCCGTCATGCCGATCGGGATTCCGTTCACTGTGGTCGAGTCCGTCGTCAGGTTCATCAGCTTCACCGGATCGACAAAGCTCAGCACGACCACATTGACCGAGGGCTGAAATGTGTTGTTCATGCTCCGGTCGATGATCCAGTGATTATCCGTGTCGAAGGTGGTCATGTTCGGCACCGACGCCCAGCTACAGGCGTCCGAGTAGCAATGCCACAGCCCATAGACCTGCATCTGATACGAGCTTTGCGCGTTCGCCGTGAGACCGGAAAGCCACAGTGCCGGCGATAGAAAAAGCAGAGAAAGCAGCTTGCTTCGCATACTTTCCTCCTTGGGGGGCCGGAATCGCAAGACTTGCAGGGCACGTGAAGGGAAAGCAAACGGCGTGCGATTAGCAGCAACCCGCGACCAGAGAACCTTAGCCCTCGACATTAAAACGTGTCAATACTGGAATTACTGCAGGTGAGCTCAATGGAGAACGGTTTCCCAAAACGGGGCTAATCCGGATTTCAACATGATGCAATTCACCACCTGCACAACCAGGTTTATCCCCTGGTCCTGAAATCGGCTTGGGTGCAGCGCTCAGGTTTGACAGCCAAAATTCCCAATGCTACCGTCAGCCTTCCTTTGCGCTACCGACTCGAATACGCTCTGGCCTGGCTGCTCATCAAGTTCGTCGGCATGTTGCCCCGGCCGATGGCCCGCGCCCTGGGGATCTCGATTGCCTGGACGGTTTATTTGCTGCACGGCAAGCTGCGTCGCGTCGGCATGCGCAATCTTGAACTTGCGTTCCCTGACCAGAGCCGCGCTGCGCGCAAGAAAATCCTGCGCGGAGTGTTTACCTCCCTGGGACGCCATGCCGCCGAAGTCTGCCTTTTCCCGAAATACACGCGGGAAAACGTCAGCAAAACCGTTGTGTACGAGGGATTTGAAAATTTCGAGCGAGCCATGGCCCGCGGCAAAGGGGTTCTGTTTCTCACCGGGCATCTCGGTGCCTGGGAGCTTTCGGCATTTGCTCACTCGCTCTACGGGCATCCGCTGAACATCGTCATGCGGCCGCTGGACAATCCTTATCTCGACCGCCTCACGCTGCGCTATCGCACCATGCACGGCAACAAAGCCGTGGACAAGGACTTCGCCCGCGGCCTGATCGCTGCCATGCGCGCCGGGAAAACCGTTGGAGTCCTCATGGATACCAACATGATCGCCAGCCAGGGCGTGTTTGTGGACTTTTTCGGCATCCCTGCATGCACCGCCAGCGGCATCGCCCGCGTGGCATTGAAGACCGACGCCGCCGTCGTGCCTGGGTTCACGATTTGGGACCCGCAGCTGCAGAAATACCGCCTGCGCTTCGATCCTGCCGTGAAGTTGATTCGCACCAAGGATCGCGCGGCCGACGTCGTCGCCAATACCGCACAGTTTACGAAGGTCATCGAAGATTACGTCCGCCGCTATCCGGACCAGTGGCTATGGGTGCATCGCCGATGGAAAACGCGGCCGGAAGGAGAGAAGGGGTTGTACTAAAAACACCGATCAAGGATTCGGGTTTCCGGTATGGACGGGTGTCTTCTTTCAATCGTCGGATGTAGGAGCATACGTAACTATCTGAAGGAGAATTACGAATCGTGATGAGCTCTCTGAACTCTGGCTTAATTCGGCGCTTTGCCTGGTGCGCGGTGCTGGTGCCTTCGCTTGCTCATATAACCGCGCAGACGGCTCCAGTCCCCGATCCATCTCTGGAGAAAGAACTCGGCGCGGAAGTTGTGCGCTTTGTCGAAGCTGATCGAGTTGCACCGCCTGCACCGTGTCAGGTGTTATTCGTTGGCTCATCGAGCATCGTTAAATGGAAAGACACTCTCGCCGCTGACATGGCGCCGATGCCGGTGATTAATCGCGGCTTCGGCGGCTCGCATATCGAATATGTGAACCGCTGGTTCGATCAGATCGTTGCCCCCTATCGACCGCGCGCGATTGTCTTCTACGCGGGCGAGAATGACATTGATGCAGGCAAGCCGGTAGAAAGAGTCGTGGCCGACTTCGACGACTTCATGAGGCGGAAGACAGAGGCGCTAGGCAAAACACCGGTTTATTTCATATCGCTTAAGCCTTCGAAGTTGCGTTTTGCAGAATTTCCTCGTCAAAGCCAGGTCAATGATGCAATCCGCTCCCGTGCTGCCAAACGGTCCGATCTGCACTACATTGATGTCGTCACGCCGATGCTCGAAAACGGTACGCCGAAGGACATCTTTGCCGCTGATGGTCTGCACATGAATGCAGCTGGATATCAAATCTGGACGCGGGTTGTGCGGGCAGCACTTCTTCCCCGCACCGAAGCCGACGCACGCGTATGCCGTGTCGCTTCGGTCGTGAGATCGGGGCGTCAGTAGGACTCAATCCTCGACGCACAGCACAGCAAATGATATGTCGACGGCCCCGCTTCTGAAACCGAAAGATGGCCTTTGCTTCAATTCCAATCTTGACAAGATGTCCTTACGAGGGTGTATGCTCCCGCAGACAAATTATTGAAGCGCGCTTGTAGCATGTTCGACCTCACTGCCACCGGAGGCTCATATGCGGAAGCAGGTATTCGCGGTTCTGTCGGTATTAGTGTCTCTCCTGGTTTTCCTCAGCACCCTTAACGCGCAGTCGACCCAAACCGGTCTCGTTGTCGGCACCATAACCGATCAATCGGGTGCCCTCGTACCCGACGTACAGGTCGTACTGACTGACACCGCGACCGGAGCAGTGCGCAGCACCGCCACGAACCGGTCTGGCGGTTACACGTTTCCTGATGTGAACCCGGGTCAGTACAAGCTGAGAGTACAAAAACAGGGCTTTGCTACTGCCGAAAGTCCAGCGCAGGTGAAGGTCGGACAGACCACAACGCTGAACTTATCCTTACAGGTTGGCGGAACGAGCACAGTAGTTGAAGTCAACACTCAAGCCCTCGAACTGCAAACACAAAATGCCACGATCGGTAATACCGTTGGCAGCGACATGTTGCAATCCCTGCCTAGTCTTGGTCGCGATGTCAGTTCGTTCGTAACCTTACAGCCGGGAGTCAGCCCGGACGGCAGCGTCGGCGGCACGGTCGTGGACCAATCCAACTTCATGCTCGACGGCGGCAATAATAGCAACGACATGGACGGCAGCGGAGGCGTCTACAACCCCAGCTTTGGCGACGATCCTAGCGGCGGGCTGTTTTCCAACCCGCTGAATGAAATCAGTGGGATCAGTCTTGGCTTGGGCGGCAATCAGCCCTCTGGTGTCATGCCCACCCCGGTGGACAGCGTCGAGGAGTTCAAGGTTTCGACTTCCAACCAGACGGCTGACTTTGACAACTCCTCAGGCATGCAGGTTTCGATCGTCACCAAGCGCGGCACCAACGCCTGGCACGGGACCGCTTACGAATATTATCTGGACAACAACTTCTCAGGGAACACCTGGCAGAACAATCAAACCGTGCCTATCACCCGGGCACCCGACTGGCATCGCAGCTGGTTTGGTGTCGCGGGTGGCGGCCCGCTTGTCCCCTTCAACGTGCTCGGGGGTAAAACCTACATCTTTGCCAATTATCAGGGGGCGCGCTGGCCGAACTCGGAAACTCTTGATTTCGCGGTCCCAAGCCCAGACATGCGCCTTGGCATCTTGCATAACGTCAAGAACCCCGCAACCACTTACAACCTGAACACGCTAGATCCCCGCGGCATCGGGATCAACTCCGATATTCAGCAGCTGTGGAATAAGTACATGCCACCTGGCACCCCGGGAGGAATTTGCCCGGGCTCGTATGCTCCGTTCTGTGACAATGTCAACACCCTCGACTTTAAAGCCAATCTGGCGCTTCCGCAGAATGATAATTTTGGCGTGATCCGGGTGGACCATGACTTCGGTCCCAATTGGCGGTTCATGTCCAGCTATCGCTACTACCACCTGAGGCGCGCCACCGATGACCAAGTCGACATCGGCGGTTTCTTCAAGGGCGATAAGTTGGGCACTCCCGTCTCTTTGACCAACCGTCCGCAGGTGCCGTGGTACCTGGTGCTGGGCATGACGACAAATATCAGCTCGCACGTCACGAATGATTTCCGCTACAGCTTTTTGCGCAACTGGTGGCAATGGGGCTCCTCGGGCGATCCGGCACAGTTGCCCGGATTGGGCGCCGCCCTCGAACCTTTGGGTGAATCGGCGGGTCCGCACTCCACTCTCATTCCTTATAACGTAAACAATCAGCAGACACGCACGCGCTTTTGGAATGGAAGGGACCACTTTTTCCGCGATGATGTGTCCATGCAGAAGGGTGCTCATCTGGTTCAATTCGGTGGCCAGTATCAGCGAAACTGGAACTACCACCAGCGCACCGACAATGGCGCTGGCGTCAACTACTATCCCGTGTACCAGATCGGCGATTCGTCTGGTTCGGGTAGTGTTGATTTGACCGGCCTCAGTCCTGACTTCAGCGACACGGGCCTCGCGGGCGATGCCGCTGCGGTTCTGGGTATAGTCACCGATACCCAGCAGGCGTTCACGCGCACGGGCAAAAACCTGCTGCTCAATCCGCCGCTAACGCCCGCTTTCGACAAGAGCACCATCCTGTTCTACAACCTGTACGCGGACGACACGTGGAAAATGAAACCTTCGCTCACCGTGACGTATGGCCTGGGTTGGACGGTGGAGATGCCGCCAACCGAGGCAACTGGCAAGCAGGTTTCGTTGGTGGACGCCAACGGAAACCCGATCGAGACCACTACTTATTTGAAAAACCGCCAAAACGCAGCACTCGCTGGCCAAGTGTACAACCCTACAATTGGTTTTGCGATACTTCCCAATGTCGCCGGACACCGCAAATATCCTTTCGATCCCTTCTACCATGGTTTTAGCCCGCGGATTGCAGTGGCCTGGAACCCCGATTTGGGTGCAGGACTGGGTGGAAAGAACACAGTCTTCCGCGGCGGTTACGGCCGGATCTATGGACGCAACAATGGCGTGAATCTGGTACTTGGCCCACTGCTCGCCCCGGGCCTCATTCAGGCGGTTGGCTGCTCGATTGTGTCGAACGCCAGCGGCGGAACCTGCTTGCCTAGCGGTACCCTCGACGCCACGAATGCCTTCCGCATCGGTACCGACGGTAACACAGCCCCGTTATTTCCAGCGGGACAGGGACCAAGCCAAAATCTGCCGCAGCCATTTTATCCGGGTGTAAACGGCAATGCCGAGGCGCTCACAGCTTCGTACATCGACCCGCATTTGCGGCCCAACTCAGTCGATTCGATAGATTTCACCATCCAGCACCAGTTCTCCAGCAAGTTTTCCGTCGAGGTGGGTGGCATTAGCCATTGGATCCACAATGAATTGCAGAATATCAACCTGAACACCGTCCCCTACATGATGACAGTAGGCGGGCAGCAATTCTCCGCGGCTTACGCGAATGTGGAGAGGGTTTTAGGTTGTGCAACATCGCTCACGACCTGTGGAGCGAATGTTCCTGCGGCCAAGTTGGCCAATGGTAATCCTAACCCCGCGTACACCGCATATTTCAACAGCACATTTACACAGTCGCAGCCATTTTTCGACGCAGCTCTTGGGCCGACCGGCTACTGCGCTGGTTTTGCGAACTGCACTGCGGCGGTGGCAGCTAACGAGTTTAGCAACTTCCAAAGCCAGAGTGTTTTTAGTCTCTGGACTGACCTGGATAACAACTTCCCCGTTACCGGCACGCCCGGTTTCAATTTCCCTGCGAGCACTATGACCACTGCCGGCCAAATCGGCCCTGGCGTAGGTTTTGTCACGCCGAGCACCAGCCTGGGGCACGGCAACTACAACGCCGCGTTCCTCACTGTCAAAATGAACAACTGGCATGGCCTGACCCTGCAGAACAATTTCACCTGGAGCAAAGCACTGGGAACCGGAGCCGTGGTTCAGGCCACGAGCGAGTCCGGCGCAGTTGATTCTTTTAACCTCAATCGGCAGTACGGCCCGCAAATCTTCGATCGCAGGCTCGTAGATACCCTGTTTATGGTGTATCAGCCGCCGTTCTACAAGGGCCAGCAGGGCGTGGTGGGACATCTCCTGGGCGGCTGGACCTTCTCTCCCATTTTCACCACCGGCAGCGGCGCGCCCCTGTTCTGCGCTACCAATTCGAGTTTTGCCGAAAGTGGATACAGCGGCTCGCAGGAGTTTGGCGCCGGAGACTCCACCACCGAATTTAACCCGGCTAATTGTGTTCCAACCTCGTTCGCGGGTACAAAAGCCTCCGTCCACAATGTCGGCGGCGTACCCACGATCTACGGCAACCCAACAGCTGTGTTCAACAACATGCGCCCCCTGATTCTGGGAATCGACAACAAAAGCGGCGGGTTCGGTTTCCTTTACGGGCTGTCATATTGGAACATGAATCTGGGCATCAAGAAGGCGATCAGGATGACAGAGCGCTTGAACGCGGAGGCCTCCATAAACTTTGTGAACGTCCTCAACCACAATCAGTTCTTGGACCCCACGCTCGACGGGTGCAATTCCTGCTCGAAGGGTTTTGGCGCGCTTACGACGGAAGGAACCACACCGCGCACCATGGAGTTCGGAATTCGGCTCAACTTCTAGCATCGAGTTCGCGAGGTAGAGTGTTGCGCCGATTGCGGGCTGGCATTTCCCCACCCTTAGAAAGACGCGAAGGGTGGGGCAGTCCTATGTCGTAGGTTCAAAACCAGTCACTGCGGTAGGCGACCCACCAGCTGAGAATTGCGATGGGGATTGTGGCGGCCAGAGCCCACCACAGGGGAAGAACAAAGTCAGCGACCAGGCCGAGAATACAAAACACAATCCAGAAGATTTTCTTTTCCATCAGCCCGGCTCAATCTGGCGCGCCTTTTCGGTTTTTCCATCAGCTCAATCTGCCGCGCCATTGCCGGAGGCCGCCGAAGTCGCAGCCGGAACGTCACTCGAGGACGCGGCGCCGGCTTTGCGCATGCGAATTTCGGCGCCATTGCGCTCAAACGAGACCTCGTCCATCAGCTGATTGATCAAATAAATTCCCCGGCCGTGGTGGGATTGCAGATTTTCAGCCTGCAGCGGATTGGGAACATTTTTAGGATTGAACCCCTGTCCCGGATCGCGCACTACGATCATTACGTCAGAAGATTCGGTGCAAACCACGCAGCACTCCACCTTTTTCGTCGGATCGTTCTGGCAGCCATGCACGATGGCGTTGGCCAGCGCCTCACGCAGGGCCAGCTCAACCTCGTACTCTTTTCCTTCGCATGATTTCATCTGGCGGGCCACCTGCATGACTCCGTCCACCACCCCATTAATTGCGTTCGGATCGGCTGAAATCGTGACATCCAGCTTGCAGGCGGAACAAGCGGGCAACAGACCGCTAAGGCGGCTCACGTGATCGAGCGCTTGCTGCAACTCAACGATCATGCGGTCTCGTTCGGCTTCGGCTTTGTTCCTCTCTGCCAGCGCAATGCGCAGTTCGGCCAGATTCCTGCGCAACTCAAATTGCGCTTGTACCTGGCGGCTTAAAGCCAGCAAGGCGTTTTGCTGGCTGCGGGTCAACTCTCGCGGCACCACGTCAACTACGCACAACGTACCCAAAGGATGGCCGTCGGCGCTTTTGAATGGCGCGCCGGCATAGAAACGAATTTTGGGCCCGGCCACGACGAACGGATTCGTACTGAATCGGGGATCCAAAGTCGCGTCGGGAACGATAAACAGATCGGACTGCTGGATTGCCTTATCGCAGAACGCGATTGCCCGAGGCGTTTCGCTAATGTCTACGCCTACCGTCGACTTGAACCACTGGCGGTCGGAGTCGATCAAGCTTATCAGCGCAATCGGGGTGCCGCAGATGTGCGAAGCCAGAATGGTGAGGTCGTCAAAAGCCTTCTCCGGATCGGTGTCGAGGATTTTATAGCTACGCAACGCGGCCAGTCGCGCCTTCTCTTTTAAATCAGGTTCCATTGGATCTTCCCCATGCACGCGAAGATATGAATTGAGATGACAAACGGTTTTGAAATCACCCCGCCCCAGAGATCAAAACCTGCAGGAGGTAAGTTTAACGCCTTTGTTCCTGAAAATGCGACTCCACAAACGATGTACGCCAAGCGTTCTGACTTGCCCCTTTCACAGCTAACGGTTAATGGCCCTCTGTGCAAAACGCATCAAGTTTTGTCTTCCTATCGCTGCGGCAATAAAGTTATAGTGAATCTGCTCAGCGGTTCCCACGACAACTGACCTGGCTTGATGGCGCGAAACACCGGTTCCACCATCCAGGAGGAGTTGTACTCCGAGCCCTACGAACCGGCGCGCGAGGAATTGGACGACGCTCGCCTGCTCGATCTGGACGCGGAGAAGGAATCGCCATTCCTGCGAGCGCAAAAGCGCGTCTCTGCCCGCCGTTCTCCCCTTCCCAAGAAAACCGCCACGCGTTTGTTCTGGTGCGTGCTGGCGATTGCCGCGTCTGCGCTGGGAGCGGTGGCCGCCGGCAGCCTTTATCAGTATGGCGAACACTCGTGGCGTTTTCGGCTGGAATCGAGCGATGACATCGAACTGGCCGGGTTGACCAACGTCACCCGCCCACAAATCATGGAAGTCATGGGCGGCGACATCGGCCGCAACATCTTCTTTATTCCCCTGGACCGGCGCCAAAAGCAGCTGGAGCAAATCCCCTGGGTGGAATCCGCCAGCCTGATGCGCTTCGTTCCCGACCGCCTTCGCATTCAGATTCATGAGCGCACCCCGGTTGCGTTTGCGCGCGTCGGCTCCAAGGTGATGCTGGTTGATGCCGGTGGTTCCCTGATGGACCTTTCGACCAAAAAGAAATATTCCTTTCCCGTCATCATTGGCATGAGTTCCGCCGAGCCGGTTTCCACTCGGGCTTCCCGCATGAAGATTTACAACGAACTCATTCGGGAGCTCGATTCTTCCGGCGCCCACTATTCCCAGGATTTGAGCGAGGTCGATTTATCCGATCCCGAGGACGTGAAGGTTCTCGCCAACGACCCTGACGGCGAGGTGCTGGTTCACCTGGGGTCGGCCAACTACCTCGATCGCTTCAGAATCTACATCGCGCACCTGCGCGAATGGCGTCAGCAGTTTCAGAAGCTGGAGTCTGTGGATTTGCGTTATGACCGGCAGATCATCGTGAATCCGGATCTGGCGGGCGCCGTAAAGCAGCCGCGGCTGTCGGCAGTTGCAGCGAGGGCCGCCCTCATAGCCGGGGTAAAGCCGTCGGCGCTGATCAGCCACGCGCCTGAGAAGCCTGCGCTGCCACATGCGGTTGTGCATCCCGCGGTGATCAAACAGCCGGTGAAGCCATCGCGCTGGCATAAAGCGAAAGCGCATGTAGTCGCGAAAGCGGCGCATCCGGCGGCCCTCAGCCATGCGAAAAGCGCTTCGCCGGTTCGGCCGGCCGTAGCTCGACAGCCGGCATCGCAGGCCGCGCCTGCGCAAAAACCCAGCCCAGCCATTTCGAAAGGACAGGACAGCCGTTAATGCCCAAGCCGCACGAACAATTTCTGACCGCGATTGATGTTGGCAGCGCTAAGACCTGCGTGCTCGTCGCCGAGATCACCGACAATGGCTTGCGCTACCGCTGCCATGGCCTGGTCGATTCGCGGGGTTCGCGCAAGGGCATCATCGTCGATCTGGAGAAGGCGGTGGCGTCGCTTCAAAAGGCCTTGGAGCAGGCGGAAGACTCTGCGGGGTTCCCCATTGAGCACGCGGTTCTGGGCGTCGCCGGTTCCCACGTGCGGGGAATCAATACCCATGGCGGCATCGTTTTCAACCGCGCGCGTGAGATCGGCCGGGAAGAGATTCGCATGGCGGTTGACAAGGCGCGTGCCATTCCGCTTCCGCCGGATCGCGAAGTGCTGCACCTGCTGCCTCAGGAATTCATTCTGGATGAGCAATCCGGCGTGCACGATCCGCTCGGCATGATCGCCACCCGCCTCGAAGTTCGCGTTCACATGATCACCGCCGCGACTTCAGCCACGCAAAACGTGATCACCGCCGTGAATCGCGCCGGGGTCCACGTTGACGACACGGTTTTTGAGCCGCTGGCTTGCGCCGATTCGGTTCTGCGTTCGGATGAGCGGGAGCTGGGCGTTTGCCTGGCCGATATCGGCGCCGGATCGACGAGCCTGATCGTGATCCAGGAAGGCGCGGTCGCCCACAGCGCGGTGTTGCCGGTGGGAGGAGACCATTTCACCAGCGATCTTTCGGTTGGGCTTTGCACGCCCATCCTGCAGGCAGAAAAAATCAAGAAATTATTTGGAAACGCGATCGTGACGCTGATTCCCGAGGTCAATGAAGTTGAAGTGCCATCGGTTGGCGATCGGGCATCGCGCCTGGTTTCTCAGCGCATGGTGGGCGAAATTATTGAGCCGCGCGCACGTGAGCTTTTCGAAATGTTGCGTGAAAATCTGCGGCATGCCGGCATGCTCGAAGTTTGCGCCGCGGGGGTGGTCCTTACTGGCGGCGGCTCGCGCCTGCCCGGAATCATGGACATCGCCGATTCAGTGCTGCGCAAGCCGGTACGCACGGCCTGGCCGGTGCCGATTTCGAAGATGCCGTCGTTCCTGGCCGAGCCGGAGTTTGCCACTGTGCTGGGCATGGTGATTTACGGGCATCGCGCCCGCAGCGCCCGCGGCGTACAGGACGACCGCTGGAGTTCGAAACTGAAAGCCATGCTGGTGGCAAGGGAGCATAAAGAGAGCCACTAGCTTCGAGCTCCCAGCTGCGAGCAAACTCGTGAGACGACTGTTTGAAACTGTGAGCTGTGAGTAACGAGCAAGCGCCAAGAGTCAACGACCGACGACCAAGAGCCGAGGACTGCTTTAGTGAGGTGAGCGTATGAAAAAAGAAACCCAGGAAATTCGCATCAACTACACCGACGATTCCCGCAACGACGCTCGTATCAAGGTGATCGGCGTCGGCGGAGGCGGCGGCAACGCCGTCAACCGCATGATAGAAGCCGGGATGGACGGCATCGAATTCATTGTCGCCAACACCGACCTGCAGGCGCTGCGCATGTCGCGCGCACCCATGAAGATTCAGCTCGGCGTGAAGCTCACCAACGGCCTCGGCGCCGGCGCCAATCCCGAAGTTGGACGCAAGGCTGCGCTCGAAGATTCCGACAAGATCATCGAAGCCCTTGAAGGCGCCGACATGGTTTTCGTCACTACCGGCCTTGGCGGCGGGACCGGGACCGGCGCTGCTCCGATCATCGCCTCGCTCGCCAGCGAGATGGGAGCGCTCACCGTCGCGGTCGTCACCAAGCCGTTCGCATTCGAAGGCAAACGCCGAATGCAGCAAGCCGAGCGCGGCGTCGCCGAGTTAATGGATTCGGTGGACACCACCATCGTGATTCCCAACGAGAAGTTGCTCGCGGTCGCGCAGGACGCCGGTTTCTTCGAGTCGTTCCGCGTCGCCGACGACATTCTTCGCCAAGGCGTGCAGGGGATCTCCGATATCATCACGATTCCCGGCATCATCAACCGCGACTTCGCCGACGTGAAGGCGATCATGGCGCGCATGGGATATGCCGTCATGGGGACTGCGCACGCCAACGGCTCGCGTCGCGCAACCGAAGCCGCGCAGAAGGCGATCGCTTCGCCGCTGCTCGAAGCCGGCGCTATCGATGGCGCTCGCGGCATCCTGATCAACATCACCGGCTCGGCTTCGCTCAAGCTCGCCGAAGTTCAGGAAGCCTGCAGCATTATTCAGAACGCGGCCGACGATGATGCCAACATCATTTTCGGCGCGGTGCTCGATGAGAAGATGAAAGACGCGGTAAAGATCACGGTTATCGCCACCGGTTTCCGCGACGAGGACCGTCCGCGCAAGAAAACGGAGTCCACAGGATTTGTGGTCAGCACCGGCGCAGACGATTTTGGCGCAGACGATTTCGACTCGAAACCGACTCCGCCGCCAATGGTGATGGAGTCGAACCCAGTGCCAGTTACGCCTGCTCCGTCATCTGACGTTATCGCGCTCGACAGCATGCGCAACGCCATGATCGCTAATTTCGAGCAGGCCGACCTGGACGTGCCGGCATTCCTGCGCAAACGCAACGACGCGGTCTGAACATGGCGGTTCGGCTGTTCGAGTTTTAGGGACCGAGGATACCCCAGATGCCCCATCCTTGTCGCAATCTTTTGCGACTGAGTGTGGAGTTTGACCCTGAAAGTCCGTGAAGTGATCAGATCCTCTGTCAAAGAAACTGGTCATCGCAGATTGCCTCCACCGTTGTCACTTTTTGCGACAGGGTGGGGATTTCGTCTGGTCCTGGTCTAAAATGTATTGTGTAAGTCCATGACTCAGATGACTCCAGAAGTTTCAAAGCTCCTCCAAAAGGCGCTCACGCTCTCTCTCGACGAGCAGGAGGCGCTTGCCGAATCACTTATATCTAATCTCGGCGAAAGAGCAGATGCAGGTGTCCAGGCCGCATGGGATGAGGAAATTTCAAGACGGATTGCGGAACTCGACTCCGGAAAAGCCAAGACTGTCTCGTGGTCACAAGTGCGAAAGCGCAATCAAGCAAAGCTGAAGCGTGCCCGCTAAAAATATCGAGTTTCACCACGAAGCTGCCGCGGAGTACGATGCGGCATTCGAATGGTACCTTGAGCTCAGTTCCGATGCTGCGCAGAAGTTCGATGCCGCAGTTCAACAAGCACATTCCTCGTCATTTACCGCGAAGTGATCCGAGACAGAATTCAGATCGTCGCCCTGGCACACACCAGCCGTCGTCCAGGCTATTGGAAACAGCGGATATGATCGGCAGAAAAATGAGATTTGCTGGAGTTCGGTTCACCTTTTTCGGGTTCGCCGCTTTCGCAGCTGCGAGGGCTTCTGGCAGGCCAGCCGAAATTCCCGCTTCAGGACCGGCAGTTCAGCTGACCATCGCCGCTCCGGCCGAGCTGAATCCCGCTATCACCCGGCTCGCACGCGCATTCGAGCAGAAGAGCAAAAGGCCCGTGCAGGTCACGGTTGTGGCTTGGCTAGATCCTCATTCGCCACCTCGAAGAACGCCCAACTTCGACGCGGTTTTCTCCAGCGATAGGCCACAGCTCCAGCGTCTCGCTGCTTCCGGGACAATCAGTTCCTCCCAAGCAGTCGCTCGCGACCCGCTCGTGATATGCGTTTCGCCGCTGGTCAGAGCCTATTTTCCGCCACGTAATCCGCTAGTCGGGCTAAAAGAGAAGGTCGTCTCGCGCATTGTTATTCCCGATGGGCACACGGTGTACGGAGCAGCTGCAAACCAGGCCCTCAAGTCGATCAAAGTCTACAAACATCAACTCGCCGAGAAGCTTGAAGTCGGCAAAGACTTATCCGACATTGCCGATCTCATGGAAAGAGGAGATGTCAGCGCGGCGCTGCTTCCTCAAAGCGCGCTTGAAACCTATTCACTGCGCGGGGCGCGAGTGATTCCGATCCCACAGAACTTGTACCCGCAGATTCGAATGGAGGCGGCGCTGGCACGACGGTCGAAACATCCGCGAGAAGCAGCTGAATTTCTCAGGTTCGCCGCTTCCGACGACGGTAAGGCCATCTTCCGCCAGTCGGGCTTTTTGGAACCTCGGCGCCCGAGCCAGAAACATGAGTCTTTACCCTTGACTCAGTCGCTGCCATACAATGTAGGGCCGCAGACGTCCCGGTGATCGTCATCGCGCTGCTGGTGGTGAAGATGAGCTCCGGTCTAAAGGTCTTCTCGATGAATAGATTCACATCCGAACCTGTTGCTAGCAGGTCGACCGGCGCTCTGCAAACTCAACGTCTCCTTGCTCCGTTGTTTTTCTTGATTTTCTATTCAGGGCCTTGCCTGGCGGCTCCGCCGAGAATCGAATTGCACGCGAACTGGAAGTTACAATCCTCGTGCAAAGTTGAGCAGCACGGAGAGGTGATCTCTACGCCGGCATTCAAGCCGGAGGGCTGGATTCCGGCGACGGTCCCAACCACAGTGGTTGCCGCACAAGTCGCCGCAGGAGAGTTCAAAGACGCCTATTTCGGCGAGAACCTGCGCAAACTTCCTGGCATGGACTATCCGATTGGAAAGAATTTTTCCGAATTGCCGATGCCGAAGGATAGCGCCTACGCTTGTTCCTGGTGGTACCGCACGGAATTTAAATTGCCGGAAGACTACGGCGGCCGCGTCGTCTGGCTGCACTTTGACGGCATCAACAACCGCGCCAACGTCTGGCTGAATGGGCACAAAATCGCTGATGCGAACGACGTCGCCGGCGCGTACAGGCTTTATGAATTCGATGTCACGCAGTTTGCGCGACCGAACCAGGCCAATGTGCTGGCGGTCGAGGCGTTTGCGCAAACCGAAAACGACCTGGGAATTAACTTCGTCGACTGGGCTCCCATGCCGCCCGACAAAGACATGGGGCTGTGGAGAAGTGTCTATGTCGCAGCGAGCGGGCCGGTGTCGCTCCGCTACCCCCAAGTGGTCACGCATTTTCTCGACGACAGCTTGCGCCAGGCGAATCTCGCGGTGATGGCTGAGCTGCATAATGCCTCCGGCCATCTTGTACGGGGAGTTTTGGAAGGCAGCTTCGCAGACCGCAAATTTCGGCAAAGCGTAACTCTGTCGCCCGGCGAGACCCGCTCCGTTCGCTTCACGCCGGAAGACTTCGCGGAATTGCGCGTCAAAGATCCGAAGCTCTGGTGGCCGGCTCCTCTGGGACCGCAGAACCTTTACGCGTTGAACATGCGGTTTATGATCGCCAATCAAATTTCCGATGAGCAGCAAATTCGCTTTGGCATCCGCGAGATCACCGCCGAACTCAACGGTCCTTCGCCTGAGCCCGGCAAGATGTATCACATCGGTTCGGGAAAAATCGTGGATACGGACTTGCGGCCGTTGTTGATCCGCGTCAATCGCAAAAAACTTCTAATCCGCGGAGCAGGGTGGGCCCCAGACCTTCTGCTGCGCAGTTCGCCGGAGCGTCTGCAGACAGAATTTCAATATGTTCGCGACATGAATTTGAACGCCATCCGTCTGGAAGGAAAGCTTGAAACCGACGAGTTCTTCGACCTCGCCGACAAGATGGGCGTCCTGGTCATTGGAGGGTGGTGCTGCTGCGATCACTGGGAAAAGTGGGAGACGTGGAGCGCGCGCGATCTCGAGATCGCAACCGCATCGCTCCATACTCAGATTTTGCGACTCCGCAGCCATCCCAGCCTGATGCTCTGGATGAATGGCAGTGACTTCCCTCCGCCCGCGAACGTCGAACAGGCATATATAAAGGTTCTGAAGGACACCGACTGGCCCAATCCGTATGTTTCTTCGGCTTCGGCGATGCCCACCTCGGTCACCGGTGCTTCCGGCGTGAAGATGACCGGCCCTTACGATTATGTTCCGCCGTCGTACTGGCTGGCCGACAAGAACCGCTACGGCGGCGCCTTCAGCTTTATGACTGAAACCAGCCCTGGGCCGGCGATTCCGCTCAAAGGCTCTCTGCAAAAAATGATTCCCGCCGATCATCTCTGGCCGATCAATGACGTATGGAACTTTCATGCAGGCGCGGGCAGTGACTTCGACAATCTCAACCACTACAACGAAGCCATGAACGCGATCTACGGCGCGCCTGCCGGACTGGATGACTACATCAAGAAATCGCAGGCGATGGCCAACGACGGCGAACGCGCCATGTTCGAGGCATATGCGCGAAATAAATATCATTCGACCGGGCTGATCCAGTGGATGCTCAACAATGCCTGGCCCTCGGTGGTGTGGCACCTGTACGACTACTTCCTCGAGCCGGACGGTGGATATTTCGGCGCCAAGAAGGCATGCGAGCCGGTTCATGTGCAATATTCCTACGACACGCGCGGCGTGGACGTTGTCAACAATCTTTATCGCGATGTTCCCGGGCTGAAGGTCACAGCCGCGCTCTACGATTTCAATCTGCAGCAGAAGTTTTCACGCGAAGCCACGTTGAATTCGGCGGCGGACAGCGTTCAACAGGCGTTTGTAGTTCCCGAGATTTCTCCTGCCCCAAAAATTTCCTTTCTTAAGCTGAGGCTTCAGGACCGCTCAGGGCAAGTGTTGAGTTCCAATTTTTATTGGCTGCCGGCGAAGCTTTCCAGTTTCGATTGGGACCTCGAGCACACCAACCAGCACGCCTACTACAGCGCAGTAACCTCGTATGAAGACCTGACTACGCTGAACCAATTACCACAGGCAAAACTGGAGGCGTCGGCAACGGTCGAGCCTGGCGACTCGGGAGATGCAATCCGAATACGGCTACATAATCCCACGAATCATCTTGCTTTCCAGATCAGGCTTGGGATGCGCGACCAGCCGACTGGAGAGGAATTACTGCCGGTTTTTTGGGAGGACAACTATTTTTCGTTACTGCCTGATGAATCGCGCGTGATCGTTGCTCGGCTCACAAAACGCGGCCTCGCAGACCATGCCGAGATCCAAGTCGATGGTTGGAATGTTGACCCCATCACGATTCAGCTGGTTCAGCCCCGCCCTGCCGCAGGCAAATAACCTACTCCCTGGGCCATTGTTGCCTTTCAGTGCCACATGCCATTTGCCGTGGACATTTTCGCTGTAGAATGCGTCTGCTCGAATCCATGCTCGATAAAACCACTCCCACGGAGGCGATATGCAGATTTTGAGAGCATTGATAGTCGCAGTTTTGTTTGCCCTCGCGTTCACATTCGCGGCGGCGCAAGAAAAAACCATGAAAGAGATGGCGCACAAGAAATCCGCACCATCGGACGCTGCTTATATTGCCAAAGCGCTCTCTGCCGCGCCCAGCGCGGTGGGCAAAGAGGCCGGCGTCGTTCGCTTCGGCAAAGACGGCGACATGCAGACTTTGCGAGAAAGCAAGAATGGCTTCAATTGCGGCATCATGGCCAGAAATATCATGTGTGCCGATGCCAACAGCATGGCATTCTTCGATGCCATGATGAAGCACCAAAATCCGCCAGACAAACTTGGCATGACCTACATGCTGCGCGGCGATCAGGGCGCCAGCAATACCGATCCATCTGCGACAAAAAAGACGGCCGACAATCACTGGGTGGTGACGGGGCCGCACATCATGATCGTGGGCCCAGGAAGCAAATCGCTAGGGCTGCCCGAGACTGCCGACGCGGATCCCAGCAGGCCTTACATGATGTGGCCGGGCACTCCGTATGAGCACGCCATGATTCCGGTGGCTGGAAATACAGCTGCTAAGGCCATGGCAAAAGGCGAGGAGGCCAAGAAATAGCACCCGCCGTCGGCCAACAAGAGTCGATCAAGAGTCAATAAGGACAGTGCCCACCTCCACAGGTTAATGCAGGTGGGCACTGCTTTGTCCTGGAGAGCGTCCGTGAACCTCCGGACGTAGATGCGACGGTCAACAGTGAAATTCATTGCAGACGGCGTTAACGTAGGAGTAACCTTGGTAGTCATTACCAAAGTTCTTAGACTTCTCGTCTCTCATGTCTAAGATCCTGAGGGTAAACCACTTACGAAACATCTACTGCATTACCTAAATTAGAAATTTCTAATTGCGCCTCTCCACTAACTCCCTTACGATGAAGGAATTGCAGGAATTTTGTTTGAGTTGCGGAACACTGGCAAGCTTCTTGCATTCTAAGTAGATGTACATTCCGCGAACAGGGACGGCGCAGTGATCTCTCAGGGAATTCGAGTTGCTCGGGCTTTGGTTGTGATTTCCGCCTTCATCCTTCTTGCCGAGTTTGGAAGTGCTGCGACGATTGCGCCGCACTCGCTGCCGTCCACGCGAAAATCCCGCAGGGTCCATGAGAGTGTGCATGCGCGGCGCCACATGCATCATCTGGCGCGCAGCCGCCGGGTGCGTTCGCGCACCGTCAGTTCGCTGAAGCGCCATCACTATTACGAGCATTTCTACGCGAGCTCGTATTCAAACGACATCACGGATGGCGACATCACCGCCGGCGAAGATCCCGTCGTGCGGCAAGCCGCCATCGACGCGCTTGGCAACATGAACGGTACCGCGCTGGCCATCGAGCCGACCAGCGGGCGCATTCTGGCGATGGTAAATCAGAAGCTCGCGCTCTCGAGCGGCGCGCAACCGTGCTCGACGATTAAGCTCTCGGTTGCGCTGGCAGCGCTGAAGGAAGGGATCATCACCAAAGAAACTAAAGTCCGCCTGGGCGGCCGTTATCACATGAATTTGACGCTGGCGCTGGCGCGCTCGAACAACGCGTATTTCGAAGCGCTCGGCCGTCAGCTCGGCTTCGAAAAAGTCTCTCATTACGCGCACCTGTACGGACTGGGCGAACTGGCCGGCTATCACATCGCGGGCGAGCAGCCGGGAGTTTATCCGGAAGAAGAGATTTCGTCGAAGCTGGGCGGCGTGGGCAAAATGTGCTCCTTCGGCGAAGGCATTTCGATGACGCCGCTGCAACTGGGATCACTGGTCACAGCGATCGCCAACGGCGGGACCATGTATTACCTGCAGCACCCGACGACGCCTGAAGAAGTTGCTAATTTTCAGCCCATCGTGAAGCGCCATTTGGATATCGCCGGTTTGGTTCCCGAAATGTCCGACGGAATGGCGGGCGCGGTTGAATACGGCACCGCCCGGCGACTGCTGGCGAATTTTAACGAAGAAGAAGTTCTCGGCAAGACCGGCACTTGCTCGCGTGCCGGCACGCGCTTCGGCTGGTTTGCCAGCTACGTGAATACCAACTACGGGCGCGTGGTCATCGTGGTTTTTCTTGAAGGCGGCCGTCCGACCTTCGGCCCCAAAGCCGCTGAGATCGCCGGACGCATGTACCGCAACTTGTACAACCACGATTTTTTCGCGGAGCGGCCGGCGGCGCCAGCTGACGTTCACAAACCCAGCGCGGACTGAAACTCTGATCGTTAGGGAATCAGCTTCACGCGGCGTTCAATACTCACAAATCGGGGATCATCGCGGATGATCGTAGATCCCGGAGACTCCGTCTCTTCTGGGCGAAACTTCCATCAAAAACATCGGCGATTTTCAAAAAAAAAGCAAAGTAATGAACTCTGGGATTGCTGGGTGAACGGGCGAGGTGTAGCGAACGACGTTCCACACCTCATCATTTTTCCCGATTCCGCCCATAGTAGATATGAATCCACGATCGCGTTCCACACCGCGAATTCCGCGTTAAACTAATAAGTACTTCCCGATTTCTTTCAAAGGACTACTATCATGCTGCTCAAGAACCGTCTCTTTACGCCCGGACCCACTCCGCTGCTTCCGAGCGCGCAAACCGCGATGGCGGCGTTCACTGCGCACCATCGGACGGCAGATTTCAAAGCGCTATTCACGCGCGTGCTGGCCGACATGAAAGATTTCATCGGCACCTCGAACGACGTTTTGGTGCTGGCATCCTCCGGAACCGGCGTGATGGAGGGCTCGGTCTCGAACTTGACTTCTCCCGGCGACAAAGTCCTGGTGCTTACCGCTGGAAAATTTGGCGAACGTTGGCGCGATCTGGCAAAAGCTTTCGGCTGCGACGTCGACCTGATCGAAAAACCGTACGGCGATACGTTTTCTCTGGACGAGGTGCGGGCAAAACTTACTCCTGAAACTCGCGCGGTTTACATGCAAGCGACTGAGAGTTCTACCGGCGCGCGCCACGACGTGAAAGGCATCGCTTCGCTGGTTCGCGACAACGCCGACACGCTGCTGATTGTTGACGCCATCACTGGCTTAGGCACAACCCATTTCGACGTTGACGGCTGGGGTATTGATGTAATTATCGGCGGATCACAGAAAGCATTGATGATTCCACCGGGCCTCGCGTACTGCGCCGTGAGCGAGCGCGCCTGGAAGCGGATGGAGGCCGCGAAGAATCCGCGGTACTACTTTGACTTCCGCAAGGAGAGAAAATCCGCTGCCAAGGGGGAGACAGCGTACACGCCTGCGACCTCTCTGTTTGCGGCTCTGGGCGCGGCGCTCGATTTCATCCGGCAGATGGGAAATGGGGACTTGGTTGCCGGCCGCAAGGCGCTGGTGGATAACGCCGAGCTGGCTGCAGAAATGACCCGCGCCGGGGTCAAGGCGCTCGGCCTGCACCTGTTTTCATCTGCGCCCGGGGCTGCGCTGACGGCCGTGACCTCACCTGCAGGAATCGATTCCGGAAAGATCGTGAAGGAATTTCGCGAAACCTTCTCTGCGGTTGTTGCCAATGGGCAGGGCGAGATGAAGGGAAAACTCTTTCGTATTGCCCACATCGGCTACTACGATTTCCTGGATACGATCGGCATCCTGGCAGCGCTTGAGCACGTGCTCGCTACAGTAACTGATAAGCCGGTGGAGTACGGGTCTGCGGTGCGCGCGGCGCAGGAAGTGTTCGCCAAAGCTCGAGGCAGAGATGTAGTGGAAGCCGTCGGCGCGAGGAATTAAGGGAGGCCGGGCGGCCGGCGGTGACCGCCCTCAAATCAATGGATGCCCTAGTTAATCGTAAAGTTCATGGGCAAGGAAGTTGCAGCTTTCGTGCCGCCGCCATAGATGCCGCCGCCCATTGCCGGGTTTGTGACCGTCACTTGCACTGTGCCGGCAGTCGCAATGGCGCTTGCCGGAATGCTGGCAGTAACCATGCCGGAGTTGGTCCAGGAAGTCATCATTTGCTGGTTTGCGAAATTCACGACAGCATTTGAATTAAAGCTGGAACCAGTTACGGTCAGCATGAAAGCGGCTCCGCCGGCGGTCGCGTTATTTGGGGCCAGGGCAGCAATAACCGGTGTTGTCCCCGCAGCTGGAGGCATAGTGGAATGAGATCCGTAACCGCATCCGACAGCTACAGCGCAAAGCATCAAGATCGTGATCAGCTTCATTGGTTTTCTCCCGTGTCGGTGAAATGTGAGTTAAGTCTAGGAAATTCAAGGGCGGAGAGTGTCTGAGGTCTGTAACTTTCTTGTAAAGGAATCATTAACATGAAAATCGTAGTGGCAGAGAAAATGTCGTCCTCAGCGGTCAATTTGTTGCGCGAACCCGGCTGGACGGTGGTTACCCCCGACCAGCTAAACGGCAATCTGGCCAAGGAATTGGAAACCGCCGATGCGTTACTGGTGCGGTCTGCAGTGCAGGTGGATGAGGGGCTTTTGAGCAATGCCAATAATTTGCGGGTAATCGGCCGAGCGGGCGTGGGCGTGGACAACATCGAGCTTGAGCCGGCTACCCGGAAGGGAATTGCGGTCATGAATACTCCCGGCGCCAATGCGGTCGCTGTGGCGGAGCATACGATTGGGCTCATGCTGGCAATGGCGCGGTTTATTCCGCGCGCCAATGAGCAGATGCATGCCGGCAAGTGGGAGAAGAAATCGCTTCAGGGAACTGAACTCCGCGGCAAGACCCTGGGGATCGTCGGGCTCGGGAAGATCGGTCTGGAAGTGGCGCGACGGGCGCGGGCTTTTGGAATGGACATCATTGCGCACGATCCCTTTGTTTCCGGCGCAATTGCCAAAGATAACGGTGTTCGTTGCGCATCATTAGAAGAGGTGTTCGGCGCATCCGACTATTTGAGCCTGCACGTCGGGCTAACTCTCCAGACTCAGAACATGATCAATGCCGAGTCTCTGAAGAAAATGAAAAAAGGCGTGCGGCTGGTGAATTGTGCTCGCGGGGAATTGATCGATGAGAGTGCGCTGGCGGCAGCGTTGAAAGAGGGCCAAGTTGCGGCCGCGGCTCTGGACGTTTTTGTGGCAGAACCGCTCAAGGACTCACCGCTGCAAAAGCTGGACAACGTGGTGCTCACGCCTCACATCGCGGGCTCCACCAATGAAGCGCAGGAAGCGGTGGGCCAGCAGATCGCATCGCAAGTGAAGGAGTATCTGAAGCACGGAGTGATTCAGAACGCGGTCAATGTCCCGTCGGTTTCTCATGAAGAGTACGTCAAAATGAGGCCGTACATCACGCTAGCGGAACGCATGGGGTCGTTCCTGGCGCAGATCAGCGGCAGTTCGGTGGAGGAAATTTCCATTGGCTATTCCGGTCATATTATCGACTGGAAGACGGAGCTGATCCGCAACGCCGCGATTAAGGGTATTCTGAACGTAGCCGTGGAAGACACCGCGAACCTGGTGAATGCCGCCAGCCTGGCTTCCGAGCGCGGGTTAACGGTAAGCGAGGAACGGAAGCCGAAAGTCTCGACCGGTGGGGTCGGCAGCGTGCTGACGATTGCAATCAAGGCCTCCGACCAAAAGCACGTAGTCAAGGGGGCGGTGCTCCGGGAGAATACTCCGCGCTTATTGCACGTGGATGGAATTGACGTCGAAGCGCCCCTCGGAGAAAACCTGATTTACATGCGCAATGAGGACGTGCCGGGGGTCATCGGCAAGGTGGGGACGATTCTTGGCAAGCACGGAATCAACATCGCGAATTTTTCTTTGGGGCGGCGCGAAATAAAGGCTGGGGTTCCACAAGAGGCCATTGCGGTCGTGCATGTGGACGGCGGCGTGCCAGAACAGGTGGTCAGCGAACTTCGTGGGATTCCGGCGGTACAACAAGCAAAAGCGGTTCGGCTGGATTAGCTCTGCCGAAGCACCTAGGTAACTGAAGTGGTAAGTGGCGGGAATGGCTTGCCCGGGAGCGGAGCCGAAGTGCCCGCTCGTACCTGTTCCATCATGGGAAAGGAAAGAAATGAGAACAGCAGGGCTGGCCATTGCAACTGTGCTTGCGTTCGCAGGCGTGGTTTCAGCGCAAGAAAGCCGTGTCGATTTTGCCATCAACGGTGCCGGCGTTTTCAGCAAAACCACGAGTTCCAACAATGGCTTTATTACCGACAAGCCGACGAAATCGATAGCAGTCATCGGCACTGTTCGTTATCACTTCGCTCCAAAGCACGCGATTGAATTTAATATCGGGCACACCAACAATTCGCAGATTCTTTCGGCTGCGCCGAATTCCTATCGGGTGATTTCCAGCATCACGGAATTCACCGCCGACTACGTGTTTCGGCCTCACTCTTTCTGGAGATTAGAACCTTTTATCTTTGCCGGCGGCGGAGGCTTGCGCTTCAATCCCGGTAATACCTACATCAACACATTTCCCGCCACACTGGGCGCGGCCCAGCAGACGTCTTTAGCGTTTCTCTACGGCGGCGGGACCGACTACCGAGTGTGGCGGCGTTTGGCGCTGCGCCTCCAGTATCGCGGCTTGCTCTACAAGGAACCGGATTTCAACTTGCCAGCTCTGTTTTTCAGCGGGGCCAGAGCGCACATGGCGGAGCCTTCGGCCGGAATTGTGTTTAAGTTCTGATCAGGATTCGAGCGCAGCTTTGCGCAGTTTGCGGGTTTCGGCGAGTAGCGCCATCGAATGCATGAGATTCTGCAGCGTCACGATGCCGATCAGTTGCTGGTTCTCGACCACGGGAAGGATGCTGGAATTGCGGGCGCTGAGCCTGCGGAAGGCAGCAGCCAGCGTCTCAGATTTCGGCGCCACGTCGAAGATGCGGTTCATGATCGCCTGCACGTAACCGTTGCCCTCATTTCGCAGCGCCTGCAAAATTTTTTGCTTCGAAACCACGCCCACCATGTCGCCGCCGCGGACCACAGGAAAGTCATCCTGCAGGCAATGGACGGCTTTCTCGAGGGCATCTTCCAGCGTGTCGGCGGGCGAAAGGATTGTGAAGTCGGTCAGCATGATGTCCTGGAGATGAACGCTGTCGAGCACTGACTGAAATACGGCTGAGCGATCTTCCATCTGTGCCGCGATGAAGAGGAAAATGCCGATCACTGAAAACCAGAGATTCCACCAGCCCGCCAGCATGAATGCGATCGCGAAGCCGCGGCCGATGCTGACGGCCCGCCGTGTGGCGCTTACCGCGTCCATCTTGCGGCTGAAAAGCGCTCGCAGAACACGTCCGCCATCCATGGGGTAAGCCGGAAGCAGATTGAAGATCGCAAGCCAAAGATTCGCCCATACCAGGCTGTGTGGCAAGTTGCGCGAGCTGACGTAGGGATCAGCCCAGAGCCTGGACTGCGGAAGCGCAAGTCCGACAATAACCGCAGAAATTCCGCCCACCAGAAAATTCACCACCGGGCCGGCGATCGCAATCCGAGTGTCGCGCCTCCAGTTTTGCGGGACGGCAGGTTGAGATTCATCAAAAATAGTGACGCCACCGATCGGCAGAAGGACGATGGCTCTTGCGGGCACGCCCGAATGCCTTCCCACCAAGGCATGGCCGAGCTCGTGCAGGATGACGGCAGCAAAGATGATGGCGAATAATGCGATGCCACGGGCCGGGTCGATGGCGGAAAATTGCCGCTGGCCAAATCCCGCAACCAGCAACAAGAGCAAAAACGAAAGGTGAATGCGGATTTCGACCCCGAATAGCCGCCCCGCAGGAATGGACCAGGTTCGCATGCCAACCTTAATCTTATACGGTTAGATGTCGACTGGTGAGGTGAGTTTTCTGGCCGGGGAAACTCGACGGTGCCGGTGGAGGTTGCCTTAGCTGGTTTTTCGCGTTCTTCGTTGTAGATAAAATCGTTTAACTATCACAGACAGGAAGGAAAGCAGCGGCAAGAAACAATGCGAGTCATTGCGGGAAAATTTCGCAGCAGGCCACTGCGCTCTCTTCACGGGCTCGACATTCGGCCCACTTCTGACCGGCTGCGCGAGACGCTTTTCAACGTGCTGACGGCTGGGAATCCGCAGGCGCTCGCGGGATCAGTGTGGCTGGACTTGTTTGCCGGTACCGGGGCGGTGGGAATTGAGGCGCTAAGCCGAGGAGCGGCAAAGGTCTATTTTGTCGAATCATCGAGGCAGGCAGCGGAGCTGATACGCACGAATTTACACTCGCTCGGCATGAGCGATGGATTTCAGGTTCTGCACGACAAAGCTCTACATGCCATAAACAAGCTTGAGGAATTCGGGCTCAAACCAAATTTCATTTTCCTGGATCCGCCGTATCGGATGCGAGAGGCGTATCCGGAAGCCTTGGCAAGATTGGGCGAGGCATCGATGGCGCAAAAGGCCTTGATCATCGCTGAGCACGAAAAGAAATTTGAACCGGGACCTGATTTCGGGAAACTTCACCGATTGCGAAAACTGGAGCAGGGAGATGCGGCATTAAGTTTTTACAAGGCTGGTCAGTGAGGGATGTGCAGCTCGGCCCAACCCAAGCCTTTACATCAACAGTTCATTGGTGCGGCGCACGATGGGATGCTGCATCTCTTGCAGCTCATTCTTCACGCAGTTCAGCCCATAGACACATTGCTCGAAGTGATCCGACAGGCGCTCGAACAACGGCGCGACCTTGGTGTATTCGAAACAGTCGAACTTGGAAACTATGTAGTAGCTTTCTTTGCCGGCTTTCATCCAGTCGATGAGGCCTTCAAGGCGATGCCGCCTCAGCCGCAGATGGTTGATGCTCTCGGGGAACATCCCGGTGAAGAACAGTACGTAGTCGCCGATATGCTTGCGCACCTGGCGCTCGCGATCAAATGACGGCGCTGGCCCGAACACCGGGTTCGATTCGATCAGCATTTCGCCTACATCGGTAAGCGGCTTTCCGACTGCGTTGTGTATTTTGAACAGTTGTTCGGCGTCGCAGAACTCGGTCAGCAGGTGGGCCACATAGCCGATCAATTCCTGATCGCGCAATCCGATCTCCTCCGCATAGTGGCGGCTCACCAATTCCGCAAACAGTTTCTGTAGAGGGTGATCGTCCGGAATCATAGTACCTCCCCAATTGCTCTGCCCATCGGCCATTGCGCGCATTCTTACCCCGCTCGGAACCAAATACAAGTGACTTTCGTAAGTCAGCCTGTACTTTCCCCTAATAGCTTAGAAACCCAATACTGGCGCGGGGTTTCACGCTGCCCTGCCTTAGCAGCTCTGGCAGATGAGTGCTGATTTGTTGGGTATGGAACCAACTTTCAATGAGCCGCTACGGAGTCAGAAAAAGAACAACAACATTGCGGTGAAGACCTTACAAAATCGGGTATTTTCAGTTACATCGCTCTAAGACTTGGATGGGATTTGGGTGGGATAAGGTAAACTTACTGCATCAGACGTAGCCGCCCTTCAGCGCTGACCTCAGCAACCGATCTACGCGCAGGAGCCCGCCACGGTCCGGTAGTTCTGTTGTCAGGAGTAGTTGGATGTCCGGTCTCGAATTTTTCCCAAGCAAAATTGATTTGAAAAGTTTTATTCTTCTGTTTTGTGGTCTGTTCTTCGCCACGCCTGTACTGGCGCAGGCTTCCGGGGATTTCACGATTGTCGTGCTCCCCGACACGCAAAATTACTCGCAGTCCTATCCGCAAATTTTCGATTCTCAAACGCAATGGGTCGCCAACAACGCCGCCGCGCAGAACATCAAGCTGGTGATTGGAGAGGGAGATATCGTAAATGTCTCAACCCAGCCGGTCCAGTGGGCCAATGCGACGCATTCAATCGGCATTTTGGACCAGGCGAAAATTCCCTATGCTCTGGCAATAGGTAACCATGATTACGACACTCTGCCTCCGACCTCGCGCAAGGCTACATACTTTAATCAGTACTTTGGCCCGTCTCGCTATGCAGGTACGCCCTACTACGGGGCGAGTAATTTTCCCAGCGGGAGCAATGAGAATTTTTATGAAACCTTCACCTGGGGCGGGAAGTCCTACCTCATTCTCGTATTGGAGTTCGTGCCAAGAAGCAGCGCGGTGGCGTGGGCCAAGTCGGTCCTAAGCTCAAATAACGACAAGGAAGTCATCGTTGTAACGCATAGCTATCTTTATTCCGACGGCACCACGGTTGATCAGTGCGATACCTCCGACATGGTCGGAGACAACGACGGGGCAATGCTCTGGTCGAACCTCATCAGCCAGTACCCGAACATCAGCGTTGTGCTGAATGGTCACATAACCAATAAGTTTTCCGCGCGCCGATCCGACCTTGGAGTAAATGGGAACTTTGTTCATCAGATTTTTGCGAATTGGCAGGACTGGACCAACGGCGGCAACGGCTATCTTCGGATTATGAAATTTTCGCCGGCTAATAACACAATCCAAGTTCAGAGCTACTCGCCTTACACCGGACTGTTCCTCACCGACGCCGCCAACCAGTTCACGCTCAAGTGGCATAACGACGGCGCCACCACGAGTGGGACTGCGGTGGTTACAGGACGTGTTAGGACTTCGGGCTACGGCTTGGGTTGCAGCGTGATTGCCAACGCTACCGTGAACGTGGGCGGAGTAACGACAAAGACGGATGCAAACGGCAACTACTCGCTCTCGGTCGCGCCTGGTCAGTTGTCAGCCACTGCCACGGCTGTGGGGTATCAGAATTCCTCGCAGACCGCGTCGCTGAACGATTATTTCCCCAACCAGCTCGACTTTTTCATGACGCCGGTTCCGCCGTGCCCGCAAAGCTCGACCGATCCCTCCGTCACAATTTGCACGCCGAAGAACGGCGCCAGCGTGACCTCGCCGATGGGCGTGATCGCAGGAACCAATTCTTCATCTCCGATTGTTTCATTGGCAGCCTGGCTGGATGGAACCAAAGTCTTCAGCACCGGCCAGGCGTTGCTGAATACGTCGATACCTGTAACCTCCGGCTCGCATGTTCTTGCCGTTCAAGGCTCCAATGGAGCCAAGCAAACCTTCACGCAAACCATAAGTGTCATCGCATCGGGAGGGCTTTGTCAGCCGCTGGCGACCACGCCGTCAGAGAACATCTGCACTCCTGCCAACAATGCCAGTGTATCCTCGCCAATCACGGTGCAGGCCGCGGCCCACATGGCAAATGCCGTGAACTCGTCGCAGGTGTGGCTGGATGGGGTCAAGGTGTACCAGGTGCCAAGCGCGTCGGTGAACACTTCCATAGCTGCCGCAGCTGGGACCCATCGTCTGACCGTGCAAACGATTGATGTGGCGAACATCATTGCAAAGCAGACGGTGAATGTAACCATTCCCTCGGCGACAACGTGCGCGCCGGGTACGACTGACCCGTCGGTGACCATTTGCGCGCCGGCTGCCAACGCCACCGTGAAGTCTCCGGTCACAATCACCGCCGCGACGAGAGATTCATCAGCAACGGTGGTCAATATGTTCATATGGGTGGACGGTGTGAAGCAGTGGACCGGCACAGGCGGAAGCGTGAATACCTCACTGGCACTTTCTATTGGCACTCATCGGCTGACTGTACAAGCGAAGGATTCCACTAACCGTTATTTTCAGGCAACCGTCAACGTGAACTTGCAATAATCACGTGCATTGTTTGCGCAGGGAACATGCCAGAGGGGCAATCTGCCGCTGTTTTCCGGATACAAACATTACCCGGTTTGATTGGGATGACCGGGATGCAATATTCAACAGGCATGACAGTTCCTTTGGCCGACTGAATCGACGGCCTAAGAGGCGCGGCCAACCTTAGCGCGAATCCGACTGCCTGGAATGACAACAGCGCTGCCAAGCCAGACTTCCAGTTCGCTTAACGCCAGCTCGCATTGCAGCTTGTGGCGCAGTTGGCGATCGCGAATTTTCTTTTCCAGCGGCGGCAGCAAATCGAAGGTGATGTTCGCAGGCTGGAATTTCTGTGGATCAGCATGGGTAATGTAGTGAATCAGCGATCCCAGTGCGGTTGCTCTCGGCGGCGGAATCGGCACTTCGCCTGAAACTAAAGCGGCCGCATGAATTCCCGCCAACATCCCCGTCGCAATCGACTCGACGTAGCCCTCAACCCCACAAATCTGTCCGGCAAAGAGAATGGAGGAGTACGCACTCATTTGCAAGGCTGGATTCAGCAGGGCCGGCGAGTTGATGTAAGTATTTCGATGAATCTGGCCGAAGCGCAGGAACCGGGCGTTCTCGAGACCGGGAATCAACCGCAGCACGCGCGCCTGCTCGCCAAATTTCAAATGGTTCTGAAATCCGACCAGGTTGTAGGAGTCGGCACGTAAGTTTTCTTGTCGAAGCTGCACGACTGCATACGGGCGTTTGCCGGAACGCGGGTCGTTAAGACCGACCGGCTTCATTGGGCCAAAGCGCAAAGTGTCTCGGCCGCGGCGGCCAATTTCCTCGATCGGGAGACAGCCTTCGAAGTAATTCAGCTTTTCCCAATCTTTGGCTTCGACGGATTCCGCGGCAATCAGCGCGTCGTAGAAGCGGTCGTACTCTTCTTTCGACATGGGACAATTTATGTAGTCGGCCGAACCCTTGTCATAGCGCGCGGCAAAGTACACCTTCGACATGTCGATTGAGTCGGCTTCAACGATGGGGCTGATGGAATCGTAAAAGTACAATGTCGGACTGTGTTGGCCGGAGTCTTTTGTCCGGCAAGACTCGGCAGGCAGTTCAGAATTCGGCTTGGACTGGGGTGTCCGAGCCACACCGTTCGCGCTCAGCCTTTTGATTTCTGATGCTAGTGAATCCGAAGTTAACGGGCCTGTCGCGATGATCGTGATTTGGGCTTCCATATCCACGCCGAGTATCGTCACTTCTTCTCTGCGGACTTGGATCAGCGGTTCGCGAGAAATCACCTCTGTCACTTTCGCCGCGAATGCCACACGATCGACGGCCAGAGCATGTCCGGCGGGAACGGCGCAGTCGCGGGCGATGTCGATCAGCAGGGATCCGCAGCGCCTCATTTCTTCTTTGAGCAGCCATGGCGCGGTGTTCTCGCTTTCCGATTTCAGCGAATTGGAGCACACCAGTTCGGCGAAATCGGCGGTCTGGTGCGCCGCGGTCGAACGGAGAGGACGCATCTCGTAGAGTTCAACCGGCACACTGCGCCGCGCGCACTGCCACGCGGCTTCAGATCCAGCGAGACCGGCACCTACGATTCTGACCTTCTGCATAAGCCCAAGTTCACCAGGAAACAGGAGAAGCACCTACACTCTCAGTTCAGCCACGGTGGCTCCTGCCCCGCCTTCATTCTGCGGCGGTTCGGCGATAGACTCCACATGCGGATGCTGCTGCAGGAACTGCCGCAGCGCCTTCCGCAAGATGCCCATGCCGCTCCCGTGGACGACCCGCACCCGCGGCAGTCCCGCCAAAAACGCGCGGTCAACAAATTTTTCGACCTGGCGGGTGGCGTCATCAACGTTCTGGCCGATGACGTTGATCTCCGACGGGACGTTCCCGTTTTCGCTCTCCAGCATCACTGAAACGCCTCGCGCGCGAGCAGCTTTCACCGGGGTATCCGCAGCGCGACTGACCACTTCCGCAATATCTTCCCTTGCGATCCGCATCTTCATCGCGCCGACTTCGACTTCGAAGTGGTTCTCATCGAGGCGGCGCACAATTTTCGCATTCCGGCCCACCGACTTCAGCTTAACGAAATCGCCTTCAGAAACGTGCTGCACGAGCCCTGGCTGAGCGTTGGGATCGCCGCGGTCAGCGCCGCTCACATGGGCAACCACCGTCGAATCGAACTGCTCGCGGAATTCGCGGCGCAATTTCGCGATCCGGCGCTCGGCGTCTTTGGAAAGCTTCTGCGCGGCCGCCCGGTCCTGAATCGCGGTGACAGCTTCCCGCGCGTGATACTCGAAATCGCGCAGCAGCGACTCGAGTTTTTTCTCAAGCGCGCGAGCCTTGTCCTGCTGCTCGCGCTTGCCCTCGGCAGCCAGACGAGCGCGTTCGCGATTCAATTCTTCTTCCGTGTTGCGCAGTCGAAACCGTTCTGCTTCGGCTTCGCGCAACTCTGCGTGCAAGCGATCCAGGAATTGGCCCACATCTCGGGCCTGGCTGCCGAGCCGCGAACGAGCCGACTGAATGATCGCCGGATTCAGCCCAAGGCGCTGGGCAATGTTGATTCCCGCAGATGCGCCGGGAACGCCGATCTTCAGCTCATAAGTCGGCTTCAGCGTGGATTCGTCGAATCCGACGGCGGCATTCACCGCTCCTGGAAAATTTGCCCCGAAGACTTTCAAGGACGTGTGGTGAGTCGAGATGACCGTGAAACAACCAGTTCTCAGGAAGTACTCGGCAATGGCCACGGCCAGCGCTGCTCCTTCCTCTGGATCGGTGGCAGAACCCAATTCATCGAGCAGCACCAATGAGTGTGCGGTCGCTGTGCGCGAGATTAAATCAATGTTGGTGACGTGCGCGGAAAAAGTCGAGAGATTTTGCTCGATTGACTGATAGTCGCCAATATCCGCCAGCACCGCGTCGAATACCGGCGCTTCCATGCGGCTCGCCGGCACCGGAATTCCAGCCTGGGCCATGAGCGCCAGCAGTCCCGCTGTTTTCAGCGCGACAGTTTTCCCTCCGGTATTGGGGCCGGTGATGATCAACTCACGCCGCTCGCCTTCGAGCTCAATGCTAATGGGAACCGGCGAGGATTGATGGGCTTTCAGATTCCGTTCCAGCAGAGGATGGCGCGCATCTCGCAGGATCAGCGAATGACCATTCCCACTTAACACAGGAGCAACGCAGTCATAGTCATCCGCAAAACGCGCCTTCGCGAACTGCAGCTCAAGCTCCGCCAGCGCGTCTTGAGCGCGAGTAATTTCGGCGGAGTGCTCGCCGATACGCTTCGTCATCTCCAGGAGAATGCGGCGCACCTCCGCCTGCTCATCTTCCATCAGCCGCACGAGCTCATTGTTCTGCTCGATCGTTTCCAGCGGCTCAATGAAAACCGTCTGCCCGCTCGAACTCGCGCCGTGCACCACGCCTTGCACGCGGCGCTTCTGTCCGGACTTCACGGGAATCACGAAACGCTCGCCGCGGATGGTGATGACTTCTTCCTGGGTAGTCCCACCTTCAGAAAGCCGCCGCAAATAGCTACGCAAAGACTCCTGGATCGCGCGCCTTTGCTTTTCAATTTCGCGGCGAATGCCCGCCAGTTCTGGCGAGGCGCGGTCGTCCAGCGTTCCGTCAGGAAGGATTTTGTTGCGAAGGCCGCGCAAAAAATCCGTGAAGTCGGCGATGCTCGACGACAGCCCGGCAACAGCCGCCCACTCCCGCTTCATTGCTTGTGGAGGATCGATCGCGATCTGCCGCCACTCGGCTGCACGGTCAACCAAAGCGATCGCATTCAGGATTTCCGTCGTTTCAAGGACCGCGCCGGAAATGCGGGCCTTGTCGAGCAGTTTCGAAATGTCGACCAGTCCGGAGAAATTGAAATTTCCTCCTACGCGGCGGAACTCGCGAATTTCGGTGGTGAGCTGCTGGTGGTTCTGAATCCAGCCGAGATTGGTGCCCGGCGACAGGCCTTCGACCTTGGCGCGCCCTAGGTCCGACGCGGCGTAGCCCCGCAGAAGGTCACGAAGAGTGTCAAATTCGAGAACTCGTTTGCTGCTGTTTTCCATCGCGTCCGGCACTATTCCATGGTAATGTATTGCCCGCCGCCGTTCGAGTTTCGCCACTTAGACAATCAAGGAGCCACCAGATGGTGACCACGCCACTCCCCATTCAAAGGGCGTTGTACGTGCGCCCGAAGTACCTCTTATTCATCTTCATAGGCATGATGATTGCCTATGTTCTCTGGCACAACGAAAGCTTTCTGGTCCATCCGAAGGACCCGGTTTGGCAGCACTATCACCCCTTCCGCTGGTGGCTTCTGCCGCACGGACTGGCGGGAGCATGCGCAATTCTGCTAGGGCCGCTGCAGTTCTCCGACCGCCTGCGCGCGCGTTATACGAAAATGCACCGCGTCATTGGCAGGATCTATATTTTCGGCGCCATGGTGGTGGCGCCGCTGGGCACTTACATCCAGTATTACGAGGAGCGCATGGGGATGACGCGGTCATTCACCATGGCAGCCGCCGTTGATGCCGCTCTGCTCATGCTCACCACCGGAATTGCATTTGCCTTCATCTTGCAACGCAAGGTCCAGCAGCATCGGCAATGGATGACGCGCAGCTTCGCAGTGGCTCTGATCTTCGTTGAGGTGCGAGTGATACTCGGGGTAACCGGTTTGGAAAAACTCGGCCCACACGTGGTTGAAACCGTGGTCTGGTGTTGTGTAGGTTTCTCCCTGCTGGTGGGCGATATTGTCCTGCAAGTGCAGGAGAGCTTGCGCAGCCGGCGCGTTCCTGTGAGAGCGCAGGCCGTTTCAGCGTGAACTTCCGCTAAGTCGAGAATCAAAGCTCCCACTCTGTCGCAAAGAATGCGACAAGGGTGGGGCGCTGGGGCAACCATTAAATTTCGTCAACATTCCTACTTGGGATCTGCGTACATCCAGGGTCTTGCTGCTAGAATTTGTGCATGACGTTCCCGGCCACACGCATGCGCCGATTGCGCCGGACCGCAGCCCTACGCTCGCTGGTGCGCGAGACGCGGCTGACTCCAGAGTCCCTCGTTTATCCTCTGTTCGTCTGCCCTGGCGAGGGTGTGCGCAAGGAAGTTCGCTCCATGCCGGGAGTTTTTAATCTTTCGGTAGACGAAGCGGTGCGGGAAGCGCAGGATGCGCATGCGCTTGGAGTCCCCGCCGTAATCCTGTTCGGCCTGCCGGAAAAGAAAGACGAAGTGGCGACCGGCGCATGGGCCGATGACGGCATTGTTCAGCGCGCGGCTCGGGCGATGAAACGGGAGATCCCCGACCTGCTTTTGATCGGCGACGTCTGCCTTTGCGAGTATATGTCGCATGGGCACTGCGGGATCGTTGAGCCGGCGGTTCCACGATCAGTGGGAGCGGCGGTTGCAACTCCGCCGGTGGCGGGTACTGAATACGAAATCGCGAACGACGCCACGCTGGAGTTGCTGGCGCGAACGTCGGTTTCTTTGGCGCGCGCGGGAATCGACATCATCGCTCCTTCTGACATGATGGATGGCCGAGTCGCTGCAATTCGCAAGGCGCTCGATGCGGCGAGGTACGAGAACGCGCCGATTCTTTCTTACGCTGCGAAAATGGCCTCGGCGTTCTATGGCCCGTTTCGGGAAGCAGCCGATTCCGCGCCGCAATTCGGCGACCGCCGCTCCTATCAGATGGACGGCGCGAACCTGCGCGAGGCAATGCGCGAGATTGCGCTCGATGTGGAAGAAGGCGCGGACATGATCATGGTCAAGCCCGCCATGCCATATCTCGATGTGATCGCCGCCGCGCGCGACAAATTTGATCTGCCTATTGCGGCTTACCAGGTGTCAGGCGAGTACGCGATGATCGAGGCCGCGGCGCGAAACAACTGGATCGATCGCGACCGCGTGATCATGGAGTCGCTGACTTCGATTCGCCGGGCGGGAGCAAGCATCATTCTGACTTATTTCGCGAAGGACGCGGCGAAACTGCTGGCTTGATATACGCTTGACCAGTGCCGGTCATCGTTCCTCCACAACTCATCAGCCATTGCGCGAAAACACCGCAGCGACGCGCGTGGCTGGCCGCGCTTCCAGAAACAATCCGAAGCCTGCAGGAACGCTGGGAGGTTTCCCTGGGCGACCCGTTCAACCACGAATACGTGAGCTGCGCCTGGGTGGTTCCGGCCACGCGGCGGGATGGCACGCCAGCAGTCCTCAAAATTGGCATGCCCCACATGGAAGCCGAACAGGAGGCCGAGGGGCTCCAATTCTGGGACGGCGACGCATGCGTGCATCTTCTGGAATGGGACTCTTCTTCGAACGCAATGCTGCTGGAGCGCTGCGAACCAGGCACCCCGTTGTTCTCTCTTCCAGAAGAGGAGCAGGATGAAATCATCGCGAACATGCTGAAGCGTTTGTGGAGAACGCCGCCGGCTAACAAGTTTCGTCGGCTTTCTGCCCTGGTTGAATACTGGCGGCAGGAAACACTGGCGGCAGCGAATGCATGGACAGATCCGGGCCTCGTCAAGGCCGGGTTGGAAACCATGCAACAACTCGCAGACAACGCCGAGCGTGAGGTTCTGCTCGTCACTGACTTGCACGCGGGCAATGTGCTGCGCGCTCAACGCGAACCCTGGTTGATGATCGATCCAAAGCCGTTCGTGGGTGATGCGGCGTACGATTCAATACAGCATCTATTCAACTGCGAGAGCAGGCTGCTATCCGATCCTTTGGGGATGATTTCGCGAATATCGACCCTTTTGCGCATAGACGCCGAGCGGGTAAGACTGTGGTTATTCGCAAGAGCCGCTGCCGAGCCGCGTATTGACTGGAGCAACTGGAAACTGCAGTTAGCCAGGCGACTGGCTCCGTAGCCCTGGATTCGGCAACCCGCTATTAAACCGACGTGGGACAACTGTTGAAGCGGAGCAATTTAATCGGAGGGCTAGACCGCTTCGGCAACGGCGGCGGCTTCGGGATCCTGCAGCATGAATTCCAGCACCTCTTGCGGAACGGGCGCGTTCCACACTGGCGCAAAAGATTGACGATGCAGCGGCGACGGGCCGTGCTCGCGCAGGGCGGCAAGATGCCTAGGAGTGCTGTAGCCCTTGTTGGAACGAAGTCCGTAGATCGGGAAGACAGGGTCCCACTCGCTGATCATGCGGTCGCGTTCGACCTTCGCCAGAATTGACGCTGCGGCGATTGACGCTGAAAGGGCGTCACCGTGGATAATGGCTTGCTGCGGCAGATCGCAGTCCAGGCGCATGGCATCGATCAGCAGATAGTCGCAGGCAGGAGCCAACTGCAAAACCGCTTCCCGCATGGCCAGCCGCGAGGCATGATAAATATTAATTTGATCGATGCGAGCCGCGTCCACCGCGGCAATTGCCCATGCGACCGCATGCTCACGAATGCGTTGCGCAAGCACTTCGCGTCGTTCAGCGGGAAGCAGTTTGGAATCGCGCAGGCCGCGAATGCGATAGCAAGGATCGAGCACAACCGCCGCGGCAACCACCGGGCCAAACAGCGAGCCCCGGCCGACTTCATCGACTCCCGCAACCAGCTTTGCGCCGGAGCCCCAGGCGATCTTCTCGTACTTCAAAGTGCAGCGCAAACGTTTTAGTAAGCGCAACTTGGCAGCCGAGGCGGAGACCTGCTTCTTCGAAGGCGACTTAGTTTTTGCAGGCATGGCTTAATAAAGATGTTGGCGCAGTTCAGCCTGTGCGCGCAAGAGGAAAACAGAATTACTTCAGTCGAACTCTATAGGTCACACGCAGCTCCCTGGTGCGTTCTCTGGTCATCGCCTCAAGGCACGCCAGATATGCGGGGCCACGCCCTGTCCCTTGTCCATATAGCTCTCGCTCAACTTCGCAGTTGGCATCACGGTATTGAATCCAAAGTCGCTGGGTGGCAGTTAACTGCTTGGACTCATCGGGATCGAGCCTCTTGCGCAGGTCGCCATAGAGAACATTGAGTTCCGCATCGGAGGAAGCTCTCGCCTTTTCCAGGCACGCTGTCAAATCGACGGTGCCGCCGATCTTGGCGCATGGTGAGTCTGGCTCATTTATGTGCTGCGCATGCGACGAAATAAGAACGGTGAAACCGACGATCAGGACCACGAACCACGAATTCCAGCTTCTTAGTGTTGACATATATTCTTTCAGTCGAACTTTATGCCGCTTTGATCACCATGCAGGTGATGTCGTCGTGCTGCGGAGTGGTGCCGACGAATGCATTGACCTCCGCGATCGTTCGTTGCAACAAAGCTTCGGGTGCCTGGGAGGCCCCAGCCTGCAGCACGCTGAAAAGGCGGTCTTCGCCATAGGCCTCCCCGGCCTGGTTCTCCGCTTCCACGAGACCGTCAGTGAAAATCACCATCAAGTCGCCGGGAGCGAGAGTTACCTCGGCGGCTGCATAGGCTGCGTCCTGCTGGATCCCTATAGGCAATCCACCTACGCTCAGCCTTTCGATAGCTCCCGAGTTGCGCCGCAGAATTGGATTGTTGTGGCCCGCATTGATGTACTGCAACGTGTGCGTCGCCGGATTGAATTCCGCAAGAAACGCGGTGGTGAAACGCAGACCGCCCTGGCTGTTGCTCAACGCATAGCGGTTCATGCCTGTGATCAGTTCGAGGAGAGAGCATGGAGTTGCGGAAAGCGTTCTCAGGCTCGCCTGAAAAGTCGCCATCAGCAAGGCCGCGGGAATGCTTTTGCCGGCAACATCGGCGACAGCCAAGAGAAATCGAGATTCATCCGGGTTGGCATTCGCGCGTGCAAAAACATCGTAAAAATCGCCGGCAACGGTGTTTGCAGGACGAGTGGCGAAAGCAATCCCCAGACCCGGCACTGGTGGCGGAGTCGCTGGCAACAGCCAGTTCTGAATATCGCGAGCGATTTCGAGATCGCGCTTCATCACCACGCGGTCGGCAATTTCGAGCATCAGCAGGATGAAAAGCAGCACTCCGCCCCAGAATTGAAATCCGGGGGTGGCGATTTGAACGTTATTGCCGCCGTGCTGAAATTGAAATTCCGAGGCGGGCAAAAGCAGCATAACTATGCCAACGAGCAGCAGCACCCGCCGTGCCGGCGTGAGCTTGCTCAAAATCGCCCACATAATCTCCTGTACTCGCTGAAACACGGATACACCGGTTCGTTGGCCGGGTGCGCCGGCCTCATAGTCGCGGCGATAAAACTGAAATCCCGTCTGCGCGTCGCGTTTGAATTGCAGCCAAAGATCGCCAACCTGCAAACCTTCGGTTACACGGAACCAGAATTTGTCGAGCGCGATGAAGATCCGGGGGCGGCGGTCATACTGACCTCTGGCGGGAGGCGGTGTCGCGCTGCCGCCTGGGGGCGGAGAAGCGCCCGCTGAAGGCTGGGAAGATGGCATCGCGGGGCAATTATAGTCGAGCGCTTTTAAGTTCCTGGTGCAAGAAGAAGCGACGCCGGTGGTAAACTTAACCTGCTGACCACTGTTGGAGAGATGGCCGAGAGGCTGAAGGCGGCGGTTTGCTAAACCGTTATACGGGCTAAAACCTGTATCGAGGGTTCGAATCCCTCTCTCTCCGCCAGAACCAGGCAATTAGTACTCAGCAGTTGGCACTTAGCTGAAACCAGGTCCTTCGATTCCGATGGCGTGCCCACTTCTCGCTTCTATAGAATTCTGACGGTGCCCCAGGTTTCCCCGATTTTTGTAGAAGTGGGAAAAGATTGTGCCCCGGGGTCTTTGAACGGCTTGCGGTTCCGAGAATTGCAGACTTATGGCCGTATTGATTGTGCTCTTTGGCTCGTGGCTGATATTGCGTGCTATCGGCGCGCTTGGCGTCTCGAGATTCGTCCATTGGCACGATTCTGCGGCATACGCACTCGCGGTGATGTTCATTTTCACCGGAACCGCACATTTCAACAAAATGAAGCACGACCTGGCGCGAATGATTCCATCGATCTTCCCGCAACCACTGTTCATCGTTTACGTCACGGGCATTCTGGAATTTCTTGGAGCAGCAGGCTTGCTTCTGCCAGCAACGCGCCCTCTTGCAGGAATATGCCTGATTGCGCTTCTCTGTGGCATGTTTGTCGCAAATGTAAATGCTGCCGTGAAAGGAATGAAGTTGCGCGGCAAACCTGTGACCGGGCTCTGGCTGCGCACCCCAATGCAGATATTGTTTATTGCGCTTCTGTGGTGGGCCAGCAGCCCCGGGCTTCTCTGGCATGGAGTTTGATTTCCTGTTTGGCAGAGGGAATGCCGTGCGGCGCTAGAGTCTCCGACAGATGAGCATCGACGCCACCACAAGGCATGGCCGGGTGGCTGAAGGCGGCGGTTTGCTAAACGGTTATGGGGTAAAACCTGTTTCTAAGGTTCGAATCTCCCTCCGCCAGAGATGCTATTCTTGAGACGCCGGAAATACGCTACTGAGTGCGCGCTTGAATCCGGAATCCATTCGCAAATTGCTGCAGCAGGTTCGTTCCGGCAGATTGTCGCCAGACGACGCCGTAGAACGCCTCCGCCACCTTCCTTTCGAAGACTTGGGATTCGCCAAGGTCGATCATCACCGGGCTTTGCGCGTCGGGATGCCCGAGGTGGTGTTTAGCGAAAGGAAGACGCCGGAGCAGGTCGCCGCCATCTTCAAGAAGCTGGCACAACACGGAAACAATGTCCTTGCGACCCGGGCCACCAGGCAACAATTCTCAGCGGTCAAGAAAATCGTTAAGGCGGCACGGTACCGGTCGGAGGCCAGGGCGATTACGCTTCAGCGCGATCCCAAACGTTACGGAAAGGGGCTGATCAACGTGGTTTCGGCCGGGACCAGCGACATGCCGGTTGCGGAGGAGGCGGCGGTAACCGCTGAGTTGATGGGAAATGAAGTGGAACGAGTTTACGACGTGGGCGTCGCCGGAATTCACCGTCTACTGGCCCATCGCAAGTCCATCGCCCGGGCCAGGGTGGTAATCGTCTGCGCCGGCATGGAAGGCGCACTGCCGAGCGTGGTTGGCGGGCTGGTTGGCGTACCTGTTATCGCCGTCCCCACCAGCGTGGGTTATGGCGCTGCCTTCCACGGGCTCACGGCTTTGCTGGGAATGATGAATTCCTGCGCATCAAATGTGACGGTCGTGAACATTGATAACGGATTTGGGGCAGGGTACGTTGCTTCGTTAATTAACCGGCTCTAAACCATCCCGGCATATTCCCAAGCGGGGAAATTTACACAGAATTTTTTCCAGAGCTCTTGAATTTTATCCATAAGATGTAAAATTATGGTGCGCGGAGGGGAGATTTGGAGGCGCTATGGTGTCGAAGTGCGCCAACCCCGGCTGCGCTACAGCTTTTCGTTACTTCCACACTGGCCGCTTGTTTCGGATTGAAACTCTGGTCGCAAGCGGTGGTCGAGAACCAGGCTATGAGAATGGCATGAAAAGGCCTGGCCCTCATCTCGAGTTCTATTGGCTATGCGATGATTGTGCCAGCCGGATGACTCTGGCCTTCGAAAGAGGCGTGGGCGTCTCCGTTCGCCCTAAGCTTGCGAGCTCAGCTTCGGCGGCTTAGCTTTGACCGCTTTTGACCTCGGAATATTTGCCGGTGAGCGCGTTCCAGCGAATCTTCATGACTTCCCCAAACATGCGCATGCCGTCACGAAGAGGGCTGATTCTTGTGCCTTCGACGTGCGCCCAAGCGACTGGCACTTCAACGACCTTTAATCCTGCCTTGCGCGCCAGATAAAGCAACTCGGGATCGAAACCCCAGCGCTCGATCTGCTGCGATGGAAAAATCTTCCGGGCTGCGTCCTGCGTAAATGCTTTGAAGCCGCATTGCGTGTCTTTGAAGTGCAATCCCAATAGCATTCGGAGCGCCAGGTTGAACAACCGGCCATAAAACTGCCGCAACAACGACTGGCGCTGAGTTTGCAAATCAGGCTCTAACCAGCGCGAACCGATGGCAACATCTGCCCCGGCCCGCAGTGCAGCGAACAGCTTGGGTGATTCTTCGATCGGAGATGATAGGTCGGCGTCGCTGAAAAGAAGCAGATCGCCGTTGGCGTTCAGCATTCCATTGCGCACGCTATATCCTTTTCCGCGATTGCCCGGGTTCTCCACCAGGCAGAGGCAGGGACTCGTTCTGGCATATTCACGCACCAGGTCGGGAGTGCGGTCGCGGGACCCGTCGTTCACGACGATGACTTCGGCGTCCCAGTTTTGCGCAGCAACATAAGCGAGAACACGATCCAGGGTTTTTCCCAGCCGTGCTCCTTCGTTATATGCGGGAATGATGATGCTGTATTGAGGCATCAGCGATAGCCGTAAGCCCATGAGCGCCAGCACGGCTGGTAAGAAGTTACCATGCCGGAATAGAGCTGGGGAGGGACGGACCCTGGCAGATACGCGATGCCTTAAGCAACCTGGCGCTGTTTGTCGAGCATGGAGAAAAACTCGACCACTAGCTCTTCATCCCAAAGTCCTGCCTGCGCTTCATCCCGCATCGTGATCGCTGCCTGTTCATGGCTATGCGCAGGCTTGTAGGGGCGAGCCGTTCGCAGCGCGTCATAAACATCTACAACCTGAAGAATGCGCGCCAGCAGCGGGATCTGGTGGCCATGGAGGCCGTCAGGATAGCCCGTGCCGTTGAAGTGTTCGTGATGGTTGCGAATGAGGGGCAGCACCAGACGCAGCGACTTCAGCGGCCGGCAGATGTTCTCTCCCGTAATCGGATGGCGCTTCATGATGATCCATTCTTCGGGAGTGAGATCGGCGCCTTTTTTCAGAATCTCATCGGGGACGGCAATCTTGCCTAGGTCATGCAAGTAGCCGCCGCGCCGCAGAGCGGTGATTTCATCTTCATGGAGCGAGAGATGCCGCCCAAGATTGCTGGCGTTCTCGGCCAGCCGCTCGCAGTGCCCTTCGGTATAGGGATCGCGGCTCTCAACGCTCAAGCCCAGCGTGCACAAGACGGTCTCGGCGGTTTCCAGTTCGTCGGTGAATTCCTTGAGCTTGATCAGCGACTTGACGCGAGCAAAGAGTTCTTCCGGAAAGATTGGCTTGCTCAGAAAATCGTCAGCGCCAGCTTCGATGCCCCTGACCCGATCTTCGCGCTCGCTCAATCCTGTAATCAGGACAAAGGGCACGAGCCGCGTAGCGGGATTCTCTTTCAGTTCGCGGCAAAATTCATATCCCGACTTTCCCGGCATGATTACGTCAGAGAGGATGACATCGGGAAGGCGGCGCGAAATCTCCGCTTCAGCCTGAGCAGCGTCGGGAACAGCAACCACGTCGTAGCCGCGCGACGAAAGCAGGTCGCGCATCAACGTCATTGTGTTGGCATTGTCGTCGACAACCAAGACACGCGGAAGGCGGCGTCGAAGCGAGAGATCTGACGGGCTCGCGCCCTGAGAACGACGAGAATCAATCGGGGAGAGCTTTCGGACCGGATCCATGACGATACAGCCGAACAAATCTATTGTATGCGAAAAAAACAGCCCGTGGTCAAGGTTGAATTTGTTTGCAAACTGTTGACATTGGGCCTAAGAGATGTGGCGCATTCCCGCTTCTGGAATTTCCACCGCGCCAGTGTTCAACCCTCCTTGCGTTTTGCGACTCTGGATGGTCAGCTTTCTGGTATGAAGCCGAGCTTGTTATGGTGCCTTTGCTTCGTGTTTCTCTGCGCCCAATCCGCCGCTGCTCCCAAGCAGCACGTTGTCTCGTTCGGCAAGTGGACGACGGTCAAATGGCTGGTGGGAGAAGATGAAAACCGTACGCTCGATGTGAAGGTGCGTTCACTGTTGGTTGATGGTCACACGAAAGAGTTTACGGTCGGCCCAGTTCACGACATCACCGACCGCATCTTTGCTGTGCAACGAATGTACCGCCTGAACGACTCGCTCGCGCAGGAAAGTGGTTCAGGGCGCTGGCGCTGGGAACGAGGCGGTTGGTTACTGGTCGATCGCATATCTGGAAAGGTTGAGGTGGTCCCCTTGCCGGAATTTGATCCTTATCTTTCCTCGGCGGCCTGGTTCCGCGATTACACGGCGTACTGCGGTGTTTCCAATGACGGCAAGAAAATTTTTGCGATCGTGTCCCAGGTTGGCAAGCGCAAGCCGGTGTTGAAGAAGGCAATCGGTGACGCTGGCGATGACGAGATGCCGGATTCAGCCTGCTCCGCTCCGGTCTGGCAGCGTGCGCCGACACGCGTAACGTTTAGTCCCAAAGGCGATCAGAAATTCATTTACACGATTCGGAGCCGCGCGCTTGAATTGGTCGCGCAAGACGAAGATGGGGACGATGAATAAGTCGCGCTCCTGGCTCGGCGAGCTCTTTCAATTCACCCAGCAATGGGCCTGTGCAGCGCCGCGTGCCGCACAAATCTGAAGGCCAACAGCAAGACGAGCGCAACTACGATGAAGACCCAGCGCCGCCATGAGTTCCTCTCATCCGGCGAAGATGTGAGGTGGCCAGCCAATACTGCGCCCAGTATCAGGCCACAAATCAGTCCTCCCATGTGCGCAGAATTGTCGATACCGGGAACCACGGTTCCAAAGAAAAGGTTATATCCAGCAAAGGAAAGCAAGCTTTTCAGCGTGGACTTTAAAGCTTGCGGGTGTATCGGCAAATGGCCCAGGTAGAGCGCGGAGATGAGCGCGCCGGCCATGCCGAAAATTGCGCCCGAAGCGCCGGCGCCGACTCCCAATGGGTGCCACCATAAACTTAAGATACTCCCGGCCAGGCCGCAGGTCGTGTAGGTCAGAAAATAGGTCCAGCGATCAAAAATCCTCTCGGCCAGGGCTCCGAGGTTCCACAGGCACCACATATTCAGCACGATGTGCAGCAGTCCGATGTGAACGTAGTTCGAAGTAAGAATGCGCCATGGCTGGCCAGTGAGAGTTTGCATGCCGGAGTTGGCACCCCACTTCAGCAGGTCCGGTATGGTGGGGGAAAATGGGGAAACGCCGGAAAAGCACATGGCGACGTAGACCACCGCGTTCACTCCGATGATCCCCGTCGTTACCGGCATTCTTGCGGCGAGTTGCGAGCGGCGGACAGGTGCGGCTTGCGCCTGTGCCCGAGCCATGACCAGCGCACGGCAGTCTGGGCAGAGGTTCGGGGGATATTCGTTTCCGGCGAGCTCGCGGCCGCAGTTTAGGCAGGCAGGCATGAGTTGTTTAATGAACAGCCATGGACCCGGACCGCGGGAACTTTCCTCTTCCCTGAAAATAATATAACGGCTTGGATACTTGGGTGATGGGCAGCTGATTTTCGCAGTTATGAGTCACCAGAGAAGAACAATGGTATTGAAATCCGCCGGATCATTTCTCCGGAACATTGAACTCTGCGCGAATGAACGGTTTGATACCTTCTTCGCCCGCCAATTGCAGACGCAGCAATGTGCCCGGATGATCCAGTGCGATGCGAAAATCAAAGAACGGACAACACTTGCTCTCGGCGGCAACCCAGCTGGCTAACTCCGCAATGGAAATTTCCGACGGCTTGAATTGAAATTCATAGCCGTCTTGTTTCTCGATGATTTGGCGGCGGGCCGAAACCAGCCTCCTCGTCAGCTGCGAGTGCTGGGCGCGCTCAGGGGGATTCAGAGCTCTGGTGTTGCAGTAGTACCGGGTCATTGGTCTCTCCTTGCTGCTTTGCGCGAAAAGCGGGTGCGCAAGCGATAAGAGTGAAACGGCCGAACAGAGGAATGCGAGAAATCTTCTTCCAACGCCGGCCAAGCGACTCGATGCCATGCTTGCGTTCATGTTTTTCTCCGAAGTTTCATTTTCGCTGACAACGATCGTAGAACCTAAAGTCAGCTTTAGGTCAAGCGTTGTTTCGCGTAGGATGGATCCAATGAAGATCGGCGAATTGGCGCGCAGAACAGGGGTTAACGCCTCCGCGATTCGTTACTACGAACACATCGGGCTGCTACCTGCTCCACCTCGCGCCAGCGGTCAACGCAAATATTCGGGAGAAGAGCGCAACCGGATATTGCTCATTCGCTACGCTCAAGACATGGGCTTCACGTTGGACGAAACTGGTGTGTTCTTGCATGGGTTGCGGGAGAGTGTGCCTGTGGGGCCGCGCTGGAAGGAACTGGCTGCGCAAAAGATCAAGGAAATTAATGCCAGCATTGCGCGCGCCCGCCAGATGAAATCGCTGCTGAAGTACGTGCTCAAATGCCGGTGCGCCACCTTGCAGACATGCGTTCGCCGCCTCGGTACTAAACAAGATCTTTCTAAGGTTCGAAGGAAAAGTTCGAAAATACGGCATCGAGAGCCGTGATGTTATTTCGTGATGCGTGGAGCAATTTCGGCTCTTAAGCCGGACGCCTTGTCCGGCACCGATTCCGGGGAATGCTGTTAATCTGAATAGCGTCGGAGTCTCGCGGAAGCGCATGCGGTCCGGTGATCGTCCCGGTCTTCAAAACCGGCGGGCGGCATCTAGCGGTGTCGCCGGTGGGTTCGACCCCCACTCGCTTCCGCCATTTGGTTTCAACCAGATATGAGGAGTCTCACTTGTGTTTACAAGTGAGACCTAGCATCAAAATCGGGTCGGTGTGATAAAAACGTGATAAAAGTTAATGGTCAGGGAGTGAAGGCGCAGCTAGCTCGAAGCCGAGCGTCCGCCAATCGGTAGCTGGCGTCACTTCTTCTTAACTCTGTCGGCGGATCAATATAGTTTGCCCGCCGCCGCAGCCGCGAGCAGCCTACGGAGCTTGGTCAAGCTTACCGGGGTTCACGATGGAAGCCGCATTTTCCGCGCCGATTCCACGCAAATTGAAGCCGGACACCTCTTGCGCCAGTATTTCTGACTTTATGCGCTTCCTTTGAGGAGTCTGCAACCATTGATACACCGCTTCATGCACCGCGCCCACCCAGCAACTCGCCACGACGGTTCGGACGGCTCGTGTCATGTGACGGGCACTGCCCGCAAGTGCGGCTTCGACGCTCCTGCAGTGACTGGCAATGATGGCGCGACGAATGTTGCCGAGTCTCGGGGTCAGCCCTGACGATTCGACGATCAAAACTCGAGCCTCATTCGGATGTGCGACCAAGTACACAATGAATGTTTCGACCGCTACTCTCATTTGGGAAATCGCATTTTCACCTGCGCCTACGATCGCTTTGTTCAACGCGGCAGCAATTTGTTCTCCCACGAACTCCAAAACGGAGGCGAACACGTCCTCCTTATTACGAAAGTAAAAATAAAACGCGCCCGTGGAGCTGCCTGCTTCCCGCACAATGTCAGGCACAGTTGTGGCGTGATATCCCTTGCTGCCAAAAAGACGAATCGCGGTTTGCAGAAATTTTGCCCGATGCGCTTCCTTCCGCTTCGCCATCTTAGGCGTGGTGTGATAAACCACGAAGGGCCTCCTCCATTCCTTCTATATAACTTGGATACCGCGGCTGGAAGCCCAGCTCGCGTTTCAAACGCTCGTTCGAGAGAGTCTTGGGAGTCAGGAGAAGCCGCAATGCATGGCGCGTAAGAATCGGCTCCTGATGAGCGATCCGGGAAGCCAGCGTGCTGCACATGGCGTAAGAATAAACTAGCGATGTCGGAAGAAAGAGCGGAGATTTGGCTTCGAGTCGCCGGGCCGCGTGGCAAGTGAAATCATACCAACTCACTGCCATATCGTCGGTCACGTTGTAAATCGAAACTCCGACGCGAGCGTGTTGAATGGCGCACACAAAAGCCTGCGCCACGTCCTCGACGTGCACGAAGCTCACTTGGACGCGTCCTGTTCCCGGCCACGGACAAAAGCCCCGTTTTAGCCGTGCGGTTAATTCAGCGACCAACCGTCCCTCCGATCCATAAACTTCCCCGATTCGCAGAATTACAAGTCGGCAGTCAGACACATCCTTGAGACGCTCCACCAAATGCCTTTCCACCCCGAGCTTGATGCGTCCATAGGGAATCACCGGCCGAGTCGGCGTTTCCTCGGTGGCGATGCCCTCCACGTCTCCGTACACTTCCGCAGCGCTGGCAAACACCCAGTTCTTAACTCCCGCCTTAAGGCTCCAAGCGACCATGTTGTCCGCCATCCTCGAGTCTGCACACCGCAATTCTTCGTCGCTGGCGCCGGCATAAGCTCCTGCCAGATGAAAAATCCAATCCACGGCCGGCAAATCTCCCAGCGGGAGTCGCAGGTCGTGCTCGACAACATTCGGAGCATTGCTCGCCCGCCCCTTCCGGACCATGGCCGTTACGCCATATCCGGCTCTTCCCGCCGCGGCGACCACCCGCCGTCCAATGAAACCGCCCGCGCCAGTGACAAGAATGGAAATCATCATTGCACCTTGTAGGACCTTAAAAGGCTTACCTTTACTGTTTTCTCGTAACTTCCTTGTTCCTTCATGTACGCTGAAAAGCCTTCTGGACCAAGCCGTTTCAGCAACCCCGCCTGGTGAGGAGCCATTTGACGCACGTCCAGACTGCCAAAGCTTTTCAGCTCGAAGAGCAGGATGAAATCGACCTCCTGAGCCGGAAGAGGCGCTTCAAAATAAGTGAAACTCTTGTATGTGTCGCCCTTCTGGACGAGCTCATGGAGGATGGGAACTTCGTTTTTCTCGAAGCCCTCGAGCCACTTGTACTCCGTTCCAGGGTTGCATTGGATTTCGACCATGACGACCGCGGTGGATGGCGGTGTTTGTGTCGGCGTTTGAGCGGTGACTCTGACCCGAAAAACGAGGACAGAGCAAATAGTAAACAGGCAGAGGGCGACAACCTGACGCTTAACGATTGGGAACATAGAAGTCTCCTTGTTTCAAGAATAGAATGACATATCATTCTATTCTTAGCAAGGAAAAACCGGGCGCGGTGTCGCCGGTGGGTTCGACCCCCACTCGCTTCCGCCATTTTCAAACGCTTACGATGAGTCAAATCAGTCGGAAATCACTTGCTCCTTGGGCCAAAGCCATCTGAACCACCTTGGCATGGGCCTCTTGCATTTCACCCGTGACCACATCCCCATACACATTCATCGTGGTTCGGATATCGTCGTGCCTCATCAGTTTTGCTGAACCACAAGAGACAAAAAGCGCGTCATGATCCGAGATTTTTCAACAGACACGGGCAATAGCGTAATTGCGCGCTTTTGTTCGCGAGAAGTTGGCTTTGTTTGCCGAGAAAGTCTAGGTATGCTGCTTGGAAAGTGCAACGTAGTTGTCGTGCCGGGCCTTCTGGGCCGCGGAGTTGGGACGTTGCAAAGCAGGTTTGGCAACTTCGCGATTCCCGACACGTCGGGGCGTCTTGCAGCCGGCCGCCTGCAAGGGCCCGAGGACAGCGGGCGATAGATCACTTACAACCACAGCGGTGTTGTCGCAACTGACAATTCCACCTGTATTTACTGCAAAAATCACATCACTGAAGTCGACACTGGAATTAACGAGCGCAAGAAGGGCGGGCCCGATATTGTTCCTAATTGTTCCACTCCGGAGAAATACCTCGGAGTTCCCATCGATGCGGAGGGCCGCGCTGGCTGGATCGCCGCTGCTGCCATTGTTCTCAATCTGATTTGCGCCGAAGAGCCACGCCTGGCTATTGCCGTACAAATCAAGTGCGGCGCTGCTCTGACCGCTAATCTCGACGTCCGACAATGTGACCTGGCTACCAAACCCCACGGCAACGCCAACTGGCCCGTTAGAACGAATGCTGGTGTGCGGAGTGAAGATGGAAATCCTGGAGCGCTCGCGCGCGCTTACTCCCGAAGAGGTGTTGCCTTGAATGAGGTTTGGTCCGTAGTACGCTGCAACCTCCATCTTGGACCCGCCCACTAGGTCAATACCAGATATTCCGTTGTTCAAGAGCGTGGTATTGCCCAGGATGCCACAGGTGGATTGTTCACACTCAATTCCGTCGAGTGAATTGTTGCTCACATCCACCGGTCCAGCCCAATTGTTCAACCATACGAGAGAACCGACGTTTGCCCAAATGCCACTGCTGGCATTGTTGTCGAAAGAGCCGCCCGCTCCGATGATCGCGACGTCGGACATATTTTGCGCACGCAAGCCGTTAAATCTACTGCCGGTAGCGGAGCAGGATTCGAGAAGAATAGCTGTGCTGTCGCTGACCGTAATGCCGTCAACTGGCGAATTCGTCATCTGTACACCATAAAGAAAAACGTTTTGGGAATTACTGATTGTAAGGGCACCATTAATCGTCGCAGTCTGGCCGAAGAATGCACCAAGATTCAGCCCTTGCATTCCATAGATATTGACAGTCTCATTACAACTTCCGGTCACAAATATCGTCGCACCATTGGCGGGTGCCTGCTGGAGCGCAGCAGTAATAGTCGGAAATGCGGTGGGGTTGGTACCAGAGCAATCCACAAAAAGCTGTGCGTGGAGAGCAAGTGGAAAAAGCGTGAGACTCAGAAACAACAGCAGGAATGTCTGGCCCGAGCGGATTCTTGGCTCGTTGCAGGCTCGCATGATTAACCTCTTTCAAAGCGGTCGCGAACCGAGCAGCGGAACACTATTACAACTGTTGCTGGAAGTCAACGCTACGTTTTTCCGAGAAAAGCGCGCCCCATCTGATCGAGTATTTCCATCCGGTTTCCCCTTGAACACTTCGCTCGCGTGGGATTTCCTACCTTGCACTCCCTTTGGTCTTCATGTCCATTATCTCTTGCCAGCACTATCCGGAGGGCAGTTGGCTCTGTCGCTGAATTCTGATTCTGCAGCGTCAGAACTCTGGCACCTGTTCGTCGGAGAATAACATTCCGGCGTTGAACAATTCCCCGATCGTCAGAAATTACGTAAGCGAGTTCGACCCCCACTCGCTTCCGCCATTATGCGACGGCCTGATACAGAGCTTTGTCATCAATGCTGGAGCCTGAGTTTGCAATCAAATCCTGCCGGAGTTGCTCCAGTTGAGTAGATGCTTCCTCAATCTGAGCAGCACATTCGTGGGCGTGCCGCGGTAGAAATCCTCCATATTCCCGGAGCAGTAGGTGGGCATTTGCCTCGATCGTAAAGGTCTTAAACCTGGCTTCGTTGGAAAGGGCAGACATGAGTTTTGCCAGCTGGAAATCGTGCAGGGCCAACTGCTGCGCGTTTTGGGCAGCTTCCTGCTCCAGCACTCGCCCGTGATAGCGGATCAGTACAAACAGGCCAGCGAGCAAGGCGAGCAGCGCCAAATTGACGACGATAGTCTTTTTCAAGATCTTGCCCAGGCCAGCATCCCGGTCCCCCTCGATGGTGGCGAGCCTGACACTTTCCGCGACAGACAACGAAACCAGACGCTCGCGTGGCTCGTTCATGTCCATACCATCATTTGAAGCCACCAGATTGAATGCACGACGGCGATAGCCCTGCCTGCGCAAGGCGATGGAGTGCTCCATTTCAGACTGCTTTGAGTTGACTAATGACTCGACCTCAGATTCCAGCGACCGTTCGCGCTCACCTCGGTTCGAAAGACCTGCGCGAAGTTTCACAAAATCAGCTGCAATCCTGTCTTTTGCGTCGGTGTAGGGTTGAAGGTGCGAAGGGTTATTCGTAACCAGGTATCCGCGCTGACCTGTTTCCATGTCGTTCAGGTCTTTCACAACAGCCGAAATGTCCGACTGGATCATAGAGCTTTGCAATGTGAGCGCCGCAATTCTACGCATGTGCTTCACATGGCCAACGACAACGTAGCCATTCCAGACGATGAGAGCTAATGAAGCTGCGACGCCTACTTGCAAAGCAATTTTTCGAATCATCTTTGTGCATCCTTTCTTGTCAGACTCTGGCGTGATTCGAGTTCGAAAGTCTCTTTCGCAACCTCGATTTCTTTCGTTGCAGGGGCTCGGCAATCCAGGCTGGTATTCGCTGGCAACTTCTCTTAGCAATAATAGGCGGGATGCGTATGAGGATGCGGTTGTCTCTTTTGGTGCGCGCCTTTGGAATTTCGCGGTTTTCGCTAAGCCGACGGGGAAGGTATTATGTGCGCAGCCAGGGTCTGTGAATTCTCGCTAAATCTTGACGACTGTTTTGCTTGATATCAGCGGCCGCACAACAAGACCGGCCATACATCAATTTTCCTGGGGGTCAACAATGCTCAACGAAACCACGATTGCAAATTTCCGAGCGGGCTTGCTGGGAGGGTTGATCGAGCCGGGCGATGCGAATTACGACACGGCTCGCAAGGTATACAACGCCATGATCGACCGGCGGCCCCGACTGATTGCACGCTGTGCCGACGTGGCCGACGTAATGGCGGCGGTGAAGTTCGCCCGCGATCAGAAAATGCTGGTGTCCATCCGCGGGGGCGGGCACAACGCCTGCGGGTTGGGAGTGTGCGATGACGGGTTGGTGATTGATCTATCGCCTATCAACTATGTTCGCGTGGACCCAAAGGGGAGAACCGTGCAGGTCGGAGGCGGGGCGCTCTGGCGCGACGTAGACCATGCGACGCATGCTTTCGGTCTCGCGGTGCCTGCAGGCATTATTTCGACGACCGGGGTGGCCGGCCTGACTTTGGGCGGGGGGATCGGTTATTTGACCCGGAGGTATGGCCTTACCATCGACAATTTGCTGGCCGTCGAAATGGTGCTCTCCGATGGCCGTTTCGTTACGGCCAGCAGCAAGGAGAATTCCGACTTGTTCTGGGCGGTGCGCGGTGGGGGCGGCAACTTCGGCATCGTCACATCGTTTCTGTTCAAGGGTCAACGCGTGCACACCATTTACGGCGGTCCTATGCTATGGCAACTGGAAGACGCGGCCGAGATAATGCGCTGGTACCGCGATTTCATCGGGAAAGCGCCCAATGAGCTCTACGGTTTTTTTGCTTTTCTAACCGTGCCGCCAGTAGCTCCATTCCCCGAGCACCTGCACACCAAGAAGATGTGCGGCATCGTGTGGTGCTACACCGGACCGATCGAGAAAGGGGAAAAGGTCTTCAAGCCGATCCGGAGTTTCAAAGCCCCTGCACTCGACATGGTCGGACCAATCCCGCACCCGGTACTCCAAAGCATGCACGACGGACTTTATCCGCCGGGCTACCAATGGTACTGGAAGGCCGATTTCGTGCGCACGCTCCCGGACGAAGCCATCGCATTTCATGTAAAGTACGCGGCGAACATGCCGTCCATGCAGTCGACCATGCATCTGTACCCGATCAACGGAGCCGCCGGCCGGGTCAAGAACAGTGCCACGCCATGGGGTTACCGCGACGCGACCTGGAGTTCCGTGATCGTCGGAGTCGACCCTGACCCGGCGAACAAGGAAAAAATCACAAAATGGGCGAGGGAGTATTGGAGCGCACTGCACCCCTACTCGGCCGGAGGGGCCTATGTCAATTTCATGATGGAAGAGGGCGAGGACCGCATTCGGGCGACCTACGGCAAAAACTACGCTCGTCTGGCAAAGATCAAGAAGCGGTACGATCCCGGGAACTTGTTCCGGGTAAATCAGAATATCAAGCCAAGCTGAACCGGGAGGCGGAGATCAAATCCCAGTCGGAACGCTTTCTATGAGTTTCCATTTGTTCTCAATACGCGGCGGATGCTGCAGCGTCTGCATGACCACACAATATTGTTCCGTTTTCGCCTGCAACGCCTTTAACTGCTCTGGGGTTGCCTGGGGAGCGCGAATGTCGAAACTGACGCGGATACGTTCAAATCCGACCGGGACTTCTTTCGATGTTCCCAGCGTTCCTTGCAGATCCAGATCCCCTTCGACTTTGACATCGATCGCCTCGGTGGGTATTGCCATGGCAGCGGCGACCATTTGACAGGTAATCTGGGCGCAGGCGGCTAAAGCGCCCAACAGCAGGTCGCCCGAGCAGGCACCGGTACCGGCGCCACCCACTCCTTGGTGAGCTTGGGCAGCGTAAATTGCGCGCCCCAGGTCCACAGAACAGGCGATGGGTGCGTCGGCCTGAGTGCCGTGCGCGGTCAGCGTGATCCGTGAACTGGCGGGGTCTTGGCGGTACATATCTTTCAGGGGCCGCTGCAGCGATCGAATATCCACTTAATCCTCCGAAATCTGGCATATTATAAGCGCACTGCGCCTGCTGGGTTGGGCTCAGCCAAAGCCCCGACTTTAAGGGTTTTTGCGAGTTATTGCGCATAGGGAAGGGTTTGCTTTAGCACTAAGCGCTGCGCTTGCAGGTTCCATGTATCCACCTTCGGTGTCAGGTTCGAAGCAATCCACTCTGTCGCCAGGCATCCGCTTCGGCAGCTACGAGATTCTTGAGCGCGTGGGCGCAGGCGGGATGGGAGAGGTCTATCGCGCCAGGGACACCCGCCTCGACCGTGAAGTCGCCATCAAGACACTGTCGATTGAACGCGGTTCGCGTCCCGACGCCTTATCGCGGTTCGCGCAAGAAGCTCGCGCAGCGAGTGCACTGAATCACCCGAACATCGTGACCATTTATGAACTCGGGCAGGAGAACGGCCTGCACTATATCGCCATGGAACTGGTGGAGGGCGAAACGGTACGTTCGCTGCTTACTTCAGGCCCGATTCCATTTCGCAAATCGGTTGCAATCGCGGCGCAGATTGCCGAGGGTCTCGCCAAGGCGCATGAGATTGGCCTGATTCATCGTGACCTGAAGCCAGAGAACATGATGGTTTCTCTGGATGGCACGGCCAAGGTCCTGGATTTCGGTCTGGCAAAACTTCTTAAACCTGACCGCGGGAGTTCGACTTCGAGCACCACGATCACGGAGGATGGAGCTGTAGTAGGTACCGTCGGCTACATGTCGCCCGAGCAAGCGACCGGCGAGGAACTGGATTTTCGCTCTGACCAATTCTCCTTCGGGTCGGTTCTCTATGAAATGGCCAGCGGAACGCCCGCGTTCAAGAAAAAGACGCATGCGGAGACGACCGCGGCAATCCTTCGCGACGAACCCGAGCGCCTCGGCGGCAAAGCATTGCAGGCGCCGGCTCCTTTCATTTGGATCGTAGAGCGCTGCCTCGCCAAGGACCCTGAAGACCGTTACGCCTCCACGCGGGATTTGGCTCGTGACCTCGCGGCAGTACGTGACCGCCTGGCCGATGCGCCTGCCCGTGAATCCCAACGTTGTACCTGCAATCTCCCGCTGCAGCGCACGGCATTCATCGGGCGGGAACGCGAGGAGGATGCTCTTTTCAGGCTCCTGGGCCGCGCTGACGTACACCTTGTGACCCTCACCGGCCCTGGCGGCATCGGCAAAACCCGTCTCGCCTTGCAGGTAGCGGGCAAAATGACTGACCAGTTTGCATGCGGTGTTTGCTTTGTCGATCTGTCAGCGATCAGCGATCGCAGCTTGATCGCTTCTGCGATCGCGCAAGCGATTGGCGTGCACGAGGGCGGCAATAAATCGGCACACGACAACTTGACGGAGTACCTTAGCGGCCTAAGCCATCCGATGCTGCTCGTGCTCGATAATTTTGAGCACCTTGTTTCTGCCGCCCCGGTCGTGGCGCAAATGCTCACTGCCGGTCCAAAACTCAAGCTTATGGTTACGAGCCAGGCACCACTGCATATCTACGGGGAGCAGGAATTTCCCGTACCACCGCTCGGACTGCCCGATCCCAGGTCCATCCCGACTCTAGAAGCTCTCTGCCGTCTTCCAGCGATCGCGCTTTTTGTGGAACGGGCGCAGGCGGTGAAGCACCAATTCGCTCTGACGCAAGAGAATGCCCAAACGGTCGCGGCCATCTGCGCACGGCTTGACGGGCTACCTCTGGCCATCGAGCTGGCTGCGTCGCGGATCAAGCTTCTTTCACCATCCGCCATGCTGGCCCGCCTGGAAAGCCGTCTGAATCTTTTGACCGGCGGTGCACGCGATCTGCCGACACGTCAGCAAACGCTTCGCAACACGGTGGAGTGGAGTTATGGTCTGCTTAATAGCGCTGAGCAAACTCTATTGCGACGGTTCTCGGTTTTTGCCGGCGGATGCACTCTGGAAGCGGTGGAGGCGGTGTGCGATACCAAGGGCGATCTGGGAGTGGACGTCCTCGATGGGATGGCTTCCCTGGTGGACAAGAGCCTGGCGCAGCAGGTAGAGCAGGCCGATAAAGAAACACGCTTCATTATGCTCTCGACCATCCGGGAGTACGCGCTCGAACGCCTGGCGGAGACCGACGATCAGTTTACGGCTCGACGGGCGCATGCCGCCTATTACCTCGTGCTGGCCGAGGAAGGCGCGCAGGACGTTGCCGCTCAACCCGAATGGCTCGACCGATTCGAAGTCGAGCACGAAAATTTCCGATTAGCGATTGACCATCTGATCAAAACTGGGGATGCGGAATGGGCGATGCGCCTCGGGGCCGCGCTGTTCCGCTTCTGGGAGACACGCGAGCATCTTACCGAGGGCCGAGACGCGATCGGCAGGATCCTGGCGATGGAAGGATCCCGTACGCGTCCGAAGCTGCGCGCGCGCCTGCTCTTCGCGGCTGCAGTGTTGGCGGCGGCCCAGGGAGATTACAGCTCGGGGCGGCCACTTTTCGAAGAGAGCCTGGAGACCTGTGTCGAATTAAACGATAAGCACGGCGTTGCCGTCGCATTGAACGCGTTGGCGGTGAACGCTCGCGATCGCGGCGAACTCGCGGATGCGGCCCAGCTGTTCGAGCAATGCCTGGGCATATGGAAGGATATTGGCGATCCCGCCGCTATCGCACGAGCGGTGAGCAATCTCGCCAGCGTGATGAAAGCGCAGTGTCAATACGAGCGCGCATTCTCACTTTATGGTGAATGCCTAAGAATGTTCCGTCAGGCCGGGGATGGCGCGGGCGCTGCTTGGACGCTGAATTACCTGGGCGACGTCGCGCGGGAAAAAGCGGACTTGGCAGCGGCGCGATCCTATTGTGAGCAGAGCCTGTCAGAGTTTCGCCGGCTGCATGACAACTGGGGAATTGCGAGCACACTCTGCGATTTGGCGAGCCTTAGCTGCGATCAGGGAAACAACCCTGAGGCGCGGCGCCTGTACGGCGAAGGCATCAAGCTGTTCAAGGAACTTGGCTACAAACGCGGTATCGCAAGGGCGCTCGAATGTCTTGCCGTGAATGCATCAGCGCAATCGAACGCTGAGCAATCGCTGCACCTGGCAGGAGCCGCCGCCGCGCTACGCCAGCAATTGGGTGTTCCGCTACTGCCGAGCGAGCAAGACAGGCTGGAGAAGGCCCTTGAATTTGCGCGCAGAACACTTGGCAATGCCGCGGGCCTCAATGCGTGGATGGAAGGATGGGCGATGCCGGTCGAGAAAGCTGTCCAAGAAGGGCTTTCCTGCGACGCAGAACGCTCGAAACGAGATTCCGCTTAAAACTTAACTCGCGGTGCTGGGATCGATCATGCGGCGAACGGCTGAGATTCGATTCGCCGGGAAACCTCCGCGGCGCGCGTGTTCGCGAATCGTTTCCTCGTCTGGCGCCAGGTATACACAATAAACTTTGTCACCCGTGACGTAGGAATGGAGCCACTTGATTTCTGGGCCCAACTCCTTCAACACTCCGACCGACTTTCTGGCCACGGCCTGTAATTCCGCGTCCGTTAAGCTACCTGCGCCGGGAATCTCGCGCTCGATTACGTATTGGGGCATGACAACCTCGCCACGCGGCCATGGTAGCAGATTTTAAGGCTTAAAGGGGCATCCCACCACCCCCAAACCGCAGAACACCATGGAATCGTCGAACGGCGCAATGAGCAGCAATGCGCTCGCTCAGTAACGGAACGTCACCATCGCATACAGGAATCCCACGTTCTTGCCGGGAGGCGTTTGCCGCAGAAAGTCTTCCGTAAGAAATCGATAGTATGCAACGCTGCTCGTAATGTGCGCCGTGAAACGGTGGTCCAGCGTGATGCCTGGCTGAATCCCAATGGAGCGAGCTGCGCTGAGGTTCGCCGGACGTATCAGATTTCCCGCGAAGCCGTAAATTCCGTCCTGCAATGAACTACGCCAGTAGAACGGAGACTCCAGACCCAGTTGTGTCTTGGAGCCGATCGTGAACCGGACCGTCGGCCCGACATCGGTTACATTCGACGGCCCGAGCAAGGCCGAGAAACTCGAATAGACCGGGTTGGGGAAAAGAGGATTGAAAGTGTTGAGATTCGTGCCCACGCGGTCCGAATCGCCGCTCGAATAGTCGAAGCGCATGCCCAGCCGCGGCTTCCACTTTCTGTTTCGAAAATTCACGCCCGCGCTACTGGAAGCGGCGCCTGCAAGGAGATGGCCTTTCGCAAACGTCCCGATCTGAAAAATGATGTCGGTGTCATAGTCGAAGACGGGTCCGTGGTTCCACATGCGGGTGCCGATCGTCTGGCTCACCTGCCTCCCGACCTTGCCGTTGAACGCCGCTTTTTTTCGGTCGAGGCCAATGTAATAGATCGCCCATCCGCCATTTTCACTGGGATGAACAAACCCCGTGCCCCACAGCGTCTGCGTATGGTCCGGGATGGCGTAGGTATTGGGCCGAACCGCTACAGGATGAAACAACATCGAGTTCCAGTTCCAATGCCTCAGTTTCCTGATGATCCGGAAGCCGTCAAACGCGCGGCGGATATTCAATCCTTCGCTCTCGCCGATCAGCCGCCCCGATCCGAACTCGGCTTCCTGCCGGCCCACGCGAACCACAAAACTGTGCGAATCGTTGGAGATGTCGACGAAAGCCTGATGGAGGTCGCCGACATCTTCGTCCGTGAATCGCGGCCCGCCATTGCGCCCACCCTCCAGTCCGCTTTGGAATTGCGTGAACAGGCGGAAATGAGAGCCGACATGCCAGTCAGAGTGAACTAGATAGCGCTGCAGAATGTAGCCATTGGGACTCGACGGATCGGTCCCGAAGCCCGGGTTGTCGTAGTTCTCGTACTTGTAGCGAATCTCGCCGCCGATCGAGAGGAACCAGTCCTCATGGCCCAGCGCAATGTACTTAATACGGTCCAGCGGATCCTGCGCGCAATCCGGATTCCGAAGCAAGCTCCAGTCCTCGTCGTAGCGGAGCGTCTGGAGAACAGGCCTCTGCTGCTGGCATTGCGGACTCGCGTTTCTCGTGCACGCAAATGCAGCGAGAACAAACGCTAGTATCCGGCGCCAGCGCAAACGATGCCCAGTCCGAGTCAGTACCGCGCACATTGAGAAGCCATTGCGCGATGAGACACTCACTCACATATTTCTCCTTGAAGCCATCGATTTGTGTAAGCAACGCCGCTTGCGGCTTTCGCTTAGATCACAATTACCGTTTTCCCGCGCGCGTGCCCCGCTTTCGCGGCTTCGACCGCCGAAATCGCCTGGTTGAACGGAACTTGCTTTTCGATGGAGACTTTCAGGCTTCCTTTTGCGGCGCTGGCGCCCAGCCGTTCGACGAGTCCAACATTGGCCCCCAGAAAGAAATTCCCGCCGCGCACGTTGTTTTTTGCGAGGGCTTTTTCGTCGGCCACGTAGTTGGTCGTTAGGGCCGCGCCGCCTGCCTTCACCAGCCCGGCATTTTCGGCGAATCCGGCCGGATCGCTGACGAGGTCCATCACGCCGTCGATGCCCTTTGGGAATTGCTGCCGCACCTGCTTCGCGACCGAACCGGCCGTGAAGTCGACAATGTCGCTCGCTCCGAGTGCCTTCAGCATCCCAACGTCTTTTTGCGTTCCAGTAGCGATCGCTTTCAGCCCTTGCTGGCTGGCCAGTTGCGTTAAAAACTGGCCCACGCCGCCGGTCGCGCCAACTATCAGTACCGTGTCGCCGGACTTGAGCCCGCTTTTTTCCAGAAGATCGAGCGCAGCCATGCCGGCGGTTGGGAGCGCCGCCGCATCCGCCATGCTCAGACGCTCGGGTTTGTTCGCGATCGGCGCATTTTCCGAAACAGCGCAGAACTGGGTGTAAGTCCCGCGTCCCAAGGGAACCTGCCAAAACTGGCCAAAAACTTGATCTCCGACTTTAAACCGCTTGATTCCAGAACCAATCGACTCAATCGTCCCCGCTCCATCAAAGCCGAGCACCAGAGGAAACGTGGCAGGAACTTGCCCGTCGAGCGCGCCGTCGGCAACTTTCCAGTCGAATGGATTGACACCGGCGAACGAAAGCCGCACCAGAACTTCGTCCGCTTTCGGCCGGGGCGTCGGAATGTCAATGATTTCAAGCGCAGACTTAAATGATTTAACGGCAATGGCGCGCATAGAAAAATCCTTCCTTCAAGACTTCTGGGGTTGAAATGTTTGGCTCGTGGACGGCGTGGCGTGCGCAAACAGCCAGGGTGCGAAAAGCTTGCTCAAACCCGGAAGAAAAACGTAGGTGAGCAGTACCGTCATGATGAGAGTGACTGGCACCATGCGCAGTTGCACCGGCCATTCGGCAAGACCGGGAATCAAACGTGCCAGGACAGCGAGGACAACATTCACCAACACATAAACGGCCGGGATGGTCAGCACGCACATTTTCCAGCGCGGTGGTGCCGGGAGCGATGATCCCGGCAAAGCGAAAAATGTCTCTACACCTGGAGCAGTCTGGTAGTAGTAAGTCGAAAACTGATTTCCGTCCGCGGCCAATGCATGACGAATGTCGGAGTTCTCCCAGTCAGCGAGAGCTGTCGCCGACACAAATCGAATCAGCAGCGTGCGCACGCTGCCAGCCGGATCCGGCGAGGAGATCGCGGTCATCCCGTCGTATCCGGCCGTGCTGTGCAGCGCACTCGCGACCTTCATCAGCCACTGCTCGTAGTCGCGCTCGCGGCCGCGTTTAATCTTTCTCGCAACTACCGCCGTATGGACCACACTCATGGTTTCATCAAAATCTTGAAAACGGATTTATCCGTATCAAAGCGTTCGTAGCCTTCCGCCACCTGTTGCAGCGGAATTCGGGTCTCAGCCAGCGGCGCGGCGTTGATACGGCCCGCTGCCAACAGGTTGAGCGCGCCTTGCATGTGGTTTTGAGCGCTGCAGGTCCCAATCGCAAACCTAGTGCCGTTCATGTAAGCAGCGCGAATGCCCAGGGTCATGGTTTCTGCTTCAGAAAGTCCGACGATGCTAACCATCCCGTAAGGACGAATCAGGTTGATGGCATCCGAAACGGTTTGCGGCATGCCCACGGCTTCGATAGCCACATCCACGCCGCGTCCCTGGGTCAGTTCGCGGATTTGCGCGACTGCATCTCCGTTCGAAGCATTGATCGGCGTGGAGCCGAATTGACGTGCAAGTTCAAGCCGCGCGGGCGAGCGGTCGATCGCATAGACCACCGAAGCGCCGTGCAGCAATGACGCTTGCTGCGCAAACAGCCCGACCGGTCCGCAGCCAAATACGGCAACCGTGTCTCCTGGCTGAATTTGCCCGTACGCCGCGGCCTGCATTCCGGTCGAGAGATTGTCACCCGCGAAGATTGCATGCTCATCGGCAACTTTGTCGGGCACCACGGCCAGCGTGAAGTCCGCAAACCCGACGCGCACGGCTTCAGCTTGCGCACCCGGGGTCTGCAGCCCAAGCATTTCACCGTACGGACACTTCGCCGGATATCCGCGGCGGCACAAATCGCAGCGACCGCACGCAGACCGAAATGCTCCTGTCACGCGATCGCCTTTTTTAAAGCGAGTCACCGCCGACCCGACTTCTTCCACGACGCCCACAAATTCATGCCCCAGAATTGGCGGCTTGCCTGCGCCGGTTTGATATTTTTCGTTGGCCCCGTGATAAGTGTGCAGGTCGGAGCCGCAGATAGCGGTGAGAGAGGAGCGTACGACGCAGTCGGTGGGCATGCGCAAGGTGGCGTCGGGAACACTATCGGCGCGCACTTTACGCGGGCCAAGATACGTGGCTGCGATCATCAGTCAACCTTTCTGACCGGGAAGGGATTTCGCTTGACCGGTCGGTTCGCGGGAGTGTCCATTTCGTGAGAGCGATCGCCTAAATAGAGATCGTACTCGCCATGCGGGCCGGTATCGAATACAACCAGGTCATATTCCTCGCTGGATGCTGCCAGGCTGGGCACGAAGAGCGCGCCAGTCTTGCTCACGTCCTGCTGAATCCCCGGAACCCAGGGTCCGCTACCCGCGCCGCTTTTGGTTAGTTGCTCTGCGAGCGCACGTGTGTGCACGGTGAATAATCGGCGGTTGAAACGGAAGATCGCCGCCAGCGCTCCCGGCACTGCGCTCCAGGCGCCCTGCAATTCGAATCGGCCTTCTGCGACTCCGTCGAAAAGCCGGCGCTTACGCTGTTGATCGGCCCAGGCCGAAAATCGCACACGCCACCCGTCGCTATCAAAATCAAACGTCCGGGTCAAAAAGACGTTACCGGGAATCGGCTCAAGATCCGGGCTCTCCCAGGTTCCGGCGAGGGTCTCGTAATCAGGCACGATCGACGTTGTAGTTGGCATGGAATCAATCTCCCGTAACAAACTTGAATGCGAAGGAGCGTAGCAAGAGGAAAAGAGTGTCGTCTACGCACTCGTGGGTGTGTTACTTACCTCTCAGTTCCAGGCGTGAGGAAGCGCACAGAGATACCTCCATGGCTTGAATGCGTCGAGTATCGGCCCCTTGTTTCTAGGAGTACGCTTTCGCGTCATAGCGACGGCGCGCCAGCAGTGTCTGCTGGCCGTATGATTCGGACCAGAAGGAGAGACTATCCAGGGCAGCGATCAACTGTTCGCCGATCGCGGTCAGCCGGTATTCGACACGGGGCGGGACGCCAGGTGAGACATCGCGATATATGATGCCGTCGCGCTCCAGACCGCGCAATGTCTGCGTGAGCACTTTCGCGGAAACGCCCTGCAAATTTCTTTGCAGCTGGGAGGTGCGAACCGGCCCTTTCAGCAGTTGATGCAATACGCTGATGCGCCATTTATCGGAGATGACTTCGACTGCCAAACCCAAATGCGCCGTCCGCGGATTCGCTGACATTTCGTTCCTATCCTTGGGAGACAACACATTATTACGTGGATGGCCCGCAACTTCGAAAAGCAGTGACATTGTTTTGACATTCTTTTTACGTTTTAATTGCATGTGGCTGGCGCTTTGGACAGTTGTTTATGAACGGCCGACTGGGACAAGCCGGACTTTGAACTTTGGTATGGTGAACACCTCAAAGTAAGTAGAACACCAGCGGGTGCGTAGACAACTTCGTCCGGGGACTGTTAGGTTTTCCCTTCGTTCGGGCACGAGTTACCGGTTGACGCGTGCTTTTTAGTTCCGCATCCGGCGGCTGCATGGCAGGAGCAAATATGCCCAAACACGTATCCGATCGTTCGCTGAGAGCTACAGCATTGCAATCGCGCGATGCTGTCGAACTGGTAGCGGACAAGTGGCGTATCGCCATCCTGCATGTACTGGAGAACAGAGTTCTTCGCACACACCAGATACAGAGTGCGATGAAACAAGTTTCACCGAAAATGCTCACGCAAACTCTTCGGCGCATGGAACGCGACGGACTGGTGAACCGCACTATGCGTCCAGTCGCTCCGCCGCACGTGGAGTACAAGCTCACCAGGATGGGTCTCAGCGTGATCAAGCCATTAAGAATCCTTTGTCATTGGGCTGAATCGCATGTCGCCGAGCGCGATGCCGCAAGGGAACGCTTCGATCGTGCGGAGAAGCTCAATCATTCGGCGGCGTCGCAGGCTTCCAAACGAGGGAATTGATCCCGATTCGAGGTATGCACAATTGAGACAGTTCAGCTTTTCGACTTCGGACGAGGAGGGATGACCGCATATCCCGGTGCGGCCGGTATCAAATTGTGAGTCAACGAAGCCTGCGCATCGCCAATCGACCAGCGAATACCGCCGGCAAGAAGATTCAGGAAAAATGGGCTCGACCAGTTCTCCGGCCGGTCGCCGATCGCGGTGAAGAACACGCGGCCTCGGCCTTCCATCCGCGCCCAGGTCATCGGATATGGCGGGCGCTGGTACGGCTCGCCAATCATGCCCTTGGTGTCGAGCGTCAGAAGCACGTGCAGGTCGGTTCTGAAATCTTTCAGCGAATACCATTCATCATTGAAGCGAACCGGGGAAGAGACTTCCTCAAGTCCGGGGAATTGTGAATCGTTGACGATGAGGTTCGTGTCCTGCAGCCGGGGGTTGCTGCCGTGGGTGATGAACTCGCCCCCGAGCATGCGGATGTAAGGGTCGGACTTTTCTCCGTGTGCAATGTACCGGTTCGAGTTGTCTTCCGGATCGGGCTTGGTATGAAACGTATCACTGGCCGCGTGGACGCCGACAAATCCAAGGCCAGCGTGGATGGCGTCAAGCAGTGCTTGTTTCCCTTGAGGCGACATCGGTGGATTCTTGTCGGTCCCTGCCGTGGTGAGGTCGCCAGTGGTGAAGAAAAGCACGGCGGCGTAGTTGCGAAAATCGGGCGAGTCAAAAACACGCCCGTCTTTGCTGGTCGTGACGTTGAAGCCGTGCTCCTTGCCGAGTGATTCAACGGCCTGATCTACGGTGCTCGGCCTGCCATCGCGAACCTTGACGACGTCGTGCTCCCATCCTGAGGACTTCGTAAAGACCAGGACCGATTTCTTCCCAGACGCGAGTACGTTGGCCGGGCAGGCGACAGCGGCACCGGCTAGCGTTGCTGCCTCAATGAACTCACGGCGAGTGAAGCTATTTTCCATCGCAGACCTTCATTGTTGCTAAAGCCTAAACTTCGTTGCGCTTAAATCGTTCCACCAGATGGTCGCATGCGCGCACGCAGAGCGCCATCATGGTCAGCGTGGGATTCTGGCATGCGGACGAGACAAAACACGAGCCATCGGCCACAAGTAGATTCGAAACGTCATGGGATCGGCAAAATGGATCAAGCACCGATTTCTTCGGATCATTTCCCATTCGGGCCGTACCGACTTCATGAATTGCCATGCCGGGCATCTCTGTGCGGGTTTGAAGCCGGATATTCTTCGCTCCCGCAGCCTCGAGCATCTCCGCGGCGGTCTCGGCCGCGTCACGCATCAGCGCGGCTTCATTCTTTCCGTGCGCCATGCTTATGCGAAGCGCGGGAATTCCCCAGGCGTCCTTGAGATTGGCATCGATCTCGCAGAAATTATCGAAATTGGCGAGCGATTCGCCGAACGCGCCCAGCCCCGCATAGTAGATCCCTTCCTTCACCGCCTTCTTGTAGTCAGCGCCCATGCCGGGTGCATCGGTGTTGAAGCTGGGTCCGGCCTCGCCCTGAAAACCATACCCACGAATGAAATGCGGATGCTTGCCGGTAGCGGGCGTGTTGCGATAGCGAACCACGTAAATCCCGTTGGGCCGCCGAGGAGGATTGGCGCTGGGAGGAACTCTCAAATCTTCAAATACTCCGCTCGCTCCGCCGCCGACCACATGGTCCATCAGATAATGCCCCAGTAATCCCCTCGAATTGCCCAAGCCTCTCGGGTATTCGCGGGTCGAGGAATTCAGCAGAATTCGGGTCGATTCGAGCGCCTGGGCACAGAGCACCACGGCTTTACCGCGGACCTGCTTGCTCTCCTTCGTGGTGCGATGAATAAAAGTGACGCCCTGAGCCTTGTTACTGCTTGCGTTCATGTCAACGTGACTGACAATGGCGTCGGTGATGAGCGTGCAATTCCCGCTCTTAAGTGCATCTTTGACCGTAGTGAAAGGGCTGCTGAAATACGAGTACGTCATGCACCCGCGCTCGCACGGGCCGCAGTAATGACAGGGCGCGCGGCCGTTCTGGCCTTGTGTCAAAACCGCAGCGCGACCGATGGTCAGGGTCCGTCCGAACTTTGCTTTGATGGCATCGCGGAGGCGAATTTCTCCGCAGCTCATCTTCATCGGCGGAAGAAACTGCCCGTCCGGCAACATTGGGTTGTTTTCTGCAGCTCCCGTGATGCCGACGTATCGCTCAACGACGTCATAATAAGGGGCGAGGTCGGCGTAAGAAATGGGCCAATCCACGTCGTAGCCGTCGCGGCTTGCGGCTTTCAAGTCCACATCGCTGAGCCGATAACTCTGCCGCCCCCATACCAGCGAGCGGCCACCGAGAATTCGTAAACGCTGCCAGGTGAAGGGCCGGTCAGGCGGAGTGCTGTAAGGATTTTCCAGGTCGTTCACGAACCACTCATAGTTGTATTCCATGCATGCGTAACACTGCCGCTGGACCGGACGGGTGCGCATTATTTCCGGCGAGTGGTTGCGATACTTTAGCTTGAAGGAAGGCACATGTTCGGTGAACTCTTGCGCGGTCACGGCGCGGCCTGCTTCCAGCAAAGCGACCTTCAATCCTGCCTCTGAGAGCCGCTTTGCCGCCCAGCCACCGGTCGCGCCCGAGCCGACAACGATTACATCGTAGGTTTTTTGCAGAACGTCTTGCGCCATATTTATGTGTGGGTATTGTCAGGGTGCTCGCAGCCTTGGTAAGCACCGTGGGTGATCTCGCCGTCCCAGCCGAGTTCTTTCGCGCCGACCTCTGATCCGTAATAGGCGTCGACGATGAGTCCCTTGAGATGTGAAAAATGATGCAGTCCGGGATCGGGCTTGGTTCCCTGCTCCATCCACCAATCACGGTCCTCCGGGTAGGCCCAGGGTTTTACTAGCCAGACCTGGTCTTCCGTGGCTAATCCCACGAAGTCCTTTCCGAATTGTTTCTGACTCTCGCCGTCGATGAAGGCGAGCGCGTGGACAAACCGCTGCTGATCAGCGGCTGGCTGCACGGATAGCAAGAGATCGAGATAGCGATTGACCAGCGCGTCCTTCGCGCCTGGAGTGTCCGTCGCGGGAATGAGTACGTCGCTAATTGCGATCAAGGTTTCATTCTGATGAGCGTCGAGGAAAGCCAGCTTCCAGTTCGGATCCGTCAGAAACTTCGAGCCGTCCTCGCCGAGCGCGGCTGGAGTGAGGCCGGATGAAATCGCTTGCGCAAAGGAAAACGCCGGGCTCAAGGCCGACGTCGCGCCCGCAGCGAGAGCAGCGCGGATCAGGTCACGACGATTGATCAGCGAAGATGAGCGCTGGGGCTGTGCGTCGGATTCGTTTTCGCGAATTTCCATTGCTGGAAATAATAATGCCTAACGTACTTTCCTTGTAGTGTTCACTGTTGGCGTCCGTAACCACGTACGGGCTTCTCAATGCGATGGGGAAATCGAAACCCAAGCCGAACCTTTCCGCGACGATTCCAGAACCGCATTGATGAATCTCACGCCATCAACCCCATCAGAAACGGTGGGGACGAGAAGCGAATTGGGATTCGGAGCGCGGTTTTCCTGCTTCGCCCTGATTTGCTCAGCCAGATCGGAGTAGAGCTGTGCGAAAGCCTCCAAATACCCTTCTGGATGTCCGCTGGGAATTCGAGTCGCATGAGCCGCTGCCCGGCCGGTGCCCGCGCTCCCGCGTCGTAGCGTCCTGCGTGTCTCTCCTAGAGGCGCGAAGCTGAGTTCGTTCGGATTTTCCTGGTGCCACTCGATCCCGGCTTTTTCTCCATAAACCCGCAGCCGAAGATTGTTCTCGTTACCGGACGCGACCTGGGAAGCCCAGAGTGCGCCTTTGGCACCTTTCGCAAAGCGCAGCATCACTTGAACGTTGTCATCGAGACGACGGCCCGGAACGAAGGTTGTGACATCAGCGGCCAATTGTTCGCAAGGCAAGCCTGTAACAAAGCAGGCAAGATTGTAAGCATGGGTTCCGATGTCGCCGAGTGATCCGCCCGGGCCGCTACGCGCCGGATCGGTGCGCCACTCGGCCTGTTTCTGCCCGGTTTTCTCCAAGGGAGTTGCGAGCCAATCCTGCGCGTACTCGGCTTGAATGAGCCGAATCGGTCCGAGGTCGCCAGCGGCCACCATCTCGCGCGCCTGGCGCACCATGGGATATCCGGTGTAGTTGTGGGTCAGACCGAACACCAGACCAGTTTGCTTCACGGTCGCGGCAAGGTCTAACGCGTCGTCAAGCGCCGTAGTGAGCGGCTTGTCGCAGATCACGTGAATTCCAGCTTCCAGAAATGCCTTTGCCGGAGCGTGATGCAAATTGTTAGGCGTGACGATTGCGACCACCTCAATGCCATCGGGCCGCTTCGACTCTGCCGCAGCCATTTCCGCGAAGCTGCCATACCCGCGTGGAATATTCAGTTCTTTCGCGCCGGCCAGGCTTCTCTCGGCTGTCGAACTCAGAGCAGCGGCAACGAGTTCGTATTGGTCGTCCATGCGGGCGCAAAGGCGATGCACCGCGCCGATAAACGCGCCTGGCCCGCCTCCGACCATGCCAAAGCGCAGACGACGATGCTGGCTGTGACTAGAGGATTCGATCGGCATCAGCGCCCTCCCTGCGGTTGTGTCAATCCAAGCATTGTTCGGTTCGCCTCGATATCAGCGCCCGATTTCGCGAAATCATCAAAGGCGCGCTCTGCCACCAGAATAATGTGGCGGGCAATAAACGGTGCACTTTCTCTCGCGCCCTGCTCGCTGCTCTTGATGCAACACTCCCACTCCAGCACCGCCCAACCGGGAAAATCATATTGCGCGAGCTTGGAGAAGATTGCGCCGAAGTCGACCTGGCCGTCACCAAGCGACCGAAAACGTCCGGCGCGCGAAATCCACGGCTGGTACCCGCCGTAAACTCCTTGGCGCCCATCGGGACGAAACTCCGCGTCTTTCACATGAAACATTTTGATTCGCGGATGATAAATGTCGATGAACTCCAGGTAGTCGAGCTGCTGCAGCACGAAATGACTTGGATCGTAGAGGATGTTGCAGCGTTTGTGTCCGTCCACGCGCTCGAGAAACATGTCAAAACTTACACCGTCGTGAAGATCCTCGCCCGGGTGCAACTCAAAACAGAGATCAATGCCGGCCCTGTCGAACTCGTCGAGAATCGGCTTCCAACGTTTCGCCAGTTCATCAAACGCGGTTTCAATTAAGCCGGGTGGACGCTGTGGCCACGGATAAATGTAAGGCCAGGCGAGGGCCCCGGAGAATGTCACGTGGGCGGTGAGTCCGAGATTAGCGGAAGCTTTCGCCGCAAGCCGGAGTTGCTCAACCGCCCAGGCCTGCCGAGCGGAACGATTGCCCCGAACCGACTCAGGAGCAAAGCCGTCGAATGCCTGGTCGTAAGCGGGATGTACGGCAACCAGTTGCCCTTGCAGATGGGTTGAGAGCTCAGTTAATTCGACACCCACAGACTTGAGTGTTCCTTTGATTTCGTGGCAGTAAGTGCGGCTCTCGGCCGCGCGTTTTAAATCGAAAAGACGAGCATCCCAAGTAGGAATCTGCACACCTTTGTAGCCGAGTCCCGCGGCCCAACGTGCAATATCTTTAAGGTTGTTGAACGGCGCCGCGTCACCGGCAAACTGCGCAAGAAAAATGGCTGGCCCTTTAACAGTTCTCAACGTCTGAGCTCTCCGATTGCTAAAAGTAGTTTTGCGCCATCGAAAAATTCGGCAGCGCAGCACCTTGAACTTGGAGATTTTAGACCATTGAGTGAGATGGTGCAGTGCTTCGCGCCTACAGCCGCGCGCGCAGCTGCAGTTCAGCTTTCCAGCTCACAGGCAGAGCCTCCACATTCAGGGCGCGATGAAGAAGTTCTGGATCGCGGGATTGGCCGAGGAAAAGCTGATTGATGTCGGCAATGGAAACTTGATTCGAATCGCGACTAAGGACCTCAATTCCCGATCCGGCGCTAACTTCGCCTTCCTCAATGACCGAGAAGTAAATACCGCTGCGGCCACTGAGCAGAAAACGCTTGATCATGTCATCGCGGTCGAATTTGAGCTGCAGCTTATAACAAGGCATGCGCGGTTGCGTCACCATGAGCATTGCGGAACCGACTCGCAAGCGGTCTCCGATGAAGACCGAGTCTTCGTTTAAGCCCTCCGTCGTGAGATTTTCGCCGAAGCCTCCCCATGCCAGCGATGCATCCGGCAACTGCTCCTGCCAGTAGTTGTAGTGCTCAGCCGGGTAAGCGTACACCGCTTTGTCCCGGCCGCCGTGCACCGTGAGATCCGCTTGCTGATCTCCGACCAGGTTCAGCTTGCGAATCAACACGGCGCCGTTAACCGGTTCCTTAAAGATGCCCGTCTGGACTGTCATGCCCTTCCATAGGACCTCTCGCGGCATCCCGACATTTACGGAGATAACTTTCATTTTCGCCAGCTCACACTCGAACCACTAACTTCCCGTTCGCCTGGTTCGCCTCCATGACGCGATGGGCTTCCTGGATCTGATCGAAGCAAAATACGCGCGCGGGTTTGGCCTTGTAAGTTCCGTTCGCGACGCGATCGACAATGGTCTGGAACGGAATATCAGACAGCGGGAATTCCGGAGTGCCAAACACGAAGCTCCCAAAGAAGCTGAAATGAACTCCGCTTGGCATTTGCAATAGCGGGTTGAAGGAATCGAGAGGAGCGAGGCCTCCGAGGAAACCCGCTTGGCAGACCCGGCCTCCGCGCTTAACCAAGGCGAGTGAATCCTGCAACACACTGTTGCCCACAAGATCCAGCACGGCGTCGGCACCTGCAAGCAAATATTCGCGGATGCGGCGCGAAAGATACGGACCTTCCAACTCTACAGGTTCAGCACCCAGTTCCTGTAGCTTTCGAAACCGTTCGCGGCTGCGCGTGGTGGCGATCACGTGTGCACCGGCGTGGGATGCGATATTTACGGCTGCCTGTCCGAGGGCCGAGGTAGCTCCACGAATTACAACCGTCTTTCCGGACGCGAGATCAAGATTGCCGTACAGGCAAGTCCAGGCGGTCGCGTAAACTTCAGGGACGGCCGCTAGATCCTCCCACGGCAGGTTGGTGTTGAGCGCGACCACGTTTGTCGCGGGAGCCTGCGTGTACTCCGCGTAGCTGCCATTGATCGTGCGACCTAAGCCTCCCATAATGGCAGCGACTTTTTGTCCCGGCTTGAACTTGCCATCCGGGTCGGACTTCACTGTCCCGACCGCCTCAATGCCGCTCACCTTCACGACATCTCCCCAGTCGCCTTTTCGCATATAGGTTTCGGCATGGTTGATACCGAAGGCTTTCACTTCGATGACCACATGGCCGGGCAGCGGCTCAGGATTCGGAATCTCCTGAATCACCAACTGCTCCGGACCACCGAATTGCTGTCTGACAATTGCTCGCATGAGCGATCTCCTAGTCTCAGTTAGAGTGATCGTTATTTGGTGGATTGAATAGCGCTAACATCTTTTAGGCCGAATGCCTTTCCGCCAACCCCCCAGAAGCCGCTCGTGATTTCCTCGATCAACACCCAAGTGTTGTCGCGGAGTTTTTCTCCCACGAATGGAATGACCGCCTCTGTGATTGCGTGGATAAGCTCGCTGGCTTGCGCCTCTGCGAGCTCATCCTTGAAAACTTTGATTGTTACTATCGGCATATTGCTCTCCTGTTTCTTGAAATCGCTGTGTCTTTTCGGCATGCAGCACAATTGACTGATTCAATCAGCGCTGCGGCTCAAGAAGACTCTCATGAGCGACAACATCGACAGCATTGGTGATCGCTGCAATTACTTGGTCCGGCGCAGAGGCAAGTGGAGTGTGATCCACTTGTGCCAGTACAGATTTGCCTCCTGTGCGCCGGGCCATAAATTTCTGGGTCTCGGCAGCAATCATGCGATCGCGTTCCGCCACCAGGTACCAGGAAGGCTTCTCTTTCCAAGCCGGTTTTGTCATCCGCTCTTGTACGCACTTAATTGAGATAGGCTTTTGAGTTGCTGCCATTAAGAGAGCATCGCCGGCGGGAATCTCGTGAGCGACGGCATCAACGAAGCCCTTCGTTGACATCCACAGAAGCCCATCCTCATCAGGCACAAGCGCTGGTGCATTGGCATGAGGCGCTGCGCGATGAAGGAGTTCGCCGACAGTTTCACCTTCGTCCGGCGCCATCGCCGCGATGTAAACGAGAGCCTTCACGTTCGGGTTTGCGGCGCCCGCAGCTGTAATGACCGCGCCGCCGTAAGAGTGGCCCACCAACACCACCGGCCCGATTACGTTCTTAAGTCTCCTTCGTACGGTGGCAACGTCGTCGGATAGCGAGGTCAATGGAATCTGCACTGCGACGACTTGCAGGCCTTTGCGTTGCAGGGAGGGAATGACCTTATTCCAGCTGGAAGCATCCGCCCAGGCCGCATGCACCAGGACTACAGTAGGGATTCCAATGTTGGTGTCGGTCATAGTGCTCTCCTGGCGAAAAGCGAGATCGGCAGGCCCACGAAAAGTGCGTGTCCAATTACGCCGTTGATAAACAAACCGACTTTAAACGGACTGGCGGCAACCGCAGAAAGCGGTAACACCAGGTAGTTCATAAAGAAATAGACCGCTCCGCCGTAGAGCAATCCAAAAACTACCGATTGAGTTCTCAATGAGGGCAACCACCGAGCTGCTAATACGAACACTGCGGCTGCCACCCAGGCGATGAAGAAATGAAACAATGCGCCCAACGCAGCGGTTGCGAGACCGCCTTGAAAAGCTGACTTTCCCAGGGCGCCGCTTGCGATATATTGCAGCACCTGCAGGGGGTTCAGGCCCTGCGTGCCGAATGCAATCACTCCGTCGATCGCATCGAGTATTCCAGCGATCAAGCCACCCCAAAAGATGGCTTGAGTCGCTGTTAATTCCTGTCTGGCAGGGGCAATCGCCGTAGTGGTCATTTCTTCCTCCCGCCTGCGCCGTTCAGCTTGCGGCCAAGAAAGTCGTGAATGGCCTGCGCAATTTGTTGAGAATGGGTTTCCAACGCGAAGTGACCGGTCTCGAAGAAATGAACTTCGGCGCTCGGGTTATCGCGCTTGAAAGCTTCCGCGCCCGGAGGCAGAAAGAACGGGTCGTTGTTACCCCACACGGCTAAGGTTGGCGGGCGCTGGGTTCGGAAGTATTCCTGGAACCTGGGATAGAGCGCGACGTTGCTGGCGTAGTCAAGAAACAGATCAAGCTGGATTTCGTCGTTGCCGGGACGTGCGAGCAGCGCGGAGTCGAGCTCGTAAGATTCCGGCGCCACCAGCGATGCGTCCTTCACACCGTGCGTGTATTGCCATTTGGTCGCTTCCGGCTTCAGGAAATCGCGAAGCGCGGCGCGATTCTCAGCACTGGGATTTTTCCAGTATTTCTGGATAGGGTTCCAACCCTCGCTCAGTCCCTCCTCGTAGGCATTGCCATTCTGCGAGATGATCGCGGTGATCCGGTCGGGATGAGCTAACGCCAAGCGCAGGCCCACGGGTGCGCCGTAGTCGAAAACGTAGATCGCAAACTGCTTGAGGCCGATGGTCTCGGTAAAGCGGGCGATAACTTTGGCGATGTTTTCAAAGGTGTAGCGAAAATTCTTGCGATCGGGCGCGTCGGAAAAGCCGAAGCCGGGGAGATCGGGCGCGATTACATGGTAGCGATCAGCCAAATCTGGAATGAGATTGCGGAACATGTGCGACGAGGTGGGAAAGCCGTGCAGCAAAAGCAGCGTAGGACCATTTTTCGGACCGGCCTCGCGGTAAAAGATCTTTAAGCCGTCAACTTCTGCGTGTCTGTAAGCCGTCATCGTGAGCCTCCTCTGAAGTTTTTTATTCGCTCGAAAAGTCGCCTTTGGTGCGCCGTTTTCGGCATTTACAGCATCAGATGTACTAACCTTTAAAAAGATTCATTATTGGTGTTATAATTCTCAGAGGTTTATATGGACGGAAATGAAGCGGCTCGGAATTCAGATTGGAGAGACGGATTCCTCTTTGTCGGGAACCATGTGGCGTTGGATTTCGTGAATACGCGTCCGGCGCCGAATGGGGAACCGGTGGAACTGTTACTCGATTTCAGCGCCGTATTGCGGTGGTTTCAGGCGGCTGGTCTCCTCAGTGCGCGTGAGGCCGCAAGATTGCGGCAACAATGGGGAGAATCGGCGCGGGCTCGGCGGACGGTAGAAACGATGCAAGAGCTGAGGGAGCGCCTGAGGAAAGAAATTCTGCGCTGGCAGCAGGAAGGCGAAATTCACCATGCAACTGTGGAGGAAATCAATAAGCTCCTGGCGGAGCATCCCATGCGAACCAGGCTCAGCAAAGGGGAGGGCGGAGCTGAAATCGAATCCTGGTTTGAAATAAAAAGTCCTGAAGGCTTATTCGCGCCGCTGGCGAGCAGTGCGGCAGATCTATTCGTCCAGGCTGACCGTAGCCGGGTGCGGAAGTGCGACAATTGTGTGCTTCTTTTCTATGACACAAGCAAGAAGGGAACGCGACGTTGGTGCAGCATGCAACTGTGCGGAAACCGGCTTAAGGTCGCAGCCTATGCCGCACGGAAGAAGCAAACCAAGGCCGGCTAGTGTGCCCGGCCAGTTTCGGTTTGTGAGCTGCTGGTGCCGAAGAAGGGACTCGAAACCGTAGTTGTCGGCACTTCTTTTAGGGTCAATGAGATACCGCTATCTACTGAATACAACAACTTTGCGTGATTTTCAACTGTTTCAATACCATCAGCCGATTCATTCGCTTGTTCCCAATTTTCCTCAGTGATGGACACCATGTTTACTCACACTTTGGACACCAAAGACACTGAGCGTCGGATTTGTTCTGGGATTCTGCGGCCCAGTTGCTGGCACCCACAACGCCACGCTGGCGATTCGCATTTTCATAGCTGTTGAGATTCTTAGCCTGCAAAAACTGGCAACCGCCTGATGTCGCTAAATCTGAAAGTAGGGTGTATGCCTATCCTCATGCGAAACGAGTGATTCTATTGCCCCAAATTTTCGGATCGAGATGGTCAGCCCGGTAGACCCTCTGAGGCTATCGCTTTCGTCTCGGTGGTGTTGCCGCACAACAACGTGCCAGCTACAATCCCAACGTCGCGGCACATGAAAGTCGAGAGCGCGATAACGCCGGCTTAGTTCGAAACAAAATCCGCTCGGAAAGCAGGACAAAAATGAGCAGCCTCATTCCACCTGTAAGGGCAGACAGGCGGCACTGGTACAACACAGAAAAGAACACAGCGGCGCTAATCCAATCAATCGTGAAGTCCCGCTCGGCAGACAAACTATCTGGCGACGAGATTTGGAGCCTAATCACGCTGACGTGGATCACCATGGGGAAAAAGCACGTTTCCCCGACTCACTGGAAGCGGCTCAAGATTCCGGCGCTGGAAAATCTCTTTAACAAAAAAGCTGCTGCCAACTCTAAAATTTGTCGGCAACTATTGATTCGATGAATCTCCCGTCTGCGGTCGCACAAGTTGCTAAACGAGATACTGGGATGGTCAATTTTCGAGGTACATGGAGGAACTCCTCGCGCAAATGGTGCCAGCAAAACCGGGATGACTTGAGGAGTATCATTCGTGCTGCTTCGAAACTTCCGGCAAACGATCAAGCGCGAATCAGTCTGGCGGCTCGCATCGGCCGATTGCCGCCTGTGGAGTCGCCCAATCGCAAAGCCGAAGTTGCGGCTGGAGTTCTGCTGACACCCCTAATTGCGTGCCTCGATCCAAAGAGTCGATTTCCGATCATTAACGGGCGTGAAGCCGTAAATTCTTTGCTTCGAAAATTGCGCATAGACCACAGCAACCTCGCAGACCAAGCGAAAGGTCTTATTGGGATCATCAAGTTGCCGTCATCAGAAATGATCTGCGCATGACGATCGCAGAAATAGAGAACGACGGCGCTCACGAATACGAATCCGACGTTGCAGCTTGACTCTGGCCAGAACGGATATGACCTATGGCGCTCACTGCTAGGCAGCTTCGTCTTGAATCCCCAGACGGTGTGTCCGAAGACTTTCGCATTTGCGATGGGCACGTTGAAGCTCGGCAGCCTCACCCTGATTCCACGGAAGATCACGAATGGTATCGCTTAGACCCTGAGCAAATTGCAGATCACGTGAATCGCAACACGGTCCTTGCGCAATGGCTCATGCGGCGATTGGGTTGGAGACGTTTGCTTCGAGCATGTATCAGAGAGGAAAGCGTTCACTACTTGGATATGGTGGACGTTCCTGCTGAGCGTCGTCTACATGAGCACCAATAATGTCCGACGCTTCTCATGTGACCCGGTATGATCGCTTGCGCTGTGGCGATTACTACGCCGATTTCAGATGTGACAAACGACTAAAGTCTACGGTGTATCACTGTGTCATTCAACGTGACGGCTCATCCGAAATCCTTGCGTGGTCTCAATATCGTTCCCTAGATGCCGCTGTTAGATTTGCGGAAAAACAGTTGAAACATCTCTCGGCACTTCAGTCAAAATCAGCGTAGGCCACCACGTCGAAACGGTTCTTCCGTCCCTTGTCTTCTTCATGGTCCGCCGCGCTTGCGTCTCAACTATTACACACAAAGCAACCCCCAACGATGCGCATGATGGAACTCATCCGTGGTGCCTTCCATCCTGCATTGTTTACCCGCTTCAGGTGCCTGATGATGCAGCTTTCCAAGTCTTGCCGTCATCATCCAAGTTAATCGTGGAATCCTCGAGCCGGTATACGCTGAAGTTCACTTCGCTTGTTAGATTCATCTTTCACCAGCGTCTCTGTAACAACCAGGTTCACTTCCCAGGTCTTGCCCCAGTCGGCCGAGAATGCCTGCTCGAAACTACACGAAGTTGCAGTAATGTCTCTGACTTTAAACCGAACCAGAATGGCCCTTCCATTGAGGTCTTCCTGATCGTAGAACTCGCCTGTGCCGTTGCTGAACTCGCCGATTGCGGGTGGGCTCAGAACACCTGTCGCACTATTGGCAATATTCATGCTCCATTTGTGCGTTTCAGGATTGTAAAGACGCAGGGTTACAAGTTCTACGTGCCCTGACGGACCATCCCATTCGACTTCGCCTATGTTCGCGCGACCACCCCAGATTTTTCGAACTACGTCAGTACCGTTGTACTCGACCCAAGTGGTCGAGCCCGTCAGCGGATGCAGGAGGCGCTTTACATGAATCTTCCAGGTTCCAATATCCCAATCGAAATCATGTTGGCCATCCCGGTCGATTTGTTGGCGAGCGGTTGAGGCGCCTGAATTCTGCTGCGCGGCTCGCACGGGCAGAAATATTGCAGCTGAACAAAACACCACAAGATACAACCATGCATATTTGAGAATGTTCATAACCGTTCTCTCTTTTATGCCTCATTATTTTGCACGCTGGACTTGGCGTTAGAACCTGTTTCCGTTGTCTCCGTCGCGAGACCGAATTTCGTGACCGGTTGCCGGGTAACGGGACTCGTTGATCCTGCCTTCGATCAAGCATTCTTTACTCGCGTCAGATTGGCGATGAATGCCGGCTTCCAGGTCCTGCCGCCGTCGTCCGAGTACATTTCTTCGTAACGATGGGAATTGGGTGTGATATCGGACCACACCCCTCGGACTAGAATCCATCTGTCACCGAAGGTATCGTGCGAAACCAGTTCGCCTCGGCCTTTATTAAACGAGCCGATCAAGGGCGGAACGAGGACGCCTAGCCTGCTGTTGATGAATGTCTGGCTCCATTGGTGCGCCTGAGGATCGTAAAGGAAGAGCGTTAACGCCTCCCAATGACCTTTCGGACCGTCGGCCTCGATCTCTTCTAGCTGAGCGCGGCCACCCCATACCTTTCGCACCGATACGGTTCCCTGAATCTCGATGGAGACGGCCGGGCTGGACAGCGGATCGGGAATGCGTTGTATCTGGGTGTGCCAGATCCCGAGATTGAAATCGAAATCGTGTTGACCGGTTGGGTCTGTCTCGGAGGTTTTTGTATCCCAGTCGATTCCGGTTTGATCGCTTACTCTGCTGTAGTTGTTGATCCAGTTCACCTCCCAGGTTTGTCCGCCATCGCCTGAAAATGCCTGTTCCGATTGCGCCGTATCGGGACTGATCCTCCAGATCGAAAATCGCACCAAGATGTACTTTCCGTTGATTTCCTCCTGGTCGTAGAAGTCGCCGCGTCCGTTTTTGAATTCTCCGATGGCCGGAACACTCAACCTGCCGCCATTGGGCGTAGCGAAGCCCAGATTCCATTGGTGGGCTTGCGGGTTATACCACCGGAGCGATAGGAGTTCGATGCGTCCTGCCGGACCCTCGGCCTTATACTCAGCCAAATTGGCGCGACCATCCCATACCTTGCTGACCACGGTGACTCCATCCATGTCGGACCAGGTTGTTGAGCCTGTCAAGGGATGAAGCAGACGTGACGAGTGTGTTTTCCAAACGCCGATGTCGAAGTCGAAATCGTGCTGTCTGTCGCGCAGGCTGGCGGCAGGTTGAGCGGGGCCGGCCGTAGCCGGGTTAGCTTGTGAGACCGCTTGCAACATCGAGAGGCAGAAGAGAGCGACAGTGGCAATCCAAAGCGCAGCGGCGCGGAATATCATGGGTGTCTTCCTTTTGCGTCTTCGCGCCGATGGTTTCGATACGGCACGGAACAGGCGAGGCGCGAGGACCGCGCCCGAAAATTGCCTCGGACATTTTTTGCCGGCCTCGCCAGCAAACGCTTCCTTTCTTACGTATGGGAAACAGTGGGTCGCTTGGCGCTGGAAGAGGTGCTCGGCACACCTGAGGCGAAAGCGCGCAATGGGGCAGCCGGAGCATTGGAAGAAGATTCTCGGCTAACGGCGTTATTCCTTTGGACCCTACAAGCAACGCAAGGCGAGGTCGAAGCGGCCGATGGAGCCGGAGATGATGAACGCAGTGGCGAAGACGAAGACGAGGATGGCCCGAAATTGAAGAAGGCGAAGAGTGGCTATGTACTCATTTATGACGTTGCAAGGCGGTTCGCGCAACCGCTTGGAATTCATTTGGAGAGATGGGAAGGGAGAATAATCGAGACGGATAAAGGTATTGTTCGGCTGCTGCCCGTGGTGGAGCGGAAGGCTCAACTCTTTGGGCAAGCGGATATCAATGCAGTTGCAGAACGCATTGAGCAAGACGCGAGGGCTAATCGAAATTATACGTTTGCTTTTATGCCAGAACTGGCGGCAGAGCCGGAAATCCGGATAAATCCTCGAGGACGGTCAACGCGAAACCGTGCATCCGCAGCCGAGGCTCCCGCACCTGAGCAGTTCACTACGTTGGACCGACTTCATGCGGGCATGTGGTTGCAGAGGAATGGTCGAACGAATGCGTTGCGAGCCCTGCTTAAAGATGAAATGCAACGTGGGCCAGACTTTCTGCGGTTGGCCAATGCTTTGTCACGGCTCTACCCGAAAAATAGTGACGAAAAGCGCCTGCTAGACGCCATGTTGTTGGCGATCCCGAAGAATTAAGAACCCGTGCTGCCGTTGAGCAGCCTTGGCTGTCGGGCGTTGGATTCCGGCTAGTGGGCCACCGATGTCGAAGAAATCGGTCCTGACGGAGCAGGAAGAAGCTGTTCTATGAATCGTAGGCAGTGATAAAGTTAGACTGTTTTTTTTGAAGCCCTATGGATGCTTGGTACAAAGTCGCGACCCCTAGAGCCGAAGTGCGCGAAGGGCGGTCCTTTAATCCGGATGAGTTTGCCATTGCGCTAGAACAACTTGCGGCTGACAAGGGCCCTGACGACTACCGCAAGCCGGATCAGTTCTTCGCTCGGACGTGTTTCACTCGGGCGTTGAGAGAACACATGGGAATGGTACTCCGCCGGTTAGCAGGACGGACTGAGAACTCCGCTCCCGTCATGACATTAGTCACGCAATTTGGTGGCGGCAAAACCCACACCTTAGCGGCGCTATTGCACTTGGCCCGTCATGGCAGCCGGCTCAAAGAGGAACATGAGATCAGTCAGCTCATCGCTCAGGCTGGTTTGAGCGATGTGCCTACGGCGAAGGTCGCGGTTTTCGTTGGCAATGCTTTCGATCCCAGTGAAGGTCGAGAGACACCGTGGATCGACATCGCTCGCCAGCTCGCTGGCGGGGACGGAGTGCAAGCGTTGGGTCCCTCCGCTCGGGATATTCCTCCCGGCACAACATCGATTGCGAAACTCATAGAGGTCGCAGGCGGTTCAGTGCTGATCCTGTGCGACGAGGTCTTGAATTACATAAATCGTTATCGGGGTTCTGAAGCGGACAAATTCCACGCTTTCATTCAAAACCTGACTGTCGCGCTCACCGGTACGCTACGATCCGCTGCGGTCATCAGCTTGCCTCGGAGCCAAGTTGAGATGTCTGACTACGACTTGCAGTGGCAGGAAAAGATTAACAAGGTTGTTCGACGCGTTGCCAAGGATCTGATTGCAAATGATGAAGCTGAGATTAGCGAAGTAGTCCGAAAACGGCTTTTCGAGGACATAGGACCAGAGAAGACCAGAAAGTCGATAGCGAAAGGTTATGCAGATTGGTGCTTTGAGCGCCGAAATCAGTTGCCTCCAGAGTGGACAGCAGTCGATAGCGCAACGACCGACTCTAAGGCCCGCGAATTCCTGAGAACACGCTTTGAACTCTGCTATCCATTTCACCCCGCGGCGTTGTCTGTGTTCCATCGAAAATGGCAGGGATTAAGACAGTTCCAACAAACTCGGGGTGCTTTGGCGATGTTTGCGCAGTGGATTTCTTATGCCTATCTCGAATCCCACAGGAAAGCACGCCAAGAACTATTGATAACTTTAGGGTCGGCACCCCTAGAGTCATCCGGCTTTCGTGCCGCGGTACTCGGCCAACTTGGTGAGAGTCGGTTGCAGGCTGCAATTGATGCCGATATCGCTGGCCTGCACAGTCATGCGCAGGCTCTCGATGCAGACACGAAGGGCATTCTGCAAGATATTCACCGTCGTGTTGCAACTGCCATCTTATTTGAATCGTCTGGCGCCCAAGCGGATAAGAGTGCGCATCTGCCGGAACTTCGTTTTGCACTTGGAGAGCCTGGTATCGAAACCACTTCCATAGACAACGCTGCGTCACAGATGGAGGCACGCGGATTTTTCATTCGCAAGAAAGGTTCTGACGGCTATCAGTTCGGCTACAAACCAACTTTGAAGAAAGTTGTAAATGATCGGAGAGCTTCGCTCGACGACGATGAGGTTGGCGTCGAGATGCGTCGGCTGGTTCAAAGGGAGTTCGAACGCGGAAAGAACCAGTTACCACTCATCGCTTTTCCGGAAGATGGAACCGCTGTTTCCGATGTCACACGTCTTTCTTTGGTGGTACTCGATCCGGAGAGTGAATGGAGTGAGAACGGAAACGGCGCTTTGCGCCGTACCCTTGTTGACTGGACGCGCAACAGAGGCAATTCGGCGCGTTTGTATCCAGGTGCGTTGATTTGGTGTGTTCGCCGACAGGGGCGCGAACTGCGGAACAAGGTAGAGGTCGTGCTCGCATGGCGCAAGGTCCAGAAAGATTATCTTGACGGTACTCTGGCGGGGGAGTTCGACCGCGGTGATCGGGATGAGATCAATGTTAAGTTGCATGACGCTGAGGAGGCTGCCAAAGACGAGGTTTGGGCGGCATACCGATACATCGTCCTGAGTGATAGTAAGGCGGAGGGTGGTCTAAGAGTAATTGATCTGGGGGCTGGACACGCCGGTTCCGGCGAAACACTGGCAAGCATAATCATCGGTACGCTGAAACGACTTGCGTTGCTAAACGACTCGCCCGGAGCGGGCTATCTGGAACGCAAATGGCCAGAACCATTCAGGAAATCCGGTGCTTGGCCCGTTTCGGCATTACGTCAAGCATTCCTAAACGGAACACTTGAGCGGGTCCTTGACCCGGATGTGTACTTGCGTGCACGTTTACCTGAATTCGTAATGCGTGGCGACTTTGGCTTTGCGTCAGGCCAAAAGTCCGAAGGTGGGTACTCCCGTATATGGTTCGGGGAACTAATGCCAGCAGAGGAAATTGTATTTGACTCCGACGTTTACTTGTTACTGCCGAAGAAAGCGGAGGAGTACAAGGCGTCCAAACCGGTTCTGCTGACCTTGGAGCCGCAGGCCGAAACTGCGACCGCGGGAGGGGAGACGACGCTCATCAAAGATTCGACAAATGCGCCAGAGCATCGGCTGGTTGACACGGAGCAAGGCCGAGCACAGAAAAATCGAACCTTGAGGATTCATGGTGAGATTCCAACCGAAGTTTGGCAACGGTTAGGTCGGACGCTTATTCCCAAGCTGAAGGGAGTCGCGGACCTCCGCGTTGGACTTGATGTTTCTCTTTCACTCGATCGCGATAGCGCCAACGGGTTGCAACACGAAATTCATCAAATTCTGCAAGATTTGAAGTTAGAAGAAAAAGTCAAGGTCGAATGGAAATAGGTGATTTCTCTTTGCTGTACCGCCCCACCGGACCGCTCAGAAGCTTGTCCAAGATAACTCCAGTCCCTGGCATGGCAACGTCGACAGGCGGTTTGTCATGAACCGGGATATGTTGTTTGTCAGCCATGCTAACCCTGAAGACAATGACTTCACTCGATGGTTAGCTCTGCAACTCGCAAAAGACGGCTATGGAGTTTGGTGCGATCTTACGAAACTTCTTGGCGGCGAGAATTTCTGGAAGGATGCTGAGTCCGCAATTCGTACGAGAACAGTCAGATTTCTGTACGTTCTGTCACGCACTTCAAATGTAAAGGACGGGCCTCGCAACGAGCTGCAGATCGCGAAAAACGTCGCAAGGACTGATGCAACACTCCGTGATTTCGTCATACCTTTGCATGTCGATGATCTGCCCCACGCCGATATCAACGTCCAGTTGACCACAGTGAACGCGATTTCCTTTGAAAAGAGCTGGGCAAAGGGTTACGCTCAGCTCCTTGATGTATTGGAACGAGAAACGGTTCCGAAGAACGCGAAGTTTGATCCATCAGCTGTTACATCATGGTGGAGAGAACAGTTCAGTGCGGCGCGTTCGGTCAGGCAGCAGGGCGAACCCTACCTCTCTAACTTGTTGCGGATTCTTTCAGTTCCTCAGCGTCTTTGGCTGCACACTTTGACTCGTTCAACGCCTGGTCCCATTGAACCAGAGCATCGGATGCAGTTCGCTGCGTTTATGGACAATATTGATCTCGTTACTTTTGCTTCTGCACATGACATCCAAGCGTCTCTGGGGACATCGATCAGGCTTGTAGAGTCAAATTCTATTTCTGCGTGTGAGTTGGTCGAAGGCAGGGGGCCACTGGATCCAAAGAAAGGCCGATATTTCCTATCACGCCTGTTGAGAGATAGTTGGGAGCGTTGGATCGGAACATCAGCTCTGGGCATTTATCCCCTTGCCAATCGTGCGAACTGCTATTTCTTTAAGAAGGGAGAACAGCCAAAGTTTGACATTCATTTTGTCAGCCCCGAAGGTAGGCAGAGTTATCGTAGCGTTGTCGGCTATTCCACGAACCAAGATGGCAGTAGACGATATTGGCATTTTGGTGTTCAAGCCCGTCCGGTGTTTGCGCCCTTGTTCGGTTATCTAGTCTCATCACACGTGATTTTCACAAGTGACGGAGTTATTCCTTGGGATAACCATCGGAAAATGCATAGCGCCCGAAGAAGACAATGCAAAAGTTGGTTCAACCCTGAATGGCGAGACCGTTTGTTGGCAACGCTGCATTGGCTCTCACAGGGTGGGACAACGCTGCAACTTCCTGCCGGAGATGACTTTATCGAAGTGTCCATACAGCCGGAGCAGTTCGATAGCGATGTTTCTTACGTCGATCCGCCAACTCGAAAAGAGCGACTCTTAATTGCTGAAATGCAGGAACCTGAATCGTTGGGTTTCGATACCGACAATGCCGACGAGGAACACGACGACGAGTTCGACGAAATCGGAGATGAGGAATGAAGCTTATTCATTTGGCTGAACCCGGTCTGTTGTTTCGACATGATCAAAGTGTTGAAGACCCACGTGACGGTTTGAGCTTATTCGGTCCACTCGATAAGGGTTCTCCCTATGGAATGAGAGCCGGAGTTATTGGAACGAAAGATGGACTACGCCGGTTTCGTGACTGGGCGGGAAAGATTCAAGGTCCCGTCATTGAGCGGGACTCAGATGAGCTCTTTCTTTTGTCGCATCCTCCCTATCCCGGTTTTGAGGCGGCTTTTCGGATTCCGTGGAATCCCGTGCCGCTCCTTGAACTTGAGATACAGCGGAACGAGCTGAACAAGTGTCTGTATCTCCTAAATAAACATCAGCGGGTTTACAAAACAGTTGATCTGTACGCGGAAAGGATTTTGAAAGCACTCAAGGACGAGGATATAAAAGTGGACTTGTGGTTCGTGGTTGTACATGACGACGTTTACAAATACTGCCGACCACAATCCTACGCTCCGACTGAAAGTGTCAATGTCGCTCCAAGAGTGACGGTGCGCGAAGCCCGGCGTTTGCAGACGGAGCCTAGTCTCTTTGCAGAAGTTAATATCGAAGCTCAACCTTACCAATACGAGCCAAACTTTCACAATCAGTTAAAGGCTCGATTACTGGGTCACGATGCTCCGACTCAGATTATCCGTGAGAGCACTATTGCTCATCGGGAGTCAGAGTTCCTCAACAGCGCGGGTAATCCCCGCCGAAAACTCGACTCACTGCAATCCAGAATTGCTTGGAACATTTCCAATGCTGCTTTTTACAAAGCGGGCGGACGCCCTTGGAAGATTGCGCAGATACGCAAAGGCGTCTGCTACATCGGTCTCGTGTTTAAGCAAGACGGTCGAGGCGGAGACCCGAGGTCGGCATGTTGCGCTGCCCAAATGTTTTTGGATTCAGGTGACGGTGTTGTTTTCAAAGGCGCTGTCGGTCCTTGGTACTCCCCGCGTTGGGGTGAGTTTCATTTAAGTAGAAAGGCAGCTCAGAATCTGGTCAGACTTGCTGTTGATACATACATTCACGACAAGAACAACACAGAGAAACAGCCACCAACCGAATTATTTTTGCACGGACGCACATCATTCAACAGAGAGGAATGGGCCGGGTTTCTCGATGGGGTTGATCCAAGCAAGACGAACTTGGTTGGTGTACGTATTAAGACCGAAAAAGTGTTGAAGATCTACCGGCACGGATCACATCCGGTCCTGCGTGGAATGGCCTACGTTCAGGATGCTCGAACGGCCTATCTTTGGACGAGCGGTTTTACCCCCCGTGTGCAGACGTACGATGGAAAGGAAGTTCCCCGCCCTTTATTAATTGAAGTGTGCAGGGGAGAGTCCAGGATCGAAACCGTGTTGACAGATATCATGTCGCTGACAAAGCTCAACTACAACACGTGCAAGTTCGGCAGTGGCTCTCCGGTAACACTCCGATTTGCGGATGCTGTAGGAGAGATTTTGACGGCCGGACCGATCGAGTCTGAGGCGCCCTTGTCATTCAAGTACTATATTTAGTCTTCTCATCTTGAGGTTTTGAATCGTCTTCTAAGACCGGTATGCAGTTGGAAGCTTGCCACCTCAGTGATCAGTAGAAAACCGGCCATCGATAACTGGGAATAGAATTATCGTGCGCGATTTGGAGACGGCGATGCGACGCGGGAATCCCAATTGGACCAAACCACAGTTGCTTAGCGTTGGAGCGCCTAAGCCGAGCACATTTGATGAAACGGTCCGTCGGCTGCGGCTATCGCCTGATCAGTACGAGACGTCAGATGCACTCCGGGAATGGGCCCGCAAGAACAAAGATCAGAAATACGTACCTCTGGATTTGCTGGAAGCGTGGGGATTTATCGTAGATAGCGAGCCTTAGCCGTTCTCGGCACGCGTTTTCACGCAGCTGCTTCTACTCTGGAATGCTCAAAAACAAAAGGCGCGAAGCCCGTCCTTCAAATGGGAAAGGCTGCGACATTGGTTATGCTCCAGTCATCAGCTCCTGCGAGGAAGCCAACGGCGTGGATACATGTACCGTCGCAGCCCTTGATGTAATCACTGCTTTCGCAGTTCCAAACCCCAACTGCTCCTCGCAGAGTCAGTCGGTTTTTTCGGGTCTGGCCGCCCTTCAGGTCGCCCTGGCGAGCAGATCACTCAGCCTACTTCGGATTGGTAAGGTTTATTTTGCCAATCCTTTCAGCCGTCGACGCTGACAAAACTAAACAGTTACTTCAGCGATGTCAATGCAATTTATAGGCTGCAAAGAAAAATATCTGTGGATCGCCGTGTGGAAAACGTGGTCAATCCATGGCAACGGCTTAGTTTGGTCGCTCTCGTCTTTATGTATTCGAGAATCTTTTGCGAAAATCGGCATAAAGTTGATCCACATCGTCGAGAAAACTCTGCAGCATGTTCTGGCTCCGAAGATTTTCAAGGAGGTCATCGTTCGAAACAAAGCGTAATCTGAAAGCGCCAGGAGCCTGCTCGACCATCACGAACATAAGCGCCACAACTTCGTTAGCAGAACGTGGCTGAATTAGCTGACCGTTTGCGCTTCGAACTTCTTTTCCACGTTTCATCACCTGGAATCCTGTCGCTCACGAAGGGGAGCAGAAAAGCCGACCTTCCCCTGAATTTAGGCAATCACGGTTGATATATGTGATGCTTCAGTGTTCCGATTCGAGGAGTTTATGTTACGCTCGCCCGTTCTTGGAGCCAAACGCATGATCAAATTCATTGGACGACCTCTCACAACGCTAAGTCGCTCTAAACGAATCACAATGTTGGCGGTGGCCCTGACTTGGATCATTACTGTGTCATGCAGCCAGTGTGATGCGGCCGACGCTCAATCAAAAGCTTCGCTTGCCGATTCTTTAAAGCGCGCTGATGAAGGCACGGAACTGCACATTTTTTATGTGCATGGAATGGGAATTGATCCGCCTAAATCTAAGACCGGCACACAAGATTTCGAAGTATCACAGGAATTCAGAAAAAGCTTTTGTTACCAGATCGGCTGTTCGAGCAAATGGGAGAGAAGGCTTTACGCCAACGAAGCCGATTTTGATCCTAAAAGAACGACGGCACCGGGTCTCTCCTATCTTGGTGAGGAAATCTGGAAGACCGGTACCGACGATTGGCGAGCTGCGGCGCCGTTCGTAGATAACTACCGGCTCACCCGCAGAAATGGAACAGTCATCTATCTGCACGAAATCAATTGGTGGCCCCTGGTCTTTTCAGCAAAGTGCCGCCAGATCATCGCCCAAGATGCAGCTCTGGTCGACCGCGATCACAAGCACAGCAGCAGTTGCTCGGCAAAAACAGTACCCGATGGCGAGGGAAGGTTCAAATCATATGCCTGGATCACGAAGGGCGACATTCAGCAGCGCAAGAAGCCCTGGTTCAAGGCCGCCGTTCTCAATCGCTGGCTAAAACACGATATTCTCGATTGGGGTTTTGCTGACGCATTGGTGGCGGTTGGTCCGCTGCACGATTATCTGGTCGAAGGAATCCGAGAGGTCATTCTTGAGTCCTTCACGCCAGGAGAGAATCAGGAATTTATTATTGTTTCCCACAGTCTTGGCAGTTACCTGATGTTCACCGCGGTCGATTTGCAAGCTGAATCGCGAGCCTCAAACCTAGACCTGCTGGAAGCGCCGGCCCGCGAACGCATTCAGCGCTGGAGAACTAAATTTGAAAAGTTGCTCAGCAACACCTCGCATGCCTATTTCATGGCGAACCAGGTACGGCTACTCGAGCTTGCAAACCTCGATCAAGCTAAGAGTGGCAACCTGATAACGCATCTTCAGGAATGGAGCGAGCAACGTGAGCAGGCACATAAAGATCCTCCTCAAATTGTCGCGTTCAGCGATCCCGATGACCTACTTACTTGGCAGATTCCCAATCAAGTCAATAAACCGAATGACCAGGGAAACTCTGTAGGAGTGGATGACCTGCCAGCAAAGAATGCCTGGCGCTTGCTCTGGCTCTTCGCGAATCCGCAATCCGCTCACATCGGTTATGACCAGAACAAGAGTGTAATCCGCGCAATGATTCCCAAGGAGAAAGGCTCTTCTTCGAGCCAATAGGGTAGTAACATTCTTAAGAATGCCCCGCTTATTCGGCAACGATGTTTTTTTTGACGAACTGGTGCGCCGGTATTCATTGCCGCCCGGCAACAGCTACGTGCATGTCCTTGTGCACTCTTCAAATGGAGATGATAATCCAAACGATAATCCACCGCGATGTCATGAACCTTTCGAGTTAAGGCCGAACATGTGGATTTGTCGTCTGTCAGACAAATTAAGGGATGTCGTGTATGAAGCATGTGAGTCCCCCGGAGTACCTTCGCAAAAGGTCACCAGGCAATATGGTCAGCTTTACACGGTGGCCCTCTTTACGGGACCATGGAGCCCTGGGCAATTATCCGCATGGGATGCACCGGAGCAGATCACTCGATTTGTCACTTTCTCCCAACTGGTACATCCGACTTCCTTGGGCTTCGGCAGTTCGGCCCGTCTTACATTCGGTCCAAATGGCGAGTTCATCAGCTCTGATCCTGGGCCGTGCCGCGGTATGACTGAGCACGCCTTTACTATTCCTCACCATCGGAATTGGCTGTCTAAGCCAGAGTGTGACCGGATCAAATGGCTGGTGAATAATGCGGATCTTGGGAAGTTGCCGGACAAGGTAGCTCGAGCCCGTTGGAATGTTCAGCACGCCGCTTATCAATATTTTTTTGAAGTGAGGGCGATGCTCGTCGTGTCAGGGCTGGAAGCGCTGTTACATACGAGAATATCTAAGCTGGTCAAGGGAAAATCCAAAAGTCCCAGAACCGGAGAGCAATTTATCAGTCGGACGAAGCAGTTGGCTGACCTTCTGAGAATTCCTTTCAACCGGGACGACGCTAAGGCGGTCTGGGAGCATCGATCTGACGTGGTTCACGGCCGTGATCCGTGGGCCGCGCGTCAAAACGCACGAGGAAACCTACAGCGACCGCTCGAGCTTACGAAGGCCGATGATACGGTGAAGCTATATCTTCAAGCCGAGCAATTATTGCGGGTTGCAGTGTTGAAGTGTTTCGAAGATCCTAACTTTGCCGCGCTGTTTGTTTCGGACGATTCAGTGGCACAGGGTTTTCCTGTTTAGAGAAACCCGTTACGACAACGAGTCCATCGCAAATCATAAGCGCCATGATTTCTTTAATAAAATGTGGCTTGATCTTTTACCCTTCGAAGTTCTTTTCCACGTTCTATCTTCTGGAATCCTAACCCCTCGGCGAATGGTACTAAAAAACCGATCCTGGCCTGATTCGGTGCCGTCCCTCTTATCCAAGAAAGGCGGCCAGTCGTGTAGCGGCCTCAATTTCCTCTCTGCTCTTTTCAGGGAGATCCCAGCCGACTGTGTATCGATTTCCCATCTTGACAGCGGCCTGATACACCTCCGGAGAATGACTACGAATCCAAAGCAGAGCGTAGAGCTTGTCGACAGCCCGCTTCACAATTTTCTTCATCTCATCCTGCGTGATGTGGGAGTATTCTTCTTTCCCTGCACACGTGGGACATTTCTTTTCCGGCGTGAACGTCTTCTATTGGGCCATTGCGAAATGCCAGCGCGACAAGTGCCTTGGCTTCGTTCGCCGGTTGCATATCTATTGGCAGTTTGCGATTTCCTGGCGCCATCTTCTCATCTTCACGTTTTTGAATCGTCTTTTAACACCGGCATGCAGTTGAAGCTTACCACTCAAGCTTTGATGGATCATTTGCAGAATGCAAGTCTCGGCTGTTAACATCTCGCCCTGTTCGACTTTCGCTGTCCAAAAGAGAGAAATCATGGACTTGACGTCAATAGTTAAACAGTTGAAGCAAGAAAGGGACAATCTAAACAGAGCTATCGCTGCCCTTGAGGGGGTAGGGACGCGAGGCGGCCGCGCAAAGCGAACCGTGGGAAAGGGGCGTGGTGCGCGCAAAAGGCGTATGTCCGCTGAGGCTCGGCGCCGAATTTCGGAAGCCCAAAAGAGGCGGTGGGCACGTCAAAGGAAACAGAAAAAATCGTGATCTTCTGAACGTGTTGTGCCTGGTTGCGTTCGAGATGCCTCTGAATCATCTCTGCCAAACGAACGCTGTCAGCGATTTTTGACTGGACAACTGGAGAGAGCTTGATTTCCTTGCGATTCAGACGCACTGCGGCAATCAGGGAGGCTGCTAAGAAGAGTGCATTGTTGTTCTTGCCTTCGGCTTTGCGGTAGCGTTCACAGGCGGTATTAGGCTCAGGTGATCCCTTAAAAATGGCATCAGGTTCGTAGCGGAATGCAGACCAACAGCACGAGCACGTCACAACTACACTGGGCTCTATGTGTGGACGTTACCGCCTCACCGCAAGAGAGCGCTATCTCAGAGATCATTTTTGGCCTGGATGATGACATCTCCTGGGCGCCCCATTGGAATATCGCGCCTACTCAGCCGATCGCCGTCATCCCTCAGGACGCAAGAGAACCAAAGTGCATCGGATTATTCCGGTGGGGCCTCACTCCCTATTGGGCGAAGGATTCGTCCATGGGATTTAAGACCGTCAACGCAATGTCTGAAACCGCGGCGGAGAAGCCCGCTTTTCGGCAGGCAATGAGGCGGCGACGCTGCCTCGTTCCGGCGATGGATTTTATGAATGTTTGAAAATCGGCACGAAAGATAAGCAGCCTTACAATTTCGGGATGAGCGATGCTTCGGTGTTTGCCTTTGCCGGCCTGTGGGAACGCTGGAAGGCGCCGGACGGAGAGATCATCCAATCTTGCACAATTCTAACCACAAAACCGAACTCGTTGGTTGAAACCGTTCACGACCGCATGCCTGTCATCCTGGATCGCCACAGCTACGATCTGTGGTTGGATCCAGGAGTGACGGATCCGGCGCGCGTGAGCGATTGCCTCAAGCCATTCGATGCGACATTAATGAGGAAATATCCTGTGAGCGCGCGGGTCAACCATCCTAACAATGATGATCCCGAGTGCGCGAAAGAAGCACTCATGGTTTCGACTGCTCAAACGCTGTTCTGAACTTCAAGCTCCGAATTGGCGTCGTTCAGCTGCAACTGGAATAGAATTATCGTGCGCGATTTGGAGAAGGCGATGCGACGCGGGAATCCCAATTGGACCAAACCACAGTTGCTTAGCGTTGGAGCGCCTAAGCCGAGCACATTTGACGAAACGGTCCGTCGGCTGCGGCTATCGCCCGATCAGTACGAGACGTCAGATGCACTTCGGGAATGGGCCCGCGAGAACAAAGATCAGAAATACGTACCTCTAGATTTGCTGGAGGCATGGGGATTTATCGTAGATAGCGAACCTTAGCCGCTCTCGGCATGCGTTTTTACGCAGCTGCTTCTAGTCTGGAATGCTCAAATACAAAAGGCGCGAGGCCCGTCCTTCAAATGGGAAAGGCTGCGACATTGGTTATGCTCCAGTCATCAGCTCCTGCGAGGAAGCCAACAGCGTGGATACAGGTACCGTCGCAGCCCTTGATGTAATCACTGCTTTCGCAGTTCCAAACCCCAACTGCTCCTCGCAGAGTCAGTCGGTTTTTTCGGGTCTAGACGATCCACATCGTCGAGAAAGCTCTCCAGCATGTTGTGACTCCGAAGATCTTCAATCAGCTCATCATTCGAAACGAAGCGTAAACTGAAAGCACCGGGAGCCTGCTCGACCATCACGAACATAAGCGCCATGATTTCGTTAGCAGACCGTGGCTGAATTGCTTGACCGTTTGCGCTTCGAAATTCTTTTCCACGTTTCATCATCTGGAATCCTAGTCAGGCAATCAGTATCGACATACCTGATACTTGCGAATCAGGAATCGATCTACGGCAACAGCTTCAGAAGCAAATTGCGGATGGCGCTGGGTTCATGCTCGCCGGCTGCCCCAATGAGAGTGTACGATCGCTCAAATCCTCTCGGCCCAGTTAGTCTAAGCTCCCAGTTGTCATTCTCCCGAGAGCCCACAAGTGAAACGTGCCATTCCCCGCCCCTGTCGCTGAACAGATGTTCAATCATTGCAACGATTTCGGAGCGTGCTCTGGGATCACCAGTATTCTGCATCTCGACCATTACCGGCATATCATTAATTATCGTATCTACCCGCTCTAATCTTCCCGAGCGGCGTCTGGGTCTGGGAGATGTACCAGTACAACTGGATGCATGGGAATCGCGTGCCTGTCGAATTGCTCTCCGAGATGTCGGAGCTCTATTCGGCCCATTATGGATTCTGGGGTGACAAAGGTCGTCGACCCGGCGAACACATAAGGCTTTCCGGGGAGACGATTCGTCGGAACTGGCTCGCACACGCTAATTCCCGAGTGGTGTTCGCTGGCGCATTTGCAGCCAAAAATAGCTATCCGGCCAGCGGTTTTCACCCTCGTACATACTTTTGCAACGAGACTGATAAATCCGACGAATCGTTGCCAGCCGGAGCTTATATTCGCTTTGAGCGCTGGCATCACCACTTAACATCCTATGCACGGTCATTCCAGCGGTCATGCCTCCATAGATTGCCGAAAGGATTCCTTGGCCGGAAAGTGGATCGAAACATAGTGCGGCATCTCCACAAGCAAGCCAACCATCCCCATTCGGCGAATTTAGACACCCTCCGGAAGCGTCGCGAGCGATGAGCGGTGGCCCAAAAACCACATCTTGAAAAATCTTTTTGATATAGCACGTTTTTTCGAACGCCTTGCTCCAAAACTCGCGATAAGGCACGCCCTTTAGTGATTTCGGAACGAAATGAAGACCCACAATTGCTGCTCCTGATGGGAGCAAGCCAGCGTACCACCAGCCGTTTGGCGCTGCTTCGATAACGGTTCGATTTAACGAAAGCTTCTTGGACGGCTGTCCAATGGAATAAAGAGCAATCAAACGATTGTCTCGTATACACCAAGCACCCAAACAGCGAGCTAAGGATGCATTCCTTCCCGTTGCATCAATAACCCAGGCGGCTAGAATCACTTCTCTATCAGCTAAAGTGATTCGCCAGCTGCTTCGGACGCGTTGTATTTCCGCGAGACGACTCCGTTTAAAAATCGCTCCGGAAGCAGTTGCAGCTTCCCGCAGCGCAGAGTCGAAGCAAATCCGATCCAGGCGCCATCCCGGGCCGTCAAGATCGTGAAAGAAGTCAGTTGCGATGAGTTCTTCAGAACCCCAGCAAGATAGATTCCCGCCGATCGGTGTGTGAGGTCCCGATTGATCAGGTGTGGGAAGACGTAGTGCGCGCAACGTACGAAGAGCTGCGCCGGACAGCGCTTCGCCAACTTTAATACTTTGCTCGACAAGTGGATCTACAAACAAAATGTTGCGGCCCTGTCGCGCCAAGACATGGGCGGCAACAGAGCCCGCCGCTCCAGCGCCAAAAATGACAATATCCCACATACTGATTAAGAGTGACGGACACGAACAGAACGAAATGCTTCCAGTTGTTCGCGGCTTTCCCAGCCTGCGCGTTGGATGCGGGTCGGCGGCGTCGGCTGCTCGCGTAAAAGACGAGTGGCTTGGAGAGCCTGCGCCCTTAAGTGGCTCCCCGCTAATGTCTCGACGTAAATTGTCTCGGGAAAATCAGGATCATTCTTAAGACCCTGCCGGGCCTCTACAATTCCCATTGCTCCAAAGTGTGCCACCATTTGTTTCATCTCTTCCGCGATGCCACCTTTCAAAGCGCGCAACCAATTGGCGCGATTGTTGAACGCGACAATCCGTTCCTCCCGTGGCAATGAAGTATTGATCACTTTTTCATAATCTTCTTGAGTAAGCACTTGGTTGGGTACGCGGGCTGGCCAAAACGTGGGTAGATATGGATCGTAATCGGGGTCATACCCTGAACGGCAGAAAGCAGTATCTCCTTGCCAAGGCAAAGCCATCCAGCGGCTGATGTCACCTGGACCTTGAGCATATAAGGGGCCTCCCGGGGCGAGGGCAATCTGCTGGGTTAAGTTAGGTCCATAACTGGATTCCGGGCCGACTGGACGCTGTCGGATTCGAAAAGGAGCTTCATACAGGCTTGCGTGGCGCATCGGCCAAGTCATTTCGCAGCCTGGATGAAATGCGTCAGCGAGGCAGAAATGAAGGGCTGACTTCGTCAGCATCGAGGGCTGCTCAGCCAGTGGTATTTCGTCGATCGTCTTGGGCAGAACGGCGGACGGGTTCCAGTCGTCCACAAATTCTCCTTCCACCCACCGCCGGAGCAATGTTTGTTGCACTGACGGGAGAGGAAGATTGTTGCCGGGCGAACTAGGGGAAAAAGAACCATATGCGTCGCCATAAATCCACGGCCAAGTCCGCGGTTCGTTGACCGACGTGTTCGTGGGGCGAAAACAATTGAAAACTACTTGCCTCAACTCCATATACGGATCCGCGTTTGTCGCAGGATCTGGAGCTTGAGCAAGCCTAGCTATGAACTCCGGGGCCTCGAAATCCATCGGGCAGCCTCTGCCGAACATGGTCGCGAATCCCTGATTTACCCATTGGAGGTTAGAGAGCCGGCGCAAGACCGGAAGGATGTCGTTGCTGAACGAAACTTGTTCTGGCATAGGCATCCACCCACATTGCACATAGACATCAACCAACAATTCGTACATTGTGCGCCAGCCCACAACATTGGGAGCGTAATTTGGCGGTGCAACCACCACCCATGCCGCTTCGACCGGAACGGAACGTCCGCCGATGCTTACCGAAGCAGTTACCGGTCCATCGGATATATCGTCGTACCAATCGTTCGCATTGTTGAAACTATTGAGATCGGAAGGAATAAATATGGGGGCATCAGATGGCGAGGCAGACTTCCCGTGTCCTCCCAAAACAAGCAGGCGTCCCGCGTCGTCGGTCTGTATCTCGCCCAATAGGACCGGTACTCCCTTAAATTCACCAGTGTCAAATCGATGTTCAGGTCCGCCGGAGACAGATGAACCGGTAATACTGCGGTCTCCCGGATCGATGGCCAAACTGGCCCTAGCATCCCCCAATATGTCGGCATTGCGGAGTGATACGGACATGTTGACGGCATCGGGAATATCGAGCGCAGCCTGAAATTGGTACCACTGCGCTTTCCTATTCGCTAGGTGAACGGTCCATCTAATATCTGCATTCTGCGCCGTCAGCTCACGGACTACATCTCTGTTCGCGTTAAATCCATAAATGCGGAAACGTGCTGCTTGCCGCTTCAAGGCCCCAGCAGAATCGCGATAGTAATTCGGTTGCTCCGGAGGCGGGTCAACCACCTCCGGCCCGATAAAAAAGTCAGTGGCACTGTCCCCAATTCGAGCGATGCCAATGCCGGGAAAGATGCCCGCGCGGACAATAACTTGATCGATGCAGGGTTCGGATTCAAGGACCGGTCTTGCTTGGATGGGTTCTCCCGTGGGCACGCCATTCACATCCCGCCTTAAATCGGCCGATACTGCATATACTACCCGCCGCGCGTCCGCTATTGATCCTTGCGGCTTGTGATCTTCTGTGACGCGCCAGATATTCAAAGATAGATTTTCCCCGTATTGTGCCTGCCCCCGCAAAGTGATGTCCTGTTGCGGCAAGATCAGATCGGCAACATGAACCGGCGGGCTGGCGACTTCACTCCAGCGCACGGTTGCTTCATCGAGTGGCATCTTTTTAGGGTCGGTCCGAAATTGAACTACGAAGCGAAAATGCGTTTCGCCCTCTTTCAGACGCTTCTCCAAATCAGCTGCCAGATAGGTTGGATCGGCTGGAGGCCCTGGGAGCGGATCAGTGTGGATTTTAGGCTCGAGTTTGTACTTCACATAACGATCGGCTCCGAAAGAGAACGGGACGCCACTCCAATAATCGATTCCGAGAACGCTGGCTACAGGCTTGGCCATCTCGTCCAGCAACTTAGCGGTCTCTGGATGGGCCTTCAAATACGGGCCATAATCGCCCTCCACAACTCCCGCCTGCGTGAACTCGCACATGTCCTTCGCAGTATTGACGAAGAACACATCAAAATTCTGCAGGATTAAATCAAACGTAGTTTCATTCGGCAATCCGAAAATCTTGGGTGTTGGCGTGTTGAATAACTTTATGCCAATTCCCACAGTCGTTTTGTAATCAGAAACCGTTGGCAGAGTGTCTGATGAAAATCGTACCCATGCGGGATATTCGGACCCGGCGAACAGGCCGACCTTAAGGTCTTGGGGTAAGTTTGGCACGATACGAAATATGCCGTGAACAACTCCGTGGGCTTTCAGGAACACGGGCCGCAACGCAGGGCACTGTCCCTTAGCGATACGCCCCTGTTGCACCATTCCGACGAACATCTGGGTCAAAGATGCGACTGGGTCAGCACTGCAATCGATGTTGTTTTGTTGTTGAGAGGATAGCGTCGAGGATCCAATTAGATGTTTCATGCAGTTTCTAAATCCCTATGAAACGATATTTGTTAAGTGCAGAACGAGGTTTGGCGATGGCGAGAAATCAACTGTTGGCCGCGCGGAAACCATGAAAAAGGGTTTGCAAAGCACATGGGACAGCAGAGAAAAGGTTAATTGTCCGTTGGGCGCATTTTCAATAGTGTACTGAAAATAATTGCGGCTCGCGTTCGAATGGGATTAGAGCTTTTTAAGCTTTATTGATTTGGAATCTCGGGACAATACAGCAGCTTGTGAAAGAGCACACTGCTCTAAAATGCTCGTAACGTCTCAATCCCCCTTCTTAACTCGGCTCACATGTGGGCCTGGGCGAGGCTGCAAGCCGGAACCGGCAAAAGTCCTGTTTTCTACTATACGTTTCGACAGCAGCCGCCGTTCCCGGCTGGCTCCGTGTACGCGGGTTGGGGCGCGAGCCACTTCGCCGGACTGTGGTATGTCTTCGATCACCTGAACCAGTCGCCGTGGAACTGGACTGCGGCAGATCGGAAGCTGGCTGAAGAAATGTCCACCTACTGGGTCAACTTCGCAAGGTCAGGCGATCCCAATGGTCCCGGGGGTGGCAGCGGCCTCGAGTCGGATGTCCGTCTCAGAAGCTCGAATCGCGCTGGTTGGAAGGCCGATCGCTTCAATGGTCCCGGTGAGAAATTGTTCCACCAGCAGACCTTCCAACTGCGGTGCCAAATCGGCTAGAGGAACAACGCGATCCCTCAGGAGACGCAGCGGTATCTTAAGCCAGCGCATGATCACAAGCGGATCAAAGCTCGCCGTAATCAGCGGTTCGCCAGCCGGTAATGATGCCCTCGCTTGTGTCAATTGACCGCTGAACAGAAGGCGCCCACGTACGCAGGTGAGGTCACATCGAACATCGGGCACTACGATTCTCCCGTGTGCGGGCACAATGCGGGCGATCATGGCAGGTCGAACGAGGGTGCCGACACGAGCCGGATCGTTGTGCTTCGGGATCATTTTTTGGAGCCGACCAGCCGCTTATGTATTCACGTCGGTCTCGATGAGCAAGTTTAAATAAAATGGGGAGTTATAAACAGGTCTGCGAACCACAATAAGGCGCTGCTGCAGGAAATTGCACTTCTCAGTTCCGGCTGGCTAACGGGCTACCCAGAACTTGACTTCCCAATTGCCGACCAACCGGGAATTACTCCATTCGTGGGACGCAAGGTATTTCAGAAGCCGCAACAGTCGGGACCTCAAGCACGGCTCGGTTCAGGAAACAATATCGCTCCAGGCTTTCGGGGAAAGTTCATTTGCGGGGAACGAAGGTTCGATCCTGATGCCCCAAATGGCAAACACTAAGAAAACGATTGCGCACACGACCAGGCTTCCGCCCGCATCGATCCAAATCAGCCCGTGCATTCCGAAATGGCGGAATCCCACGCCGTCGAGCCAAGTCATGTACATGACTGGCAAGCTGCCAACTGAGTTGAGGACGCTAAACAAGGTGCTGGCATCGCCCGTTTCCAGTCCCACAATTTCCGCCTGCAAGGTCGTGAACCATGACCACGAGAAGCCATTTGCCGCAAGGTAGAGTGTCGTGCCCACCAGATAAACGAGGGGGCGGTTCGCAACCAGTAACACGAGAATAGCGAAGGCATTCAATGCGCCTCCGACCGCATACATCAATCGCCGATCCCAACTGCTTGGGATGAACGTGGCGCAAAGAGAACCCGCAGCCATCACGATGCCTCCACCAACTCCGTTGATCCATGTGATACCGGTCGTGCCCACGCCGTAATGCGAAGCGATAGCTGGAAGCAGGAACATGGCTGCGCCTGTGCCTGCGGGAGAGATGAGAAGGAGGGCGCTCCACCGGCGTCGAGGCGTCCGTATCACTTCCCAAATTTCCTGACCGATGCGCGTAAAGCGGCCTTGAAGGTCTTGCGACCGAGGGGGCGCAGGTTCCGATATTGAAAAGGGGAGAAATCCCGGAAGCGCAATCACAACGGCGGTGCACAGGCCCGCAGCGAAGAGGGGCATTCGCGCGGCGAGCCACATGATGACGGCTCCTCCCAGAGCCCCGCCGCCCATGAATCCTACTTGCCACCAGGCTGACGCTTTAGCCTGGGCCGCTGCCGAGAGCGTCCTCACCAGGAGCCCGCCACAAGCGGCAAGTACCATGGAATCGGCGATGCCTCCGACGAGGATCAGCGCGGTCATCAGCGTCAAATGCGAAGAACCGATCAGTGGAAGATAGATGCATAAGGAAAGCGCGGTTCCGAAGATCGCAATTGCCAACCAAGTTCTGCGACGGAGCTTGATATCCACCAGCGGCGCCCAAAGAAAGACCAAAACACCCGGAAGACTTCCGAGCGAACTGATGGTCGCGATTCGATCTACTGGAACCCCAGCTTTCGCAAGCAAGAAAGGCAACGGCGTGGCCTTGAAGCCGACAATGATTCCGAGCGGAAGAATCAGCAGGCTGAAAAGCCAAGGCGCTGGCGGTCGGTGCGGGGCGGACATTGTGAGCTCACCAGTATTGTTTGCGGAGAATCATGGGATGCGCGTCTGAACACGAGACTTGCCGCCATAAAGTCTTGGCTGACGAACGTTGTGAAGGCTCTGTGGTCCACCATTCGTGAATTGTTCGCCACCCACACTTCCCCGGCCTGGAATTGCAAGATAGGCGAGAGCTTCGCCCGTGCTCGTGACACCCAAGCCTGTGATGTCACCCCGAGAATTGATGCCGTACGCGACCGCCAGATAAAGAGGCGAGCCTGAAGAACTGAGAGCGTTGAGGTCGGTCATCACGCCCTCCTGCCAGAGAAATGCGCGACAGTTAAAGTTGGCATCGCACGATTGGCCGACGATCTGGCCTCTGTCGCTGATCGCGAATCCGGCGCTCGAAGTATCGCCGGAAAGAGTCCCGAGATCAGCCATTACCCCGTCCTGCCACAGGAAGGCACGACCGGTGAGGTCGCCGGATAGATCCGAAAGCCCAACCACTTGTCCTCGATTGTTGATGAATTGGGCTTGGTTGTTATTGATCCCCCCGAGATTCCCGAGATCGGTGGGCGTGCCATTCTTCCAAGGCATGGCGTGAAAAAATTCGTTGGAGCACTGTCCAGTGCCCGCAAAGCCGACAATTTGCCCGTACTCGTTGATCCCGGTGGTGACTCCGTTCAGATCGCCAGGCAACAAGGTCAGCTCATACACTTGTCTGTTTTTCCAAACGACCGGCCTCTGCTGCAGAGTTGGGCTTGAACAGGTTGGGTCCAGCAGAGTGTTTTCCGAGACGCCAGCTATCTCTCCCCGATTGTTGGCCTGTTGTGCGGTGCCATTGTTGCCTGCTTGGCCATACTGATCTTGGAGGAGCGGAAGTTGCGTCATCACGCCGTTTTTCCAGGTTAACGGAACGCAATCATGGGGCGGAACGTCGGAGAATCCGTCAAAGTCGCAGAATTGATACCCTAGCGGATTTAAAGTGGAAGTCTCCGAACCACCGGCCACCACGCCGGCATCGTTGAGCATGTAACCAGAGGCACTGTTCGGCCCTTCCAGCGTCTGAAGGTCCACCATCGTTCCATGCCGCCATAAGAAAGCGTGCTGGATCTGATCCCCTTGCAAGCTCGACTCGCCGTTCACCCAGCCTTGTTCGTTCACACCGCCGCCGAAGCTAAACGAGCCGCCAAGCGTGCCGAGATCAATAACGGCATAGCCTTGCGCCTTAGCCTCTCTTGGCTCGGGAAGTTGCTGTGCGGCTAACCGAGCCGAGGCAGTGATCATTGCACCTACCGCACACAAGACGGCCAGTAGTAGCCTGCTGGACTTGGTCATGAATACCCTCCTGGTCAAGCCAAATTTGTCGATCGGGAATGTCGACCTGCCGTGCTACGACCGGCGCATCGTGCTCCGAAAACCGATCCCAAGGCAATGGAGAAGAACTGAAGAATTCTGTATTCATCTCTAGTAACGAATGAGGGGTTAAACAACAGAAAGGGCTTGAGTTATTGACGCTTCGGCAACGAGATGTAGAATGAAAACCGCTCCTGCCTTGGAGTGCCCAGCCATGGCGTCAGACCGCATCAAATTCGAGGAGTTCGAGTTAGACCTGCGTAACAATCATCTGCAGCGATCGGGCCGCAACTTGAAACTGGAAAGAATTCCGATGGAGCTGTTGGCCCTCCTGATCGAACGGCGGGGAGGGCTAGTGACCCGAGAAGAAATTGTTGAGAAGCTCTGGGGCAAGAACGCCTTCCTCGACACTGACAGCGCCGTCAACACGGCGGTTCGCAAGATCCGCCACGCGTTGCGAGACGAGATCGAGCAACCGCGATTTCTCCAAACGGTCAGCGGACATGGCTACCGATTTATCGCGAAGGTGACAGAGCCGAATGTTTCCGCAGCTGGCGGTAATGACACGACGTCTGTTTCACCTGCAGCAAAGGTGTCTGCGGTGCAGCCCCAGTCGGAAGTCTTACAACGCCGCAGGTGGTACTCATGGGGACTAATCGCTTGCGTGCTGATAATTCTTGTCGCAGTTCTCGCGGGTGGAGTTCTATGGGTGCGTTCGCGCCGATCGCCGAAGTCTGCGATTGCACAGAGCAGGGTAATGCTTGCAGTGCTCCCTTTTGAGAATCTCAGCAACGATCCGGCGCAGGAATATTTCAGCGATGGTCTGACGGAAGAAACCATTACCGATCTGGGGGAACTCAATCCCGAAAAGCTTGGCGTAATCGCCCGCACTTCGGCGATGGCGTATAGGCACACAAACAAAACGGCAGCGCAGATCGGGCAAGAACTGGGAGTGGACTACATCGTCGAGGGCAGCGTGCGTCGCGAGGGCGGACACGCCCGGATAAGTGCACAGCTCATCCGCGTTCGGGACCAAACGCACATTTGGGCGCAAAGTTTTGATCGCGAAATCCGAGATTTTCTGGAGATCCAAAGGGAGCTGGGGGAAGCCATTTCTCAGCAGGTTCAGGTCAACTTGAAACCGGAGCAGCGGCCGGAACAGGCGAAGAACCGCCAAATCAATCCTGATGCGTACGACGAATATCTCAAAGGTCTTTATTCTTGGAACCAGTTCACTCCCGCCAGCGTCACGAAAAGTATCGAGTATTTCCAACGGGCGATTGCGAAAGATCCGAAGTTAGCGCAAGCCTATGCCGGGTTGGCAGAATCCTATGGCGTTCTCATGGACTGGAACAAACTCCGCCCGGCAGACGCCTACGCGAAGAGTGAAGCTGCCGCGCGAAAAGCGGTGGAGTTAAACGGTGGCAGCAGCGATGCTCATTCGGCACTGGGATGGCAGCTCCTTTCGTACGATCGCGATTACTCCAGCGCCGCCAAGGAATTTCAGCTAGCGATTGAACTGAACCCTAGCAATGCGGATGCGCATGATGGTTTAGCCAACTATTTTGCCCTCCGCGGACAATTCGATGACTCTGTTGCCGAGGCGAGAAGAGCTCGTGAATTTGATCCGCTCTCGCTTGTTATAAGCCACGACCTCGGAAAAATGCTTTTCTACGCCCGTCGTTACGATGAAGCCGTTCAACAGCTGCACTTCACCCTCGATTTGCATCCAGATTCGTTCGCTCCTCATTACGTTCTCTGGCTGATTTACCAGGCGGAGGGGCGCCCGGATGAGGCTGACGCAGAATTTTTCAAGATGACCGCGGGAGGATTTAACCCTGCGATGGCGGAAATCCAGAAGACGCATGCCAAACTCGGCTGGAAAGGTGCCTGGCAGAAACTTGTAGCGAGAAAACTCGTGTCGAGCTGGGACCTCGCGGGAATCTCGTTGGGTATCGACAACCAGAATCAGACTCTCGATTTACTGCAAGAAGCCGCGAACGAGCGGTTGAGCCAGGTGATTTTCCTCAACGTAGATCCCAGATATGACAAACTCCGCCAGAACTCAAAATTCCAGGACCTGCTCCGGCAGCTCGGCCTTCGATCGTAGCCGCTGCGCATTCATCGTCAACCTTACTGAACAAGAATGTGCTTTCAGACGAAGTAGCCTTGAGCGACGATCTCTGCGACTGTGAAGTAGCGCCGCCTTTCCGTCGGTGATCTCAAGCTAAGCGCGAGCTAACAATTGCTCCCGGTTGACGGGCTGACCGGCAGTAATCCGCCCTGAACGAACCGCTGGCTGCGGATTCAATCTGTCAACCGTGTGGTTGCTCTGACACCTACATCCGATTGCCTATCGATTTCCCATCTTGACCACGGCTTCATACACCTGGGGAGAATGCGAACGAATCCATAGCAGCGCATACAGCTTGTCGACAGCTCGCTTCATGATCTGCTTCATTTCATCTTGAGTAATATGGGAATACTCTTGTTTGCCTGCGCACGTGGGACATTCCTTCCCGGCATGCACGTCTTCGATTGGACCATTGTGAAATGCCAGCGCAACGAGCGCCTTGGTTTCATTCGCGAGTTCCGTATCTATAGAGTGTTTGCGATTTCCTGGTGACATTTTCTTTATCTTTCGCTCTTCGTTTGTTTCCACCGCATCACGGAAGGTTAGCACTCAATTGTTAACAGATCATTTGCAGATGCCACTGTGGACTGTTAACATTTCGCCCTGTCCGACTTTTGCTGTTCAGAGAGAAAAATCAATGGATCTCAAATCAATAGTTGAGCAGTTGAAGTCAGAGAGAGACCGTATAGACGAGGCTGTCGCCGCCCTTGAAAGTGTAAAGAGGCCAACAGGCCACGCGACAAAGACGGTTGGAACGCGACGCGGTCGGGGCAGAAGGCGCATGTCCGCTGAGGCCCGGCGTCGAATTTCTGAAGCTCAAAAGAAACGCTGGGCAGGTCAAAGGAAGGCACGGAACAGGAAGTAACTTCCTTCGAAAGTGCTCGCAGCTAGCTCCGTTCGATATGTTTGTGACTCATCTCAGCCAAACGGACACCGTGAGAAATTGCGGAATGGGAAAATATCCCTGATAACAACGACTTTCGCGTATCGTTTTACATTGCCGTCGGGAGTATCACATGAAAAGAACCCTGGTGGTGATCTTATTTGTGGTGATCTTTGTCGTCGCTGTGGCGTATAAGCAAACAGGTTTTAGCGTATTGGGAGCTTCACCTCCTCCTGAAACGCCAGGCGCATGGATCGCCAATGCGCGCGCACTGGGAATTGGCGTCATGTACTTTGTGCTTACGGTGCTAGGCATCCTCGCCGGAGCGGTGTTCGAAGCGCTTGGAGCTGCTCCACCCGATAAGGAGATGTCTTGGAAAGATATCAGAGGATACTTGAAGTCGGCGCGTGCGTGGCGCGGATTGGTAGCCTCGCCCCTGATTTTTCTGGTCGTCTACATGGGCGTCTCAAGTAATCCGGTCACCCTGCCGTTCATTGTTCTGTCCTTCCAAAACGGATTCTTTTGGAAATCAGCAATGTCGCGCATTATGGGCGAGCACGCACAAACATGAAACGGCGTCGTTTGCTTGCTGCAGTAGTGGTTGCTGCATCTTGCGGTGTTCTCGCGGTGCTCGCTGCCATAATGGGACGAGATGAGCGGCCCACTTGGCCTAAGCAAGCGCAAGGAGCTTGTACACAAGGAGTGTTCGGTCTTCCTGACAACCTTCTTCCGCCAGAATTGAGATCATTATTGGGAGATCGGTCTGCGCAAAAAGCCACAGAGCTCAGCACTGAGGTGTTCACCACGCTCAATGAGCTCATCGTCAACTCTTTCCCAGATACTCCGCTGAACCTCAACTGTGAACGAGGAGCATACGATCCCATGTCATTGCGAGCGATCCCAACGGACAGTTCAAGTGGGCGGACAAGCAAATATTGACCCTGAGCGACACGCCTCATGTTTTGATCGTGGGACAGGAGTTCTGGGATTTCTTCAATGATGCTTGGCAGCCAATTCTGCGCTGGCGAGGCGAGGTGTCGGACAAGGACTGGCTTGCTGCTTTCGGCGAGTTCGTGACCGAACTCTACCAGTTTTATTTACAGTGGGCGCTTGCGCACGAGCTTGGACACATGAAACTTGGCCATTATGAACAGCGGTCATGGTGGCCAAATTCTGAGCAGCCATCTATTGAACTGGCAGCCGATATTCAGGCCGCCCAAAATTTAAGGCGAATTTACAGCCAAATAACACCCCAACTACTTGGATTGATAAATGAGACGATGAAGTATGACTTCCGCGACACGTACCACCGGGAGTGGACGAGCGCGGACGGTGAAGCGTTCAAATTAGCTCTTCGGGCCGGGTTTGTTGAATCAGATTGGAAGGTCAAAATAGAAGATTGCAGTGCGACACACCCGCCTTTCTTGATGAGATCAATATCCATGCTTGAGGCAGCTTCATCAATAGCTCTGGAAGAAAATCCTCAGAGCCAATGGCAAGCGGCCGTCCATGACCTAGCCTTACACTTGAGAAAACGGGTGATCGTCCATTCGACATGGCAAAAGTTCTGCCCCTAAATTTGCGGCGCGAGCTCACGATTCCAGGTAGCAAAGGATATTAGCAGCGTTACAGTCACGTTGTTGTTGGCTGCTGCTGAGGCTTTTTTTGTTGTTACAAAACTCTTCTTTACGACCCGTATCCATTCATTACAAATGTGTGTTAACGCTAGAGATGAAATTGAGTGCCTAATGCGATCAAGAAGTTACAGAATTTTGACCCCGATAAGTGAAAACGCCTGACCCCATAAGCTGAAATGTTTACCGGAAATTTACGCATGAGGTGAAAATAAACCCGAGTGCTGGCGGATTCTCGCGCCATCGGACAACAAAAGGTAGCCGAGAGTTTAGTAGGATTTCTTTCGGCTCCTACAATACGCGGTTGCGATAAGAAATGAGCGGTGTTAGCGAGTTTGAACTAGGTCGGTTATCTGCGGAGAATTTCGATCTCGCTCAGCTGTTGCAGCATTGCGACCACCGCGTCGAGATATTCCATCAGTGAGCCGTGGAGATCAGCAAAGTGATACTGAACGGGCGGCCGCGTCCGAATGACATGGCGGCGGCCTGTCACTTTTCCGCTCGCGTCCGTCATAACCTCACCCTCGCGTGATTCCAGGCCCGAGAAGAAAATTGCGTAATCGACCGATGGCCGGATGTGATGCATGAGTTTCCGTCGGTAGCCCACCGCAATATCGGCGTGCGGCGTTGCCTTTGGTATTTGCAGGGCGACAGTGACGGCGTTGAAATCGGATGGCGATAACGCGCCCAAAACGCGCTTTGCCTCCAAACCCTTTTCGACATTCAGGCGCGTGAGTTGCGTTCTCTCCCAATCAGGTTTGCCGGTATCGACGAGGTCGCCGCCGAGACTCTCGTGCAGCAGACGGTTGACGAGGTCCTGCACCTTGATCAATTCGTAGACCGCGCGATCGAGCGCATTCATCTTGCGGTCGTGCAGGAAGTAAAGCTTGTTGATGGCATCGTCGTCCTCGATTGGCGGCTGCTCCGCGGGTTCGAGCTCCTTGAACGCCCGCGCCATGTCGAGGCCGTGCTCGATGCCGCGCACGAGGTTGCTCAATTCCAGCCAGAGACTCTGGGAGTTACGGACATCCCACCATTCGCTGAAATCGATTTTGCTTTTTGGAAAATTGAGCCAGTTGCCAGCGATGGCGTTATGCTTCGGCGGAATTTGATCGCGCATGGCAACCCGCAGCTCCGAGAAAAGATGATGCGCCACCCTGCCCTCGCCCTCCGGCGTTCCGCCGCGCGGTATCTGGAGGCGGAGAGTATGTTTGCGGGCCTCGGCGCTTTCCTCAGTAAAAGTGATGGCAACTTCGACGTCTCTCATTCATGTAGATTAAGACAGGATGAACTCAGAGGTAAATTCTCACTGCAAATCGGCGCCAGCAGCTTAAAATCTCAAGTCATGGCAACTCGAGGGAAAAACGAGAACGATATGCCGGATGTTCCCGATCCCGACTTCGTGGGCGCTCTGTGCGAAATTTGGGCCACGATAAACCATGCCGCTTATCACCTTGCGTATGTACAAGTCTATCTTCAAACGGCGGCCCTCCAAACTCACATCGAGGAGATGCATAGGCAAGATCAGGCGTTTAGAGATGTATCGCAGATCGACTTGAATGTTTGTCGTGCACATCTCGCGGCCCTCTTCTGGCAAGTCGACCATGTGTTCGAGGCGTTGCGGATCGCGATTAACAAGGGACAGAAAGAACACGCCGAAAAGAAATACTTTTGGAGTTGGGGAAAGTCTTTGGAAAAAATCGAAGCGTCTCCGATCTACAAGGAAATCAACGCGTATCGAAACAAATCTCACGAATTCCCCGCGATCATCGGCAACAAATGGATCAATGATGCGAATGGGCACCCGGTCTTTGTGCATCACTTTCTGCCTACCATCGCGGGACACGAGGCGAAGGAAGATATCAAGCTGGTAGAGCAGTTACAAAAATATTTTGAGTTTGCGGCAAACGTGTGGCTATCATTTTCTCCCGGCGACTTCAAGGAAAAATTCCCGCGCAATTTTAGATTTACGGTGACAGTCCCCCACACGTATCTGGGCGAGCTCCCCCCTGAGTTGTGCGGTCTTCCGCAATTTGAAGTGCATGTTGTTGCGCAAGCCCCCCCGCCGGGCGATCCGCCGAAGGCAGAAGCAGCAGCGGCTGAAAGGGACAAGGGAGCGACATGAAAATCTTCTGGTCATGGCAGTCGGACACTCCGGGCAAGATCGGGCGGTTTCTCGTGCGCGATGCCTTGAACGATGCCATTGAGAAGCTGAGGGCCGACAACGACGTCGAGGACGCACCACGTGATGTGCATTTGGACCATGACGTAAAGGATGTCCCCGGGAGCCCAGACCTCGTGCGTACCATACTGGCAAAGATCGAGAAGTCTGAGGTGGTGGTCGCAGATGTGACGATCGTTGGAAGAACGGAAAAGGGAAAGGGCCTGATCAATTCGAACGTTGCAATCGAACTTGGCTATGCCTTCCATGCCTGTACGGATCAGAGGGCAGTGTTGGTGTTTAACAAACACTACGGGAAACACGAAGAACTTCCGTTCGATCTGCGCCACAAAGGAGGCGGGGTCGATTTCGACTTGAAGCCCGACGCCAGTAAGGTCGAAATCGACGAGCAACGTCGCGTATTGAAAGATGCCTTTGTGCGCAAACTCAAACCATTTGTTGAAGGCGCTGCGAGAATCAAGGAACCATTGTCCGTGAGGCCGATTATTGAGGCCCGCGTTGTCCAAAGACACCCGATGCCCGGAGGCGGAACCGACGACGTTTTTGAGATGAACGTGTTTGTTGAGAATGATGGACAAAATCCCGTGAAGGAATTCCTGCTCGTCCTGGAAATGCCAACCAATTTCCCTGATAACGGCATTCCTTATGGTATGAAGACTCAATCGGCGTCGTCGGGATTTGTCGAGTGGTCTCGCACCAATACGAGTTCGGGCGTGCGAGTAGAAATTCTTTATCCTGGCAGAAAAACAGAATCACTAATTAAATTCAACGGTGCGGTGAGGGCACAGACCAAGCAACGTCCTGAAGAACTAGAGAACAGAATTACCGCGACCGCCCATGCCGGAAACATGCAGAAGAAGTACAGCCTGGCAATTAAGGATCTGTATTCAGAACTGCCACTAAATCCGCCGTAGCTACAGAAGCGGCTCGCACGCGCCCCGAAATCCGAGGCCGCCCGGAAAACTCGCCTGGACTGAAAATCTAGCTGGGTTGGGCGCCACGCCTTCCGCGGTTTCATCTCACGGGGGCCATTATTCTCATCTTATGGGGGCACCAGTTTCACCTTATGGGGGCAGATTTTCATCTTAGAGTACCAGTGCGAGTGAAAACCTCAATCTGTTTTCTCTGTTCTTTGTCAAAGACTTGTAAAATTCGTGTGATTGCTTTCGCGCCGCAGTGCCAGGTTGGTTAGTGGGAAATCCCAACGCTTGCGAAACCGTCATCGCACCTCAGAGGCGAATACTGCCTGCGGATAATTCAGAATTTGCTGATGCTTCCTGCCTCTGTGTGCGATGCGAAGGAGTGAAATGACTTCCGACGGCCAACTTCTGTTACTAAACTAGCCCAACTTCCTCGAAGCGTGTGTGTGAAAAACCGCGTCCTCACTTTGTCTCCAAATTGTCAACACGATCATTCCGAGTTAACGATTTGAACATGTGCCTCCCTGTGAATTGTCTGTATTTCGAACAGCCAATCTTGCATGTTTAGAGACTCTGCACAGGCCCACATCAGCAATGAAAGGTACTTGGGTTTACGTGTTCTGATTTTGTAACAACCACTGCACCATTTTGCAGCATTCTGCTTTGTGGCAGATGAAATGCTGCGTCACTCTGCGCGAACTTAATGGAAAATTGCAGGCCAGTTACTCGGCAATGAACTGTATTGTGCAGCAACTCTGATTCAGCTACTTTCCTCCAATCCTCAGCACAGGTTCACGCTGAACGAGGGGGAAAGTACAATGATCTTCACCCCGGGCCTCGGTCGTACTCTTTCATCCAAAGCACTCTCGATCGCATTCGCGATCGGCGGGCTTGCCTCAGCATCGTTTGCTCAACAGGCCAAAGTCCATGCTCCGCACAGGCCGATTCCGCCGCGCGTGCCGAAGTCGCAGGAACTGCCTCTACCGCCGGGCAGACTGGGTTCTGTGGTCGGCGGGCCGTGGATGACCGACGCGAATTTCAAATCTACGATTCACATAAAGAACGTGGTTGAGGTCTATGCGATTACGGTTACGCCCATTCTTTACCTCAGCAACGGGGCAAGGTACGCATTGCCAGCCGTGAACCTGGAGCCTGCCGGCACCGCCATTGTGGATATCAATGCGGCGCTTGATTCGCTCGGTATCGCCTCTTTCGCGACCCTGTCGGGGTACGTCGAATTGCAGTACAACTGGCCTTGGCTCCCGATCTGCGCCTTCATACGTAATGTCGACACAGCACATAGCTTAATTTTCATGGAGGGAATTGAGGTGCTCTCTCCGGAACTTTTGGCGGACCAAGAAGCATCTGCGAGTCATCGAGCGCCTCAGAAGCAACAAACTATTGAGGGATTGTGGTGGAAACAGGAAGCGGGCGTTACAGGTTTCGTTTCGTTGATAAACACTTCTGCCCAGCCGATTTCCGCGAAAGTGCAAACCAACGACGGCGCCGGAAGAGCTTTTGCCTCGCATAGTACAACTATTTCAGCTCATGGCACTAAAATCGTGAATATGCCGGAGCTTCTGTTGGCTACCGGAACTGAAGGCGGCGTACGAATAACTTATACTGGCATGCAGGGTGCGCTATATGTGAGTGGCGGACTTGAGGACACCAGCGTCGGCTATTCCGCCGCAATTCATCTTCTTCCTGTGGATCCAGCGGCTAAGACGGCCCGAATAGGCGTGTCTGAACTAGGATTGATGGTGGGCCCAGCGGATCCGATGATGCTATTTCCGGCAGGCACAAAATTCACTCCATTTTCAGTCGTGCGTAATATTTCCAGCTTGCCGGCCACCGTTACTCCGACACTTTGGTGGATGCAGGGCGGCTCCGCACACTCGTTCGGCCTTCCCAGTATTAGCTTACCTGCCTTTCATTCTCAAAGTCTTAATGTGGCCGCAATGCTCTCGTCAGCTGGACTGAAGACTTTCAATGGAAGCTTCAACATCGTGTTCGATACTGAAAGCGCGCAAAATGGGCTGTTGTTTTCAGCCGGGAGCGTGGATCAATCGAATACGTACGTTTTCGAGGTGATTCCGCGCGGCATTGGCGAGAGTGTGGGTAAATCACTGACCTATTGGAGCACGGGAAACGGCGACGACACGATGATGACTTTCTGGAATCCGGCCGATGAATCACAAGACCTGGTGTTCAAGCTGTTTTTCTCTGGCGGCCATTATTCTTTCCCTGTGCATCTTGATGCCAGGACCACGCGGAATCTCAACGTTTCAGAAATCATCCAGAGCCAGGTTCCCGATGCGGACGGTAATATTATCCCGGCTAGCGTACGCGACGGCAGCGCGGAAATTCTGGGTAGCCAAGCTGATAATCAGGACATCCTGGTGGCTTTTGACTCTGCTATTTACAATGTGCGCAAGGCGATCTGCGGAGCGCCAAATTGCATTACATGCAATGGAGCCACGACCGCCCCGTCAGGAGTCGCCGTAACTGCGAATCCCTTTTCGGTGGCTGTCGGTGGGCAGACACAATTGAAGTTTACACTCACGTGGAGCACCGGAACGCAGTATGACGATACAGGTTCCGCCACTTGGAGCAGCAGCAATACCAGCGTCGCCACCGTTCAAACTGGCCTTACCAAAGGGATAAGCGTCGGATCGCCGAAGATTACAGCTAACTACATGCAAGCCGCCCAAGCAAAATGTCTGCTCCGCGGGCACTCCACAGTGCCCGTACATGAATGAGAGCGGAAACTCGGGAGGCACAGTTGTGCCGACGATATCGCGTGAGAACAACCTCTGGTATTTCAACGGCAATCCGGCACCGTCTGGCTTCACACTAGGCTCGACCACGGTCACGCTTGTGGCAAGCGGTGGCGGGGACGGGAACTACGCTTGGTCTATAACGAGCGGCAGTTCTATAGCGGCCCTCCAGGGCACGACGTCCGGATCCAACGTTACCTCAGTCCAGATTTCCAGCACAAGCTTCAGTACCTCGGAAAACGACGTCACTGTGCAGCTCCAGTTTGAGCCCACAAGTGGAACCCAGAGTGTCCAGACTTCGTACAGTCTCAGTGTTGATTCGCCCTATAAGCTGATTTCCAACGGATCGACGACCAACCGTGGAGTCAAGGCACCGTGCGAACCAATCCCAGCGCCGAGCGGAACTGACGGCTTTCAGAGCCTAGTTCCCTACGAGATCATCAGCTTCCTTGGAGTAGAGATAACCAACATTACAGTTGCCGAACATTTCGGGACCGACGTCCCCGCTTATACAAATGAGAACTGGCCCCTTAACACTGGCTCGCCTATAACTTCGACTGATGGCACTTTTGTCGACGACATCTGCCAGGTGGGGACTTTTACACCGCACCCCCTTCCGCCTCAGTCACCCCCATCGACCACCTTAATTGACCAGGCTTCCCAATCGTGGAATATAGGAAGCGGCAGTAACGGACCAGGTCTCATCGTGCAAACCGATACCCTGCAGCGATACATCGACCATGGTCGTCACACAGGTATAACTTCTCCGGTGAGGTGATGTTTGTGTTACGCGTTATTTCGCTTTTGCTGATTATAGCTTGTCCGCTTCGTAGCTTGGCCGGGGTTGCGCCCACGCCCGGCACGGAGGATGTGAAGGCCCTCTTTGACACCGCTGATCTGGTGTGTAGCTGCTCCGTGGTTTCCGTTCGGCCAAACGGCTCGGAGTGGATACAGAGCGAAGGATCCCGCGTTCTTCTACGGCACAAGGTCGCGAGTATTAGTGCATTGCAGCGTTATAAGGGGGCTTCATCTACAAATGTATTCGACGTCGAATTCGACGGCGATCTCCTTTCGACGAAAGAAAATGCTATCCTGTTTTTGAAATCGATCGCCCCATCCGTGTATGTCGTCACCGATCCCTTCGTCGGCTCGACCCCTTTTAGCGTCTTGCCACCACCCCAAGGTGAAGGAATCGCGGGTTTGGAAGGTGCGCTGGCGCGCCTCGCCCAGAACACCAATCGCGATGACAAGCTAAACGCGATGAGATTGCTAGAGGGCTTCCCGCCCCTTTCCTCACAAACGATGTCGATAATCTCCAGCAATAGCACATCTAGCGATCCAGACGTTGCCTACACTGCCTTCGCTGTCCTGCTAAAAACCGGTGAGGGCGAGTACGTCAAGGGACTTCGAAACTATGTTCGAGCTCATCCGACGGATAATGCTCCAGTCTCAATCCTCAGCATCGGCTCGGAGCTCGCCCGAATACGCGATGATACGGCGATATCGTCACTTCAGGAACTCAGCGGTTCCAGACTTCTTTCCCTCCGAATAGGTGCGATGCAGTCGCTCCGCGCGATTAGAAGCCGGGCTGCAGCACCGGCAATTGTTAAGCGCCTCGACGACAGCGATGGTTACGTCCGATACCTGGCGGTGATGACCTTGGCAGAAACATTTGGCAAGTACGGGAATTACGCGCCTAATATGGGTCTTTTCGATAGGAACCCAGATTTATATGTGGGGCTCTGGAAATCATGGTGGGAGCAAGAGCGTAGGCTAGCGATCACGGGCTTAACGCAATGAGGACTGGCCGCACTGGGTTAATAATTTTGTTCGTTCTCGCCACGGTTGATTTTCCTAGAGCCTCCCCGGCCGAACGTCGGCCCGATCCCAGAACCACGAAGACAGACCTTAACCCTGAGCTGAAATGGGACTCCACCGCTCTCCAAGGTCTTTACGACGCCAAGTTAGCTGCGCCCATGGCAGCACGGACCCTAGCTACCGTCCACACCTGCATGTACGACGCGTGGTCTGCGTATGACGACCGTGCTGTCGGAACTCAACTGCAGGGAGCGCTGCGCCGTCCTGCAGCAGAGCGAACGCTCCAAAATAAAGAAAAGGCCATCGCCTACGCGACGTATCGCGCCCTGGTTGACGTGCTGCCGGGTGATACTGATTCGGTTTACAAGCCGCTGATGAAGCAGCTCGGTTATGATCCCAACGACTATTCCACCGATATCGAAACGCCGGCCGGAATCGGAAACGTCGCCTGCGCGGCTGTACTCGAGTTCCGCCATCACGATAAATCCAATCAGCTCGGCGATCTTGCGCAAGGCGCGTACTCCGACTGGACACATTATCGCCCGGTCAACATGCCGATTCCTTTTCCGGTAAAGCTGCCGGTCATTCACCCCGTCGATATGAACCACTGGCAGCCGCTGATCTTCGTTAATTCCACCGGCGACTATACAACCCAAATGTTCGCGGGAGCGCACTGGTGCGATGTGACTCCATTCGCGTTGACCAAGGGCGACGAATTTCGTTCGATTGCGGAAAAGCTCGGCCCGGCAACGTACGGGTCCGAGGAATATCAAGCGCAGGCCGAGGAATTGATTCAACTCAGCGCGAACCTCACCGATCGCGAGAAGATGATCACCGAGTACTGGTCGGACGGCCTGGACTCCGAGCAGCCGCCGGGCCACTGGATGATGTTTGCGCAATGGGTTTCGGCCAGAGACCATCACACGCTGGATGATGATGTGAAAATGTTTTTCGCCCTGAGCAATGCGATGTTAGACGCGGGCATTGCCGCCTGGGATATGAAGCGGGCGTTCGACTCGATCCGTCCGGCTACGGCGATTCCATTGGTATTCAACGGCAAGAAGATTCGCGCTTGGGGCGGTCCAGGAAAAGGCACTATCGAAATGGACGGCTCGCAATGGGTTCCTTATCAGCAGGCCACCCTTCCAACGCCACCGTTTCCTGACTACGTCTCGGGCCACAGCGCGTACAGCGCAGCCGCGGCCTTCATTCTTTCGTCGTGGACAGGGAGCGACCGCTTCGGCGATTCGGTGACACTTGCTCCCGGTAGTTCAAAGATCGAGCCGGGTGTCACGCCTGCACGCGCGATCATCCTCAAGTGGGATACTTTCACCGATGCCGCGGACGAAGCAGGCATGTCGCGTCGCTATGGCGGACTTCATTTCCGGCGTGCAGACCTGGCTGGACGCGAATTAGGAAAGATGGTCGCGGCGAAAGTTTGGGCCAGAGCACAAAGCTACTTCGACGGAACGGCTTCATCTGTTCATGATGCTAAGGTCTCAGTGAGTCAGGTATCGCAGTAATACTAACCTGGGCTTCATTTCTTCTTCGCAACCCGGACCACTTACAACTTCTGCCGGAATCGACTGTCACTGGGCAGTTGGACGGCAATTCGGAGGTTGGAGCAATCGCCGTAAATTCACGGGTACTGTGGTTTTCCAGGGGCTTAAAAGATCGGCTAGGGTGGGCGGGCGGGAGATAAAAAAAGCGCGGAGTGCGTCACACTCCGCTCAATGGTTCTCGGTAATTAAGCAACCACTTTCTTCTTCGCTGTCTTACGCTCCTGCTTGTTGTGCTTGGCAGCGAATTCCTGAGCAACTGCCTTCGCTAGCTTTTCGGTGTCCACGCGATATCGCTTGGCGGCACTCGCCAGCGCATCTTCTTCGTTGCGTCCGAAACGCTGGTATGCAGAATCGAGCAAGCTGACTTCCAGCAGCAAACGGCCGAGCGCACCTTCATCGTAGGTACTGATGCGCTTCATTAACTGCTGTTCGGGCGAGCCGTCTTTCTCGACCTCAACCTTGTTCCGCTTGGCTAGTTGCGGTGTCTGGTTGTACGGCAGATGCGCGATCAGGTACTGAGCGACTGCAAGCAGGTCGGCCTTCTTCAGTGGCGCGGACACCCGCTCCAATGTTGTGGCGAGTATGCGATGCCGGATAGTGATGGCCAACTTCTCCTTCTCGATACGCTTGCGTTCTTTTGCTCTTTCGCGCTCCATCGCTTGCGGTGAGGGTCGGTTGCCGTGGTGAATCCGGCAACTTGGGTCGGCGCAGACCTTTACGATCTGTCCACGCTTGCCCCCATCCATGACGATGGCCTCGGTCATCTTCTCGCAGGGCTTCTGCGCCGGATTTGCTTTTGCGATTTGGCTCTGCGTCTTAGCCTTTCGCAGTTCCAGTTCGACGTAGCGGTTGCGTCCAAGCGGCGCTCCATCGCGGCTGCTCCATGCCGAGGAAATCTGCACAAGCTCTGGTTTCTTCTCCATTGCTTTGGCAATGTGAGCGTCCACCTTCGACCGAAAGCACTGCGGGTCGGTACACGAGTCCTTGCGCACATCGGAAAACAGCAGTGCGTTGAATCCGGTGCGTTTCGGACAATTGGCGCAGCTTCCCGCTTCCGGCACTAGGGCTTCATCGCTCTTGCTGAACGGTGCCACTGACAATTCCAGCAGGATGTTGGACTCAATCCATGATGCAAGCTCCCGCACTGGAATGAGCACTTGCGTGTTGCCCTCAGCCGTCCACATCTGCCGGAAAGAGGCATTGAAGGCTTCCTGCTGTTGCGAAGCGGGTAGCTTCGCAATCAACAAGGCGTGGCCGATGGTGATGCGGTCGGCAAGGAAAGCATCGGCGATTGGCGGAATGAGTTCCGTCAGCTTGATGCGTCCTAGTTATGTTCTGCTCCTCATTATGGTTAGTTGGGAACGCCTCGGGTGCGGTTGGCCGGGCTCTGTTTGAACGAGAGCGCAACATAACAACAGAGCGACAACGACGGAGAAAGACGCAGAGATCCACGATGGCTTGTATCCAGAGCTGCAGAACGGCGCCGCGCCAGATGCCCAGTCACTTGCGATCAAATGAGAACAATGGACTGTTCAGCGGCACTCATGAACCGCGTATACTCTCATCTGAAAACAAGGGAGGGAACTTGGGCCGAGTTGTGGACGTATTTTCCTGCAGTGGACCACGTAGTAGATTCATCCGTGAGGGGATGGCTTATGGAGAGTTGGGGGCAGCATCTTAGGCTTGCCGCGCGGCAGCTGTGGCATAATCCCGGATTCACTCTGACGGTCATCCTCACCCTGGCACTTTCCATCGGCGCCAACACAGCAATCTTCTCTTTAGTGAATGCGCTGATGCTGAAAAATCTTCCCTACTCACGCCCAGAGCGCATGGGCACCATTTACACGCGGGTCACTGGCTCCGGGGCCTCCGACGAGCGGCACGACCTGGATGGTGAGCAGTGGGAGTTGCTGCGTGACGGTGTCCCCGCATTGATCTCCGCTGTTTCGGGAGGCACCTCGGGTGTAAACCTCCAGGCGGCTTCGGGTGTGCAGTACGTGCATGACGGACGCGTATCGGCCCACTACTTCGACGTGCTAGCTCTTCATCCCGTTATGGGGCGCAATTTTTCTGAGGACGAGGACCGCCCCCACGGGGCAAAGGTCGCCATTCTAACCTACAAACTGTGGCGCAATCTCTTAGGTGGGGAGCGGAGCATCCTTGGCCAAACCATCCTTTTGAAGGGCGAGTCTTACACAGTTGTGGGCGTGCTGCCGCAGGGTATCACAACTCCTTTGAACGCCGATTTGTACACTGCGCTTCAGCCTAGCCGCGAAGGCGAAGGCTCAGGAACGAACTTCGACGTAATTACTCGGCTTCGTGACGACGCGACCTGGCAGGAGGCTGATGCCGAGATTAACCGGGCTTGGGCTCTGCGTGCACAGCGCTTTGCCGGAAACAATCGAGGCGCGCAGATTATGTACCACTCGGTGCCACTACAGAAGGGTGAAACCGAGTCGTTGCGTCCCCAGCTGCTGGCGCTGATGTTGGCTGCGGGCTTTATCCTAGTCATCGCCTGCGCCAATCTCGCGGGGTTGACGCTGGTGCGCATGCTGCGCCGCACTTCGGAAGTGGCCACGCGATTGGCGTTGGGTGCATCACCTTGGCAAATCCAGAAGCAGTTTTGGATCGAAAACTTGCTGCTGGCACTTTTGGGCGGAGCAGTGGGCACCGGTGTCGGCTTTCTTTCTCTGCATGGCCTTTTGCTGCTATTGCCCGAGCACTTTCTTCCTGTCGCGAGCGTGCCCCTAGATAGGAACGTGCTGGCCTTCACGCTAGCGGCCTCGCTGTTGACCAGCGTTTTGTTCGGCATGCTTCCAGCTCTCGCCACACGCAAAGTAGACCTGCGCTCATCGATGACAGAGCGTGGTGTCGCGAGAGCCAGCAGTGTTCGCATGCGCCAAGCGCTGATCGCAGGCGAAGTCGCCCTTACGGTGCTGCTGCTAGCGGCATCCGGACTGCTCATTCGCACCTTGGTCTATCTGCAAACGCTGCCGCCCGGCTTCAATCCTAGCGGGGTCATGGCCGCCAAAGCTTCTCTCGACGATGCCCGCTTTCACGATCCCGCAACTTTCCGAAAACTTTTGGACCAAAGCACGACCGCCATGCGGCAGATTCCCGGAGTGCAGAACGCCGCTGTTGGGTTGAGCGTGCCGTATGAGCGCGCCCTCAATGATGGAGTGACTCTCAGCGACGGAAAGGAAGCTGGGCAACAGGAAGCAACAGATGTGGTCTACGTCACGCCTGGGTATTTCGACACACTACAACTCCCTGTGCTTGCGGGACGCGCGTTTACCGATGCTGACGGCCCGAAATCGCAGCACGTGGCCGTGGTCAACCAAGCTTTCTCTCGAAAGTTCTATGGCGGAACCAACCCCGTGGGTCGCTACATCAATAAAGACACGCTTATCGTCGGCGAAGTAGCGGATGTTTCTGTTTCCTCCGGACTGGACTCGGATGCTCCTCTCACAAGCGAACAGGCACTATACGTTCCGGCCGCGCAAGTCAATGAGCAATATCTCGCGCTAGTCCACGTCTGGTTTCAACCAGATTGGGTTGTCCGTACGGTCGGACCGATACAGGGGATAACTGCCGAGATGCAGCGCGCTTTAGCCGGGGTTGATCCCAACCTCCCCTTCTCGGGCTTCTACAGCATGAATGATCTCCTGGCACAAACGCTCGTGATCCAGCGCATCGAAGTAGCTCTGCTGGGAGCAATGTCTGCTCTGGCTCTGCTGCTGAGCGCAGTCGGCATCTTCGCATTAGTTGCCAACGTAGTTACTCAGAGGACACGCGAGATCGGCATTCGTATGGCCCTGGGCTCGACCGTCGGCCAAGCGATGCTGCAGATCGGCCGTTCCGGCACAGGCGCGTCACTACTGGGTGTTGTTCTGGGACTAGTCCTTTCTGCCGGAGCGCTACGGGTGATGCGCACCGTATTGTACGGCGTACGCGTCTACGATGCGCCAACTCTGACCGCCGTGGTGCTTACCCTCGTGTTTGTAACGTTGCTGGCCACAATCCTCCCAACCTTGAAGATTGCCAAGATTGATCCTGCCAATACATTGCGAGAGGAATAGAGGAAGGAGCGGTAGGTTCACCGGAGTTGCAACAACCTGAAGGTCAGAGTAATCGGCGGCACGGAAGTTTGATGGCCTTAGCTTAAGCATTCCCAGTGTGCGACATCCGGAGACTTCTTGGCGTTTTCGGTACCTGCAATAACCTGGGGTACGAATGAACATATCTTTGATCCGCTGGGCCTGCGTGTCCTTTGTCACTCGCAAAGAGGCCGCAGGTAGACAAAAAGGGTGATGGAAGAAGAGCCTCCTTCCCAGGAGGCTTTTCATGTTCAAAACCCTTTATCGCTGTCCACGCACCGTCGCACGTCATGAAAATGGTCCGCTGCAGGAATCGAGGCGTCGTTATCTAGAGCATCTTGCAGATCAGGGAGCGGCTCTGCACACTCTCAGAGGTGCAGCCGGAATCATTTACCGCGCCGCGATCTGGATGAAACTGGATGAATCAAGCCCAGTGGAACGCAAAGAGGTCGAGCGCGCCGCAAAACGATGGGCTCATCGTTCCTATCGCAATGCGAGTTGCCGCTGTCCTCAACAAACCGACAAGGAGTTTCGACAGACCACATGCAGCTGGCTTCGTTTCGTCGGCCGATTGCGGGAATCGGATCGTGTTCCTGCTCCACACCAAAAAGAAATCGACGCTCTCTGTCGTTATAGCGAAGTCGAGCGCGGCCTTTCGCCCGCTACGATCGCAACCGTTCGCCAAAGCGTAAAGAAGTTTTTCAAGTACATCCGTGTCCAACGGCTCTCTGATCTCAAGATCGCTGATGTGGACCGATTCCTCGTTAAACTGGGCAAGCAAGGCTGGACACGCCACGGCATCCGCTCCATGGCCCACCAGCTTCGCCTCTTTTTTCGCTACGGCGAGCAGATGGGTTGGACGAAGACAGGGATGGCAGCTTCGATTCACGGTCCACGCGTCTATCAGCACGACCAGAGAACGCCTGATCCAGGTAGCGCGACGAATTGTCTGCCGTTGAGCCTCTTCGGCTCTAGCGTGGGCGATATGAGCCGTGTACGCGTTGAAGCATGGGGAACAGCAGGTCAGATGATCGCTAACCGACTTCTCACTCTGTATCGGTGCGAATGCCAGAACTCTGAGCGCGTCATCTGGAGGACACCCTTTGCGCTCGGGATTAGGAAAATCCTCAGATAGATAGGAACGGGTGAAATCGAGGAGATCCTGTTCGCCCTCGAAGACCCGACGTTTTTTAGTCCCGGTTGCCATTATTAAACTCGCCGGTCAACATCGCCCGGCTCACTTCAAGCGAAGCTTCTTCCTAACCTTCTGCAGTGCTTGGCTGAACTTAGACTCCGCAGCGTGGCTGGATATCCGATATGCCCGGCCGACCTCCTTCCAAGAAGAGCCGCCCAGGCGTCGACAGAGCATGTCGCGCATCGCGGGGTCACATTGCATCAACAATTCATCTATGAAGATTTTCATTTCCAGCGCCCTCCTGGGGTCCGATGACATGCGCGAAAGAAATGCGTCGAGGTCGGCCGCGTCTGCTGAGAGCGACTGCCGTTTCTTGGTTCTGTTTAAGCGTCGGAGGAATGCGCGAAAAAGATAAGACCCAAGATCTTGTACCGGACGTTCATCGGTGTTCTTCGCCTTGAGGGCTCGTGACACCGTTGCCGCTGCTTCTTCAAGTAAATTGGCCGCTACCGCCGGGTCGACGAGTAGCTTTTCGGCGTGGTGAATGGCGCGGCGACTGACTTCTTCAGCAGCACGGAGCACGGGAGTGCTAATTGGTCGCCCACGTTGATCCATCGGGCTGACACGTACAGCTCCATTCTCACCTGCTTGAGCGGGCATACCAATTCACGAACGCTGCCATACAAAATTCAACAACATCGTCGGGAGGCCGCTCCCAGCGCGGCCTTCAGAACCCTTTAATATAGGCAGCTTCTTCTTGTGGTGTACACCTACAACAACAAATGTGCGTTTACGCTGAAGGTGAAATTGAGTGACTTTTGCGATCAATGACTTGCAAGAGAATTGCCCACAAAAGGTGAAAACGCGGGACCCCATGAGGTGAAACTAGCAACGCAAATTTACGCATAA